>Ga0208017_100004_pt1 | contig 679568 bp, 619 predicted proteins | sample 30_taG_FD_184104 | JGI IMG/M metagenome (GOLD analysis project Ga0208017, IMG submission 184104) | Marine viral communities from Cariaco Basin, Caribbean Sea - 30_WHOI_OMZ (SPAdes) (version 2) | ecosystem: Environmental > Aquatic > Marine > Oceanic | place: Caribbean Sea: Cariaco Basin... | reverse complement strand
TTGCATCTATTTTCGCCTTTGAGATGTGCGGAAGTTATGGCTGCGGTTGACGCCTTGCAAACCATAGCGTGATCAACGGGATGAATATCCACATAAGGACGGGAACAAGGCCTATATTCGTACCGGGCACCAAAGGCATGAGTTCGCTATATCGCCAGCCCCATCCCCATTCACGTGGCACGCTGGTGGCCATTGCTTCAATAATTACCGTTATCCCCAGTCCGGTCAGTAGATAAATACTGATCATCCAGTGTTTTGGAGAATGCAGCCAGTTCCGGTTCCGCGTTATTATCGAAACTGCCGTGTAGGCGAGTACCAATATTCCCACGTCTCCAAATGTTGCCCGGGTACAGCCCAGCGTTCTCTGCCAATAGTCTGCCGACCCCACATCAAAGAATGGCATTTGCAGCATTTCCCAAATGAAGGACGTGAAAAATCCGAAAGTGGCAATGTGAACCTCGGGTTCTTTGTCAAATTTCACGATGCGACAAACTTTGCTTTAAACAGTGAAATGCAACCCGTTGCTGTCGAGAAGCTTTGCGTTTTTTCCGTCAAATATCCCGGTGCCACCAATATTCTTTCCAATATACCCTCAGCATTGTGCCTCGTATCTTCGACGCCATCGAGCTGCTGCACCGTCATTCGAAAGGCCGCGCGCATCAGTGGCGACTTCTGCATTGCATAATCTGCAATGTGGAGTTCTCCGCCGGGCATAAGCAGGTTGCGCATGATTTCGGCTATCTCGTTCTTTTTTTCGAGCGCCACCTGATGAAACATCAAACTGGATGTTATCTTTGTAGGCTGCCAGCCTTTGGGCAAAGCTTCTTTTGACAAGAACCCCGGAATCAACCGAATATTGGCACTGTCTATTTTTTTGGATGCGCGCTCGAGCCCCGCTATGTCCGGGTCAAGCCCGATAAAATCGGCTTCTGGGCACTGCTCCGCCAAAACAGCAAGCAGGCTGCCGGTCCCACAGCCCACATCCAAAATCCTGTCGCCTGGAAGCGGATTGATCTGTTTTACCAGCGCCGAACGCCAGACGCTTTCCCGGGTCAAATACCGGATGACGAGATCATAGAGGGGCGTCAGGATTTTATAGCCCAATGGCGGGGTATAAGTTTCGATTGCCATTAGCTGCTACAAGGTCCGGCGGCGCAAGCGCAGCGCATTTGCGATAACCGATACTGAGGAGAGACTCATCGCAGCGGCCGCGATCATCGGGCTCAATAATATGCCGAACCAAGGATAGAGGATCCCGGCTGCGACGGGTACGCCCAGTCCATTATAGATAAAGGCGAAAAAGAGGTTTTGCCGGATATTGCCCATTGTGAGCTGGCTGAGGTGACGGGCCTTGGCAATGCCACCCAAATCGCCCTTTACCAGAGTGATTCCAGCACTCTCCATCGCTACATCGGTCCCCGTCCCCATCGCAATACCCACATCGGCTTTAGCCAAAGCGGGCGCATCATTGATGCCATCACCAGCCATTGCGACCTTCTTGCCGGCAGCTTGTAACTCGCTGATGACCCGGTGCTTGTCTTCCGGTGATACATTGGCATGAATTTCATCAATACCAATGAGCTTCCCAACGGCTTGCGCGGTCGCTTCTGCATCTCCTGTGAGCATCACCACACGAATATTGGCGTTGTGAAGAGCCTTAATGGCATCGACGGTTGTTGGTTTGATGGGGTCTGCTACGCCGATGAGACCGGCAGGTTTCCCGTCCACGGCAACAAACATGACAGTCTGACCCTCTGATCGTCCATCTTGCGCTTTTGCAATTAGATCTGCGCTACTCGCGCCGAGCCTTTCCATCATCTTTTCATTGCCGATACCAACGCGCAGGTTCTGTGCAGTTGCTTCGACACCTTCCCCAGTAACCGACTGGAAATCGGTTGCTGCTTCAAACGAAAGGCCCTTATCCTTTGCGCCAGTTACAATCGCGGCGGCCAGCGGGTGTTCACTTGCCATTTCAATTGCAGCAACAAGTGCCAGCATTTCATCGCCATCAAAACCATGCGCGGGCTCTACCGAGACCAGTTTGGGCTTGCCCTCGGTCAGTGTGCCAGTCTTGTCGACCACGATGGTGTCTATCTTTTCCAAAGTTTCCAGCGCCTCGGCATTTTTGATCAAGATACCGTTCTGCGCACCCTTACCTGTGCCCACCATGATCGACATCGGGGTTGCAAGACCAAGCGCACAGGGACACGCAATGATCAAAACCGCGACCGCATTGACCAGGCCATAAGCAAGAGCGGGATGAGGGCCCCAAATCGCCCAGATGATGAACGTGATAATCGAGATGAGAATGACTACCGGAACAAAAAGGCCGGCAACCGAATCCGCGAGCTTCTGGATGGGCGCTCGGCTGCGCTGTGCTTCCGCTACCATCTGGACAATCTTGGCGAGCAGCGTGTCTTTACCCACACGCTCAGCTGTCATAATGAAACTGCCGGTCTGATTGACTGTCCCGCCGGTGACATCGTCTCCTTCGGCTTTGGCGACCGGGATTGGCTCGCCCGTGATCATCGATTGGTCAATCGTGCTGGAGCCCTTGGCAATAGTGCCATCGACAGGTATTTTGTCGCCCGGACGGACGCGCAGGCTGTCACCGGACTGCACCTGGTCGAGCGATATTTCTTCTTCCGAGCCATCCGCACCAACGCGCAAAGCAATTGGCGGTGCCAGTTCCAGCAGTGCCCGCAAGGCACTCGATGTCTGTCCACGTGCTTTCAGTTCCAGTACTTGTCCCAAAAGGACCAAAGTCGTGATGACTGCAGCGGCTTCATAATAGACAGCAACGCCGCCATCATGCCCGCGAAACGCGGCTGGGAAGATATTTGGCAAAAAGGTTGCAACGACGCTGAATATATAGGCAACAGCTACGCCCAGCCCGATCAGAGTAAACATGTTGAGGTTCATGGTTTTGACTGATTGGATACCGCGAACGAAGAAAGGCCAAGCACCCCAGAGGATTACCGGTGTTGCCAGCAAAAACTGCAACCACTGAGCCACACCTGGTTTAAAAAGGCCCTCGAATGGTTTGCCAGGAATGAGATCCCCCATTGCGTATATGAAGAGGGGAATGGAAAATATCGCGCTGACCCAAAAGCGTCGGCGCATATCAATATATTCAGGATCAGGACCGGTTTCTAAAGAAAATTCCTCCGGCTCCAACGCCATTCCGCAAATCGGACAGGAGCCCGGCCCTTCTTGCCGAATTTCCGGATGCATAGGACATGTATAGATAGTCCCTGCTGGCGTATGATCCCGTACCTCGCGATGCTTTCCCGAAATATAATGTTCTGGATCTGCAACAAATTTGGTTTTGCATCCGTTAGAACAAAAATGATAATCCCGAGCATCATGATATGCATGATGCTCGGTCTTATCCGGCTCAACAGTCATACCGCAGACGGGGTCTGTGACATGATCTGAAGAACCTTCATGGCTGTGGTCATGGCCTGAAAGGCCATGGGGGGAAGGAGTGACCTCAGCCATTAGCGGAATTTCCAATTCGTTTTTCGAAAAAGCGTTTCAACGGGATTACAAAGAGCGCGATATACCAGCCATACGTAAAGCTTCCGACAGCACCGGCCAAAAAGCCCGGCCATGTCAGCCATTCAAAACCAGGGAGCCAAGGCGCCCAGGCTTCATGCATATGCGCCCAATCAGGTGCGATAATACCAAAACCAATGCATATTAGATAGCTGACAAGCAGGAACAGACTCAGAGTCCACCCCAGGATTAGAATTTGTTTTCCAGTTGAGATATCGGACATATTACGCTCCAATCATTTTTTGTTGATCAATATACTATAGTGGGGTATAGTTTTATAGTCAAGAGAGGTAATGGAACCTGGAAAAAACCTTTTGATTAAGCCACCACTGAAATAAGGGATTAGGAAAATATGACAGAAAAATTCACTCGAGAAATATCCCGGATGCACCGGATTGAAGGTCAGGTTCGCGGTATTGCTAAAATGATGGAGGACGGTCGCTATTGCATCGATATTCTCCAACAATTTTCTGCTGTGGAGGCTGCGTTGCGCGCCACAAAAATGAAAATATTGGAGATTCACATCAATCATTGCGTTGAAGAAGCCCTCACGTCGGGAAACAAAGCTGACCAAAAGGAAAAAATTGCCGAACTCGTCAGCTTGTTTGGCAAAATGGGAAAGTAGGAACCGGCCCGAAGCCTTAAAATCGAAATTCTAAAACTCCGGACCCATCCTGCGACCCTAAGCGGCTCTAACTATTCCGGCTTGGCGGGTTCTGTTTTGGCCGGACCATGGCCCATTTTGCTATGATCCATCTTCGAATGATCCATCATCTGGCAGGACATTTTGCCGTCAGCACCTTTTTGCATCATGCCTGGCATCTTCTTTCCGTCCTTCATCATTTCACATTTCTGCGTCTCAGAAGCGCCGGCCTTGTGAGAAGTACCGGCTTTGTGTTGATGCGCCAAAGCTGCACCGCTTGAAACCAGAGCGATTGCGCTGGCGATAACTGCTAGTTTATTCATGATATTTCCCTTCTAGGTTGTTCGTCTCAATTATAGTTTGTGAACACACTCTGCCCATCAGCGCCAAAGGCGATGACCTGGTAAGCTTGTGTTTGATTTTCATATTCCATGCCCGGTGACCCGACCGGCATGCCTGCTACGGCAATCCCTTTAACGCCAGCAGGGCGGGTTTCGAGCAATCGCTTGATATCAGCTGCTGGGACGTGGCCCTCGATGACATATCCGTCAATAACAGCGGTATGACAAGAAGCCAGCATGGGCGGAACGCCCAAAGCGGTTTTACGCGCCCGCATATTGGCTTCGTCTTTAACCGTGATCGTCCGGTCCATGCCTTTCTCGGCATGATCCGCCCACTTCAAACAGCAACCGCAGCCAGCATCCCGGTATATAACGATTGGGGCGGCGCTTACCGCTGTTGTGCAGGCTGCCAGCAACGCGAGCGTCATACCACTGGCTGCTTTGCGTAAAGATTTAATAGATAAGCTTTTGGTCATAAGTATTCCTCTACATTCCCATATGGTTGGGGCCGAGCGACATCTCTGCACCCCAATAGCCTTGAAATAGTATCGCCAGTGCTACGGCCGCCAGCCCGACGCGGAACACTGTGCGTTTGGTCGAGTTTGCGGGAGCATTAGACAAAAGAGCGAGCAATATGCCGGTTATGGCGATGCCGGTGCCTGTCCACCTGTGAAGTCCCAAAATCTCCGAACGATCACTCACGCGTATGCCGCCTGCGAGCCAGCCCAAAATTGCAGCCACAATGCCGCCGGCTGCACCGATCCAGACGAGGAACCGAACCGAACTCCCTACACCTGCCGTCGGATTAATAATCATGATAAGCTCGGCCAATGCGGCAACTAGGAAAAGAGCGATTGGGAAATGAACCGCCATAGGGTGTAAGCGACCGAGAAAATCGATGAGATCGAAGCTTTTGTCGGTTGCTGCTTTGTGGGCATGTTCGGCATGTGGATCTGTCATATCTCCAGATTGCATCGATGCCATGCTTTCATCAGCGGCGTTGTGTTCGGTCGATTGGGCCACGGGATCAGGCTCATTATTACGATGCGCTTCATGCGCCTGCAATGCCGAAGCGGGCGTGAGAATTAAAAGCAGTACCAAACCGATCGAACGCCAGTGCATATTGAACTCCAAATCTAGCAGTTTGTTTCGACGCTGCTATGTCACTATTACGCAGCAAACTTTCATACCCCTCAAATTTTATTGAGGGTTTTATCTGCCCTACGCGTAAAGTATCTAGTAACGCGGTTTTGGAAGGAAAGCTGAATGACTGACAAATTTAGTGAAATAATCGAGGAGCTGGGCCATCAAAGATTACCTGGTATCGGTCCAGATTTCGAGGCTGGAATTTGGTCCCGTGTATCTCAAATCGAAAGCAGACAGCTGGCTAGGGGCCGTAATGGCTTGGCTGCTATCATGCTGGTTACCGCGCTTAGCGTCGGCGTGATGAGTGGCGGCGACGAAGCCATAGCGGGCAGTAGCTCCAGTTATTTGAGCGATGGGCCTGACTATTCACCAGCCACATTGCTACATGTTTCACCATGAGAATGGGGCCTTTTCGCATTGCTCTCCTGATTTTTCTGGCACTGGCTGCTGGATTTTTGGGGTCTTTAGCAGCCAATAAATGGTTGGCGCGAAATGGTGAAAGCGGCAGCCTCCATGGTTTTGTTCATCAAGAGCTCCGTCTTTCAGAAACCCAAATGAAATGCCTCGATGAAATGGAGGACAAATTTGCGGTCAAGCGCCGAACACTGGAGCTATCGCTGCGCGCGGCCAATGGCAAGCTTGCCACCGCTATGGAGGAAGAACACGAATTCGGACCCAAAGTCGCATTGGCGGTAGAAGATGTGCATGACCGTATGGGGGAGCTACAAAAAGCAACGATCGCGCATGTTTTTGAAATGCGTTCGCTATTATCGCCCAATCAGCAAGCGGCGTTCGACCGTCATGTGAGCGATGCACTTACTGCTGATCAGCGATGAAATTCTTTGAATAATCTGGAATGGACCAACCAATTTCAGATGAACAGGACGAGGTCCTTGCAAGCAGATCTGCAGAGGGTGATCGCGGAGCGTTTGGAGTCTTGATGCAACGTCACGGGCCGCGCTTGCTTAACATCGCTTTTAGAACGTTGCATCATTCAGACCAAGCGCAAGATGCTGTTCAGGAGGCAATGGCCGCAGCATGGTTCAAAATAGGTCAATTTGACCAGAGCCGTGAGTTGGCTCCATGGCTAACCAGAATCACGCTTAATAAATGTCGTGATCATTTAAGGCGGCGAAAAGTGCGTCGTTTTTTCGAGTTTGGAAGCAGCCAGGAGCACGAATTAGACACAGCCGACGAAACACCTGATCAATCTTCGGACCTGGAATCACGTCAGCTGCTTTCTCTGATGGAAGAAAAAATTGCAACCCTTCCCCATTCTTTAAGAGAGCCTTTCGTTTTGGTGACTTTTGATGAACGCAGTCAGGCTGAAACGGCTGCTCTTCTAGGCATTTCGGAAAAGGCAGTGGAATCGCGAATTTACCGCGCGCGAAATAAATTGCGGGATGCAGCGAAAAACTTTGAGGGATAGACCATCTGGGCGCGTAATGATGTTGAACACAGCCCCTCTATTCAGGACAGAATTTATGCTTTCCCTCGACCGCAGAAAATTAATTGCTTCATCTTTGGCGCTCGGCGGCGCTGCAGGACTATCCGCAGCGATGCCCGCATGGGCCCGTGCAACAAAAAGCGGCACATTAGCCCGCAAAGGCAGTGATGTTCTCTCCGGCGAATATATGAAAATGACGGTTGCTGATGCCGCGTTTACGACCGGCAGTCGGCGCGGACCGGCTGTTACCGTAAACGGCACTATCCCTGGCCCTTTGGTGCGCATCAAGGAAGGCCAGAACCTTGTCGTTGACATGGTCAATGATAGTTCTGAAGGCACCTCAATTCACTGGCACGGGCTGCTTGTTCCGTTCTTAATGGACGGTGTTCCCGGCGTCACCATGGCCGCGCTCGAACCTGGCAAGACATTTCGCTATGAATTCCCGATCCGCCAAGCAGGAACCTATTGGTGGCATGCCCATACATTGCAGGAACCAATGGGCCATTATGGGCCAATCATCATCGATCCTAAGGGATCAGAGCCGGCAGAATATGATCGGGATTATGTAGTAATGCTGTCTGACTGGTCACCCATGAATCCGCACACGATCATGGCCAAACTCAAAAAGGGCGAAGGCTATTTTAATTATAATCAGCGCACGATGACAGATGACTATCCCCTTTCGGCCGATGACCGCCGGATGTGGGCAAAAATGCGGATGATGCCGACCGATATCAGCGATATATCTGCCGCAACCTATACCTATCTTCTCAACGGACATGGTCCTGAAGATGGTCTGGAATATCTTTTCAAGAAGGGCGAACGTGTGCGTTTGCGCTTTATCAACGGTGCGGCCGCAACGTTTTTCAATATCCGTATTCCGGGCGTCCCCATGACCGTCATTTCTGCCGACGGGCAAAATGTCCAGCCTGTCCAGGTGGACGAATTCCAGATTGGCAATGCCGAAACCTATGACGTCATCGTCGAACCTGGAAGCAGCGACGCCTATACAATCGTCGCTGAATCAATGGACCGCTCAGGTATGGGTCTTGCTACGCTCGCAAGTCGCCCAGGCGCACGTGCTGCCGTTCCCCCGCTTCGTGATCCACCGCTGCTTACCATGGAGGATATGGGCATGTCCGGGCACGGTGAAGGTGGAATGGATCATTCGGCACATGGCGCTAGCGGTGCCGTTGCCGGCGCGGCAATGGCCGATATGGATATGTCGGGCGGCATGAATATGCGTGATACGTCCAAATTGCCGCCTTCGGTCAAGGTCGGCCCCGGCGTCGATATGGTCGCAATGAACCCCGTCGATCGCATGGGTGATCCAGGTATCGGTCTCGACAAAGTTGGCCACCGCGTTCTCAACTATAAACAATTGGTAGCCGCCAAACCCAACACAGTCCGAACACCCACACGGATTAAGGAAATTCACCTAACCGGGAACATGGAGCGCTATATGTGGTCCTTTGACGGCAAGAAATTTTCTGCCGTCACAGATGATCCCATCCGCTTCGCGTTCAATGAACGGGTCCGGGTCAAGCTCGTCAATGATACGATGATGGCGCATCCTATCCACTTGCACGGCCATTTCTTCGAATTGGTAAACGGCGCGAAAAATGATCGCCAACCTCTGAAACACACGGTTATCGTGCAACCAGGCGGCAGCGCCCAATTTGACCTCACGGCAGATGAACCGGGCGATTGGGCGTTCCACTGCCACTTGCTCTATCACATGCATAACGGGATGTTTCAGGTCGTCACCGTGCGCCCGCTGGATGGAGACAAATCATGAAAATGATGATTGCTCTCCTGCTGTCAAGCACAGCAGTGCCCAATGTCGCGTTCGCGCAAAGTCATGACGGTCATAATATGCCCGCTATGGCGGACCCTGCCGAAAAGCCGGTTGCCGATGAAGCCGATCCCCATGCAGGCCACAACATGGACGCGGCTAAACCGGCGCTGGATGATGTCCCCCTCAATCATGATGAAATGGATCATGAAGGGCTGCCGCATGAAGGCGCCGATGAAGTGGAAGCATCTCAGGGAATGCAAATGGATTCCATGAGTGATCAACAGATGGATCACAGTCAAATGGACCAGCAGTCAAAAGAGGCCGATCCCCATGCCGGTCATGACATGCCATTGGATTTGCCCGTAAATGCGCCCCCACCCCCAGAAGCGTTTGAAGGGCCCACATATGCCGCTGATCAATATGTCGGCGCAGATGAAATGGCCGCTTCGCGTGCTGGCGTGGCGCGCGCCGTCAGCGGCACGCCAGTATTCTGGTTTCAAGGTGACCGTCTAGAGTACCGAGCCCGGGAAGGTAAAAGCGGTTATTTGTGGGACGTCCAAGGCTATTATGGCGGCGACCTCGAAAAGTTCTGGTTCAAAAGTGAAGGCGAAGGCAGCTTTGGAGAAGCAATCGAAAGCGCAGAAGTTCAAGCTCTTTACAGCAAAGCCATTGCCCCATTTTTTGATTTTCAGGCTGGTATCAGACAAGATCTGACAGGCGCCGAACGCACCCACGCGGTGATTGGAATTCAAGGGCTGGCACCCTATCTTTTCGAGGTGGATGGTGCGCTGTTTCTTTCCAATAAGGGGGATGTAACCGCAAGAATTGAGGGCGAACTGGATCAGAAAATCACCCAGCGGTTGATTCTGCAACCGCGCGCCGAAATCAATCTCGCGGCCCAGGACATCCCAGAACTCGGCGTCGGTGCCGGCATAGACAAAATGGAAGTGGGGTTACGGCTGCGCTATGAATTTGCCCGCGAATTTGCGCCCTATATCGGCATCGAACAGGAATGGAAGCTCGGTGGAAGCCGCGACTTTGCAATCGCTGCGGGCGAAGACCCGTCTGTCACCAATTATGTCGTCGGGATCCGTTTCTGGTTTTAGCAGGATTGCTGGTGGTTGCGTCCAAAGGAAAGTTTGATGAAAAATAACAAGTCGGCTTCCCGTCGTATCGCGTTAGCGCTTGCCTATATTATCGTTTTTCTGGGTGCTGTAGCTATGGGTGGCTATTTGATGACCCACCAACATCAGGCTCATATTCCTGGTGTATATCTGCTCCTTGGCGTCTTGCTGTTAGCTTGCATAACCATCTTTCTGTTTGTTCGTGGAGGAGGGAATGGGCCGTCAAATAAGGAGGGGAAAGAGTAGATGTTAGATCAGCGCCAGATCTAATAAAACCTGGATTACCTACCGAAAGGGTTCTGCGTTTCTTTACAAGACCAGAAACAATCACCAGTGGAAAAGAATCATGATAATTTTCAATGCACTCTTACTCGCTCTTGCACCAGCCAGTGCATTCACAACGCAATCCAGCGACACTCAAATTGACAATGCGACACTCGCCAAAGAAGAAGACCCGCAATATTTTGGAGATTTATCTCCAAAGGACATATTAACTGCTTACCGGGAGGCCATTCAAGAACTTGATGCTTCCAAAATGAAGTCGCTATTTTCAGAAGAATCTCAAATATTTGAAAATGGTAAGGCAGAAGGAAGCTTTGTCCAATATATGGAACATCATCTCGGTCCCGAATTAGCTCATATAAAGAGCTTCACCTTCACGCAGCCGACGATCTCTATGACGGAGCTTGGTAATACTGCCTTGGCAATAGAGACCTACGACTATGTGATAGTCTTGAGGGATGATCGTAAAATCGAACGCACCGGCGTTGCTACATCAGTATTGGTTCGGGAGCGGGATAGCTGGAAAATTCTGCGATATCATTCTTCTTCACGCACTCCCAAAAAGATTCAATGAGGCACGACATCAATTAATAGTCTGCGATTTATCGAGGGAATAGATGTCGACAAAAATTCACATCAAGGCGAGTAAGCTGCATAAATGGCTCGCGCTGATCATCGGCGCGCAATTGCTGCTCTGGTTCGTTAGTGGTTCGATCATGAGTATTTTACCTATCGAAACCGTGCGGAGCGAACATCTGGTTTCGCGCGAGCTGGAACCTGTTGGAAACATCAGCGGGCTAGTTTCTCCCAGAGCTATAGCGGCGAAAATTAATGGGCCCATTCGCTCGTTACGTTACCGCATGCTGATGGACCGACCGGTTGCCGAAGTGACTGACACGGAAGAAAGAACATATCTTGTTGATGGTCTCACAGGTGAACCACGCGGACCGATTGAGAAGAAGGAAGCCCTCAACATTGCGGAACAGGCATGGATCGACGGCGAACCTGATTTTACTTCGGTCGCCAAGATTACGCAAGGTTCTGTAGAATATCGCGGAGCTTTGCCCGCATGGCGGGTCAGTACCGATGACGATGTGCGTATCTTCATTCCCATGGCCACAGGTGAAGTGTCTGCTGTCCGCAGTTCTACCTGGCGGTTTTATGATTTCTTCTGGTCACTCCATATTATGGACTGGAAAAACCACGAGAATTTCAATAGTTGGTGGCTCATTGCCTTTGCGCTAGGGGGTTTTATCATGGCTGTTTCTGGCATTACCTTGCTAGTCAAGCGGTGGCCGTTTAAGAAAAGGCGGCGAAAAATTGCCAGTTAATATTCTGTCGGAAAATTGGTTTTGTGATGTCCAAAAGGTCATGCCACTGACTTATGCCCGAAGTACACATTCCAGATTGGTATAGGCATTCAGATTCCATTTGGCGTGTCAAACTTCAACTGCATCGCCAAATCCAACAATCAGAAGGCCAAAAATCACTAGGACGGCGAAGAGAAGACTGCGCCAGCGCTGATCCGGCAGAAGAAATGCAATGCGCGCGGCGATCGCTGCTTGTAGCGTGTAATAAAGCGCAAATGCGCGAGACGCATAGCTGATGATCTGAAACACATCCGCGCTCCAGGTTAATGTGAGCCCGATAATTACCAGTAATACATAGGCATTGCGCGTGCTAATCCTCTCTCTTGTCAATTCTGCAATCAAACCACCAGAACCACTGGTGTCGGCGATAGCTGCGCTGAATTGGGCTGCCAGCGCGCCGGCAACAAGAATCCAGGGTAATACTGGGGCAACCATTCCCATCACATCGATGATTGCTGTTTCGGTTAGCTGGAATTCTTCATGTTCAAACGACAAGGCGAATAGCGTGATATAGATCATGTAAATTGCGGCGGCCACGAGCTGCGCTAGCCGCATCGATTTGATCCGATCAGCGGCGCTGTATTCATCGCCCAGATATCTTGAAGTCTCAAACCCCTGGACGGTAATAATCAAGCCAAAGGCCAGCGTTATGGCTGCCCAGCCAGTCAATTGCGGCGGATGAACGACCAGTGTTGAACTGACTGCCTTGGCGTAACAGTAATAGCCAAGTCCCACCAACAATCCGGCGATGATGGCAAGTTTGAATGTAACGGCAGTATATTCCATTTTCTCAAGCGCAGAAAACCCGCGCATATAGCCAACGGCCAAAATGATCAGAAAAATGACGGAGGAAAGAAGTTTGGCACTTTGAGAGCTATTGAAAGCCGTTAGACTTAACCCAAACGCGCCAAAAAGGTTGAGATAATAGGTAACAGAAATCATGAAGGCCAGCGCCAGCGCCCAGGAAGCGCCTATTTCCAGTTTCTCTGCAATATAATCATACACAGAAACGGGGGCGCTACGGATCGATATATTGAAGCGGATCGCGCTCCCAAATAAATAGGCACCAAGGACCAACGCGCCCATGACAAGTGGTGCTTTGCTGCCATAAGCATAGACTAGGATGGGTGCGAGAACAAGAAATCCACTACCGATGATTGACGCCAGTGGAGTAATGGTTGCCCGCCACAAAGTTGATCGCGAAAATCTCGGGGAAAACTGTAATGCACCAGCTAGGATTATGACTGCGATGATTACAACGTTTAGTATCACGAGATCATCCGGATATATTTAGCATTTTGAAGGATAGCAAACTCCGTCCAATGCCAATATTCTCCACCACCATCTACCTATTTTTTTTAGGAGCTTTGTGAACTTTTTTTCATTTCTTTCCACTGTCCCCAGCGTGGGAAGAACATCGGGACCTTGGCTCGATAAGCGCGATAGTCATTACCAAACTTGCGCAACATGTCGCGCTCTTCCTTGCGTGCGAGGAAATAATAAGCAACCATTATTACCGGAAGAAGGCTGACCGAGAATATGGTAGGCCAATGAATGACCCCTTCACCGAACAAGGCAATGAAAAGGCCGGTATATTGCGGGTGTCTGACAAACTTGTACAGGCCGGACGTAACCAGCCGATCTTCTTGACGGGCACGATAAACTTCTCGCCAGCCCTTGATGAAAAGCCCTATTCCAAAAAATGCGACGATATAGCCCAAGATCATCGCCACAAACATTCCAGTTTCGCTGAAGTTGAGCAACGTCGACCAAAGGCTGAAACTTACATATTCTCTGTCCAAGCCAAAAAAGCGGATGGCGAGGTAAACCGTCAGCGGAAACCCGTACATTTCAGCATATAGCGCGATAATGAATGCTTGTACTAACCCTGCCCCTGCCCATTCGCGCCAACCCTTTGGAGCCAAATATTTGTAGAACATCCAAGAGACCACAATGACCATAATCACGGCCACTCCCCATCCAAACGTACCCATGTATATTCTCCGTTCTAATATTCAGTTCGATCATTCGTTTTGAAGGATGCCGAGTGCTCCACCACAAAATAGTGCCAGCCTATCTCCAGATGACCAGAAAGCCTCCGGCCTAAAAGGCAGACGCCAACAAAAAGAATTCCCGCAACACCTAGTACAGACGCGGGCCTAGCCATTTCGTTACAGTTTTGCCGACATGTTCAATCTCACAGCCCGAGAGGCTGTTGGCCCGATGCGAGGGCAAAATTCTCTGTTTCCAATGATGTGGTCCATTCCCTGACCCGATCCTTGAATCGGGAAACTGGCAAGTTAAACTGTAACATATTGCGTGAGGCGCCGTCATTATCCTTAGCGATGCCGCACATCCGTGCTTTTTCGAAAGGATCACCCATGAAAACCATTCTCCTGCCCATTGTTGGTGATTCAGGTATGGAGGGTCGCTTGGAATCAGCACTGTCCTTGGCCCGTGATCAGAAAGCCCATTTGAGCTGTTATCAAATATTGCCAATACCATATGTGTTATGGTCGGGCGAAGCGTCGGGTATGAACTATGGTTTGATGTTGCGTGACGCTGAAGGAGCAGCCAAGGATCTTCGCACCGAGACGGAAGCAACGCTTTCTAAAGAAGGAGTCCCTTGGGACTGGCATGTGCGCACAGGTGATCCCGTTCGCGAAATAATCTTGGCTGCAAGACTGGCTGATATGATCATCGTTGGCAGCGGATCAGAAGATGATGCTCCGCCGCTTCATATCGCTGCCGATCTATCGTTTCATGTTCCCATTCCTGTACTCGCTATTCCGATTAATGGCGCGCCTCTAGATCCATCTGGGCCAATGGTCATTGCCTGGAACGGTTCTGCAGAGGCCGCCAATGCACTTCGAAATAGCTTGCCGTTGATTTCCAGCGCCTCTAGCGTCCACCTAGTTACAATTGATAATGGGGATGCTGCCTCAGCTTTTCCGGCAGAAGATGCAGGCATAGTTTTGTCGCGGCACGGCATCCAATTTGAAATAAAAAATCTTGCTGTCGGCACGTCGGTCGAAGAAACTTTAGAAGCTACCGCTCACGACATCAACGCGGCTTGCATTGTCATGGGTGCCTATGGCCATTCGCGAACACGCGAAATGATATTCGGCGGCGTTACCCGGCACATGCTGGGCAACAGCGCAATTCCTCTGCTTTTGTCTCATTAAGGACCGCCGAAACTAAGGGCCTGACCGAATATTTGTTATATCTCACTTGGCGATGTTGAAAGGCACATCTGATGAAAACTAAAATCGCCGATGAGATCCCTCGAATATGGATACCTATGGGGCTGGAATATCTGCTCAACAGAACCGGTTCAGGCTATTGTGCTCTTTAGTGAAAAACTTGGAGACGAAGGCGAAACCATGGTTTTTTTACATGGGATTGCGGGCTCGACGCGTTATTGGAAATCCCGCGTAGTACCATTGGCCGATCACAACCGGCTCTTATTCGTCGACCTGCTAGGCTATGGTAAATCACCAAAACCCTGGACGAAATATACGGTGGAGCGCCACGTAGACGAACTTTACCAGCTTCTCCAGGATCAAGAACCAATGACCCTGGTCGGGCATTCATTTGGGGCATTTGTCGCGACAGCATTTTGTGCTCGCTACCCGCATTTGGTAAAACGCCTGATCCTAATTAGTCTTCCATATTTTGGCGATAAAGAAGGTGCTATCAAATATTTTAGCGAAAGTCATTCTGCAGAACGATATGTAACGACCAATATTGCGTTTGCAGCAATCGCTTGTATTTTGACACGTTGGGTTCTGCGATGGATTCTCCCTTACGTGCTACGCGATATGCCGCTCGAAGTCGTGCAGGACTTGAGCCGACACACCTGGCGTTCTTACACCTCATCATTGTGGGACGGTGTATATGGCCACGATCTTTTTGCAGATGCGGATAATCTCGATCCTGATTGCGACGTTTTTTGCCTCCATGGGAGTGCAGATAAAACCGCTCCCTTGTCCGGCATTTTGAAGCTATCCTCCCGCCATTCGCGGTGGCGATTACAGATTTTACAAGATGGGGATCATCACCTTCTTTTACGAAATCCGGAATGGTGTTTGGCGAAAATCAATTCGGCGATGAAAAGATAATTTAAACAATAGTTAAGTTGATGTTCTTGTTGAGTTATATGATATTATTGCGACAGGAATCGCACCAGCCAGATATATGGAAGTCTAAATGCACCTGATCAGTAAATATTCAAACCGAAGGTGATCTATGCAACCAAATCGTCGTACCTGAAATGAACCTGAATATCGCTGATATTTTGTCGTTTGCTTACGTCACGGTGGAATGGATCATTCGAATAGCGATGTTGGTCGTGGTGCCGCTAAGGAGATCTCCTGGCGCGGCGCGCGGATGGTTGTTGGTGGCTTTTTTCATACCCATTCCAGCGCTTGTTATTTATTTATTGATTGGCCGGCCTACTTACCCGAGGTGGCGACAGAAGCGGTTTGTAAATGCCCGGGAAATGCTCACTCGCGCGACGGATGAAATCAGTCATTCTGAGTTTTGCTCGCATCCGATATTGTCTGAGAACTACGCTCCGGCTGCTAAACTCGTGCAGAATCTGGGTCAGTTTCCCATTTTGGGCGGCAATAAAATTGATCTTCTCTCGGATTATTATGGCGTAATTGACCGACTCATTTCCGCCATCGATCATGCCAAGCATCACGTTCACATTCTGACGTATATTTTTGCCGATGATCGCACTGGTTCAAAAGTGATCGATGCCTTGCTAAAAGCGGCCGAACGCGGCGTCGATTGCAAGGTGTTGATGGATGCCCTGGGGTCGCGCCGTTGGTCACACGCTGTCATTGATCGCTTGACAGGCGGCGGAGTTCAGGTTGCTCGGGCGCTTCCGGTGAGTTTTTTCCGGCGGCGTTCTGCCCGCGCCGATCTGCGTAACCACCGAAAAATTGCGATTATTGATGCGTCTATGGGTTATATTGGTTCACAAAATATCATTGATGCAGAATATGCACCCGGCTTGTTCAACCGCGAGCTTGTCGTGCACGTCGCAGGCCCCGTAGTGCTTGAAATGCAAGCTGTGTTTGCAGCAGATTGGTATCTTGAAACCGGGCAGGTTCTGGACGACGCGGCATTCTTTCCGCATCGTCATGGCGAAGGTTCTATGATGGCTCAGTTGCTGCCCAGCGGACCCGATTATCCCGTTGCCGGCGCAGGACGGCTTATAGTGGCGCTGATCCACAATGCCCGGCGGCGCATCGTTATCACTACTCCATATTTCATTCCAGACGTTGCCTTGGTAGAGGCGCTAGAAACAGCAGTTTTGCGTGGTGTTAAAGTAGATATTATTCTTTCAAAGGCCTCGGATAGCGTATTGGTGGGCCTTGCTCAGCGCTCATATTATGACCAGATGCTACGTGCAGGCCTTAGCATTTATCTATTTGGAGATGGTTTGCTTCATGCAAAGCACATCATGATTGACGACCTTATTAGTGTAATAGGCTCCACCAATATCGATATTCGATCATTTCAGTTAAATGCTGAGGCAAGCCTGATCATATATGATGAAAAGATAGGGCTGATGCTGGATGCAGAACAAAACAAAAATATTAATGCAAGCGTTCTCTTAACCGCAGAAAACTGGAGTAAACGGTCGCGGCCATACAAGCTGTTAGAAAATATCGCGCGATTGGTCAGTCCGTTGCTGTGACGGATTTATGGGCTTTATATTCTGCTAGTCTTTTAGCCATCCGTTCTTCAATATCACCGCCCCAATCGGGTTCCAGTTTGAGCAAGGCTTCCATCGCTATTTCCGGATTGTACAGGAACGTCATGACATCGCGCGCAATAGGATAGGCAGAGCCCGAACCGCCGCCATGTTCCACCACGACAGATATTGCATATCGGGGATTTTCGACGGGCGCGAAAGCGACAAAAAGCCCGTGATCGCGGAACTTCCAAGGCAGGCTAGCATTGGACCGAACGCCCCCTGCCCTTTCTGCCATCGTTATACGCCTTACTTGTGCGGTCCCTGTTTTACCGCCCATTTTTACATCCGGGATCGGCAGCGCGGCGCGGCGTGCTGTGCCTATTTCGCTTACCACATCTCCCATCGCGCTCCGGACAAAAACAAGATGTTCTGGCGAAATATCGAGAATTTTAGGTAGCTGTGCGGTCTTGTTGAGCAACAATGTAGGAACGATATTCCGTCCCGAAGAAATTCGGGCGGCCATGATGGCCAGTTGCAGCGGATTGGCAAGCATATATCCCTGACCGATCGTGGTATTGACCGTATCATAGGCTTGCCATTTTCGATTATATTTGCGCTCCTTCCATTGCGCATCAGGGACCGTGCCATAGCTTTGCGATGAAACCGGCAGATCATATTTTTTGCCCAGACCTAGAGTTCTTGCCATCGCCGCGATGGGCTTGATTCCGACCCTCAGCGCCATTGTATAGAAATAAACATCGCAGCTTTGATATATGGCCTTGGCCATGTTGACTGTCCCATGCCCGCCACGTTTCCAGCAATGGAAGAAACTATTGCCAACTTTTAAGCGCCCGGTGCAAAAGACGGTTTCATCCTCTCTCACCCCTTCCTTCAATAGCGCCAATGCAACCATAGGCTTGATTGTTGATCCAGGCGGATACAGGCCGCGCAGTGCCTTGTCCCGAAGGGGCACATGATCATCGCCGGACAACATCTGCCATTCATTCTGACTAATACCGTCCGAGAAGCTATTGGGATCGAACGAGGGCATAGACGTGATCGTTAAAATCTCCCCTGTTTGACTATCCAGAACAACGACGGAACCGGATTCCTCACCCAATCTTCTTGCAGCATAGCGCTGGACATCAATATCTAATGTCAGTTGAATGGATTTGCCTGGGATATCAGGACGCGACGCAAGTTCCCGTACAATCCTTCCTCTCGCCGTAACCTCAACCCGTTTGGCGCCTGGTTTGCCCTGCAACCTTGCCTCAAATTTCTTTTCTAGCCCGTCCTTGCCAATTTTGTACCCCGGTGTGACCAGAATAGGTGATGGGTTTTGCTGATATTCTTCAGCCGATGGCGTTCCAACATAACCGACAAGATGTCCGACAGCTGCTCCAGGTGGATAATTTCTTGAAAAGCCGCTACTCGCTGACACCCCCGGTAAATCCGGCAAGCGGACAGTCACTGCTGCGAAGCTGTTCAAATCAAGACCTGAGGCAATATGGATTGGCTGAAAATTATTTATTGCGGCCAATTCAGTGTTTATCCGCCTAACCTCTTCGGTATCCAGCCTCAACAATTTGCCAAGCGTTGCGATCGTCGTTTCTTTTTCCTTCACGCGACCGGGATTTAAATCGACACGAAAATCGGCTTTGTTGTTTGCGATCGGCTTTTCGTTGCGGTCTAAGAACCAACCTCTGCGCGGCGGTACAAGGGTGAAATTGACCCGGTTACTCTCGGACAATAATTTGTAGCGACTATTTTCAACAACGGAAATATAGCCCATTCGGCCTATGAGAACCAGTCCGACACCTAATGACGCGCCGCCCAGTAGAGTTGCACGCCGAGAAAATGTGAGAGATTGAACGCTCCTCGTTATTGTTTTGGTATTTTTCATAGTACCAGCCGGTAATAACCGGATTTCAGACGGAAAAAATTGTTCTGAAAGGCAGCGCTCCAACCCAGGACCTTGGATGAGTGGCCAGTTGTGTCTGTCATGGGACTGATAGTTTCTGGTTTGATCCCAGCAAAAAGGTCATCAAAACTCCAGATATAGTTAGAGCGATACCAATCCATTGAAACAAGGTGATATGTTCGCCGAAAAAAAAGGTACCCAAGGCCAAACCGAAAACCGGAATGAAAAAACTGAAACTATTGGCCTGGTTTAGTGGCGTTTTTTTGAGGATGGAAAACCACATCCAGTAGACCAACGAAGTACCAAAAACACTGAGAATTCCGAGTATTAATATGAATTGGGCGGACCAATCTACAGTTGTCGGCTCTTCTAATACGAAGGATGCTATCGCAAGCGGAATGCTCCCAATTAGGAGCTGAAGACCCATTGCCATCAATGCATCGACGGATCCGGAAATTTTTTTAATCCAGACATTACTAAAGGTTATGCCCAAGGCCGCGAGGATGATATACGCCACGCCAATCCCATAGCTTGCATTTCCCCCCGAAAGATATCCAGGTAGCGCTATGAAGATGATCCCGCCGAAGCCGAGCAGCATCCCGAGCATACCCAACCGAGACAGCCTTTCCCTCAAGACAAAAGCTGCGAGAATTGCGGCCAGCAAAGGCTGTGCATTTGAAATTACGGTAGCGATACCTGGCGACACGAATTCAGCCGCGTGAAACATTCCAAAAAAACCAAAGCTGGTTGCCCCTATACCAACCACGGCTATGCTTTTCCAATCATGCCACTTTGTAGGGAATGGTTGGCGTAGCATTAACGCAATCACAATCAACACGAGGCCTGACAGGACTGCGCGAAGCGTAGCAAATGTCAGATGAGGCGCCGACTCTATGCCCCAGGTGATGAATGGAAAGCAGATGGCCCACAGAAACATCACAGTGATGACTTGCAAAATAGTGGATATGTTCATTCTGAAGTTCGCAACTTATACAATGTTTGAGGCGTTTTTTTGGCGGAGGTTCAAGTCGTCTCGACCTTTATCCGCTATCACGGCGCTATTAGTTTATTTTTGAGATGCTTCTCTTCAAACGGAAAGACTATATTGGTGTCAGGTTGCTCAGCATGTTTGTCCTTGTCTGGACAATCAACGAGGGACATCAAGTGACTAATGACGTTTAAACGGGCCGTTTTTTTATCGTCCGCTTTCACCACAAACCACGGCGTCAGGTCGGAGTGAGTGCGCCGAAACATTGCATTTCGCGCCGCACTATAATCGTCCCAATGTTCAATTGCGACTTCATCTATTGGACTGATTTTCCATTGTTTTAAAGGATCTACCCGGCGATCTAGCAAGCGCCTCTCTTGTTCGTCCTTTGAGATATCAAGATAATATTTGTAGACTTGCATTCCCGAACCGATCAGTAACTGCTCGAAAGGTACTACGGACGTCATAAAGTTTTGATATTCACTTTCGGTGCAATAACCCATAACACGTTCGACACCGGCCCGGTTGTACCAGCTTCGATTCATCAAAACCATTTCCTGACTGGTTGGAAGGTGGGCGACATATCTTTCGAAATACCAAGAACGGAGTTCTCTGTCCGAAGGCTTGCCCAAGGCCACAACGCGCGTTTCCCGCGGGCTCAAATGCTCGGTTATCCGCTTGATCACGCCGTCCTTGCCTGCTGCATCTCGTCCTTCAAAAATAATAAGGATCTGCAAATCATTCTTTATCAGGTGTCGTTGCAATTTTACCAGTTCCAACTGCAAGCGTTGCAAAGAGGCCTTATAGTTTTCTTTGCCGATCCCTTTGGTCCTTTTTTCCTTTTTACTCATCTTGTCACCTTTCCAAAAATCATCTCAATTTGCGCAGAAATGGTCACGCTGTTTTTACAATTATATTGTGCAGAATATCACCGGCATGGGCGAAATGATCCGATGCGTTTGACAAATGGCGATAGATTTCCCGCCGCTTCAATACTTGCATTACATAGGCCAAACCTCGAGCCGCTGCTCTGCAATCGGTATCATTCAAGGGATCCAACAGATGCAAAAAATCATCCTCATTATTGGATAGTTCTGCTGGAGGTTTAGCGGCATAATATTTGGCATTAAACAGCTGGGAAATTGCATTGCGATACAGTTTTTCAACCTGCCGCTCGGCTTTTTGGACAGCTGCGGCACCTTGTTCGGCTTTTTGAGGTTCCTTTTTCAATGCAGCAAATCCTGCCTGAAGCTCCCGCGCACTGGTTTGCAGGAGTTTGGCCATTTCAAGCATTTGGTTATCAGGCTCTATCCCGAGTATTTCCATTTCCCGCACCGTCGTGTTGGCATAATTTAGCCCCTCATCGATCGAGGTGATGGCGCGATAGATATCTTCGCGATCAAACGGTGTTGAAAAAGAGCGATTGAGGGCATCAATATTTCTTATTTTAAGAATATCGCCTTCGTGTTCTAGTCTTCTTACATCATCTGCTCGTTTAGGGTCGCCTGTCTGCATATAGTCAGCCAACAATTCCATTGCGCGCTCGACCACATCACATTGATCATTGAGCATTGAATAAAAATCCGGTGTCCGCGGAAATACGGAGTTGATAATTCTCGAAAATCGCGAGACGGGTTTCATCGCCGCTGCGCCTGTTTCAGATTGCATAGCCTCTCCAATCAATGATTGCGTGAATTGAATATGACGAGAAAGCCGTTACGCAGCAGCGCCCTGACATTGCTTCCTTTCCGATTGGCAGTTTTCGCTCACAACCTGGTTCAAGCATAAACATTCACCAAAACTCCTACCAGAATTCCGATCGCCAATGACAAGTAGCCGGCAAAAATTGGCAATCGAAGTTTCTTGTCCGCAAACACAAAAACGATGCCGAGCTTAAAAGCGAGATTGGCGAAGAAGGCTAAGATAATGGCATAAACTGCGATACTGGGATCGAGGACATTATCAGACACGAGCTTCACATTTGAAACTGTAATGGCGTCGATATCGGTCAAACCTGATAGAAAGGACACCAGGAATACCCCCGCATCGGCGAAGACATCATTCATCCAAGCTACGAGAAATAATATTCCGGCGAAACTGACAGCGAATATGGCCGCGCTAATTATTTCCGCAGGATTTCGGGTCGATACCGCTGGCAGAGGCTCCTTGGAATTTGCAATCCGGCGATATGACCACAAAATGAACAGGCTGCCAGCTACCCCGCCCCCTATCAACCATGGCAGCATCAAGGGAATCAGCGTAAATTCCAATATTCCCACGATGATTCCGATGCGTACGAACTGAACCAAATGGGACATTAAAATTATTGTTGCGGCAATGTTTGAGAAACCCGCCTGTTTTTTGCTGTATTTTGCGTAGACAAGGGTTGTTGCGGTGGTTGATGCCATGCCGCCCAGAATTCCGGCTATAACGATGCCAGACCTATGTCCAAATACCCTAAGCGCCAGATATCCCAACAAGCTGAGGCCGCTTATGAGCACAACCAGCCAGCCAATTTGATAGGGATTGAAAACCTCGTAGGGACCGTAACTGTTATTGGGTAACAAGGGCAACAGGATGACGGCGATTGCTGCGAACTGAAAAAAGGATATGATTTCCTGTTTGGTTAGTCTTTGCGGCACTTCTCGCAATTCTTTACGAAAATAGAGCAATGCAGTCATTGTCACAGCAATTGCTGCGGGTAAAATCGGATGGCCAATCCATAAAATATAGCCCAGAATGAAGGTGACTAAGGCAGCAATGACCGTTGTGGTATCTGGGTCCTTCGCCGGGGATTTTAACTGCGCGATCAACAGGCTGGCGGCCACTAGTGCTAAAATTACCCACACACTTACGTCGGTACCGCTTTGCAAACCGATATATCCGCCTAGTGACCCGGCAAGCGCGATCAAGGTAAAGGTTCGCAGCCCCGCTATGGAATTTTCATGACGTTCTCTCTCCAGTCCAACCAAAAAGCCGATGACAAGACTTTGCCCAAAAAGCATCAGATGCGAAAGTTGAAGAGCGCTGGCGTTCACCTTCGACCATCCAGCCCAATGACGGCTTGCGAAACATACGCTGTGCCATCAGCTATAATTCTGGCTCCAGAGTAATCGCGACATTTGGTTCTTTTCTCTGTTTTGGACCATCGAGGATGTGAGCTTCCCATCATAACATATTCCCGGCCAGTTGAATCAACCAGTAGATGGCAATGGAAACGCTCGCTGCACCCGGGATCGTGATCAACCATGTCCCGAGGATATGTTTTGCAGTACCCCAACGAACAGATTTTGGACGCTCTGCCGCGCCAACACCCATAATCGCCGTGCTGACCACTTGGGTGGTGGACACTGGCGCTCCGAGCGAAGAAGCTGCCAAAATCACTCCCGCCGAGGTTATCTGCGAATCCAATGCATGGATAGGTCTCACCTTGTAGATTCCAAAACCCAATGTCCTAACAATACGCCAACCACCGGTTAGTGTTCCGATCGTGATCGCGGTTGCGCTTGCCATAATGACCCACAAAGGCACGTAAAATTGTGCGTTTACTCCTCCGAGGACGAGGATCATTGCAATCATGCCCATGCCTTTTTGCGCATCATTTGTTCCATGAGAAAAGGCAAGTACGCCCGTGGTTAACCACTGAAAGGCACGCAGATATTTATTGGCTGAAGGTCTTGCGGCACGCAGGATAAATGCCATGAGACGTTGCAATAAACCGCCAAGGAAAAATCCCAAAACTGGGGAAAGAAGCAATGCTCCCAGTATCTTGGCAACCCCGGTAAGATGAAAGCCGTCAACTGTCTCAAAACCCCAGACCACATGATCAGGACCTGCGGCCACAGTCACTACCCCAACCAAGCCGCCAACAAGAGCTTGAGAAGACGATACTGGAAGTCCGAACCACCAAGTCGAAAAATTCCAGATAATCGCGCCACCGAGCCCTGATAATATGACGGTAAGTGATACGATATTTGTCATATCGGAAACGTCAACAAAGCTGCCAATCGTATTGGCAACTGCGGTCCCGCCAATGATTGGTCCGAGGAATGTGAAAGAGGAAACCAGAATAATTGCCTGTATTGGCGTCATAGCGCGCGATGCAATGACCGTTGCCAGCATATTGGCTGCATCCTGCATTCCATTTGAGTAGTCAAACAACAGAGCAATAAAGACACCCAATACAACAAGAGCCAACGCGCCGCTCATCGCCGAGCCCTTTTTCGATCTCGTTTGAACCGGCTTGCTATCACATTCCGATTCTGCATCGGAATTAGTTTCTATCCCAGAAAGCATAGGTTTTGAGGAACCGATTTACATCCTTGAAAAGCTTTTTTTCGGTCAATTTGGCTTCGCGGCGGTGCCATCCGATGACAATACCAGCGGTATAAAGCCATGCTGGAGTGGCAGGATCGGATTTCACACCCATCAATTTCTCGACAAGCAGTTCCGCAGCGAGGACATCATTCAAAAAACCCAGCCCAGCCTGAACCGGATTGAGCCTCTTCTGAAAAATAGAAACTTGCTTATCTAGATATATATTAGCACAAAAATCTATAGTATAACGTAGTTTCTTAACAGATAATCTTAGCTTATGCCGTTCGTCCTCGGACATTTTACCAAGCTTTTTAAACTTTTTGCGCACGATTTTATTCTGCTTTTTGAGCTGCTTTGCGCAAAACTTTCTAACCGGCTCTGACAGGTCTATTGCTTTTGAAGATGCTGCACTATCCCACCAGTTATCACTACACCGCCAGATACTAAGTTCCAGAATAAATTCCGTATAGCGCGCGGAATTGACTGCGCTGCGGGCTTGTTTGCGATGAAGAACTCTTTCTTTCTCTGCAGCCGATAAAAGCAGTTCAAATCCGGTTGTCGGTCTGGAAAGTTTGGCGACTGGTGCCACAAATTCATCGATAAAAACATCCCAGCTGCGCGCTGCCGATAGTTCATCGCCGAGCCATTGTGCTTCACCCACAATCCGATCATATTTTTCCTGGACAATATTGGTCTGGAAAACCTCCAAGCCTGCACGCAAACGCCGCAAGGCAACACGCATTTGATGGATGGCTTCGGCATCGCCCAGCAGAACGAGCGCTTCGTTGGCTAGTAGAGAACTGATTGTCTGCTGGAGATTGTCAACAACGGCCTGCTCTGCAGTGGAATTCTTCAACAGCTTAGGCCGTTGCCATTTTTGAGCGCGTGGTTCTTCCTTGGATAACAATGAATAGCCACGCGCTGCTTTGCTCACGGTGCTGATCCGGAATGGCACTGTCTGATTAATTATTCGCCCAAGTTCAAATATATGAGCGGCTGAACCGCTCAAAAGTTCAAGCTCGAATTCACAAATTGGCTGGACTGCATCACCTAGGGTGACTTCGCCGACATCGATGTCGAGCGACACTGTCGTACCATCATCAAATTTGAGTTTACGGGACTGCCTTCTAACAACGGATTGGAAAACAGCTTGTAGATTGTCTCCCGTCAACCGTTTTAACTTGGTCCGGATTTTCTTGTTTTCAAGAAGGTCAATTTGTGGGATTTGATCCGGTATTTTAGCCTCCCATTCTGTTCTCCCTATGATCGCACCCAGAGGTTCGCTTTGCCGTTTCAGGCACTGGGTATAAGTCTGACCGGTTTTGCGTACGCGCAATGAAAAACCGTGCTTGTTCAGCGCGTGATCCGGCGTATCAAAATATGTCGTTGTCAGTACTCGAGAAACTGCTTTGTCAACTGCCAGCTCCCTAATGACAGAAAGACCTTTTAACTGCTCTAGCTGTTCAGCCTTGAAGACCCCTTTCAATTCCATTTCATTGTTAATCGACACTGGTTCTTTCCTTTGCAGTAAAGCGGTTCTGCGGGATTCCGCGCTCGCTAGTTAAATTGCAGGCCAACGCATGAAATGCTTGGGTCACTCCGTCCGGTCAGAGTCAGGCATCTTGATGTTCTCGGTGATGGCTGGTCTCATGACGGATTGTCGTTGGTTCAAGCTCAGCGCAGGTTTGCGCACGATCAATCCGCGATAATACTCCGCGCAATTCATCTGCCTCGGCGGTGTCTTGCTGCCCGTGCGTTTCCAGCCTTGCAAGCTTCTGCCGGAAAATTGGGGCGTACATCGTGATAATTTCTCGGTTTGCATTATCATTTTTGGCATCGTCCATCTGAAATTCTCCAAAGCTTACCTATGTGATTGCATACATGGTGATGGCTCAAACCAGCGGCGTTCCACGACATCAGGAACGGTTCGATTGGGTTCAATTATAAGGACGTGGCAAACGATGATTTGTTACACTTATGTTAAATGTACCTCCAAGCCTTCATGCCAAACTCTAGGATCATGCAGCGCGCCTTGAATTCTCTTCCTCTGCTTGCGAATGAACCAGATAGTCGCGCGTAAGCGGAACAGCGTCCTGTTTTTTGGCTAATTGAACCTGAAAAACCACATGGCCATTTTGTCTGAACGCGAGCTCGCTGACGACAAGGTAGAATCGCCACATCCGGCAGAACCGTTCATCATATATTTTTCGAACCTCATCGATTTTTTGTTCGAATCTGTCGCGCCATGCTTTCAGGGTCTCGGCGTAATGGAGGCGCCAGACTTCGACATCTGTGACATATAAGCCTGAACGCTCAGCAGCGGCCATTACTTCGGAAAGAGCCGGAGAATAGCCTCCGGGGAATATATATTTTGCAATCCACGGGTTTGTTGCACCCGGACCATCGGCTCGACCAATAAAATGCAGGAGCGCTATACCGTCGTCCGCGAGACTGCCATGTAACTTGGAAAAAAACTCCGAATAATGGGGTATCCCGACATGCTCGAACATACCGACCGACACAATGCGATCAAAGGTTTCGGTGACCTCTCGATAATCTTGCAGACGAAATTCTGCGCAGGCGCCTGCCTGCAATTTTTCTGCCCTCTCGAGGGCTACGTTGTGCTGCTCACATGACAGCGTGACCCCGGTTACTTGTGCGCCATGCTCTTTGGCCAGATGAAGGCCAAGCCCGCCCCAACCGCACCCGATATCCAAAACGCGATGACCTGGTTCAAGCATTAGCTTGGCGGCAATATGATGCTTCTTGCTTTTTTGTGCCGTTTCCAGGCTGTCATCGGGACTGGTAAAATATGCGCAGGAATATTGCATATCATCGTCCAGAAAGAGCCGATAAAAATCTTTCGAAAGATCGTAATGATGCGCCACATTGTTGCGCGCTATGATTAGCGGATTATGTTGAGTAAAATATCGATGAAATTGCCGATAAAGGGCAATTTTGCGAGAAAACCAGCTTGGGCGTTGCAACGATTGGTTGTTGATCAAGAATTCCAGCAATCCATAAATATCGTCATTTGCTACGGTCAGCGAACCGTCCATATAGGCCTCGCCCAGAACAAGTTCGGGGTTGAGGAAAAGCTTCCTGGGCAGACCGCGCGAATGTATGTTGATTTGTACTATATTCTCACAATCTGAGCCATATTGCTGTTCCTGTCCGTCCGGAAAGATTACACGCAGGCCACCGGTTTTTATAAAACTGGATAGAAATTTTGATAGTAGATATGTCCACATTTGCTTTCCTCACTATCGATCGCTAATTGCAAGACAGGGCTATTCGGCCCGCTGGAAATCTCTCGCGTCAATAAGAAGGACGGCAACGGCGCGCGTTCGTTACAGTTTGACAATGACAAGGCAATCGGGTCCACTAAACAGCTTAGACATGACAAGATAAAGGCGCGGAACGACCAAGGCGCTGCTTGCCGGGAGTGAATTATGGCATCTGAAGATAATGAACCGGGGGAGGACTATTCGGTGCATAAGGTCATGGCCGAAGTCCAAGCCGAGTTCCTGCGATATTTGGTGTATAAGCTTGGGAACCGAGACGAAGCAGCGGACGTGCTGCAGAATTTCTACGTCAGGGTGTTGGATCGTATTGAAGATGTACGAGACAGCGAAAAATTAAGAGGATGGATGCGCAAGGTGCTCCATACAACCTTGATCGACCATTATCGCACTCAGAGCAAACGACGCGGCATTGAAAAGGAATATGCAAACTTCGAAAAGCTGATGGATAGCGAAGAAACGGAACATGAGTTGGACCGCATGATTTGCATTTGTCTGTATCAGCTCCTCCCAACCCTAAAATCCGATTATGCCGATCTTCTCTGGCGTATCGACATCGTCGGCGAAGCCCGCGAGAGTGTATCCGCCTCCCTGGGTATCCGTGAGAGCAATTTACGGGTCCGTTTGCACCGGGCGCGTCACGCTTTGCGCACCAGATTGAAAGAAACATGTGAAACCTGTCCTGTGCATGGATTTCTCAATTGCGATTGTTCACATGCGACCCACTCCGTTCCCTTAGATTGAGCTCTGCTGTCGTTCGACTGTAACGAAGCGCATCCCGTTCCGTCTATCTTGCTGCCGGGTTCAGTATCGTGGTTGCGCGCTGTCCGCCTACCAACGGTCTTTTGACTGGCTGATATCTAAAACCATGCTGTGGCTTGGCAGATTACTGCCAAAATATATGCAAAATCTAAGAAGGAATCACAATGCGGACCGCTGTACTTGAAGTCTCTGGGTTGATTTCACCGCTCAGTTCACAGGGTGTTGAAAAACAGCTTTCCAAGTTAAGGGGGATTGAAAAAGTATCGGTAAACCATGCCAGCGGCAGCGCCACCGTAACTTTCGATGAAAAAGAAATAGAGCTCGTAGAAATCGAAACAAAAATTGCCGAGTGCGGCTATCACTGCGACGGAGAGCTGTTGCCAAAGCATTTATGCGAAAAAGGACAACAAAAGACCGGCGCTCCTGATCATAAGAAACACGCCGATCATGGCAAAAAAGCCACTACGTCGAGCGAAAATGACAAGCAGGCCGCTACCGATCATACCGCGCATGAAATGGGCCATGGCGGCGGTAAGGATATGGCTGACATGGTAAAAGATATGCGCAATCGCTTCTGGATTGCGCTGATATTTGCTATTCCCATTTTCATTTATTCGCCAATGGGCGGACTATTTACGCCGCCAGCGCCGCCTTTTGGGCTGCGCCTGGATCTTTGGCTATTTATCCTTGGCAGCGCAGCGATAGTTTATCCGAGCTGGCCTTTCTTTGTTGCAGCTTGGCGCGCGCTGCGAAACGGCGTTCTCAATATGGCGGTGCTTGTCGTCTTATCTGTCGGCACCGGTTATTTTTTCAGCGTCGGATCAACATTCTTTTTCCCTGGAGTACAGTTTTTTGAAGCGGTAGCAGTGCTTCTGGTTTTCATTCTGCTTGGACATTGGCTCGAAATGCGGGCACGCGCGGGCGCATCCAACGCTATTCGTTCGCTAATGGACTTAGCGCCGCCGAAAGCCATCGTATTGCGCGACGGCAAGGAAATAGAGATATCAACGGCCGAAGTGCTCAAGGATGACGTGATAGTCATTCGGCCAGGTAATAAAATCCCGGTGGATGGAGAAATTCTGGAAGGCGAAACGCTGGTCGATGAATCGATGTTGACCGGGGAATCCATGCCCGTAAACAAAAAGCCGGGAGATAATGTCTTTGGCGCAACGATAAACAAAAGCGGTAGTTTTCAGTATCGCGCGACCAAGGTTGGCGCAGATACCGCGCTGGCGCAAATTGTCAAACTGGTTCAGGAAGCACAAAATTCAAAGGCTCCCTCCCAACTATTAGCGGACAAAGCTGCCCAGTGGCTGGTTTTGATCGCCATCCTTATCGGCCTTGCGACCTTTGCCGTCTGGTTTTGGTGGCTTGGTCAGCCGATTCTATTCGCCTTGACCTTGACTATTACCGTTTTTGTAATCGCTTGCCCCGATGCTCTTGGTCTCGCAACGCCTATGGCCGTTATGGTAGGCACCGGTCTGGGCGCAATGAACGGAATTCTTTTCAAAAATGCCAGCGCGCTCGAAGACGCCACCAAACTCGATATTATCGTCTTCGATAAAACCGGAACTTTGACGATGGGTGCTCCCGAAGTGGTTGAGGTTGTCACATCTTCTGAAGCGTCGATCGATGAGGTGCTTGCGATGGCGGCAACCGTCGAGCAAGGTTCTGATCATCCCTTGGCGCAGGCCATAATGAAGCGAGCTGGTGATCTGCCACGGCAAAAATTGGCGGCTTTCGAAAATATCGAAGGTAAAGGCGCGCGTGCCGAACTTGATGGCGAAGAGATTCTTCTCGGGAATCGAAGGCTCATGGATGAGCGTGACGTTTCGATGAACAACCTGAAAGCCGAGGCGGCGCGATTGCAAGCAGCTGGCCAGACCGTTGTTCACATTGCCAAAGGCGGTAAGCTTACAGGCCTCATTGCAATTTCCGACGCGCCTCGTCCTACAGCTGCGGCCATGGTCAAAATGCTAAGCAAGCGGGGCGTCGAAGTTGCTATGCTCACTGGTGATAACCAGGAGACCGCAGAGCGGATCGCCTCTGGTCTTGGAATTACCACCGTTCTAGCCGACGTTTTACCAGGACAAAAAGCTGAAAAAATTAAGGAACTGCAGGATCAAGGCAAAAAGGTCGGTATGGTAGGAGACGGCGTCAATGACGCCCCTGCCCTAACCCAGGCCGATGTCGGATTTGCCATTGGTGCCGGCACAGACGTCGCGATCGAAAGCGCCGATGTCGTGCTCATGAAGAGCGATCCTTATGATGTTCTGGGCGCGATTGAACTGTCGCGCGCGACATTGCGGAAAATGCATCAAAATCTGTTCTGGGCCGTCGCCTATAACGTCATCGCCTTTCCGATGGCAGCCGGCGTTCTCTATCCTTTCATCATAAGTCCGGAGGTTGCAGCGCTTGCCATGTCAGGCAGCTCTGCGCTGGTTGCCGTCAATGCATTATTGCTGAAACGTACCCGTCTGGAGGGTATCCATGCAGCACCGGTGCACGCATAGAATGATTGGCGCTAAGCTAAACAGGGCTACCAAAGGGGAAATAAACTAGCATGGCTGGGAATGCCCCATCAAACGATCTGAAATCACGAAGCGATCCGATTACCATTGTCGGGGCCGGCCCGGCAGGTCTCGCTTGTGCTATCATATTAGCCCGCGCGGGTCGCAAAGTTATAGTGCGTGAATGGCACAAGACCGTCGGCAGCCGGTTTCACGGCGATTACCAAGGTCTTGAAAACTGGAGTGGCAAGCGCGATGTGCTGGAAGAACTGAACGAAGCGGGTATCGAAACAAGTTTCAACGCTCATCCCGTTTGTGACGGAACTGCCTATGATTATCGTGGCGAAGCTTACCCGATAACTGGAGATCGTACGCTATACTATCTTGTACAGCGCGGTGGTCAGGAGGGCAGTCTAGAGCAAGGACTTCTTGAACAGGCGGTTTCAGTTGGTGTAGACATCCGTTTTGGTGAGCGTGCAACGAGCATCAAGGGACCCGCTGTTTCGGCAATCGGGCCCCGATCAGCCGACGCAATTGCAGCGGGTTATATATTCGAAACCGGTGAGGCCGACAGCAATCATATTGCTTTTGATAACAGGCTTGCGCCTCATGGCTATGCTTATTTGCTGATCCACAATGGCCGCGGTACGCTAGCAAGCTGCATGTTCAGCGGCTTCAAGAACCAGGCGATGCACGTGGCGCGCTCTGTAAAGTTTTTCGAAGACAAAACCGGACTAAAAATGAACTCTCCGCGTCCGTTCGGTGGGTTTGGAAATTTCCGTATTCCCAACACAGCGATGCAAGGCGGGCATCCTCTGATTGGCGAACAAGCTGGCTTTCAGGATATGCTTGCAGGCTTTGGAATGCGATACGCCTTGCGTTCGGGCATTTTGGCGGCCCAAAGCTTGATTGAAGGCTCAGATTACATTCGTTTGTGGCGAGCGCAACTCCTCCCATTGCTTAAAACCGGCATCAGCAACCGGTTTTTGTACAATGCCGCCGGTGACCGAGGGGCACGATTGGCGCTACAGGATATCAGCCGATCGAACGCATCTGCAAGGCTGCATCGTCTGTATCAACCCTCTTTACTGACGAAAATCATATTCCCGCTTGCAAGGCGGCAATTTCGCCATCCGCTTCATGACCCAAGCTGTGATCATATTGCATGCCAATGTGTCTGGTGTGAGCATGGAGTGGGTCACGTGATCTAAATATTTTGTCGGCCGCGCACAATTTTCAAGAGCCGCAGCTGTCCAAAGTTGGCAAATTTGAGTTGTCGACTGTAACGCAGCGCGTTTTCAAACGTCTATTCCCATAAGCAATCTCTAAGCGTCGAATATTTTAAAACGCCGCGCTCGTGCGATTATCAAAACGGAGGAATCATATCATGCAGCACCAACACAAGTCATCCGTGTCGCAGCCATCCAATTCCCGCGTAAAATTCATATTTTATGCGTTTTTGGCAATAGCGGCCTTTGCGCTATATTTTGAGCATCAGGCCCATATCCCCGGCGACTATCTGCTGCTTGGCGGCCTGCTGCTTGTTTGTGTTGTCATGCACAGTTTCATGCACGCTGGGCATGGTGGGCATGGTGGGCATGGTGGGCATGGTGGGCATGGTGGGCATGGTGGGCATGGTGGGCATGGTTCCAAGCGCGGGGATCCTGATCAAGGATCTATGCCCGACAAATTAGGGGAATAATGATGGATATGTCTGCTTACGGGCTGTGGTTTCTGGTCTTCTTCAATTCGGCTATCTTCATCATCTTTGCGTTCAGTTTTTTCAAACCGCAGACCAAAAGAGATTGGCGCTCTTTTGGAGCCTTTAGCGCATTTATCGTCGCTCTTTTTACAGAAATGTACGGGTTTCCGCTCACGCTGTACTTTTTGGCTGGCTGGCTACAATCAAACTATCCGGGCATCGATTGGTTCGCTCACGATAGCGGGCATTTGCTGGAAATGATTTTTGGATGGAAATCCAATCCGCATTTTGGCCCATTCCATCTGCTTAGCTATGCTTTCATAGGGGGCGGATTTTACCTGCTCTCGGCAGCATGGCGAGTTCTTTATATCGCCCAACATAGCGGCGAACTGGCTCAAACTGGCCCCTATGCCCGCGTAAGGCATCCGCAATATGTCGGCTTTGTGTTGATAATGATTGGATTTCTATTTCAGTGGCCAACACTTCTAACACTTGCGATGTTTCCCGTCTTGCTGGTCATGTACTGGCGGCTCGCACTTAAAGAAGAACGCGAGGTTGAAGCGCAACTGGGAGATGTTTACCGCAGCTATGCAGCGCAGGTTCCTCGCTTTATTCCGCGATGGGGCAGTAAATCGGCATCAGCTCCCATTGGGCAAGATGGATCATGAACCAAGTTGGCCTGGGCGCATTAGCGGCTTATCGCCATGCTAGAAATAACCCAAAGAGGCTGTGATGGCGGCCATTACTGAAAAAAAGATAGATATGGATTCAGCTGGTATCAGGCGGAGAGACTTCATCCATATCGCGCCAGTATCTTTTGCCGCCGTGGGCGTTGCAGCATCGGCCATACCACTTGTTGACAGCATGAACCCATCAGCAGACGTGTTGGCTGTTTCTGTGATTGAAGTAGACCTTTCATCAATCGAACCTGGGCAGCGAATAACTGTCAGCTGGCGTAATCAGCCGATATTCATAGTCCGGCGCACGGCAGAGAATATCGCGAGTGCACAGGCCGATGATAATAATCCGGGCCTGATCGATCCGGCAAGCGATCGCTCGCGGGTACAAAAAGTCGAGTGGCTCATTATGATTGGCGTTTGCACTCATCTTGGCTGTATTCCTCTGGGTCAAAAAGAAGGCGACCCGCTGGGGAAATATGGCGGGTGGTTCTGCCCCTGTCACGGTTCGCTGTACGATGCCTCTGGCCGTGTTCGGCGCGGTCCTGCGCCGAGAAACCTTGATATTCCGCCTTATGTTTTCCTAAACGACACTAAAATCCGTATCGGATAAAAAGCCCTAAGGCATGACTTTGAAACGCTCCAAATATATATTCAAAATTTACCGCAGATCAAATTCCCATCGGAGTTCAATATAATAGACCCATGATAACCAGAAACCGAATATATACGCTATTAGCTCTTTTGATCCTACTCGCGGTTGGGACTTATGTTTACTATGCGATCCGAGACGATCACCAGACCGATAGGCATATTGTTTTGTATGGTAATGTCGATGTCCGCCAAGTTAACCTGGCATTCAAAATTCCCGGCAGGCTTCGTGCAGTCAATGTTGAAGAAGGCGACACTGTTAAGGCCGGAAAGCTGATAGCCATTCTTGAACCGCAAGATTACGAGGACGACGTGAGTTTGTCGCAAGCCAGAGTCCTCGGTCAGGCGGCACAATTGGCGGCGCTGCAAACGGGAACCCGTCCTCAAGAAATTGATCAAGCAGCTGCCATTCTGGCCGAAGCAAATGCCTCCCTCTCGCTTGCCGAAAACACCCTGAAACGTCAGCAGTTTTTGGCAGACCGTGATTTTGTCTCCCCGCAAGGCCTTGAAACAGCCCAGACCGAAAGAGCCCGCGCCGCTGCCACAAAAGAGGTTGCGGAAAAGGCATATAAATTGGCGCGCATAGGGCCCCGCTCCGAAGACATTGAACGAGCCCAGGCTGCGCTTAACGCGGAAAAGGCGGCGCTCAACCTATCTGAACGACGGCTAAAAGATGCCAATCTTATTGCACCATCAGACGGACGCGTGTTGACAAGGGTGAGAGAGCCCGGATCGATAATAGGCGCCGGAGAAACAATAGTTTCTGTATCATTGGTTTCGCCGGTCTGGGTGCGCGCCTTCTTGGCGGAACCAGATCTGGACCGCGTCAAACCTGGAATGAAAGCAGAAATCCAAACGGATTCCGGCGGGATTTATACTGGAAAAGTCGGATTTATTTCCCCAGTTGCTGAATTCACGCCCAAAACGGTGGAAACGCCAGAACTACGCACGAGTTTGGTATACCGTGTCAGAATCATTGTTGAAGATCCCGGCTCACGTCTCAAACAGGGCATGCCCGTCACGGTTATTCTAAAACCTGCGGCCAGACAGTGAAGCATGACACAGCACTCGTTACGATAAGCGATCTCTCCAAGCAATTTGAGAACGCTAATATTCCCGCGATTTCGGATCATACGAGTCAAATTAAACCGGGAAGAGTGACGGGTCTGGTTGGACCAGATGGTGCCGGGAAAACAACTCTCCTGCGCCTCATTTCTGGTCTTTTGCGGCCGAGTGAAGGCAAACTGGAAGTTTGCGGCTTTGATCCTTTAAAGGAGCCCAATGCGGTTCACGAGGTTGTTGCCTATATGCCCCAGCGCTTTGGCCTCTATGACGATCTTACTGTCTTTGAAAATCTCAATTTGTACGCTGATTTGAGGTCAGTAACCGGGCCGCAGCGCGCTGCCACTTTTGAGCGACTGTTGGAGTTTACTGGTCTGAGGCCGTTCACAAAGCGCCTGGCAGGCGCATTATCTGGGGGAATGAAACAGAAACTTGGGATCGCATGTGCTTTGATCAAAACGCCTCGCCTGCTTTTGCTCGACGAGCCAAGTGTTGGTGTCGATCCTTTGTCACGGCGGGAATTGTGGCAAATGGTCTACGAATTGGTCGATCAGGGAATTGGTGTGATCTGGAGTACAGCCTATCTGGACGAGGCGGAACGCTGCACTTCAGTCATGCTGCTCAATGAAGGAAAACTTATATATGATGGTCCGCCGGACGCACTTACGGACCGAGTTCAAGGACGAGCCTTTCTCTTAAGCAACATAGGAGGAGACAGAAGGTTAGTACTAGCCCGCGCTCTGGAAAACAGAGCTGTTTTGGACGGCGTCATTCAGGGGCGAAATATTCGTATCGTAACTGCAAAGGGAGCGATAACGCCTTTGCCATCGGATTTATCAGCAGGCGAAGCCGCTTTTATGGCTTCCACACCGCCTCGCTTTGAAGATGCTTTCATGGACCTCATGGGCGGCGGCCAAAAACAGCCCTCGCCCTTTTTGAAATTACAATCGACTAATGTGCACCAAAACGAAATTGCCGTTGAAGCAATGGGACTAACCCGCCGTTTCGGTGATTTTACGGCCACAGACAACATAAGTTTCGAAGTGAAACGCGGGGAAATATATGGTTTGATAGGACCCAATGGAGCTGGCAAATCGACCACCTTCAAGATGCTATGCGGTCTCTTACGTCCCTCGGAAGGTCTTGCACGTGTTGCCGGTATGGACTTGCAGAAGGCACCGAGCAAAGCCCGCGCACGCCTGGGTTATATGGCGCAGAAATTTTCCTTATATGGTGATCTGAGTGTGAGCCAAAATATGGACTTTTTCGCTGGAATCTATGGGTTGACTGGGAAGAAGCGCCGTGAGGCGATCGATAGGCTCGTCTCGACTTTTGGCCTGGATTCCTATTTGGAAACAAACGCAATCATGTTGCCATTGGGTTATAAGCAGCGACTTGCTTTGGCATGTGCCGTCTTACACGAACCTGACGTGTTGTTTCTGGATGAACCGACGTCCGGCGTTGATCCCCTGACGCGCCGGGAATTCTGGTCACACATTAATGCGATGGTCGCAAATGGCGTTACCGTCGTTGTAACCACACATTTTTTGGAAGAAGCAGAATATTGCGACCGCATGGCGCTAATTTATCGCGGACGAATGATCGCTGCTGGCGCTCCCGATGAGCTGAAAGCCAGTGCACGTTCAGAAGATATTCCAGAGCCGACACTAGAAGATGCTTTCATCGCGCTGGTGGAAAAAGACGACCGCCAGAGAGAACAGACTTGAGCCGCCGTTTTTTCCCTCTGCCAGTCTCCATGACACGGATGGTCGGGCTAACCCGGAAGGAAACTCTTCAAGTTTTGCGGGATCCCAGCACGATAATGATTGCAGTCATATTACCTCTCCTGCTGTTGTTTCTATTTGGATATGGCGTAACATTTGACCCCCGATCATTTAATGTTGGCTTAGTGATCGAACAACCAACGGCTGAAACAGGAAGTTTTAAGGCGTCTCTAGAAAATTCACGATTTTTCCAAGTGGAAACCAGCCGTGATCGGCGCTTCTTCGAACAAGATCTCGTCGCCGGTCGTCTCAATGGAATCATTATACTAAGAGAAGATTTTGCGCGGGTTGTTTATCGTGCCGATACAGCGCCGATACAGGTCATTGTCGATGGTAGTGATCCCAACACCGCCTATCTTGTTAATAATTATGTACAACTCCTCTGGGCGAACTGGCTTGAGCAGGTGTCTATCAGCAGCGGTCAGTCGCGCGGGCCTCCTCTCGCCAGTCTTGAACCGCAAATATGGTATAATTCTGAAGTCTCCAGCAAAAATTATCTAGTCCCGGGGTCGGTGGCAATCACGCTGACGATGATAGGGGCATTGTTGACAGCGCTGGTAGTTGCGCGCGAATGGGAACGGGGGACCATGGAAGCATTATTGGCCACGCCCATTGGCATTACTGAACTCATCATCGGAAAAATTATTCCCTATTTTCTACTCGGACTGGGTTCGATGGTCCTGTCGGTGATAACTGCAATTTTGGTTTTCGACGTTCCTTTCCGGGGGTCATTCTTGCTGTTGCTTCTTACGTCATCCGTATTCATGCTTTGCTCGCTAGGGCAAGGGCTTTTGATTTCGACTATAACCCGCAATCAGCTGGTAGCGGCACAAGTGTCGATATTGAGCGCGTTTCTTCCAGCTTTCTATTTTTCAAACTTTGTATTCGAAATTGACAGCATGCCCTGGGCCCTGCGCATGATCAGTTATGCCGTACCGGCGCGTTATTTCGTTTCAAGCCTGCAAACTTTGTTTCTGTCAGGCGATGTCTGGTCCGTCATTGGGCCTGATCTCATTGGTCTGGGGCTTTTTGCCGTGCTAATCTTTGCCATAACGGCACGCGTCACACGAACGACGTTGGATTAGAGCAGATGTGGCACCGTATTTTGGCTCTAATCATCAAAGAATTGTGGACCAACGCGCGCGATCCCAAAACCCGCTGGGTGGTTCTGTTCTCCCCTCCCTTTTTGTTGCTCATATATGCTTTTGCCATAACGCAAGATGTCAGCAACGTGCCGATTGCTATATATAATCAGGATACTGGCGTTGAATCACGAGAACTCATTGGCAGGCTGGAAGGTTCTAACACCTTCAGCAAGATTGAATATCTACAAAGCTCAGCGGAAATCATCTCCACGATAGAATCCAAAAGTGCGGCGATGGCTATTCAGTTTGGTCCAGACTTCTCGCGTAAACTGGGGGCGGGCGAAGAGGCAAATATCCAAATTATTCTGGATGGTAGGCGTTCGAACACGGCACAGATCTTGATCGGTTATGTTTCACAGATATTGGAAAACTATAATAGAGAACGGTTGGCCGATCGCGGGTTTGTATCTCCGACCAGGATCGTCTCTCGCATCTGGTTCAACCCAAATCTAAAACCAATTTGGTCCGCAGTTCCCTCCCTTTTCGCCGTAATGACCGCCATTGTCGGATTTATGATCTCAGCTCTCACTATTGCGCGAGAACGCGAAATGGGTACTTTTGAACAATTGCTGGTATCTCCTCTCAAGCCGCTAGAAATACTCATTGGCAAAACTGCGCCAGCATTGCTCATCGCTATTACAAGCGCAACTGCCATGTTAGTCCTTGGGACGCTCGTTCTTGACGTTCCGGTAAGAGGTTCGCTGGTGCTGCTTTATCTATCGATGATCATCTATCTGGCCTCCATCATCGGTATCGGCCTGTTTATCTCTTCTCTCGCCGCCACGCAGCAACAGGCTATCGTCGGCTTGTTTGTTTATATGGTGCCTGCTGTTCTAATTTCTGGCTATGCAACACCAGTGGAAAATATGCCGGATTTTCTCCAATGGGTCGCAGAAACCAATCCTATCCGCCACTTCATTGTCATCTGCAAAGCTGTGTTTCTCAAGGACGCGCCGCTGTCCGTGGTTTTCCAGCATAGCTGGCCGATGGCACTGATCGCCGTGGTAACGCTTAGTTCAGGAGCATGGCTATTCAGACGGCGCGTTTCTTGATGTTCAAGAATTATTGGTTCTTTCAAATTGAGCGATAGGGCAAATAATAAACTATTCTTATGCACGGAAAGAGAGCACGAAAAATGAAATTTCCAAAACTATGCAAGATTCTCGTAGCTGCCATTTTGGTTATGTCATCACCAGCGCTGGCCGAACCAACGGACGTCGTCGTACGTGTTATCAGTCAGGACGCCAAATTTATCGGTGATCAAATGGGCGGTGCCCGGATTGTTTTGCGCGATGCAGAAACCGGACAAGTTCTGGCCGATGGGATAACGACCGGAGGCACAGGGAATACCAAACAGATTATGGAATCGACAGGACGAAGCCCGATCCGCGCCACGCCAGACGCCGCAGCGTTCACCACGCAGCTTGATCTGTCGCAACCCACGCGCGTAACGGCGGAAGTCTTTGGTCCCTTGGCTCAGATGCAAGCCAGCAGTCGGGTCACGTCACAACGCTGGATCATCCCCGGCCAGCCCGTCATCAGCGGAGATGGGTGGGTAATCGAACTACCTGGTTTGGTTGTCAACATTATCGCACCACAAGCCGTTACGCGTAGCGCCGACGGCAACCGAACAATCACGGTATTGACCTCAACCATGCTCATGTGCGGTTGTCCGATTACCAGCGGGGGACTTTGGGATGCCGAGGATTATGAGCTTGAAGTCATAGCCTATCAAGCGGGGCGTAAAATCGCTAGCGGCAAGCTTGATTTCATTGAAGGGCCGGGCCGATTTGGAGGCGATCTCGCCCTACCCGAAAAAGGCACCTATGAGCTGTTCGTCTCGGCACGAAATACGCGCACGGGCAATACAGGGGTTGACCGAACCAGCGTTATTGTCCCGTGAATTGATCAGGATCAGACTATGTGCCACCACAAGGAATATCGGAATTGTCAATCAAGCATGATCTATGCTGCGAAGATGTGTCGGGAGGTTGAAATTTTAATGTGACAAGACGTTCGTTAGTTTGGAGTCTCAAGTACCGGCGCGAACCCGCCGCTCGGCGTCCGCATATTAGTCGTTTGCCCTTGGTACAAGCGCGCCGCAGTGAGCAGAACGGCTCCGTAATAAGTATATAGCCGTATATCAACCTTCAACTCCAACATTTTGCCATCGCGCTCGACACGGCGGAGACTGGGAGGTGCATAGGTCTGGGCGATATAATCGGCGGCGATGATTTGCGTCCAGACCTTGTGTGTGAGCTTGGCTCCGCGATAGGTCGCCTTGCTGCCATATCCTCGAGCGGGTTTGAAGAACAGGTTCCGACGACCGGCCCAAAGTGCGTCCGCATTATCGCCGGTGACGAGTACGGTCTTTGGAACGGCAGACTTCAGAATTTCAACCTCATCTGCTGCCAACCCCGCTTCAGCGAGTAGTGAGGCATCGGAAAGCAGCGCAAGATTACGTTTGTCGGCAAACATGGCATGCACATGCGGATTCGGTGTGACGACAACCTTTCCCCGGAGATATTCGTCGCGCAGAGCACCGTGACCTGGATCGTCAAGCGTAAAATCGACTAGCCGGTTATAAACGAGATCAATATGAAAGCCGCTGATCGATAATCCATCATCAGAACCCACAAGCATTTTCGGATCGGCAATGATTGCTGCGATACCCTGCTTTTCTAGCGCTGCCTTTGCCAATAACAATTCTGGATAGAGATGCTGCTCTTCAGGCTCATCGTCAACTATAGCGACTACCGCTGGACGACCACTGCGTCCCTGGCGCTTCCACTCTCTCTCGAACATGGCGACGATCTCAAGATCAAAATCCTGCTTTGGACGTGCCAGTTCGATAGTCAAATCTTCCCCGAAACAGCAAGCCCGTTGAGCCTTAGCGAGAATGGCATTGAGGAACGCACCGCCAGCATTGGTATTGATTTCAATCAGCAGGGGCCCGGATTCGGTAAGATGAAAGTCATAGCCCATGAGTGCGCCAGCTGGCCCAAAGTCTGCGGAGGCGATTGGTGGTGCCCACTGGAGTGCCGCGGCACGGAAAGACGGTAAGGCGATAGCGCTCTCGATGGCCTGGAAGACAGCCTTCATTGCGGCCAGCGTTTCGTACGCTAGAAATACCGGCGAGTTCGCAAAGAGATAAGGGTGCGATGCCAACAAACCCGTACCGAAACCTTCAGTTCCAACATTTGCATCTAGCATTTTTATAAGCATTTCTTGGTCGAGCGTGATGCATGAACAGCCCGCATTCGCATGCAGAGCGGTTGAGCGTATATCCAATCCTGTTTTCATTTCAGTTCCTTGTTCAATGGCTGACTTAATGGTCCACAGACTATGACGTTCGACCGTCTCTGAGATTTCACCGGGAGATATTATCTCGAAGGGGGGTTCACACCCCCGACTACACACTGTGTTACCTCTCTCCATTGTTCTCTTGTCGAGTCCAGAACCCATGAGGTTTCTCCTCCGGACTATGATGCGCATAACATCAGGTGCTACCAGCAAAACTGGTCAGCGCGCCATGTCCAACTTGTGTGCAGGTGTGCCTGGCAAATTCAGACGCCTGGACAAGTTTTCGCACAACGACCGTTGGGCCATTTCATCGCGCATGTCCAAATTAAATCGTGCGTCCCAGAGATGCCAGACTTGTATTCACTATTGGATTGGTTCGCTGACGACGCGTCCCACCGGTGCTGAACCGGTTATGGTCGTTGCAGGACTTCGGTATAGAGGCGTTCAACGTCTTCGAGGCGACACAGACCTGTTCCTGCCGATAGTACCGTGGCAGCGCCCGCAGCTAACCCGTAAGCGAAGGCGGCGTCGGGTGCCCGACCCTGCGCCAAGCCAAGCGTCATCGCAGCCAGAAAGCTGTCCCCTGCACCCACTGCACTTTTTGCCTCAACTTTGGGTGCCGCTAAGCGAATCATTGATTGCTTGGTAGCCAGCAATGCGCCATCGCTTCCTAGTGTCAGTGCGATCATATCTGCCCCGCCGTTTTTGATCAGTTCGCTGACTGCCGCGTCCTGCGCCTCTGGATCGGAGAGTTTTCGGTCAAGAAGGCTTTCGAGTTCACCGAGACTCGGCTTGACCAGATGAAGGTCTTGTCCGAGCGCTGCGCGCAGCGCCTCGCCGGATGTGTCAAGGACAAGCTTTATATTCCGCCTGCTGCAGATCTTTGCGACAAATGCGTAGAAATCATCGGGGACCCCGCGGGGAAGGCTTCCACTCGCAACCAGATAGTCGCAATCGAGTTGTTCGATCACTTCCAGGCAGGCCTGCCATTCTGCCTCAGCGACAAGCGGACCATCGGGCACGAAGCGGAACTCAAGCCCGCTGGAACGTTCGAATATGGCATGACTGATACGCGTGTGACCGGCAATCGGGACACGGCGACCGCTAACTCCCCTAGCCTTCAGCAATTCATCAAGCACACCGCCTGTCGCGCCTCCGGCTAGATAGATCGGGTATACATCCCCGTCCAGTTCCCTTACCACCCGCGCCACATTGATCCCGCCGCCACCTGGATCATAGCGTTCGTTCGACATCCGAATCTTGTGAATCGGACGAATGAGACCGGCTTCTGCTGCGCCGTCGATAGCCGGATTCAGCGTCAGTGTAGCGATTGTTTTCATGTGATCTCCTTCTCAGAGTTTGCGCAGCCGAAGTGTCGTCCCTTAGGATAATCGCAGGTGCCGCTAGTTTCAAAGATGCCCGGCCGACGCCGTGCTGTTGCAGCTTTATGATTGCGCGATCATATTCCCGGAGGACGCATGCTTACCACCAACGATTATGGATTGAGCTAACGCTCGTTTGAGACGATTCCATGATTGAAACATCGAAAAAGCCGGGGAGCAAGGCACGGCCATCGGCATTTACGACCTGAGCCCCGGCCGGCGTCTTCACATCGGGGCCGACATCGACAATCCGATCGTTCCGGATGATGACCGTGCCGCGATAAGGCACCTTGCCAGTCGCATCGAAGATCATTGCCCCGGTGATGGCTACGATACGCGATGGCGTTTCCGCCCGTGCGGCATCATCTACCCCGTTCACACCCATCAAAAACAACAATGTGACAGCGAACGCCTGCACTAGTGATTTCACTCTAATATCTCCCGAAGAAAGCTATGGCCCTAAGCTTAAAGACGCGGAGCAGAACCGAAACCCCACCAGATAATCAATGGAAGATGCGGAACGGACGGTCCATCGCGTCCTATGATCTGAGCGTCCCGCTATTTCGAACCGCTTATCCGCAAGCCGGCACGGCTGAATTTCAACCAACGCCACCAACACCAAAGGAATGAATATGTCAAATGTCGAAGCACGCCTTGAAGGACTGGGAATACAGCTTCCCGAAACCGCCACACCGGTCGCCAATTATGTGTCCACCACCCGATCGGGGCGGATCATCCATGTTTCCGGACAGCTGTCCAATGATGCATCGGGCGGGATCAAGGGCGTCGTCGGCGTGGACTGTACGCTGGAGCAAGGCGTCGCCGCCGCGCGGCTGTGCGCCATCAACCTCATTGCGCAGATCAGGCAGGCAGCCGACGGCGATCTCGACCGGGTCTCGTCCATATTGCGTCTGGGCGGCTTTGTGCAGGCCGGACCCGATTTCTCGGAAATTCCCGCTGTCATCAATGGTTGCTCAGACTTGATCGTGGCAGCATTCGGAGAAGCAGGACGGCATGCCCGTTCGGCCGTGGGCGTCTATCGCCTGCCTCTCAACTTCGCCGTCGAAGTGGACGCGATCGTGGAGCTGAAGTCCTGATGTGCCGGCCGATCCAGCGTTCTGGAACGCAGGCGTATTATAATTTCACGATTTCATGATTGGGTGTGTGGATATGTCACACATCTGCGTCTAGGGGAACGAAGCAGGAAGAAAACAGGAAGCGGGCGCAACGATCCGCATTTATCAATATACTACCATATGGGGGTTTCAATAATGACGAAGTTTTCCGTTATATCACGGGTTAGCACGCTCGCGGCTACATCAGTACTTTCCCTGGCGGCGGCACAGGTCGGATTCGCACAGGAAACAACGGCTCCGGACGCGACCGGTGAAGTGGAGAGCCCGCCGGCGATCGTTGTAACGGGCAGCCGTATCGCTGGCTCCAAGATTACCGAGGCACTGCCCGTGACCGTCGTAAACACCGAAGAAATAGCGGCGATCGGCGCTGTTTCGGGCGACGAATTGCTGGCCTCTATCCCGCAAATGGGTGACCAGACGTTCAACTCCACCAGCGGTCAGGTCAGCAGCAATTTCGCACGCGGCGATGTCGGGTCAATCGATCTGCGCGGTCTCGGCGTCGGCAATACATTGGTTCTGATCAATGGCCGCCGCCTTGTTCAGCATCCCAGCAGCCAGGCGAGCGCGTCGCTGGCCCCCGTGATCACCTATAACTCCAACTCAATCCCCGTTTTCGGTATACAGCGGGTGGAAGTCCTGCGCGATGGCGCGGCAGCGCTTTACGGAACCGATGCAGTGGCCGGCGTGGTCAACACAATTCTGCGCGACAATATCAACGGCGGTGCCCTGAGCATGCAATATGGCGGCGCAGAAGGTACCGACATGCGCGAATATAGCGGTTCAGGCTATCTCGGCACCGATTTCGCCCAGTCACGCGGCAATATCTCGGTTTTGTTCAATTACATCCATCGCGATGCGCTGACATCGAATGATCTGGACTGGACCCGCTCGGCCGATCGCCGTTTCGACGAGCCTTTCCTTGGCACCGTCTTTGAAGGCGATGACAGTCTTGATAACAGAAGCACTCAGGCGCCGTGGGGCAATTTCACCACCGTAGGTGGAGTGCGTGTACGTCAGGGTGCAACCGACATCACTACGGGTGGCGGAACATTTTCGATCCAGCCAACCGCCAATGGTGGATGTTCGGCTGTGCTCGCCAACGGCATCTGTATCGACAATGGCAACCGGTCGACCACCGGCGCAGATCGCAACACGCGGTGGGATTTTCTGGCGAATTACCCGATTTCAATCCAGCCGGAACTTGATCGGATCAACGTCTTTGGGAACGCCCACTACGATCTTACCGACAACCTCACCCTGTTCGGCGAGGCTGGCTATTACCAAGCAAAAACCCGCAGCGTGCAGGATGGCCAATTCACCATCGGTTCGATCCGGATGTCGGTACCGGCGTCCAATTACTGGAACCCCTTTGGCCCGGTCACCTTTGCCGATGGCACCGTCAATCCCAACCGCCTGCCCGGCATCGATGCACCCGTCGAAGGCCTGCCCGTAACGATTACCAGCTATCGCTTCACCGACCTTGGGCCGAGTATTGTCAATGTCACCAACAAACAGTTCCGCATACTTGGCGGACTGCGGGGCGAAGCGTTGGGTTTCGACTGGGAAAGCGCGCTGCTTTATTCCAAGGCCACTGTGCGTGACCAGCAAAACGGGATCAGCGCTATCGCGCTGCAGGAAAATCTGGCGCTGTCGACACCCGATGCTTACAACCCGTTCAACGGAGGCAACCCGGCTGATCCGACCGGGCTTGATACGACACCCAGCAACCAGGCTGCGCTCGATGCAATTCGCGTCGATGCGGTGCGGGCGGGCCGCTCCACGCTCGCACAATGGGATTTCCGGGCATCCCGGCCCGATCTGCTTGCATTGCCGGCAGGCGATGTCGGCATTGCGTTCGGCGCCGAACTGCGCCGCGATTCCTATTTTGAGAATCGCAGTGATCTTGTCGATGGCACGATCACCTGGACCGACACGGTAACCGGAGAGGTGCAACCCAGCGCGCTTTACGGAGTGAGCCCTACTCCCGATGCGCGGGGGTCGCGCACTGTGTTTGCTGCGTTCACGGAACTTGCCATACCATTGATTTCTCCGGACATGGAAGTGCCGCTGATCCGCAGCTTCGATCTGCAGATCGCCGGACGCTATGAACATTATTCGGATTTCGGCAGCATTGCCAAGCCGAAGGTAGCGGCTGCATGGGATCTGTTCGAAGGATGGCGCATCCGTGGCTCCTGGGCACAAGGCTTTCGCGCGCCGAATCTGGAGCAGACCAACACGGGAGTCGTCGAGCGTGGCAACACCCGCACCGACTGGATTCGTTGCGAGGCCGGCTTGCGCTCGGGGGCTATCACCAGCTTCAGCCCATGCAGTTCTGGAGGTCTGCCCTATCGCTTCGCGACTACTGGCCGGCGCGTCGGAAATCCCGACCTGAAACCCGAAACCTCAACCACGTTCACGGTCGGCACGGTGCTTCAGCCAGAGTTTCTGAACTCCGGCAATCTGCGCACGACCTTCACCGCAGATTATTGGCAGGTTAAGCAGAAAGGCATCGTCGGCGTGTTTGGTGAAGGCAATGCGCTGATCCTTGACTATCTCGCTCGCTTGCAGGGGTCGAGCAATCCCGCTGTGGTCCGTCGCCCGGTGACACAGGATGATATTGATTTGTTCGCTGGCACCGGCCTTGATCCGGTCGGCGTGGTTCAATATGTCGACGACCAGTATCGCAACCTCGAACCGCAGAAAGTCCGGGGCATAGATTTTGGCCTCGATATGGGACTGAACGATACCGGTATTGGCAGCTTCAGATTCCGTGCCAACGTGGCCTATCTGCTGGAATATTTTCGCGACGTTTCGCCAGATATTCAGGCGCTGATTGACGCTCGAGATGCGGGAGTGATCGATAGCGGCACGATCATCCCCGAATCCGCCAATCAGATACGCGATGACGGTTTCCCGAAATGGCGCGCTACCGGCTCTCTGACGTGGAATCTGGGCCAGTTCACCGCCGGGGCATCGGTCCGTTATGTCGGCAGTGTCATTGATGATGATATCACATCCGACGACGCCAGCGCCCAGAACCTATTGCTCAAAGCATACACCACCGCCAGCCTCTATGTTCAGTATGAATTCGAAGACGGGGCCCTCGATGGCACAAGGTTCCGGGTTGGCGCGCGCAATATAACCAATGCGCAACCGCCAAGGGATTCCAGTGCCTTGGGTTACGACGGGTCGCTCCATTCCCCGTTGCCGCGTTACTGGTATGTAAATGTCAGCAAAACCTTCTGACGTCCCCGCTCTCGGCCACTCCGCATATAGCGGGGTGGCCGCAAAGTGCAGCTCTCAACAGATCCGAACAAGGTGACAACATGACAAGCCACCCCCTGAGAACCTATCATCGGTCATCGCGGCGCAATATCGGGAGAGTCAGTCTGCTCTGCACATCTCTCGCGCTGTTAGCGGGCTGTGCCACCGCACCGATGGCCGCTCCCGGCGGCGACATATCGCCTGCAACGCCCACAAGCGCGGTCGCTGCGCCCTTCCCCAGCACCTACACGCCCTTGCCATCCACCACCACCGCGATCATCAATGCATCTATTCTGACCGCGACGGGAAATCTGATCGAAAATGGCACAATCGTGATGGATCAAGGCACGATTGTCGCTGTTGGCATAAATGTCACGCCACCCGCTGATGCCACCATCATCGACGGGACCGGAAAATGGGTGACGCCGGGCATCATCGATTCCCATTCACATCTCGGTGTCTTTCCTGCACCCGGCGTCCAGGGGCACGCCGACGGCAACGAGAATATCGATCCTTATACCGCGCATGTCTGGGCGGAACATTCGCTTTGGCCGCAGGACCCGGTGTTTACCAAAGCACGCGCCGGCGGTGTTACCAGCCTGCTCATCCTTCCGGGATCCGCCAATCTGTTCGGTGGTCGCGGAGTAACGGTCAAAAACGTTCCTGCCGTCACGATGCAGGCAATGAAATTTCCTGATGCACCCTATACGCTGAAGATGGCGTGCGGCGAGAATCCGAAGGGCCGCTACGGCAGCCGCGGCCGCGCGCCCGCAACCCGCATGGGCAACGTGGCAGGCTTTCGTCGCAGCTGGATCGACGCCGGTGAATATGCCCGAAAATGGGATCAATATGAAAAGAAACGCGCGCGCGGCGAGAAAGCGGATGCTCCGAAACGCGATCTTGCGATGGAAACACTCTCCGGCGTTCTCAAGGGCGAGATTCTCGTCCAGAACCACTGCTATCGCGCCGATGAGATGGCGGTGATGATTGATGTCGCCTCCGAATTCGGATATAAGATACGCGCCTTCCATCATGCGGTGGAAGCCTACAAGATTGCTGATCTGCTGGCCGAAAACGACATCTGCGTTGCGACCTGGGCAACCCGTTGGGGCTTCAAGATGGAAGCCTATGACGCGATTGAAGAGAATGCAGCGATCCTGTCCAAGGCCGGTGCCTGTGTTGCGATCCATTCCGATGAGCAGCGGATGATTCAACGCCTCAATGTCGAGAGCGCCATCGCCCTCGCCGCCGGGCGCAGAGCAGGCATCGACATCTCCGAAGCGGAGGCCATCAAATGGTTCACCGCCAATCCTGCAAAAATCATGGGTGTCGATGACCGCACCGGCACCCTTGAACCCGGAAAGATGGCCGACGTCGTTCTGTGGAGCAGTAATCCTTTCAGTGTCTACGCCATTGCCGAAAAAGTCTTCATCGACGGGGCGCTTGTTCATGAAGCCGGAAACCCGTCCCTTCAGCACCGTACCGATTTCGAGCTCGGCCAGCCCAATGGAGAACAGTGACATGATCCGCCGCTTCCTCAACATCATTGCCGTCACCGCCGCGGTTTTGGCGGTCTCCGCCCCTGTTCGCGCGGAAACCATCGCTATCGTCAATGCCCATATCCTCACTGCGGGACCGGTGGGTGAAGTGCCGAAAGGCACCGTCGTCTTGCGCGATGGAAAGATCCTCGCTGCCGGCGCGAGCATATCAGTGCCGGACAATGCGCGGATCATAGACGCTATGGGGGGACGTGTGACCTCGGGCCTGATCGCAACCGACACGGCGCTCGGATTGATGGAAGTCAGTTCTGTGCGGGGTACTGTCGACGGGCGTAGCCGAAATTCCGAAATCAGCGCTGCTTTCGATGTGCAATATGGTCTGAATCCTGCTTCGACCCTGATACCGGTCGCCCGTTTGGGCGGCGTCACCCGCGGCGTCACCATGCCGGGCTATGACGATGGCAATGAAGAGCGCGAACTGCCCTTCGCCGGCCAGGCCGCCATGATCTCGCTGGGCGAGGGAAGCAGCATATTGTTCAGGCCGAAACTTGGCATGGTACTGGAGCTCGGCGAACGAGGAGGCGAACGCGCTGGCGGTTCCCGCGCGGCGGAATTCGTCCAGTTGCGGATCATTTTCAATAATGTGAAGCTCTACCGCTCCCGCAAGTTCGCCTATGACAAGGACCAAGTCGGACTTTCCCCGGCCGATCTGGAAGCGCTGGTCCCCGTCGTGGAAGGCCGGATGCCACTGATCGTCTCCGTCCATCGCGCAGCCGACATTCAGCAGATGCTCAAACTTGCCCGGGACTATAAACTCAAAATCATCCTGGAGGGTGCCGAAGAGGCTTGGCGGGTCGCACCCGAGATCGCAGCGGCACGCGTACCTGTCCTGCTCAATCCGACCTCGAATATTCCTTCCAATTTCGAAATGCTGGGGGCAACCTTGCACAACGCCGCGTTGCTGGAGGCCGCGGGCGTCGAGATTGCATTCAGCGGCAATGATGCCGGGCACCGGGTACGGGATATGCGTTACAATGCCGGTGTCGCTGTTTCCCGGGGTCTTCCCTACGCGGCTGCCATCAAGGCAATTACCTTGGGGCCGGCGCGCATCTTTGGCGTGGATGACCAGCTGGGCTCAATCGCGCCTGGCAAGATCGCCGATCTCGTCATCTGGGACGGCGACCCTCTTGAGCCGCTTACCCAGCCTGTCGCGATTTTCATCGACGGACGCGAGCAGCCCATGACGTCGAGGGCGCTCGACTTGCGCGACCGCTATCTGGGAACGCCCTGATATATTGACTTGCTCAAACGGACACCCGGCCCCTCGCCCTATCTATGCCGGTGGCGTCCGTTTGAGAGGGAGCGCCGTCGTGCACTTGATCTCTTCCATCGAAAATGATGCACTGACATCGGAGAGACGGACCGCGCCGATCAACCGCCTGTAAACCATGTCATAGGCGGCCATGCTCTCCACTCTCAGCTTGAGCAGATAATCAACATCGCCGGTCATCCGATAGAATTCGACGACCTCGGGAATCTCGTTGATCGCGGCGGTGAGCTTTTTGAGCCACTCATCAGAATGCTCTGCCGCACGGATGCTGACAAAAACCGTAAGATCAAGTCCAAGCGCGTTCGCATCCAGCAATGTGACTCGCCGCGTGATCACGCCGACTTCCTTCAGGCGGGTCATCCGCCGCCAACAGGCATTGTGCGACAAATTGACCCTCAGTGCGACCTCGGCGATGGAAAGCGCCGCGTCTTCCTGGAGAACCGCCAGAATTCTGATGTCGGCATCATCAAGTTTTACGCGCGTCATTGCGATGCCCTTACCCGTAGCAGAATATTGTTGTCACCCGGCACATGCTGCCCGACGTGTCTTCCTGCGGCGACTTTGCCATTGACACCGGTGACCACTTTCCTGGAGCTGCCGACCGGATGATTGTGACCACAACAGTAGAGTTCAGGCACGCAAAAATCAAGGAAAGCTTCCGACAGAAGCACTTGTTCGAGCACTGATCCTGGCGCCAAATTTTGCCACGAGAATATCGATCTTGATCCGCACCGGCACAGCGTCAGGCATCATTGCTTGCCGCGACGGAAGCGGGCCGCAGCGGTGGCCCTTCGTCCGCCGGAATGGCGTCGGGAAGCTCCACATCCGGTTGATAACGCTCCGAAAGCTTTTCAGTCCGCGCAATTGCCGTCGTGGCAGCCACGTCCATCGTGACATTGCCCACCGTGCGCACAAGATCGGGGATCATTTCGACCGCCACCAGCAGCGCCAGCGGTTCGATCGGGACTCCCATGACAACGGCGATAGGGGTAATGGACGTCAGGAAGCTCACCTGGCCTGGCAGGCTGACCGAACCGATGGTGGTAACAGCCGCCACAGCTGCGCCTGCGGCGATCGTTGCAGGTTCAAGTGCAATACCGAACCAGTGTGCCACATAGATCGCTACGGCGAGATTCATCGCCGGGCTGGTCACGCGAAAAATCGCGACGGCAATCGGCAATGAGACATCTGCTACGCCCTCGGGAACTCCGAGATCCTGACTGCTCTTCAGCATCGACGGGAGAGACGCCAGCGACGATTGGGTGCTGAGGGCAACCGCCTGAGCCGGGGCAACCGCCCGGATAAATCCGAAAAGAGAAGTGCGCCCCATGACCGTCGCGACAGGATAGGCAAGCGCCCACGCGAAGAGTCCGGCGGAGGAAACAATTATCATATAGTGGAGAAGCGCACCAATTGCTGATGTGCCTGCCCGCGCGCCAACAACAAATCCGAGAGCGAGAATGCCCGCAGGTGCGAGCCAGAGCACCCAGCCCACAATGACAAGCATGGCGTCGGCGACAGAGGCAAAGAATTCCGTGATTGGGACCCGCCGCTCGACCGGCAACCGCGTCACCGCAATAGCGAAGACTGTCGTGAATAATATAAGCGGCAGCAGGGCGTCGTTGGCCGCCGCAGCAATAGGATTGGTCGGCACAATCGACCTCAGGAAGTCGGCCACACCGGGTATGGCACCGACTGGTTCATGTGACTGGATGAGTCCTGCCCTCAAGGCGTCGGCTGCCTGTCCCGGCATTGGCCAGATCGTCAGAAGGGCGGGAACGACAACGGCCGCGATTGCCGTAGACAGCCATAGAAGTCCGAGGAAGAACAACACGGACTTGAGCGCCAGGCGATCGCCCCGCATACTGTCAGCGGTCCGGGAAATCCCGGTGATCAGCAGTGCAACGACGAGCGGAAGGATCGTCATCCGCAGCATATCGAGCCACAAGCCGCCGATTAGCTCTCCCGTCGAAATGGCACCATGCAGCCCCGTCCCTTTCATCGCAACCCAAAGCGCCCCGCCCGCAACTCCGGCCACCAGTGCTGTCAATATACGCCAAGTTTGCGGCATATCGTCCCCCCGCAGCATAGCGTTCCCTAGTCATCGCTATAATTGTGTAGACGCGATGGCGCTCTGCGTCCCCACCAAGAATTTTCATAGAGCCCTGTCTGTTCCGCAACGCACAAAAATCGATTCGATCTCGGCCGCAGAATTAGGACATTTTACTCGATATTTATCGCATAATGTGTGCAAAATATCGATATTTTTCATAATATCGGGACAAATATCCCAATATTGCAGAAAATTTCGACAAAACCTGTGAAGATTTTTGCTTTTGCCTCTGTCACATTATTGACCACAGGAGGAAAGCGGCATGTCATCTTTGGGAAGCATCGGATTGGGTTGGCGGATCCCGGCAGGGAGGTCTCGCCTGTGACATTATCAACAGACGATAATCAAACCCATGATAATATATGCGCGGAAGATGTCTGGCCCGACGATCAGGAGAATTGCTCGTGCAATCCTGCTCCGGATCTCTTTGAGGAAATACGACCATTCATTCCCAACGTCCGCAGATATCTCGCTCGGCGTGTGCCGGTCGTTGACATAGACGATGTGCTTCAGGATATTTTTCTGCGCCTGTGTCGCCGCACCGAAGGGGCCAGCGTAACCCACCCCAGAAGCTATCTTTTTCAGGTCGCCAACGCGGCGGTCGTCGATCGACACCGCCGCGAGACAAGCCGCTGCGCTGCCGGCCATTGCGAACTCTCCGACACCTACCATCCGCTCGACGAGCTCTCGCCCTTGCGCATCCTGCTCTCGCGGGAAGACATGCACGCGACCGAAGCAGCGCTTGGTGCGCTGCCCGAACGGACGCGAGAAATCATCATCGCCATGCGACTGGAAGGATTGAGCCTGAAGTCTCTGGCCGAGCGATACAATATTTCAACCAGTGCGATTGAAAAGCACGTTACACGGGGAATGAAGGCGCTGATCCGCCAGCGCACCAACATGGACAAAGCATGGCCTGCCCTGGCGCCAAATCCAGTCAGCCTTGATTGCTACATCTAATATTCACTGCCGAACAATCAAAGGGGATCATATTTAAATAATGGGATTGATCCTGACGCATTCACCATCTTGTGATATGCAATATGACCGGGGGGTCGTTTAGACCACAGCCCCCTACAAAGGGCCGCACCAAGTGCCATGCGATATTTTCTGTAAAATTGGAAACAATTGCAGATGTTCTCAAGCATCAAGTTGACGTGCCTGACCTGATCAGGTCATGTCTTCATCACAAATCCATGCAATCATTTTCAAAACCAAAAGCCATCGCGCCCAAGTTTCGGGCATAGGGATAAGGATTGTTCGCGACGTGAGCGCGGGCGCAGTGGATATCGAGAAATGCGCGCTGGATCGCGTTCCCGGAATAGATTGCCTTTCCTCCTGAAAACAACATCAACTGGTCGACCGCTTCAACGCAGCGCGAGACCATCGCCGTTGTGTGATGGCCAAGTTGCGCACGGCGCTCGACAGGCCAGTCGCCACTTGCCGCTCGGGCTTCCAATTCGCCGAGGTCCGCCGCGAGCCTCAATTCAAGATCATTGAGGGTCAGCATGACCTCGGCCACCGCTTGCTGGATCGTCGTGTCGCCTGCCAGGCGCAATCCGGTGTAGGTCGTCCGTTTCTGCCGCGTGGATTCAACAAAGACCTCGAGAGCTCGACGAAGCGCTCCGATAGATGTGGTCGAAACGGTCCGGTTGAACAACTGCGCGAACGGAATGGAATAAAGCGGGGCGGTATTCAGTGCATGTCCCGGGCAGTTCAGATTGAACATATCGCGCTCCCGGAGCACGCGGTGATCAGGTACGAACACATCTTCAACGACAATATCGTTGCTGCCGGTGGGGCAAAGACCCATTACATTCCATGTATCGACAATATCATAATCACTACGTGGCAGCAGGAAATTATAGGGTTCGGGCTTACCGTCGCCGTCTTCCGCAACCATATTCGCGCCCAGAATTACCCATGAGCAGTGGGCCGAACCGCTGGAGAACGCCCAGCGGCCGCTAAATCTGTAACCGCCATCAACCTTTGTGGCTTTGCCGGTCGGCATATAGGATGAACTGATCAGGACGCTATTATCCTGTCCCCACACATCTTCGGCAGCTTGCGGATCGAACAGCGCCAATTGCCAGTTATGAACAGCAACAACGCCATAGACCCAGGCGCTGCCCATACAGCCCTCGGCCAGCGTCTTCGCCACCTCGCAATAGACTGATGGTGACATTTCATAGCCGCCATAGCGCCGTGACTGCAAAATCTTGAAAAAGCCAGCGTCCTGAAAAGCAGCAATGGTCTCTTGCGGCACTTGCCGATCGACGATGGCCTTTGCCTCCCGTTCACGCAAGAATGGAACAAGCGAGCGAGCTCGCGCAACAAGTTCGGAGCCCCCCACTCCGCAGTCGGCATCGTCCTTCCGATAGCTACCATTATCTGCTTTGAATGACTGTGACATTTCCCTTCTCCCCTTGGCAATGCGAATCACCGCATCACCTTAATCTCACCATAGAGAGTCGGCGTAATAATTGACAATATATATGTTTATGCATCTATTGTTGTGAATGTGAAACGATCGAAAGATGTATTGAACGAAAATTCTATATTTTATTCAATTGGTTATAAAGGTTTCTTGAATCCGTTGGATTTTGCCGCGACGGTCAATCAGGATCAATTTTTATTGTTTCTTTTATAAGACAATAATGCAATAAACCTTGTGACTGTACATTATACAGCATCTACTTAATGGCGGTTTGGCCGTTGCCTCTGTCCCAGCATTGGGTCAGATGATCGCTATTCGGGGGAACAAGAAAATAGCTAGAAATCGGGGAGACTATAAAATGACTACAAATTTTCGCGCGGCACGCCGCGCATCGCTCATGTTGGCGTGTTCTGCGCTAACCATTCCAGCTATGGCCTCGGCCCAGCAAAAAGCAGACGACAATGCCGATGGCGGCGTTTCGAACGTAATTATTGTTACCGCCAACAAGAGAGACCAAAGCCTGCAGAAGGTTCCTATCTCAGTCAGCGCCTTTTCCGGCGAACAGATCACGCGGCTGGGTATCACCGATACAACCCAGGTCACGCAGCAAATCCCGTCTCTGCGGGTCAATGCATGGTCACCCAACCTTACAATCTTCAGCCTCCGCGGCATCTCGCAGAGCAACTTTACCGACAATCTCGAAGCACCGGTCGCGGTTTACCAGGACAATGCGTATATCGCCTCGATGAACGCTGTTTCCGGACAGCTGTTCGACATCAAGCGGGTCGAAGTACTCCGCGGTCCGCAAGGCACGCTATTCGGGCGCAACGCCACTGGCGGGCTGATCCATTATCTCAGCCAAGACGCAAGTAGTGACGAATTTAACGGCTATGCGGAAGGTCAGTACGGGCGGTTCAACGACTGGTCGCTGGAAGGCGCTGCTGGCGGCCAACTGGCACCCGGCCTGCGCATTCGTGCGGCCGCGCGCGTCGAAAAAGCCGATGGCTATATAAAATCGCGTGATACGCTGGCACCCGACGGTTCGCTGATTGCGCCAGGTAGTGGCCAAGATCTGGGCGGAAAAAATGGCTGGGCCGCTCGCATAAATCTTCAGGCAGATTTGTCTCCCGACGCGACATTGAGCCTGTGGTACAAGCATTCCGAAGACAATAGTGTCGCGACCGGCGGCTATGTTTTCGAAAACTGTGTTTACCTCGACAATGGCTATTGCGATACCAATGCTGCCGGATTGAGCGACGACCAGAACGGAGTGTTCAACGGCGTCACCAGCGACCCGGCGTCCCCGTGGGAACATTTCGGCGAGCGGCCTGGCAAGCTGGACCGAGTGATGAACAGCTATCAGGGGCAGCTGGACTGGGATTTCGGTGCCGTCCAGCTGACTGCGATCACCAACTATTTGAAAATGAACAAGTCTTATTCCGAGGACGGCGATGCCTTGCCATTCCAGGTCGTCGATGTCGACACATCGATCAAATTCGACCAGTTTTCGCAGGAGCTACGTCTGGCCGGTGACACCGATTGGCTGAAGTGGCAGGTCGGCGCCTATTTTCTCGACATGGATTATGATGGTGTCCACGGCGTGACCGGCGCACCGATTTACGATCTGGCGGTTGCGGGAAATGGTGGATTTTCTGTCCCGACGGTCGACCAGTTGTATAAGATAAAGTCCAAAAACTGGTCGATCTTCGCCCAGGGTGATTTCACGCTCACCGATCGGCTTTCACTGACACTGGGCGGACGCTATTCGAAGGACAACAAGTCAATCGACTATGTCAATGTCCTCAGCGATCCAACCTTTGCTCCCCAGCCCGATCCGGTGATACTGTTCACCGACCAGGACCTTGCGGCAGTGGTGCCTGGCGTAAACCGCGAAAAGTACAGCGACTGGGCCGCCCGCGTTTCGCTCAATTTCCAGGCCACATCAGATACCCTGCTGTTTGCGTCGTGGAACCGCGGCATCAAGGGCGGCAACTGGTCGCTGTCGTCCAACATCGCGGCGGCCGACTTCCGGCATCGTCCAGAGACGCTCAACAGTTTCGAAGCAGGCTTTAAAACCTCGCTGGCGGGCGGCAGGCTGCGTCTCAACGGCACGGTATTCCACTACATCTATGACGATTACCAGGCCTTCTCGCTAGCGGGCGGCGTGCCACATGTCTTCAACAGTGACGCCCACGCAACCGGTGCGGAACTGGAAGCATTCTGGTCACCATCGAGAAATTTTGACGCCGTCTTCGGCGCCACTTGGGAGACCTCTTCGGTTGATAGTATACCGGCCACGGACATCCAGTTCGGACCTGAATTTTTCCCGGGTGCACCCGATTCTCAATATTGCACCAATCTTGGTGGATTGTTCCGTTGCGACTTCCCGCAAAAGACGATCGAGGGAGCTGAATTGCCCAATGCTCCGCGGTTCAGCGCCAATTACCTGTTGCGCTACAATGTCGATGTCGGTGCCGGCAATCTCGCCGCGCAAGTTGATGGGGTCTGGTACGATGACCAGTTCCTGGAAGTTACCAACGGCCTGGGTTCCAAGCAGGATGCCTATAATGTCACCAACGCGTCCTTGACCTATCGCCACGAACAGACGGGCATCTCGCTGACGGCCTGGGGGCGCAATATATTCGACAAGGCCTATCGCGCCTATGCGCTCAATCTTGGTATCCTTGGCGTCACCTCCATCTATTCCCCGCCTGCGACTTACGGCGCAACCTTGCGCGTTCCGTTTGGCGGAAACTGAGAAACCCGTTGCAATCGACCCCGGAACCGAAAGTTTCGGGGTCGAGCTTCGGCCCGAACCGCATGGATCAGATCGACATAAATATATTCCGCTCTGCAACGGCCCGCCTTGCCAGTGCCGTCACGCTGGTAACGACGGACGGCCCGGCAGGGCGGCGCGGTATGGCTGCGACAGCGGTGACCAGTATCACCGATGAGCCGCCCAATCTGCTGGTATGCGTCAACAAATCGGCGCGCAGCAACAGCATGATCAAACGGAACGGCGTTTTCTCGGTCAACGTCCTCAGCAAGGAACAGGAAAGCCTGATTGGCGCATTTTCCGGTTCATCGGAAGGCGATCCGTTCTGTGAGTCGGAAATCTGGTGCACATTGGCGACGGGCACGCCTATCCTCAAGGATGCATTGACCAGCCTCGATTGCGCGCTCGACCAGATCCTTAACATTGGTACGCACAGCCTGTTTGTCGGACAGGTAGTCGGAGCACAGATTGGACCAGCCACCAAGGGTCTGGTCCATTTCGACCGAAAATTTTTCGGCGTTGGAGACGCATGACAGATCTATTTGCGTGCATCCGCCACACGGTCGCGCGGATTTGCTGGCGGCAAAGGCCAGCCTGGAGCGAAGAGATCAACGCCTGATTTTCCTGGTCAGTCGCAATGAAATCCAGCCTAGAGTCCGTTCTCTTCTTAATATTCAATCGCTTCGCATCACTAAGGCGTGCAGTCGGAACAAGGAGCAGGCCCGTCGCCGGGGCTCAAACAAACTTACCCAAGCGTGGCGCGCGAGCAACATATCTTCTCGGTGACGCGCCCTCAGTCCCGAGATTGCGCATGCACCAACATTCCAATCCTATTTGCGTTTGACTCGCATTAGCATTAAGGCTAGGCGACCGCTCCGCATCAAAAGGAGGGATATTATGCAAAGCAGTTGGTGGCTATCAGCGTCCGTGTTGGCAGTTCTGACAACGCCGCCTGAAGCACTTGCGCAGGAGGCCGCACCGGCAGATCAGCCGGCAGAGATCATCGTTACCGGGGAAAAGTCCAGTCGCAGCCTGCAGGAAACGACGGCGTCGGTGGCCGTGGTTACCGATGAGCGGATCGCCGATGAGAATATCCTGACCATACAGGAAATCTATCAGCGCTCAGCCAATATATCCGAGACATACGGCGCCTCCGGCTTCTCCATCCGCGGCATTGACCAACGCGGCGTCTCGGGGGGCGGTGATGCTGCGACGGCGACCGTGTTTGTCGACGGTGCGCCGGTTCAGCAGGATGTTCTCTCCAATGGGCCCACCGACATGTGGGATGTCGCGCAGGTCGAGATCTTCCGGGGTCCCCAGTCCACGATTCAGGGCCTCAATGCGCTGGCCGGCGCGGTGCACATCCGCACCCAGGATCCCGGGTTCGACTGGAGCCTAAGGGCGCGCGCGGGCATCTCCTCTTTTGACACCACCCAGTTCGCTGTCGCAGGCGGGGGGCCGCTCGTACCGGACGAACTGGCTTTCCGTGTTTCTGCCGAAAAGCGAGATTCTGACGGTTTCATCTACAACACCACCCGAAAGGCACCGGAAAACCCGGTTGATTCGATCTCGCTGCGTGGCAAGCTGCTGTGGACCCCCTCGGCGTTGCCGGAGTTCGAGGCGCGGCTGAACTACCACCATTTCGAGACCAAGGGCGGCTATCTGTTCGTCTACGTCGATCGGTCGAACGGCGACTATTTCGATACGCGATCAAACCCGTCCGATTATCCCAACAGCAGCGATGTCGACAACGATCAGGTGACGCTGGATCTGCGCTATAATCTGAGCAGTGAACTCTCACTCACCGCGCTCGGCACCTGGACCGACACAGATTTCATCCGCAAATATGACGGCGATTATTCGGCCGCCAGCATTGCCTATAGTGATATCGCCGGAGGGGGCGAGACGGTCACGCAGGAATTGCGCCTCAATTATGAAGGCGATCTGCTGAGCGGGCTGGTCGGGTTGTTCTACTATAATCGCGACCAATATCGGCAAGCCCACCAGGTCACCCTGGTACCGACACCCGAAGCAACGATCGCGAACCTGCTTGCCGGCAATCTGGGCACAGAGACCGCCGCGCAGGTAGCTTCGCTCTATGCCGCCGCGCTGCCGAACATTCCGGTCGACTACACCTCGGACTTCCCGAGCGGCGTCGAGACGATGGCCGTGTTTGCCGATGGGCGTTATCGCCTGACCAACCGGCTCTCGCTGCTCGGCGGCTTCCGCTACGACCATGAACGCAACACAATCGGCGGTGACGCAATCGCGACCTTTGTCGGCACCTTGCCGGATCCGGCGGCATTCGGCGCCAATCTCGTTCCTGTCATCACTGCCGTCAATGGCGCTGTGCTCGGATTCGTTTCGGATGCCAACGGCTCCGCGCCGGCTGGCACGCGAAATTTCGATGCCTTCCTGCCCAAGGCCGGTATCGAAATGGCCTGGACGCCCGATCTCGCCACTGCGCTCGTCGTGCAGCGCGGCTATCGCTCGGGTGGCAGCAGCTTCAACACGGCCCGCTCCGAACTGTTCGCTTATGATCCGGAGTTTACCTGGAACTACGAGCTGTCCCTGCGTTCGTCCTGGCTGGATGGCCGGCTGACGCTCAACGCCAATGCCTTTTACATCGACTGGACCGAGCAGCAGACCACCGCCAATTTCGGCAATGGCACTTATGACACGCACACCGTCAATGCCGGCAAGTCGCATGTCTACGGCTTCGAGCTGGAACTGGCGCATCGTGTCTTGTCGACATTCGACTGGTATGCGAATGTCGGACACACGCGAACGAAATTCGACGAATTCGTGACCGATGTCGGTTCGATCACCGACCTCTCCGGCCTGGAATTCCCCTACGCGCCCGAATGGACGCTGTCGGGCGGTGCCAATGTCCGGCTGGGCAGCGGTTTCAACGCTAATGTCAACGCCAGCTATCGCAGCGCGGTGATGACCAACGTGCAGGTCCCGCAAACGGACCACCGTGTCGGCGCGCGCACACTCGTCAATGCGCGGATCGGCTATGAAGCGGATTACTGGAGCCTGTCATTGTTCGCCAACAACCTGTTCGACGAGAAGTACGACCAGTACGTCAATAGTTTCACCAACTTCGCCATCATCGGCGCGCCACGCAGCATCGGGTTAGTGCTGGAGGCCGGGTTTTGAGCGATGCGGCTTTCCTCGGCGTGACGGCAGCAATCGCCGCCGGCAGTCTCGCCGGGACCTGGTCGCTGCGGCGCGCATGGCGCCTGAAGGGGAGCAAGGGTCGCTCGCGCTGGAAGGGACTCGCCCTGCTAGGCGCTACCCTGTTGTGGCCGGCATCGGTGCTGGGTGAGGCGCGCGGTCCCTTCATTGCCGTGACGCTGATGTCCGTTGTGGCACTGGGCCTCGTTGCTTCGAGCTATACGATTCGGCCGGCCCGGGCACGCCGTGCCGGGCGGGAAGGCCTGGCCCCGGAACCCGCCAAACGCGCGCCCAGCGCATGGCGCACCGCGCTGCGCTGGGCGCTTGCCGGCCCGATAGGCATGGTGGCGGCGATGGGACTGGGGACCGGCTATGCGGTCTGGGCACCCGGCGAAATACAGACGCGGCTGCTGATTGGGGGACTGATCGTGCCGCTGGCCTGGGGCAGCGCGATGGCGTGGACCCTGGCCGATAGCCGCATCCTGCGTGCGACGGCCGTGCTCGTGGGAACAGCCATTATCGGCTTCGGCGCGGCGATGCTGAAAGGGCTGACATGACGAAAACCACCATGACAAAGAGCAAAAAGCGGGCGGGATTCCCGTCACCGGATCTCGTGCGCGCGGTGCTCAAAGGGCATAGCGGACTGGGCCTCGCCTTTGCCGCACTGCTTTATCTGGTGTGCCTTACCGGAGCGACCGCCGTCTTCGCCAACGAATTCTATCGCTGGGAAAATCCGGGCGTCGAGCGCATGGAGAGCCTTTCCGCCGATGCCGCTCAGTTGGCCTATCGCGAGGCTATAGCGCGCACCGAAGGGGCCGCCGAGCATGTGCTCATCCTGATGCCCAGCGAGGACCGGCCATGGCCGTCCGTACGGGTGACTGCCGAAGATGGCACGCAGACAAACTGGATCGTCGACAGCGCGGGACGCATCACCGGAACGCTGCGCGAAAGCTGGACACATTTTATCACTCGCCTGCACATCAATCTCCATCTGCCGCAAAGCTGGGGCATCCTGATCGTCGGGCTGAGCGGCGTTGCGCTGGTCTCCTCGCTGATCTCTGGCCTGCTCGCGCACCCGCGCATTTTTCGCGATGCCTTTCATCTGCGGGTAGGCGGCTCGCGGCGGCTACAGGAAGCCGATCTGCACAATCGTCTGGGCGTCTGGGCCCTGCCCTTCCATGTCACGATCTCGCTGACGGGTGCGCTGCTCGGTCTCAGCACCATCATCATCGGAGCCGTCGGGCTTGCCGTGTTCCAGGGAGATACCGCCAAGGTTTATGCCATCTTCACACCGCCGCATCCGGTAGAGGATACGCGGCCCGCTCCGCCGATCGACCTGCAGCCGCTTTTCGCCCGTGTGGCCGAACGAGCGCCGGAAGGGCGCATCAGCCACGTCATAGTCGAGCATCCGACCGAGCAGGGCGCGAGTGCGAGGTTCGACGTTGAGAGCAGCACATCCCGGATCGCCAATAGCGATACATATGCCTTCGACCGCGCCGGAACGATCTATTACGAACAGCAGGCCGCGAAGAACAATATGGGGCAACAGATTTTGGGATCGCTCGGCCAGCTGCATTTCGGCTGGTTCGGCGGCGGCCTCGTGAAGATCGCCTATGCGCTGCTGGGCCTCGGCCTCACCTATCTCGCGGCGGGTGGTGTGAATATCTGGCTGGCGCGCCGACGGGACAAGGGCAGGCCCGCACCGGGCTGGGAACGTATCTGGGCCGCGACCGTCTGGGGGCAACCTTTGGCATTGACCGGTACTGCACTGGTCGCATTGTTCACCCCCGCGCCGATTGCGTTGATCTGGACATGGGCGGCGGTCAGCCTCGCAGCGCTTGGGACGGCGGCTGTGTGGTCACCTTCCGCGCTGTCGCAAATTGGCCGGGCAGGAACGGGTACACTGCTGATGGCCCTTGCCCTTGCGCATCCTGTCGTGGTTGGCACTGGCGACAGTATGGCCCTGATCATCGACGGTGCTCTCGGCCTGATCGGCTTTGGCCTGCTGGCGATCTCGGTGACTTGGCGACGGTCAAGGACGGCGGGGGTGCAGACAGTGTAAACGGCTGGTACCGAGGGGCAGGTTGGAACTGTTGCATGTAGTTTGTTCAGGCGTTTTCCGACTGTGCTTATGCTGGCCGACCTCTTTGGACCGTGTCTGCACAAGAAAAGGCCGGTCAGCAGACCCGACCCGCGAGCAACCCTTAGCTCTGCCTCGAAGCGACCATAGTAGAAGCGAAAGCTCCAGAGCGACAAGGCCCTATTGTATGTTTTGACCTTCAGAATCTGAAAGTGTATTCCTTGTTCGTTCCAGGAGATCTGCTCATACGCGAAGCCAATGAGATTCCCCGGAAAGGTCTCAGTCAGGGCGCGCAACGAACAAATCGAGTAGCTCTTTGCCTCGGCTAGCATCGGCGCGGTTGCATTTGGAACATCGTGGTCTTGGACATTGCGTGGCTGCCATTGACTAACGACTGGGAGGACCAAAGGGAGTCGTCAAATGGTCCAAAATGTAAAATATTGAACCGTCACGGCGATCCCATGAGCTTTCTTCGATTGTCACGAAAAAACCTTAAGGTTCGAGGCGCATTAGAACGTGAGCGCAAGTCGTTTCGCAACGTGCGGGCAACACCAGGCGTCTGTCCAGATATAGACATCCCGGAATGGCGGCCATGATTACAAGTCCATTGAGCACCGCGACATCGACCAGAACAATGAACCCACAGAAATCAGCCTAACCCATCGTTTTAGAAAGCCGCTCGGAGGGTGCATTTGATCCTCGGATACGCGCCCGCTCCACCGTTCAGCAGCGGCACGCCTAAAAGTGTGGCCTTTAAACTAATCAAGGTCTTCCAAGGAGCGACGCCATGGATACAGGCGCAGCCACAAAACGCCGTCGATGAGAGCCCAATTTCCGGCGGTCCGCTTCGCAGCCCGCTCTCGGACTCTCCGTCAGACTGCGACTGATCCTGAAAGCGGTCGTCCCTCGATATCAGCGCTGCTCGTGTCCAAGGCGTCTAATAGCCGAGCAACCTCCTGCGATGTGCGCAAATTTCGCCTCTCCTCGCCACTTCTGCGAATGGCTCGCTACTTTCGCAATGGAAATGAACGCTCGCTTGCGAACATTGCTGACAATCGTGCGATTTTGCGCAGTCCGATCAGGGTGATGTTGATTGCGAACTGTTTGATTTGATGGGAATGCAAAGCCCCGCGACGACAAGTTCGGCGTGGTTCGCAATCGCTGCAACCTCTTGGTTCAACCTCCCGGCCATGTCCCGAAATCGACGGGCCAGCGCATTGTCTGGCACGATACCCATGCCAACTTCATTGCTCACCAGAATGACAGGACAACTGGCCGTCACCAAGGTTTCAATCAGTCGCTGCGAAGCGACGGAAAAATCATGTTCGCCGAGGAGAAGATTGCTGGTCCACAAGGTCAGGCAATCGATCAACAGGACACGGCCTTCTCCCATTTCGCGCGCGATCGCATCGGGCAGATCGATGGGGCATTCGACTGTGCGCCAGCGGGGTCCGCGGTCAGCCCGGTGCCGCGCGATCCGGTCGCTCATCTCCTCATCAAACGCTTGCGCAGTGGCCAGATAAACCAGCTCGCCAGGCTGGCCTTCCGCGAGAAACTGGGCGCGCGCGCTTTTTCCAGACCGCGCCCCGCCTGTTATTAAAGTCAGCATCGCATCTGTCCATTTTCCTTGCAATTCGTTTTTGCTCGCCATATCGGGGCGTCGCGACAGGTTCCCAGAGATGGGATTAATAGGGAACACGGAAGCAGGTATCTACCCCTGTAATCCGTGGCTGTCCCCGCAACTGTGACCGGAGAGCGGTCGCCCCATCATGCCACTGGATGCATCAGCATCCGGGAAGGCGGGGCGGATGTGTTGACCCGGAAGCCAGGAGACCTGCCTGTTGCAGTCGGTCCTTTACGCGGACGGGGTGTTCAGCGTGATCGAGGTTCATCCTCGCGTGACGACATCGATCGGGGTGGCGCGCGCGGGTGATATGCCAGCGAATGCTCTGTCGTGCCATGAGCGCGTGCAACCCCTTGTTGTTAAATAGGGGATACACATGCCTAATTCATTTCTGAAAGTTACAGCCTCCACACTCGCGTTCTGTTCCAGCGTCTGCGCCTCCGCATCTGCGCAGGATAACCTTGCCGGTCCGGACCCGCGCGAACCGGTCGTCGTTGTCACCGCCAACCGCACCGCCCAGCCGGTGGAACGCGTTGGCCAGTCGATCACCGTCGTCGATAGCGCGGAGATCGAGCGGCGCCAGACCCAGACCGTTGCCGATGTCCTGCGCACCTTGCCCGGCGTCAGCATCACCCGCAATGGCGGCGTTGGTACGTCCACCTCGGTCTATATTCGCGGTGCCGAAAGCGACCACACGGTGGCTCTGGTTGATGGTATCAAACTCAACGATCCCTCTTCGCCAGGAGGCGGGTTCAATTTCGGCAATCTGCTTACCGGCAATATCGAGCGGATTGAGGTTTTGCGGGGGCCGTCTTCGGTCCTGTGGGGAAGTCAGGCGATTGGCGGGGTGATCAACATGATCACCCGACAGCCGACAGAAGAGCTGACAGTCAATTTGCGGAGCGAATATGGCTATCGCGATACAGGACAGATTGTTGGCAACATTGCCGGAAAGGCGGGCCCGCTATCGGGCAGTGTGGGTGCGGGCTATTTCCGCACCGATGGCATCTCGGCTTTCAGCGAGGCACGCGGTGGCGTCGAGAGGGATGGGTACAAGAACTATGGTGCCAACGGCAATTTCAACCTCGCATTGAGCGACGGGCTTTCTCTCGATGCCCGCGGCTGGTACTCCGAGGGACGCATAAACATCGATGGTTTCCCGCCGCCGAGCTTTGCCTTTGGCGACGTGAACGAGGAATCGCGCACGCGAGAGTTCGTGGGCTATACCGGCATCAACGCCGCTCTGTTCGACGGGCGTTTCCGTAACCGGCTGGGCTATGCCTATACCGACACCCGGCGGCGCAACATCAGCCTCGACGGCCCGGCGACCGAGACATTCGCGGGGAACGGCCGCAACGAGCGGATCGAGTATCAGGGTATTTTCGACATCTCCGACGGCTGGCAGCTGACCGGGGGCCTGGAGCGCGAAACCTCGCGCTTTTCCAGTAGCAGCTACGGTGCGGTACCCTCGATCGGGCGAGCGCGGATCGACAGCGTATATGGCCAGATCGTCGCCACACCGGTCATCGGCCTGACCCTGACCGGCGGAGTCCGTCATGATGATCATGATCGTTTTGGCGGCGCGACAACCGTTGGAGGCAGCGGCGTATACACCGTCACCCAGACCGGGACCACATTGCGCGCCAGCTATGCCGAGGGGTTCAAGGCACCCTCGCTGTTCCAGCTGCAGAGCGACTATGGCAACCAGTCGCTTCAGCCGGAAAGGTCTAAAGGCTGGGATGCGAGCATTACGCAAAATCTCGTGGATGGACGCCTGCAGGCCAGCGCTACCTATTTCCGGCGCAATTCCAGTGATCTCATCATCTTCGTCTCGTGCGCGGCGCCGCTTACCGGCATATGCGCCAACCGCCCGTCAGGAACCTATGACAATGTTTCCAGGGCACGGGCCGAAGGGGTCGAGATCGGCCTGACGATGCAGCCGGTCGATGCGTTGCGGCTGCAGGCCAACTATACCTATACCGACGCCACCAACCGGTCGCCCGGCGATGCGAATTTTGGCCGCCAATTGGTCCGTCGCCCGCAGCACAGTGTCACCGCGCTGATCGACTATAGCTGGGATGTCGGGCTGGAGACCGGGGTCACCCTCACCCATGTCGGCGCGAACTTCGCCAACGCAAACAACAGCCGCAAGATCGAAGGCTATGTACTGGCTGACCTGCGCGCGTCATTCCCGGTGACCGACCGGATCGACATCTATGGCCGCGTCGAAAATCTGTTTGACGAGCAGTATGAGACGATCTTCCGCTATGGCACGCCGGGCCGGGCTGGCTATGCCGGTGTGCGGTTGCGCTACTGATGAACCAGGCAGCGCGCGCCCTTGTCGATCATTTTTCCGGCCACGGCGGGCGGATTGATCTGGCGCGCGCCACCTTTCCCGGCGTCGACCGCTGGACCGACCTGTCGACCGGAATTGCGCCCTGGGCATATCCGGTAGTACAAGGCGCCGAGGCAGCGGAACGGCTGCCCGACCCGGCTGATCTGGCGGCGCTGGAAGCCGCCGCTGCGGCATTTTTCGGGGTCGACGCCGCGCGGGTGGTTGCGGTCCCGGGGAGCGATCTGGCGCTGCGGCTGCTCGGCCAGATACTGCGCTCCCGCTCCTCACCGCAACGGCCCGCCGTCGTCCGTCCCGGCTATTCGGCCCACGAATCGATGTGGGGGGCGCAAGGCGTCACGACCTGCAGCGCCGATGCCATCACCGCGATGGCGCAAACGCACGACATACTGGTGCTCGCCCGGCCCAATAATCCCGACGCGGTTGTCGCCGATCGCACAGAGCTGCGTGTCGCGGCATCGCTGCTGGCGGCGCGCGGCGGACATCTTATCGTTGACGAGGCGTTTGCCGATGCTGGCGCGCAAGACAGTCTGGCCGGTTGCGACTGGCCGGGGCTGATCGTGCTGCGATCCTTCGGCAAATTCTTCGGCCTTGCTGGCCTCAGGCTTGGATTTGTCATCGCGCCGTGCGCAATTGGCGAAGAGCTGCGCGCTCTGATCGGCGACTGGCCGGTATCCGGCCCTGCGGTAGCGGCTGGGCTTTCCGCCTATCGAGACTCTGCATGGCATCGGGCACAGCGGGCACGACTTTCAGGTGCATCGCAGCGGCTGGCGGACCTGCTGACGGACCATCGCCTCAAAATTGTTGGACGCACCTTATTTTTCGTGTTGATTCACACGGTCCGCCGTAGTGACCTGTTTTTGCATCTGGCGGAGGCCGGCGTGCTGACCCGCCCGTTTGCTGATACCCCCGGCTGGCTGCGGATCGGTCTGCCGAGCGATGACAGCGACTGGAACAGGCTGGGCGCTGCCCTGGCCGCATGGAGGACATAATGACTGAAACACCAGAAGACTATGCCCGTCACAATGCGCGGATGCAGCGGGTGCAGGCGGCGCGCGAGCGGATGCAGGCGCGCCGGACGCTGGAACGCGGACTGCTGATCGTCCACACCGGCAACGGCAAGGGCAAATCTTCGTCCGCCTTTGGCATGGCCATCCGCAGCCTGGGCTGGGGGATGAAGGTGGGTATCGTGCAATATGTCAAAGGTGCATGGGAGACGGGCGAGAAGAATTTCTTCCAGGCCAACCCAGACCTCTTGACCTTCGAGATGATGGGCGAAGGCTTTACATGGGACACACAGGACCGGGCGCGCGATATTGAGGCGGCGCGCGCGGCCTGGGAACGCTCGAAGGAACTCATCCTCGATCCCCAATATGACTTCATCATTCTGGATGAGCTCAACATCGTGCTGCGGCAGGATACGCTGCCGATCGATGAAATCGTCGCCTTCCTCAAGACCCGCCCGCTGACCAAGCACATCTGTATAACCGGCAGGAACGCAAAGCCCGAGCTGATCGAGCTGGCCGACCTGGTCACCGAATTCGAAGAAGTGAAGCACCCGTTCAAGGCAGGATTCAAGGCGCAGAAGGGCGTCGAATATTGATCCGCGTCCTCTCCCTTGCTCTTGCCCTGACGGTCGCCGGCTGTTCCTCGCAGGCCGCTGACCGCGTGGCGCAGAGCCCGTCGCGCGAGGCTTCGGCACTGCCGCGCGTCGTCTCTATCAACCCGTGCGTCGATGCGGCGCTGCTGCAAATCGCCGATCCGAAGCAGATCGCCGCGATCAGCCATTATTCGCACGATGAACGGGCAAGCTCGATCCCGCTCGATCAGGCGCGGCGCTTTGCCGCGACGTCGGGCACCGCCGAAGAGGTGGTGGCGCTCGCCCCCGACCTTGTGCTCTCTGGAGCGCATGTCGCCCCGTCGACCATCGCGGCATTGCAGCGGATGAACATTCCGCTTGTCCAGATCAGCGTCCCGGAAAGCATAGCCGAAAGCGCCGCGCAGGTCCGCACGATCGCAGCCGCGGTCGGCCAGACCGCGCGCGGCGAAGCGTTGGTGGCGCGAATCGACGACGCAGTGCAGGCCGCTGCGGCCAAGGGCGGTACGAGGCCCGGCGCGCTGATCTGGCAAGGCGGCGGGCTGGTGCCGGGCGATGGCACGCTTGCCAGCGAACTGCTGCGCGTCACCGGCTTTCGCAACATGAGCGCCGATTACGGCCTGAAACGATGGGACGTTCTGCCGCTTGAGCATCTGGTGGCGCGTCCGCCTCGCGTCTTGCTGTCGGTCGGCGCGCAGGACCACAGCGACCGGATGCTGAGCCATCCGGTGCTGAACGGGCTGACGCAGCAGATCACGGTACACCGTTACCCCGAGCGGCTGCTGCACTGCGGTGGCCCCACGATCGTCGATGCAGTCCGCCATCTTGCCAGCATAAGGCGATCGCTATGAACCGCTCGCTCCGGCTCAACCTTGCACTTGTGGCGTGCATTGCCGTGACTGTCTTGCTGTCGCTGATGGCCGGCAAGGTGTGGATCCCGCTCGATGCCTGGGTGGCGGGCGATCCGCGCTGGCCGATAATCGCAGAACTGAGGATGCCGCGCACCGTGCTGGCGATACTGGTTGGCGGCGCTTTGGGTGTGTCCGGCGCGGCGATGCAGGGCTATCTGCGCAATCCGCTCGCCGACCCTGGCCTGTTCGGCGTGTCATCGGGAGCGGCTTTGGGCGCGGTGATCTCGCTCTATTTCGGCTATACCGCATCGGCTTGGCTGCTGCCGGCCTTTGCGCTCACCGGCGCAGGATTAACCATGGCGATCCTTGCGTTGCTGGTCGGGCGCTCGGGCAGCATGATCGTGTTCACGCTCGCCGGTGTCATTCTGTCGAGTGTCGCTGGATCAATGACTGCGCTGGCGATCAGCCTGGCCCCCACCCCGTTTGCGACGTCGCAGATCGTCACCTGGCTGATGGGCGCGCTCACTGACCGGAGCTGGGACGATGTATGGCTGGCGCTGCCCTTGCTGGCGCTCGGCGGCACGCTGCTCGCGCTCACCGGACGGACGCTCGATGCGCTGACGCTCGGCGAATCCGCCGCACGCTCGATGGGGGTCGATCCGCTCCGGCTGCAGCTGCTTATCGTCGTCGGCGTTGCTCTTTGCGTCGGCGCCTCGGTGGCGACCGCGGGGATCATCGGCTTCGTCGGGCTGATCGTGCCACACCTTGTCCGGCCGTTCGTGGGCAATCGGCCCTCGGCGGTGCTGCTGCCATCCGCGCTGACCGGCGCCTTGCTGCTGCTGCTTGGCGACTGTGTGGTGCGCGCGATGCCGACGGTCAGCGAATTGCGGCTGGGCATTGCGATGTCGATGCTGGGCGGGCCGTTCTTCCTGTTTCTGCTGCTGCGCATGCGTCGGGGGTTGGCATGAGCACGCTGGCTGCAGAGGATATTATGCTCACGCTCGGCGGTCGCCGCGTGCTGGATGCGATAAGCACCACATTCACCCCGGGACGAGTAACAGCGGTGCTGGGGCCAAATGGCGCGGGCAAATCCACGCTGCTCTCATGCCTCGCCGGGCTGCGCACGCCCGACGAAGGCCGGGTGCTGGTCGATGGCCAGCCCCGCTCGGCGCTGTCCATGCGTGATCTTGCGCGTCAGATCGGCCTGCTGCCGCAGGGTGCCGATGTCCACTGGGACGTCGATGTCGCCACGCTGGTGGCGCTGGGCCGCTATCCGCACCGCGCCCGCTGGGGCGAGACCGAGGCGGACGGCGCGGCGGTGGCACGCGCCATGGCCGCAACCGATGTCACTCAATTCGCGACTCGACCGATGACCGCGCTCTCGGGCGGGGAACGCGCGCGTGTCCTTCTCGCCCGCGTGCTGGCAGGTGAGCCGCAATGGCTGCTGGCCGATGAACCGCTTGCCAATCTAGACCCCGCGCATCAGCTCGGCACGCTCGAATGTTTGCGCGAGGTCACGCGTAGCGGAGCCGGGGTGATCCTCGTTTTGCACGATCTCAACCACGCGATCCGGGTGGCGGACGAGGTGCTGTTGCTGTGCGACGGCCGGATCATCGCCCAGGGTACGCCCGAAGACGTGCTGACACCGCAGCGGATTGCGGAAACTTATGGTGTCTCCTCGCATATCGGCACGACCCCGGACGGCGTGCGGTTCATCGTGACATCGCAGATGGCCCGCTGAACATGCTAACGCGGCCCGAACAGCTGCTGCTCGCCCTGATCGGCGAGGCCGCGATCGGTTACCCCGCATGGCTGCTGGCCGTGATCGGCCATCCGGTGGTGTGGATCGGGGCTGCCATCACCGTGCTCGAGCGGCGCTGGAATGCGGGCATCGCGCTGCGCCGCCGCGTCATGGGTCTGGCGCTGCTGGCGCTGGTCGCAGGCGGTGTCGGTGCCATCGGCTGGCTGATCGAAAACTGGGCACGCAACAGTCTGGCGGAGGTGCTGGTCATTGCGGTCACGGCCACGGGTCTGGCGCAGCGCAGCCTTGATGATCATGTCGGTGCCGTCGCCCGGCCGCTGCTACGCGGGGATTTGGCAGAGGCACGTGCGGCTGTGGCGCGGATCGTGGGCCGCGATACCGCCGGGCTCGACGAGCAGGGCATCGCGGTTGCCGCTACCGAAAGCCTGGCAGAAAGCTTTTGCGACGGCGTCGTCGCGCCCGCCTTCTGGTTTCTGGTCGCCGGGCTGCCGGGCCTTCTGATATGCAAGGCTGTGAACACGGCAGATTCGATGATCGGGCACCGCGATTCGCGCTATCTCCACTTCGGCTGGGCGGCAGCGCGAACCGATGACCTGGTGAACTTCATCCCGGCGCGGATATCGGGCGTGCTTGTGTGCCTGGTCGGGTCGGGCGGATGGCGCACGATGTTGCACGATGCCCTCCACCACGCATCGCCCAATGGCGGCTGGCCCGAGGCGGCGATGGCCGGCGTGCTGGGGCGCAGGCTGGGCGGACCGGTCAGCTATGACGGCGAGCCCGCGCATCGCGCGTGGCTGGGCGACGGCCTCGCCCCCAGTGCTCCCGATCTGCGGCGCGCCTTGTGGGTCTATCGCCGGGCGTGTCTGCTCATGTGGACCATGGCAGGAGCAATCGCGTGGCTGCTGTAATGCTGCAGGGAACCGGATCGGATGTGGGCAAATCGGTGCTTGTCGCAGGATTATGCCGGCTGCTGACCCAGCGCGGCCTAAACGTGCGCCCGTTCAAGCCGCAAAACATGTCCAACAACGCCGCCGTCGCGCAAGGCGGAGAGATCGGTCGGGCACAGGCGCTTCAGGCGCTGGCCTGTCGCGTCGCCCCCGGCATCGATATGAACCCGGTCCTGATCAAGCCGCAGTCAGACACCGGCGCGCAGGTCGTTGTGCACGGGAAGGTTGTCGGCACCTTGGGCGCGGCAGATTATCAGCACCGTAAAAGCAAGCTGCTGGCGGCGGTGCTGCAATCCTGGCAGCGACTGCGGACGCAGGCCGACATCGTCATTGTCGAAGGCGCGGGTAGCCCGGCGGAGATCAATCTGCGCGCGGGCGACATCGCCAATATGGGCTTTGCCCGAGCGGCTGGCGTCCCGGTGGTGCTGGTTGGCGACATCGACCGCGGCGGCGTGATCGCCTCGATCGTAGGCACCAAGATGGTGATCGACGCAGACGATGCAGCGATGATCCAGGGTTTCCTGATCAACAAGTTTCGCGGGGATGTCCGGCTGTTCGATAATGGCTATGCCGAAATCGAACGCCGCACCGGCTGGGCGGGGCTGGGCGTGATCCCTTGGCTTGCCGCCGCACGTCAGCTGCCCGCCGAAGACGCGGTTGTGCTCGACGCCGCAGCCGCCAGCGATGGCGCGATCACCATCGCGGTGCCGATGCTGTCGCGGATCGCCAATTTCGACGATTTCGATTCGGTTGCGCACGAACCCGGCGTCCGGCTGATGATGGTACCACCGGGTCAGCCTTTGCCCGGCGATGCCGCGCTGATCATCCTGCCAGGGACCAAGGCGACGATTGCCGACCTCGCGTTCCTGCGTGCGCAGCACTGGGATATCGACATCGCGGCGCATGTCAGGCGTGGGGGTGCGCTGCTCGGCATCTGCGGCGGCTATCAGATGCTGGGGCATACTATCGAGGACCCCGATGGTGTCGAAGGCGCGCCCGGAACCGTATCGGGGCTGGGCTACCTGCCGGTCGTCACCCGGCTGACCGGCGACAAGCGCGTGGTCGAGGTGACCGGAACCAGCATCCGCGATGGCCAGCCCTTTGCTGGCTATGAAATCCATGTCGGCCAGACCCGCGCGCTTGGCCCCGTGCAACCGCTGCTGCGGCTGGCCAGCGGCGAGAATGACGGCGCGGTCAGCGCCGACGGGCGGATCGCGGGTTGCTATATCCACCGCTTGTTCGATCACCCCGCTCAGCGCGGTGCCTGGCTGGCGCGGCTGGGAGCACAGAGCGACGGCGTCGCCCAGGACCACCGCGTCGATCAGGCGCTCGATGCGCTCGCGGCGGCCCTGGAGGAGCATGTCGATGTGGACCGGCTGCTTGGCATTGCGGAGCAAGGGCCATGACCGGGCCGGTGTTCGACGCCGCCTTTCGCGATCAGCTGGATTGCCTGCTGGCATGGCGCCGCGATGTGCGCCACTTCCAGACGCGCAACATGCCCGACGGACTTCTCGACACGCTGCTCGAAGCCGCGTGTCATGGACCGTCAGTCGGCAACGCCCAGCCGTGGCGGTTTGTCCGCATCCGTTCGCCCGAGCGCCGCGCTGCCCTCATAACCGAGGTCGATACGCAGAAGCGCGCCGCTGGCGAGGCCTATTCCGGGGATCACAAGGCGCTTTACGAGACTCTGAAGCTGCACGGTCTGCGCGAGGCCCCCGAAATCGTCGCGGTATTCTGCGATGAGCAGTCGGAGGCCGGCCATGGCCTTGGCCGCGCGACGATGCCCGAAACCCTCTGCTGGTCGGTGGTCACCGCGGTGCAAACGCTGTGGCTCTCCGCCCGGGCGCACGGCATCGGGATGGGCTGGGTGTCGATCATCAATCCTGCCGGCATGAATGCCATGCTGGACGTGCCGGCACACTGGCGCTTCATCGCCTTGCTGTGTCTGGGCTATCCCGAGCGCGAAACCGATACGCCCGAGCTGGTCCGGCATGACTGGCAGGACCGGCTGCCGCCCACAACCACACGACTGGAACGCTGATGATCACCCGCGAAGATGTTCAGGCCAAGCTCGACGCTCTCGCCAAGCCGGTGGGCAGCCTGGGGCAGCTCGAGGCACTGGCCGTGGAGCTAGCGGTGGCAAGCCAGTCGCTCGCTCCCCTCACCGGCCCGCGCCGCCTTGTGCTGTTTGCCGCCGATCATGGCGTGGTTGCGCAGGGGGTGACGCTCTGGCCCTCGGCGGTCACCACCGCGATGGTCGAAACGATCCTGAGCGGCAAAGCCAGCAGCACTGCGCTCGCCAAGGCGCAAGGGGCGGATTTGCGGGTGGTCGATGCCGGTATGATCCAGCCACCGTGCGAGCCATGGCCTGATCATTTCAACGCGTCGCCCGTTGCTCCGGGAACAGCCGACCTCAGCCGGCGCGAGGCAATGACGGTGGAGCAGTTCGATGCCGCCTGGGCGCTGGGCGAGGCAGAGGCGCAGCGGGCGGCCGATGCGGGCTATCGGTTGCTGATCGCGGGCGAGATGGGGATCGGCAACACCACCGCTGCCGCCTGCCTGACCCACGCGCTGGTCGGTATCGACGCCGAGATTGCCACCGGCAGCGGTGCCGGCGCGGATTCGACGATGCGCGCGATCAAGCGCGATATCGTCGCCGCTGCGGTCAAACGGCTGAACGGACGCACCGACAAGGCCGCGATGGCGGCCATCGCAGGCTTTGAGATCGCCGCGATGGCGGGCTTCTATGCCGCAGCCGCACGGCTGCGCAGGCTGGTGCTGCTCGATGGCTATGTCACTACCGCCGCGGCGCTGATCGCCGAACAGCTCTGCCCGGGCACCCGCGCGGTGATGATCGCGGGCCATCTCTCCGCCGAGCCGGGCCATCGCGCGGCGCTCACCCAGCTTGGCCTTACCCCAGTGCTCGAGTGGCAAATGCGGCTGGGCGAAGGCAGCGGTGCGCTGGTCTCGCTCCCCTTGCTCGACAGTGCCGCCGCATTGCTAGGCGATATCGCACGGCTGGCGGATATCGGGACCTGATATGGCGGAAAGATACCCAGCTTGGGCTCCTCCGCTGCTCGCAATCCAGTTCCTCACGCGCATTCCCGTTCCCGGCACCGCATCGCTGAGCGCGCAGCAAGTCGCAACCGGGCTGGTGCAGGCGGTGGGCTGGTTTCCGCTGGTCGGCGCAGGCATCGGTGCCATCACGGCAGCGATTGCGCTAGCAGCGGCCAGCATCTGGCCCGCCTTGGTCGCGGTGCTGATCGCGCTGGCGATAGAGGCACGGCTGACCGGTGCGTTCCATGAAGATGCTGTCGCTGATTTCTGCGACGCTTTCGGCGGCGGCCTCACCGCGGACGACGTCCGGCGAATCATGAAGGACAGCCGCATCGGCAGCTTCGGCAGCCTGGGGCTGATCCTGGCGGTCGGTTTGCGCGCGGCACTGACGCTGGCGGTGATCGAGACAATGCCCCCCTTGCTGGCATTCCTCACCATCGTCGCTGCGGCGAGCTTCGGTCGGCTGATGGTCGTGGTACTGATGACGCTGGTCGCGCCCGCGCCCCAGGGCACCGGCCTCGCCAAGGATGTCGCCTCGGGCGTCAGTCTGTCCATGCTGATCAAGGCGCTGGTGACAGCGCTGCCCGGCTTGCTGGGCTTTGCCATGCTTGCCCCTCTTGCTCTTGTGGCAGCCGCGCTGGGTGCCTGTGCCTTCCTCTGGTGGTTCCGCGCATTGCTGCTGAGCCGGATCGGCGGCAGCTCCGGCGACTGCCTGGGCTTTGCCGCTTATGCCAGCCAGCTGATCCTGCTACTGGCGGCAACGGCTGCTTTGTGATAGCGCGTACGGTGCTGCTGGTCCGGCACACCGAGGTCGCCCGCGCCTGGCAGGGGCGCTGCTATGGCCAAAGCGACATGGGGCTGAGCCGAGCAGGCACCGCCCATGCGCGCGCGCTCGCGCCTCAGCTTTCGGCTTGGCAACCGGACGTCGTGCTGCACTCCGGCCTGCGCCGCGCACGCGTTTTGGCGGAGGCGACCGCAGGCGTGGCAGGCATTCCCGTGCATAGGGTTGCGGCCTGGAAGGAACGCGATTTCGGTACCTGGGAAGGGCGCAGCTGGGCAGCGATTTACCGCCAAACGGGTAACGCCATGGACGGGATGATCGACGACCCCGAAGGCTTTCGTCCGGGCGGTGGCGAGACCACCATGGAGCTCGCAGCGCGTTCACTCGCTGCGTTGCTGGACTTGCCATCAAAGCGGGTGTTAATTGTCTCCCACGGGGGTCCAATAGCGGCGATTGTCGGAACGCTGCAGAGCGTGCCCGTGCGGGACTGGCCAGGGCTGGTTCCCGCTGCCGGGGCCTTTATAGAGCTTTAGGAGCCGGTGTGGGATGCGCTACCGCTTAAGGATTGACCGCTGTCAAGGGTTTAACCCCGTTTAGCGGCCATTCCGTAAACGGCCCAATTCCCTCCGACCTGAACTGCGCCCTCATGGCGGCTATTGCAGTCCATTCAGCGGCCTCCCGAAAGCGGAGTGCAGTTGGATACCGCCACAAAGACTTTAGGTCGGATTATCCGGAACATCGAGGTTGAAAGTGGGCAAGATATAGATGGCCCCCTGCAACGTGGAACTTTCGTGCGCAGGCAGCGGCTGGCTTTGACCCTTCATGCACCGGAATTTAAGATTTCTTTACTATGCCGCTCTCATGCACAAAACAGCCAACTCCCCAACCGGTTCAGCCCACTCAACCAGTAAATTTTATAAATTGGCTGAAGTGACCTTTGTTCCCGTGATATTCGGGATCATAGCCTTTTTCAGCGTCGAGTTGACGATCGACAGCGGCCGGATTGCGGCGTTCTGGTTCGGCAATGCTGTTCTGATCGGTATCCTCCTTCATCGCTCCGCCCTCTGCAAATTGCTGCTCTTGACCTTGTGTCTTGCTGCTAACATGATCGCAAATCTGGCGATTACGGACGCCTTGCCCATTGCGCTTGGTCTGGCGTTCACCAATAGTGTCGAAATCCTGGTCGCACTGGTTCTCTTCGAGAAATTCCTGCCTGCCAATCAATTTTTTGAAGGGCTTGAACAACTCGGACGGATTGCCGTCATCGGCGCAGCCGTCCCGGCGGCTGTAGGAGTCCTGGCGGCATGCGTTCTGCTCTACGCAAACCAGGGTGAATTTACGGCCAACTGGAGTCACTGGTTTGCCGGCCATGGCATTGCGATACCGATCTTCACCTCGATGGTTTTGACGGTACGGGACTTTATGCAAAAGAACGTGAAACCTGACCGCACGCTGTGGACCAGAACGGGAACTGTGGGCCTGGTGCTGTTGGCGACCATCGTCGTGATTTTCGGACAGAAAACCTATCCTTTCCTTTTTCTGGCGATACCAGCGGTCGTTTTCGCGGCTTTCCGCACCGGAATGCTCGGGACAGCGATAACCGTTGCCGTCCTGGCAGTAGCGGCATCGGTTGCGACGTTTTTGGGATATGGACCTATTTCGCTGGTAAGAGGCGGAATCCGCGAGGAAATAATCGCGCTTCAGGTGTTCCTTGCAGCATGCCTTTCGGTTGGTCTCCCGGTCGCAGTCGTGCTGGAAAATCGCAAGGCGGTCAGCAAAGAACTGGAAGAAAGCCGCGACTTCATTGCGTCAATCATGGACGGTGTCAGCGAAGTGATATTCAAGATCGATGGCAATTGGCGCTGGAAATATCTGAATCGTCAGTGGTCGGCCCTGACCGGCGAAGCGATTACCCAGGCCGTTGGCGAGGCTGCTTTTGCGAACGTGCATGTCGACGACCTGCCCCAGCTCGCTGCTCTCAAGGCAACCCTCGAAGCGGGTCAGCAACCTGATGGCAAGGTTCTCCTTCGCCTGGAGACGCCTGGCAATGTCCTGCGCCATATATCGATCGGTATTGAACCGGTGTTGGATGAAGATGGTCTGTTTTGCGGTGCCATCGGCAATTTCAGCGACGTTAGCGAAAGAGCCATGCGCGACCACGCTCTGGCCGAGAGCGAGGCCCGTTTCCGGCGCCTGGCCGAAGCATCGCCGGTAGGAATTTTCCAGGCCGACGAAACGGGCAGTATAACCTATGTCAATTCAGCATGGCTCAGTCGCTTCAGGATTGATGCCGAGGCCATGCTGGGCGATGGGTGGAAGGCGGTACTTGCCTCCGGCGAGGAATATGAAAACGACCCCGCTTTCACGGGCTTCAACAAGCCGGGCGATGTCCGGCGACGTGTCATTCGCTTTATCGATGGCGACGGAGAAGATTTCTGGTGCGAAGCAGTCAACGCGGTCGAATTCAACAATGATGGAGAAATCGTCGGCTTTGTGGGCGTGCTCAATGATATCACCGAACAACGGAAGGCGACCGAACGGCTGATCGAGAGCGAACGACGCTTCCAGGTCCTCTCCAACATGGCACCAGCGGGTATTTTCCGGACGGATGCACAGGGCGATTGCACTTATGTCAACAACAAGTGGAAACAGTTGACCGGTCTGGCGGACGGGGAATGGGAAGGATCAGGTTGGTCACGGGCGCTGCATCCAGACGATGCCGGGCGCATCCGGCCATTGTGGGTTGAAGCGGTGACAAGCGGCCAGTCGTTCGACGAGGAGTTTCGCTGGCTACGGCCAGACGGCGTGGTCGTCTGGGCGCATGCCACTTCCGGACCCGAGATCGACCAGGATGGCGAAGTAGCCGGATATATCGGTGTCGCAACGGACATTACCGAGCGCAGGCGTGCGCAAGGCGAACTCGTCAAGCGCGAAGCCCAGCTTTCCCTGCTGGCTGAAAACGCCACCGATGCCGTCTTGCGGCTCAATCTGGATGGAATCTGTAAATATGCTTCTCCTTCGGCGAAGAGCGTATTCGGGGTTGAGCATTCGGTCCTTGTGGGAAAACAGTTCATTGCCGGATTCCACGAGGACGATGACGAAGCGGTAAAAGAAGTGTTCGCCAGCATGGCGCGCGGAGATCAGGAGCAGGCGCGGCTTGCCTTCCGCTCGAAAAGTCTGCTCGAGGCCGGGGTTTTCAACTGGCTTGAAGCGAGTTGCGGCCTTGTTCGTGATCCGGCGACCGGAGAACCGAGCGAGATTATCGCTTCGCTGCGTAATGTGAATCAGACAAAACTTCTTGAAGAGGATCTGAAAACCGCCAAGGCCGCCGCCGAAGCTGCCGTCGAGGCCAAGTCCGCATTTCTCGCCAATATGAGTCATGAGATCCGCACACCGATGAACGGTGTTATCGGGTTTACTGAACTGGCGCTCTTGGGGGACGTCCAGGGCGAGCAACGCGAACAGCTTGAAATGATAGCCGATTCCGGCCGCGCCATGCTGCGCTTGCTCAATGACGTGCTTGATCTGGCAAAAATCGAGGCCGGGCAGATGACGGCTGCCAACGAACCAACCGATCTGCGTCACAAATTGGGGGGATGCCTCAGGCTGATGGAGCCGGTTGCAAAGCAGAAAGGTTTGTCGCTTGTGCTGACTGTAGCAGAAAATGTACCCAAATTCGTGCAAACTGACCCGATGCGGCTGCGTCAAATCATTCTCAATCTGATCGGCAACGCACTCAAGTTCACCGAGCAGGGTACGGTCGAGGTGGAGGTGACAGCTGATCTGGCAGAAGCCGGATCTGAATTTCGTGTCAATGTCCGCGATACGGGGATCGGCATCGCCCCGAACCGCATCGCCTCGGTCTTTGAGAAATTCACGCAGGCCGATGATTCCACCGCACGGCGCTATGGAGGAACCGGTCTGGGCCTGCCGATCAGCGCTCAATTGGCAGAGTTGCTCGGTGGCACATTGTCGGCGACCAGCGAGCCCGGGAAGGGATCCAATTTCACGCTGATTCTGCCACTCGAAATCAGTGACACGCCCGACACGGTCGACGCCCCCGCCAGCGAAGCAAAGTCACAAAAATGTGTCACGGAAGTTCGTGTATTGGTGGCAGAAGACAATCCGATCAACCAGCGGTTGACGTTGTCCATGCTGAAAAAGGCCGGTTTCAGCGCTGATCTCGCGGAGGATGGCGCGCGGGCAATCGCGATGGTCGAGAAGCAACGCAAACTCGGCAAGCCCTACGGGCTGGTGCTGATGGATATCCAAATGCCGACGCTGGACGGACTGGAGGCAACCCGGCGATTGCGCGCTGGCGGGCATGATTCTGAATCCCTGCCGATCGTCGCACTGACCGCCAATGCCTATCCCGAAGATATTGCCACCTGCCGTGCAGCCGGAATGCAAGCGCATCTGGCCAAACCACTGCGCATGCGGGACCTGGAGGCAGCTCTCGCAACATGGGGTAGGGTTGCACCAAAATCGGCCGTCCCGGAGATCGAGCAGGAAACCAACCCGGAAATCATTCGGATGTACGTCGACCAAAAGCAGAACGTGATGTCGGCAATAGACGAGATACTGCGTCAAACGAAGTTTGACGAGCAGGCCCTGAGCGGCCTGGTCTCCCAGCTCCACCAGATCGCCGGCATTGCAGCCTTCTTCGGCGAAGCGAAGCTCGGTGAAGCCAGTAGCGAGATGGAGGATCGCCTGCCGACAAGCGCCGCAGGCGAGGTTCCTGCTATGCTGAGGGAGATCAGGAAAATGCTGGCGGCATGAGGCCGTGCCCAAGGGGTAGTACCACCCTCAGCAGCTCATAAGACTGGCTTGTCCACAGTCCGTGGAATGGCCCTTGATCACTGTCGATACCTTGTAATTTTTGCAGGATTCTCGCGTCCGGGACTGGACTTGTCGCGGTGGCTGGCCATACCCCGCAGTTAAAGGTCGGGCTTGCCGAACCCGGTACGCGGAACCCCTTCCCATCTAGTGTCGCTGCGGAAAAAACTTCGGATCCCGCGCAGGCGATAGAGAAGGTTGACTTGGCGAAACCCGAAATTCTCGATCAGGGCTGCCTCTCCGATACGGGAAAGGTCTCGCGCATTGGGTGTCCGCCTGAGCTGGACCTCTTCGAGTGCCAGACTGCCCAGACTGAGCCCCGTACCGAACAGCACCGTGAGTCCAAGAAACGCAAGCGCCATCATCGGGTCAAGAACCCCCAGCAAAATTGCTGCGGGCACGACAAAATAGCCGATGATTTCTGAGGGTGGGCCAATCACATCTTCTAGAATCAGTTGCGGCATGCCGATCATCCCGATCCGGCCATAGCGCGGATTGAAGATCATTTTACGGTGCCGCTGAAGCGTCTCGAGTGCTCCCTGCTGCCAGCGGGCCCGTTGCCCCTTGAGTCCTGCCAGATTGGCGGGGGCTTCCGTCCAGCAGACGACGTCTGGCACGAATTTTATCGCATATTTGCGTCGCTGTTCGCGCATGTACCGGTGGATTCGCACCACCAGCTCAAGATCTTCGCCGACCGTGTCATGCCGGTAGCCGCCAATTTCGATCAACACGTCGCGCCGGAACATGCCAAAGGCGCCGGAGATTAGCATTAACGTGTTAGTGTGGGCATTGGCCACCCGGCAGGAGAGAAACGCCCGCAGATATTCGACAATCTGAAAGCGCGGAACCAGGGCCTTGGCCACGCCGATTTTGCGTATGGATCCGCCTTCGATCTCGCAACCGTTGGCAATCCTGATGGTACCGCCGACCGCCATCAGCTGACCATTGTCGTGCATGAAGGGTTCGGCGGCGCGCAACAGGCCATCGGATTCAATAATCGAATCCGCATCAATTACACACACCAGCGGCGTCCGGGCGAAACCGATCCCGGCGTTGGCGGCATCCGCTTTGCGTCCGTTCTCCTTGTCGATCACCAGCAGGTTCGGATAGCGCCGGGACCGCCACGTACCCAAGATCGCCGTCTTCTGGAGTGTCGCGATCTGGGTTCGGTTGCACGCCTCCATATCGAAATCCCGTATCAGGGTACCCAGTGTGTCATCCTTCGATCCGTCGTTGACAACGATCACCTCGTGATACGGATATTCGAGTGCGAGCAGCGCCTTGACACTGTTAACGATCGACAGTTCCTCGTTGAAAGCTGGTGCGATCACCGACACCGGGAGCGCGAGATCTCCGTAACGCTGCCACAGTTCGACCGAATTTTTGCCCGGCCGGATCCGCGTCGCAAATACCCATGCTGCCACGATAAGCTGAAAAACGCTGATTGCATTTCGGGCCGCAACCACCAGGAAGCATGCAAGAGCCAGATATAGAACGACATTTGTGGCGACGGCTTGGAGATCGGAAACATTCATGCAACAAGACCTTTCAAGCCATCCCTGGGCCATTCATACTCGAGCACATCAAGCGCCTGTTCGGAGCGCAACCTGACCCAAATATCCTGGTCTTCCATCAACCGGTGCAGGTCAGGTATCGCGTCGCGCAGACCGAGCGCAGCGCAGCTGTTGACGGCCTGGATGCGGACGAACGCAACCGGATCTGAAAGCAGGTCGATTATCCATTCCGCGGCAGATGGATGGCCGAGCTTTGCTGCAGCACGCAGGGCGGCACTCCTCAGTTCGGGATAGTCGGTACGGCTGGCGCGTTCGAGGGTTGGCAAAACAGAGGGGTCTTCCGACCAGCCCAGTGCATCGATGATCAGAGCCCGTTTCGCATGGGGCAAAGGATCGGCAAGCAGCAGGTTCAACTGGTCCACATAGTGGGGGGCTGAAGAGCGAAGCAGCGCGCTGTCGAGCCGGGTGGACTTGCGCTGGAACATCCCAAGGATGCGGATTGTCTCGCGCGGCGGCGGCAACGCCTTGATCGAGGCAAGGGCAAAGGCAGCCTCCAGCCGAACGGCACCCACACGATCTGACGTGAAAATCTCCCGAAGCCGGGCAATACAAGCCTCGCTGCCAAATTGCTGGAGCTGGCGTATAGTATCGACTCTGCGGGCTGCGCGCCAGCTGCGTGATTTGCGCAAGGTGGCCCGCAACAGTCCATCGAGTTCGGCCATCTGCATCAGCCGGTCACGCTCGCCACCGCGCAACAAAAGTCGAATATGGCTGACGACCGCAAGTCTTTGGTCAACCGTCCAGGCGGGAGAGGCTTCGTTATCAAGCTGCCCGGCAACGCGTCTCAAGTAGCTGCGGGTAATGGCCGCAAGAAGGTCACCCGCCTTTCGTGCCTTTGCTTCCTCACGCCAGCGGCGAAACAGCAGCACTCCGAAAAGCGCTGCCATTCCACTCGCCATAGCGGCAGAAATCCAGAGGATATGGACCGCGATCATTGCGCTTCGCCGAACCTCCAGCTGATACCGATTGTCGCGGCCTTGCGCGAGTAGCTGTCGCGGCGTTCTTCGTATTCCGCGGTTGCGCGCACCGTTAAACGCTCGCCGACCGGAGCAATGATGCCCGTGGCAATACCGCGCAATTGCCGGGTGCCATCCGCTTCGACATCGGGATAGCTTGCGACGCTGACAAAATAGCCCGTCTTGCCCGGTGGTGCGTAATCAAGCCGCACGGTCCCGCCGATCTGGTAGTCGTCGCCTCCCCCGAAGAGATTGATCGTCCGCACCGTCCCGATGAAATCGCCGCCGAGCAATTGACGCACGCCCGCCTGCACAACCCCGACATCACTTCCGCGATAGGAGGCATAGCGAGCGTCGAGCAGTAGGTCGGTGCTGGCTGAAATTCGTTTTTCAATGCCAGTCGAAATGCTCCAGCGCTCACGAAAATCGGACTCCGGGGTTGCGCTTGCGGCTAAATATACGCTGCCCCCCGCGATCCGCCTGTCCAGACGCAGCGACAGCCGCGTGTCGGTTGCCAGCCTTTCTTCCCGGTTGACCTCAACGGTCGCGCTCGTCACCGGACCAAGCGAAACGCCGAGAGCCGCTTCTGATGTCAGCCAGTTCTGCTGGTCTCCACGCCGAAATGTGGCCCGCGAAACCGATTGCGCCGCACTGGCGCTAGAAACCCGGACCCTGCTCTGCGCCCGACGCCGCGCGATAGCGGTTCGAAAAGCATTCAGCCCCGGATAATCAGGTGCGGCAGAGGCGATGATCCGGCCTTGCGCTTCCGCTTCCGCAACCTTGCCCTGCCACAAGAGAATATTGCCGCGGGCAAGCTCGATATCATGGTCCCCCGGCGCAAGCGCATGCGCTTTGTCTATTGTCCGTTGCGCTACTGCAAAGTCACCGTTCGCCGCCTGGGCGGCGGCAAGCCGTCGCAGAAGATCGGCGTCCTCCGGGTTCTCGCGCAGCAGCTCGCCCAGAATGGAAAGGGCGTCGTCAATCGCACCGTCCCGCAAGGCATTCTGCGCGCTAGCTTTCTGTTCCTCAATCGTTTGTGCCTGTAAGGGGAATGCGGTGGGTGCGATCAATAAAACGCCGATGGTGAGCCGGGAAATCAAGAGGCTCGTGCGAGCAAGTTTTCGATCCTCACTAACAGTTCTTGCGGAATGAATGGCTTTGTCAGATATTCATCGACACCCGATTTCAGGGCCGCGACAACATCGCTTTCGCCCTTGCGCGCCGTAAGCATGACAACGGGAATATCTTTGAGGTCCGGATCGGCCTTCAAGCGCGCAAGAACTTCCGGACCGGATATTACCGGCATCATGGAATCAAGCACGATCAGGTCTGGACGATCTGCCCCGGCGTTTGCCAATGCCGCCATCCCGTCCAAGGCGACCGCCACCTCATGCGCAGCCGCTTCAAGCCGAAAGCGCAGCATTTCTACAATAATGACGTCATCGTCCGCTATTAGAATTCTTGCCATTGCGCCCTCGTGAAAAATTTAAGTCCCTGTTTGCTACACCTTGATTAAATAAACGTTATCAATCACCGGAATGACCTTGGGAGCCAAGGATATTGGGCACGCAAATCCGCGTCGATATCGAGGACGCACTTGAACTTGCGGAAGTGCCCGGGGTCCAGATACATTGACTACCGCTTCTGCTATGAGCGGACCTGTCCAATACGGAAAAACCGCTTCCGGTCCAATTTCAGACTTTATTGTGAACCATATAATGGGAATGGTACCCCCTCGTGACCCAGCGAAATTAATTCTTCCAGAAAAGGTGTGCAATTTTAAGGTCTATCCACCCAAGATAGCCTCATTTTGATCAGTAGGTCGCTGGTTTGATCCCAGCCTCGCTCACCATTATTTCAATAGGTTATGGAATGTGTGCAATGCGGGAAATGCGCTAGGGGTACCAACGCAGCATCGGTGCGTTGGTATTTAAAACTTTTGCCAGCGAAAATTGGCGTTATCCCTTCAAGACAGCCTTGAAATAATATCGGTCCCTCCAAGACAGGGAGAAAAAACTGAAGTTATCCGCGAGGAATAGCTTTGACGCTGGCTTGCCGTCCAGGAATGTGAAACGGTAGGCAGAAATGTAATTCCACAGCGGTGGCTGAACCAAATTTTTCATAATCACTTTTGATATTGGCAACCCGAAAGCGGGAGTAGCCCCTCTGACGAAAACACGTCGACTCGAAATCAATGCCGCTCGCTGCCCCCAAAACACGAAACATTTCCATCGCAGCGCCATCAGCGCAACAAAAACAACCCCGGTAAAAGTCATCGAATTAACAGTAGTGATGAATGTTACCAAAGAGATGGTGAGGACCAAGAGATAATAAAGTGGACAACATAAAGGTGAGTATCTCATCCAGCTTAGAGAAGTGGTAAATGAATCCGCTGCATCTGCGCCTGCTCGGCTAACCACGAGATATTTCTTCACCTCTCGCTCCCCGCTTCATCAAGTCGTGCAGAAATCGGCGATAGCAAATATTGTATGCCCGCCTTTTGCCTGCCTTGATTTCAGCTGCAACGGTCACGCCTGGAGACAGAGCCTAGCGTGAAATACGATAGTCAATCGCTTGCGCGAGATCGTTTTTTTTCGAACTCACTTCTCCGAAATACTGAGTGGTCCCAAGCCTCTGTCACTTTCACAAGACCCATGATTGAAAGGCAGTATCTGCTTCAAATTTGCGTCGGCTTCATGACAACCACAGGCTTTTTCATTTTCGGGAATAAATATCTCTGATTGACCAATCCGGGGCCAATATTGCCCGATTGCCCGGATATATAAAGGCCGCCGAGCCATCAGGATCGAGCGAATATCCATGGCTTTTGTTTCGGTCCGGAACGCTGGTGTTTCGGTCCGGAACGCTGGTAAATCCAGCATTCCGAACCGACTGTCCTGATTTCCAACTCCGGCGGAACCGGAGCTTGGTCCCGGTCTAGCCCATGGTCGGGATGACGAAGGCATCCTTGTTGTCGCCATCGGCGGTGCCGTCTGGCCAGCGCTGGGTGATGGTCTTGATCTTGGTCCAGAATTTCACGCCTTCCATGCCATGCTGGTTGGTGTCGCCAAAGGCCGAGCGTTTCCAGCCGCCGAAGCTGTGATAGGCGACCGGCACCGGGATCGGCACGTTGATGCCGACCATGCCGACCTGCACCCGGTTGGCGAATTCGCGCGCCGCGTGGCCGTTGCGGGTGAAGATGGCGACGCCATTGCCATATTGATGCTGGCTCGGCAGCTTGAGCGCTTCCTCGAAATTCTTCGCCCGGACGATCTGCAGCACGGGGCCGAAAATCTCTTCCTTGTAGCTTTCCATGTCGGTGGTGACATGGTCGAACAGCGAGGGACCGATAAAGCAGCCGTCTTCATGGCCTTGCAGCGAAAAGCCGCGGCCGTCGACCACCAGTTCGGCGCCTTCGTCAACGCCGGTCTGGATCCAGTTTTCCACGCGCTGCTTGTGCGCCGGATTGACGACCGGGCCGTAATGCGCCTCTGCATCGGTCGAAACACCGACACGCAGCGCCTGCATCGCCGGGATCATCTTCTCGCGCAACCGCTCTGCCGTATCCTCGCCAACCGGGACGACAACCGGCAGCGCCATGCAGCGTTCGCCGGCCGAACCGAAAGCGGCACCGGAGAGATCATTGACCACCTGGTCCATATCGGCATCCGGCATGACGATACCGTGATTCTTGGCACCGCCCATCGCCTGCACCCGCTTGCCGGCAGCGACGCCGCGCTGGTAGACATAATGGGCGATATCGGAGGAACCGACAAAGCTGACGCCGCCGATTTCCGGATGATCGAGAATCGCATCAACCATTTCCTTGTCGCCGTGCACGCATTGCAGGATACCGGCCGGAAGACCGGCTTCGTGCATCAGTTCGACCAGCCGCACCGGCACCGAGGGATCGCGCTCCGAAGGCTTCAGGATGAAGGCATTGCCGGTCGCGATCGCCGGGCCGAACATCCACATCGGGATCATCGCCGGGAAGTTGAACGGCGTGATGCCGGCGCCGATGCCGATCGGCTGGCGCATCGAATAGACATCGATGCCGGGGCCGGCGCCCTGCGTATATTCGCCCTTCAGCACATGCGGAATGCCGCAGCAGAATTCGATCACATCCAGCCCGCGCTGCACATCGCCCCTGGAATCGGCAATCACCTTGCCATGTTCGCGGCTGAGCAGTTCGGCGAGCTCGTCCATATGCGCCTCGACCAGCTGCTTGAACTGGAACATCACCCGCGCCCGGCGCTGCGGATTGGTCGCAGCCCATTCCGGCTGCGCCGCCAATGCCGCCTGCACCGCGGTCTCCAGCACCGCTGCATCACCCAGATCCACCTTCCCCTGGACACCGCCATTATTGGGATCGAAAATATCGCTCTGCCGGGCCGCTGCTGCGGTTCCGCCGGAAGCCAGAACATGGGTTACTGTGCGCATTCTAGAGACTCCTGATTGCTTTTATCCGGCCTTCTTGGCATATATTATTTTGCAGAGTAACAGATATTTTTGCACTATGAGCATGCATTTATGCAGGATAAAATATGAACTGGGATGATTTGCGCTATTTTCTGGCCGTGGCTCGACAGAAGACGCTGAGCGCGGCCGGGCAGAAACTGGGTGTCGATGGCACGACCGTCGGTCGGCGGATCGTGCGTCTGGAAGAAAGTCTCGGTTCCAGCCTGTTCGAAATTGCGGCCAGCGGCCATCTGTTAACGGCGCGAGGCGAGGAATTGCTGCGCCATGCGGAAGATGCGGAACGGGCGATAACAAGTGCCAATGACATTCTGACGGGCGAGCAGAGCCGCTTTTCGGGGACCGTCAGGTTGAGCCTTTCGGAGGGATTCGCCAGTTGGGTACTGAGTCCGATGCTCAGGGAATTTTCCGAGTTACACCCGGAAATTTCGCTTGAAATCGTGACGACCAACGGCTTCCTGAGCCCGTCGAAGCGGGAAGCCGATATCGCGATCATGCTCGCCCGACCAAGCCGTGGTCCGCTGATTGCACAAAAGCTGAGCGATTATGGTCTTGGCCTCTATGCTGCAAAGAGCTTTGTCAGCGCCCTGGGCAAGCCGGAAACGCCGGAGGATCTGCACAAATTTCCTCTCATCGGCTATATTCCCGATTTCATTTATGCCGATGAACTCCGTTATCTTTCGGAAATTGATCCTGCCCTGGTACCACAAACCTGCAGCACCAGTATCAATATGCAGCGTTCCATGTGTGCCGAAGGGCTGGGCCTTGCCATTCTTCCCTATTTTATGACGCAGCATGACCCATGCTTCATTCATATTCTGCCGGAGGAGATCGCAATTCGGCGCAGCTTCTGGATCGTCGTTCATCGGGATTTGCGAAGTGTCGGACGGATTAAAGCGGTGATTGACTGGCTAAAGCAGGTTCCGGTCATGCCGGTCGAATGAAGAGCAAAACAATGCCGTTATTCGTCGGAAAACGGGCGCGTGCCACCCTTGCCAAATTTCATATTACGGCCATCCGGTGCCGACAAGACGGGTCATCGGCCTAGTCTATGCCGGACAGCCGGTTTCAACTGCATTTTGCGCCAGATGCAGAGGATCCCGGTCATAGACATCGGGAAAATAGGTGATCCCCCCGTCGTCCGTTCCCTCGGCGGTGAAATAGGCGACATAGACCGGAATTGGCTTGAGCAGGGACAGTTTCGTGGTCTCGCGGCTGGCCAATATGGCATCGACCTGCGCCGGCGTGGCCGACCCTTCCAGCAGGGTTTTGGCCAGGTCAATCGCGCCGCTAACCCGGATACAGCCATGGCTGAAGGTGCGCACCGGTTCGGAGAACAGATTCTTGTTCGGCGTGTCGTGCAGATAGATGCTGTAGGGGTTGGGCATGACCAGCTTCATCTGACCGAGAGCATTGCCAGGGCCGGGTCGCTGGCGATAGCGGCCATCCTGAACAACATAGCCCTTGCGCCGCGCCGTCGCCGGATGATTGCGGACCAGCGCCCCGATGCTTTCCGCAACAATCGATGTCGGAATCTCCCACCAGGGATTCAGGATCACTCCGCTCACGCTGGCGTCAAATACCGGTGTCGGCGACTTTGTCTTGCCGACGATATTCGGCCAGGTGCGGATCTTCTTGCTGTTTTCCCAGAGCGTCACCTCAAAACTGGCCGCGTTCACCAGCAGATATTTGTCCCCCATCACCAGCGGCATCCAGCGCCACCGTTCCAGATTGGTCGCCAGGGTTGCGCGCTTCTGGTCATCGCTTTCCGCAGCATAAGCTGCGCGCAGCGCCCGGTAATTCGGATTGCGCGGCCGCAGCGCGTCAAAATAGGCAAAAAGATCGTTCCGCACCAATGCTTTCATCAGCAGCCGCTGGGTGTCGATACGGCGGTCATCGCTGCTGATCCGCCATTTTGCACGGGCCGCGGCGGAGGAACAGCCTTCCAGATAGGCCATCATCAACTGATTAGCAGCGGCGGTCGCCAGGCGCGAGCGGCGGTGCGGATCTGTCGCCGAATTGGGCTGACTGAAATCGGTGATGGTGCAACTTCCCAGCCCCTCGGCTGTTCGCGCATCCACCAGTTGCTGCAACTGCGCCAATTGCGGCTGGGTCCAGATGAGGTAATTGTCCGTCTGATCCGGTATCTGGGCAAAAGCGGACGTCGACAGCAGAAATCCGCCCAAAAGCGCTAATAATATTCTCATTCCACCCCTCTCCCGGCTATTGGCAAGCCGGACAATCAGTATTAATACTTAATCCCGCATACATACAACAACTGCTAACGTCACATGATGAAGCGAAGACATTTTCTGACCGCCGGTTTGCTGACCGTTACCGGTGCCGCCTATGGAATTGGATCCCGATCGCAGGCAGCGAGCGGGGGACTGAAACGGGTGCCGGCTCGCCCAAAGGCTGCGCCTGCGACGGAGCTATCCACATTGATCGACCGCGCGAAGGCGGCGATGGCAACCCATCAGTCCGCACTGCTGCACAGCGACAGGATCGGGATTGCGGACTATTCCCTGCATTCCGCCAAGGAACGATTTCATATCGTTGACCTGGCCAGCGGGACCAGCCAGTCCTTTCTCGTCGCCCATGGCAAGGGATCAGACCTCGGGCATACCGGATGGCTGCAGAAATTCTCCAATATACCGGGGTCAGAGGCCACTTCCGGCGGCAGCTATATGACCAGCGAAACCTATATCGGCAAGCATGGCACCTCCCGGCGACTGATCGGTCTCGACCCGAGCAATGACATGGCCGAAGCGCGAGCGATCGTGATTCACGGCGCCTGGTATGCGGAGCCGGAGATGATCAGCACCCACGGCAAACTGGGCCGAAGCCAGGGCTGTTTCGCCTTTTCCGAAAAGGATCTCGAAACCATATTGGATCGACTGGGGCCGGGCCGCCTCCTTTATGCCGACCGGGTCTAGACGTTCAATCGCCCCGACACCGGACTTGCCGAATTTGCCTTGATATAAACAGTCCAGCCGCAAAGCGGAACACACGCACAGGGGCCGCAAATGACCTATATCGAAGACTATCGTGCCCGCCGGATGACCGCGGCGGAGGCGATGCAGGGAGTGAAGTCAGGAGCGCATATTGCGATGGGCATGGCAGCGGCAGAGCCGCCAGCCCTGCTCGGGGCGCTTGCAGACATGGCGGAAAAGGGCGCGGTCGAAGATCTGAAGCTCTGGTATTTTCATTCGATGGATCATGCCGGCCAGACAGTGCTTCGGCCTGACCTGCTGGGCCGCATTCATCCGCGCTGCATGTTTCTGAGCGCGATCGAGCGAAAATTGCTCAAGGCGCTGCCAGCGGGGCAAAGGAGTCCGATCGAATTTGTCCCGGTCGCCTTTAGCGACTCCCCCCGCCTGTTCGCGGAACAGGTCCCGCTGGACCTTTTTGTCACAACCGTGTCGCCAATGGACAAGCATGGCTGGTTCACTTTCGGCACCAGCAACGACTATTCCACAGCTGCGGCCCGCAGCGCCAAACGGCTGGTCGTAGAGGTTAACCCCAACATGCCACGCGTATTCGGGGCCTCGCTGCTGCATATCTCGGAAATCGATGCGATCGTCGAAAATGACACGGCTCTCGCCGAAGTCCATGCTCCGGACACCTCTCCGGAAGAAGCCAAGGTCGCAGCGACGATCGCCGCCATGATTGACGACGAGGCCTGTCTGCAAATGGGCATCGGCGCGCTCCCCGGAGCGGTCTGCGCCTTGTTGAAAGACCGCCGGAATCTGGGCATCCATACCGAGCTGATGAGCCCTGCCCTCGCTGGCCTGATCCAGTGCGGCGCAGTCACCAATCAGGCGAAGACCACTTATCGGGGCCGCAGTGTCTTTACCTTCGCTCTCGGAGACCGGGCGCTGTATGATTTTCTCGATGATAATCCCGCGATGCACAGCGGACCGGTCGATATCGTCAACGATCCGCGTCATATCGCGAAAAATAAAAATGTCGTTTCGGTCAATGCCACTCTGCAGATCGATCTTGGCGGCGCGTGCAATTCCGAACATCTTTTGGGACGTCAGTATAGCGGCTCGGGCGGGCAGCTGGATTTTGTCCGTGGCGCCAACGCGTCGAAAGGCGGAAAGTCGATCATTGCCTGCCAGTCGACGGCGTGCAACGGCACGGTCTCGCGCATAGTCCCTCGCCTCGACGGACCGGTTACGACCCCGCGCAATGACACGCATATCGTGGTGACCGAATATGGCTGGGCCGATCTCAAAGGAAAGTCGCTGTACCAGCGGGCCGATGCGCTGATCGGTCTCGCGCATCCCAAATTTCGGGACGAGCTTGCCGACGGCTTGTAGGACTTCTCTTCCGGGGCTGCCGATCGTGGCACAACAACAGAAATATACGTAAACTCCCTGATATTGTTGCTGCTCCCAGCCCGATATTTTGGCGCTTTTCCCATCAGGGCAACCCGACCATTGAAACATGGCATCTTTCCGGCACCAACCCATCAGGCTGAAACCGCTGCGATGGACAGCCTCGGGCTATCGGTGGAATCGATTAGCAAGAAATTCGGCAGAAAAGTGGTTCTGGACGAGGTTTCGATCCATGTAGACCGATCGGAAATCGTCGGTCTGCTGGGCCGGGACGGTGCCGGCAAAACGGTAACCTTCTATTCCATTCTGGGATTGTTGCGGCTCAATTCCGGCCAGATCTTTCTGGATGGCACCGACATCACCGACCTGTCGCTTGACCGAAGAGCTCTCCGCGGACTCGGATATTTGCCGCAGGAATCCTCCATATTCCGCGGGCTGACGGTGGAGCAGAATATCCTGACCGTGCTCGAGCTGTTCGAGCCCGATCCGGATTTACGCGCCAAGAAGCTGGATGATCTTCTGGACGAATTCCATATTGAATATGTCCGCCATGTACCCGCGCGCGCGCTTTCCGGTGGCGAGAGACGGCGCTGCGAAATTGCCCGCGCGATGGCGGCCAACCCGACCATCATGCTGTTTGACGAGCCTTTTGCCGGAATAGATCCGCTGTCGGTACGGGATATCAAGACCATGATTGCCAATCTTGAAAGCCATGATGTCGGCATATTGATGACCGATCAGAATGTTCGGGAAATGATCGGCCTGCTCGACCGGGTCTACGTCCTGCACGAAGGCCGGATCATTTTCAGCGGCACGCCGGAAGCGATGCTGGACGACAAGATCGTTCGCCATCTCTATCTCGGGGAGGAATTTCACGGGGCATAGGTAACACTACGGATGGCTCGCCGATCCGGTTTCCGGCATCTGCATGGATAACAATGCGGACAAGGGATTGCGACGATCATTCGTGTCCCGAAATATGTGTCCGGATCAGGAGTGGCGAAATGGAACCGACAGAATGAAATCCGTACTTCTTTTTGTGAATGATGATTGCGGACTTGATGCCCGCTATCAGGCAGCACTGGACCTCACGCGCGCGCTGGAAGGTCATCTTCATTGCCTTCATTCCCATACCTATCCACCGCAAATGGCCTTTGACGGTGTCTCCGGCATGTCGGTTTTTTACGACATCAGCAAATATGCGGCCGAGGCCGATGCGCAGTTGAAAACGGAAATGGAAAAGCGGCTGGCGGGCGAAGACGTTCCGTGGGATTATCGCCAGGCCAATGCAGACCCCGCCAGAGGCCTTTCCCGAAACTCCGCGCTGGCCGATATCATCGTGCTCAGTTCCGGCAGCGGTGCAAAAAATAGCGGTCAGGTCCTGGGACTTTTGGGAGACGTCATTTTCAATACAAAGGTTCCGGTTCTCGTCCAGCCGGACGATGTCAGGAAATTCGAGGCTGCCGGTCCGGTCGTCGTGGCCTGGAACGGAAGTTTCGAGGCGGGCAATGCGCTTCGCGCGGCCGTGCCTCTGCTCAAACTGGCCAGCGAGGTGCATATCGTTGTCGTCGAAGAAGACAAGGCGCATGATCTGCCGCCTCTGGAAGCATCCGAATATCTGTCGAGATATGGAATAAAGTCGAATATTCACGATCTTGCCGCAGACAAGTCATCGGTCCAAGCTGTCCTGCTGTCGACCGTCGATGCGCTGCAAGCAGGCTATCTGGTGATGGGTGCCTATGGCCATAGCCGCGCCCGCGAGTTTTTGTTTGGCGGCGTCACGAGAAATCTGTTCCGGGAGTGCCCGGTTCCACTGCTGGTGTCGCGTTGATCGTGGGAGCGGACTTTCCTTGAGGAAGACTGGGATGAGTGGTGCAACCTTAAAATTTCATGGCGCAGCAGGAACCGTTACCGGCTCCTGCTTCGAGATAACGGGAGCCGGCAAAACAATCTTGATCGACTGCGGTCTGTTTCAGGGCACCCGTTCGCTCGAGGCGCTCAACCATGAAGACCTGCCCTTTGATCCGAAAACGATTGACGCTGTGCTCCTCAGCCATGCCCATCTCGATCACAGCGGCAGGCTGCCCTATCTCTATGCGCGGGGGTGCAGGGCCACGACCTATTGCACCGTGCCAAGCGCCGACATTATCAAACCGCTTTTGCAGGATGCCGCCAAGCTGCAGGCGGCAGATGTCGAACGCCGGAATCGACGCGCGGATCGGGCAGGATTGCGGCCGTTCACGCCGCTATATGACAGCAAGGATATCCAGAAGCTGCACAAACATCTCCAGACGGTGGACTATTGCGAGGAAGTTGTTCTGGGTAACGGCGTCTCCTTTCGCTTCTGGGATGCCAGGCATATCGTCGGATCGGCATCGGTCGAAGTCAATATCGCTGGCCAGCGGCTGCTGTTTTCCGGCGATGTCGGGCCCGGTCGGGCGATCAACTGTACCGCGTCCGACCTCGGTGGCTATGACCATATCATTTGCGAATCCACTTATGGGGACCGGGATCGTGATCTGGTTCTGGTCAGCGAGCGCCGCGAGGCCCTGGCACGCCATGTCGAGGACGTGATGGCGGCAGGAGGCAATGTGCTGATCCCCGCCTTTGCCGTGGAACGCACGCAGGCCATACTCGAAGATTTCGATGCGCTGTTTGCGTCCAAACGTCTGGCGCCGGTGAACGTGTTTCTGGATTCCCCGCTGGCGCAGAAGGTCACCATGGCCGTGATGCGCTATCGCGATAGCGGCACCGACATGCTGAAGCGGACCAATATCCGCTTCATCCAGAATACCGCAGAATCCAAGAAACTGAACCGGATGACCGGGATCGTGATCATTGCGGGATCCGGCATGTGCGAGGGCGGCCGGATCAGGCATCATCTGATCCATAATCTGCCCAACCGCCAATCCCGGCTCTTATTGTCCGGCTATCAGGTTGCCGGAACTTTGGGATCGGTACTCCGGGACGGCGCAAAGCGAGTCCGCATTTCCGGTGTTGATGTGGTCGTGAAGGCGGAGGTCGACAGCCTTGAAGGTTACTCCAATCACGCCGACCGCAGCGGGCTGACGGAATGGATCAGGGATCGCACTCCGGTCAGGGGGTCGATCTTTCTCGTCCATGGCGAAGATAAAGCGCTTTCCGGGCTGGCCGAAAAATTCGCCGGCATCGCGGACCTTCCTGCAGCTATCATACCCGCCCTGGAGGAGACATGGGCCTTGCACCCGGGCAAACCGGCGTCGCTGTTTACCGCAGGTCGGCCGGACGCCAGCGAGCTGACGGCTTCCCGCGACTGGATTTCCGGTCTCGCCATGTTGCGCCAGGAAATAGAGGAAAAACTGTCCAGACAATCGTCCAGCCAGGATCGGGAAAAGATGCTGGCCGCGCTGAAACGGGCCTTAGATAAAGTGTGATAGAAAGGCTCTGTTAATCGCCCGATCAACTCTACAGCCCTGCATTTCGGACCCTAGAGGCAAAAAAGGGTAGCGGACCACATGGCGTTTCCGTGCAGGGGGATGGGGCGAGGAACAGCGCCATGTGACCCGCTATCCGGCAAGTTTTATCAGCCGGTGTTGATTGGAATTTTTCTTTCTTTTTGAAGAGCTTCTGCGCTTTTTGGAATATGGATGGTCAACAGGCCGTCTTTCGTTTCGGCATTGATCTTTTCGTGATCGATGCCATTGGGCAATTTTATGGCCCGTTCAAAACTGCCGTAATGCCGTTCGGAGAACATGAAGCTTTCTCCCTCTTCGTCATGGCTTTCCGATTTTTCACCGGCTATCCGCAACATGCCGTCAGACAGCTTTATCTCGATATCTTCGCTGCTCATGCCGGGAACTTCGGCCACCAGTTCATATTCATCTTTCTTGTCGCGTAGTTCCACAACAGGCGATGCGTTCTCGTGGAATTTCTGCATCCACCGGGATCCGAATGCATTGCCAGGAGTGTCGTCGAACATCCGGTCAAACTCGTCGCGCAATCGCGAAAACGGGGCGAGAACATCGCCGGCAATCACAGGACTGAACGACCGCCTAGGCGATTTTGCTTCAACAGGAACATTGGTTTTTTTCTTGCTCATCACTATTTCCTCAGCTGGAGTTGCGAATCATATGCCCCACGCGTCGAAAGATAGGGATTGCAATTTGCCCGCTGAATCAGTGGTCTTCCCTAAGCAATAATACCTATGCACCGGAAGCCGTTGCCCGGGATCGCAACGAACAATCCGTCGCCAGTCCTAGTATAGATCAGCCTTGTCAAAGTCCGTCTCCAACTCGCTCACAAGGGCCGGGTTGGATATGAATTTGGTCAGCACTTTTCGGGGCGCGGCGTTTTCCTCGAAACCTGATCGTTCTGCCAATACCCGCCAGGCTCTCCGCGCTTCCTCTTTTTCGTCGAGACCCGCCGATGCCAATATATAGCTTATTTCCAGTCCCACTGCCGTGCCGGGTACAAAATCCATATATTTTGACGATAATTCCTGCGCGGCCTTTACATCTCCGCGTCGCAGTTTTTGCAGAGCGACAGTGGCTGCGACATCGACATCCACATTGGCATCCATATCCAGGGCCCGGGTGACATAGGCCTCTCCTTTCGGAATCTTGCAGGCCAGCATATATATGCCCAGATAGCCCATGATCCGGGAATTCAACGGATTCAGGCTGACGGCCCGTTCACCCCATGAAACGCCTCGTCGGCAATCACCTTCAAAAAATGCGCTTTGTGCCACTGCGAATACCGCTGACGCGCTGGTCCCGTCCAGTTTTGCGGCCCGCAAGGCAAACTCTTTGCCCGGAACGACCGTTGTTTCTTCAGCGTTTTGTGTTTCTCCGAGATTTTTGGCGATCGCCAGCATACTCATCAAATAGACATCATTCGGAAACTTGCGGGCAGAGCGGTCCATACAGGCCAAAACCGGCTCCAGATTCTGGGTATCACGATGCCGCATATATTGGTGAAACTGCAGCAGGCACGGATAGCCGGGCATGAAGTCGCCGCGATATCTGGACAATTCATGCTGCGCAATTTCGCCATAAGAGCCAGCGATCTCCACGACGGCTTTGTCTAGGTCTGCTTCCCGCGCAGTCATCTCGGCTTGACCCGACCAGATGACTTCCCTGCTGTCCGCAGCGACAAGGCGCAGATTGATCCGGTCAGCTGGATCGTCCATTACCGAGGTCTCAAGCAGATATTGCGACTGACCCGTCGGAGCCGCGTCTTCATCAAAAACCCGCAGCTGATCGAATTTTTCCAGCGCTCCTATAAGATAGCTTTGCGTCATTTCCATTCTGGATCGGGATGAAGCACTGGTCATGCCTTCAGCGGTTTTCACGATGACAGAAGGGTAAGTAATTGTAGCTGCGGACTCGCCGTCGCTGTCCGGCAGATAGAAAAGGGCGGCTATAGCAAGCAACGTCAGGGCCCCAACCGCCGCTAGCAGATAGCCCCGTGCGATGGACTTCGAGCCCCTTGAATATTCGGTGGCTGGTTTGTCAGTCTCGCCCGGCGCTTCGCTGGATTGGCCCTCGGGCAAGATGGAAACAACCGAAGCCGCTGCACCATCCTCTGCCGAATCATTCTTGCCGAGAATGATTTCATAATGCTGATAGGGTATGAAAAGCCGGTCTTCGCTCTTCTCTCGCAAATAAAAATGATCGAGCATACGCCGCAGACGACCGACCTGAACGCGCGGATAGCTGTCGATTTGCGTATCAAAACTATCATCGCGGCCAAGACCATCAACCGCAACGGTATAAGCGGTCAGGGGCTTGCCGTCGTCCGACAATTTATGATCCACCAGAAAGCGGAGAAGCTTGCTCATCGTCGGAGAACGCGCAAATTCCGCACTGCAGAGCAGCCGGTCACGCTCCAAACAATATTGAAGCTTTTCTGCTTCCGTCAGAATTTTCAAGTTTCCCCCAATAGGTTGCGGTCTCCAGCATGCTACCTGTGATGAACGGGAGCAGCAAACGAATCTTATCAACCCACAACCATGGAGATAGTTGCCTGACAGTCGCCGATTTTCTCAGATCATCCGAATTTTCGATCCTCGGGTGTGCTCAGATCGACAAAACAGCCGAAGATTCCGAGAACGTCACCATCTCCCCCAATCTGGCAGGTACCGCGGGCCAGCACGGGAAGTTCACGGTTATTTTCTGTCAGGACTCGCGCCCGGAATTCGAAGTCGTCGCCGTCTTTCAGTGCCCGCGCCACCACTGTCTTCACCATCTCGCGATCATCCGGATGATAATAATGAACAGCAGTCTCTATCGGAGGGTGACCGAGCGAATGGCGACGCTCGTGCATGTCGAAAATATAGTCTGACCATTTTACGGCATTGGTTTTTGCATCCAGATGCCAGGATCCGAACCGGCCAACATCCTCAGAAATCTCGAGCGTCAACTGGCAGCGATCCAGCTCAAGCCTCACGTCCCGCAATTCGGATTGCAGCTTCCTTAGTCGAAAGGCCAAATATCCAGCAGCGCTCGCTAATGTGAAAATCAGAAAATAAAACAAATAATCCAATAGCATAATGACCAACGCGTCCCTGCATCCCCCCTAGAATGCGATGTCCTATAAGCCAATGTGGTAAAAATATACTAGTAAATTAACAGCATAATAGCGCTTAATTTATTACGTTAACAATGACGTGTTACTTCGATTTACATATGAAAGGCGATTGCTTTCGGGACGGAAAAAGGCTCGGACAGAGCCCAGCTGATCTTTCAGCGGCTCGGCTTTACTTTGGAATTGTCCGAAAATGGATGGAACAAGCCAGTCTGATCTGCCAACCGCATCACTTCGTTGAGCAATACCGGACTGGATATCCATCGACTCAGTACTTCACGAGGCGGAGCCGATTCCGACAAGCCATAACGCTCGGCGAGAATTTTCCAAGCTCGCCGGGCCTCTGTCAGATCTTTTAGCATCGCGGATGACAGAATATAGGTCAGCTCCAACGCCGGCTCGTCCCTGAGCGACGAGGCCATATATCTGGCGGAGAGGTCCCGGGCCGAGACAGCATCGCCGCGTTTGAGCATCTGGAACGCGACCGCGCCGGCGATCGTCAAGTCGACGTTGGGATCGAATTCGAGAGCGCGAACTGCATAGCTCTCGCCTTCTGGCAAATCGCAGGCGATCATATAAAGTCCGAGATATCCTGATATCCGGGAATTTAGAGGATTCAGCGCAAGTGCTTTTTTACCCCAGGCCACGCCGGTGGCACAATCACCCGCAAAGAAAGCGGACTGCGCAATAGCAAAATTGGCCGCTGCACTATCGTGATCAATCACCTCGGCTTTTCGCGCCAGAACCATCCCGAGCCCCTTGCCCCTTATGTCGGGCTCGGATTGTTCTGCCATATTTCGTGCAAAAGCCGCGACACTCAAAAGATGGGCATCATTCGGAAAGCGTTTTACCGACTGTCTCAAACATTTGCGCAGCGGTTTCAATTTCTCCTGTTCGCGATAGCGGATATATAGATCAAATTGCAGCAGACAGGGGTAGCCGGCGGAAAAGTCATTTCCCACCTTCGACAGTTCTGACTGGGCAATTTCCCCATAATTGCCCACCAGAGAGACAATGGCCCTGTCCAGTTCCAGCTTCCAGGTCGCTGCATTCGACGTGTCGATTTCTGTCGACCATAAAATCTCGCCGCTATCGCGAGTCAGCAGGCGCAACTCCACCTTATCGGCCTTCGGATTCAGGAAGCGCACCTTGATGAGATAGCCGGATCTTTCGGGCGGACCGGCCTGGATATCAAAGACCCTTATCCCCCCAAAACCCTTCAACCGGCCAACCAGATGATTGCCGATCGATTCGGAAAGCTCATCTTCCCGCGTACCGACAGCAGCCGTCGGCAAATCGAGCACGACTCCGGGATAGGCAATTTCCCTGCCATCTTGGCCAGCGTCTCGATCAAGCCAGAGCAGATAGGCGGCAGCACCTGTCAGCATGGCCAGGATTATCCCCACCAGAACCCGGGCAATTGGTCGGCGCGCGTTCCGTCGATGATCGAGCACCCTCCCCTCTCCCATCGCATCCATAGGTGGAAACTCAGCTGATTCTCGGACCTCAGAATCGTCGGATTCGCCCATCAGGTCATTGGTGTCGACCGTGCTTGGTCGATTGGGTTCCAATGCGATTGCATATTGGTTGGGAGCGATGACCAGTCGATTTTCGCCACCGTTGCGCAAGTAGAAATTGTCGAGCATCCGACGCAAGCGGACCATCTGGACTCGCGGATAACTGTCTGTCTTTGGGTCAAAATTTGCATTACGGCCAAGCGCATCCGTAGCGATAATATAGCTTTTCAACGGGACGCTGTTCTCGGACAATTTATAATCCACCAGGAATCGCAGCAATTTGCACATGATGGGAGAACGCGCAAATTCGGGGTCGCTCAACAGCCGGTCGCGTTCCAGACACAGTTGCAGGGCGTCGGCATCATCCATCTGTTGGCTACTGTCCTTATCTGGAACGTCTTTGGTTGACGTCAGCCTCCCAGTTCACTCGCGCCCGAGCAACTTGTAACATATCGTAAAATATTCGCGGAATAGCAAATGATTCAACCGGCAAATTCTGGGTAAAATGTGGATTCTGCCCCGAATGCAGACAAGTTGCAGATTATGCAGAAAGTCCGGCCCGTCAGGTTGGCAGTGTAACCGCGCGCCCGGATGCAGCAGACGCGGCCGTGATCCAGAAAACTTGGGTTGAGCCCTTGCCCAAAAAGGCCGGCGCGCAAGAGATTTTGCTGGTAGTGCAGGCGAAATATCAGTTATCGTTTTCGACGATTCAGCAAAGAACCAAAGTCACCTGTTCGCGGCGATTTCCACTGCTGTTGCTCCTTCGAACCAGACCGAGCTACAAACCGGTCAGAGAATCTCTTTCCCGGCCGCCGCCCGTTCCTCATCAAATGCGGCCAGGACAATAGCGCCTATCGACAGCTCGACATCGTCGGCATTCCTGATGCTCACCCGGTAGAAAAATTTCGAGGTGGCTTTAAACTGGGTCAAAGCCTCGGTCGCCGTATTCATCGTGTCGATCAATATTTCCTTCCCGAGGTCGTCATGTCCGATAACCTGAAAAGGACGGGAATTTACCGCCAGATCATCGGCCCCAGAAGCTTCGTTAAGAACCGCCAGTTCATTGGAGTCCATTCTCGCCGAACGGTAGAAGGTGGAAAGCCATACCATCAGATCATCCAGCGGAAGCCTTTCGGAAAACGCGATTCCCACCCGGTCTGCAGATTGCCACCGCACGGTACCGTGGATGTCCAGCAAATCCGGCACAGAAAGGCGCAACTTTTTGCCGATCTCGAATGTGAAATCGGTCGCCACGCAAATACCGGCGGGCGAAATGTCACGAATGTCCGCATGAATTAATCGCGATCCCAGATAGAGGTTGATCGGATGCTTCATCTCGATCCGGGGAAGGCGGGAAACCCGACCGTGCTTGGAATCACAAGGTTTCGCAAGCACCTTGGCGATATCGATGGGTGAAAAGAACTCGACGCCGGCCAACGCCTTTTTGCGCCAGCGTACCGTCCCCGTCAGTTCCTGATCTTCGGTCAAAAGTGCAGAAACACTGTCTCCCAATTCAAAATTGGGATGCACTTCCACCATCATTCCGGTGGCCGATAGATTCTTGATAAAACCCCAACCTTCGCCGGATTCGGTCTTGATCTTGGCGAGCCGGAGCATCGCGATATGCCGGTCTTGCTTTCGGCGGTCTTCCTCGCTGTTAACATCGTCCATCGCCATAGCGGGTGAAACACCAGATCCGATCATATTCATCATCTTATTTGACCTTCATTCTGTAACGTAAGGAAAACCGCTCCTTCGGGCCGGTCGTCGCAAGAAGAGCGCCGCGCGGCAGGAATCTGACATGCGTCACATTCGCATCGAACCCGTCTGCATCCGGGACGGGTATATAGTCGAATGTTGCACCTCCATCGCTGGAGAATTCAACCGAATCATTGGCGTTGGAAAGTCCATCAAAACTGAATTGCAAACCGCTGTCATGGTCGGTGAATGCAGCTGGCCCACTGCCACTCCCTTGCAAGTCGCCCACAAAAAGCGAAAGATGTTCGGGCACCTTGTCGCTGATCCCGAAAGATGTGGCCGGCGCACCGCGTTCGGTTGGCCCTTTGACAACAACAGAGAAATCGACGATCGCGCCTGGGGCGGTGTTGGACACACCATCTTGCGCTATCGGATTGCCGACCACACTGCTGGAAAGGGCGATGGAGATGTTGTCACTCGACCCCGATTCCGCAAATGCCGGCAGAGGAACCGCAATGAGCAGCGCCCCAATCAGACCGAACATAACGCACGGTCGGGACGGCAGCGGATCGACGCACCGGGTTTCGGAAGCCACCAATGTCTTATATTTCGAATATGATGCCGACATCATATTCTCCTGTTGGGACTTGTTCATGGGATGGTTCATTCCGATTGAATCCTCTTATATTCCCTTGAAACGCCATTCATTGCATTTCGATCAGGCGGAGTTCGCAGGAGGCTCTGGCAACCTGATTGCTGTCCTTTCCAAGAATGGATGCACAGCTACGTATGGTGGTGCGGCGCAACCCCGTAATCGCTGAACTGTCTGCGTCATTTCCAGCCTGTGCTCCCGAATCCATCGTAAATGGCTTGACGATCTGCGCGCTTGCTACGGCGGTGGCGCGACCCTGTGGCGCCTGCCCTGCCGTGCCGGTCGCGAAGGCTTCTGACTTTAGTGCAGGCGATATGCCGATAATCACGATGGGTAAGGGAACGATGCAGGAACAGATAATAGACCGAAAATAATCGGCTTTCCTGTTCCACGATGCCAAACCAATTGACTGCATAACGCATCCCACAACTAAGTCGCAAGCGCCAGACTCTAGGGCCTCTGTCCGGAGGTGGAGCGGACGGTATATCCATCCGCTCCACCGGGAACAGTTGGTACGATATCGACCAGAATATCGTACCAATGCAGGGACAACTGTGGTGCTTAAATTGGGTTACCACAGGCAAATGCCGAATTGTCCCACTTGCCCATCTTTTCTGCCCGAACTTGTCGGCAACAGGCAGTTAGATACGGCTAATGTAACCCGCTGTTACGGTGCCACGCCCTTAGACATCTGTTTTCAAAGGATTTTTAATGATGAGATAGCGACGTGCGGCCGCGGTGTTAACAGTTTCGAAATAATAGTTAACAAAATCCTGTCATAATTTTACCCTCACAGCGGGTAATAAACGGGCGTTAAAATGGATTTTGCGAAATAGCGGTTCAGAGAATCGCCATATTTTTAATATTACAACATCATGCTGATTCTGGAAAGCCTGAGGAGAACTTGTTCAACAGTTCGGCAGCAAGTGTTGCAATGGCGAAACACCCCGTCTCGCTATTGGACGATAGCTCCCCTTCCCCGAATCCTTTATCGTGCAGGAATATCGGGCCTGACATTCTGGCAGCATGTCTTCGGGCCGCCCGTAAATCGAACTAGCTCAGGCTGATCGCCGTCAGAATTGCCAAGGCAAAGCCGTGCAGCGTGTCATCCCGCGCACCCATGACGACGATTCGATCCCCAGGCTTTGCTAGCTCTACCATTCTGTCGCCGCATTCCTGTCTGGCTGCAATATGCTCCGCCTTGCCTCCTGCGGCGATTATCGCATCGACAATCGATTCGCTGCCGTGAGACCGGTCCACTGTTCCGCCGAAATAGACGGGATCGCACAGGATGACACGATCATCGTCGGACAGGTTTTCGGAGAAAACCGCGGCAAGCTCCACGCCCATTTTCTTGATCGGTCCGAACCCGTGCGGCTGGAAGAAGGCAATCACCCGCCCCGGGAATGTTTTGAGAGTACGCAGCGTAGCGGCGATTTTGTCCGGATTGTGACCAAAATCATCGATCACCGTGACGCCGTTCGCGGTTCCGACAATATCAAAACGACGGGCCAGACCGCGAAACGATCCGATCGCCGATATCGCTGAGTCGATCGGCACGCCGATGGCACAGCTTGCCGCTATAGCCGCCAGAGCATTGGCGATATTGTGCCTGCCTGGTACTTGCAGCGAAACCGGAAAGTCTGCCTCTCCCCTGCGCAGAGTGAAACTGGCCCCCAGGGCCTGTTCCTCGACTTGCACAGCCCGATAGTCGGAACCTTCAGAAAATCCAAAACTGCTGGCATCCGAAAGATCAAGAGAACCAACCAGCGCGATCGATTCCGCATCGTCATGATTCCAGATGGCGTGGTTCGATTTCGCAATAAAATCGCCGAACAATATTCTCAGTTCGGCAAGGCTCTTGTGATCCAGACTGACATTGTTGAGTACCGCAATTTCAGGCTTGAACAGAGCGATGGAGCCATCGCTTTCGTCAACTTCACTCACGATCATCCCGCCAGCACCCACCCGGGAACTGGCAAACGGGGCATCCGCATCGGCAAAATTTTTCATCACCGCCCCGTTCATGATCGTGGGATCGCAGCCAGCTTCCGTCAGAATCCAGCCGATCATACCGGTCACTGTCGATTTGCCGCTGGTTCCGCCAACAGCGATGCTGCGCTGCGCGCTGTTGAAATGCTCTGCCAACAGTTCCGCACGGGTCATTCGCCTGCACCCCAGCGCTATTGCCTGGGCGACATCCGGTACAGAGTCTTCGATGGCCGCAGAGGCAATCAATATCTGGTTTCGGTCAACCAGACCGCTGCCATCCTGTTGAAACAGATCGATTCCGCGATCCTGCAACCATTGGAATTTGTCTGCCAGTCGTCCCTGGTCCAGTGCTCGGTCCGAGCCTGAAACCCGGGCTCCCGTTGCCTTGACGATCATCGCCAGAGGCAGCATGCCCGAACCACCGATCCCGCAGAAATAATAGGATTTGTCTTCACTCATTTTTTCGCGCTATTGCTTCTCTATCTGTTTGGCAATGGCGCAAGGAACAAATTCCATCTCCCTATCCGTCCGCATCGGCATTTGCGCGCCGTCGACCCCGTTTTCGCGGGAAGCGGCTGACCGCGTCCTTGCGCTCGCCGCCAGAACCCATCCACAGGCCGAACTGATTTTCGACGAGCAATGTTTTCTTGTCGAAGGGCATTTTGCCGGCAACGATGAACAGCGCACCGACAGTTTTGTGGCTCTGGCCAACGATGCCAGCATCGACGCCATCTGGTTTGCGCGTGGCGGCTATGGTGCCGCTCGAATCGCGGAAGCGGCCATCGCCCAGCTGGGCGACGGCTCGAAAAAGAAAATATATCTGGGTTATAGCGACGCCGGCAATCTGCTCGGTGCCCTGTATCGCGAAGCTATTGGTGAAGTTGCCCATGGGCCGATGCCGTCCGATATCGCCAGGCAGGGCGGCGAACGGGCGGTCTGCCGCGCTCTGGACTGGATCGTACACAGGCAAAAGGATGTTCTGGAACCGGGCCTGACCGCAGGAAAAAAATATGCCGCATTCAATCTGATGACACTGGCCATGATGACTGGCACGAAGCTGATGCCGAATCTACGGGATCATATAGTCTTGATAGAAGAGATATCCGAATATCTTTATGCTTTTGATCGCGCCATGTTCCATCTCTCCGGCAATCTTGAGGCGCAGGGTCTCGCCGGCATAAAATTGGGCCGTATCGGCGATATCCCCGAAAATGACCGCCCCTTCGGCGAAAGTGCGGAGGACATTGCGAGGCGATGGTGCGGCCGCGCCAATATCCCCTATCTGGGGCAAGCGGACATTGGGCACGATGCCGACAACAAAATCGTACCATTTGGGCTGTTAAACATCTGACCTATTATTACGAACAAGCTATACACTATTTCAACGGCGAGGCGACTCGCCTCCGATCCAATTGACGCAAGCTTGACCTGTCACAGCCAACCGGCCACAAGCCGCAAAAATTCAGCATGTTGAGATATCTTATGTTCGAGGGAATTGAATGAAACTTGCAATGATAGGTTCGGGCTATGTCGGTCTCGTTTCTGGCGCCTGCTTCGCTGATTTTGGCCATGATGTAATTTGCATCGACAAAGACGCGAAAAAAATCGCGGATCTTAACAATAATATCATGCCGATATACGAACCGGGACTTGCCGATCTGGTGAAGAGAAATGTTGATGCAGAACGCCTGTCCTTTTCGACCGATTTGGCGGCATCGATCAAGGATTGCGATGCCATTTTTATCGCAGTGGGAACGCCCTCGCGAAGAGGCGACGGCCATGCCGACCTGAGCTATGTTTATGCGGCCAGCGAGGAAATCGCTGATGCCATCGTCAAGCCCACCGTCATCATCACCAAATCCACCGTTCCCGTGGGAACAGGCGATGAGGTCGAACATATTATCGCGAAGAAGCAGCCCAGGGATCGCTTCTCGGTCGTCTCGAATCCCGAATTTCTGCGTGAAGGCGCTGCAATAACGGATTTCAAACGTCCTGACCGCATCGTGATTGGCACGGAAGACGACTGGGCGAAGGACGTGATGAGCGAAATTTACCGGCCTCTGTTTCTCAATGAATCGCCTATATTGTTCACCGGCCGGCGCACGGCAGAATTGACCAAATATGCCGCCAACGCCTTTCTCGCGACAAAAATCACATTCATTAATGAAATTGCCGACCTGTGCGAGAAAGTCGGTGCCGACGTCCAGGAAGTCTCCCGGGGTATTGGCCTGGATAACCGGATCGGATCAAAATTTCTCCATGCCGGCCCCGGATATGGCGGCAGCTGTTTTCCGAAGGACACTCTCGCGCTGATGAAAACCGCGCAGGACAATGACAGTCCCGTCCGCATTGTCGAGGCGGTGGTACAGGTGAATGACCAGCGCAAGCGCGCCATGGGGCGAAAAGTCATTCACGCCCTTGATGGCGAAGTCCGTGGCAAAAAGGTGGCTTTACTCGGCCTGACCTTCAAGCCAAATACCGACGATATGAGAGACGCGCCGTCGATCGCCATTGCGCAAACATTGATCGACGCTGGCGCGGAAGTTACCGCCTATGATCCAGAAGGAATGGAACTGGCAAAGCAGATTATGCCCGAAGTAAAAATGGCCGATAGCAGCTACAATGCTGCAAAAGATGCGGATGCGGTGGTCATTGTTACCGAATGGGATGCCTTCCGTGCGCTGGACTTGAAGAAGCTGGCCGCGGTCATGAAAGGGGATGTGCTCGTCGACCTACGAAATATTTACAATCCGTCGGAAGTTGCGCAAAGCAATTTGAAATATACCAGCGTGGGTCGAAACTAGAGTGTAACGGCAGCAAGCAATGAAACTGAAGAAAAAACTCGTAGAAAAACCGTGGGGCCAGGACGTGCTCCCCGATATCTTCAAAGGTGAAGCCGGGAAAAGGATTGGTGAAATCTGGTTTGAAGCCCCGGACGGCGTTATCCCGCAGTTGATGACAAAATATCTTTTCACCAGCGAAAAGCTCTCCGTTCAAGTCCATCCGAATGATCGGCAGGCCAGACGAATCGGATTTTCTCACGGCAAGGAAGAATGTTGGTTCATTCTTGATGCTGAGCCTCATTCCGTATTAGGCCTTGGGCTGAACAAGAAAGTAAGCGCAACTAAGCTGAAAACTGCTGCGGTATTGGGAGAAATAGAGAACCTGATCGATTGGAAGCCCGTCAAGGCGGGCGACTTTTTCTTTGTACCGGCAGGAACCATCCACGCCATCGGCGCCGATATCTCGCTGCTGGAAGTCCAGCAGAATGTAGATATTACCTATCGGATTTATGACTATGGCCGCCCGCGCGAACTGCACCTTGAGGAAGCGATGGCGGTGGCCAAGCTGACCAGTTATGACATGAAATATTTTCGCGAAGTGCCGAATGACACCTCCGCCAGCCTCTTCACTGGTTCCCCATTTTCGCTGTTCCAGATAGTGGGGGAAGACGCGGAGCCAATTTCAAACACTTCGAGCAAGGAATGGCAAGTCATCCCTCTGGAGGGTTCGGTCACCGTCCGCGGAAAATTGATAAAGGCCGGAGAGTGCGGGCTTTGCCCGCGATTTACCGACATTGATCTTTCACAAAACGGCAAGTCGCTGATCGCTTGCAGCTAAAATGAGATTCTGCCCATGACACAGACACCCCCGATTACGCCCGTGATTCTCTCCGGGGGTTCCGGAACGCGGTTATGGCCGCTCTCCACGCCAACAAAGCCCAAGCAATTTCTCAATCTGCTTGGACCGCTCAGCATGTTCCAGCTCACGATCCAGCGCTGCGCAGATAAAAGTCTGTTTAGAAAGCCGCTGATCGTGGGCTCCTCCCGGCATGTTGATCTGATGCGAGGTCAGATGCAGCAAGTCGGCGCGGAAGCAGGCGGGATCATTCTGGAGCCTTGCGCGAGAAATACCGCCCCTGCAATCGCATTAGCGGCGCTGGCAGCGAAAAACCCTGCCGACCTGCTGCTGGTAATGCCCAGCGATCATGTAATCAAGAATATCCCGGCATTTCACGACGCCGTACTGGCGTCGATTCCGGTAGCAGAATCCGGATGGCTAGTGACATTCGGGATTGAACCCACCGGGCCTGCAACGGGATATGGCTATATTCAGCAGGGCGATCCAATAGATGGCAGCACCGCAAGCCTGTCAGCAAAGCAATTTGTCGAGAAACCAACCGAGACCAATGCCAAAAAAATGCTGGCAGCAGGCGGATATCACTGGAACGCCGGTATTTTTCTCTTTCGGGCGGACAGCTATTTGGCGGCGATGGAGAAAAATTCACCCGAAATGCTCGTTGCATGCAATGCAGCCATGGACGCCAGGCGGATGGACAATGAGCTGTGCTTTCCAGAGGCCGACAGTTTCGCCTCATCGCCGTCCGATTCAATAGACTATGCGATAATGGAAAAAGCAGAGAAGGTTGCCGTCACTCCCGTCAATCCTGGCTGGTCGGACGTCGGCAGTTGGGATTCCGTGTTCGATATCAGCGACAAGGACGGGCAATCCAATGCCATATTTGGCAAAGCCACGACTATGGATTCAACCGAAAACCTGATCCACAGTCAGGAATTAGAAATTGCCACATATGGCCTCGAAAATTTAATCATCGTCTCTCATGAAAACAAAATCATGATTTTGCCCCGTGGCCAGTCGCAGAATGTCAAAAAAATAGTGTCGAAGCTTGAGACCAAAGATTAGAGTGGCGACCCGCCACCCTCGAAGGTCTCAGCTTTGTCCAAAGCGGCCGATTTTCGGGTGAGCCAATTTGGCCACCGTCTAGCGATCAACAGGAATAACGTCGGCAACAACAGTGTGTTCCAGATATCTCTAAAAGCCTCATCAACATATATGCCGCTTGCATATGCCGCATCCGATACGAACATATAGTCGTAATATTCATTGCCGCATGCAGCCAATGCGACAAATAACCATGGAATGCCGCTGGCGAGGGAACGCCGGATACAAAGCGCAACCGCCAGTTGCACGCCAACACCGGCATAAATATGCAGGGAGTCGCGATCCAGCCCTGTTGACAGTTCCAGCCAGTTCTTGATTTCAAACCACATCATGAACATGCGATTGAGCCAGCCGCACGCAAGGGTCAACGCCTTTTTCAAAAGACTTGATTATCAAAATTTTAGCCAAAATGGACTAGGCAACCGAAATGACCATGAAGATGACTGGAAAACCGAAAATATTAACGATATTCGGTACCAGACCGGAGGCGATCAAGCTTTTCCCGGTCGTTCAGGCCTTGTCGTTGCGCAAGAATTTCGAAACATTGACCTGTGTAACCGCCCAGCATCGACAAATGCTCGATCAGGTTCTGCAGATTGCCGACATACGGCCCGATTACGATCTCGACCTGATGAAGGCCAATCAAAGCCTCGATGACCTTACAGCCCGGCTCTTGTCGGGCATCGGTAAAATATTGGACGAAACAATGCCGCAGCGGGTTATCGTCCAAGGTGATACCGCGACCGCCATGTGCGGGGCACTGGCCGCCTATTATCGGCAAATCCCGGTCAGTCATGTCGAAGCGGGCCTGCGGAGCTACAATATCTACCATCCGTGGCCGGAGGAAGTGAACCGGAAGATCATCGGTACGATTGCTGACCAGCATTTCGCCCCGACCGAAACCTCAGCAGATGCACTCCGGAAGGAAAATATCCCGGCAAAACAAATCTATGTCACCGGCAACACCGTAATCGACGCCCTTTTGATCACAGCAAATAAACCAGACCAATCAGACTTGGCTAACATTCTCTCCCCTCTTTACAAAAAGTTCAGCGGCCGCAAGATCATCGGGGTAACGAGCCACCGGCGGGAAAATCTCGGTGACGGACTGACCAATATTGCAAGCGCTCTGCGCATCCTGGCGATGCGGGACGACGTTGCCCTTATTTTCCCTGTCCACCTCAACCCCAAAGTCAGGACGATCATGCATGATGCATTGGGCGATCTGGACAATGTGGCAATGATCGAGCCGCTCGACTATCCTAATTTTGTCAGTCTTCTGAAACATTGTCATTTCATGATGACCGACAGCGGCGGTGTGCAGGAGGAGGCCCCAGCGCTTGGCAAGCCGGTGCTCGTGATGCGCGACACGACAGAGCGGCCAGAGGGCGTGGCAGCGGGAACCGCAAAGCTTGTCGGCACGGATAAAGATGTGCTTCTGGCTGAAGCTATCAGGCTGCTGGAAGAGGATGACCATTATCTTGCCATGGCCCGCGCCCACAATCCGTTCGGCGACGGAACGGCAAGCCGACAAATAGCGGATATCATCGAACAAAGCCTTGCCTCCTGAATTCTGCCGCCAGCAGACCGTTACCTAAATATTTACACTGATCGGCTAGTTTTCCGGGATATGAATCGCGCCACACCGGCGCCCTGCGGAGTGACTTCACACATGTTATCGGAAGAAAAGCCAAGCGTCTGCGTTATGGGACTGGGATATATCGGCCTGCCGACGGCGGCCGTTATTGCACGTTCGGGATGTGCGGTTCTCGGCATCGACATCAACGAACAGGTCGTGAAGACCATCAATTCGGGCAATATCCATATCGAGGAAGTGGATCTGGACGGGCTGGTGCAAGGCGTTGTTTCTCGCGGGACATTGCGTGCCTCGCTGCTGGTGGAGCCGTCCGATGTTTTTGTCATTGCCGTCCCGACTCCTTTCGGTGACGATCATATTCCTGACACCAGCTATGTCATGGAAGCGGCCACCACTATCGCCGCTGCCCTGAAAGCCGGGGACACCGTCATCCTGGAATCGACCTGTCCGGTCGGCACGACCGAAAAAATGCGCGATCTGATCGCAAAACTGCGCCCGGATCTCAAAATCCCCGGATTGGCAAGCGATATTCCCGACATTGCCATCGCCTATTGCCCGGAGCGGGTTCTTCCCGGCAAGATTCTCGAGGAACTGATCCAGAATGACCGGAGCATCGGCGGCATCACGCCCCGCTGCGCGCGCAAGGCACTCGGCTTCTACCGCCGCTTTGTCCGCGGCGAACTGGTAACCACATCGGCACGCGCCGCGGAAATGACCAAACTGGTCGAGAACAGCTACCGCGACGTCAATATCGCCTTCGCCAACGAACTGTCGATTATCGCCGATCATATGGAGCTGGACGTCTGGGAGGTGATCCGCCTCGCCAACCGTCATCCGCGCGTCAATATCCTGCAACCAGGTCCTGGTGTTGGCGGTCATTGTATCGCGGTCGACCCCTGGTTCATCATCCACAGCGCGCCCGAACAGTCTCCGCTGATCCGGATCGCCCGCGAAGTGAACGACGGCAAGACCGGCCATGTGCTGGAACAGGCCTCGCTGCTGATCGATGAGCTGCCTGGCGTTTCGATCGCCTGCTTCGGTCTGGCGTTCAAGGCCAATATCGACGATTTCCGAGAGAGCCCTGCCCTCAAGATCGCTGCCAAGCTGGCCCGTCGCTATGGCGGACGCGTCAAGATCGTCGAGCCCTATGCCAGCGAGTTGCCGGCCGCTTTTGAAGGAACCGGGGCCGAGCTGATCGACATCGACCAGGCGCTGGAGACCTGCCCGATCATGATCACGCTGACCGATCATGACATGTTCAAATCGATTCCGCTCGACGAACGGGCCGGCAAGGTGGTCTATGACACGCGCGGCATCTGGCCGGACCAGCCGGACAACCGCGCGGCAGTGAGCGAGATCAGGCTGGCGAGCTAATTTTTTTACAAATCATTTGAAAAGCGAACGGCCGTGGGTGGACCACGCTATGCAGCGGCCCCATCAACAACCGCAAAAATCCTATTCTCTCGCATGTCGCCGCTCTCGCGTGGTTTGAACAGCATGAAAATTGCAATGGTAGATATCGCGATTGAATAGGGATAATATGCAAAATTATCATAAACTGAGTACAAGCATCCCCCTGTAAAGAAAACGAGGGCAGCTAGCTGATGCGGAAATTTTATGTCTAGCCGAAAAATTCTCAGAAATCGCCAAGTGCAATAAATAAATGTCAATGCACCTATAAGTCCAACGGAAAACAATATTTGCAACAGTAAACTGTGGGGACCCTTGAATCCCAGCGTCTCTTTTGGTCCCATTTTTTGATACTGATCGACACCGTGACCAACAAATGGATGATTCTTTACAATTTCCAGGGTGTTTGTCCAAAGCTCGGTTCTGCCGCTTCCGACGCGGTTGGCCGCTTGGTCTATACGGGATTTGGAAAAGATACGATCCATCCCATATTGCTGGTGTGGCACAGGTAAGATAGTATTTATTAAAATCGCCCCGGCAAGACTCATCAGTGAATATTTGACGATGCGCTTCCGGTAGACGGGCGACAGAATTATTGCGCAAAAAGTACCAAATGCAATCGCTAGCAACGATCCTCTGGTTCCCGTCCACAGGGTCATAGTTAGGCCAAACGCACCGAAAAAACCGGCCCGCAAAAAATACTTTAGTCCCGACACATTGATGGAGGCAAAACCCGCTGCAAAAATGGATAACCAGAAAAAGCCAGCCCATCTTATATTTGTGACCCCGGGGACCCGGTCTATCCAATCCCTTTCGGATGGCCGAAATTGAAGAAAATCTGCCGCCCAGAGCCCAGTATAACCAATCACAGACATGCCAAGAACGAGCCAGAACAATTGTTGTGTTTGTTGATCGACACCTCTCATATTCTTAAATAGACTCACGCTGAAAAGCAGGTGAATGAAGAGTGCTAAAAAACCTAGGATGAACAGAATTTTCGATGCCGAGACAAATAAAAATGAGTATGAAATTGTCAAAAGAAAAATCATTCCGACGATTCTATCCATTCGGCTGCAACGCTTCAGAAAATCCGACACCAAGTTCTCGTTTTTGAATAAAGTTATGAATATCAGGAGTTCGATCACGATCGTGGACAAGGAATGTCCAGCCATGAGTTGGCGATATTGGTCTTCCGAAGGCCCGAAATCCCAAGGAATTAAAACGACAGCGATCGGTAAAAAAGCCAAGATGCCAAAGGCAATCAGACGGTCGCATTGTTGTGCTGTTTTGACTTCGTCGGCCGTTGATGGGTTCAAGTGATCCACTCCACGAAAATTTGGTAAATGGGCGAGGCCTCAAAGATCTGATTAATGGCACGCTATTGAAAATTTCTTAAGCAGGTTGACGTCGATCCACCGCCTGAGTCCGCTTTATCTTTGTAGAGGGTTTGACAAGTGTTGTCAGCAGACGGAGCAACGCTAAGATAAAAGCATGACAAATGCACTACACCGCCCCCGCCGCTCCTGCCTGTACATGCCCGCGTCCAACCAGCGCGCGCTGGAAAAGGCAAAGACCCTGCCCGCTGACACGATCATCTTCGATCTGGAAGATGCCGTTGCACCGGATGCAAAAGAGGAAGCGCGCGAAAATGCCTGCGCCGCGCTGCGATCCGGCGACTATGGCGACCGTGAACTGGTAGTCCGCATCAATGCGATGGAGACCCCCTGGTTTGCGCAGGACCTCAAGCAGGCCTGCCTTGCCGGTGCTGATGCCATACTGGTGCCAAAAATACGGAACGCGAATGATATCATCCAGATCACCGATTTGATGGAAGGCCTGGAAGCAAGTCTCGACAGCCAGCTCTGGGCCATGATCGAAATGCCCGAGGCGATATTGAAGCTCGCCGAAATTGCCGCTCTCGGAGCCCGGAAGCGGCTGACAACCTTTGTCATGGGGTTCAACGATCTGGCGAAGGAAATGCGCGCGGAGCAGGATCGCGCTATCTTTGGGCCGGTGATGACGCAGGCAGTGATCGCGGCGCGCGCCTATGGCCTCAATATCCTCGACAGCGTCTATAATGATTTCAATGATCCGGCCGGCCTGGAGGCCGAATGCAGCGAAGCGAAGAAGTCCGGTTTTGACGGAAAAACACTGATCCACCCCGCGCAGATCGAGACGGCCAACCGTGTTTTCGCGCCCAGCGCCGATGAAATTGCCGCCGCCGAAGCCATTATCGCGGCCTTTGCTGACCCGGTCAATGCCGGCAAGGGCGTTATCGTCGTCGATGGCAAAATGACCGAGCTGCTGCATCTCAAGCAGGCCAGGCAGCTGGTGACTACAGCGCAGGCGATCAAGTCATTGGCCGGATAGCCGGTTCCCCCTCGACAAATTGCCCGAAAACCGGTTTAAGTGGTCAATTGAAATGTTGATGTGACGGGCTGGCAACGCCCCACTTTCGGGAGAGCGATTATGGAAGCATTGGAAGCGGCTGCTGGCGAAGTCAGCAAAGACGAGATCATGAAACTCTTTCAGGCGCAGCGCGACGCCTTTAATGCCGAATTGCCGGTCAGCCATAACGTCCGCATGGACCGGATCAACCGCACCGCGCAAATGATCATCGATCACCAGGACGACCTGTGCCGGGCGGTCTCGAATGATTTCGGCCACCGCAGCAGTGTCCAGACGGTGATGACCGATCTGATGTCCGTGGTTGGCCATGCCAAGGATCACAAGAAGCGCCTCAAGAAATGGATGCGCCCGGAAAAGCGCAAGATGGACTTTCCCCTGGGCCTGCTCGGGGCCAGCGGCCAGGTCGAATATCAGCCCAAGGGCGTGGTCGGCGTGATCGCGCCGTGGAATTTTCCGATCAATCTCGCCTTCGACCCCGCGATCGGTGCCTTTGGTGCCGGCAACCGGGTGATGATCAAATTTTCCGAATTCTGTCCCGAAACCGGAGCGCTGGTAAAGAAGCTGGTCGCCGAATATTTCGCACCGGAAGAAATGACGGTCATCACCGGCGGACCGAAGACCGGCAAGTCCTTCTCGGAGATCCCGTGGGATCATCTGATTTTCACCGGCGGCGGCGGCATCGCCAAACATGTTATGGCGGCAGCCGCCCAGAATCTGACTCCGGTCACGCTCGAACTGGGCGGCAAGTCGCCGACCATTGTCGGACCGGATGCCGACGTCCAGAAAGCGACCCAGCGCATCGCCATGGGCAAGATGATGAACGCCGGGCAGATCTGCCTGGCGCCAGACTATCTGCTGGTCCCGCAGGACAAGGAAGCGGCGGTCGTCGAGGGCATCAAGTCGAACGTTGCCGAGCAATATCCGTCCCTGATCGCCAATGACGACTATACGTCGGTCATCAACGGCCGCCACAAGGAACGTCTGCAGGGACTGATCGACGATGCCTTGGCAAAAGGCGCGAAACAGACCGTGGTCAATCCGGGCGACGAGGATTTTTCCAACACCAACAGCAACAAGATGCCGCTGACCGTCCTGCAGGACGTCAATGACGACATGCGGGTGATGCAGGAAGAGATTTTCGGCCCGATCCTGCCGATCAAGACCTATCGCAATCTGGACGAAGTGATCGACTATGTGAACGATCATGACCGGCCGCTCGGCCTCTATTATTTTGGCGATACCGAAAGCGACAAGCGCAAGATATTGGACAAGACGATATCCGGCGGCGTGACCGTCAACGACGTGATCTTCCATATCGCCCAGCATGACCTGCCCTTTGGCGGCGTTGGTCCCTCCGGCATGGGCGCCTATACCGGGCATGACGGCTTCAAGGAATTCAGCCACGCCAAGGCGGTTTATCGTCAGCCGAAAATTAACATTGCCAAAATTGCTGGTTTCCTTCCGCCTTATGGCAAGGTTACGGAAAAGACGATGAAGCAGCAGATGAAACTCTAGCGTCAGGCAATCATGGGAGAATTTCCGCTAGCGGGACTGAAGGTCCTCGACTTTACGCGCGTTGTCGCCGGGCCCTATGCCACGCGGATGCTGTCCGATCTGGGTGCCGAGGTCCTCAAGGTTGAACCACCCGAGGGCGATGTGACCCGCAGGCTTGGCAGTCAGGGTGACAGGCTCAGCGGCTATTATCTTCAGCAGAATATCGGCAAGCGCAATATCTGCGTCGACCTGAAAGCCCCCGGCGCCCGCGAACTGATCCTGAAACTGGCGGCCACAGCCGATATCGTCACCGAAAATTTCCGCCCCGGCGTCATGGCCAAATTCGGCATCGGCTGGGACGATCTGGTCAAGGTCAATCCGGGGCTGATCATGCTTTCGATCTCCGGTTACGGCCAGACCGGGCCCGATCGCAAGAAGGCGGCTTATGCCCCGGTGCTGCACGCCCAATCCGGTCTGATCGCGCGGCAGGCAGAAATGGCCAATGCGAAACCCGTGGATATCCAGATGTCGGTCGCCGACAGCTACAGCTCGCTCCACGGGATCATCGCGATCCTGGCGGCGCTGCGCGTCCGCGACCAGAGCGGCGAAGGCCAGTATATCGATATGGCCATGACCAGTGTGCTGCACTCGGTCGATGATTACGCGCATTGGGTGCTGGACGACAACTGGCCGAAGCCCGAGGAAAACAGCGTCTGGGACGCGCCGGAAGGGCGACGAATCCTGATCGCCGGCGACATGAAATGGATGTGGGTGATGTTCTCCACGCAAGACGGTTTGGCCGATCCGACTCCGGATGGAGCCGATATCGCGACCAAAGTGCGGATGCGGCGCGAGGCCATGGAGCGGCATATGCTGGACCACGACAGTTTCGACGCGCTGACGGCAACTCTCGACCGGCTCAATCTGGCCTGGGGCGAAGTGCAGCCGTTCGGTGCAGAGATTTATGAGCAGCCCAGCGTGCGGGCGCTCGGGGTCGTGGTGAATGTAAAAGATGAAGCGGGCCATGCGAGGCGCACCATCCAGTCGCCCTACCGCTTTTCAAAATCGAAGAGCGGGATTGATGGCGACAGCAAAACCGCAAAGCGCGGCGAACATAATGTCGCCGCGCTTCGGGATTGGCTCGATATGGACGAGAGCGAAATCAGCGCGCTTGCCGAAAGCAAGGCGCTGATCTCGGAATAGCCTAGGCGTCGGCGTTGCGCGCCTGACGGCGTTTGAACGATTTCGCGCCATTGTTCCAATGCTTCGGCCCGTCGCTCTTGGCACCGGCACTCGAACCCGGGCCACCGCGTCCGGAACCGCCGCCGCCAGGACGACCCTTGCGGGCGCTATGCTTGTTCTTGGGCGGGCCGCTGCGGGTAGGCGTTGCACCATATTTCTTCGGCTTCTGGCCGTAGATACGCGGAGCGACTTCCTCGCGGGGCGGTTCATCATAGCCTTCGGGCAATGGCACCACATCGGGTTTCACGCCGGTCAGCTTGACCACATCGCGCAGGAACTGGCGCTCGTCGGGCGCAACCAGCGAGTAGGAAATACCGCTCGCCCCTGCCCGTGCCGTCCGGCCGATGCGGTGGACATATTGTTCAGACACATTGGGCATGTCGAAGTTGATGACATGGGTGATGCCGTCGACATCGATGCCGCGCGCCGCGATATCGGTGGCTACCAGAATGTTGATCTTGCCCGACTTGAAGTCGCCGAGTGCGCGTTCGCGCTGCGGCTGGCTCTTGTTGCCGTGGATCGCGGCGGAATGGATGCCGACCGCCATCAGGTTTTTCACGACCTTGTCGGCGCCATGCTTCGTCTGGGTGAACACCAGCATGTGATCCGGATTTTCATTGTTGATGAAATCCTTCAGCAGACGCTGCTTGTCGTCCTGGTTGATATAGGTGACCTTCTGGTCGACCCGCTCGGCGGTCGTCGACTGCGGGGCGACCGATACCTGGACCGGATTGGTCAGGAACTGGTCGGCCAGCTGCGAGATCGTCTTCGGCATGGTCGCCGAGAAGAACAGGCTCTGCCGCTGCTTCGGCAGCATCGGCACGATTTTCTTCAGCGGCACGATGAAGCCGAGATCGAGCATCTGGTCGGCTTCGTCGAGCACCAGGATTTCAACCTTGGACAGCGTCAGATAGCGCTGGTCGATCAGGTCGAGCAGACGGCCCGGTGTTGCCACCAGCACGTCAACACCCCGTTCGAGGATGCGCTTCTGCCGGTTGATCGGCACGCCGCCAAAGGCGGAGGTGACGAACAGGCCGAGGCCCTTGGAATAGCCGGTCATGCTGTCGGCGATCTGCCGAGCCAGTTCGCGGGTCGGTGCGAGCACCAACATCCGGCATTCAAAGCGGCCGGCGCGTTTCTTGTTGTTCAGCAGATGATGGATCGAGGGCAGCGAGAACGCGGCGGTCTTGCCGGTACCGGTCTGGGCGATGCCGAGAATGTCCTTGCCTTCGAGCGCTGGCGGGATCGCCTGCTGCTGGATCGGCGAAGGGGTGGTGTAGCCGCCTTCGGCCACGCGTTTTTGGATTGCTTCCGCAAGAGCGAAATCAGAAAATTTAGTCAAAAATAATACCTTAAAATAAGCAGCCAGTGGGCGCAGCACGAGGATAAGTCGCGCGCGCGTTCGCCGTCGGTTAAGACGACCCGCGTGATCAGGCTGCCGGAAAGAAAGAAGCAATGAAGGCGATAGGTTCGAGATGATCATGTCATCTCTCACGCAGAACTCTCGCCAGACGGTCAAATCAGATTGCCGCCCTTGCTGCGATGCAACATAGGTGTTTTTGCTGCCAAGTCAAGCGCTACTGTGGTTCGTTTCGTCGCGATGTGGATTCCGGCCGGCCATGTTCTTCGTGCGAGGCCGCTCCGGTATCGATATCCGCCTCCTGTCAAAACAGCCCGGCGATCTGCATCACCGGGAATTGGTTTAACAGAATTTAATCTTTCTTCGCTAGCCAGACCTTTTTCCAGCGGTGCTACATGAACATGGAACGTGCGACGATAAAGCCGAAAATTGCGGTAGTCATTCCGTGTTTTCGGGTGCGCAACCAGATCCTGTCGGTTCTGGCGGCTATTGGCCCCGAAATTTCAGCGATTTACGTTATTGATGACAAATGCCCCGACCAAAGCGGTAATCTTGTATTGCAGGAAAGCCGTGACCCGAGGGTCAAAGTATCAATCCACAAAGAGAATAAGGGCGTGGGTGGTGCGGTGATGACAGGATATCAGGCGGCACTGGATGATGGCGCGGATATTGTGGTCAAGGTTGATGGCGATGGTCAGATGGACCCTTCGCTTATTGCCGACCTGATCCATCCGATCGTAACCGGACGAGCCGATTATACGAAAGGGAACCGCTTTTATTCCATCTACTATGTGCGGGACATGCCGCGCATGCGGTTGCTCGGCAATGCCGCCTTGTCGTTCATGACGAAAATTTCGAGCGGCTATTGGAGCATTTTTGATCCGACCAACGGTTTTACGGCCATTCACCGGACAGCCCTGTCGCGGCTCGAACTTCGCAATATCTCCGAGCGATATTTTTTCGAGTCCGACATGCTCATCAACCTTGGCAATATCCGGGCGGTAGTCAGCGATGTTCCGATGGAAGCCAGATATGAGGAGGAAGAGAGCAACCTCAAGATACGCGATGTTGTCGGACAGTTTTTCACCTCCAACATCCGGGAGACGACAAAGCGGGTGCTTTATAACTATTTCATGCGCGATTTCAGCCTCGCTTCCGCGCAGCTGGCAATAGGCATATTGTTCCTGCTCTTTGGTGTATTGTTCGGCACCTATAACTGGTATCTTTCGATGAGCATGGGCGATACCGCGACGACGGGTACCGTGATGATAGCGACCCTGCCGATCATATTGGGTTTTCAGCTAGTGCTGGCCTTTCTTGGCTTTGACATGGGCAATGAACCGAAAACCGTCTTGCATGAACCCCGCCGGCGAAGAAACGATCATCTGGATGCCGGCATAGCGGGTACAGCCAGCAACGAAGCCGCAAATCGCGTTATTCATCAGTGATGCCCAGGCATTTTTCACGTATCTTGCGCACGAGAAATAATATGTCCGCGCAAGCCATACGATATCTGATCGTCGGCGGCCTGGTTTTTGCATTTGATTTCGGCGTCTTCACCGGCCTGTTGCTGATCAACGCCCACTGGCTGTTTGCTGCCAATATCGCCGGAAAAATCGCTGGCGCGCTGTTGGGGTTTTTCCTGCACCGGCATTTCACTTTTTCGTGGCAAAAGCGCCAATCGGGTCTCAGGCAATTCCTGTCCTATGGCGCGGTGCTTTTGCTCAATCTGATCATTTCATCGGGCCTGGTTTATCTGTTCGTCATATCGATGAATATCGAAGCAGTCATCGGCAGACTCTTGTCTGACATCATCACCATTTTCCTGGCCTTCATATTAAGCCGCAATCTGGTTTTCAGCAGGGACGTACAAGATGCAAAATAGCTTGCAACATATCCTGGAGCGGCGGTCCGGCAGTATTTTGCTCGCCATCCTGTTTCTCGCTCTTACAGCCTGGGCCTGGGTCGGGTTTCTGGGATCGGATGATGTTACCTACGCGATCGGAGCTTATGGCTGGATCGAGCAATTTCCCTTTGTCGGCGGCCATGGGACCATCCGCTATCCGATTACCATTCCTATGGCACTTTCGTTCCTGACTTTTGGTCACAACGAATATGCCATGGTTCTGCCCAGCTATCTGGCCCTGGTGGCGCTGCTGTTCTGCATCTGGCGATCCATCGTTCATATTTCCGGGGTCTTCCCGGCAAACCTGAGCTTGCTGTTGATCGCCACCTTGCCGCTCGTCGTCGTCCAGGCGACGATAGCCAGCGTCGACATGGTCGAAGCATTTTTTCTGTTCGCATCGGTGATATTTTACTGGCGCTATGCGCGTGGCGAAGGACAGATGCGCGACCTGTTGTTCTCCGGAATGCTGGCCGGCCTCGCTTTCCTCACGCGCGAGACAGCCATTTTCATTGCTGTATTCTATGCCATTCTCTTTCTGCGCGGCTACAAGTTCAGTCGCGTGCGCTATCTGACGATCGCAGCCGGATTTTTGATGATATGGGCGGTTGAAATTGCGTATCTCTGGATCATGACGGGCGACCCGTTGTTTCGGTTCAATATTTCGATGCATCATGACGCCACGATTGACCGGAGCGTCGATCTGGCCGGCAATCTGATAATTCACCCCGCCATCGACCCGCTTCTGGTGCTGCTGTTCAATCAGGAATTCATGCTGCTTTTCTGGATTGGTTTGCCGCTGGCACTATGGTTTTGCTTCTCCGGCCCTGACACCGTTTTGCGCCGTTTCGCTCGAATCATTCTGCTATTCGGAACAAGCTGGTTCATCTGCGTCGGTGCCGCTGTCACATTGCTGCCGCTCAATCCGCGTTATTTTCTGATCACAGCCGTGGCCATAGCGATCGTTGCGGGTTTCGGCCTACACAGGCTTTGGATCACTCTGGGACGAGGACGAACGGCGATCGCGGCGCTGCTGATCATGCTGTCGACAAATCTGTTGGGCATTTTTGTAGAGAACAGACAACCCGTCTTCGGGGAACGGCAGCTCGCCCAAATCGCCGCACGGAATGCTGAAGTCATTTATACAGATCCTATGACGCGCTACCGCGCTGACATGCTTTTGAAATGGAAAAACAGGCAAGCCGCGGTCCTCGGCAAGATACCGCCTGCTGGCGCATTGTTCTTTTATAATCCGGAAAAGGTCGCGAGCAGCAATCGCTTCATGGATGCCGATATGCAGTCATTGTTGATGCCGAAGCCCGAGTGGAAGGTGGTGGAGACGGCTGAACCATCGCCCGAAATGATCGTGTCATTGACGGAAAAAATTGGGGTGAACCGTTTCATCCCGGCAAGCATATGGCAAAAATTACGCTACCGGCACCAGCCAGTGACCCTCTATCGCATTCCCGGCCGAACGCTGCCAAAGGCCCGGACGCTGTCAAATGAACCCGAGAATTCCGATGCCCCCATTCAGCAATGACGGTCTCCCCGAACATTCCGGGCACGCCTTCCGCTTAGCGGGATCAAGGCGCAGGCGTTGGTGCGCCAGACGGTCTTGACCCTCCGGTAACATCAAAGCGACTGAGATACCGGGACCGTTCCCACTTGATGCGGGAGGCAGAGTGTCTAGAGTGCCTGTTTTCGCAGCTTCGCAAAAGCGGGGCGTTTATCGCTGCAGGACGGATCATAATATGCGCACCTTATTCCTCTCGACCATAGCCTTGACTGCACTGACCCTCGCGCCTGCCCATGCGCAGGAAAAAGTGGCGCCCGACAAGCCGGCGCTGGACATCGGCGGCGGCGGGCGACCGGTTGGCGAAGCCTGGTCGCGCAGCCCGGTTCATGCCCAGCATGGCATGGCGGCGACCGCTCACCCGCTGGCCAGTCAGGTCGCTATCGACATATTGAAAAAAGGCGGCACGGCGGTCGATGCCGCGATCGCCGCCAATGCCGCGCTCGGCCTGATGGAGCCGACCGGCAACGGCATCGGCGGCGATCTGTTCGCGATCATCTGGGACCCGAAGACGCAGAAACTCTATGGGCTGAACGGCTCCGGAAAAAGCCCGATGGGCACCAGCTACAAACAGTTCATCCAGCAGCTCAAGGGCAGCAAGACCATCCCGCCCTTCGGCCCGATGCCGGTGACCGTGCCCGGCACGGTCGACGCCTGGTATGAAATGCACGACCGGTTCGGCAAGCTCAGCATGGCCGATATTCTCGCTCCGACCATCGCCTATGCGAAGGAAGGCCATCCGGTGGCGCCGGTGATCGGCTATTATCTGCAGAGCAACCTGAACCGCTTTGAGCAAAGTCTGGATATGATCGGCGAATTCGACAATGCGCGGGCCACCTATTTCAAAAATGGCGCGCCCAAGGCAGGCGAGATATTCAGAAACCCGGACCTTGCCAATACATTGAGCAAGATTGCCGAGGGCGGGCGCGATGCTTTCTACAAGGGCGAGATCGCGAAGACGATCGACGCCTATTTCAAGCGGATCGGCGGCAATCTGCGCTACGAGGATTTCGCTGCGCATGACAGCAAATGGGTGGAGCCGGGCTGCGTCGACTATCGCAAGGGCTATGAACTGTGCGAACTGCCACCGAATTCGCAGGGTTTCGCGGCGCTGCAGATGGCAAATATCCTGAAAAATGTCGATCTCACGCAATGGCCGCGCGGCAGCGCCGAAGTGCTCCATTATATCACCGAAGCCAAACGGCTGGCGTTCGAGGATGTCGCCCGCTTCTATGCGGACCCCGACGCCTCCCCTGCCCCGATCGACTGGCTGCTCTCCGATGAATATGGCAAAGAGCGCTTTGCCCTGATCGATCCGGCGAAAGCGACTCCGGCGTTCGGACCAGGCGAGCCGAAGCTGGAAGGCGAAGGCGACACCACCTATCTCACCGTCGCCGACAAGGACGGGATGATGGTCTCGCTGATCCAGTCCAATTATCGCGGCATGGGCAGCGGCTTGGTCGCCGATGGTCTCGGCTTCATGTTCCAGGATCGCGGCGAACTCTATTCGCTCGATGCCGACCATCCCAATGCCTATGCCCCCGGCAAGCGCCCCTTCCAGACGATCATTCCTGCCTTCATGAAGAAGGACGGCAAGCCCTATATGTCCTTCGGCCTGATGGGCGGCGGCATGCAGCCGCAGGGCCATGTCCAGGTGATGATCAATCTTGTCGATTATGGCATGAACCTGCAGGAAGCCGGCGACGCAGCGCGGCTGAACCACGACGGCGGTCGCCAGCCGACCGACGATCTGGCGGGAACCGGAGCCGATCTTCTGGGTATACTCAATGTCGAACCGGGGATTCCGGCCGAAACGGTCGAGCGTCTCAAGGCGATGGGCCACAAGGTCGAAGTCGTCGGCAATGGCGCGATGTTCGGCGGTTATCAGGCCATTGTCCGCGATCCCGAAACCGGCGTCTACACCGGCGCGACCGAAATGCGCAAGGACGGCCAGGCGCTTGGTTACTGAAGAGCCGCTGCCGCCTGCCCCTAAAGAGAAACTGGAACAGAAAATGCGAAAATTCGGCCTTCTTCTATGGCTTCCCCTGATCGCCCTCGCACAACCCGCGTCGGCGCAGATGGAAAATTTCAAAACCGGCCCGGTCTTCCAGGATTTCGGAGCAACCGCTCCCGTCCAGACGGATGTGCCCGTTGCGCAAGACGCGCAGTTCAACATTGCCTTTGATGTGGCAACGGCAGCCGAGCCCGACAAGATCAACCGCACCATCGAAAGCGCTGCCCGCTTCATCAACATGCATGTCGCCGCCGGCGTGCCGGAGAAGAATATCCATCTCGCCATCGTCGTTCATGGCGGCGCCGCCTTTGACCTGACCAGCCCGGAATTTTTCGCCGCGCACAAGGATGGCCGAACCAACGCCAGCGCTGCCGCGATCGCGCAGTTACAGGAGCATGGCGTGGATTTCTACCTCTGCGGCCAGAGCGCCGCCGCTCAGGGCATCACCAATGCCGACCTGCTGCCGGGCGTAAAAATGGCCCTCTCCGCGATGACCGCCCATGCCCTGCTGCAGCAGCAGGGCTATACCATCAATCCCTTCTGATCGGACAGATATAGCCTGATGCTGAAGGTCGCCAGTTACAATATTCACAAGGGCATCGGCACCGACCGGCGGCGCAATCCCGGCCGGATCATCGACGTGCTCAACGAGATCGACGCCGATATCATCGCGCTGCAGGAGGCGGATCGCCGCTTTGGCGCAAGGGCCGCTGCTATTCCCGAGAAACTGCTGGAAATGCACAGCGACTATCAGGCGATCCCGCTCGACGTGCAGACCGACTCGATGGGCTGGCACGGCAATGCCCTGCTAGTCCGCAAGTCGGCAAGCGTGCTGGCCCATGATATCATGCACATTCCCTGCCTCGAGCCGCGCGGCGCGATCATGGGGCGGTTCGAGATTGCCGGCAAGCAGCTCGCGGTGTTCGGCATGCACCTTGACCTGTCCGGCCTCTGGCGCCGGCGGCAGGCGGCAGCGATCGTCAAGCTGGCCCAGCAGCAGGAAAATGACGTGCCGGTGGTGCTGATGGGCGACCTCAACGAATGGAGCGCCGCCAGCGGCTGCCTGAAGGATTTTTCCCGCGCCTTCCAGATGGTCGACTGCGGTCGCAGCTTCCATTCGCGCAGCCCCATCGCCACGCTCGACCGGATCATGCACTCTCATGCGATCCGCTCGCTGGCCGCTGGAGTCCACGACAGTCCCTCCGCTCGCAAGGCCTCCGACCATCTTCCGGTATGGGCCGAAATCGCGGTCGATTAGGCGCCTTTCGAGGTCCAATAGTCCCGCTACGTATTAACCCGTATATGGCTCCGCCCGTCCGGCTGGTAGCGCCAACCCCACACAACGGGGAAGGACGTTATGGATAATTTACTGGTGAAGACCGGCGGCTGGCTGCTGCTCGTATTTCTGGCATTCATTGCGATGGTTATGGCCGCCGACGGCGGCTTTGCCGTGCACATGGGTATCATCATGACGGCCTGTCTGATCGCACTGTGGGTGACGATCAGCAAGGCCGACTATGCGGCCATCGGCCGCGGCATATTGAAAGCACCCGCCGATCCCGGAAAATATGATGATGATCCGATCCGCTGGGGCGTGATCGCGACGCTTTTCTGGGGCATGGCGGGCTTTGCGGTCGGCCTCTATATCGCCTTGCAGCTCGCTTTTCCGGCGCTCAATCTCGGGCTGGAATATACGACCTTTGGCCGGCTGCGTCCGCTCCACACATCCGCCGTCATTTTCGCTTTCGGAGGCAATGCGCTGATCGCGACGAGTTTCTACATCGTCCAGCGCACTTGCAGGGCGAGGTTGGCCTTCCCCGGCCTCGCCCGTTTTGTTTTCTGGGGATATCAGCTGTTCATCGTGCTGGCCGCCACCGGCTATCTGCTCGGCGTCACCCAGTCCAAGGAATATGCCGAACCCGAATGGTATGTCGATATCTGGCTGACGATTGTCTGGGTCAGCTATGCCGCGGTGTTCATCGGCACGATCGTCCGGCGCTCCGAACCGCATATCTATGTCGCCAACTGGTTCTTCCTCAGCTTCATCCTGACCGTAGCGATGCTGCATCTGGTCAACGGACTGGCAATGCCCGTCAGCCTGCTCGGCGCAAAAAGCTACAGCGCCTTTGCCGGGGTACAGGATGCGCTGACCCAGTGGTGGTACGGCCACAATGCGGTCGGATTTTTCCTGACCGCCGGTTTCCTGGGCATGATGTATTATTTCGTGCCGAAACAGGCCGAACGCCCGGTCTACAGCTACCGGCTGTCGATCATCCACTTCTGGTCGCTGATCTTCCTCTATATCTGGGCGGGTCCGCACCATCTCCACTATACCGCTCTGCCCGACTGGGCGCAGACGCTGGGCATGGTCTTCTCGATCATGCTGTGGATGCCAAGCTGGGGCGGCATGATCAACGGTCTGATGACGCTGAACGGCGCCTGGGACAAGATCCGCACCGACCCGATCATCCGGATGATGGTGCTTGCCCTTGCCTTCTACGGCATGAGCACCTTCGAAGGTCCGATGATGTCGATCAAGGCAGTCAACAGCCTGTCGCATTATACCGACTGGACCATCGGCCACGTCCACAGCGGCGCGCTTGGCTGGAACGGCATGATCACCTTTGCCGCCCTCTACTATATGGTACCGCGTCTCTGGGGTCGCCAGAGACTGTACAGCCTGCGCATGGTGAACTGGCACTTCTGGCTCGCCACCATCGGCATCGTTCTCTACGCCGCCTCGATGTGGGTAGCCGGGATCATGCAGGGCCTGATGTGGCGCGAATATGGCGACGACGGCTATCTGGTCTATGCCTTCAGCGAAGTCGTCTCGGCGATGTTCCCGATGTACCTGATCCGCGCAACCGGAGGCCTGCTCTATCTCTCCGGCGCGATTGTCATGGTCTACAATGTCTGGATGACGCTGGCCGACCATGTCCGGGATGAAAAACCAATGACCGAAACACCTCATGACGAGGCCGCTGACAAGCCGCTGATCGCGGTTCCGGCAGAGTGAGGGAGAGAGTATCATGACCACATTCACGCAAAAACATAAGAAGATCGAGCGCAACGTCACCCTGCTGGCGGTACTTGCTCTGGTCACGGTGACGATCGGCGGAATTGTCGAAATTGCACCGCTGTTCTGGATCGACAACACGATCGAGAAGGTTGACGGGGTCCGGCCCTATACACCCCTGGAACTGGCGGGACGCAATATCTACGTCCGCGAAGGGTGCTACACCTGCCACAGCCAGATGATCCGGCCATTTCGTGACGAGGTGGAACGTTACGGCCATTATTCGCTGGCCGCAGAATCCATGTATGACCACCCGTTTCAATGGGGCTCCAAGCGCACCGGACCGGATCTCGCCCGCGTGGGCGGCCGCTATTCGGATGAATGGCATGTCCAGCATCTGACCGACCCGCGCGCAGTCGTACCGGAATCGATCATGCCGCCTTACGCCTTTCTTGCCGAAAAGGATCTCAATCCGGGGGATATGTCCGGCCATCTGCGGGCACTGAAGCGCGTCGGCGTTCCCTATAGCGAGGAAGCGATTGCAAAGGCCGATGAAGACCTGCTCACTCAGGTCGACCCGACGGCCAGTTCGGCAGAGTTCGAGCAGCGTTATCCCAAGGTGCAGATTCGCGATTACGACGGCAATCCCGACAAGCTTTCCGAGATGGACGCGCTGATCGCCTATCTGCAGATGATTGGCACATTGGTCGATTTCGAGGCAGGCGAAGCACAGGAGCAGCCCCGATGAACTACGAAACGCTGCGCCATTTCGCGGACAGCTGGGGCTTGGTCTTCATGACCGGCGTTTTCCTGACCCTGATCGGATGGACGTTCCGTCCCGGTGCCGGACGCAGCCACCATGAAGCCGCACACAGAATTTTTGACGAGGACAAGAATGATGTCTGAGAAGAAACGCGTTGACCAACCCACCGGAACCGAAACCGTCGGCCATGAATGGGACGGCATCGAGGAACTGGATACACCGATGCCGCGCTGGTGGGTGTGGACCTTTTATGCCACGATCATCTGGGCGATCGGCTATGTCATCGTCTATCCCGCCATCCCCCTGCTCAATTCGGCCACCGAAGGCGTGTTCGGCTGGAGCAGCCGGGGAGAATATGACACGCAGGTGGCAGCGCGGGAGAAGGAACTGGAACCGATCCGGCAGGCGCTGGTGTCCACGGACATTCGCAAGCTGAACGGCAGCCCCGAACTGTTGCAGCAGGCGATCGAAGGCGGACGCTCCGCCTTCAAGGTTCACTGCGTGCAATGCCACGGCGCCGGCGCAGCCGGTTCCAAGGGCTATCCCAATCTCAACGATGATGACTGGCTCTGGGGTGGCGATCTGGAAACGATCGAATATACGATCACCCACGGCATCCGCAATCCCGACCATGAAAAGACCCGCTTCTCGCAAATGCCGGCTTTCGGCAGGGACGGCATATTGCAGCCGAACCAGATTCAGGACCTTGTTTCCTACGTCAGGCTGTTGTCCGGCCGGGAAAAACAGAGCGCTGCCGCTCGCCGCGGCGCGGCCCTGTTCGAAGCCAATTGCGCGGTCTGCCATGGCTCTGATGCGAAGGGCAGCCGCACACTGGGCGCGCCGAACCTGACCGACGCCATCAGCCTCTATGGACTGGACCGGGCAACGCTCACCGACACGATCACAAATGCCCGCTATGGTGTGATGCCCCGCTGGGGCCAGCGGCTGGATCCCGCGACCATCCGCATGCTGGCCGCTTATGTCCATTCGCTCGGTGGCGGAGAAACCTTGCCGGCGCTCGAAGATGTAAAAGACGACACCCTCGAACAGGTCGGGACTCCCGCTAGTAACAATGGTGTCGGCGATGAACAGTCCTGAGAAATTCCCGGATACGCAAGGCCATCTCTACGAAAAGAGAAAGGCGGTTCACCCGCAGCGCATAGACGGCAAATTCCGGCGGCTGAAATGGGTGATCATGGCCCTGACTCTCGCCGTCTATTACATAACGCCCTGGATTCGCTGGGACCGCGGCCCCTATGCGCCCGATCAGGCCGTGCTGGTCGATCTTGCCCATCGCCGCTTCTACATGTTCGGGATCGAGATCTGGCCGCATGAATTTTATTATGTCGCCGGCCTGCTCGTCATGGCGGGAATCGGTCTGTTTCTCGTCACCTCTGCCGTAGGGCGCGCATGGTGCGGCTATACCTGCCCGCAGACGGTCTGGACCGATGTCTTCCAGCATGTCGACCGCTTCGTCGATGGCGACCGCAATGCCCGCATGCGTCTCGACAAGGCACCATGGACGGTGCAGAAAACCGCCCGGCGGCTGTTCAAATGGAGCATCTATCTGGTCATCGCCTTCTGGACCGGCGGCGCCTGGATCATGTATTTTGCCGATGCCCCTACCCTGGTGGTCGATTTCTGGACCGGTCAGGCCGCTCCCGTTGCTTATGCCTCGGTCGCCATCTTGACCGCGACAACCTTCATCTTCGGTGGTTTCATGCGCGAGCAGGTGTGCATCTACATGTGCCCATGGCCCCGTATCCAGACCGCGATGATGGACGAAAATTCGCTGACCGTGACCTACAAGGACTGGCGCGGCGAACCCCGTGGCAGCCTGAAAAAGGCGGAAGCCCATCCGGGCAGCTTTGGCGACTGTGTCGATTGCAACCAGTGCGTCGCGGTCTGTCCGACAGGCATCGACATTCGCGAAGGACCGCAGATCGGCTGCATCACCTGCGCATTGTGCATCGACGCCTGCGACCGGGTGATGGCGCAGGTCGGGCGTCCGCGGGGCCTGATCGACTATGCCACTCTGGAAGATTCCGAGCTGGAAAAAGCCGGCAAACCGCACAGCCCGATCCGCAAGGCCCTGTTCCGCCCCCGCACCATCCTCTACACATCGATCTGGGGCGCGATTGGTCTGGCGATGCTGTTCGCCCTCGGCAACCGGACCCGCATCGACATCAGCGCCAATCATGACCGCAACCCGGTCTATGTCCAGCTTGCCGACGGCCATGTCCGCAACAGCTACACCGTCAATCTCCGCAATATGGAGAACCGGCCGCGGAAGATGATTATCGGCATGACGACGCTCAAAGGCGGCGTGATGTGGTCCAATGCAGGAAGCCGGGAAGGCGCGGGCCAGAGCCTGACCACGGACGTGCCCGCCGACAGTGTGGCCAGACTGCGCGTCTATGTCGCTGCTCCCGGCACAGGACCGGAACGGGAAGATTTTGCCCTGACCGTCACCGCCGCCGACGATCCGGAAGCAAAGGATATTGACGAAGTATTTTTCGAACGACCGGAGACAGGCGAATGAGCAAGCAGAAATCCGTACGTCGGTTTACCGGCTATCATGCCACGATGATCATCGTCGCCTTTTTCGCCGTGGTCGTCGGCGTCAACATGGTCATGGCCCGTTTTGCTCTGTCCACGTTCGGCGGCACGGTCGTCGACAACAGCTATGTCGCGAGCCAGAAATATAACGAGTGGCTGAAACGGGCCCGCGACCAGCGTGCCCATGGCTGGGCCGTGTCTCCTGTCCTGCGTTCGGACGACCGGGCCATGGTCCATATTACAGATGCCGGCGGCAATGCGTTGCGGGGCGCGCGTCTGGTCGCAGTGGCCGAGCATCCCGTTGGCCGGACCGAGCCGTTTGACATCACTTTTGCAGAGCGGCAACCGGGGGAATATAGAAGCGTCCAGGCGATACCGGACGGTCGCTGGAAACTGAAACTGGTCATCTCGCAGGCTGACAAGTCGCTGCGTGTGGTTCAGGATATTCAGTGAACGCCGTTACTCCCCTCCCCGGCGCTTCGGCGCAATCGCTGGTGTCCCGCTTTGCCGTCCCGGCGATCCGCTGCGCCGGCTGTATCTCGAAAATCGAAAATGGCCTCAACGCCGAACCCGGCATAATCTCCTCGCGGGTCAATTTCTCGACCAAGCAGGTCGCCGTGACGCATTTGCCGGAGCTGGATGACGATCAGCTGCGGCGCAAGATCGAGGCGCTGGGCTTTGAAGCGCAGATTCTTGCGGACAATCCGCTCGCCGAGGAAAAGGGCAGCACCGCCAGGTTGATCCGCGCGCTTGCCGTTGCCGGCTTCGGGATGATGAACATCATGCTGCTGTCGGTCAGCGTCTGGTCCGGTGCGACCGGCGTCACCCGCGATCTGTTCCACTGGCTCTCCGCGCTGATCGCGATCCCGGTGATTGCCTATGCCGGGCGCCCGTTTTTCGCGTCTGCGGCGATGGCGCTGCGCTATGGCCGGACCAATATGGATGTGCCCATTTCGATCGGCATATTGCTGGCAACCGGCCTGAGCATTTATGAAACCGCGACCGGCGGAGCCCATGCCTATTTTGACGGCGCGGTGATGCTGCTGTTCTTCCTGCTCGCGGGACGGGTCCTTGACGGCATGATGCGGGACCGGGCGCGCGAGGGGATTGGTGCCCTGCTCAAACAGGCCGCCCCCGGCGCGATGATTCTGGCAGAAGATGGCAAGACCCGCTGGGTCGCGTCGGCCGACCTGCTTCCGGACATGCGGATGCTGGTGGCAGCGGGAGAAAGCCTGGCCGCCGATGGCATCATCCAGTCCGGCACGAGCCATTTCGACTGCTCGCTGCTGACCGGAGAAAGCGAGCCGCAGCCGAAGGGCACGGGCGACCGGGTGCTCGCCGGAACGCTCAATCTCTCCTCGCCGGTCACCGTGCGGATCACCGCCGCCGGAGAGGACACGACCATCTCCGACATCGCCCGGCTGATGGACGAGGCCGGCCAACGCCGCTCCTTCTATGTCCGCGTCGCAGACCGGGCAGCGCGCTATTATGCGCCCGCGGTCCACAGCCTCGCCCTGCTCGCCTTTGTCTTCTGGATGCTGGCGGGAGCAGGCTGGCACCAGTCGCTGCTGATTGCGGTTGCGGTGCTGATCATCACATGTCCCTGCGCGCTGGGGCTGGCGGTTCCGGCAGCGCAGGTCGTCGCCTCGGGCGCCTTGCTGCGCAAGGGTGTGATGGTCAAGGACGGCAGCGCGCTGGAGCGACTGGCCGAGGCCGACCATGTGCTGTTTGACAAGACCGGCACGCTTACTCTGGGCCACCCGGTGCCGGTCAATATCGACGTGCTGAACGTGACGCAGAAGCAGGTTGCCCTGGCGCTGGCGCAGGCCAGCCGCCATCCGGTAAGCAAGGGCATCCGCACCGCACTGCTTGCGCTCGATATCGAACCGGCGGTGCTGGATCAGATCGAGGAAGTGCCCGGCGAGGGCATGACGGCGACCTGGGGCGGCGTGACGGTCAAACTCGGCAAACCGGAAAAATCGGAGGATCATCTGTCCAGCCAGCTGACCATCGGTACCGAAACCGTCCTGCTCCAGCTCAAGGACGAAATCCGGCCGGACGCGGTCGCGGCCATCGCCCGGTTGCAGACGCTCGGATTGTCGGCCTCGATCATCTCCGGCGACAATATCCGTTCGGTATCCGCCGTTTCCCGCGCGCTTGGCCTTACCGCCCAGGCCGGTGCCTCGCCGCAGGACAAGGTGGAGGCGATCGCTCGCCTGGCCGCCAGCGGTCGCAAGGTGTTGATGGTCGGTGACGGGCTGAACGACGGCCCTGCCCTTGCCGCCGCCCATGTCTCGATCGCTCCGGGCACCGCCAGCGATGTCGGGCAGCAGGCCGCCGATGCGGTCTTTACCAGCGCCTCGCTGATGCCGGTCGCGCTGTCGATCAGGGTCGCGCGCCGCACGATGCAGATCGTCCACCAGAATTTCGCTCTCGCCATTGGCTATAATATCTGCGCCGTCCCGCTCGCGCTCACCGGCATGGTCACTCCGCTGATCGCTGCCATCGCCATGTCGCTGTCCTCGCTGATTGTCGTCGGCAACGCCCTGCGCCTCAACGGGTCCGCACGATGAGCGGGCTGGCAATCCTGATCCCGGTCGCGCTGCTGATGGGCCTTTGTGGTCTGGCGGTCTTTTTCTGGGCGATCCGCAACGACCAGTTCGAAGATCTCGACGGTGCCGCCCGGCGCATATTGATCAACGAGGAAGACGAGCAACCATGATCATCGCAATCCGGCATTCGCGGCGCAGCCAGTGGATCATAGCGATGGTCGCGCTGCCGCTCGCCTCGATGCCGCTCTCGGCCAGCTCATCGGGGATGCAGATCCCCGTCTGTTCAGCCGATGGGGCGGTGCGCAGCGTGACCATTCCGGTCGATAGCAACAATGGCGACCAGCGCGACGATCATTGCGCCAAGCCCTGTCATGCCTGCCTGAACCGCAAGAAGCCGGTCAGGAACCGATAGCAGAACCGCGCCCCTAGTCGCCCCTGTCCTGTTCTTGAAGGTCTTCGGCGGCAAATCCGATCCGCAGCGCTTCCGCCAGACTGCGCACGCGCAGTTTTTCCATCATATTGGCCCGGTAGATTTCGACGGTGCGCGGCGAAATGCCGAGATCATAGGCGATGGTCTTGTTGGGATATCCCGCCATCAGGCCCTCGAGAACATCCTGTTCCCGTCCGGTCAGGCAGGCCAGCCGCACCTTCGCCTCGGAAGCAGCCATTTCCTTCAGCTCGCTATTTTCCAGACGCACAAACGCCTCTTCCATCGCGCCGATCAGCGCTTCTTTCTCATAGGGCTTTTCGAGGAAATTGATCGCGCCGGCTCGCATCGCCTGCACCGCTATCTCGACATCGCCGTGCCCGGTCAGGATCACCACCGGCATGTCGATACCGTCGCTGATCATCTGCTGCTGCACCTGCAGGCCGTCCATGTCTGGCATCCGCACGTCGAGCAGCACGCAGCCCCGTTCCGCGCCTTTTGCCAGCTTCAGAAAGGCCACCCCGGATTCCACCGGGTGCACCTTGAAACCGGCGTGGCGCAGCATGAAGGTTGCCGATCGCCGGACGGAATCATCATCGTCAACCACATAGACCAGCCGCTCACTGCTCATCATCTTGCTCCTGCGTTGCCTTTTCCAGGGTGACCCTGAATATGGTGCCTCCTCCCGGATTGGGTTCCGCACGGATTGAGCCCCCGTGCGATTCGATGATCGTACGGCATATCGAGAGGCCGAGCCCCATACCATCTCCCTTGGTGCTGGCAAACGGGTCGAAAATCCTGTCCCCCAGCTCCTGATCTATGCCGCTGCCCGTGTCCGAAACCGCTATTTCAACCATATCATCATCGACTGTCCGCACACCGATATGCAGCTTTTTTTCCGGGCTCTCCGCCATTGACTCGATGGCGTTGCGCATCAGATTGACCATCACCTGCTGAATCTGGACCCGATCGACAAACACATGATTGGTATCCGGCGCGATATCGATCGAGAACTGGACGCCTTTTTCCTGCACTCCGATCGTGCCAAGAACCGTCGCGTCCTGCACCAGCTGGGCAAGCGACAGCACCTGCCGGTTGATCTCGCCGCGCGACACAAATTCCCGCAGTCGCCGGACGATGGTCCCTGCCCGCAGGCTCTCGGCCACGCTTTCCTCCAGCGCCTCGCGCAAGAATTCCCGGTTTTCGGACAGATCGCCCTCCATCATATCCCGGGCAGCGGACAGATAATTGGCGATGGCGGTCAGCGGCTGGTTGATTTCATGCGCCAGCGAGGATGCCAGCGTACCGACCGCGCTCAGGCGCGAGGCATGGGCCAGATCCGCCTGCAGCGACTGCAGTTCGGCTTCCGTCCGCTTCTTCTCGGTCAAATCGACGATGAATCCGGTAAAATATCGATGGTCACCGATCTTGGCTTCGCCGACTTCAAGCTGGATCGGAAAGGTCGTGCCGTCCTTCTTGCAGCCAACGACGGTTCTCCCGATACCGATAATCCGCTGCTCACCGGTCTGCATATAGCGCTGAATATAGCCGTCATGGGCCTCCCTGTAGGGGTTTGGCATCAGGATTTTGACATTCTCCCCGATGATCTCTTCCTGGCTATAGCCAAACATTTCCTCGGCTGTCGCGCTGAACGAGCTCACCAGCCCGGCTTCGTCAATCACCACCATGGCATCGGGCACGGTCTTCAGAATGGATTTCAAAATCGAATTCGCCTGCCCCATTTTGCTTTCCGCATTGTTGAGCGCCCGGACGTCCTGAAAACTGATCAGCACGCTTTCAATTTTACCGCCGGGATTGGCCAGCGCGTCCATATAACATTCTGCCAGCATGGGACGGCCATCCGGTCGCTCGATTTGCACCTCAATCGGAATCAGCCGCTCGCCTGAGCGTGCATTAAAGGCACGCTCCAAGGCTTCGCGAAAAATGTTGCGGTGATCTGGCGCAATACAGCTCTCGGGGGCACCCGCCGGCAATTCTGCAATGCTGGACAGGCCCAGAATGTTCAGGCCGGCAGTATCGCAGCTAATATGCCGGAGATGGCGGTCGACAATCATCACGCATTTCGGCAGCCGGGACAGCACGGATTCCAGACGGGGTTGCAAATTCGTGTCATAGGCCCTGGTTTCACGCACTGGCGATGTCTATCCTTTGGCTGAACGATCGCTCCGTGCGAACGCCGCGACCCTACACAAAATGCAGAGATTGCCACAAGAAAATATGATTTCTGCCTGTGACGATCCACGCTCATTCAGTGGGATACAACCAATGGAATGGAACAGTCCTTGAACAGGTTACGGGTGACACCGCCGAACAGGAATTCTCTTGCCCTGCTGTGGCCATAGGCACCCATAACGAGATATGCGGCGTTCAGCTGGTCCGCTTGCCCGACAAGCACCCTCTCAACCGGACCATCGTCGGCGGGCAGGCTGTGGATGACCGATTTGATGCCATGATAGGCAAGATATTCCGAAGCGGCGAGTTGCGGCAGATCGTGATCCTTGTCTTCTTCCACCGTCAGAATATGCACATCGCTGGCCATTTTCAGCAACGGCACGGCTGCCCGCAAGGCGTTACCGGCCTCGAAACTGCCGTTCCAGGCGACCAGCGCAGGGCCGCAGGCGTCGAATTTCTTCACCGCATCAGGCTGCACGACCACCGGCGCCGTCGCATTGAACAATACATCGCCCAAAAGACCCAGCGGCAGCGCATTATCCTTGTCGCCACTGGCGGAGCTCAAAACCATGATGTCGACCAGCGCCGATTGCCGGGACAGTCCGCGCGCAGGCATGGCATTTTCTTCCCGATAGTCCCAGGACACATCTTCCCCGGCCAGCCGCTGCTCGATCTTGGCGCGCAGCTTTTCGTTCAGTTCGTTCGACAATTTGGTAAGATCGTACATCACCGACATGCCCGTGACACCGTCAAAAGCCATTTGCGGATCGTAAGGATTGGTGCGCAGACAATGGAGATGGCCATTCAGCGACCGTGTCAGATCCAGCGCCGCCTGGAGGCGGGCCTCAAGGCCGGTATCATCGGCAATATATAGCAGCACGGATTTCATAAACTGTCTCCCTGTTCGACATCAGTTCTTCAAAAGAAGGGTTGGGGAAAGGATAGCGGTTGGCAATCACCACCTGTATAAGGGTTAATACGGATAGGGTTCCGAAAGCGGGCGCTTCAGTCCCCAGCGGTCCCATGCGCGGCAATCTTTTTGAGCCAGCGTTGGCGATGGCCTTCGCTGCTGTCCACATTGCCGATCAGCGATGTGCTGACGGGAGCAATGCCGGTCAGTTTGAGGATGTTGCGTTCGAAACTGCGAACGCTGTGGGCAGCAAAATAGGCGCGATAAAAAAGCGCTGGCATACCCATGGTTACAATGAGCCGTGCCGAGCGCCCGCCCAGCAGTTTCTTCGGCATGTGCCGCTTCCCCTCCTCACCATAATCGAGAGCGAAATTGGGGCGGAACGCCTGCTCGACAAACGCCTTGAGCAAGGCGGGCATGTCGCCCATCCACAGGGGATAATAGAAGACGATATGCTCCGCCCATTTTATCGCATCCTGTCCCGGACGGACAGTGGCGGGCACGTCTTCCTCGAGCCATTGCTTGCGGCTTTCCAGAATCGGGATATGGTGACCCGCCAGGCGGACTTCCCGGACCTCATGGCCTGCCTCTGACGCCGCATTGACATAGGCGTCAACGAGAGCATGGCCAAAACGGCTGGGACTGGGGTCGGGATGCGCGTCAATCACCGCAATCCGGGTCATGATCCCTGTTCCTCAAAATTTTCGGCACTGGGGGTTTGCCACTGGAATGCCTGGATCAATTCCATAATCGCCACCTGTGCGGCAGCATCGATTTCCTGTGGGTAGGAAGCAGTCAAACGCGCATCCCAATATCCATAGTCGAGAGCGGTCACGCTGAAATGCCAGGGCACACCATCCCTGTCCCCGTCAAAAATCCCCTGATAGGCAATAATATCGGGCCGGCCCGGAACCAGATAATCCCCTTCGGAAACCACCGTCGGGTTCGAATATTGGGACAATATGTCCGGCTTTACGATCAGATAATGATCCTGCGCATTCAACTGCTCCAGATGGACCATGGTGATTTTGACTTCAATCTCGTGACCGTCCACATCCCGCACATATCCGATCTCGAAATTGTTGCCGGAGAAATCGGTCGTCATTTCACATTCGCGTTGGAATCCCCCAACAGAAGCCGGAAATACAAAACCGCTTTCATTGTGAATAATCGATCCCGGGTCCTTATAGGGTGCGAACGGGTCAAACAAAGGCGCGGCCCCTTTCACGCATTCCGCTGCGGCAGGGTTGCCCGTCAGCGTCAGCGCCAGTAGCGTGAGGGACAGATATCCGGCCAGTTTCGTTTTGATGGGCATGGTCTCTCCTGTGGCCGGCTATTACGGCTATTCGTGACAGCTGATGACGCGAAAGGGCAGCTCGCTGCCATCTGCTTCCGTGATCGTCAGATATTCTCCGACTTTCAGCGGATGATCCTTCAGGCGGAAAATGGTTTCGTCATCCTCATCGCCGACCTTGTAGGAAAACGCCCATCCCTTTGGCGTGGCAATGACCACGCCGGTCTGGTCGGCTTCCCCGGGCCAGAAGCGCCGGACAACGGGTCGTTTTTCGGCCTGTTTCAACGCGTCGGGTTCAATGAAGCCTTCGTCATTCAGCGGAACGCGAAAGACATAGGCATGGGCTGACGAGCCATCGGGATAGTCAGCGGTTCGGGCCAGTTCAAGGCGAATGGTTTTCCAGGTCATGGCCGTGTTCTGGACCAGTGTACCGGACCGCGCGATACGCAATATTGCGTAGTCTGAAACGTCTGGCCGTAGCCTCTTTCCTACACCTAACCAAATAGGTTATAATTATCCGCTCAACAAGGAAAGGCGATTCCCCCATGCACAATATTCCCGATGTCGACGATCTGATCGACAAGATCATCATTCTGGAAGGTGGCTTTACCGATCATCCCGCTGACCGGGGCGGTCCCACGCGATGGGGGATCACCGAAGCGGTCGCACGAAGCCATGGGTATGAGGGCGAAATGCGCGATTTCCCGCGCGAGCAAGCGGCAGCCATCTACAGGCGCAATTATTGGATGCGGCCGGGATTTGACCGGGTAGCACAGCTTGCCCCCTCGCTTGCCGCCGACCTGTTCGACACCGCCGTCAACATGGGAAGCGGGACCGCCACCCTGTTCCTGCAGCGTGCGCTCAACGCCCTGAACCGCAATGGCCGAGACTATGATGATATAGCGGTTGATCGCAAGATCGGTCGAAGGACTCTGGCGGCGCTGGATGCATTTCTTCGCCGACGCGGTGCCAAAGGCGAAGACGTGCTGTTGAAGGCCGTCGAGGCGCTTCAGGGCGCTCGCTATATAGAACTTGCCGAAAAACGTTCCGCCAATGAAGCCTTTCTGTTCGGCTGGCTGGACAAGCGTATCGCATGAAAAACGCCCGGAGCGAACTTGCTTTTGACATTGTAAAGTTTGTCAAGAACGGCGGCGCTCTTCAGACCATGTCTGAAGAGTGCCCCTCTTCTCGGAAAACCGCTCCTTGGCCCTAACTTTCACGAACTTTGAATTTCGACAGACCTGAAGGAGACTTATGAAATGTCCATTCTATCGACACTTATTGGCCCTGTTTCCCATATCATAGACAAAATCATTCCGGACAAGGAAGCAAGGGATCGTGCCAAGCTGGAACTTCTGAAACTGGAAGGCAGCCAGGAACTGGAAGAGGTGCGCGTACAAATGTCAGCGATATTGGCCGAAGCGCAATCTGCCGATCCGTGGACCAGCCGGGCGCGACCCAGCTTCCTCTATGTCATGTATCTCCTCCTGCTCTGGTCAATTCCGATGGGGCTGATCGCGGCTTTCCGTCCGGAGGCCGCTCGCGATATCGCATCCGGCATGAATGCCTATCTCGCCGGCATCCCCGAACCGCTCTATGCGCTCTTCGGGACCGGATATCTGGGCTATACGATGGCCAGACAGTGGGGCAAGATTCGCGGGGTAGAGCGCTAGCTTTGGCCAAAATCTGCCAAAGAAAGCAAATGACCGGATCATGCCGACGGGGATTGGATAATTGCGCCGCGAACCGCCAGATTAATGCAATATTTACGAAATAGACTTGCCATGCCCGTATCTTTCCAGATAAAGGTGAAAGTCTAGTTCATCCAAAGGGGATATTTTAATGAAGACGGAAACAAACTTTCGCAAAATGCTTGCTGTAGCTGGCAGCCTTGCTCTTGCCATTCCTGCTCTTTCGGCATGTGCAGAAAGCGCCGACGATTCAGCCGCTGTTGCTGATGAAGCCGCCGATGAAGCAATGGACGCCGCTGACGTAGCCGCTGATGCCGCCGACACGGCAACCGATGCAGCTGCAGACGCAGCCGAAGCCACGGGAGATGCGGTGACCACCGACGAAACGGCTGCTGAAACAACCGAAGAAGAAGCCGTTACCGAATAAGCTCCGCTTATTGCGCATTGAAAAATGCATGAAAAAGGCGGTTTGGGCTTCTCAGCCAGATAGTCGAAAAGGGCGTCTGCCAGTATCCAGAGTGATAGCGGCAGACGCCCCTTTTTTTTGATATCACGGCGCGATCATATCGCTCCCGGCAGTAAGGCCCGCTCCTCTGGCCCTGCCCTCGAGCATGACGAGCGCGAAAAGCCGCTGACCATGTGCGACGGAGCCCAGCCCTTCACCAGCCACAAACAAGACTGCCCAAGGGCAGGAACAGCCGGAACGCTGTCCGTTCGGAGCGCAGACCCTCGGTCTCTAGCGATCAAATCCGGGATTGGTACGTTGCAGCTTGCGCATCAGGCCCGGCCAGACCAGATTATCGCCAAGCCCCTGCTGAAATACGGGGGAGGACTGTTGATGGACACGATGGCCCATTTCTGCCTTTTCCTCATGAAGATGCTCTTCACCGCCGACCGATTGCGCCAATATCTGCGTCTTGCAAGCATTCTCAAGCAGATACATGCGCAAAAAGGCGATGGCACAATTCTTACCGATCGTCAGCGTCCCATGATTGCGCAGCATCAACAGGCTCTTGTCACCGAGGTCGTGGATCAGCCGTTCCCGCTCGTCCAGATCAAGCGCGATACCTTCATAGTCATGATAGGCGAGATCATCATGGACTTGCATGGAAAATTGCGTGTAGCGTCTCAGCCCTGCCTTCTGGACAGACACCGCGATACCATAAGGCGTGTGGACATGGATGACGCATCCCGCATCTTCCCGGGCACTGTGCACCGCGCTGTGAATGGTGAAGCCGGCCGGATTGATGAAATAGGGCGTGTCCTGCTTGATATTGCCATCGAGATCGATCTTCACCAACGCGGATGCGGTCATCTCGTCAAACAGCAGGCCATAGGGATTGATCAGAAACCGTTCTTCCCCGTCCTCGTCCGGCAGGCGGGCAGAAATATGGGTGAATACCAGATCGGTCCAGGCGTGCATGGCACAGAGCCGATAGGTCGCCGCCAGCTCGCAGCGGATTTGCCATTCAGCGTCAGACACCGTGCCTTGCAGGCTCTCGATGCCAAGCGGATCAGGAATTGCAAAACCCGCGCCCACGCCCAGTGCGGGTTCATCGGCTTGAAACGCTGTCGCCATCATCCATTCCTTTGCTTAAAATTGCTCGTACCGGCAATCTGACATGCATTGCCGGTCTTCGCAACCTGCCTGTCGGCAAGCCCTGCCCCGGACGGCCGTCGCAAACACGGATTTTGAGAACATTTTTCAGAAGCAATCGGACTTGCTCCCGCTGCCTAGGACGATCGTGCTTGCCCTAGGCCGCGAACAGTCGGGACAAAGACTGTGAAACCGACAAACCGATCAGCACGATGGCCAAAATCCCGACCGCCAATATCACTATGATAGCGATTCTCTGCGCTCTTCCCCAATCACCGCCAAAATCCTTGCGGATTTGGGACCCCTCGGCCTCGGCATCATAGGCGATCGGAACTTCCTCGAAATCAGACGGATTTGAAAGCTCTGACTGGCGGTCTTTTGCGCGCGTTGTAACATCAGGGTCATCCTCTGCTGAATCACCCAGTCCCAAATCACCACGCCCTGATGCCTTCGCGTATATCAGCGCGGCTTCCTCTCTGGTCGAGGCACCCAACAGTCTGCGAGCGCCGAGAAGGCGCTGGTCGACGGCACTTCTGGAGATATCCAGAATGCGCGCGATTTCCCTGGGCGATTTTCCGAGAACCGCCAGGTCGAGGCAGTCCCGCTGCTTTGCAGTCAGCTTCGCAATAGGTGATAATTCTGAGTCGATATGTTTCAAGGCTGGCCCCTCAAATACGACTCTTCTTAAACCGTCCCGTCATCGAGTGCAACCAGATCGGACCGGTTAAAAGCACCTGAAACCCTAGGAAAATCAGGAAAAAATGGTTAACGGAAGCCTAGGCATGTCCTCTTTCAGGACTCGAAGTAATGGCTCAGCGTACGCGCTCACATTGATCGAGAGGACACCTCCCACTCAACCGTCTACACTCCAAGCAAAAGCAATTGCGGGAAAGACTGGTCATGGCAACAGATCGATAGAGGTTAGCGCCCGTTCAGATGCCCAGCGCATCAAGAACGGGTTTTTTCCATTCCTTTTTGCAGATCAGAAGGTCCGGCATATAGGTTTCCTTCTGATTGTAAATGAGCGGTGAGCCGTCGATGCGGGAGCAATGCAGGCCATAAGCTGCAGCCACCGCTACGGGCGCACAGCTGTCCCACTCATATTGACCGCCGGAATGAAGATATATTTCTGCCTCACCCCGAACGACGGCCATTGCCTTCGCGCCCGCTGATCCCATCGGCAGCAATGCGCCGCCCAGTCTCTCTGCAACGGACAACGCTTCCGCTGCGGGCCGGGTGCGACTTATAACCAGACGCGGCGGGCCATCATGATGGGGGATATCGCCGATCTTATCTGAGCGGAGCACCAGGCCGCCACCCAGACTAGGCAGAGCAACAGCCCCAAGAGTGGCCATACCGTCAACTGCCAAAGCGACATGCACCGCCCAATCCGAACGTTCTTCGCCATATTCCCGCGTGCCGTCGACGGGATCGATGATCCAGACACGCGATTTATGCAAACGCTCTTCGGTGTCCCTGCTTTCTTCGGAAAGCAGGCCGTCTTCGGGCCGGTGGTGGCGCAACGCACGAACCAGAAACTGGTTTGCAGTGAGGTCTCCGGTCTTGCCAAGCGCCGCGCCATCTAACAATCCGCTGTCGCGCACTTCCAGCAGGATCCGTCCCGCAGCTTTTGCGAGATCAGCAGCGAGATCAGCATCTGTCATAATATCACTCATTTCAAAGGCATGATTTGACGGACAATATATTCAGCGGCTTCTGCTGGAGTCATCTCTACCGTATTGACCCGGATTTCCGGATTCTCCGGAGGCTCATAGGGGCTGTCGATGCCGGTGAAGTTCTTCAGCTTGCCGCTGCGGGCCTTCTTGTACAAACCTTTCACATCACGCGCTTCAGCAACTTCCAGCGGTGTATCCACGAAAATCTCGATAAATTCGGCTTCCGGCAGCATTTTACGAACCATCTGGCGCTCCGCCCGGAAAGGGCTGATAAATGCAGTGAGCACGATCAGTCCGGCATCGGTCATCAACTTGGCCACCTCGCCGACTCTGCGGATATTCTCGATGCGGTCGGCTTCGGTAAAGCCGAGATCCTTGTTGAGCCCATGCCGCACATTATCGCCGTCCAGCAGAAATGTATGGCGGTTCATCAGATTAAGGCTTTTCTCCACCTCGTTGGCGATCGTCGATTTTCCCGAACCCGACAGCCCGGTGAACCAGAGAACGCGGGGCGTCTGGTTTTTCAGCAAGGCGTGCTCTTCTCTCGTAATGATCGTTGGCTGCCAATGAACGTTGGCGGCCCTTCGCAGGCTGAAGTGCAACATGCCCGCCGCAACCGTCGCATTGGTTATCTTGTCGATGAGAATGAATCCGCCAAGCTCGGGACTATCGGCATAGGGTTGGAACACGATCGGCTTGTCGGTGTGCACTTCTGCGACCCCGATTGCATTGAGCTCAAGGGTCTTGGCCGCCAGATGCTCCATTGTATTGACATTGATCTCATATTTCGGCTCGTACACCGAGGCGCTCACCGTTTGCGTGGCCAGTTTGAGCCAGTAGCCCCGCCCGGGCTTCAGCGCCTCGTCACTCATCCAGACAATGGTGGATTCGAACTGGTCCGACACTTCGGGCGGATCACCCGCTGCCGCGATAACATCGCCGCGCGAGCAATCGACTTCATCCTCGAGAGTGACCGTAACCGACTGACCAGCCACCGCTTCGTCAAGCGTACCGTCCAGCGTTACGATGCTTTTGACACGGCTATTTTTGCCGGAAGGCACGACACGAACCGGATCCCCGGGCTTGATCGAGCCACTGGAAATGAGGCCGGAAAAGCCGCGAAAATCGAGATTGGGCCGGTTGACCCATTGCACCGGCATGCGGAACGGCTTTTCCTGCGCCGCTGTCGCTGCAATCGGGATATTCTCGAGATGGGCGATCAGAGCCGGACCGCTATACCATGGCGTGTTTGCCGAGGGTGCCTCGGTAATATTGTCGCCCCTGAAACCAGAAATCGGGATCGCAGTGAAGCTGTCTATGCCGATTTCACCGGAAAACTGACGATAGTCCTCGACGATTTCGTCGAAGATTTCCTGGCTGAAATCCACCAGGTCCATCTTGTTCACCGCCAGGATCACATTTCTGATGCCAAGCAGGTGCGCCAGATAGGAATGACGCCTCGTCTGCACCAGAACACCCTTGCGAGCGTCCACCAGAATAATCGCCGCGTCGGCGGTCGAAGCGCCGGTGACCATATTGCGCGTATATTGTTCATGACCGGGCGTATCGGCGACGATGAACTTGCGCTTTTCGGTCGCGAAGAAACGATAAGCCACATCGATGGTGATGCCTTGCTCGCGCTCGGCAGCGAGACCATCTACCAGCAAGGCAAAATCGATCTCCTGCCCCTGGGTACCGGACTTTTTGCTGTCGGCTTCCAGCGCAGCCAGTTGATCCTCGAAAATCATCTTGCTGTCGTAGAGCAGCCGGCCAATCAATGTGCTCTTGCCATCATCCACGCTGCCGCAGGTGATGAAGCGAAGCAGTTCCTTGTTCTGATGTTGCTCAAGATATGTCTCGATATCATCTGAAATGAGCGCGTCTGTCTTGTAGCTTGATCCCGGTCCGATCTGTTCGGTCATCAGAAATAGCCCTCCTGCTTCTTCTTCTCCATGCCCGCACCGCCTTCATCCTTGTCGATGATCCGGCCCTGTCGTTCGCTGGTGGTGGTCAGAAGCATCTCCTGCACGACTTCCGAAAGCGTCGACGCCGTGCTTTCGACGGCGCCTGTCAGCGGAAAACAGCCCAATGTGCGGAAACGGACGGATCGGGTCGTTATCTCGGGCTTGTAGCCCATGGTCTTTTCCAGCCGGTCCAGATCATCCGCCATGAACAGCCCGCCTTCATGAATATAGGTTGGGCGGGGCGCCGCGAAGTAGAGCGGCACAATCTCGATATTCTCCGCCATGATATATTGCCAAATATCGAGTTCGGTCCAGTTGCTGATCGGAAAGACCCTGATGCTCTCTCCCTTTGCCTTTTTGGCATTGTACAGATTCCACAGTTCAGGCCGCTGATTTTTGGGGTCCCATCCATGGCTCGCCGTGCGGAAGGAGAATATACGCTCTTTTGCGCGGCTCTTTTCTTCGTCCCGCCGTGCCCCGCCAAAGGCGACGTCAAAGCCATGCAAGTCGAGCGCCTGTTTCAAGCCCTCGGTCTTCCACATATCGGTATGGAGGGGACCATGATCGAAAGGATTGATCCCGCGCTCTTTCGCTTCTGCATTTTGATGGACGATCAATTCCATCCCCGCATCCTGGGCCGCTTTTTCCCGCAACGCATACATGTCCCTGAATTTCCAGGTCGTATCGACATGGAGCAAAGGGAAAGGCGGAGCGGACGGATAGAATGCCTTTTTCGCGAGATGCAGCAATACGGCGCTGTCCTTGCCGACACTATACATCATCACCGGCTTATGCGCGTCGGCCAGCACTTCCCGCATGATGTGGATCGCTTCGGCTTCGAGACGCTCTAAATGCGTTAAGATACGGGTCACTGCTCATCCATTCCTGATCATTTCAGCCTCCTATTGCCCGCTTTCCGCTCGCATGCAGTTCCCAAATGGGATAAGGACGAAAAATGACTTCCATTCTGGGCGAACATGACCTCATTGCCGCACTGCATCGGGGCACGCTGGGTGCGCCGCCGTGGGAGGATTTTCTCGAACAGTTACGGCGCAGAACCGGCGCAGATTATGCCCGACTTTTTTTCCAGGGCGACCACGACTGGCTGCATTCCGTTCAAATACCTGCATCCAAATCCGGAGCTGACAGGGCAAACGAAATTTACCTGCAGGATTTCGGAAGCACGGACGCCCTCCCTCACAAGGCCATGCGGCTCAACCGTGTCTATTCTCTCGACGATTTTCTCGATTTAAATGATCCGCGGCACGTGCGCTTCAAATCGCTGTTCATGCAGGATGCCGATATCCGCTTTGCCCGCAATATGCGGGTGGCAGAACCCAATGGCGGCCAGATATGGATTTCTCTCGGTCGCAAGAAAAGCGATTTTTCAGCAAGTGACGGGGCGTTGCTCGGCTCTCTGGCCAATCATCTGGCGATTGCCGCGGGGACCCATGCCGAACTGGAACGACAAAGACTGAAGGCAGGAATTTCAGCCGATGCCATCATGCGGTTGAATTTCGGATGGTTCATGCTCGACGCATCCGGCCGGATCATTGATATGAGTGAACAGGCCGAAGCACTGGTACAGGAGGCGCAGTCCCTGCGCAAATCGCCCGACGGCAGACTGATCGCCGAAAATGCCGATGCGCAAGGCACATTGCGCAAGTTCCTGCAAATGCGACAGGCGGGGGAAAGCGTGGTCCGGACGGTACATCTGTCCGACGAGCCCTGGCTGGATATGCTGCTGACCACTCCGCCAGCGGATCTGCCGGGAGCCCTTCAGCCCCTCGCTGTCGCCTTTGTCCACGGCGAGCGTTCCAGCAGCACCGAGCGCAGCCAGCACCTGGCCAATCTCTTTGGCCTTACCATTCAGGAAGCCCGTCTTGCCCTGCATATCAGCCGCGGCGTCTCTATAAGGGAAGCAGCGGCATTGCTCGGCCTGACGCATGAAACCGCCCGGCTCTACTCCAAGCGCATTTATGCCAAGACCGGCACCCGCGGTCAGGCCGATCTGGTGCGTCTTATCTTGGCCAGCATTGTGGCACTGGCGTGAAACGGCAGGGTAGTACCATAATCTGCCAACTCAAGCGCCACCAACCATCGCCGCGTCAACCCTCTGTCACGGGTACATATACGTACCGATCATTGAACCGGCTGCCCGTGGGATCTCCTGCGGCCCACAGATAGCGGAACGTCATCTGCGTACGATCGCTCGAGACGACAACTTGCATCTGCGACAAGATCTTGCCACCCCCCAGCGCAGTCCAATAGGCGGTGTGACTGTCAGCCTTCACCACCAGCAACCCGTCGATACCCGGACCGGCCTGCGGCGTGACCTGGCCATAGGAATAGGGAATTTGAGAGACGTGCTTCTTTCCGTCTTCCGCCAACAATTCCAGCGTTTCGGTGATCAGCACCCCATCGGCACTGGGTGCAAACACGAACTGCTTGCTCTTGACGCCCGGATTATCGGCGATAGTCGATCTCGCCATATCCAGCTGCCATGCGCCGATAAAGGGATCATCGGCAGCCTGCGCAGTTAGCGGCAAAAGCACCGTTAGAAGCAGGCCGGCGAGCAAACGAACGACAATTTTCATCGATTTTTTCCGATTTCCTGAATATTATATCCTGATTGGGACGGTACAGACCCATTCAGATAAGTCAATGACTCGCTTTTCAGTGCAATCGTCAGCAACCGCCTGATACCGGCCATCTCTCCGGCCTGGCGCGTGGCCACTGAGGCCATCGGCCCGTTCGCATTGCAGACGCAAACGAAAACGCCGAAAGATGGGGCAGCTACGGGCGCCCCTGCGCCAACCGGGAAGGGAAAATCGCCCTTTTGCGGCGCATGGGTAACTGCAAAGCCGCAGATTGGTGCGCCCGACAGGATTCGAACCTGTGGCCCCCAGATTAGGAATCTGATGCTCTATCCGACTGAGCTACGGGCGCACTGCGAACCGGTGTTTAGCCGCATCGGCAAGCGCATGCCACACTCAATTTTTGGATTCGGGCGGCAGGACGGGAAGAGGCAGGGGAAGCGCTGCAATGCCCTCTTCTGCCAGATCGGCGACTTCCTCCTGCGATGCAGTACCATGAATGGGCTTTTCATCCGCATCACCATAATGAATGTCCCGGGCACGCGCGGCAAATCTATCGCCCACCCATTCGGAATTGGCGAGCATTTTGGCTTGGGCCTTCGCCAATTTGCCGATCAGCTCCTTATATTCGGCTGGGACCGGCACTTTGCTGGTGACCGGTTCAGCATGCGGCCCGTTACCCGCCTCAGTCGACTCCCGTGAAACGGGCGCCTGGTTGCCTTTTCTGCCCAGATTTGGTGCCATGGCGGCCTTGGCTATATTCTTGCTACCGCACACCGGACAGTCCAGCAATCCACGGTCATGCTGGTCCGCATAGTCTTGCGAAGAGCCGAACCAGCCTTCAAACCGATGGTTGGCGTCCAAACATATGAGGTCGAAGATGATCATGATGACCTGGCCGGCATTTCGAAACTCTGGCGATTGGCCACAGCGGGAATCCGCGAGCGCACGTCCCGAATTTTATCCAGATCCAGATCACAGAAACCGAGACCAGTCCCCTCCCCCATGTCGAGCAGAATCTCGCCCCAGGGATCGATCACCATCGAGTGGCCATAGGTAGCGCGACCGTCGGCGTGCCGACCATATTGCGCCGCCGCCACCACGAACGCCCCTGCTTCGATGGCCCGTGCCCGCAACAGAATTTCCCAGTGCGCTTTGCCGGTGGGAACCGTGAACGCCGCAGGAATCGAGAGGATGTCGGCCCCTGCATTGGTTAGAGCTTGGTAGAGCGCCGAAAAACGAAGGTCATAGCAGATGGACAGGCCGAGCGTTGCTTCGGGAAGCGAAGCGACAACAGCTCGCTGTCCTCTTGCATAGGCCGCAGATTCTCGCTGCGATTCCTCCGGTCCCAGATCGACATCAAAGAGATGAATCTTGTCATAGCGGGCCTCAACCTGCCCTGCCGGATTGATTAGATAGGATCGATTGACCCATTTTGCTTCCGGATCGCTTGAAGCCTTTATGGCCAAGGAGCCAAGCTGCACCCATATTTGCTGATCTTTAGCTTCAGAGCAAACCGCAGCCAGGACACTGTCCTCCTGTTCGGTCTGGATCACGCCGGCCGCGCGGGATCGATTTCGGTCAAGCAAGCCGCTCATTTCCGGCGTATAAATCATCGTGGCACCACCAGCGCGCGCTTGGACTATGAGCGAACGCAATTGTCCGGCATTTTCGTCCGGATCAATGCCGCTGCACATCTGGGCCAGTGCGATCCTCATAACGAGTCAGCGTGCGAGGAGCGCATCGAGTTCACCGGATTGCTCCAAAGCGGCAAGATCATCCGAGCCTCCGATATGCCGGTCATCGATAAATATCTGGGGAACCGTCATTCTGCCACCGGAACGCTGGATCATTTCCTCGCGCTTGCTACCGTCCATGCTGATATCGGTCTCTTCGAAACTGACATTCTTTTTTTCGAGCAAGGCTTTTGCGCGGAAGCAGAAACCACAGGTGAATTTTGTATATATTTCAACTTTCGACATATTTCGCACTTTCTACCATCAGCTTGTAAATGGCCCGTCAGCGAAACAAATTCAAGCAATCGCTATAGGTTCAAAAAACTATCCGTTTTCAAATTCGCTTATAACCCGGGCCCAGCAGAAAACGAGCACTTGTTCTGCCCCCGCCTTTTTGAGCAGCCGGGCGCACGCATTGCTGGTCGCTCCGCTGGTATAGACATCGTCGACCAGAATAACGGACTTGCCGGCGATCCTCTCTTGCGCATCGGGAGATGCTATAAATGCCGAGCTGACGGTTCGCTGTCGCTGGATACCGCTCATCCCTCTCAGGGGAGGCGTGATTTTGCAGCGAGCAATAGCTCCATAGTCCATCGGGATGCCGGAGATCAGCGAAAGTTCCCTGCCGATCAGGACCGACTGGTTAAAACCGCGGTGCCACAGGCGCGTTGGATGGAGCGGCACCGGAACAATGATCCCGTTGTCGGAGCATTCGGCGGCAAATTTCTGCAAATGATTAGCGATCAATCTGGCCAGTCCCAGCCGAGTGCCATATTTCAAACGCATTGCAATCAGCGAACTGCGGTCATCGTAACGCACCACGGCTCGAACCCCGTCGTGAATCGGCGGCTCGACAAGGCATTTGGCACATCGGCTGTCGTCGGATTGGTCGAAAGCGAAAGGCAAACCGCAGGCAGCGCACCATGGCTTGGCAAGAAAGTCCAATTGTTGCCAGCACGACAGGCAGAAACGATTGTCTGCTTCCACGGTTGTGCCACAGACAGGGCATCGTGGCGGCAAGGCGTAGTCGACCAATGATTGCAGCAAGACTGGCAACGGCATTTGATCTTTTTGTCCAGCGCTCCTAAAGCCGCAAGGCCCTATGACCGATACAGTCAATGTTCCTGAAGTTTTTGATCGTCGACGAAGACGCATAGTCCGCGATCGCGCCTATGGGCGGTGTAAAGGTGCGGATTTTTTCTCGCAGCTCATGGTTGAGGAAATTCTGGAACGCCTGGACGTCGTCAAGCGCACATTCCAGAGGGCCCTGGTTATTGGTCTGCCTGCAGCCCATATTGGAACCGAGCTTCAGGCGCGCGGCATGAAAGTCATATTCGCTGATTCCAGCGCTCGCCTGGCGCAGACGCTCGGCGGGGTGATTTGCGATGATGACCGATTGCCCTTTGCCGACCACAGCTTTGATCTGATCATAAATGTCGGATCTCTCGACACGATCAACGATCTGCCAGGGGCCCTTGTCCTTATCCGGCGGCTGTTGATTCCGGACGGATTGATGCTCGCCGCGCTTGTCGGTGCAGAGAGCTTTTCGTCGCTGAAATCGATCATCATGAAAGCGGAAGGCGACCGCGTTTCGGCCCATATTCATCCCCAGATCGATGTCCGTACAGCCGGCGATCTGATGGCAAGAGCGGGACTGACCTTACCGGTTGCCGACAGCGATCTGTTGCGACTGAACTATTCCAGTCTCAAGCGTTTGATCGCCGACATCAGGGATTTGGGGGGAAGCAATATCATGTCCGGAAAACTCACTTCCCTTCGGAGAGAAGTGTATAACGACATCCATTCGTTATTTTGCGATCATTCCGGTCCCGACGCGAAATTCGCAGAAAGCGTCACGCTTTTATATCTTTGCGCCTGGGCGCCGCATCCCGATCAACCCAAACCCGCACGCCGGGGAAGCGGTCAAGTTTCGCTCAGCACTACACTTTCGGGAGATGGCCGCCGATCCGATAATTAGACAGGATTCGCGAGCCGGATAGAAAGCGCATGAACCAAGGGGCCATCTGCCGGCGGCATGGGAATGGCGTAAAGCGCATCCACGGGCAACCACTGTAAATCGAGCAAGTCAGCGCTCTCGAGCCGACCGGACCATTGACGGCATATATATAAGAGGAGAATCAAATGCTGGTCTTCCACCGCCTCACTGGCAAAAGTGACGGGCTCCAAGCTCGACTCTGCAACGTATATCCTCAATTCTTCGTTTAACTCTCGGACCAGCGCCGCTTCCGGAGTCTCGCCGGTTTCTACCTTGCCGCCCGGGAACTCCCACAGGCCTGCCATCGGCTTGCCCTCCGGTCGCTTTTGCACCAGAATTCTGCCATTTCCATCCACCAGCGCGGCGGCTGCGACAAACAGATATGTCGGATTTTTTTCCATAATTTTGTTCGATATAAGGATTTTTTTAATCACTTTCTGTGAAACGGGTTTTGTTCACGACTTAGCAGAACTTTATCCGCGTTGAGAGAGACATGGTTGATCTTTTGAAAAAATTATATCTTTCCAACAGCGGTGCGACGGCTGTTGAATATGGTTTGATCCTGGCTCTGGTCGCGCTCGCAGCAATTGTTGCGATTAGCGGCGTGGCCGATGGAACCGTCAACATGTGGGATGATGTTGCCAATCAGGTGACAGAGGTCTCATGAATACCGCTTTCGCATTTAATTTTTGGTAAGGTTTCTACTCTAGGCTGTTGAGCATTGGACGCATTTTAGGTCCAATTGGGTAAGTGAAGTTTGTCAAATCTAGGAGACCAGACATGAAATTCGTACGTAAAATGTTCAAGAATGAAGAAGGCGCAACGGCTATCGAATATGGCCTGATCGCTGCTCTGATCGCTGTTGCAGCAATCGTTGCAATGGGTCAGCTGGGCAACACCCTCAGCAACACCTTTAAACAAGTCGACAACTCGATGTCTAAATAACATCGAATTAAGACACATCAGGACGGCAGCTCTCGGGCTGCCGTCCTTTTTTTATCTCAAATAATCAGTAAGTAATGAGTTTAACTTTCTGGCCCACCTGCAGGTCGTCGGTCGCTCTTAAACGATTCAGAACCAGAAACCGGTCCTGCTGATAATCCCTGTAAGCCATTCGCGAAGATAAACTTGCAATGGTATCTCCTCTCTTCACCGTTACCACATCCACTTTGCGAGGTCTGATCGCAGCCGCTTCATTCGATGAAAGCCTGACCAAGCTCCGATACATGGGTGTGAATACGCCTGCTTGTCCAGCAGGTGTTATTGTGGCGAAATGATAGGCGCTGCTCTTGGAAACTTCATAGGCAAAAACGGTCACATCCACCGGACCATTGTTGCTCTCGACCCTCGCCATTGCATAAGATGCCGGCAGACCATTGACCGTTGTTCTTTCTATCGTCCCACGAGGAATAGTCTTGCCTTCGCCGGCCAAGCGACTGAAGGCCGCGTCAATATAGGTTGCCATATTGCCGTTATAGGTGCCGGTGGTAAATTGCCCCTGCCCGCCGGAACCGGTGATCGTCACGGCACGCGCACTATTTTGCATCGAAAAACCGCTGGGAACACTGAACTTCAGCCTCAAATCCGGATGCAAGAAGCTATTCCCTTCTATCACCCCTTGCTTGGGATCATCGCCATACAGGATTCCATCCAGATTTTGCAGAAACTGATCACGATTGCGAATACCGCCAGAATTGGTCAATTTACTCGCGATTGTCGCGGCACGCGACACTCTGCGAGCAGGATCCGGATGGGTGCTTGACCATTCGGGTGCGCTTCGGGCGTCACGCCCCGCTACGCGCGCATCAATTGCGGATTGCGCAGCGAGCGAATATAACATTGTGGAGAGCGCCTGGGGATCGTAGCCGGCGGAAGAGAGATAGCGGATTCCGAGATCATCCGCTTCATATTCCTGTTTGCGCGAATATTTCAGGGTCAGCAGCTGGCTGCCGGTACCGAAAATTTCCTGCCCGATCCGTCCAATCGCGGAATCGCCCAGCAGCACCTGAGATCCGATCTGTCCGAGAATGCCCAAAATACTGTTGCGGGTCGCCGCCTTTTGCCGTTTCTCACTATGCCGCGCAGCAACATGGCCGACTTCATGGCCCAAAACTCCGGCCATTTCGGCTTCATCGTTCATCAGCGCCATCAACTGCCGGGTGAGATAGACATATCCACCCGGAATCGCGAAAGCATTGTTCACAGGGCTGTTCAGCAGCGTTACGGTAAAATCACTTCTGGCGTTGCCGAGACCGGATTGCACGGCAATATTTTGCCCGACACCCACGACATAGGGAACCTGGGGACCGGTGTAAGCCCCGCCAAATTCTTCCAGCAACTGAGGGTGGGCTTCCGAGCCCTGCCGTTTTTCCGCTGCGGATATCGACCGAGCCTCGCCTGCCCTGCTTCCAGCTGAATCCACGGCCCCAGCGTCGGCCCCGCTGCCAGTGCACGCTACCAAAGCGATTACGCCCGCAACGCTCGTCAGCTTTTTTGGAAAATATTTCATATCAAGTTCCCTGTTGTCGGAGACTAAAAGAACCGCCCATTTCGCAAATGGTTGCAAACACAGGCCGCATTTTCAAATGGTTCCGTAACGCAATAGGTCAATCCTGGGATCAAAGCGCACCCATCTGAAGGAATTTTTCGCGGCGCATTCGTCTCAGCGCTTCCCGATCATAATTTTCGAGCTGGGAAAATTCTTCTTCAATAACCTTGCTCAGCGATGCGATCGCCAAGGCCTGATCGCGATGAGCACCGCCCACGGGTTCCTCGATAATCCGGTCGATGACACCGAGGTTTTTCAGATTCTGAGCAGTAATCTGCATTGCGTCCGCAGCAACGTCCGCCTTGTCACTGGTGCGCCACAAGATGGACGCACAGCCCTCGGGAGAAATCACCGAATAGACAGCATGTTCGAACATCAACACCCGTTCGGCAGCTGCTAGCGCCACGGCACCACCCGAACCGCCTTCCCCGACAATGATCGCTACCATCGGGACACCGAGCGACAGACATTTTTCGGTAGAGCGGGCGATTGCCTCGGCCTGCCCTCGCTCTTCTGCCGACACACCGGGAAAAGCTCCCGATGTATCCACCAAGGTCAATACCGGAAGCGAAAAGCGGTCGGCCATATCCATAAGGCGAATGGCCTTACGATATCCTTCCGGTTTTCCCATCCCGAAATTATGCCGCAAGCGACTTTCGGTATCATCGCCTTTTTCATGGCCAATAACGAGTAAACGACGTTCGCCGAGTCTGGCGAACCCGCCCAGAATGGCCTGATCGTCTCCAAAGTTCCGATCGCCGCCCAATAGTATGAACTCGTCAAACAGGCCTGCTATAAAATCCTTGAAGTGCGGTCGTTCCGGATGGCGAGCGACTTGGGTCTTTTGCCACGGCGTCAATTTGGCGTAAGTATCAGCCAGCATTTTGGCCGATTTGGCTTGCAACTTCTCGATTTCAGCTTCGATATCGAGCGAACCTTCATCGGCCGTGTTTTGCAGCTCCAGAATACGGGATTCGAGAGCCGCGATCGGTTTTTCAAAATCAAGATAGGATGTCATGAAAAAGAGTTAGAACCGGACAGGCGAAACGTCAACGCGCGAGATTTCGTTGGCTTAACGGATGACGATTATTGACGAGTTCTACCAAGCGCGCGCTGTCGATATGCGTATAGATTTGAGTGGTGCTGATATCGCTATGCCCGAGCAATGTTTGCAAGGCGCGTAAATCGGCGCCACCCTCCAGCAGGTGAGTGGCAAAGGCGTGCCGCAACACATGGGGACTGATTTTTGCCGGATTGATCCCTGCCCGGGCAGCATGTTCCCGGATGATCTGAAAGAGCCTTATCCTGCTGATATGGCCCGTTCTCGAAGGAAAGAGCCACTTTTCCTTAAGTTCCAGAAATTCTGCCCACCGGCGCACTGCAATTCGGGCCTGTTGCGAAATTGGAACCAAGCGCTCCTTTCCGCCCTTCCCCTTGATGATCAGATAAGGCTCGTCGCCCATGATGGATGATCGAAGCAAGCCGACCAGTTCGCTGGCCCTGAGCCCGGATCCGTAAAGCAGTTCCAGAATGGCAGAAAGCCTCACTACCGAAGGCTTTACAGGATCCACACGCAGTCCTTCGGCGATCAGCTCGAACAAACGAGTGATTTCAGCATGAGACAGGGTCTTGGGCAGAGACCGCACCAAACCGGGTCTTGGCAGAGCATCGGATGGATCATTCTCTCTAAAACCTTCTTCCACCAAGAAGCCGAAGAACCGCCTCAAGCTGGAAGACTTGCGCGCGACAGTGCTGTTCTGCAGACTTCGCCAATGGGAAGGCAAGGTCCCGATCATCTCGCGATCCGCTTGCGCCAGGCGTCCGCCGGCGATTGCCGAAGCCTGCTCCAAGTCCGTTCGATAAGCGGCCAAAGTATGCCGGGAAGCCCCTGCTTCCGCCGCGAGCATTTCCAGAAAGCGTTCAATCAGATTGGCATCATCGTTCATATGGTAGACGAATAGACGCCGAAGTCAGCAATGCAAAGTCTATGCTCTTGTCAGCGCTTCCGCTGCGATCATCCGGGCTTCCGGCTCCAGACCGACGCGTTTCAAACTTTGCGTGATATGATAAAGATGTAGAGGCGACATCGATTTCCAGCTGCGACCCTGCATGCCAACAGCGGCAAGCAAAGCAACCGTTCCCTTCTCACCGCGTCGAGAAGCAGCCTCGATCGCCTTCGACCATCTGGTGGTCCGGCTCAGGTCCACGCTCAAATCATCCGCAAAATCGGCGACCGCCTTTTGGTCCGCTCGTCCGAGACCGGCAATGGCTGCCAGAAGAAATTTGCTGCGCAATTTATCCTCGCTTGCATCAGCATCACCGAAATCGTCGAGCGCACCATAGGAAACGGGGGTTTTTCTGGTTGGAGAAGCCACCGCCAGCAAGGCCCAGCCATCGCTGCCTTCTTCGACGATATTGGTCCAGCGAATGGCGCTGCGATCAAGACCAGCCGTCAGCATTGACGCAATGAGATCATAGCTCTGATCGCGAAGCGCTGCGGCAGGAGGAATCCTGGCAGCGGCGCGGGCTGTCAATATCCGGGAAGAATATCGGGTCAGGTCCGCGTCAGATCGAGTCCATAAATCGCGCATGGCAGAAAGCCGCGTCTCAGCCGTATCATTGGTATAGGCCTGTCGCAAAACCGAAGCCCGGGCCTTCTGATCATCGCTGGTGTCGGGATCGTCATAGGCGGTCGAATATAGATCAACCATTGCCTGGCTTGAAAACACCCCGATTACTGCGGCGGTATCCGCCGCTTTCATGCGCGAGGCGATGGGTAACATGGGTGCCCGGGCGCGCCAGCCCTGCACATGACGTCCGGCCTGTTCATAGAGACGGTCGGGCGGTTCGACGCCGGTCGCCAGACCCAGACCAAAGCGCCAGTTATTGAAAAACTCAACGTCATCCCAAAGGATAGACACAGCCCTGCGTCCTTCGAACCCGGCCCCAATGGTTTTTTCCGCGAGCAAATAGTCGATACCGGTGGCTGCCCTGTTGCGCCTTGCTTGCTGAAGCAGTCTGGTTGCCCTGCTCTGCTCACCGGTAAAAGAGGCGCAAATGGGCCGAAACATTACCCAGGTGGGTGCATCACTGACCCGTGCACCAGCGTCGACGAGAGGGCATATACCCGCCGGATCGGCTGTTGCCAGATGGGCCTGCATCGCCACTTCATAGAGGCGCCGCGTGTAATTTCCGCCATCGACCTTTAAAACCAGAGCGCGGGCAGCATCAGCCTCTCCCATGCGCAGCAAGCGCCAGGCGCGCTCAGCAGTCCAATCCGCCGGATTCACATTTTCGGGGCTGGTAACTTTGCTGAGCAAAGTACGTCGGAGCAATATCGATCCCCAACGAGAGAGAATCGGCCCGTTCAAATTTTTTATCAGACTGGTGAGATAGAGCCCGCCTTCCTCGCCAAATGCATCATTCGGAAGGCCCTTATATTGCGGCGTCAAGACACCGATTTCATCGGTGGACCGCCGTTCTCCTTCTGTCAGCGTATATTCAGCCTGGAACACGTCATCCAGCGTTTCGAGATCGACGTCTCCATTGTCGTCCAGTGACAATGCCGGCAAATCGCGCTGGGTCTCCGCGATGTCCTGCTCCGTATCAGCCACGCTTGATGGATCACCCGCCTGCGGTGCGACGGGACGGGAGGGAACGGGGCCGGGAGCAGGGGTTGGAGTGACTGCAGGAGCAGGCCTTGGTGCTGGAGCCGGTGCCGGTTCACCAAAGCCCGGGGGCAAGAGAGATTCGGGAGAATCCTGCCCCAAGACCGGTATTGCCGCCACCAGCGCCCCAAGGCTTATGGCGGCCAAAGATATATGCTTTATCCGCACATGCATTTTATTGCAGGTCGTCACCAATAACGGGCTTTTCAACCGGCTGCAGAGGCTGTTCGACATCCATCGAAGCCAGAAACAGGGCTCCGCCAATCAGGATGGCGACAAACAAAATCAGAAAAACCAATTGGCGCGGCATCAATATACTCAATCTTTGTGAACGGTTAAAAAAACAGCATAGTCAGCATTGGAATTTGCACCCTTGGCCAACCGATGTATAGCCTTTGCCCCAATGGACAAAAACATTAAAGCCTCTTTCGACAATTCAAGCGGAAATTCCGGTGAAACGCCAGATTTCGTGCCAAACCAGTCCATTGTGCTGGTCGGGTTGATGGGCGTCGGGAAAACGACGGTTGGTCGACGGTTGGCGAAACGCTTGAACCTGGATTTTGTCGATGCCGACGAAGAAATCGAGCGAGCGGCCGGCCTGACGGTTGAAGAAATTTTTGACCGGTTCGGCGAAGCCTATTTCCGGGATGGCGAACGGCGAGTGATTACGCGGCTTTTGGATGGCAAACGCCAGATCATCGCGACGGGCGGCGGCGCATTCATGAACGACGAAACCCGCGCGCTCATTCTTGAAAAGGCCGTAGCCATCTGGCTGGACGCGGATTTGCCCACGCTGGTGAAACGGGTGGCCAGGAGAGACACAAGACCCTTGCTGAAATCCGGCGATCCGGCCAAGATTCTGGCCGAATTGGCGGTCGTCAGGAATCCCGTATATGCCACCGCACATATTCATGTGATGGGCAATGATTCGCCGCATGAAACGACCGTTGAACATATTATCGAGGCATTGCAGCGTTGACCCAGATTAGAGTGGAATTAGGCGACCAGAGCTATCCCATATTGGTTGAACCGGGCGCGCTTGAGATGGCGGCCCAGCATTTACAGGGATTTGCGGCCAACAAGCGGCTTTTCGTGCTGACCGATGACCATGTCGGAGCGCATCTGCTGCCGCGATTGCAGCACGCCTTTGCCGGAAGCGCGATCGACCTTGTCGTCACAAGCCTGCCAGCAGGCGAAGCCAGCAAGAGTTGGCGCCAGCTGGAAAGAGTGACCGACTGGCTGCTCGCGGAAGGTGCCCAGCGATCGGATACGCTGGTGGCGCTGGGCGGCGGCGTGATCGGTGATCTCACCGGATTTGCCGCAGCCATAGTCAAGCGCGGCTGCAACTTTGTGCAGATTCCGACCAGCCTGCTTGCCCAGGTGGACAGCAGCGTCGGCGGCAAGACGGCGATCAACAGCTCGGTGGGCAAGAATCTGATCGGCAGTTTCAACCAGCCCCGCTTCGTGCTGATCGACCCTCTCGTGCTCAACAGCCTCCCCGACAGGGAACTGCGGGCTGGCTATGCCGAAGTCGTCAAATATGGCCTGATCAACGACGCCCGTTTCTTTGAATGGTGCGAAGCCAATAGCGAGCAGCTTCTCAACCGTGAGCCGGATACGCTCAGCGAAGCGATTGTCCACAGCGTGCGCGCCAAGGCGCTGATTGTCGGCGAAGACGAGAAGGAGCTCAGCGGTCGCCGCGCGCTGCTCAATCTCGGTCATACGTTCGGGCACTCGCTGGAGGCAGAGACCGGCTTTTCCGACCGGCTTGTCCACGGGGAAGCGGTCGCCGCGGGCATGGCTCTGGCCTTTCGCTATTCGGTCCGCCGCGGGCATTGCGATGCGGCGGATGCGGAGCGGGTAGCGGCCCATCTCAAAGCGGTCGGCTTGCCCCATAGCCTCGCAAGCGCCTCGGTCCAGGCGTCGGGAGCGCGGTTGGTCGACCATATGATGCACGACAAGAAAATGAGCGGCGGAACCCTGCCCTTCTTGCTGGCGAACGGGATAGGACAGTCATTCCTGGCCAAGGATGTCGATCTGGCTGATGTCGCGGCATTTCTGGACGAGTCGGCCTAGCCATAGTCGGCAAATCGAATCTCAGGATTGGCCGCCGGAATTATTTTCGAACCTCAGCTCGGCACCGGCCAGCATGTCACCGCCGGACTTCATTTGCGCTTCCAGCCGGTCGCAATCGCGCTGCCGGAATTCTTCGTCCACCTCTTCGATCAGCCTGCTGTCCAGATCGATCGCGAACATCGTCTGGCGAGCGAGATGGATCGCCGATTCAAACATCTCACGTTTCATCCCGACAATTCCCAGCCCCTTGAGCGCGATCAACTGACGGCGGTCATATACCCTTACGAACATCTTGGTTTCAGGGAAGGACTGAACGATTGCGCGGGCCTGTTCCGGCCCGAAGTCCGGATCGTCCATGCAGAAGACAATCGCGTCCGCTTCATGCGCGCCGGCGCGGCGCAACAGGTCCACCCTTGTACCATCCCCGTAGAATACTTTGGCGCCGAATTGCTGGTGAATATCAATCTGCTCGGGATTGATATCGATCAGCGTCAGCGGGATTTTTGCAGCCATCAGCACTTGCGCTACGGTCTGACCAAATCGCCCCTGCCCGACAACGATGACCGATGCCCGGTCGGCCTTGCCCGGATCGTCGAGTTTGGCAGATGATTTTGGCGGGCGGTTGCTGAACCGGCCTGCAAGCAACATCAGGAAGGGAGTGCTTGCCATCGACAAGGTGATGATGGCGCTGAACAGACTGCTTGCTTCCGGTTCGATCAATAGCGCCTTCTCGGCCTCGGCAAACAGCACAAAACCAAATTCCCCGCCCTGGCTGAGCAACATGCCCATTGCCAGAGCCGGATAGGTTTCCATGCCGAACAGCTTGCCCAGTCCGAAGATAATCGCGATCTTGACGGTGACCAGTGCAACCGCTGCGCCCAGCACGAAGCCGGGATTTTCAACAATTACATTCAGGTCCAGCATCATGCCAACCGCGAGGAAGAAGAAGCCGAGCAGCAATGATCGGAACGGGTCGATGTCGGCTTCAAGCTCGTGGCGGTAGGGCGAGTTGGCCAGCATGACCCCGGCGATGAAAGCACCCAGAGCCGGAGAAAGCCCGATAAATTCCATCAGAGTCGCTCCGCCCAAAATCGCGACCAGACCGGCGACAATGAACAGTTCCCGTTCGGCGATTCTACCGATCACCTTGAGCAGCGGCTGCAGCAGATATCTGCCGACAGCGATAAGGCCGCCGATCGCTAGGACGGCATATACGGCGGTCAGCCAGCCAGGGTCACCACCAATATCTTCCGGCGCTCGCGACAGGGCTGCGATGATGGTCAGCAGCGGGATGATCGACAGATCCTGAAACAACAGGATGGAGAAGGCTTTTTCCCCGGTCGGCGTGTTGAGCCGGCCGGACGATTGCAGCATAGGCAGGACCTGGGCTGTCGAGGACAGCGCCAGTGGCAGGCCAATGGCGATCGAAGCGGCGAGCGTGAAATTGGTTGTCGCCATGATCAGCAAGAATAGCGCGATGCCGCAGAGCACAACCTGGCTCAATCCAAGGCCGAAGATCGCCTGGCGCAGGCGCATCAGCCGAGCCGGTGCCAGTTCCAGTCCGACGATGAACAGCAGCAGGATGATACCTATCTCGGAAAACTCGAGGATGGTGCCGGCATTGCTGATCAACTGGAAACCCTGCGGACCGATCAGCACGCCGGCAATCAGATAGCCAAGCACTGCACCGATGCCGAACCGGCGGAACACCAGCACCATCACCAGGGCCGCACCGAGCATGACAAAACCGCCCAGCAGCAGGTCGGCCATATGAGTGCCTTCTTCCATCGTTCAGACCGCCTCTTGCCGGGCGGCCGCGTCTGCAAAGGCCGCGATTACCGTGTCATAGGGAAGCAATATCGCCGCATGGCGGCCCTTGTGGTCGCGGGCTGCGATCAACTTGTCCATATCCGGCCAGCCTCCGGGCGTTTCGGCCGTGCCATCCAGAAATGCCGCAAGACGGGACCTGGTGCTTTCTATGGCGGCGACCGATTTTCCGACAGCCTGTCCGGCCAATATCGCCGCCGAGGCCTGCCCCAGCGCACAGGCGTTTATTTCCAGACCCAGATCTTTCAGCACACCGGTATCGGTCAGGGTCACATCCGCCGCAACTTTGCTGCCGCAGGTCCGGGAGCGCAGTTCTGCGCTACCATCCGGATTGTCCAGCCGTTGCTGATGCGGGATCGACACCGCGAGACGCAGAATCTCGCGCGTATAGAGGGCAGCGCTCACTGGGCAGACCCCGATTCATCATCGGTCGCCTGCCGCTGCTCCTGGACAAAATCCACCATGGCTTTGCCGCTTGCGTTGAGAAGCGGGTAGGTACGGGATGCAGCGAGCCATTCCGGCCGGGGTTCTTTCGCCCCGTAGATGGTGTCGTAAACCAGAACCACCAGCAAATAGAGCAAGGTTGCCCCGATCAGGCCCTTGACCATGCCAAAGCCAAAGCCGAGCACGCGGTCGACCGGACCGAGGACGGATTTGCGCGAGCGCGCGCCGATTGATCGAGCGATCCATCGGCCCAGCGCGTAGGTAACGATGACGATCGAGGCGAAGGCCAGCACCGAAGCGCCGCTATCGCTGCCGACCGGGTCGATCAGTCGATCCGTGATCGGCGTATGCAGCGCCCTTACGGCAAGAACGACCAGGATCCAGGCCATCAGCGCCAGCGCTTCCTGGACAAACCCGCGCAGAAAGCCGAGGACCGCAGCCCCGCCCATTAAAATCAGCACAAAAATATCAAGACCGGTCATCGCGTCTAGCTAGTCACGGTCGAGCATATGGTCAACGAGATTGGCGAGTTTGGCGAATTGCAGCTGTTTCATGCTGCCCCCCGTCTTTTCGCCGGATGCGGGCAGCAGCGCGCTGCTGAAACCAAGCTTGGATGCTTCCTTCAGGCGCAGCGGCGTGCGCGCGACCGGGCGAATCTCCCCGGACAGCGCAATTTCGCCAAAAATTACAGCGTCGCTGGGCATCGGACGTTCGGCATGGGCTGAAATCAGCGCAGCCGCCACGGCCAGATCGGCAGCGGGATCGGTAAGCCGATAGCCCCCGGCAACATTGAGATAGACTTCCGCGCCGGAGAAGCTGAGGCCACAGCGCGCTTCCAGCACAGCGAGGATCATCGCCAAGCGGGAACTGTCCCATCCGACCACCGAACGGCGCGGAGTCGCTCCACTCGCCAGTCGCACCGTCAGCGCCTGAATCTCGACCAGCACCGGCCTTGTTCCTTCGAGCGCCGGAAATACCGTCGCCCCGGTGACTTCTTCGCTGCGGTCGGTGAGGAACAGGGCAGAAGGATTGGACACTTCTGTCAGGCCCGATTCTTCCATCGCAAAAACGCCAATTTCATCCGTCCCGCCGAACCGGTTCTTGATCGACCGGAGGATGCGATATTGATGGCTGCGTTCGCCCTCGAAGCTCATCACCGTGTCGACCATATGTTCGAGCACGCGCGGCCCGGCGATATTGCCGTCCTTGGTGACATGACCGACGAGCATCACCATCGTGCCATGTTCCTTGGCGAATTTGATGATCTCCTGCGCCGAGGCACGCACCTGGCTGACCGTACCCGGCGCGCCTTCGATCAGATCGCTGTGCATGGTCTGGATCGAATCGATCACGACAAAATCCGGCGCATCGCGGCCCAGAGTGGTCAAAATATCGCGAACCGAGGTCGCCGAGGCCAGTTTCACGGGAGCCTTGCCCAATCCCAGCCGCCGCGCCCGCAGCCGGACCTGGTCTGCCGCTTCCTCGCCCGAGATATAGGCCACCGACAAGCCCGCCTCTGCCAGCCGCGCCGACACCTGCAGAAGCAGGGTGGACTTGCCGATTCCCGGATCGCCGCCCATCAGGGTAGCGGAACCGGCCACCAGTCCCCCGCCGACGGCACGGTCAAATTCGGCAAGACCGGTCTTTTTACGCTCGGGCAGTGCAATCTCGCTGTCGAGCCCGACAAGCCGCACTTCGCGGCCGCCGCTCTGCAGATTATGCTTGGATGCAAAGACGGTCTCGCCGGCTTCTTCGACGAGAGTGTTCCACTCGCCACAGTCGGCGCACTGCCCTTCCCAGCGATGCGCGATCGAGCCGCAATTCTGACAGACATATTTTCTTTTCGGTTTGGCCATGGAATTTATTTAGCAGAACAAAAAAGGAACGCCAGAAATTTAAACAGGGTCACACGGGTCACACCCCCCTAAGAGAGAAAAAGCTTCCGGCTCGAGTTTGGGCCTGCGGGGGTCAATTCAGGATTGTATTGAAGGCGCTGCAACCGGATCATTTGCGTCTTTTAGCAGAGCAGCGCTGGTGTAGGAAAGCCGCTTTTGAAAGCAATGGTGTTCTTCCAGGCAGCCCGCCCTGGTTGCCGGGGTGGTGGCCTGAGGGCGGGGCACGGTGCCTGGCGGCGCATTCCCGCTTGCACCCGGCCTGCCATCCTGTAGGTAAAAGGATATGCGGCAGAAAGAACTCAGACTGGCCTTGATCTGCTATGGCGGTGTCAGTCTCGCCATCTATATGCATGGCATTACCAAGGAAATCTGGAAGGTAGCACAGGCGAGCCGGGATTTTCATGACGGGCTGCGGGTCGACCAGTGCAGCCGGGGCATCTATTATGACATATTGGAATGGCTCGAGCGGGAAACCGGCACCCGGCTGCGCGTACTGCCCGATATCATTGCCGGGGCCAGTGCCGGCGGAATCAACGGGATATTTCTGGCGCAGGCCATTCTTTCGGGCCAGTCGCTGGATCCGCTGACCGACCTGTGGCTCGACACCGCCGATGTCGACAAGCTGCTCGATCCGGATGCGCGGCCGCTGTCGCGCTTTTCCAAATTCTGGGCCGAACCGATTGCCTGGATGGCGCTGGGCCGCAAGGGCGGTGCGGTCGAACAGACGGTGTCAAAGGAAGCCCGCGAAGAGGTCAAGATGAAGCTGTCGCGCTTTGTCCGCGCCCGCTGGTTTGCGCCGCCGTTCGGCGGCAAGGTGTTCAGCGGCCTGATCTGGGATGCGCTGGCCGCGGTCCGGGCGACCGAGCGGGGACCGCGCCTGCTGCCGCCGGGCCAGCCGCTCGACCTGTTTGTGACGGTGACCGATTTTGTTGGCCATCCGGAGAAGCTGCAACTGCACAGCCCGCCGGAAGCGTTCGAGATGGAGCATCGGATCACCATCGGTTTCTCGACGCGGGGCAAAAGGGGCGACGCGATTGCCGATCCGGCTTCATTGACCTTTGCCGGCCGCGCCACCGCCAGCTTTCCCGGCGCCTTTCCGCCCTTCACGGTGCGGGAACTGGATGAGCTGCTGGCCGACCGGGATTATGTCTGGGAGGGGCGGAATGCTTTTCTGAAGCGTGTACTGCCCAGCCAGTTTCACGCCGGGACGGCCGAGGACACGGTGCTGATCGATGGGTCGGTGCTTGCCAATGCGCCCTTTGCCCAGGCGATAGAGGCGCTGAAAAACCGGCCGGCCAAGCGGCAGGTCGACCGGCGTTTTGTCTATATCGACCCGCGCCCCGATCTTGACGTGGCCAAGAGCGACCGGGCGATGCAGCGGCTGCAGGCCGCCCAGGAAGCGGAGGACGAAGCGTTGCCGGGCTTTTTCTCGACGATTTTCGGGGCAATTTCGAATATTCCGCGGGAACAGCCGATCCGCGACAGCCTCAATGCGATTGCCGGGCGGTCCAACCGGATCACCCAGATGCGGCTGATCACCGAAAATCTGCGCGGCGAGGTCGAGCAGCATGTCGAAAGCCTGTTCGGGCGGACCTTCTTTCTCGACCGGCCGACGGCGGTGCGGGTCGCTGCCTGGCGGCGCAAGTCGCGCGACAAGGCAGCGAAGCTCTCCGGCTTTTCCTACAGCGCCTACGGGCATCTCCGGCTGGCGACGGTGGTCGAGGATATTGCGAATACTGTGCGGCGGGCCAAGGCCGACCCCAACGCGCACAATCATCCTGGACTGCGCGATGCGCTGTGGGTCGAGATACGACGGCTCGGTCTCGACAATATCAGTCTTAAGAGCGGCGGGCCGACCAAGCAGGCCGCAGAGTTTTTTCGCCAGCATGATCTGGGCTTCCGGGTGCGCCGCCTGCGCTTCCTCGCGCGGCAGCTGGCGGAGGATCTCGACCGCGCCGATCCTGCTGACTATGAGGCGATGGAAGGCATGCATGACGTCGTCTATGATTGCCTGTCGCTCTATATCGAGCGCGAGACGATCGACTATCTCGGGGATGATTTCGCCGCCCTTGCCGAAATGGCGGACACGCAGCCTGGTGCGGTGCTGGATGCGCTCGCCCGGACCCGCGATCTGACGGCGGCCGACGCGATTGTCGATGCCAAGCTGGCGGCCGCGCTGGCGGTGATCCCGAAGGCGGAGAAGCGGTCGATGCTGCTCGCCTTTCTCGGCTTTCCCTTTTACGACATCGCCACCCTGCCGCTGCTGCAAGGCGAGGGGCTGGACGAGTTCGATCCGATCAAGGTCGACCGCATCTCTCCGGAGGACGCCCGCACGATCCGCAAGGGCGGTGTGGCAGCGACCTTAAAAGGCATTGAATTCAACAACTTCGGAGCGTTTTTCAGCCGCAGCTATCGCGAGAATGACTATCTCTGGGGGCGGCTGCATGGCGCGGAGCGGATGATCGACATTCTGTTCTCCACCCTGCCCCTGTCGAAGCGGCCCGGCGACGAGACGATCCTGGGATTCAAGAAAATCATCTTCCGCAAGATCGTCGAGGAGGAGGAGCCGCGGCTGACCCGGATCGCGCCGCTGATCGCCTCGTTGCGCGAGGAGATCGAGGCCGCCACGCTCTAGCTAGTGCGCATGATCCTCGGCGTGGTCGGGCTTCTGCAGGCTCTTGTAGACCGCCTCGACAAAGGCATCGCCCTTGATGAAGGCATCGGGATTGACGTCCCATTGCGCGGCCGGTTTCATCGCCTGTATCTGCGCCAGTGACTTGCCCTCGCCCTGCGCTTTCTCGACCGCGCCGATAACGCTCTTCAGCATGTCGCGATAGGCGATCAGGTCCGCCTTGTTCGCCATCGGCCCATGGCCGGGGATGATCCTGGTGTCGTCGTCCACCATGACCAGAACCTTGTCCGCCGCCGCCAGCATGCCACGGGCATTGCCGCCGCTGCTCAGATCGATGAACGGCAGCGTGACCTTGTTGAAGAACAGGTCGCCCATGTGCACGACATTGGCTTTCTGCCAGAAAACGATGCTGTCGCCGTCGGTATGGGCGTGCTTCATATGCTGGACGCGGATTTCGTCACCATTCAGGTGCAGTTTGATCCCGTCATGATAGGTGACCACCGGCAAAGCTGCGGGAGGAGCCGGCGGCGTCGATTCATTGCCCTTGATCAGCCGGTCGCGGACATGGTCCTGGGCCATGATCAAAACGCCCGTCTGGCCAAGATTTTCATTCCCGCCGGTATGATCGCCATGCCAGTGGGTGTTGATCAGATATTTGACCGGATCGGCGCCGAGATCCTTTACCGCGCCCTGGATCTTGTCGGTCAGCGGGGCGAACTGATCGTCGATCAGGACGGTTCCGTCCGGCCCATAGGAAAGGCCGATATTGCCGCCCGCGCCAAACAGGACAGCGAGCCCGTCCGCCAGCGGTTCAGCCTTGATCTCTACCTCGGCGAAGCGGTCGCTTTCTTGGGCATTGCTTTCGCTGCAAGCGGAAAGCGCCAAGGGCGAGGCGGCCAGCAGCAGGGCAGCAAATGTTCGGGATATCGGACTGGGCATCTGGATCGTCTCCTAAATTGGATCATGGCATATCATTGAAACCGGACCGCCGCTATCCCCTGGCAAAAAACATCAGATTGACCAGCCGACCGTCCTGAGGCGTTTTGCCGAAGGCTTCGCCGCTGTTGTGGAACATCCAGGGACTGAACAGGATCAGCCGGTTGAAGCGCATCGGCACGGTCATCACCTTCGTCCATTTCGCCGGATGGTTGGTGTCCTTGTTGACCACATCCTCGATCAGCGCGTTGATATCATTATAGCCGGCCTGCTGGATCGACAGCAGATCGGTCGGCACGCGCTCCAGACCGGTGCGCTTGTGGCGGAAAAACTCGGTTCCGCCTTTGCAATGTTCGGGCAGCGAGAGATAGAGGATGCCGGAATAGAAAGCCGGATCAATATGCACGCCGCTGCGCCCCTTGTCTCCTTTCAGGGTGACCCGGCAATGCAGATGGCTGGTATTCGGTGCCGCCTTGACCGGGGCGTTGATAATGCCGGCGATACGCTCGTTCAGGCCCTGAATTTCGAGGGCTTTGGTCGAGATATGGCCGGGATAATTGCCATGCTTGTTGCCGGGATCATAGTCGAGCGCCAGCGCGGCATTGCGCGCAGCCAGCGGATCGGCGATGAAATCGTCCAATATGATCAGAGAAGGCAGCATCAGGAAAATCGACCGGTGCGCGGCCCCGTTCCGTTCAGGAAAGTCGGGATTTTGCTGATGAACTTTACAATCTTTACAGGGTTAAGGAAAAGAATCCCTGCCTCCGCACCGCTGCTCAGAAATGCTCCCAACCCACTGGCAAGGCAGACAGAATTCAAGCGGAGCGACATATCATTCATATCGCGACCCTATCATGAATGGCGGGCTGTAGGACATGTTTTTCTTGTCCCGTCGCCGCGCGCACTTCGTTCGATCGCGTCAGACAAGATGGCGCCATCTATCCTTTTTGACCGCTGAAACCGCCTTCGACGATGGCGCCGACACGGCTCATGAATTCCATGCCATTGGCAATCTCTTCGTCGGTCAGCTCGTCGGAGATCAGCTTGATGAACGCCTCGGTCCGTTTCATCATCTCGTTTACGGTCGACTGGCCCTTTTTGGTCAGCCGGATGATTTTTTCGCGAGCGGAAGCCTTGCTTTCCCGGATCGAGATGAGATTGAGATCCTTGTCGGCCATGGCACGCAGCACCTTGGAGATGGCCGGGCTGCCCAGTTCGTACCATTCGCCGATCAGCCGCTCGATGGTCTTGCGGTGGATGGTGTGCCCGCCCTCGCCCTTGGAGTGGATGATCCACAGGATCACCGTCTGATGCCGGGTCAGATCGGAACCGCTAAGCTGCTTTTCGACAGCCATGCCGACCGAATAATGAAAGGGGTAGAACAGCTTGAGAAAATTCTGCGGAGCTGTTTCCCTTTTTATGGGATAATCGATACCGAAATCAGACTGCTGCTTCACGCCATGCTCCCTCACCAGACCCGGTGTCACTGCCCCCCGACTCAACAAGGTGGATGGACGAATATCAGACGAAAGTCTATTCCTGCGCTCTGCAATTTTTCAATCCTGCCACCAGAATATGTCCATCTGCCGCACGGGACCAAGTCCATACGCGCTCTCCACAAAAGCAATTAAATACATTTTAATCAATAACTTGATGAACGATCATTGGTCAGGAATGCAGATCGGTTGACATTTTCATTTTCCAATCCTTATTATGTCGCAAGGACATAATGTCTATACGACATAATAAAATAGGGATTGAGGATAAATGAAAGCCACGTTCAGTGTTGACCAGTTGAATCGTCCGGAAGTGATCCGGAACCCCTATCCCTATTATGACCTGCTACGCGAACAGTCGCCGCTGTTCGGCTATCGCGACTATCCCCCTGGCACGATGCCAGGCGTGGATGAGCCAAAGCCGTCTTGGGTGGCACTCAATTTCGATGATGTAGCGGCGGTCGCGTGGGATCACGAAAGCTTCTCGTCGCGCGACAGCCTGCAGGAGGAATCGTCGGCGCCCACGCTGATGCTGGTCAATCACGACCGGCCGGAACATACGCGGCTGCGCAAGATTGCCGCCAAGGTCTTCCAGCCCTCCTCGATCAAGGCGCTGACACCCGCTGTGGACGCGCTGGTAGCCGCCTGCATGGACGATTTCTTCGTGCCGGATCAGCCAGTCGACGTGATGGCCGATTATTGCGCCATGCTGCCGAGCCGGGTGATGGCCTTTTTGTTCGGCATGCCTGCGGATATGGATCGCGACGTCCGCAACTGGGCGACCGCCTTCATGCTCTCCGCCGATATCACACCCAATGAAAGACAGTCCCACAATAGGGAGGCCATGGCCTTTTTCGAGCGCCATGTCCGGGAGCAGATGGACCGGATCGATAGGGGCGAGCAAGTGCCGGGCCCTCTGCTCGATGCCTTCATCCGCACCGAGGTGGAAGGAGACCGCCTGTCTTTTGAGGAAATCGTCCGTTTCTGCATGACCGCCACGGTCGCGGGAGCGGAGACGACATCTTTCTATCTTGGCAATCTGATCGCCGTATTCGCCGATTTTCCCGATATCTGGCAGAAATTTGTCGATGATCCGGCGCTGTTTGACGCGATCTACAAGGAAACCCTGCGCTTTCATGGTCCGCCGCAGCGGCTGTTCCGCGTGGCGACCCGGGACATCACCATCGGTGATGCTGACATCAAGCGCGGCGACTGGGTGGCCTGTTTCTTCGGGGCCGCCAATTATGACCCGAAGGCCTTTCCCGATCCCTATGCATTTCGACTGCATCGCCCGAATGCCAGCCGGCACATGAGCTTTGGCTATGGCATCCACCGCTGCCTCGGGGCGCCGCTGGCACAGCTGGAAGCGGAATCCACGGCGCGCATGCTCCGCGAGCGATACAGCAGCATTGAACGAACCGGCGAAGCGGTGTGGCAGGATGTCAGCCTGCTCAATCACGGCCTGGCCAGCAACCCGGTGATTTTTCGCGCGCAGAAATAGCGGACCAGAATTTTCAAAAATAACGGTGAGCAAAATCACCGAAAGAGGGAGGATGAAATGAATTTCAAGACAGACAGCAGGGCCCTGCTGGCAACGGCAAGCCTGGCCGCCATCATCGCAACATCGGCACCGCTACACGCACAGGAAAATACAAGCGATGCGGCGCAGGGCAATGGAGGCGATGTTATCATTGTGACCGCCAATCGCCGCGAAGAATCCATTCAGGATGCGGCGATGGCGATAACCGCGTTCGGCGGGGAGGAGCTAGCCAGCCGGTCGATTACCGCGATCGAACAGGTCGGCGCGATTGCACCCGGCGTGCAGATCGCCACCTATCAGGGCGACACATCGATTTTTATCCGGGGCATCGGCACGCCGACGATCATCGCGGGTACGGACAGCTCGACTGCCACCTATGTTGATGGCGTCTATATCAGCCGTCCGGCGGCGATCGGGCCCCTGTTTTTCGATATCGACCGGATCGAAGTGCTGCGCGGACCGCAAGGCACGCTCTATGGCCGCAATGCCACTGGCGGCGCAGTCAATATCGTGACCAGTCGTCCGACCGATCATCTGGCTGGCAATCTGCAGCTGACGGTCGGCAATTATGATCGCTTTCGCATTGCCGGTGCGCTGAGCGGGCCACTGAACGACTCCATCCGGGCACGACTGGCGTTCCAGTGGGAGGATCGCGACGGATATGCAACCGTGATTCGCCCCGACAACAGCCCCGAGAAAGTCGAAGACAAGGAAGATTATTCCGTCCGGCTGACGGTCGAGGCCGATCTGTCGCCCGATGCGATGATCACGCTGAGCGGCGATTATTACCGCGCCGACGACAAGGCCAATGCCTATTTCTATGCAAGCGCCGGTTATGCCGACGAAATCCCGGGCTGGTATGGCACGCGGGAGGGATCGCAGACGCTTCCCTATTTCGGTATGAAAAATAGCGGTCGCGTGTCCGCGCCCGCTTCCCGAGTCCTTTATGCCGATGTGCCCTATTTTAACAAGGTCGAGAACTGGGGCCTTGGCGCAACGCTGGACTGGGATATCGCGGACTATAATCTGAAAGTCATCGGCAGCTACCGGGACACCAACCCCGTTTCACAGAATGAATTTGATCTGTCCGATGCCTTCGTCAACATCGTCGGCCGGGAGGAGGATCACTGGCAATGGAGCGGTGAGGTGCAGCTCAGCTCGCCTGCGGACAAGCCCTTTTCCTGGATCGCGGGCGCCTATTATTTCGAAGAGCGCAATATCATCGATAATGACATTTTCGGCAATTTCTGGGAACCTATCCTGATCCAGGGCTTCCTGGACCTGCAGGCAGCGGGCGTGCTGCCGCCCTTTCCGGTGGTCTTTCCCGAAAGCGACCAGTGTTGCGAACTGCATCTCAGCGGCGAACAGGACACCAAGGCCTGGGCCGCCTATCTCGACACGCAGTGGGATGTATCGGACCAGTTCACGCTACGGCTGGGCGGGCGCTACAGCGAAGAGCGGCGCGACGGGCGGCAGAATTTCGATCTGGTGATGCTGCCCGACATGCGGATCGCGCCAAACACGATCTTTTTCCCGAATGCGATCAGCGAGGATCGGGCGGCGGCTCAGCCGGACCCGTTCGGTTTCATCATCGCGCCGGTCAACGGGCCGACGACCTTCCGCGCCTTCACCCCCAAGCTGGGGATTGACTTCAAGCCGGTCGACGATGTGCTGCTCTATGCCTCGGTGCAGCGCGGCTTCAAGAGCGGCGGCTATAATATCGGCAGCAGCCAGCGCGACCCGTTCGAGCCGGAGAAAATCTGGTCCTATGAAATCGGAGTGAGAAGCGAGCCGCTCGACCGGGCGCTGCTGCTCAACGCATCGGCTTTCTGGTATGACTATAGCAATCTTCAGGCGCAGGACAGCGTCGGCAACCAGCCGATCATCCGCAATGTCGGCAAGGCGCGGGTGCGCGGTTTCGAGGTCGAAACTGTGGCGCGGCCGACGGACTTTTTCAAGCTGGAAGGCGCGCTGACCTATGTCGATGCGCAATTTACCGAGGGACAGCTGACCGAACCGCTGCGCCCTGCCCCGCTGACCCAGCCGCCCGGATCGCTGCTGCGCGACCTCGACGGATTGCGGCTGCCGCGTGCGCCGCGCTGGAAGTTCAGCCTGGCCGGACAGGTGGAGCAGCCGGTGGGGGACGCGGGCCGGGTCACGGCGCGCGCGGAATATCACTGGCAGAGCAAGATCTATTTCACCGTGTTCAATATCGATGCGGCGTCACAGGAGAGCTATGGTCTGCTCCGCGCCAGCCTTGGCTTTACCAGCGCCGACGACCGGTGGAGCATGCGGCTGTTCGGCGACAATCTGACCGGGGAGACCTATTTCACCAACCAGATCCTGACCGGCACCGTCTATGGCGCGGAATTTGTCGGGCCGCTGGGTGCGCCGCGCACCTATGGCGTCGACCTCAGGTTCAGTTTCTGATGCCCGACCGCAAATATGGAAAAGGAGATGTCGGATGATCGCTCCGATCGATGTGACCAAGAATGTCTTCGCCGCCTTTGGCGCGCATGATGTCGATACGATTGTCGGGTGGCTGCATCCCGATATCCGGATCGAATTTTACGGGCCCGAGGTCATTCCCTATGCGGGCAACTATGATGGCCTCGAGCAGGCACGCGGTTTTTTCGAGACGGTGTTGTCCTCGGTCGACATCCACCAGTTCGATCCGGAGGAATTTATCTGCGATGGGGACCAGGTTGTGGTTACCGGGCATCTGCGGCTGACCGCGCGCTCCACCGGCAGGCAGATCGAGTCCGATTTTGTCCATGTGATCACGGTGGCAGACGAAAAATGGCTGCTGTTCCGGGACTTCATGAATACGGTGGAAGCCGCGACCGCCTTTTCGGCCTAGGTCCGACCGCCGGATTATTCGGTCAGGTCTTCCCAGGCGTCTTTCAGCTTGCCGAAAAAGCCGGTTGAATTGGGCGTTTCGGCACCGGTTTCGGTTTCCTGAAATTCACGCAATATCTGCCGCTGCTGCTTGGTCAGCCGGGTCGGGGTCTCGACCTCGATCTGGACCACCATGTCGCCGTTGCCGCGTCCGCGCAGCACCGGCATGCCGGCCCCGCGCTGGTGAATCTGCTTGCCGGTCTGGATGCCGGCGGGGATGCGGATCGCATGTTTCTCGCCGTCGAGTCCGGGAATGGTGATTTCGCCGCCGAGCGCAGCCAGCGTGAAGCTGATCGGAGCGCGGGTGAACAGGGTGGTGCCCTCGCGTTCAAAAATATCGTGCCGGATCAGGTGGATGAAAATATAGAGATCGCCGGGAGGCGCGCCGCGTGCGCCGGCCTCGCCCTTGCCGGACAACCGGATGCGGGTGCCGGTATCGACGCCCGCCGGGATATCGACCTGCAGCGTCTGCGGCTTGTCGACCCGGCCTTCGCCATAGCAGACATGGCACGGGCTTTCGATCACTTCGCCGCGTCCCTGACAGCTGGCGCAGGTGCGTTCGACAACGAAAAAGCCCTGCTGGGCTCTTACCTTGCCGTGGCCGTGACAGGTCGGGCAGCGCTGGACGCCGGTACCGGGCTCGGCGCCGGAGCCGTCGCATTCGTCGCAGGCGACGGAGACATCGATTTCGATTTCGGTATGCTTGCCGTGATAGGCATCTTCCAGCGTGATTTCCATATCATAGCGCAAGTCGGCGCCGCGCGCGGGGCCGCGATGCTGCTGCTGGCCGCCAAAGCCGCCACCGGCACCGCCGCCAAATATGGTTTCGAAAATATCGCCAATATCGTTGAAAGCCGCGCCGCCGAAGCCGCCGCCACCGGCATTGTTGCCGCCACCATTGGTGAAAGCGGCGTGACCGTAGCGGTCATAGGCGGCCCGTTTCTGCGGGTCTTTCAGAACATCATAGGCTTCGCTGATCGACTTGAAGCGGGCCTCGGCAGCCGCATCGCCAGGATTCTTGTCCGGGTGCCACTGCATCGCCAGCTTGCGATAGGATGATTTCAGCGTCGCGCCATCACAATCGCGCGAGACGTTCAGTTGTTCATAATAATCGGTTTCGGATGCCATACTCATGCTTCCCCCAAAGCGAAAAAACCATCGTCCCGCCGCGGGCCGGAGCCGCCGGGTTTAAAACCGGCAGCCCTGACCCGCGCGCGAGCGATGTTCCTAATGTTATTCAGCCGCCTTGGCGTCATCTTTCTTGTCATCATCCGAGTCATCGACTTCGGAGAATTCGGCATCGACGACATCATCGTCAGCAGCCTTGGCCGCTGCGTCCGCTGCCGCCGCATCACCGGCGTCGCCGCCAGCCGCCTGTTCCGCTTCATAGATCTTCTGACCCATTTGCATGGAAACCTGAGCGAGCGCTTCGGACTTGGTCTTCATCGCTTCCGGATCGCCACTTTCGATGGCTTCCTTGGTTTCCTTGACCGCGGCCTCGATCCGGCCTTTCAGATCGGCGTCAATCTTGTCGCCATGCTCTTCCAGCTGCTTCTCGGTGGTGTGGACAAGACTTTCGGCATTATTCTTGGCTTCCGCCTCGGCCCGCCGCTTCTTGTCTTCTTCCGCGAATTTCTCCGCATCCTGCACCATCTGGTCGATATCGGCATCGCTGAGACCACCGGAGGCCTGGATCTTGATCTGCTGTTCCTTGCCGGTGCCCTTGTCCTTCGCCGACACGTTGACGATGCCGTTGGCATCAATATCAAAGGTCACGTCGATCTGCGGCACGCCGCGCGGTGCAGGCGGAATACCGACCAGGTCGAACTGGCCGAGCATCTTGTTGTCCGCCGCCATTTCGCGCTCGCCTTGGAACACGCGGATCGTCACCGCCTGCTGATTGTCATCAGCAGTCGAGTAGACCTGCGACTTTTTCGTTGGGATCGTGGTGTTGCGGTCGATCATGCGGGTGAACACGCCGCCGAGGGTTTCGATACCCAGCGACAATGGCGTCACGTCGAGCAGCAACACGTCCTTGACGTCGCCCTGCAGAACGCCTGCCTGGATCGCGGCGCCCATGGCGACCACTTCATCGGGGTTCACGCCGACATGCGGTTCCTTGCCGAAGAATTTCTGCACGGTTTCGCGTACCAGCGGCATGCGGGTCATACCGCCAACCATCACGACATCGTCGATGTCCTTGGCTTCGACGCCGGCGTCCTTCAATGCCTTTTTGCAGGGATCGAGGGTCCGCTTGACGAGATCGCCAACCAGCTTTTCCAGATCGGAGCGGCTGATCGTCTTGACCAGATGCTTCGGTCCGTTCTGGTCTGCGGTGATGAACGGCAGGTTGATTTCGGTCGTCTGCGCGCTGGACAGCTCGATCTTTGCCTTTTCAGCGGCTTCCTTGAGACGCTGCAGCGCGAGCTTGTCCTTGGTCAGGTCGATGCTTTCGGCCTTTTTGAAGTCGGCCGCGAGAAATTCGACCAGCTTTGCATCGAAATCTTCGCCGCCGAGGAAGGTGTCGCCGTTGGTCGATTTGACTTCGAAAACACCGTCGCCGATTTCGAGGATCGAAATATCGAACGTACCGCCGCCAAGGTCATAGACGGCAATGGTCTTGCCTTCGGCCTTGTCGAGACCATAAGCCAGCGCCGCAGCGGTTGGCTCGTTGATGATCCGCAGGACTTCGAGACCGGCGATCTTGCCGGCATCCTTGGTTGCCTGACGCTGTGCGTCATTAAAATAGGCAGGCGTGGTGATCACGGCCTGGGTCACGGTTTCGCCGAGATAGGCTTCCGCCGTTTCTTTCATCTTCTGCAAGGTATAGGCGGAAATCTGGGACGGGCTGTAGTCTTCGCCGCCGGCTTTTACCCAGGCGTCGCCGTTGGATCCCTTGACGATCTGATAGGGAACCAGTTCCATATCCTTTTTCGTCATCGGATCATCGAACCGGCGACCGATCAGACGTTTCACCGCAAAGATCGTGCTTTCCGGATTGGTCACAGCCTGGCGCTTGGCCGGCTGACCGATCAGACGTTCGCCATCCTTGGTGAATGCGACGACAGACGGAGTGGTCCGTGCGCCTTCCGAATTTTCAATTACCTTTGGCTTGCCGCCATCCATAACGGCAACACAGCTGTTGGTGGTGCCCAGGTCAATTCCGATAACTTTACCCATAAATCCCTCAATCAATTTTCTAACATTAGCAAAATTGCCGCCCGGCCCTGTTCAATCGGCACCGTTACGGCTTCGACAAGCGATATAGGAGGCATTTTTCTTGGCACAAGACGTGAGTCCCTCTACATTTGAAAAATCAACGCAAAACAACCATATCAGACCCGATTTGAACCGGCTTAACGAGGTATCCCAATGCACAAGATCGCCATGTTGCTTATCGCATCCCTCTCCTTCTCGCTGGCATCCTGCGGCCAAGGTGACTTCCTTCATGCGGACAAGGCAGTGGTCAACCTGTCTCCCGTCGATGATCATCCTTCCGCCGGCTATATGAATCTGCATGGCGGGCCGGTCGATGTCGCGCTGGTCGGCGTCACGTCAGACGATGTGCTGCGCATGGAGATGCACGAGACGACCGAAAGCGGCGGCATGGCCAGCATGGCCAAGCTGAAGGAGATACCGGTTCCGGCAGGAGAAACGGTGAAGCTGGAGCCCAGTGGCAAGCATCTGATGATCTGGGGTGTCGGCGCAGGATCAAGGAAACGCGGTCTGCTGAAAATGACCCTGATCTTTTCCAACGATGACCGGATCGAGATTGATGCGGTGATAAAAAATCCCGGCGAGGCTGCACCAGCGGCCGAATGATCGACCACTAGATTGACTGGCCGCGCGCTGACCCCTGATGAAATTTCGCTGTGCCGATCGGTTTTCGGCCAGGCGATCGATTATGATCAGGTCAGCATATTCAACCGCAAATGGTGGCCGTTCCAGAACCCGCGCGTCACCATGGCGCCCGATGGCAATCTCTGGTTTCATCCCAAGGGCAATCTGTTCTGCGACGATTTCTGCGGATCATCGCGCAACATCCAGGCGCTGTTCATCCATGAAATGGTGCATGTCTGGCAGCATCAGCAAGGCGTGTTTCTGCCGCTCGCCCGCCACCCCTTCTCCCGCTATGATTATGAGCTGAAAGCCGGCAAGGCTTTTGGACAATATGGGATTGAACAGCAGGCCGAGATTGTCAGCCATTATTTCCTGCTGAAAAGCGGAGCCCGATTGAAAAATGGCTATGGGCTTGCCGACTATCATGGGCTGCTGCCCTTCTAGATCGCGCCCAAGGCAGACAGGCGGATGATCGGGAGGCAGTACCTCCCGATCATCCGCTCTTTAATTATCGCCGCTTAAAAGCGATAGGCGAGACCAGCGCTGATCACCCAGGGATCGAGCCGGTGCCGCGTGCGCAAGACTTCGGTCTGCCCTGCATACCAGCGGGCCGTGGTGTTGACGAAATAGCGTTTGGCATCGACCGTCAGGCCAAGCCCCTTGTCATTTACCGGCACGTCAAAGCCTGCCTGCAGGGCAAATCCGACCTTGTCGTTCATTTTCTGCCGGGTGGCGCCAAGCGCCTTCGCTGTTGCGCCGGGCTTTTCATCGATGAAGATGAAATAGGTCGGCCCTGCCCCGATATAGGGTTTGAACCCCGATCCGGTGACGATATGATATTTCGCGGTCAGGGTCGCGGGAATGATATTGGCATCGGCGACGAGCCCGGCGCCGGCCAGAGGTCCCGTGCCGGTCACGTCATGCTGGGTGACGCAGCAGATGGTCTCCAGAGAAATATTCGGAGTGAAGAAATATTCCGCGGCGATGGTCGGCACGAACTTGTCGTCGGCCTCCGTCTGGGTACCGGCGGGCAGTCCGATATTGTCCAGTTCGACCGACGTAATCTTGCCGTCGGGAGCTACCAGCGTCCCCAGCACCTTGACCTGGAGCTTGCCATCGGTGGAGCCAGCGGAAGCGGCTCCGCTCATTGCCAGCGCAGCCGCCGCAACGGCCAATTTCAACGTATTTTTCATAAGGTTCTGTCCCTGTGCGTTAGCGAACTGGTCGGTTACCAGCTACTGACCGGAGCCATTAGCGGGCCGCCAAAAGCGCCGACATACGCAAAGTTCCTTATGTGGACAGTGCCCTTATCCTGACCTGTTGCGGGATCAGCTACAGGCGCTATTCGATCGTCGCTGGAGCGCCGCCATCTTGTCCTTGATGCGCAGCCGGAGTCGTTTCATTTGCTGCATTTCCTGCTGCCGCCCGGCCGCCTTGCAATTGTCGATCAGACGATTCAATTTCCGGTGCTTCAGTTTCAGCGTTTCCAGATAATTTTGCATGGCGTTCTCCTTGACGCCCTTGATAAACAAGATCCAATTATTGATCTAATCGAAATGAATTCACCTGACCAATTTATGAAGTCTATCACCTGAAGGTCATCGCGGCCAGCGGCCCTCAGCTGCGGCCCCAGTGAATTTAAGGGAGCAGCCCCAGTTTTTCACGCCGCATCCAGCGCCCCAGCATCAGCACGGCGACCACGGTCAGCCCGCTCGCCAGACCGGTCCAGATTCCGATGCCCTGCCAGTCCTGCCAGAATGCGAGACCTGCGCCCATGCCGATGCCGATGAACCAGTAGCCCATCAAGGCGAACAGCATCGGCACGGTCGTGTCGTGGAGACCGCGCAACATGCCGGCACCCACTACCTGGGCCCCGTCCACGATCTGGAAGATCGCGGCGATGGCCAGAAAGCTGACCGCCAGGGCCGCCACTTTTTCATTGCCGGGCGCGCTGGCATCGATGAATATCGAGATCAGAAAATCGGGGGCGAGGACAAAGACCAGCGCCATCGCCGCCATGAAAGACGTGCCGAGAATGAAACTGACCCATCCCGCGCGCATGATACCGGCATGGTTCTTCCGGCCATATTGAATGCCCACCCGCACCGTCGCTGCCTGTCCCAGCCCCATCGGCACCATGAAGGTCAGCGCGGCTAGCTGCAACGCAATGGCATGGGCCGCGACAGATTCGGCACTGATCAGGCCCATCAGCAAGGCGGCAAGGCCGAAAACCGACCCTTCCAGCCCCATGGTGATGGCAATCGGCAGGCCGAGCTTCCACATCATCCGGAACCGCTGCCAGTCGCTGCGCCAGAAACGCCCGAACAGATGATAGCGGCGGAAACGCTTGTGATAGATCACCACCAGCGCCATTCCGCCAAACATCAGGACATTGGTCATGACGCTGCCGATACCGGCACCGATGACGCCGAACGCGGGCACGCCAAAGTTTCCAAAGATCAGCGCATAGTTGAACAGGCCGTTGGCCAGAACGCCGATGATGCTGATCACCAGAGCGGTGACCGGCTGCTCCAGCGCCGAAATGAAATTGCGGAGGATGATGAAGAACAGGAACGGCAGGATCGACCACATATAGGCGCTGATATAGGTGCCCGCCATGGCCGCGAGATCGGCCTGCTGGCCAAAGGTCAGCAGGATCGTTTCGGTATTCCACAATATGACCCAGAAGGGCAGAATGACCGCAGTCGCTGCCCACATCGCCTGCCGGAAGGTGCGTCGTACATCGCGAACGCTGTTGCCCATCCGGCCGATCTCGGTCGCCATCATCGGCGCGGAAGCGGTAATCAAGCCCATGCAGAAAATGGCCGCGCTCATGGCGAGATTGAAACCTAGCGTGGCAGCGGCGAGTTCGCGCGCGCCGAGCCATCCGAGCATCAGCACATCGGTGGCACCGATCAGCGCCATCGTCAGGTTGGACAATATCAATGGCCAGGCAAGAGCGATCGTGACGCGCAATTCGTGCCGCCAGGGATGTTGCTCTCGCAGGCTAGGGGGCGCTCCGGTCATCGGCGCCCGTTAGCCCAAGGCACGGCGCTAGGCCAGTAAAACCGAGCGCCGTGCCTAAAGGATCAGCAAATTATCTTGGATCGTCGGGATAACCGCGCATGCCGTAGCAATCGTCATCAAGCCGTCCGCGGCGATCATAGCCGTCGCAGCCGTCGTCCTTGTCGACGAAATAGCCCGCAGCAGCACCGGCCGCAGCGCCGATGGCAGCGCCTTCGACGACATTACCGCCGGTCAGTGCGCCGATGGCGGCACCGGCCGCGGCACCAGCTCCGGCACCTTCCGCCGCATAATTTTCCGCACAGGCAGACAGGCTAAGCGCCGATATGCAGACGGTTCCGGCCAGCGCCAGTTTTTTTCCCAATATATTCATCGTGATTCTCCTCAAGATAAGCCCCGTGAACCCGTATAACACATTGATCCGGCAATCGTTCCTGACAAAAAGAAATGTTCACGCCGGCCAGTGGCCAGAGGGCGGCGAGCCGAGCGGAAAATGGGTTTGCCCGACCTGATTTCATTTGATACCATCCGGTCATTGAGCAAGCGGCCCAACCCGCGCTTGCGACAATGGTGATCCTATGAAATTGTCAGATTATGATATGTCCGCTTCCCGCGGATTTCTTTCGCATTTCGAGATGGCGGAGATTGATCTTCCCGATATATTTTCGCCGATATTGGAAGCAGCAGACAATCTGTCGGGGCTGATGACGACCGGCCGGGTCCGCCACTGGCTGCACCGTTTGCCAACGCTTGATCTGGCAGACTGGGCGGCCAGTGCGCCGGAGGAGCAGATACGCGTGGCGATGGTCCGCTACAGCTTTCTGGTCCAGGCCTATGTCTGGGGCGAGAGCGAAGCACCGGCCACCCTGCCCGCCAATCTCGCGCGGCCGATGGTGGCGCTGGCTGACCGTCTCGATCAGGCGCCTCTCCTGCCGTACAGCGGCTATGTCCTGGACAATTGGGCGCGACTCGACCCGGACAGCCCGATCGGTCTCGACAATGTCTATATGGTGCAAAATTTCTATGGCGGAGCGGATGAAAACTGGTTCGTGCTGATCCATGTCGCGATCGAGTCCGCGGCGGGGCCGATTCTGGACTTGGCCTGCGATCTGGTTGCGGCAGCCGAAGCGGAAGATATCACAGCCGCAACGGCGCGGCTGGAGGAAATGCACGGTCACTGGGATGCAGTGAACGCGATCTTCGACCGGATGCCCGAGCGCTGCGACCCCTATATCTATTTTCAGCGCGTGCGGCCCTATATTCATGGCTGGGCCAATAATCCGGCGCTGCCCGACGGCCTGATCTACGAGGGCGTGGAGAAATATGGCGGCAAGGGTCAGGCCTTTCGCGGCCAGACCGGATCGCAAAGCTCGATCGTGCCGAGCATGGACGCGCTGTTTCAGGTGCGGCACGAAAATGACCCGCTGCGCACCTATCTCGACGAGTTGCACGCTTACCGTCCGGTCCAGCATCGGCGCTTCATCGAGGACCTGCGCGAGCGGAGCAAATTGCGCGAATTTGCGGTGGCCAGCGGCGACGCGGCGCTGCGGGATGCGTTCAATGCCAGCGTCGAACAGGTCGCCCGGTTCCGCACCCGGCATCTGGAATATGCGGCCAGCTATATCAACAAGCAGGCAGGCAGCGGCAGGGGCAATGACACGGAAGTCGGCACCGGCGGCACGCCCTTTATGAAATATCTGAAAAAGCACCGCGATGAAAATCGGGCACAGACTATTTGAATAAGGGATGGCGGCCGGTTAGGGCTGAGCCTATCGAAAAGCGGCGCTGAGCTTTGCCCGGCTTCGGCCCGGCGGGCTCGGCGCTAACGGGGAGCGGGGACAGAGATGCTATCGGCAATCGGACTTATCGGCGGACTGGGGCTGCTCATCTGGATGACGGTACGCGGGGTCAATATCCTGATCGCCGGGCCGGTGGCGGCGGCCGTGGTGGCGCTGACCAGCGGCATTGCCTGGCTGCCACCCTTGGCCGCAGCGGGTGCGCCGGATTTCGCCACGGCCTATATGGACGGCTTTGTCGGCTTTTTCAAAAGCTGGTTCTTCATGTTTCTGCTCGGCGCGATTTTCGGCGAGATCATGGGCGCGAGCGGCGCGGCAGCGAGCGTCGCTCACTGGATCGTCGAGAAGATCGGGATCAAACATGCGGTGCTGGCGGTGGTCGCGGCCTGCGCGGTGCTGACCTATGGCGGGGTCAGCGTGTTCATCGTCTCGTTCAGCGTCTATTCGCTGGCGGTGCATCTGTTCCGCGAGGCGGATCTGCCGCGGCGGTTCATTCCCGCCGCACTGGCCTTCGGATCGGTGACCTTCACCATGACCAGCGCCGGATCCCCCGAAATCCAGAATCTGATCCCGATGCAATTTCTGGGTACCACCGCCTATGCCGGCTGGCAGGTCAGTCTGGTGATTGCGCTGTTCATGGCGGTGACCGGCCATTTCTGGCTCAATCATATGGTCAAGCGGGCGGTCGCCAAGGGCGAGCATTTTGTCGGCCGGGAGAGCGACGACCATAATAGCGATTACAGCAACCTGCCGGCGCCGCTGCTCTGCATCCTGCCGCTGGTCGCGGTGCTGGCGGTCTTTCTGGTCTTTCAATATCCGCAGGATATGGGGCCGCTGTCCGCGATATTGCCCGGCGAATCGCTCGACCAGTGGGCGCTGGTGGCGGCGCTGGGCACGGGGGCGGCGGTCGCGCTGATGGTCGGTTACCAGCAACTGCAATCCATGCCCGAGGCCTTTTCGCGCGGCGCGACCAGCGCGGTGGTGGCGATCACCAACACCTGCGCGGTGGTCGGCTTTGGCTCGGTCGCGAAACTGTCGCCGGCCTTTCAGGAAGCACTGGTGATGGTGCAGAATATTCCGGGCAGCCCGCTGATCGGGGCGGCGGTTGCGGTGACCGTGATCGCCGGTCTGACCGGCTCGGCCAGCGGCGGCCAGTCGATCGCCCTGCCCCTGATCGCGCCGCATTATATGGATGCGGGCGCGCAGCCGGACGAGCTGCACCGGGTCGTCGCCATTTCCTCCGGCGCGCTCGACAGCCTGCCGCACAACGGCTATGTCGTGACCACGATCCGTGCGGTCTGCGGCGAAACGCACAAGGACGCCTATGGCGCGGTCGGCGCGCTGACCGTGGTGATTCCGGTTGTCGGCACGATCATGGCGGTGATATTGTTCACGATGTTCTGATGACCGTCTCGACCCGCCTCTACCAGACTGCCGACCGGCAAGACTTCATTGATCTCAACCGCGACTGGATCGAGGAATATTTTGTCATGGAGGACAGCGACCGGGAGCAACTGGAAGAATTGGAAGCATCCATATTGGGAAAAGGCGGGCGGATTGTCGTGGCCGAAACGGACGGACTGGTGGTCGGCACAGGCGCCATTCTGCCGCCGCATCACGATCCGGGCGATGGCCGCAACTGGCTGGAGATTGTCAAAATGGCGGCGCGCAAGGATTTGCGCGGACGGGGTATTGGCCAGGCGGTGATGGATGCGCTGATCGCGCAGGCCCGCGCGATGCAAGCCGATGCCATCTGGCTGGAGACCAATGCCGGTCTGACGGCGGCGGTCCGGCTGTACGAGCGCAGCGGGTTCCGGCATCTGGGCGCGAGCGAGCTATGGCCGACGCCCTATGCGCGGTGCAATGTACAGATGGTGCTGATGTTGGGAGACGGGTAACACAGAATTGGTGCCGAGCTTTCCGGACAGTGTCTCGCGCCAACCGTGCTTCGACAAGCTCAGCACGAACGGAATTTGGGACGTCGCTCTGTACTGCACAAGGCCTCGGCCAATCACCGTTCGCCCTGAGCCTGTCGAAGGGCGTCAGGAGGCAGGCGGTATTTCGATAGTCTCAGCCCTTAAACTTTGCCCCCACGCGCCTATTTCAGCCGTTCGATCTTGCTCGCCGCTTCGTCGATGATCGCGGCGACATCGAGAATCTTGTCCGACCCCTTTTCCTCGCTGGCAAGGCGGATGCGGACCGCGCTTTTCAGATTGTGCATCGCGCGGCGGATCGAGGCGCCGTCGCTGGCTTCGCCCATTTTCGAGACGCCGTCGAGCCGAGCGAGTATCTCGTCGATATGCGGCTGTTCCTCGGCGAGCCGGGCCTTGCCGGCCTCGGTGATCGCATAGATTTTCTTGCCCTCCTGATCGACCGTTTCGTCGATCAGGTCCATCTCCGCCATCAGCGTCAGCGTCGGATAGACGATCCCCGGGCTGGGCGCATAATGGCCGCCGGTCATCTCCTCGATCTGGCGGATCAGGTCATAGCCGTGGCGCGGCTCCTCGGCGATCAGGTGGAGCAGCACCAGCCGCAATTCGCCGCGCCGGAACATCCGGCCGCGGCGCTTGCCGACCGCTCCTTCAAAGGCCGCCTCGGCAAAGGCTCTGGCAAATTTTTGCCCAACTTCCGGGTTCCAGCCACGGCCTCGACCCCCTCTGGGTCCACCGGGTCCAAATTTTCTTCCATGCATCATGGCAGGTGAGTCTTTCTATATCTAAACTATGTTTAAGATATATCTTTTCAAGACACAGGCAAGAGTGAATTGCGCAAAAATGGTCAAGCTCCTGATTTTCAAATCCTATTTTTGGAGATCGGGCGCGCGCTTATCCTTTCCTCACATTGGCTAGTCGGCAGCGAGGCGCGGCAGCGCTAGTCAGGATGCCGAGAGGAACATATTATGGATCTGGGAATTACCGGCAGGAAGGCGCTGATCAACGGCGGCAGCGCGGGACTGGGCCGCGGCGCGGCGCTGGCACTGGCGCGGGAAAAGACCGAATTGTTCATCACCGCCCGAGGCGAGGAACGGCTGATGGCGGTCTGCGAGGAACTGGTGCGCGAAACCGGGGCCAATATCACGCCGATTGTCGCCGATCACAGCAGCGACGAGGGCCGCGAGACCATTCTCTCGATCTGCCCCGACCCCGACATTCTGGTGGCGACCTGCTCGCCCCCGCCCTTTTCCGGTGATTTCCGCACCGTCGGCAGGGCGGAATGGGAGGAAGCGCTGTCGCTGACCCTGCTCAGCCCGGTGGAATTTATCAAGGCGGTGATCGACGGCATGGTCGAGCGCAAATGGGGCCGGATCGTCAATATCGCGACCGGTGCCGCCAAATATCCCGCGGCGATGCGGGTGCTGTCGGGCCCGCCGCGCGCGGCGCTGGTCAATTATACGGTGGCGGTGGCCAAACAGGTCGCCCGCCATGGCGTGACGATCAACAATATCCTGCCAGGCATGCATCATACACCGGGCATCCGCGGCATGTTCGACAGCCAGGCGGAAGCCAATGGTACCAGCTATGACGAGGAGGTCGAAAAATTCGTCAGGCAGGTGCGAATCCCGGTCGGCCGCTTTGGCGATGCCGAGGACATGGGCATGTTTGTCGCGATGTTCTGCAGCGAGATGGCCGGCTATGCGACCGGGCAGAGCCTGGTGGTCGATGGCGGAATGGGGAATTCTATTTTTTGAGGGTGCGGTAAAGACGAGCAGCAACAGATGGCACCCTAGCGAATGCGGAAGCCTGATCCGAATTTGGTTATACACGGTACGATTGGATTAGATGTCAGCCTTCTGACACGACAGTTATTCTGGCTCATGTTTCAGGAGCTGACTGCAAACGCTGAAAATCATATCGGCAAGCAACGACAAATCATCACTGCTTGCTGATATTTTGTAATATCGATTCACGTCGTACCCGACGCCAACGCCTCCGACTTTGATTTGCCCCGTTCTCATGATTTGATCAAGAGTTTCAAGCAAATGCCGCTCTAGTATTGTTGGTCCGTTTTCCGCCAATGTCGAATCATCAACAGGTGCGCCATCCGATATAACAACTAATAGCTTTTTTGGCTCCGTGCGCGCACCAAGGCGACCAGCTGCCCATGATATTGCTTCACCGTCGATATTTTCCTTCAAAAGCTCGGGATGCAACATCGTGTTCCAGCTCTGGTCGTCGGGATTCTGGTCAAAAGATTTATAGATCAGGTGCAGCAAAGCATTGAGCCTTCCGGGATAAGCTGGCTTTCCTGCCTCAATCCATTCATGCCTCGGATAGCCGCCCTGCCAACTGCTCGTGGTAAAACCCAATATTTCGCAGGCGAAGCCTTTTTCCGTCAGATATTCGGTCACCCATTTGGTAGCCGCAGCCGTCTCGGCGATTTTTTCACCCCGCATCGATCCCGAATGATCAACCAGCAACGTGACAGCGATTCCATTGGCTTGCGCCAACAACCCGGTTCGGGGGCCAATCGTAGCAGACTGTTTTTCTAGGTGAGCATACGCTTTTTCAAACTCAGAAAGCGATTTAGCCCAGCATCTTCTGATGCTTCGCTTTGACTTTCGCGGTTCTTTAGGACCCAATTCCAGCAACCGGTCAGGAAATTCCCTAGCCAGCATAACCCTATCATGCACATCGGTAAAAACAGAATAATCGATAGGATCGGCAGGATCATCAACTCCTACCGCCGGAGGCCTTTCCGGCCTTGATCGTTCTGTATGCCACATGAGCACAATCAGTCCGGTAACTACCGTAAGTGCTAGTAAAAGATTGATAGTCTCTCCCGCGATCGAATTGCCTTACTCTTCCGGCTTCTTCGCCACTCCGACCAAGGCCGGGCGCAGCAGCCGGTCCTTGATCACATAGCCGGCCTGCATTTCCTGCACGATCGTGCCGGGTTCATGCTCGTCGGTGGGGATTTCGACCATTGCCTGATGCTGGTTGGGGTCAAGCGGCAAGCCGACTGCAGCGACGCGCTTGATGCCGTTTTTCTCGAACACCGACTGCAGCTCGCGGCCGGTGGCCTCGATGCCGTTGATCAGACCCTTCCATTTTTCCTCGTCCTTGACCTCGGCGGGGATGGCCTCGAGGGCGCGCTGCATATTGTCCATCACCGAAAGCATGTCGCGGGCAAAGCCGGTCGCGGCATAGGCGCGGGCGTCCTGCGCGTCCTTTTCGAGACGGCGGCGGACATTCTGCGTTTCGGCCTGGGCGTAGAGCACCGCCTGCTGCGCTTCGGCGATCGCGTCTTCCAGCGCCTCGATGCGGTTGTCGGCATTTTCCGGCTGCGGGTCGGCACTCTTGTCGGTCTCGGCACCGCTATCCTTCATCGAGTCCGGCACACCTTCCAGCTCGGCTGCGGCAGCCTTGTCGGCATCATTGTTATCGGTTTTCTGCTTCTGATCACTCATGTTCTAAATCACTCTAATATCTGTCATTTGGTCAACAATCGCGACAGGGTTTGCGCGGTGAAGTCTACCATGGGTACGATGCGCGCGTAATTCAACCTTGTCGGGCCAATCACGCCGACCACGCCGACCACCTGTCCGTCGCCGTCCTTGTAGGGCGCCGCTATCACAGATGAGCCGGAAAGCGAGAATAATTTATTTTCCGCGCCGATAAATATTTTGGCAGCCTCGGCGTCGCGGGCGTTGTCGAGCAGGCGGGCAATTTCCTGCTTGCCCTCAAGCTCGTCGAGCAGCCGCCGGACACGGTCGAGATCGGCAAGCGCGCTATTGTCCTGCAGCAGATTGGCCTGGCCGCGCACGATCAGCACCGGCCGATCCGCGGGGTCGCGGCTCCAGGTCACCATACCGGCCTTGACCAGCTCTTCCGACGCCTTGTCGATCGCCAGCTCGCCGGCGCTGATCTCGCGGTCGAGCTGCGCGAGCGCCTGTGACAGACTCTTGCCGCCATAGCGGGCGGTGAGATAATTGCCCGCCTCGACGAGGGCCGAATCCGAGACACCGGGCGGCAGGTCGAGCACCCGGTTTTCGATGCCGCCGTCCTGGCCAACGAGGATTGCCAGCCCCTGCCCTTCGGACAATTTCACGAAATTGAACTGTTTGAGCAGAGGTTCGCGCTTTGGCACCAGCACCAGTCCGGCACAGGAGGAAAGACCCGACAGGATCGAGGTGGTGGCGCGCAGCGCATCCTCGACCGGGCCCTGTTCGGTGATCTGGCTCTCGATCGCCTCGCGCTCCTGCTGCGACGGCTCGGCGGCCTGCATCATGCCGTCGACAAACAAACGCAGGCCGAGTTCGGTCGGCATCCGCCCGGCGCTGGTATGGGGCGCGGCGAGCAGGCCGAGTTCCTCGAGATCCTGCATGACATTGCGGATCGAGGCCGGCGAGAGTTCGAGTCCCGGGGCCTTGGAGATGGTGCGCGAACCGACCGGCGCGCCGCTTTCGAGATAGGATTCGACCACCACCCGGAAAATGGCGCGGGTGCGGTCGTTCATTTCGGTGATCGGTGTGTTGGGCATGGGTTATAGATAGGATGAAACGCAACCGGTTTCCAGCGCGCAATTGGAGCGGCGGTGCTGGATGCGGAGCTGGTCCGGCGAACAGCTTTCTTCGCCGCCAGAGCTCCGCATCAAGTGCGGAGCACGGAGATGATTGCGGACGGCATCTTGCTTGCCCCGATCAAGGCGTCATTGCGAGCGGAGCGAAGCAATCCGGAGTTTCGCGCGCAGGCGCTCTGGATTGCCGCGTCGCTGCGCTCCTCGCAATGACGGCGATTTTTTTGGGAGAGGAATAGGGTGGCAAGCCCTTGCGTCTTTCTCTAAGCAGCTCCCTTCAAAGCCACAGGAGAATCACACATGCGACCATCGGGCCGTGCGCCGGACGAAATGCGCGCCATTTCCATCGAAACCGGATTTACCAAACATGCCGAAGGAAGCTGTCTGATCAGCTTTGGCGATACGCGGGTGCTGTGCACCGCCAGTATCGAGACGAGCCTGCCGCCATGGATGCGCGGCAAGGGGACCGGCTGGGTCACCGGCGAATATTCGATGCTGCCCCGCGCCACCCATACCCGTGGCAGCCGGGAAGCGGCGCGCGGCAAGCAGTCGGGCAGAACGCAGGAAATCCAGCGGCTGATCGGGCGCTCCTTGCGCTCGGTCGTCGATCTCAAAAAGCTCGGCGAGCGGCAGATCACGCTCGATTGCGATGTGATCCAGGCCGATGGCGGCACGCGGACGGCCTCGATCAGCGGCGCCTGGGTGGCGCTGCGGCTGGCGGTTAACGGGCTGCTCGACCAGAAAGTGCTCAAGGAAGACCCGATCGAACAGAAGATCGCGGCGATCAGCTGCGGTATTTTTGACGGCACGCCGGTGCTCGATCTCGACTATGACGAGGACAGCAATGCCGGGGCGGATGCCAATTTCGTGCTGACCGGTGATGGCAATATCGCCGAGGCGCAGGCGACAGCCGAGGGCCAGACCTTTGACGAGGAAAGCCTGATGCGGCTGATGCGGCTGGCGAAGATTGGTTGCGGCCGGATTTTCGAGGCTCAGGACAAGGCTGTCGGTTAGGGTTTAACGACAAGAGTAACCGTTCGCCCTGAGCCTGTCGAATGGCACTTTTCGTCAAGAGGTGCTTCGACAAGCTCAGCACGAACGGAAAAAGATTGTCCTCTCCCTTTGAGGGAGAGGACAAATGTAAATTGCAAACTTGTTTGCTAGTGAAATTCGGTGAGGGGTGAGCGGCAAGACGCCCCCTCTCCAACGTCGCCTAACGAGCAAGCTCGTAAGGCTTTGGTATCCTCTCCCTCTAGGGGAGAGGATGGAGAAGAATAATGACCACCCACCGCAAACTCGCCCCCGGACGCCTGATCATCGCCAGCCATAACCAGGGCAAGGTACGGGAAATCCGGGCGTTGCTGGAGCCTTATGGCATCGAGCCGGTGTCGGCGGGCGATCTGGGATTGCCCGAGCCGGAAGAGACCGGGACGAGCTTTGCCGAAAATGCGCTGCTCAAGGCGCGGGCGAGCGCCGATGGCGCGGATTGCGTGGCGCTGGCGGATGACAGCGGACTTTGCGTGGCAGCGCTGGACGGCAAGCCGGGGGTCTATACCGCTGACTGGGCCGAGCGGCAGTGGTTCGAGGGCGAGCCGGGGCGCGACTGGTATATGGCGATGGGCAAGGTCGAGGGGCTGCTGGCCGAGCAAGGGCCCGATGTCGATCGCAGCGCCTATTTTGTCTGTACGCTGGCCTTGGCCTGGCCGGACGGCCATTCGGAAGTGTTCGAGGGCCGGGTACAGGGCCATCTGGTCTGGCCACCGCGCGGGACACTGGGCTTCGGCTATGATCCGGTGTTTCAGCCGGTCGGCATGGAGCAGAGCTTTGCCGAGCTGGACCCTGAGCGGAAGCAGGCGATGAGCCATCGGGCGGATGCGTTCCGGAAGCTGGTTGCGGGCTGTTTTTAGGGGCGACCGTTCGTTCCGAGTCTGTTGAGACGCAGGCCACCGAAGGTGAACGACGTCTAGCCGGCTTGCAATGTGTCGACGGTCAAGGTGCTTCGACAAGCTCAGCACGAACGGCATTTGAAAAATGAACGCTTACGGCCCCCACCCCGTTCGTCCTGAGCCTGTCGAGGGACCTCTATCGGACTTGCGGTGTATCGACGAGCAAAGTGCTTCGGCAAACTCAGCACGAACGGAACGTGCTCCGCACTTGATGTGGAGCTCTGGAGGCATGAGCCTGACAGCCGATAGGGCTCCGCATCCAGTGCGGAGCACAGGCGTCATCCCTTCAGGGGATCCCGGCCCATGATATTGCCGGCGGGGCTGTAGCGGCAGACCAGGAAATCGTCGCGGGCATTGCTGGCCAGGGCGCAGCCGATCCGCTGGCTGGTTGGCCAGATCATCTGGACATAATGGGCGACATCGCCCCAGGTGCCCGTATTGCTGTTGTCGGGGACCAGTCCCGGCTTGAAATAGCGTTTCTCGTCGACCCAGGCACCGACCATCTCGCCATAGCCATAGGCATCGCGGGTGCCCATCCAGAGATTTTCGCCCTGCCGGGGGTTGCGGCCGGTTTGGGGGTCATGGGCGAATTTCCCGGTGCGGGCCAGAGTCGCGGCATAGATGGCGGCATCCTTGGCCAGTTCGGCGTTCCAGACCAGTTTCGGTGCGCCGACCTCTGCCCGGACCTGATCATGGGCGCGCATCATCGCGCTCTGCAGGCGGCTGTCGCTGCGGGGCTTCGGCGCCATGCTGGGGCGGGGCTCGACCACTGTGATCGGCGACTGGCCGTGCGAGGGCGCCGGGGAGCAAGCCGCAATGGCTGGCGTGATCAGAAGGATGGCGCTAAGGGCGCGGACAATATGCATGAAGCGGTCTCTACCAGGAAAAAGATGAACGGAAGTGATATGGGGCCGCTGGCGCTCTATATCCACTGGCCCTTCTGCGTCTCCAAATGTCCCTATTGCGATTTCAACAGCCATGTCCGGGAACAGGTGGATGTTGCGGTCTGGCAGGGTGCGCTGCTCGCCGATATGGCGCACGAGGCGGCGCTGGTGCCGGGGCGAAAATTGTCGAGCATCTTCTTCGGCGGCGGCACGCCCTCGCTGATGCCGCCGGCGCTGGTCGAGGCGCTGATCGCGGCGGCGGAGCGGCACTGGGGTTTTGCAGAGCAAATCGAGATCACTCTGGAGGCCAATCCGTCTTCGGTCGAGGCGGCGAATTTTCACGATTTGGCGGGGGCCGGGGTGAACCGGGTGTCGCTGGGCCTGCAGGCGCTGGATGACGAGACGCTCGGCTTTCTCGGGCGGGCGCATGATGTGGCCGAGGGGCTGGCGGCGCTGGATATCGCGCAACGGGCGTTCGGGCGAGTCAGCTTTGATCTGATCTATGCCCGGCCGGGGCAAACGGTGGATGCCTGGCAGGCGGAGCTGGAGCGGGCGCTGGGCTTTGGCACCGGGCATCTGTCGCTCTACCAGCTGACCATCGAACCGGGGACGCGGTTCGAGACTTTGGTGCGGACCGGCGCGCTGGTGCCGGCGGACGATGACCATTGCGCCGACCTGTTCGAGCTGACCCGGGGCGTCATGACGGCAGCCGACCTGCCCGCCTATGAGATCAGCAACCATGCTAAGCCGGGGCAGGAAAGCCGTCATAATCTGACCTACTGGCGCTATCAGGATTATATCGGCATCGGCCCCGGCGCGCACGGGCGGCGGCTGGCGCAGGCGACCGAGCGGCACAAGAAGCCGGAGAATTTTCTGTCTGCGGTTGAGCGCAACGGGAGCGGGCTGAAGGTCGAGCAACCGCTGTCGCCCCAGACGCGGGCGATGGAAGCACTGATGATGGGGCTGAGGCTGGCGGAGGGCGTCGATCTGGAAGTACTGGAGGCAAAGACCGGGCTGACGGCGGCAGCGATGGTCGATGGCGGCGAGGTGGCGAAGCTTGCCGATATGGGTTTTGTCGAGCGGCGCGAGGGGCGATTGATCGTCCGGCCCGAGGGCATGCCGCTGCTGGATGCGCTGCTGCCGAAGATCATCGCGGATGTGCTCCGCACCTGATGCGGAGTTGTGTCGGCGGAGAACAGCGCTTGCGGCCAGAGCTCAGCATCAGGTGCGGAGCACAAGCACCGATTGGACTTTGATTTCGGACCTGCTAGACTACGCCCGTTCACCCTGAGCCTGTCGAAGGGTGGATAGACGCCATGCTTCGACAGGCTCAGCACGAACGGATTTCATGGCCGATAGCAGTCAAACCCTGATCAACGCCTTTACCGCCTATCTGCGCGATGACCGGCGGCGGTCGGCGCATACGGTGCGGGCCTATGTCATTACGGCCGAGCGCTTCTGCGCCTTTCTGATGGATCATATCGGCGGCGGGGTCGGCGCGGATGAGATCAGGGCGCTGAAACAGGCGGATATCCGCTCCTATCTGGCCTATCGCCGTGGCGACGGGCTGACCAACAACAGCGCGGCGCGGGAATTGTCGGCGCTTCGGGCCTTTCTGAAATTTGTCGGCGGCGACGAGGCGCAGATACCGAAGATCAAGGGACCGAAGGTCAAGCGAGGCGTCCCGCGACCGGCCTCGCCGGAGGATATATTGGCGCTGGCCGGCGATGCGCAGGACAGTGCCAGCGAGGACTGGATTGGCGCGCGCGACTGGGCGGTGCTGCTGCTGCTTTATGGCTCGGGGCTGCGGATCAGCGAGGCGCTCGATCTGACCGGCGACGCCCTGCCCCTGTCCGACACGCTGCGGGTTACCGGCAAGCGCAGCAAGGTGCGGATCGTGCCGCTGCTGCCCGAGGTGCGCGCCGCGATCGACCATTATATCGACCTCTGCCCGCATGTGATGGAGCCGGGCGAGCCGATCTTCCGCGGCAAGCGCGGCGGGCCGCTGTCGCCCAATCTGATCCGGCGCGTGGTGCAGCAGGCGCGGACCAAGCTTGGCATTGCCGACACCACCACGCCCCATGCCCTGCGCCACAGTTTCGCGACGCATCTGCTGGCGGGCGGCGCCGATTTGCGGAGTTTGCAGGAGTTGCTGGGGCATGCGAGTTTGAGTTCGACGCAGGTCTATACGGCGGTGGATGCGGCGCATTTGCTAGATGTTTATCAGAATGCGCATCCACGGGCGGGTTAGAGCCATCGGAGTGCCCCTGCGCGGGCAGGGGCCCATCTCCCGATCGTGCCAAGCTCAGATAGCAGGAGATGGATCCCTGCCTTCGCAGGGAAACGATTATTGGCCCTCACCGCGAGGAGCGGAGCTACGTACAGGCCCTGATATCGCTCAGCGGAAAAGGAACTATCCTTGCCGAGCGCGTGCCCGCCGCCAAGCGATTGTGGAGGGTCGGTGCCAATACGGAAACGCAAAGGAGAAATTGTCCAAGTGTCGAAACAGATTCTAGTTGCCACCGATCTGACAGCGAGAGCTGACCGGCCTTTCGCGCGGGCCAAGTTGCTCGCCGACCTCTGGGGTGCGGATCGTACCTTGCTGTTTGTCAGCAGTCCCAAGACCGAAGTCGACATCGACAAGATAGAGGCCCTTCTGACGCGCAGTTACGGAGCGGATGCCGAAGGCTGCCGTCTGGCGATAAATTATGGAGAGCCGCCCGAGGTCATTGCCAAAACCGCGTCACAATTGGGTAGCGACCTGATCATTGTGGGAGCTGCCCGTCACAACAATATTTCCGATTTTTTCCTGGGCACTGCGGTCGACAATATCCTCCACCATGCCGCCGCCCCGGTCCTGATTGTCAAAGAACGACCGCGGACCAACTATCGCCGAATATTGGTTGCTACCGACTTTTCCGATTTTTCGGCCCGTGCCCTTGAAACGGCGCTGGAGTTCTTTCCCGACGCAACGATCGATCTCGTGCACAACTATCATGTTGCTTATGAAGCGTGGCTCAAATCCGACACAGTAGAGGCAGAAATGCGGTCCGATGCCGAACAGGAATTGCAGGATTTCATGACCGGCCTGAACTTGCCGGGAAATGAAGCGGAGCGTGTGACTCCCCGCCTTGTCGAAGGCCATCTGCACCAGTCGATATTCGCCATGCTCGACACGGGTGATTATGATCTGCTGGTACTCGGAACGCACGGGCGCAGCGGCTTTGCCATGGCAACCATCGGTAGCCGTGCCAGTGAGATGATGGGCTGGTCACCGGTCGATGTATTGATGGTCGGAAAGCCCGCATAGGCCAGGCCTTTCTGCGGTCGGTGGCTCTCAATCCCCCTTCGGCCGCCAGAAAATAATCCGCCACACATAGACCACAACGATCAACCCGATCACGCCCAGCGATAACGGCCCGAGATAATCGCCGATATTCTCGACATTCTGCTGCAGCTGGTAGCCGGCATAGACCAGGGCGCTGTTCCAGACGGTGGCGCCGGCGCTGGTGGCGAGGATGAAGCGTTTGTGGGACATGCCGAACAGGCCGGCGGGGACGGAGATCAGGGTGCGGATATTGGGGATGAAGCGAGCGAAGAAGACCACCCATTCGCCGTGATTGTCGAAAATCCGGTCGATCCGGTTGACGGTGGCGACATCGAGCGTCAGCCAGCGGCCATGTTTGCGGACAAAGGCGCGCAGATCATCCTCGTCCCAGTGGCGGCCGACCATGAACCAGACATAATTGCCGATCACCGAACCGACTGTACCGACCAGCACCAGCGCCACCGGGTGGAAGCTCCCCTCGCCGACGCCGACCCCGCCCAGACCCATGATCAGCTCCGACGGGATCGGCGGGAAGATATTTTCCAGCGCCATCAGCAGGGCGATGGCCCAATAGCCGCCCTGCGCGATCAGGTCGGTGATCCAGCTGTTCAATGTGCGGGCTCCGGCGCGCGATTATTTTGCGGCAAGCCGCCGCTCGATCGCGTCCCAGATCATGCCCGGCGTATCGGTGCCGTTGAACTTGTCAATTGCGACGATGCCGGTCGGCGAGGTCACATTGATCTCGGTCAGCCATTTGCCGCCGATCACGTCGATGCCGACAAAGATCAGGCCGAGCCGTTTCAGGTCGGGACCCATGGCGGCGCAGATTTCCTTTTCGCGGTCGGTCAGCTCAGCCGCTTCGGCATAGCCGCCCTGCGCGAGATTGGAGCGGAATTCGCCCTCGCCCGGCTTGCGGTTGATCGCACCAGCGACCTCACCGTCGATCAGCACGATGCGCTTGTCGCCCTGATGCACTTCGGGGAGGAAGGGCTGGACCATATGCGGCTCGGGCCAGGTCTGGTTGAATACTTCGAACAGGGCACTGAGATTGCTGCCGTCTTCCGGTACCAGAAAGATCGCCTTGCCGCCATTGCCGTGCAGCGGCTTGACGACGATGCCGCCATGTTTCTTCTGGAAGGCGCGGACCTCGTCGAGGTCGCGGGTGATCAGGGTCGGCGGCATGAACTGCGCATAGTCGAGCACATAGACTTTTTCCGGCGCGTTGCGGACCGAGACGGGGTTGTTGACCACCAGAGTCTCGCCCTCGATCCGCTCGAGCAAATGGGTCGCGGTGATATAGCCGACGTGGAACGGCGGGTCCTGCCGCATCAGCACGACATCGACATCGCTGCCGAGATCGAGCTTCACCGGATCGCCGAAGGTGAAATGATCGCCCTTGACCGGCTGCACCGTCACCGGACGCGCCGGTGTGGTCAGGCGACCATTGGCGTGCAGGGTCAGGCCCTTCACGTCATAATGGAAAATCTGGTGACCGCGTTTCTGCGCGGAGAGCATCAGCGCGAAGCTGCTGTCACCGGCGATATTCACGCTTTCCATCGGGTCCATTTGTACGGCGATTTTCAGGGTCATCTATTTGCTTTCATTCACACTGTGCTCCGCACTCGATGCGGAGCCTGGCGAGGCTGGTCGTTCTGCAACCTCCAGAGCTCCGCATCAAGTGCGGAACACATGGCGCTGCGTTTCCCAATCCATAACCGTTCGTCCTGAGCTTGTCGAAGGACGTTTTTGTTTAGTGCGGGAAAGGGAAAGTTCGAGCGGCTGACCGTTGGTGGTGGGCGCAATCGGGACACATGGAGTGTGCGCATCACGTCTCTCGACTTCGCTCGAGACGAACGGGAGGGTGGGTTTCGGTCCGTTAGTCCTGAGCCTGTCGACCCGCAGGGCGAGCGAAGCTCAACGACGCCTATAGTCGAGAGGCGCCCTTCGACAAGCTCAGGGCTAACGGTACATCTGGAAGCCCCCTGCCTGCGCGGGGGTTGACACTTCGGAACGCTGTGCATTCCGGGGCGCGTCAAAACCCGTGCCAGACATTGGGCAGATGGACAGGCAGACGCCTGGGTGCGACCAATATGACGTCGATCCGCATATCTTCACCGTTCGGGCAATATTGGGGATAGAGGATTTCCGCGGCATCGGCGACGCGCCGGAGCCTCTTCAGATCAATCGCCTGCTCGAGGTCCTCCAGCCGGGTCCGCGCCTTGACCTCGACAAAGGCGACCAGTCCGCCGCGTTTGGCGACCAGATCGACCTCGCCGCGCGGCGTGCGTACCCGTTCGGCGAGTATCCGCCAGCCCTTGAGGCGCAGGAAGCGGGCGGCGGTTTTTTCGGCCTGTCGGCCCCGCGCTTCCGCTTCCCGGCGGGTCATTTTGGGGAAACCGGGCGTGCCGAGCTTGGCAAAGCATGGGGCTGGGCGCGACCCGGTCCTTCGACAGGCTCAGGGCTAACGGTGTGGGGTCGACGGGCCCTCATTTTTCCGATTTCCAGCGATTCGCCAACTCGTACAGCGCCTTGCGGTCGGTGTTGTAGGTGCGCGCCACCTCGCCTGCGGCCTTGGAGGCCGGCAACCGGACCAGCGCCTCGCGCAGGGCGACTTCGATATCCTGCTCGCTGGCCGCTTCCGGCGCGCCCGGGGGGCCGATGATCACGACAATCTCGCCCTTGGGTTTTTCCGTGCCATAGCGCTCGGCCAGTTCGCTGAGCGAGCCGGTTACGCTTTCCTCGAATCTCTTGGTGATTTCGCGCACGACGGCTGCCTTGCGGTCGCCGAGCACCGCCTGCGCGTCGGCCAGCATGGCGCCCAGCCGGGAGCCGTTTTCATAGAAGATCAGGCTGGCATTGAGCGTCTTCAACGCGCCAAGCGCTTCGCTGCGCGCCTTGGCCTTGCTTGGCAGAAAGCCCTCGAACAGAAAGCGGTCGCTGGGCAGACCGGACAGGGTCAGCGCGGCGATGGCAGCGCTGGGACCGGGAATCGTCGTGACATAGAGACCCGCCGCCTGCGCGTCGCGGACCAGCTTGTAGCCGGGATCGGAGATCAAAGGCGTCCCCGCGTCGCTGACCAGTGCGACAATTTTACATCGAACGGCGTCCAAAATGAATTCCCGATCGGCCGCCGACTTGTGGTCATTATACACCATCATCCTTGATTTTTTACCGATGTGATTCAGTAGCTTGCCGGTAACTCTTGTGTCCTCGACCAAGATGATATCGGCCGTAGCCAGCGTCGCTTCGGCGCGGCGCGACAAATCTCCGAGGTTGCCGATCGGGGTGGCAACGATATAGAGACCGGATTGGGCAGGAGTGGACATAGGACGGTCATGGCAGACAAGATACATCTAGGACAAGATCAAAGCGGACGGCGCAGCATTTTGAAGGGAGCGGGCCTGACTGCCTTTGTCTTCCTTGCAGGCTGCTCCACGGTTATCCCGCGGGGCGCAGAGCCGCCGCGAACCGAGACACCCGCGCCGCCACCTGTCACCGCCGGTCTGCCCGACGACCAGAAACATCACCGCATCGCCCTGCTGGTGCCGCTGTCCGGAAAAAATGCCGGGATCGGCCAGTCGCTGGCCAATGCGACGACCATGGCGCTGCTCGATACCAAGGCGGACAATATCCGCATGACCAGCTATGACACGGCCAAGGGCGCGGCCATTGCCGCGCAGAACGCCATTCGCGACGGCAACAAGCTGATCATCGGCCCGCTGCTCAGCGACAATGTTGTCGCGACCGCCAATGTTGCTCGTCCGGCCGGCGTACCGATCCTGAGCTTTTCCAATGACAGCGGCGTGGCCGGGAACAATGTCTTCATCCTGGGCCATATCCCCTCGCAGTCGATCGAACGGGTGGTGGACTATGCCCGGTCCAAGGGCATGACCCGCTTTGCCGGCCTGGTGCCCAACGGGGTCTACGGCCAGCGCGCGTCCTCGACGCTGCTGCGGCATGTCAAGGATGTCGGCGGCACGGTGGTGTCGATCCAGACATTCAACCGCGATTCCCAGTCGATCGAGGCAGCGACCAAGAAACTGTCCCAGAATGGCGAATTTGAAGCGGTATTGCTGGCCGACAATGGCGACATGGCAATCAAGGCTGCCCCCTATATCCGCAAGAATGCGACCGAGACGGCGAAGATACTGGGCACGGACCTGTGGAACACGAGCAGCAATCTGGCCGGAGCGCCGTCGATGCGCGGTGCCTGGTTTGCCAGCGTTTCCGACAGCCTGTACAAGCAATATGCCGACCGCTACCGCGCCCGCTATGGCGCGGCGCCGTTCCGGCTGTCGAGCCTTGGCTATGATTCGGTGCTGCTGACTGTGAAGGTCGCCCGCAACTGGAAAGTGGGCTCGCCCTTCCCGATCAACCAGCTGACCGACAAGGGCGGCTTTATCGGACTGGACGGCGTTTTCCGATTCAAGGCCAATGGCGTCTCGGAACGGGCGCTTGAGGTCCAGGAAATCCGCAACGGCAGCTTTGCCGTGATTGATCCGGCACCGAAGGGATTTTGACGAAATAGTTCGTCATCCTGAACTTGTTTCAGGACCTCCAACGATCGGGCGCAATCTCACGGGATCCTGAAACAAGTTCAGGATGACGATTTAAGTGAGGATGATGCGCGTTTAATTCACAATTATGCGTGTTAACTCACGATAATGCCTAGCGGATCAGCCGATATTCTGACCGGTATCCTTCCAGTCCTTGAGAAACCCTTCAATCCCCTTGTCGGTCAGCACATGTTTGAACAGGTTGCGGATGACGGCCGGCGGCATGGTCGCGACGTCGGCGCCGATGCGGGCCGATTCGAGCACATGGACCGGGTGGCGGATCGAGGCGACCAGGATTTCGGTGTCGAAGGCATAATTGTCGTAAATAAGCCTTATATCCTCGATCAGCGTCATGCCGTCGAGGCCATTGTCATCATGGCGTCCGACAAAGGGGGAAATGAAGCTGGCACCGGCCTTGGCCGCGAGCAGCGCCTGATTGGCCGAGAAGCAGAGCGTCACATTGACCATCGTGCCTTCGCCGGTCAGCGCCTTGCAGGTTTTCAGCCCGTCGATCGTCAGCGGTACCTTGATGCAGACATTGTCGGCGATCTTGCGCAGCACTTCCGCCTCTTTCATCATCGTTTCATGATCGAGAGCGACGACTTCGGCAGAGACAGGACCGTCGGTCAGGCCGCAGATTTCCTTTGTCACTTCCATGATGTCGCGACCCGATTTCTTGATCAGCGACGGGTTGGTGGTGACGCCGTCAACCATTCCGGTCGCGGCGAGGTCAGCAATTTCTGCGGTATCGGCGGTGTCTACAAAGAATTTCATAAGGTGCGAATCCAGTTTTCTGAAAGGTTGACGCTTTCTATCGCCATTAGGGCCAGCATGGCCAGCGCTTCGTCAACTTATTGCCGTCCCGGTGTCAGCAGCGCTTCCGAGCCAGCGGCTCAAAACGCTCTGCCAGCCCCGAGAACGGCGATCAGCAGCGGATCGTTGGTGGCGCGCGGATTGGCGCGGATGGACTCTTCCTGCGCGCCGATGGCCCGGTAGATGGCGTCATTGACCTTGGCCGTCACATCCCGGCTGAGGCTGGTGAAGTCGATATTGGTGGCTTGCGAGAGCGCGAGACTGATGATTTCATTGTCGAACAGCCTCAGGCCCCTGCCGACGCCGGGCAGCATCCGCTCGACCAGCATATTGCCGAGTTGCCCCTGCAGCAGGGCGGTGGCCGCGCGCGAGCCGCCATTGAGGATCGCGGCAGCGTCGGCGATGCTCATATTGCGGATGGTTTCGGCGACCACGGGGGCCGCCAGCTCGGCGCCTTCCTCCGCCGCGCGGTTGACCTGCCGCAGCAGGCGATCCTGAACCGGCTTCGAGCGCAGCAGAGCAGTGGCGACGCTGGTTACCCGCGATCCGCCCAGCGAATCCGGCACCGTGATGCGCGCCACCTGACTGTCGAAGAAACCATTGGGGCGGAGCAGCTCGGCGAAGGCATTCCGGGACGATATGGTCAGCAGCCGCCTGATCGCTTCGGTGAGGCTCAGGCCCGGCACGGTCGAACAGCCGGGCAGCGCCAGCATTCCGGCGGCCGCTCCGAGGCCCAGAACCGCTCTGCGATGATAGATCATTAGGTCTCTCCTGTTTTCGCCACAGCAAGAATGACGAACGGCGATAAGCTGCCTATAGCATGAATATGAATCGCGTTCGTGTACTCCTGCTTAACGCCGCACTGGGTCCGCTGGATTACCGGGTTCCCGACGGCATGCGGGTCGAGCCGGGGTCGGTCGTGATGGCGCCGCTTGGTCCGCGCAAAATCCCGGGCGTCGTCTGGGAAGCCGACCGTTTTCCGGTCGAGGAAATCGATCCGAAGAAATTGCGGCCGCTGCTAGAGGTGCGCGACGTGCCGCCGCTGCGGGCACCGCTGCGCCGGCTGATCGAGTGGACGGCGACCTATTATTTTGCCTCGCCGGCATCGGTGCTGCGGATGGTTCTTTCAAGCGGCGCGGCCTTTGCCGACAATCGTCCGGTCAGCGAATATCGCTGGAACGGGCAGCTGCCTGACCGGATGACCCCGCAGCGCAAGCAGGCGCTGGAGAAGCTGGGCGACAGCCAGGGCACGATCAGCGAGCTGGCGTACAAGGCGGGTGTATCCATCGCGGTGATCCGGGGACTGGAAAAACTGGGCGTGTTCGACCGGGAAGAGGTTTCCCCCTTTGCTGCCGGTGCATCCCCCCTGCCCGATTTCGGCGCTGTTGAACTGAGCGAGGACCAGCACCGGGTCAGCGACGTGCTGATCGAGGCGGTGCAGGCGTCGCGGTTCAAGCCCTTTCTGCTCGACGGCGTGACGGGTTCGGGCAAGACCGAGGTCTATTTCGAGGCGGTCGCGGAAGCGCTGCGTCAGGACAAGCAGGTGCTGGTGCTGCTGCCCGAAATCGCGCTTACCGAGCCGTTTCTCGACCGGTTCAAAATACGGTTCGGGGCCGAGCCGCTGGCCTGGCACAGCGGCATGAAACAGTCCGAGCGCAAGAAGAACTGGCGGGCGCTGGCGGAAGGCACGGCGAAGGTGATTGTGGGTGCGCGCTCGGCGCTGTTCCTGCCTTATGCCAATCTCGGCCTGATCATCGTCGACGAGGCGCACGAGACCAGTTTCAAGCAGGAAGACGGGGTGCGCTATCACGCCCGCGATGTCGCCGTGATGCGCGGCCTGTACGAGCAGATTCCGGTGATCCTGGCCTCCGCCACCCCCGCGATCGAGAGCCAGCACCAGGTCGAACAGGGCAATTATGAGCTGCTCGAACTGCCGGCGCGCTTTGGCGGGGCGACGATGCCGGAGATCGAGGCGCTGGACCTGACGCAGGATGTGCCGCCGCGCGGCAACTGGCTGGCGCCGACGCTGGTCAACGCGCTGGAAGAGAATCTCGAGCGCGGCGAGCAGTCGCTGCTCTTTCTCAACCGGCGGGGCTTTGCGCCGCTGACCCTGTGCCGGACCTGCGGCCACCGCATCGACTGCCCCAATTGCACCGCATGGATGGTCGAGCACCGGCTGACCCGGCGGCTTGCCTGCCACCATTGCGGCCATGTCATGCCAATCCCCGAGAAATGCCCGGAATGCGGCGACGAGGACAGTCTGGTGGCGTGCGGGCCGGGGGTCGAGCGGATCTGTGACGAGGTGAAGATGCTGTTTCCCCAGGCGCGAACGGCGATCGTCACCTCGGACACGATCTGGTCGCCGCAGAAGGCCGCCGATTTCGTCCACCAGATGGAGGCTGGGGCTATCGATATCGTCGTCGGCACCCAGCTGGTGACCAAGGGCTATCATTTTCCCAATTTGACGCTGGTCGGCGTCGTCGATGCGGATATCGGCCTGGAAGGCGGCGACCTGCGCGCCGCCGAGCGCAGCTTTCAGCAGATCGCACAGGTGGCGGGCCGCGCCGGGCGCGCGGAAAAGCCGGGCCGGGTCTATGTCCAGACCCGCATGCCCGATGCACCGGTGATCCAGGCGCTGATCCGCAATGACCGGGAGGGTTTCTACGCCGCCGAGATCGAGGCGCGGCGACAGGCCCTGGCTCCGCCTTTCGCGCGCTGGGCAGCAATCATCGTGTCGTCGGAAGACAATAGCGAGGCGATGGAGACGGCGCGGCTGATTGGCCAGACCGCACCGAAACTGGACGGATTCTCGGTCTATGGCCCCGCCCCTGCCCCGCTGGCGATGCTGCGCGGCCGGCACCGGCACCGGCTGCTGGTCCATGCGCTGCGGTCGGTCGACCTGCAGAATATCATGCGCGACTGGCTGGAACAGCTGGAATGGCCGCGCGCTGTGCGGGTCGGCGTCGATGTCGATCCCTATAGTTTTGTTTGACCGCAATATTCTCTGTGCTTGATGCGGAGCTTTGGGTTGGGTAGCGCTGCTGCTGCACATGGCTCCGCATCAAAGTGCGGAGCACAAAAATTGAAAGCCGCTCCATGAACCGCATTCTCGCGCTATTTCTTCTGGTCACGACCGCTCTTCTGACAGGCCCAGCCCAGGCCGATCCCGCCGACATCAGCGCCGCAAGCCGCTCGGTCGTGCGGGTCGTGCTGGCTGCCAAGGACGGGGACAAGGTCGCCTTTGTCGGCCATGGCAGCGGCTTTATGGTCGCGCCGGACAAGGTTGTGACCAACGCCCATGTGGTCGAGATCGCGCGCCAGGAACCCTCGGTCGTCATCGGCATCATCCCCTCGCAGGGGGGGATCAGCTATGGCGGCAAAATAATCGCCTATTCGCCGAACAATGATCTTGCGCTGATCCAGGTTCTCGACGACGGCCGGTTGCCGCCGATGACGATTTTCGGAGGTGCGGTGGACGATGGCGCGGATGTGGTGGCGATCGGCTATCCCGGTTCCGTCGACCGGGCCCAGGGCCTTGATCTCGATGACCTGATCACCCCGATGTCGCCGGTCAAGACCACCGGCACCGTATCCGGCGGACGCACGACCAAGCAATTTGACACGCTGCTCCACACCGCGCCGATTGCGTCGGGCAACAGCGGCGGACCATTGATCGACAATTGTGGCCGGGTAGTGGGCGCCAACAGCTTTGGCTCGATCAGCGACGGCAATGATGCCGAATTCGGCTTTGCCGTCTCCGCCCGGGAGATATTGGGATTTCTGCGCAAGGCCGGGGTCAGCGTCGGTGTAACTGCTACGCCCTGTCGTTCGGCGGCGGAGATCAGCCAGCAGGAGCGGCTGCGCGAAGCCGCTGCGCGTGCCCAGGTCGCCGCAGCGAAAGCCGCCGAGGCCGACAAGCGCGAACGGGCCGAGAGCAAATTGCGGACCAGGATATCGCAGGATATCATCGCCGAGCGGGAAAACCGGATCGCCCTGGCTGCGCTGCTGCTGGCTCTGTCGCTGCTGGCGGCTGGCGGCGCGGCTGTCCTGTTCGTCCAGGGCAAGCGCAATCCGGGGATCGGTGCGGCCGCTGGCGCGGCGGTTCTGCTGCTGGGCGCGGTCATCCTCTTCCTCTCCCGCCCCGATTTCAGCGAGATTGATGACCGCGTCGCAGCGGCGATGACCGACAAGAAGGACAGCCTGGGGTCGGCACAGAAACGCCTAGCCTCAGCCGGCAAATATCAATGCACGATCAACCCCCAGCGCAGCCGGATCACGGTGTCGCAGCAGGATGAACTGACGCTCGACTGGAGCGATGGCGGCTGCGTCAACGGTCGCACGCAATATGGCCGTGACGGTGCCAAATGGTCCCGGATATTTGTCCCCAATCAGGAACAGACGGTGACGATCAGCAGCTTCCGGCCGGACAACGCAGAATTTACCGAAGAACGCTATCTGATGGGGCTGGACGCGATGACCAGAGCGCGGGCGATCCGCGCCCAATATGGCAACAAGGCCTGCACCGCCGATCCCCAGGCGCTGACCGACATCGAGGAAATGGTCAAGGCGATCCGGGCAGAACTGCCGGGTCAGGCGAACGAGAGCCTGGTCTATGAATGCAAGAAAATGGAGGGCTGAAAATCAGCGCCTCACCAGCGTCTGTGACCAAGCAGGAAAGATGGAATCTGGTTGCAACAGGCGTGTTAAAAAGGTCACTATCGCTTTCAAAACTGCCAACCGTCCTGAAATCGGATTGACCCTGCTAAAAAATTGTTTCTTCCTGAGGCCTTGGACCGATGGATGCTTGGGCGATTCTGCTCATGACTGGACTAGTTTTATTTGAAATTGAAGTTTGTCTAATTCCAGTTTTTTCGGTCTTTTACTCGGGGGGGTAAATTATGATACGAATCCGCAATATTGGTGCGCTTTTGTTGGGGACAACGGCGCTGATCAGCACTAATTGCGCACTTGCACAAACAAGTGATGAAACCCCTGACAACGAGAATATTATCGTTGTCACAGGCAGCCAAATTCAAGGCGCGAAAATCAACGATGTTCTGCCGGTAACGGTTCTCGATGAACAGGCGATCGAAGCAACCGGCGCTGCCTCCGGAGAGGAGCTGTTCGCAGCCATCCCGCAAGTCGGGACGACGGCCTTTAACGAACAGAATACGACCGGTGGCGTGAATGGTGCACGCGGTGATATTGCCTCGATCAATCTGCGCGACCTTGGCACCGGCAATACCTTGCTGCTTATCAACGGTCGTCGCATGAATCTGCATCCTGGTTTCCAGACCGAATTGCTGGTTCCGGTCGTATCTCCGGACACGAATGAAATACCACCTGGCAGCGTGAAGCGACTGGAAATTTTGCGCGACGGGGCCTCTGCGGTTTACGGCGCGGACGCAGTCGCCGGTGTCGTGAACACCATTTTGAAAGGCAATATGACCGGCGGCTTTATTGAAGCCGACTGGCGCGCATCGGACGGAACCAGTCTCTACAGCACCAGCATTTCCGGAGGCTATGGCTTCGACTTTGCTGAAGGCCGCGCCAATCTTACGGTCTATGGCAGCTATTTTCACGAAAATGGCGCTCCCGTCACGATCCGTGACTATGCCGCATTTGATGATCGCAGGGCGCTGTTGGAGGGGACCCCGTTCGAGGGCGATGCCTCGTTCAACAATCGTTCGACCAGTTCGCCTTACGGCCAATTCGATATTCAGGCCCCGTCATCGCGCACACCAATCGGTGATGATGATTTCTATCTTCAGCCATCTACCTTCCCGGACTGCCGTCTGGATTTCGGCAATGGCATTTGCGCCCGCAACGGCACGACGCCGACCACCGACGTCCGCTACAACACCAATTTCGGGGTCGATCTGTTCTCGCAGAAGGACCGTTATAACGCCGCTCTGCTGTTCAACTACGAGTTGAGCGACTCCATCGAATTCTATCTGGAAAGCAGCTATTATCGGTCCGAGAGCCGTCGCGCGAACGAGGCGAGTGCACTGCTTTCGGCCGTTCCGGTGGGAATTTCCCGGGACGCCTATTATAATCCGTTTGGCCCGGTTGGCAGCCCCAACCGCCTTCCCGGCACCACCATTGCTGCCGGTGGCGCAGATGTGATCATGGAACGCATGCGATTCGTCGATGTCGGCACCCGGGACGTATCGGTTGACAAGGACAGCTACCGGCTTGTTGCAGGTTTCAGGGGCAATTTCGGCGAATGGGATTTTGATACCGGATTCGTATATTCGCAGGCCAACAGCATTGACCTGACGCGCGGCCGGATTTCGCTGACCAAATTGCAGGATGTCATCAACCGTACGACACCGGACGCCTATAATCCGTTCAACGGAGGTTGTCTGGAAAATCAGGGAACCGGACCGAACAACGGCGACTGCACGCCAAACCCGCAATCGGTCATTGATGACATAACCATCGATGTGTTCCGCAAGGGTGAAACGACCCTGGCCCTGGCGGACTTCAAAGTGTCGCGCGATAATTTGTTTGCGCTTCCGGGGGGAGACGTCGGCATTGCAACAGGCGTGGAATTCCGGCGGGAAACGTTCAAAGATGACCGCGATCCGCGGCTTGACGGCACGATCACCTTCACCGACAGCGTCACCGGCGATTTCAACGGCAGCGATGTCGTAGGGTCAAGTCCATCTCCCGATACCAGCGGTCGACGTGATGTCTTTTCAGCCTTTGCGGAGGCCTTCATCCCGCTGGTTTCGGAAGATATGAACATCCCGCTGATCCGCGAACTGAATGTCCAGATCGCCGGCCGGATGGAGCATTTCAAGGATATTGACGAAACAGCCATTGTTCCTCGGGCTGCGGCATCGTGGACGCCATTGCCCGGCATCATCCTGCGCGGCGCGTGGTCGAAAGGATTTCGCGCACCGAATCTGGTGCAGGTCAATGATGCCGGCACAACCCGGTCCAATACCCGCGATGATTTCGTCACCTGCCAGGCGCAGGTAGAAAAAGGGATCATTGCCAATCTCGGGGCGTGTAGCGGTACCGGCACGGTGAGCTTGCGGACCGGCACCAACACACTCAACCCCGAGAAAACGGAAAGCATCAATCTCGGCGTGGTTCTGGAGCCGGAATTCATTCCAGGACTGACCCTTACGGCCGACTACTGGCGCGTGAAACAGCGCGGCATTGTTGGTGTTTTTGGCGATGACAATGCGATTGCCCTTGACCTGGTGCGTCGCCAGAACGGCAGCACCAATCCCAATGTGCAGCGCAATGATCCGGATGCCGATGCTATCGCGCTGTTCACCGGCACCAGCCTCGCTCCCGCAGGCAGCATTATTCAGGTGCTTGACCCCTATCTCAATCTCGACAGCCGCGTCTCCAAGGGCTGGGATTTCGGGCTGTTTTACAACATCCCCGATTTCGGCATAGGAGACATCCGCCTCCGCCTGAACGCGGCGAGACTTCTTTCCTTTGTTCAGTCGGCCGGGCCGGATGGACAGGAATTGCTGGACGCTATCGCGGCTGGCACTTTGCCGGCGGATGTCGGCGTCGGCGGACTGGGTGAATTGCTGGAAATCGAAGGACGCCCAAAATGGCGATTGAGTGGTTCGGTCGCCTGGGGAAGTGGTCCAGTGGATGTTACTCTGTTCGGCAAATATATCGGCAAGGTCTATGACACCAGCGTAATCCGTGACGATCTGATCATTTCTGACGATCCCAACGCGAATTTCTATCAAGTCAGCGACCAGTTCACGATGAATCTGTCGGTCAGCTATACGATCAATAATGACACCGCCCTTGATGGAACACGTCTGAAATTTGGTGTAAACAACCTGTTTGACGAAGATCCGCCGCTGGCCGATGAATCCTATGGTTACTTCAGCGAGTTGCACAGCGCACGTGGGCGGCAGTTCGTTGTGGAACTCCGCAAGAAATTCTAGACGGGATCGGAGGCGGTGTTTTGACGAGTCATTGCACCTCCCTCGCCATATGGAGGAACGGATAGCCATCGGACGCCATTTTTGGATTTTGGCATCGTTTCTTGCCGTTGTCGGCTGTACAACAACCGGCGATAATCCCGCGGCTGTAGTCCAGCCGCATCGCTGCCAGACAAATAACGTCGCAATCGACACGGATTTTCCAACCGGCAATATCGCCTCCTGCGAAGCGACCGCCGCAGATCAGGTCTCGATCAAGCTTGCGCCCGAAGATGCGCCGCCGATAAATTGCAGCCCATGGTATGCCTTTCTCATCGATCCACGCGATGCCGGGACGCTGACAATCAAACTTGATTATGAAGTTTGCGGACACCGCTATTGGCCCAAGATCAGCACTGATGGCCATAATTGGTCGCCGGTGGAACAGGATGCCGTTATCCTTTCGGAAGTGGACGAGGTAAAGCAGGCGCAATTTACGCTCAAGCACGGTACAAAGCCGTTGTTCGTTGCTGGCCAGGAAATTGTTGGATCCTCAGATTATCAGGCATGGATCGACGATGTCTCGCAATTGCCGGATGCCGTACCCTGGGTTCTTGGCCGGTCATTGGAAAACCGCCCTATTCCGGCTATGACAATCAAGGCACCGGACACGCATCCCCGCGAACAGATTGTCCTGATTGGCCGTCAGCATCCCCCGGAAATTACCGGTGCTCTGGCGTTATTTCCTTTTGTCGAGACATTGTTGTCGGAAGACCCAGTCGCCATTCGTTTCCGCCAGCGGTTCGAAACTATCGTTATTCCGATGCTCAATCCGGACGGCGTGACCCACGGTCATTGGCGGCATAGCAGCGGCCACAAGGATCTCAATCGTGACTGGGGGCCGTTCACCCAACCGGAAACCCAGTTGATGGCCGGTTTGCTGGAAAAGATTGAAGTGGACCCGGCAAGAAACCTCCGCTTGTTCATCGATTTTCATTCAACCCAGAAGGATGTATTTTATACCATTCCTGATGATTATCCGACCAATCCGCTGCTGTTTCTGAAAAAATGGCTGGCCCGGCTTTCGTCGGCGATACCCGACTACGAAATCAATCGCGATGCCAATCACAATCTCGACCAGCCCAATTCGAAAAATTATGTCTATGCGAAATATCGGGTACCAACGGTAACATTTGAGATTGGCGATGAGACCGATCGAGCGTTAATTGCGCGCATCGGCCGGGAGGCAGCATTGGCGATGATGCACGAACTTCTGGCGACCCAACCGGATTCACCGACTAAGTGACAGCGGCGCCGGTCGTCGCCAGGTGATGGGGTCAGGAATTCAATAGTCGGGTTCTGCACCGCCCAAAACCCGCTCCGCCTGCCCTTCCAGCCATTTCATCGCGGCCGCCCAGGGTTGGTGTCCGTGGCTGATCCTGGCGACGCCCATATGGGCAAGCTCGGCATGGCCGGGACCATCGGGCGAGCGCAGGATATTGACCGGCAAGGGGGATTTGTCGCAAAGCGCGGCGATGCAGCGGGCGTCGCTGAGAAACGGGACGAACAGGCTGCCCGCCCCGGCATCCGCATAGACAGCGGCCCGCTCCAGAACCCGGTCGACCAAAGCCATGTCCGCGACCTCGGTGGATTGCCCCCGAAACACATCGCAGCGGGCGTTGACCCACAATCCGGTTGATGCAGCGGCGGCCACACGTTCGGCGAAAACCTCCGGTGCCAGCAGCCGGTCTTCGCCCGGCATCCGATCCTCCATATTGATGCCGCATGCGCCTGCATCGCGCGCCCGCTGGACCGATCGACGCACCTCCGCTGCAGTGTCCCCATAGCCGGCCTCCATATCAATGCTCACCGGCAAGTCGGTTGCGGCAACGATATGGTCAAGATTGGCGATTGCGGCGTCCAGCGGCAAGGCCTCTCCATCGGCAATACCCTGCGCGCCGGCGACGCCGTAGCTTCCTGTCGCCAGGGCTTTTGCGCCAGCCCGGGCAACGGCCCTGGCGCTGCCCGCGTCCCAGATATTGACCAGGATCAGGGGATCTCCGGGCACATGAAGGTCACCAAAGCGCTTTATCTTGTCGGTCATTCCGCTTCCTTTTCCAGCAGTTTTTCCTTTATCTCCAGCCCATAGGCATAGCCGCCCATCGTCCCGTCGCTGCGCACCACCCGGTGACAGGGAATCAGGACGGCGACATGATTGGCGCCATTGGCGCTGCCGACCGCGCGGACGGCTTTCGGTTTGCCAATGGCGGCGGCGATATCGGCATAGCTGCGGGTCTCGCCTTCCGGAATCTTGCGCAATTCCTGCCAGACCGCTTCCTGGAAGGCGGTGCCCTGGACATCGAGCGGGATATTGTGCGGGCGGCCCGGTGCTTCCACCTGCGCGACCACATCATCCAGCAGCTTTTGAAAATCATCACTGCCCTCGCGGATATCCGCTTTCGGAAAGCGTTCGCGCAGTTGCTTTTCGCCTTCGTTGAAGGAGAGGCAGCACACACCCTTGTCGGTCGCGGCGACCATCATTCGGCCGAGCGTTGTTTCGACAGTGGCCCAGTGCACTGTTACTCCCTGCCCGCCATTTTTCCACACGCTCGGTTTCATGCCCATCTTCCGTTCCTCGTAAAAGCGCGATGCCGATCCATAGCCGGCATCATATATTGCCTCGGTTACCGACGCACCGCCTGCCAGCGCATCCTTGACCCGTTCGGCGCGCAGCGCCCGCGCATAGGCCGCCGGCGAAAGACCGGTTTCGCGCTTGAAAATACGCTGAAGATGCGCGGGCGAATAGCCGGTCAGACCGGCCAGTTCATCGAGCCCGGGGGCGTTTTCGGCGCTGCGGACGGCATCAATCACCGCTTGGACCGCCGCCTCGTCACGCGCCACATCATTCGGGCGGCAGCGCAGGCAGGCACGCAGGCCCGCGGCTTCCGCCTGCTTTGCCGTGGCAAAGAAGCGTACATTTTCGCGCCTGGGGTGGCGGGCGGCGCAGGACGGGCGGCAATAGATGCCGGTGGTCATCACGCCCGTGACAAACCGGCCATCGAAAGAACGGTCCCGGTTGGTCACTGCCCGCCATGCCATTTTGTCATCGACCATTGTCAGCCTCCGGATTCGCAAATAATCTCTAGTCGATCTGGACGCATCCGCCCAGAAGCGCTTCCCGTATCTTGCGATCAAAGCAATTTTACCGGGCAGCTGATCGGAAAGCACCAAAAACCGGTCTTTTGCCGTTTCCCGAAAATGATTCCCACAGCCGTCTTGCATCGCAGCAAAATGGTTGCTAGACGCCGCGCATCCGTGGGCGGAAGCACTGGATTTCCGGCCATTAAGCGGACCATTTCATAAACGGTTTTCAGACCAGAACTACGGTCAGGGAGTAGCAAACGCGTGGATCATTCCAGCGGCATCAGAGCGAGTTTAGCGGGGCGTTACGCCACGGCTTTGTTCGCTCTTGCAAAAGAGAATAACAGTATCGATGCGGTGCAAGCCAGCCTCGAAACATTGAGCGCGGCCTTGGCCGAATCGGATGACCTCAGCGCGCTGACCACCAGCCCTGTGCTGTCGCGCGAGGATGCCGGAAAAGGCATTGCGGCGACTGCCCGGGCTCTTGGTCTCGACCCGTTGTCGACCAATATGCTCGGAGTGCTGGCCGCCAATCGCCGGCTGGACCAGATTCCGGCCGTCATTCGCGCTTACTCGACTTTGGCGTCTGGCCATCGCGGCGAGATCACTGCCGAAGTCACTTCAGCCCATCCGCTGGATGACAAGCAGATTGATGCGCTCAAGGCTCAGCTCAAGAAACGTGTGGGAAGCGATGTCAGCGTTTCCACCGCAGTTGATTCGTCCATCCTGGGCGGGCTGGTCGTAAAAATCGGCAGCCAGATGATCGACAGCTCGATTAAAACCCGTTTGAACACCCTATCGCAGGCCATGAAGGGCTAAAGGAAGATACACATGGATATTCGCGCCGCAGAAATTTCAAAGGTCATCAAGGACCAGATCGCCAATTTTGGCAATGAAGCCCAGGTTTCCGAAGTCGGAACCGTGCTTGCCGTCGGTGACGGTATCGCCCGTATCCACGGCCTCGACCAGGTCCAGGCCGGCGAAATGGTCGAATTCTCGAATGGCATTCAGGGCATGGCTCTGAACCTCGAAGCCGACAATGTCGGTGTCGTGATCTTTGGCTCGGACGCCGAAATCAAGGAAGGCGACGTCGTCAAGCGGACCGGCACGATCGTGGACGTTCCGATCGGCAAGGAATTGCTTGGCCGTGTTGTTGACGGCCTCGGCAATCCGATTGACGGCAAGGGCCCGATCAAGACCACCCAGCGCAGCCGGGTGGAAGTCAAGGCACCGGGCATCATCCCGCGCAAATCGGTGCACGAACCCGTGCAGACCGGCCTCAAGGCACTCGACGCCCTGGTTCCTGTTGGCCGCGGCCAGCGCGAGCTGATCATTGGTGACCGTCAAACCGGCAAGACCGCTGTCGCGATCGACACGTTCATCAACCAGAAGACGGTCAACGCCGGTGATGACGAAAGCAAGAAGCTCTATTGCATCTATGTCGCTGTCGGCCAGAAGCGTTCGACCGTTGCCCAGATCGTCAAGAGCCTCGAAGAAAATGGCGCGATGGAATATTCGATCGTGGTTGCTGCAACCGCTTCCGAGCCTGCGCCTCTCCAGTATCTTGCACCTTATACCGGTGTGACGATGGGCGAATATTTCCGCGACAACGGCATGCACGCCTGTATCGTTTATGACGATCTGTCCAAGCAGGCCGTTGCCTATCGCCAGATGTCGCTGCTGCTGCGTCGTCCTCCAGGACGTGAAGCCTATCCCGGTGACGTTTTCTATCTCCACAGTCGCCTGCTCGAACGTGCTGCGAAAATGAACGAAGCCAATGGCTCCGGTTCGCTGACCGCACTGCCGATCATCGAAACCCAGGCCGGCGACGTTTCGGCGTACATTCCGACCAACGTGATCTCGATCACCGACGGCCAGATCTTCCTTGAAACCGACCTGTTCAACCAGGGTATCCGGCCTGCGATTAACGTCGGTCTGTCGGTATCCCGTGTGGGTTCCGCAGCGCAGACCAAGGCGATGAAAAAGGTTTCCGGCTCGATCAAGCTCGATCTCGCGCAATATCGCGAAATGGCGGCCTTTGCACAGTTCGGTTCGGACCTCGACGCGTCGACGCAGAAGCTGCTGGCCCGTGGCGAACGCCTCACCCAGCTGCTCAAGCAGCCGCAATTTTCGCCGCTGCCGTTCGAAGAACAGACCGCTTCGATCTATGCCGGTACCAACGGGCATCTCGACAAGGTCGCGGCAAGTGATGTTGTGCGCTACGAAGAAGCCATGCTGGCTCATATGCGCGCAGAACATGCCGACATTCTGAAAACGATCCGTGAAAGCGGTGACCTGGCAGATGACACCAAGGCTGCCCTGGAAGCGGCGCTGGCGGCATTCGGAAAGACGTTTGTATAAGGCATTTGGATAAACACCGTTAGCCCTGAGCCAGTCGAAGGGCGCTTGTCGACCAGAGACATGGTTCGACAGGCTCAGCACTAACGGCAGAACGGAGCAAGACAGGAAAACATGGCCAGTCTTAAAGAACTGAAAGATCGGATCGCGTCGGTTAAGTCGACCCAGAAGATCACCAAAGCCAAGAAGATGGTCGCGGCGGCCAAGCTGCGCCGTGCGCAGATGGCTGCCGAAGCCGCTCGTCCTTATGCGAGCGAAATGGAAAAGGTGATGACCAGCCTGGCCTGCAAAGTTTCGATCGACGGAAATTCGTCGAAACTGCTGGCCGGCACCGGCAAGCTGGAAACCCATCTGCTCGTCGTCGCCACCTCGGACCGCGGCCTGTGCGGCGCCTTCAACGCCAATATCGTCAAGAAAGCCCGCATCGAGGCCGACAAGCTGATCGCAGAAGGGCATAATGTGCTGTTCTACATGGTTGGCCGCAAGGGCATCCCGATCATCAAGCGCTTGTATCCTGGCCAGATTCTGAAGCATTTCGACACGTCGAATGTCAAGGCACCGGGATATGACGAAGCCAAGGCCATTGCGGCCGATCTGACCGATCTGATCGACGAGGGCAAATATGATGTCGCTCACCTGTTCTACGGCAAGTTCAGATCCGCACTGGTGCAGGAGCCCACGATGCAGCAGATCGTCCCGATCGCCGTGCACGATGGGGCGGTTGCTGAGTCGGAAGGCCCGGGTGATTACGAGCCGGATGAAGGCGAAATTCTCGCCGAACTGCTACCGCGCAATCTGACCACCCAGATTTTCCGTGCCCTGCTGGAAAACAACGCATCGGAACAAGGTGCGTCGATGACCGCCATGGACAATGCGACCCGCAACGCCGGCGAACTGATCGACAGTCTCACCATCGTCTACAACCGCAGCCGTCAGGCCGCGATTACCACCGAATTGATTGAAATTATCGCTGGCGCTGAAGCGCTCTAAAGCACGTACGCAAGGAAACGGAAAAATGGCAAAAACCAAAAATGTAGGCCGCATTTCACAGGTCATCGGCGCCGTCGTCGACGTCACCTTTGATAGCGAGATCCCGGCAATTCTCTCGGCCCTGGAAACCGACAATAACGGCAACCGGCTGGTGCTCGAGGTTGCACAGCATCTCGGCGAGAACACGGTTCGCACGATCGCCATGGACGCGACCGAAGGCCTGACCCGCGGTCAGGAAGTGACCGATACCGGTGCGCAGATCATGATGCCTGTTGGTCCGGAAACGCTTGGCCGGATCATGAACGTGATCGGCGAGCCAATCGACGAACGCGGCCCGATCGGCAACAAGACCACCGCTCCTATTCACGCGGAAGCCCCTGCTTTTGTCGACCAGTCGACCGAGAATGAAATTCTGGTCACCGGCATCAAGGTTGTCGACCTGCTCGCACCTTATGCGAAGGGCGGCAAGATCGGCCTGTTCGGCGGCGCCGGCGTGGGCAAGACCGTGCTGATCCAGGAACTGATCAACAACATCGCCAAGGGCCATGGCGGTACGTCCGTCTTCGCCGGTGTTGGTGAGCGTACCCGCGAAGGTAACGATCTCTACCACGAATTCCTCGACGCTGGCGTTATCGCCAAGGATGCCGATGGCAATCCGAAGTCGGAAGGTTCAAAAGTGGCGCTGGTTTTCGGCCAGATGAACGAACCTCCAGGGGCGCGTGCTCGTGTCGCTCTGTCCGGCCTGACCCAGGCGGAATATTTCCGCGACGTCGAAGGCCAGGACGTGTTGTTCTTCATCGACAATATCTTCCGCTTCACGCAGGCCGGCTCGGAAGTGTCCGCACTGCTTGGCCGTATTCCTTCGGCTGTGGGCTATCAGCCTACCCTGTCGACCGACATGGGTGCGCTGCAGGAACGGATTACGTCGACCAACAAGGGTTCGATTACCTCGGTTCAGGCCATTTATGTTCCTGCCGATGACTTGACCGACCCTGCACCGGCAACCTCCTTTGCTCACCTTGATGCGACGACCGTTCTGAACCGTGCGATTTCCGAGCTGGGCATCTATCCGGCTGTGGATCCGCTCGACTCCACCTCGCGTGTTCTCGAACCCCGCGTTGTCGGTCAGGAACATTATGATACGGCGCGTGCGGTCCAGGAAACACTGCAGAAATACAAGTCGCTGCAGGACATCATCGCCATTCTCGGCATGGACGAGCTTTCGGAAGAAGATAAGCTGGTCGTGCAGCGGGCACGGAAGATCCAGAAATTCCTGTCGCAGCCGTTCCACGTTGCCGAAGTCTTCACCGGCATCCCCGGCAAGTTCGTTGATCTGGAAGACACGATCAAATCGTTCAAGGCGGTTGTCGAAGGCGAATATGACCATCTTCCCGAAAATGCCTTCTACATGGTCGGCGGCATCGAAGAAGCAGTCGAAAAAGGCAAGAAAATGGCGGCTGAAGCGGCCTGATCGTCAATCCCCTCTCCTTCGGGAGAGGGTTCGGGATGGGGCCTGTCCCCATCTGCAAATTCGCAGCTTGGCATGGAACCATCTGCTCATAAACCACCCCTTACCCCTCCTTTGAAAAGGAGGGGTGGAGAATGAAAATGGCGAATTTACATTTCGAACTCGTAACCCCTGAAAAGCTTGTCCGGTCGGAAGATGTTTTCATGGTGGTGGTGCCCGGCACCGACGGCGATTTTGGCGTCCTGGCCAACCACGCCAGCGTGATGTCCACGGTCCGCGATGCCGATTTGCTTATCTATGCCAGCGAAGGTGCTACGCCCGAGACGATTTCCGTACAGGGTGGCTTTGCCCAGGTCGACGAGACAGGCCTGACGGTTCTGGCTGACGCGGTCAGCTAGACCGGCCTCCTTGCGGCTTATATGACCTTGCCCCTGTTTCTGCCGAGCTAGCGAGGGTCATAGCGGACAATGAGTGCTCTTGACCATCGCAAGCCTGCAGGATCGGTTCTCATCCGCAAGCAAAAGCAGACAGCTGATTTGGTGGCCCTGCGTTCACCGGCCAGTCGATGACCCGCCCTTCGCCCGTTGTCCATTTCCTTTACGAACCCGGCAACGGCGGTTTGGACCGCGTCGCCATCCTGCTTGCCAACGGCATGGCGAGACGCGGTTTGCCCACGGAATTATGGTTGACGAAAGCCACTGGTGCGGTCGCTGATCTGATTGCACCCGAGGTAAAGGTCCGGATGGTTCCGACGCCGAGCATGGGCCCAAGAGGGCTTCGCCTGTTCCTCCAGATTCCCGCAGTCGCCCGGATGATCCGCGATCACCGGCCCCGAGCGGTTTTTTCTGCCGGCAACCAGTCAAACCTGTCGCTCGCCATCGCCCGGAAACTGGCGGGAAATGGTTCAACCAGGATCATCCAGAAAATTACCAACCCGGTGTTGCGCCCCGGCTCCGGACGCTGGGCAAGACGCTACCGGACATGGCGCTTCGGGGTGACAGCAGCGTGGGGCGACATGTCGCTGACCCTGAGTGCGGCGGATGCCGGTCGCTATGCGAAAATCTACCCGGACGCAGCGGACAAATTCCACGCCGTGCCCAATCCCTACGTTCATCCGGACATGCTGGTGGCGGGAGAAAGGCGATCGGCCCGCGACAGCGAACGCCCTCCCCGCCTGCTCTGTGTGGGACGGATAGCGGCCCAAAAAGATTATATGACGCTGCTGTCAGCATTGGCGCTCATCGTGGACCGTCCCTGGTCGATGACGATCCTGGGCGACGGGCCGCTGCTCGAAGACACCAAACGCCGGGCAGAAATTCTCGGAATTGCCGAACGGATCGAATTCAAGGGCTTTGTGGCTGATGTGACCTCCTATCTGGAGCGATCGGATATTCTGGTCCTGTCCTCCTACTGGGAGGGTTTTCCAGCCGTTCCAATCGAGGCCATGGCAACAGGCTGCGCCGTTGTCGCGACCGACTGTTCGGAAGGTCTGACCGAATTGTTGCGACAGATTGATGTCAAGACAGTGCCCGTCCGGGATCCTGCAGCGCTCTCAAGGGCTATTGGCGAAGCCATGGCCTCCCCCCAACCCGTCGACCGGCTCAGGGCCTGTGCGGCAACCTACTCGATCGAAAACAGCGTTGATGAGCATCTCAGGCTTCTCAATCAGCTTTGCCCGATATCCTAGGCTTCCAGCACCGTATTCGCTCTCCGGGCGCTGCGCCAGAGCAGCAGGCCACTGAAAATAATCAGCAATCCGCCAATCATCGCCATTTCGTCTATCGGATCACCGAAGATAAAGACGCTGATCGCCGTCGCAATCAGCAACTGGATATAGACGATCGGAGCGATGGCAGCGGCGGTTGTGCGCATCGTTGCCATGAACAGCAGGAAATGGCAGCCGGTCGCGGTCAAGGCAACCAGCACGCAACGCAGGACCACGTCCCAATCCGGCGCACCGGGAATCGCCATGACGGGGACTAGCCAGTTGCCGAGGAGACTCGCGATGACCAGAAAGACGGCGGCCCAGAAGGCGATATAGAATTGCGCCGCGAAGATCGACCGCTGAGTCGAGACCATGCGGTTGAGAATCAGCATGGAGGACATCGCGAAAGCCGAAATCAGCGGCAAGATGGCGACCCAGCCGAAGGCCGCGACGTTCGGGCGGAGCATGATCAGCACCCCGCCAAAGGCGATAATGGTCGCGAACCATGTCCGGGGCGGCATATTCTCTTTCAGGAACCAGCCGGAAAACAGGGCGGTAAGGATCGGGTTGATGAAGGAAATGGCCACGGCATCGGCCAGCGGCATGATGTAGATGGCGGAGAAAAAGCTAATCGTGCCTACGAATAACGCAAATCCGCGCGCCATATGGAGCCAGGGGCGGTTGACCTGAAAACCGCGACGGCCCTCGCGGATGAAAAGAATGACGGCGAGAGCGACGGCACCGATCGAAAAGCGCAGTGCCGCAACCGCGGGTGCTGGCCAGTCTCCGGCCATCGACTTGATCACGGCGTCACCAAGGGGAAAGCCGGCAAATGCCACGAGGGCCAGCGTAATCCCCCCTGCGGCGGCGCGGTCACCGGAACGATCAGCGGCCAAAATTTCTCTCTCTGTCCATCAGCCTCGCTTAGCGGCTGTTTCGCACCGCACAAGTCACAAAAGTGCATCGCCTCTGCCGCCCACAGCATCCCGCAGATTTACCAGTTTATTAACCATTTTCAGCGAAAAGGACGTCGATCGTATGACTATAGACATATCGGACAGAATAGCATGAGCGCATTTGGCAAGAAAAATGGACTGGGTAGTGGCAAACCGTCCTTTGGCGTCGCAAAGCCAATGACCGGAGGCGGCAAGAAAATTGCCGATTCTGAAAATCGCAAAAACACTCAGGGGGGCAACCAGTTTCCTCCGCTCGAATCCATTCCTCTGCCCGGCGCTGAGGCTCCGGCTGCACCTGCCCCACTGCAAAGCGAGGCGATGGCACGGCTTTCCGAGCGCTCGCAACCGCTGGCGGAAGTCGGTGACAAGGATGAGGGCTTTGGCGCGTCTGTCCACAAGATCAAGGAACAGGTTCTCCCTCGCCTGCTCGAGCGCGTCGATCCGGAAGCGGCTGCAACGCTGAACAAGGAAGAACTGACCGAGGAATTCCGGCCGATCATCATGGAAGTGCTGACCGAGCTCAAGCTGACGCTCAACCGGCGGGAACAATTTGCGCTGGAAAAGGTGCTGGTCGACGAACTGCTCGGCTTCGGTCCGCTGGAAGAGCTGCTGCAGAACCCGGACATCTCGGATATCATGGTCAACGGTCCGGAACAGACCTATATCGAAATCAAGGGCAAGCTTGAAATCGCCCCGATCCAGTTCCGCGACGAAGAACATCTCTTCCAGATTGCGCAGCGGATCGTCAACCAGGTCGGCCGCCGCGTCGACCAGACCACGCCGCTTGCCGACGCCCGTCTGAAAGACGGTTCGCGTGTCAACGTGATCGTGCCGCCGCTGAGCCTCAAGGGCACCGCGATCTCGATTCGTAAATTTTCCGAAAAACCCATTACGCTCGACATCATGAAGGGCTTCGGGTCGATGTCCGATGAAATGTGCACCGTGCTCAAGATCGCCGGGGCCTGCCGGTTCAACGTGGTCATCTCGGGCGGTACCGGTTCGGGTAAGACGACGATGCTCAACGCCATGTCGAAGATGATCGATCCCGGCGAACGCGTGCTGACCATCGAGGATGCCGCCGAGCTTCGTCTGCAGCAGCCCCACTGGCTGCCGCTGGAAACGCGCCCGCCCAACCTGGAAGGCGAAGGCGCGATCACCATCGGCGATCTGGTCAAGAACGCCCTGCGTATGCGACCGGACCGGATCATCCTCGGCGAAATTCGTGGCGCGGAATGTTTCGACCTTCTGGCCGCCATGAACACCGGCCATGACGGCTCGATGTGTACGCTCCACGCCAACAGCCCGCGCGAATGTCTTGGCCGGATGGAAAACATGATCCTGATGGGCGACATCAAGATTCCGAAAGAGGCCATTTCGCGCCAGATCGCGGAATCGGTCGACCTGATCGTGCAGGTAAAGCGTCTGCGCGACGGTTCGCGTCGCACCACCAATATCACCGAGGTGATCGGCATGGAGGGCGATGTGATCGTCACCCAGGAACTGTTCAAATATCAGTATCTCGACGAGGATGCGGACGGCAAGATCATCGGCGAATATGTGTCTTCGGGCTTGCGCCCCTATACGCTGGAAAAAGCCCGGCAATATGGCTTTGACCAGCCATTGCTGGAAGCCTGCCTCTAGTCACGATCTATCCGGTCGAAATTATTCCCAGACCGAAGGCAATGGATATGCCGAAGGTCAGCAGGGCCAGAGCGGTGATCGTTGACCAGGGCATGAAGCCGACATCATCAATGTCACGCCGGTTACTGCGCCGCCGGTTGCCGATCTCTGCAACGATCGCAACAGTCCCGGACAGACCGCAGACCACCATCCACAGCGGCGGCATGTAAGATCAGCCCTTGTGCAGCATGGCGATAATTCCGGAGAAATCCTTGCCGCCCTGCCCCTGTGCTTCAGCGAATTCCTCGTAGAGCTTCGCGGCTTCCGCCCCCATCGGCACATCCGCTCCGGCGCTCTGTGCCGCTTCCATCGCAAGACGCAGATCCTTAAGCATCAGCGCCGCGGCAAAACCGCCTTCATAGCCATTGTCTGCGGGGCTTTGCGGGCCGACGCCGGGGACCGGGCAATAGCTGGTCATCGACCAGTTCTGGCCAGAGGCCTTGGAGCTGATGTCATAGAAGGTCTGCAGGTCGAGGCCGAGTTTCTCGGCCATCTTGAAGGTCTCGCAGGTCGCGATCATCGAGGCCCCGAGCAGCATGTTGTTGCAGATTTTTGCCGCCTGGCCTGCGCCATTACCGCCGGCATGGATCACCGCCTTGCCCATATCGGACAGGATCGGTTCGGCCCGCTTGAAGCCCTCGTCGCTGCCGCCGACCATGAAGGTCAGGGTGCCGCCATTGGCCGCCGCAATACCGCCGGATACCGGAGCATCCACCGGCACAAGCCCCTTGGCATCAGCCATGGTCGCAACATCGCGGGCGCTGTCGACGTCGATGGTCGAACAGTCAATCACCAAAGTACCGGGATTCGCGTTGATGATGATTTCATATTCATAGACCTTGCGGACATGGGTTCCAGCGGGGAGCATGGTCACCACGGCTTCCATATTTTTCACCGCTTCGGCAGCATCGCTGACCGGATGGCATCCCGCTTCGCCTGCCCGCGCCAGCGCTTCGCCGGACAGGTCGAAGGCGTGGACCTCATGTCCTGCTTTCGCGAGATTGGCAGCCATGCCGCCGCCCATATTGCCAAGGCCGATAAATCCGATTTTCATTCCAGTCTCCAGTGGTTGTCAGCGATACAGGGCCACCCGGCCCTGCAGAACAGAAAGAGCCGCTTCTAGCGCCCCTTCCATTGGCCTTCGCGCTTCTCGATAAAGGCCGCCATGCCTTCTTTCTTGTCTTCGGTCGCGGTCAGGATCTGGAACAGGCGGCGCTCGTGCACCAGGCCCTGCTCGAGATTATTCTCGAAGGCCGCATTGACCATTTCCTTGTTCACCTGAGCGGCCATCGGCGGCATTGAGGCGACCAGCGCGGCGGATTTCATCGCCTCGTCAAGCAGATCCTCATGCGGCACCACCCGGGCCACCAGCCCGGAGCGCTCGGCTTCCTCAGCATCCATCATCCGGCCGGTCAAGCACATTTCCATTGCCTTGGCCTTGCCGATCGCACGGGTCAGTCGCTGCGATCCGCCCATGCCGGGGGCGACGCCCAGCTTGATTTCCGGCTGGCCGAATTTCGCCTTGTCGCTGGCGATGATATAATCCGCCATCATTGCCAGTTCACAGCCGCCACCCAGAGAGAAGCCGTTGACTGCCGCGATCCACGGCTTGCGGGTCGCCTTGACGATATGGCTGGTCCATTTGGCGAAGAAATCCTCGAGATAGAAATCGGCTGCGGACTTGTCGTACATTTCCTTGATATCGGCACCTGCGGCAAAGGCCTTGTCGCCGGAACCGGTCAGAACGGCGCAATGCTGCGTGTCGTCACTCTGGAACGCGGCGAAGGCGTCGATCAGTTCGTCCAGTACCTGGCTGTTCAGGGCGTTGAGCGCCTGCGGCCGGTTGAGCGTGATCAGGGTGACCGCACCTTTTGTTTCGGTCAGGATGGTTTCATAAGTCATAGCGGTTTCCATTCTTCATCAGCCGGCAACGGCGCGAAAATATTGTCGATCCATTCGGTGGTGACTTCCTCCGGCGTCGCTGGATTCCATTTCGGATCATTATCCTTGTCGACGATCAGGGCGCGCACGCCCTCGAGGAAATCGTGCATTACCAGCACATGATGGCCGATCCGGTACTCGTTGCGCATTTCGTCGGCGAAGCTCTCCATCGCCGCGCCTTCCTTGAGCTGGCGCAGGGCGACCTTGCAGGTCTGCGGGCTCTTGGTGCCGAGCGTATCGCGTTCCTTGGCGGCCCAGTCGCCGTCATCGGCTTCCAGCGCCGCCAATATGTCTTCGAAGCGATCCGAGGCAAAAAACTTGTCGATCTTGTCGAGATTCTTCGCGATCCGCGCTTCGGGTATGTTGCCGGACAGCTGGCCCAATATGCCTTCAATCCGGTCGGGCTTTTCCGAAATCCGCTGCTTGGCTTCTTCCAGAACGTCCGATTCGAGATAATGGGTGGCGATGCCGACATCCTTGCATTCGGCACCGTCGAGCCGCGCGCCGGTCAGGGCAAGAAACTGGCCCAGCCGCCCTTCGAGCCGGGACAGATACCAGCCGCCGCCGACATCCGGGAACAGGCCGATCCCGGTCTCGGGCATGGCAAAGCGGGTATGTTCGGTCGCTACGCGATATTTCGCCGGCTGTGATATGCCGACGCCGCCGCCCATGGTGATGCCGTTCATGAAGGCAACGACGGGCTTGGGATATTCAAACAGCAAATGGTTGAGCTGATATTCCTTGTAGAAAAATTCGCGCCCCTGCTTGCCGTCGGTCATGCCGGATTCGCGCAGCATCGCGATATCGCCGCCGGCGCAGAAGCCCCTGCCTTCGCTATGGTCAATGATCACCGCCTCGACCTCGTCGTCGTCGCGCCAGGCGAGCAGTGCATCGATCATCCCGAGACACATGTCGAGATTGAGCGAATGGATAACCTTGGGACGGTTCAGGCTGATATGGCCAACGCGTCCGGTTTTTCTGATGATAAGATCTTCTGTCATAATGTCCCTATTGGCGGAGCAGTTCCCGCGATACGATCATTCGCATGACCTGATTGGTGCCTTCCAGAATGCTGTGCACCCGGAGGTCGCGCCAGAAGCGCTCGATCGGATAATCCTGCAAATAGCCATAGCCGCCAAAAAGTTGCAGTGCGTCATTGACGATCTTGCTGCCATTGTCGGTCGCCAGTCGCTTGGCCATGGCGGCGAATTTCGTCTTGTCCGGCGCGCCTTCGGTAACCTTGGCCGCCGCAAGATAGAGCAGGGCTCGCGAGGCTTCCAGATCGGTCGCCATATCGGCGAGCATGAACTGGGTGTTCTGGAAATCGCTGATCGCCTTGCCGAACTGCTTGCGCTCCTTGGTGTAAGCGACCGCTTCGTCGAGGCAGCGCTGCGCACCGCCGAGCGAACAGGCACCGATGTTCAGACGACCGCCGTCGAGGCCGGCCATGGCGATGCGAAAGCCCTCGCCTTCGTCCCCCACGCGGTTCTCGACAGGCACACGGACATTGTCGAAATTGACCTGAGCGGTGGGCTGCGAGTGCCAGCCGAGCTTTTTCTCGTTCGCGCCAAAGCTGACGCCTTCCATGTCCTTCTCGATCACCAGGCAGGTCACGCCCTTGGCCCCGTCGTCGGAGGTGCGGGTCATGGTGACGTAAATCTCGTTGGCACCGCCGCCGGAAATGAACTGCTTGGAGCCGTTGACAATATAGTCATCGCCATCGCGCACCGCCCTGGTCTTCAGCGAGGCCGCATCCGATCCCGCGCCGGCTTCGGTCAGGCAATAGCTGGAGATTTTCTCCATCGGCACCAGTTCGGGCAGATATTTGTCTTTGACCGTCTGGGAACCGAATGTGTCGATCATCCAGGACGCCATATTGTGGATCGAAATGAAAGCGCTGGTCGAGGGGCAGCCATAAGCCATGGCTTCCATGATGATCGCCGATTCGAGCCGTCCGAGACCGATGCCGCCCGATTCCTCGGATACGTAAATCCCTCCGAAGCCCAGTTCCGCTGCCTGCTTGATCGTATCGCGCGGAAAAATATGCTTTTCATCCCATTCGGCGGCGAACGGAGTGATCGCATCGGCGGTGAATTTCTGCGCCATTTCCTGAATGGCGAGCTGGTCTTCGGTCAGGGAAAATTGGGTCATAACTGTTTCTGGTTCTTCGCTGTTTGGCCGGAGGCTGATTCGACGCTCCGCATTAGCCCCAACAGACCATTTTTTGCAATCTTTGCGGGGTCAGGAGCATGGTCATACACGGTTACCTGCACCAGTGCGGGCGACAAAGCAAAGCTATCTGGCGCGAATGCCAGGCCGAGGACCATAGGGACTGCTTTCATCGGTTGCGGTCTAGTCGTGCAGCACCCGCTCGGCAAATAGCTTTTTTGCTACTTTTTGATCGTTGCGCTGATACCAGCGCTTGCCGATATGACGTTCCGCCGCCAGCATCTGGGTGCGGGTACCGTCGGCAAAATCGACATCGGGCTCCATATAGGCGATCGGATCACGATAGGCCTCGTCGGCGCTGACGATCTTCCAGCCATCGGCCTTGAGCGCGGCGGCCAGATCATCGACAAACATCGCGGCCAGATCGGTCTCGTGCAGCAGGATCATCTGCACCGGCGCCCTGCCCAGTGTGCGCCGCGCCAGATCGTCGGAGAAACGGGCGGACTGGACATAGGATTCCACATAAAGATCGCGAAGCGCGTTCCAGTCCATGATCTGTCCTGCCTCCGCTGCCGCAATCGCCTGATCTTCCATATACCAGTCCGAGGCATCAACCGTGACATAGGCATTCATCAGACCGCGCTTTTTCAGACCGGTCCGCACCGTATCGCGCTTGACCTTGTTCTTGCGACCCTCGTCGAGAAAGGGGAAACGGAACCAGGGGCGATGATTGGGCTGGTCTTTCAGCCAGACCTCTGCGGCGTCGATATCGGCGAGAAACTTGTCTGCTGTTACGGCAGAAAGCTTGAGATGATGGGCGGTATGATTGGCCAGCAGGTGGCCCGCTGCGGCATAGGCGGCGATATCGGCGGCATCATTGTCATAGGCGGTAATCCGGCCCGGATTGACGAAGAAGACGGCTTGTTTGACCCCTCCCGTCTCCAGCGCCTCGATCAGCAGTCTGGGGCGCTCGTCCGGCTCGAGAAAGGCCCCCTTTCCGCGCGGGGCGTCGTCGAAGCTGAAGGCGATGCGCTTGTCGGATGGGGTCAAGGCAGCCGGTTCCGCTGCCACTTTGCTGACGGCTTCCGGCCGCCACAGGGCGACGAGCAGGATTGCCAGCAAGACCGCTGGCAAAAGCAGCCGCGGAGACAGCGCTAGCAACGCTGTGCCTCCATCAGTTTTGTGCCCCCCGATATGGTCCGGGCCATCGCGTTGCTGCCGGCCTCGTCTCTTTGTCCGGTACGGAAAAAGGCGAAGCCGCAGAGGTTCATCCGCAGCTTATGCGCGTGACCACCATATCGTCGTCATAGCTGACGGTGAGCCGATCGCTGCGATAGTCCATCGTGACGGCCGTGCGTGGCGGGACCCAGCGCAGCGTCCGGGCGCCCGACAGCTTGAGCAGAGTGGCACCGGAACTGGCCGAAGCCTCGTGACCGACATGATCTTCGAGCCCGGATGCATCGCATGCCATCTCCGACGGCGGCGGCGGTGGAGCCATATTGTCGGCACCACCTGTAGCACAGGCCGACAAAGCGAGAAGCGGACTCATCAGGATTGCGTTGCGCATCTGCATATTTCTCCCTTAGCCCATGGTCGGGATGACGAAGGCATCCTTGTTGTCGCCATCGGCGGTGCCGTCTGGCCAGCGCTGGGTGATGGTCTTGATCTTGGTCCAGAATTTCACGCCTTCCATGCCGTGCTGGTTGGTGTCGCCAAAGGCCGAGCGCTTCCAGCCGCCAAAGCTGTGATAGGCGACCGGCACCGGGATCGGCACGTTGATGCCGACCATGCCGACCTGCACCCGGTTGGCAAATTCGCGCGCCGCGTGGCCGTTGCGGGTGAAGATGGCGACGCCATTGCCATATTGATGCTGGCTCGGCAGCTTGAGCGCTTCCTCGAAATTCTTCGCCCGGACGATCTGCAGCACGGGGCCGAAAATCTCTTCCTTGTAGCTTTCCATGTCGGTGGTGACATGGTCGAACAGCGAGGGACCGATAAAGCAGCCGTCTTCATGGCCTTGCAGCGAAAAGCCGCGGCCGTCGACCACCAGTTCGGCGCCTTCGTCAACGCCGGTCTGGATCCAGTTTTCCACGCGCTGCTTGTGCGCCGGATTGACGACCGGGCCGTAATGCGCCTCTGCATCGGTCGAAACACCGACACGCAGCGCCTGCATCGCCGGGATCATCTTCTCGCGCAACCGCTCTGCCGTATCCTCGCCAACCGGGACGACAACCGGCAGCGCCATGCAGCGTTCGCCGGCCGAACCGAAAGCGGCACCGGAGAGATCATTGACCACCTGGTCCATATCGGCATCCGGCATGACGATACCGTGATTCTTGGCACCGCCCATCGCCTGCACCCGCTTGCCGGCAGCGACGCCGCGCTGGTAGACATAATGGGCGATATCGGAGGAACCGACAAAGCTGACGCCGCCGATTTCCGGATGATCGAGAATCGCATCAACCATTTCCTTGTCGCCGTGCACGCATTGCAGGATACCGGCCGGAAGACCGGCTTCGTGCATCAGTTCGACCAGCCGCACCGGCACCGAGGGATCGCGCTCCGAAGGCTTCAGGATGAAGGCATTGCCGGTCGCGATCGCCGGGCCGAACATCCACATCGGGATCATCGCCGGGAAGTTGAACGGCGTGATGCCGGCGCCGATGCCGATCGGCTGGCGCATCGAATAGACATCGATGCCGGGGCCGGCGCCCTGCGTATATTCGCCCTTCAGCACATGCGGAATGCCGCAGCAGAATTCGATCACATCCAGCCCGCGCTGCACATCGCCCCTGGAATCGGCAATCACCTTGCCATGTTCGCGGCTGAGCAGTTCGGCGAGCTCGTCCATATGCGCCTCGACCAGCTGCTTGAACTGGAACATCACCCGCGCCCGGCGCTGCGGATTGGTCGCAGCCCATTCCGGCTGCGCCGCCAATGCCGCCTGCACCGCGGTCTCCAGCACCGCTGCATCACCCAGATCCACCTTCCCCTGGACACCGCCATTATTGGGATCGAAAATATCGCTCTGCCGGGCCGCTGCTGCGGTTCCGCCGGAAGCCAGAACATGGGTTACTGTGCGCATTCTAGAGACTCCTGATTGCTTTTGCGGGCTATATGCTATTTACCGCAGCAATGCACAACCGCTGTTACCCTATCTTTTATGGCAATTATGGCAATCCTGCGTGAGCGATGAGAGCGCCACCGGACAGAACCGGCCGATGGCCGGGATCCTCACTCGGCTTGGCGCGATGCTGTCGCTCGGGTTCATGTTTGCCTTTGTCAAGCTTGCCGGCCAGCATGGCGTGCATGTCACCGAAAGCCTGTTTTACCGGCAGCTGACCGCCATGCCGCTGATCTGCTTTCTGATCTGGCGCAGCCAACGGGGCTGGCCGTCGATTATATCCGACAAGCACCGGCTGCACATCATGCGCTCTATTCTCGGCATTTTCGCGATGGGCCTCAATTTCTGGGCGATGACATTGCTGCCGCTGGCCGATGCTACGACGATCAGCTTTACCGTGCCGATTTTCGCGACCCTGTTCGCCGCGCTGATCCTGCGCGAGAAGGTCGGCATCCGGCGCTGGTCGGCGATCCTGATCGGCTTTGTCGGGGTTCTGATCGTCGTCCAGCCAGGCGGGACGCTGATCCCCGCGTTCGGCGCGGCGGTTGCGCTGGCCGGCGCTCTGGCCACCGCCGGGGTGACCCTGCTGATCCGGATATTGGGTCGCACCGAGACCAGCATCGTCACGATTTTCTGGTTCTCCGCCTATACCCTGCCCTTTCTGACCATCTGCGTCTTCATCTACGGCGGCGGCCATGATGCGCAGACCTGGGGCTTTCTGCTCGGCATCGGCATTTTCGGCGCGCTCGGCCAGCTGTGCATCACCCAGTCGCTGCGCTATGCGCCGGTGTCGACGATCGTACCGATGGACTATAGCGCGCTGATCTGGGCGACCCTGTTCGGCATATTGATCTTCGGCCAATATCCCGGCCTGTCGATCTGGATCGGCGCGCCGATCATCATCGGATCCGGCCTGTTCATTGCCTGGCGCGAACATGTCCGGGAGAGCAGGCAAACCATCGCGAGGGCGATCGACAGCCTTTGAGTGAGCGGCTGCCGGGGTCCTTCGACAAGCTCAGGACGAACGGTGATGGAGCAGCGCACTTGCCAAAGTTCGTCAAAGTTCGGGCCAAGAACGCTTTTTTATGAACAGAGGATCGAGAGTATTAATTATATATATTACCAATTTAACAGATTGTTATGAATAAATCTTTATATTTACTGTTAGCATCCTCTACCTCGGCCAGAGAAAGCAGATCCGTTCAGAGAATAAGCAACAGAAGCGAAATCAGGGCGTGGACGTTTATACCAGAACCACCTTCAGCAGCATCCACACTCCCATCCCGATCATGAACAGATTCTCGGTCAGCGAGATGAAGCCGAGCGGGACATTGCTGTCGCCGCCGACGCAGGCGCATTTCAGTTCGCGTTTCTGGATATAGACGGCGTAGAAGACCGAGACCGCCCCGATGGTCCCGATGAACAGCGCAACGGGAATCGCCAGCCACAGGCCGACGCCAGCGATCATCAGCACGCCGGCGAGAGCTTCGCCGAACGGGTAAAGATAGCCGTAGCGGACCCAGCGCCGGGCCAGCAGGTCATAGTTGAGGAACATGGTCGAGAAACTCTCGATATCGCGCAGCTTCAGATAGGCGAGACCGCACATCGAGAAGGCGACAAACCATTCGACGGTCCTGACCGAAAACCAGGCACCGGTCGCGACAAAGGCGGCACCGAGCGCCATCAGGAAGGTCATGGCGAACAGGGCGATGACCGGCTGATAGCTGGTGTCGCTTTGCTCTTCCTGCGGCTTGTCCTTGCCAAAATAAACGCGCAACGCGTCATAGCCACCGATCCGCTTGCCATCGATAAAAGTTTGCGGCGTGGTTTTCACATCATGTTTGTCCTTGAACGCATCGGTTTCCTCGCGCGTGGTCAGATGATGATCATCGATCACAAAGCCTTCCCGTTCGAGAAGGAATTTCGATTTCAGGCCATAGGGACAGATATGTTTCTCCATCACCATGCGATAGAGTCGTGCGGTCTTCTGATTGCTCATAGTTTACCTTCAAATTTCGGTACCGGACGGGCCGCTGCTTCTGCTTTGGTGGTTGCCTTGCCATTCTGTTCGATATCCCGGATCAGCCACTGCATCTCCTTGATCTCCCTGCGCTGGGCGCGGATGATGCTGTCGGCCAGTTCGCGAACCCGCTTGTCCTCGATATGGGCGCGTTCGCTGGTCAGGATCGCGATCGAGTGGTGCGGGATCATCGCCTTCTGCCAGGCCTGGTCGGAGATCGTGTCCTGCGAGCGGACCAAATAGAGCGAGCCGGCGAACAGGATCGCCGCGCCAGCGAGAATCAGCACATTCTTGCGCCTGTCCTGATACATGCCGAGCATGAACAGCAGCATGACGATGGCCATGGCCGCACCCATATAGAGCGCCATCCACGTGCGGGTTTCGCTGAAATAGACATGATCGAGCGCATAGGTGTTGAGATACATGAGCCCGAGCATGGCCAGCGTGGAGGTGGCGATCATCGCGATGAATCTGGTATAATTTGACATTATGCCTCCTTGCATTGAATCTGAAGTGATACCCTCTAGGGGTATTCTACGTCCGAGGGCCAGTAAAGTTCCCCCTATGAGAGCTGTTTGCGCCGCAGCCGCAGCGCATTGCCGATCACCGATACCGAGGACAGGCTCATGGCAGCGGCGGCGATCATCGGGCTGAGCAGCAGGCCGAACCAAGGATATAATATCCCGGCCGCCAGCGGCACGCCAAGCGCGTTGTAGAAAAAGGCAAAGAACAGGTTCTGGCGGATATTGCCCATGGTCAGCTGGCTGAGCCGCCGCGCCTTGGCGATGCCGCCGAGATCGCCCTTGACCAGGGTGATGCCAGCGCTTTCCATGGCGACGTCGGTGCCGGTGCCCATGGCGATGCCAATGTCCGCTTTCGCCAGCGCCGGGGCGTCGTTGATCCCGTCACCCGCCATTGCAACCCTCTTGCCGGCCGCCTGCAGTTCGCTGATCACGCGATGCTTGTCCTCGGGCGAGACATTGGCGAGAATTTCGTCGATGCCGATCATCTTGCCGACCGCCTGCGCGGTGGCTTCGGCATCGCCGGTCAGCATGACCACCCGGATGCCGGCCTTGTGCAGTGCCTGGATCGCCTCTTTCGAGCTGACCTTGACCGGGTCGGCGACACCGATCAGGCCAGCCGCCTTGCCATCGACCGCGACGAACATCACCGTCTGGCCCTGCGAGCGGCCATGCTGTGCTTTCGCCGCAAGTTCGGCGCTGGTTGCACCGAGCCGGTCCATCAACTTTTCATTGCCGATGGCGATCCGCCTGCCCTGTACCATCGCTTCGACGCCTTCGCCGGTGACCGATTGAAAATCGCTGGCTGACTCGAGCTTGAGATTCCGATCTTTCGCACCGGCGACAATGGCGGCGGCCAGCGGATGCTCGCTGGCCCGTTCGATCGCAGCGACCCATGCCAGCATTGCGTCCGCCTCAAATCCGCTTTCCGGCTCGACCGATACCAGCTTGGGCTTGCCCTCGGTCAGCGTGCCGGTCTTGTCGACGACGATCGTGTCGATCTTTTCAAAGGTTTCGAGCGCCTCGGCATTCTTGATCAATATGCCGTTTTGCGCGCCCTTGCCGGTGCCAACCATGATCGCCATCGGTGTGGCGAGACCCAGCGCACAGGGACAGGCGATGATCAGCACCGCGACGGCATTGACCAGCCCATAGGCGAGCGCCGGCTCCGGCCCCCACAGCGCCCAGACCACGAAAGTTGCCAGAGCGATCAGCACGACGGCGGGGACGAAGAGGCCTGCCACGGTATCGGCGAGTTTCTGGATCGGTGCGCGGCTGCGCTGGGCATCGGCGACCATCTGGACGATTTTCGCCAGCAGCGTGTCCTTGCCGACGCGCTCGGCGGTCATCACGAAGCTGCCGGTCTGGTTGACGGTGCCGCCGGTGACGTCGTCGCCCTCGGATTTCTGGACCGGGATCGGCTCGCCGGTGATCATCGCCTGGTCGATCGTGCTCGAACCCTGGGCGATGGTCCCGTCAACCGGAATTTTCTCGCCCGGCCGGACCCGCAGCTGGTCGCCCGACTGCACCTGGTCGAGGGAAATTTCTTCTTCCGAACCGTCTGCATTGATAAGTGTCGCCACCGGTGGTGCCAGTTCGAGCAGCGCGCGCAGGGCGCTGGAGGTCTGGCCACGGGCTTTCAGTTCGAGCACCTGTCCGAGCAGCACCAGTGTGGTGATGACGGCGGCAGCTTCATAATAGACGGCGACCGTGCCGTCTTCGCCGCGAAAAGCCGCAGGAAAGGCGTTGGGGAAGAAGGTCGCGACGAGGCTGAAGCCATAAGCCACGACCACGCCCAGCCCGATCAGGGTGAACATGTTAAGATTCATGGTTCTGATCGATTGCACGGCGCGCACGAAAAAGGGCCAGGCACCCCAGAGAACGACCGGCGAGGCCAGCAGCAGCTGGATCCAGATCGCGGTGGCCGGGTCGAACCAGGACTGGAAGGGCCGGCCGGGGATCATGTCGCCCATCGCATAAAGGAACAGCGGCAGCGAAAAGGCCGCACTGATCCAGAAGCGGCGGCGCATATCGAGATATTCGGGGTCGGGGCCGCTGTCGAGCGAGACGGTTTCCGGCTCCAGCGCCATGCCGCAGATCGGGCAGAAACCGGGCCCCTGCTGCCGGATTTCCGGATGCATCGGGCAAGTATAGATCGTTCCTGCTGGGACGTTTTCCGCTTGGCCTTCGCGGTCCGGGGACAGATAATGGTCCGGATCGGCGACAAATTTCGTCCGGCAGCCGGCGGAGCAGAAATGATAATCCTGATCTTCGTGATGCGCGTGATATTCGGTGGTACCGGGATCGACGATCATGCCGCAGACCGGATCCTTGACCAGCGCTTCGCCATCGGCGTTGTCGGGGGAAGCGGGTTCGGTCATCTGAAGATCCTTTTCGATTGCTATCCATATACCCTATGGGGGTATATGGAGAAGGTCGTTCAAAGAGTCAATATTGCCATTGGCATGGCGCGCGCGCCGACAACGCGAACCAAAAGCCCCACATCACCGGAACAGTGACATGGGGCTTTTGGTTTGGGCGAAAGACGGCCGCTGTGCGGCGGTCCCGATTTAATTTGGCTTGGCAGCCGGTGCTGCAGGTTGTGCCATATTACCGTGATCCATTTTCGAATGGTCCATCTTGCTATGGTCCATCTTACTATGGTCCATCTTACTATGGTCCATCTTGCCATGACTCATCTTGGAATGGTCCATCTTGGAATGATCCATCATGCGGCAGACTTTTTTGCCATCCTGATCGGTCATGCAGCATTCCATCATGCCGTCTTCCATTTTTTTCATCTGATGGCCGTCATGCCCTTGATCGTGATGGTTCGCGAAAGCGGCGCCGGACATGGAGACCGCCCATGCGGCGGCGGCCAGCGCCAGTAGATAATGCTTCATGTTCATTTCCTTCATTGCTTGCGGCTGATTAATTATAGCTGGCAAACACCCGCTGGCCTTTGGGGCCGAAGGCGATCACCTGATAGGGCTGTTTCATATCCTGATATTCCATGCCGGGCGATCCTACCGGCATGCCGGGAACCGCGAGGCCGATCACATTGTCGGGTTTTTCGCGCAGCAATTTGCGGATCGCTTCCGCCGGAACGTGGCCCTCGATGACATAGCCTTCCACAATCATCGTATGGCAGGAGCGCAGATTGCCGGGTACGCCATGCAGGTCCTTGACCATCGCCATATCGGCATTTTCCGCGGTCACCTCGGCATCAAGGCCAGCCGAGGCATGATCCGCCCATTCCAGGCAGCAGCCGCAGCCGGCATCCCGGTACATGGTGTAGCTGGCCGCCTGCGCCGCCGTCGAACAGGCCGCCAGCGACAGCAGCAACAGTCCGGCGGCGCTCCGCTCCCGCATCGATTTCGCGATAGTTCCGATCATCTTATCTTCCTTTCAGATATTCCTACGAGGGACGCCAGGGGGCGACCGGTCAACGCTTCACTTTTTCAAACAGGTCGATCAGCTCGTCAAATTTCTCTTTCTGCTCTACCGGGCTGCCGGTGGCGATCGCCTCGCTGACGCAGCAGGCGGCATGGTCCTTCAGAATTTGGCTCTCGACCTTGGCCAGTGCGGATTTTACCGCCTGCACCTGGTGGAGAATGTCGATGCAATAGCGGTCGTCGGTGATCATCTGGGCGATGCCGCGCACCTGTCCCTCGATCCGCCGAAGCCGGTTTATTTTCTGGTCCACTGCACCTTTAGCCATGTTTTCGTCCTTGAATATATACCTTATAGGGGTATATGACATGTCGAAGGAAAAAGCCAATATGAATTTCTCCCGCCGTCAGATTCTGGGCCGTTCCGCGCTTGCCGGAGCTGCCGTTGCCCTGCCCATGCCCCTCTGGGCGATGGGCGAGATGGGCGGCGCTGTCCGCAAGGGTATGGACGAGCTTTCCGGTGCAAAGGTCGACCTGCATATTGCCGACGGCCGCTTTGCCACAGGCGGCCGCTCCGGCCATGCGATCGCGGTCAACGGTACCGTACCGGGGCCGCTGATCCGGCTGAAGGAGGGCGAAAAGACGATCCTTTCCGTCCACAATATGCTGGATGTCGACAGCTCGGTGCACTGGCACGGGCTGCTGCTGCCGTTCCAGTTTGACGGCGTCCCGGGGATCAGCTTTCCCGGGATCAAGCCGGGCGCGCGCTTTGACGTGCCGCTGACACCGCGCCAGTCGGGCACCTACTGGTGGCACAGCCACAGCGGGCTGCAGGAACAGGCAGGGCATTATGGTCCGATCATCATCGATCCCGCCGGACCCGATCCGGTGCAATATGACCGCGAACATATCATCCTGCTGAGCGAATTCACGCCGATGCATCCGCATCAGATCATGAAGAAGCTGAAGGTCTCGGAAGGCTATTTCAGCCTGCAGAAGACCAGCGCGGCGGACGATTATCCGCTGAGCGCCGAAGAACGGCTGATGTGGGGGCGGATGCGGATGATGCCGACCGATATCGCCGATGTCTCGGCGCCGACCTATACCTATCTGATCAACGGGCATGGGCCGGAGGACGGTCTGGAACTGCCCTTCGTGCCTGGCGAACGGGTCCGGCTCAGGATCATCAACGGCAGCGCGATGACATTCTTTAACGTCCGCCTACCCGGCCTGCCGATGACCGTGGTCCAGGCGGATGGTCAGAATGTGCAGCCGGTCGCGGTCGACGAACTGCAGATCGGGGTGGCCGAAACCTATGATGTGATCGTGACGCCGACCGAGCCGGGTGCCTTTGCGATGGCGGCGGAGTCGATGGATCGCAGCGGCATGGCGCAGGCGACGCTGACCTCGCAGCCCGGGCGCAAGGCCGCCTTCCCTGCCCTGCGCGATCCGCCTCTGCTGTCGATGGTCGATATGGGCCATGGCGGCATGGATCATGGCAGCCACGGTGCCAAGACCGATGCGCCAATGGATCATGGAACGATGGATCACGGCCAGACGGACCATGCGGCGATGGGACACGCGATGCCGGCGGCTGATGCCGAGCCGGGTGGGATGGATATGGGCGCGATGGATATGAGCGGCGGCATGAATATGCGCGATACCAGCCTGTTGCCCGCCAGCGTCAAGGTCGGGCCGGGTATCGACATGGTGGCGATGAATCCTCAGGACCGGACCGGCTACGCGGGTCTGGGGCTGGATGATGTACCGCACCGGGTGCTCAATTACCGGATGCTGAAATCGCTCGATATGGACCATCACAAGCGCGCACCGGACCGCGAGATGGAACTGCATTTGACCGGCAATATGGAACGCTATATGTGGTCGTTCGATGGCAGGAAATTCAGCGCGGTCGGCGACGATCCGATCCGCTTTGCCCATGACGAGCGGGTGCGGGTGAAGATGGTCAATGACACGATGATGGCGCATCCGATCCATCTCCACGGCATGTTCTTCGAGCTGGTCAACGGCCAGGACCATCATCAGCCGAAAAAACATACGGTGATCGTCCAGCCGGGCAGCAGCGCGACCTTCGACGTGACCACCGACGAGCCGGGCGACTGGGCCTTTCACTGCCATCTGCTCTACCATATGCACGCCGGGATGATGCAGACGGTCAGCGTCGCCTTTCCGGGAGACGCATGATGGTCCGGATATTGATGGCGATCATTGCGGCATCGACCGCCGTCTCTCCGCTGATGGCGCAGGATTATGGCGCGATGGATCACAGCATGCACCAGATGCCGGCGGCGGATCAGGCAAAGCCGGAAGTCGATCACAACCAGATGGATCATGGCATTAGGAGTGAAGCCGAAGAGATCGCGGAGGCGATGGATCATTCGACCATGGATCATGATGCAATGGGCCATGGCGCCGCTGCGTCGGCAACTGTCTCCAACAGGGAGACCGGTCCACCCAATGCGGCGGACGCAATCTGGGGCGCCGATGCGATGCGCGCGGCGCGGGAAGCCGCCTATGACGAGCATGGCAATATGCGGCTCTTCTGGTTCCAGGGCGACCGCGCCGAGCTGCGCATGCGCGACGGCAAGGACGGCTATCTGTGGGATGTGCAGGGCTATTATGGCGGCGATCTGAACAAATTCTGGTTCAAGAGCGAGGGCGAAGGCAGTTTCGGCGAGCCAATCGAGCAGGCCGAGGTGCAGGCACTCTACAGCCGCGCCATCGCGCCCTTTTTCGATCTGCAGGCGGGTGTCCGCCAGGATCTCACTGGTCCCGGCCGCACCCATGCGGTGATCGGCGTGCAGGGACTGGTGCCCTATATGCTCGAATTCGATGCGGCTGCGTTCCTGTCCAACAAGGGCGATCTGACGGCGCGGATCGAGGCGGAATATGACCAGCGGATCACCCAGCGCCTGATCCTGCAACCGCGCGCCGAGGTCAATCTGTCGGCTCAGGATATAGCGGAGCTGGGCATCGGGTCGGGCATAGACAATATCGAGCTGGGGCTGCGGCTACGCTACGAGATCGCGCGCGAATTTGCGCCTTATGTCGGGATCGAGCAGGAATGGAAGCTGGGCGGCAGCCGCGACTATGCGCGGGCGGCGGGCGAGGATGCCAGCGTCACCAATTATGTTGTAGGGGTGCGCTTCTGGTTCTGAATCAACAGGCTTTTGTCTATTTTGCAGCGGGTATTCTGGTCGCGTAAAAGCCGGCCAGGCTTTCCGCATAAAGGCCGTCCCTGTTGGATAAAGCGACGATTACCACGCCCCAAATCCGGACAATATGCCAGCTTCGCTCTCGGTGCGATAAAAATCAAGCGAATGGCGAACCCAGTTCGCATTGTACGGAAGCAATCGTTCGACAAGCGGCAAAAATGGCCGTAAATCGGCCTGATCGGGCCGGTCAGAGGAGGGAGGGAAACTCTGAAGCGGCGCGGCTTTCCCGGGGGGAGGAAAGCGATCAGGGCTGGCGATTTACGACCATTCGGGGGATCAGCTCAGTATTTTTTGACTGGCTTCACCGGGGCCGCCATGCTGCTCTTGCCTGTTGCTGTCTTTTTCTGGCTGAGCTTGGCGGTGCAGCTGCGGAGTTTGGCACCGGTCAGGCCCTTGCATTGGCTCGTGGTCTGCGTCTTGGTGAAGGTCGAAGCGGGCTGCGCCTTTATCGGCGTTGCCGCATTGGCCATGACCGGTGCCGCCAGTACCATGATTGCCGCAAAACCGGAAACCAGCGTACGTGTGTTCATTCTCGTTACTCCAAGGGGATTGCGGTTCCAGGGTGAACCGTGACTTCCCTATGCGCCAGCCGCTCTGTCGCGGTGATGGCCGGCGGATTACAAATCGTTAATTCCGGTGCGCACGGCGTTGCGACGGCCCGGTCGCCAGATGCAGGGATCGAGGTCTGGGGAGTTTATTGCGTAGCGGGAAGCTTGCGAGTCAGGCTCCAGAATATTTTTCCGGCCAGCAGACCCAGCACGATTGCCGCGACATCCGCCGCAAAGTCCATCCAGTCGGCATCGCGACCGAAGCCCATCGCCAATTGCAGCAGTTCGATGCCACCGCCCAACGCCATCAACAGCACGAACAGCACCGCGGCGTGGGTACGGTTCCACAGCAGGCGGGCCATCAGCGACAGGGTGAAAAAGGCCAGGCCGTGGTTGAGCTTGTCATTGGCGAAAACCGTTGGCGCGTCTCCGGTCGGCATCAGCGATATAGCCAATATGATGGCGAGCAAAAGCCAGAAAAGAATGCGGAAGAGGGTCTTGGCGGGCATCGGGAGGGTACCTAGCGGGGGAACTATGACCTGGCGGTTAATATAGTTTCGAGGCGATGGCCAATGATTCCGCATTGCACAATGTCGATCGTCGCCGTTATGGGTCAAACGGTTTTGGTAAGCAGCCAGTCTGCCAACAGGACGCGATACCCGGGGGTACGAGAATCAGATTGTCGAGATAGCCGAGCACGGGAAGGAAGTCGGGAACAAGGTCGATCGGACGAAGCGCATAGGCCGCGACAGCAATTGCTCAACTCACCCCCCGCTCCTGCCCCTCCCAATAAGGCGCCCGCAATTCGCGGCGGAGGATCTTGCCCGACGCGTTGCGGGGCAGTTCCGGGATGACATCGACCGATTTGGGCACCTTGAAGCCGGCGATCCGCTCGCGCGCCCAGGCGATGATGCTGTCGGTGTCGATCTCTCCAGCATCCGGCCTGGGCGAGATGACGGCCTTGACCGCCTCCCCCCATTTGGCGTCGGGAATGCCGATCACTGCGACCTCGTTGACCTGGGGATGGCCGAAGATCGCGTTCTCGACCTCGGCGGGATAGATATTCTCGCCGCCGGAGATGATCATGTCCTTGACCCGGTCCTTGATGTAGAAATAGCCGTCCTCGTCCATGATCGCCGCATCGCCGGTGTAGAGCCAGCCATCGGCGTCAACCGTCTCTGCCGTCTTCTCCGGATTGTTGAAATAATGCAGCATGTTGAGGCCGGACCTTGTGGCAATTTCGCCGATTGTGCCGGGCGGGACTTCCTGCCGGTTTTCATCGACGATCTTCAGCTCGACGCCGGGCAGCGCAATACCGATGCCGCGCATCCGCTCGTTGCCGGCCGGATCATGGTCTTCGGGTGGCAGGATGCAGACGGTGCCGGTGGTTTCGGTCATGCCATATTGCTGGCAGAACAGCGCCCGGGGCATGGTCTGCAGGCACTGGCGCAGCAGCTCCAGCGGGATGGGCGCGGCGCCATAAGTGACGCTGCGGACGCTGGAAAAATCCGTATCCTTCGCGCGTGGCCAGTTGACCAGCATCTGCAGCGCCGTCGGCACGAGAAAGAACTGGTTGAGCCCCTTGTCGATGCAGTCGAGCACGCTGTCCGGATGGAATTCCGGGATCACCATCATCGTCGCGCCGTTGTAGAAGGCGATCGGGCCGATGCCGGAACCGGCAATATGGGCGCAGGGCATCACCGCCAGCGTGCTGTCACCCGGCTTCAGGTCGATCCAGGCATGTTCCGGCTTGTCCTCGACCAGCGGCCGCATCTTGAACAGATTGTCATTGGTCAGCACCGCGCCCTTGGGATTGCCGGTGGTGCCGGAGGTGTAAAGCTGCAGCACGCCTTCCGCCGGGTCGGTTTCGGGCAGCTCGCCGGGCGTGGTATTGGCGACAAAATCGGCCAGGACCGGCAGGTCGGTGCCGGGCTTTGTGCAGAGAATGGTTTTCGTGTCGGGCGCTTCTTGCGCCGCCTTTCTGGCGGTCTCGGCAAATTCCGGCTCGCAGATCAGCAGCGGCGCGCGCGTGTCCTTCAGCACATAGGCGACTTCGGGCGCAGCAAGGCGCCAACCGATCGGCGCGATCACCAGGCCGGCGCGGCTGGCCGCGGCGAAGAGGGTGAAGTAGAGGCCGCTGTTCTTGCCCAGCCAGCAGATGCGGTCGCCCCTGGCGAGGCCCGCGCCGGTTAAGGCGCGGGCATAGTCGGTTGTGCGGCGGTCCAGCTCGGCATAGCTGACCGGACCGTCCGGATCGTCGATCGCGATATCGTCGGGGGTCTTTGCCGCCCAGTGGGCAATGGACGAGCCCATGCAACGCCTTGTCTCGGTCATTCATCCGCTCCTTTATATTTATCGCCCCTTGTTAATCGTGCGATTAAGGCATGGCAAGGGGGACGGATATAAGCCCCTCCACTTTACACGAGGGATTGGGGTGGTGGCGATGCGCTGCATCGCTCGCGTCGGCGAATTGTGCCGGAGCGATGGCAGCATGGTGAGAAAAGCCCAGGGGGTGTCCATGGACGAGAGCAACCACCCCAACCCCTCCTTTGAAAAGGAGGGGCTTAATCGTGTTTTCTGTAGACCAGCGAGATATTGTTGGCGGGCATTTCGGTCAGGCTTTCGCGGGCAAATCCGGTCTTCTCGGCCAGGGCGTCCATATCGGCGACATCGCGCAGGCCCCATCTCAGGTCGCGGCTTTTCAGACTGCGTTCGAAGGCGAGATTGCCCGGCGCGGTTTCGACGTCAGCGCGCAGATAGGGGCCGTAGAGATAAAGCGGTGCGCCGGAATCGAGCAGATCGGCGACCTTTTCGAACAGGCCGATGCTGGATTCCCACGGGCTGATATGAACCATGTTGATGCACAGGATCGCCGCCGGTTTGGGAATGTCCCATTCCCTGGCCTGCGCATCCAGCGGCAGCGGCGGCAGCACATTGGCCATATCCTCGCGCTTCGTCCAGGCGGCGATCGATTCGCAACAGGCCGGATCGGGATCGCTGGGCTGAAAGATCAGGTCGGGGAAGGCCCGGCCGAAATAGACGATATGCTCACCAGTGCCGCTGGCGACTTCCAATATGGTGCCGTGGTCCGGCAGGATATCGCGCAGGACCGCGACGATGGCATCGCGATTGCGCATCGTTGCCGGGGCGTGGCGCTGCTCGCCCGGCGCAGAGTCGCCGATGGTCCAGGGTTTGGGATCAGTCATGGGCCAGTCTCGCTGCAGAGCGGCGACGCCATATCGCCGCCAGAAAGCTGCCGATCACGACATGATAGACCGCCGAGATCGCGCTTGGCACCGGTGCCAGCGCGGCCTGCATCGGGGTCGCGAACTGGGCCGCGAAGGTCGGCGTCGAGGCAAGGCTGGAGCCGAGGCCGCTGTTCTGCATGCCGACCTCGATGCTGATCGTGCGGCTTTCCTGCTCGCCGAAACCGATCGCCTTGGTGATCAGATAACCGAGACCGAAACCAAAGACATGAAGCAGGAATATCGCCAGCATCAGCACACCGAAATGTTCTTCGATCAGCGCCTTGCTGTTGGCGATGAACCCGCCGACGATCAGGATGACCACCAGCACCGAGGCGAGCGGCGAGATGGTCGCGATCCGGTCGGTCCATTTGGGCAGATAGCGGTTGAGCAGCACGCCGGCGATCACCGGCAACAGCACGATCGAGACCATGTTGATAAACAGGTTCCACTGGTCGATCTCGACATATTTTCCGGCGAGCAGGCCGGTCAGCAGCGGCGTCGCGACGACCGCGACCAGGGTCGAGCACATGGTCATCGTCACCGACAGCGCCAGATTGGCGTTGGCGAGATAGGCGACGACATTGGAGGCGGTGCCGCCGGGGCAGCAGGCAACCAGGATCAGGCCGACGGCAAGACCGGTTTCCAGTCCGAAGGCCATGGCAAGACCTATCCCCGCGAGCGGCATGATGGTGAATTGCAGTACCACCCCTGCCCCGACGCATTTGGGGATTTTCGCAATCCGCCGGAAATCGGCGAAGGACAGGGTCAGACCCATGCCGAGCATGATCAGGCCGAGCATGACGCTGACCAGCGGCTGGCCGAGCGGCCGGAAGCGGCCGTCTACGACCCAGATGAAATGGTCGGGGACAAACCATGCCCAGGCTGTCCCCAAAACTGTCCACAGGGCGAAGAGATTGGTGAGGCGGTGGATCAATATATCCTCCCTGTCGCGCAGCGACGGGGAGGTGGCAGCCGGGACGACTGACGGAGGGGCCCCTCCACCATCCTGCGGATGGTCCCCCTCCCCATTGCTGCGCAACGGGGAGGAAAATTGTTTATCAACACCCTAGATCCTTCATTCCGCCGCTTCGGCAAAATCCTCCGGTTCGGTCCATGTCAGGATCGGATTGCGCGCGGCCTGGGTTTCGTCCAGACGGCGGCGCGGGGCGAAATGAGGGGCGGTCTTGAGCAGTTCGTCGCCGGCCTTGGCCCGTCCGGCAACCGAGCGGAAGGCACCGATGAACTGGTCGATCGCGGCCTTGCTCTCGGTTTCGGTCGGCTCGACCAGCATCGCACCGTGAACAACCAGCGGGAAATACATGGTCATCGGATGATAGCCCTCGTCGATCATGCCCTTGGCGAGATCGAGCGTGGTCAGGTCGTTGGTGAAACCCTTGTCGGAGAACAAAGCCTCATGCATGCACGGGCCGCTTTTGGCGAACGGAGCATCCAGCACGTCCTCGAGACTGCGCAGGATATAGTTGGCGTTGAGCACCGCGTCCTCGGCGACCTGTTTGAGACCGTCCGCACCGTGGCTGAGGATATAGGTCAGCGCGCGGGTGAACATGCCCATCTGGCCGTGAAAGGCGCTCATCCGGCCAAAGGTGTGGGGATGACGGTCTTCCACCGTCTCTTCCTCGACCAGGGTGAGATGGCCGTCGGCGTGGCGCTCGGTGAACGGCAGCGGGCCATAGGGGGACAGCGCCTCGGACAGGACGACGGGACCGGAGCCGGGACCGCCACCGCCATGCGGGGTGGAGAAGGTCTTGTGCAGGTTGATATGCATGGCATCGACGCCGAGATCGCCGGGGCGGACCTTGCCGACGATGGCGTTGAAATTGGCGCCGTCGCAATAGACGAAGCCGCCGGCGGCGTGGACCGCGTCTGAAATCGCTTTCATGTCGGGCTCGAACAGGCCGCAGGTATTGGGATTGGTGATCATCACGCCGGCGACGTCGGGGCCGAGACGCGCCTTCAGCGCTTCCAGATCGACGCGGCCGTCGCTGTTGGCGGGGATATTCTCGACCTTGTAGCCGGCAAAGGCAGCGGTGGCGGGATTGGTGCCATGGGCGCTTTCCGGAACGAGGATGACCTCGCGGGCGTCGCCGCGCGCTTCGAGAGCAGCGCGGATGCACAGGATGCCGCACAGTTCGCCATGGGCACCGGCCTTGGGCGTCATCGCCACGCCGTGCATGCCGGTCAGCTCGATCAGCCAGACCGCCAGTTCGTTGATCACGCCGAGCGCGCCCTGCACGCTGTCGACCGGCTGCAGCGGGTGGATATCGGCAAAACCCTTGAGCCGAGCGATTTTCTCGTTGAGCCGGGGGTTGTGCTTCATCGTGCAGCTGCCGAGCGGGAACAGGCCGACATCGATCGCGTAATTCTGGCGGCTGAGGCGGGTATAATGGCGGACCATTTCCGCTTCCGACAGGCCGGGTACGCCGATCGGTGCTTTGCGATCGAGACCGCCAAGGCGGTTTTCCACCTGCGGCGCTTCGGGGAGATCGACGCCGCTGCGATCCGGCGATCCGGTTTCGAAGATCAGCGGCTCATCGACCATCAGAGCGCGATTGCCGGTATGGGTGGTGATCGCATCTTGTGCGGGCATGGTCAGATTTTCTTCCTGCTTGGTGGGGCGGCCTTCGGCGAGCATGCTCATGACAATGCTCCTTCCAGAGCCGTGGCAAAGGCCTCGACATCATCCTCGCTGACGGTTTCCGTCACGGCAACGATCAGGCCGTGAGCGAGCGGGCCTTCCTGCGGATAGAGCCGGCCGAGCGAGACCCCGGCCAGGATCCGCTGATCGGCCAGAGCGCGCACGATGGGGCGAGCATCCTTGTCAAGAACCAGCGTGAACTCGTTGAAAAAACTGTCGTTCAGCAATTTTACGCCGGGAATTTTCGCGAGCCGCTCCGCTGCCTGCACCGCCTTTTTGTGGTTGAGCATGGCCAGCTGGCGCAGCCCTTTTTCGCCAAGCAGGGTCATGTGCGCAGTAAAGGCCAGCGCGCACAGCCCGCTGTTGGTGCAGATATTGGAGGTCGCCTTTTCGCGGCGGATATGCTGCTCGCGGGTGGACAGCGTCAGGACGAAGCCGCGCTTGCCCTCGGCATCGACGGTCTCGCCGCACAGCCGGCCCGGCATCTGGCGCAGATATTTCTGCTTGCAGCCGAACAGCCCGACATAGGGGCCGCCAAATTGCAGTCCCACACCGAGCGACTGGCCCTCGCCGACCACGATATCAGCGCCCATTTCGCCAGGCGACCGGATCGCGCCCAGGGCCACCGGCTCGGTGACCACGGCGATCAGCAGCGCCTTGTGCGCCTTTGCCTTTTCGGCGAGCGCAGACAGGTCAGCGATGCGGCCGAGAATATCGGGATATTGCACGACAACACAGCTGGTGCTGTCATCAATCTGGTCGAGCAGGCTGTCGCCATCGGTTGCAGCATCAAGCACCGGCGCCTCATAGACCAGCTCATCCTTGGTAAATTTCGCCATCGTCTTGGCGACCGACACATAGTGCGGATGGAGACCCGAAGAGAGAATCGCCTTGCTGCGCTTGGTGACCCGCCGGGCCATGGTGATCGCTTCCCAGCAGGCGGTCGAGCCGTCGTACATCGAGGCATTGGCGACATCGACGCCGAACAGCCGCGCGACCTGGGTCTGGAATTCGAACAGGGTCTGCAGCGTGCCCTGCGCGATTTCCGGCTGATAGGGGGTGTAAGCGGTGAGAAACTCGCCGCGCTGGATGATATGGTCGACGCTGGCCGGGACGTGGTGGCGATAGGCCCCTGCTCCCAGAAAGAACGGCATGTCGCCTGCGGCGTGGTTCTTTTTTGCCAGCGCCTTCATATGCGCTTCCACCGCCATCTCGCCAGCGTGCATCGGCAGGCCCTGGATCGGACCGGTCAGCCGGGCTTCCTCCGGCACATCGACGAACAGATCGTCAACCGATTGCGCGCCGATCTTGGCCAGCATCGATTGCCGGTCTTCGGGGGTCAGCGGGAGATAACGCATAGTGTCTTCCTTCATATTAGCCCCTCCTCCTTTTCGAAGGAGGGGTTAGGTGGTTTGGTGCCGCCTGTCGCTGCGCGAGCGATGCTGGCGCAACGCCACCACCCCTTGATCCCCTCCTCTGAAGAGGAGGGGCGATTGGTTACAAGCCGTCGACGAAAGCCTTGTAGGCTTTTTCGTCCATCAGATCGTCGAGTTCTTCCTTGTCGGAGAGAGTCAGGCGGAAAAACCAGCCGTCTTCCTCGGCGGAGCTGTTGACCAGGCCGGGCTCTTCCTCGAGTGCCTCGTTGACCTCGATCACCTCGCCGGACACTGCCGCATAGACGTCAGAGGCGGCTTTGACCGACTCGACCACAGCGGCATCGTCGCCCTGCTCCAGTTCGGTGCCGACTTCCGGCACTTCGACAAACACGATGTCACCCAGCTGTTCCTGGGCATAGTCGGTTATGCCGACGGTCGCCGTGTCGCCCTCGACCTCGACCCATTCATGTTCATCGGTAAAATATCGGCTCATGGTCGTTTCCTCTTCCTGTCAAATCTATGGCTTGGGTTTGCGGAGATAGTGATGCGGCACAAAGGGCATATCGGCAACGGTGCAGGCAATTTTTTTTCCGCGCTGCTCGACCGTGATGGCGGTGCCGGTTTGCGACAGTTCCATGGGCACATAGGCCATCGCAATGGGCCGCTGCAGCGTCGGCGAAAAGCCTCCGCTGGTGACGTTGCCAATGGTTGCGCCGGAGTCATCCACCACCGATGCGCCTTCGCGGATCGGCTGGCGGCCGTCGACAAACAGGCCGATACGTTTCTTCGCCGCCTTGTCGGGATATTGCGCCAGCACCTGCTCGGCACCGGCAAAATTGGCCTGCTCGCGCCGCGCCTTGGACAAGGCGAAGGACAGATTGGCCTCGACCGGCAGGATATCGGCATTCATGTCGTGACCGTAGAGCGGCAGGCCCGCCTCCAGACGCAGGCTGTCGCGCGCGCCGAGGCCGATCGGACGCACCTCGTCCATAGCGGTCAGCGCATTGGCCAGCGCCACCGCCTGATCGGCGGGCACGCTGATCTCGAAGCCATCCTCGCCGGTATAGCCCGAGCGGCTGATCGCCAGCGGAATGCCGTTCCATTCAAACGGTCCGGCCTCCATGAAAAAGAGTTTCGCGGCATCCGGGACCAGCCGGGCCAGCGCCGCTTCCGCCTTGGGCCCCTGCAGCGCCAGCAAGGCCGCATCTTCCAGATGATCCAGGGTCAGGCCTCGCGGCAGCTGGTCGCGCATATAGGCGATATCGTCATGCTTGGTCGCGCCGTTGACCACCAGATAGAGATGCTGTCCGGCGTTGGTGACCATCAGGTCGTCAAGAATGCCGCCATCCTGCGCAAGCAACAAAGTATAGCGAATCTTTCCCGGGGCCAGAGCGGAGAGATTGCCCGGCGTGATTGTCTCGAGCGCCTCGGCGGCGCCCTCGCCGGTCAGCTGCAACTGGCCCATATGGCTGACATCAAACAGGCCCGCCTCGGTGCGGGTCCAGATATGTTCGGCCATCACGCCTTCATATTGCACCGGCATTTCATAGCCCGCGAACGGGACCATGCGCGCGCCAAGGCCGCGGTGCCAGTCGCCAAGCGGCAATTGTTTCAGATTCTCGGTGGTTTCACTCATATTTTTCCCGCATCCATGAAGACAGCCCGCAGCAAAGCCCTGCAAAACTGCCCCCTCTGTCACGGAACCTGAGAGTTTTCCTGCCTACGCCAAGGCTTCGGCGGACAAGCCCGCCTTGGTCTTCGCGAAGGAGGGTTTCCCCTTCGGTGGTCCGCCGTCGCTATAAGCTATGGCGGACTCTTTCCAGAGTGCCTGTGAGGCGGTTGCGGTCCGTTTGCCTGAGAGTTTCCGGGGCGGTTGCTCCTTCGGCGGCCTTTCGGTCTTTTGGGACAGAAAAACGCTCTCCCGCAACGCCTCATGATGCTTGCCCGAGGGCGCCTATCAAAAAGCAGTCTCTTGACTGTATCAGCGGGGGATGGGAGTCAATGATTCTGTTGTGCGGTGCGGAAAAATATCCAGACGGCGCCAACAACCGGCAACACCGTCGGCGGCGTGATCATATCGGACGGCGCAGCGCTTTTGTGGATGAGGGAGTCCGCTGGCCTTCTATCCCGCGACTGCCTATCCCCCCGACTGCATGTTCATGAAGGCGTTGACACTCGGATCAGGCAGCAAAATTTCCACAACGTCGCGGATCACTTTCTGGCCATTGTCGCCATTGGTAAAGATTACCGCTCCGCTGGCCGTTACGGGATTGAAGAAACCCAGAGTATGTTCGCCGTCGTCTCCCCCGCCGTGCATGACGATCAGATTATCCGGCGTGTCGTAAACGGTCCAGCCCGCGGTAAAGCCGAGACTCCTGGGACAGAGCGGAAGCGGCACCCGATCTTCCTGACAAATCTGATATTTCAGATTATCGCGAGGTATCCAGTAGGTTGCCGCGCGCTCTGCGCTGACCGGATTGGCCATGACCCAGATCATGAACCGGGCATAATCGCCGGTACTGCTCCAGACATCGTCGGCGGCATTCCATTCCGTTCGGCGCGGCGCAAATTTATGCTCGCCAGCCTTGGTCTGCGACATGGCGATGCGACCATCCAGCCAGGCCCTGTCGGTAAATGTGGTTTCGGTCATTCCTGCCGGTTTAAAAACCACTTCCGCAACCAGATCCTCCAGCGGACGGCCCATCTTGTTTTCGATGAAATGGGCGACATATTGCAAGCCTTCTCCGGAATAGCCGAATTGCGTGCCGGGATCGTTCTGGAATTTCAGTATATCATCGGTCAGGTACCGCCAGTTGGGCAGGCCTGTCCGATGGGTCAGGGCGAGCCGCGGAGTCAGCAGCTTGTGGCGTGGGTCATCCTTCAGATCCGGATCAACCCATGCATCGGCCATGCTGTCATCCATTGAAAAGGCGCCGCTACTGGAAAGCCGTATCACTGTTTCAGCAACAATCGACTTGGTCATCGACGCGATATTGTAGAGCGTATCGGGTGTCGCCAGCTTGCCCGGTTCAGATTCTCCCGCAGCAAACTGCCAGGCCAGTTTCCCGTCCTCAATATAAGCGATTGAGGCGCTGGGCACGTCATTTTCTGCCAGGGATGACCGTAGCTTCTGAACCACGCGGGTTCGCAGAGCTTCAGCATCACTGCTCACAGCAGAGATTTGCGGCTGTTTGTCCTTATCGGCCATTGGCTGTGCCGCAACGCCGGAAGGACAGAGCGACAGAATGCATGCGGTCCCGATAAGCAAAAATTTACCCAATTGATGACTCCCTTCGATGTTGTGGTGTTATAGTACAGCAATACAATGGGATTTCAATCCCGCTCGGGATGTTGGTTGATAAGGTCCGCTTTTGGCGCAACGGTTTTTCAGACCATTTCCCAGACCGCATCATTTTCGTGGACAAATGTCCCGGAATCTTTTTGCTCGATCAACGCCACGATCGCTGTCGCCACATCGCTGGCGAGAATCGAGCGGTAGCGGCGGAATCGTCCATGCAACAACAGGTCCATCAGCGGGCTGGCGGCGATGGCGAGGCTTTCGCCGAGGCGGTTATCATTGCTGCGCTCGCCGCGCAGCAGGCCGGGGCGGATGATATCGAGCCGGTCGAAATGCTGCGCGCGGAGCAGGTCTTCGGCCTCGCCCTTTGTCTTGAGATAGAAGCTCGACGCGCTGCTGTCCGCCATGGTCGAGGAAATGGCGATAAACTGACGGGCACCCGCCGCTTTGGCAGCGGACACCACCGTACCGACCAGATCACGGTCGACGGCGGCAAATTCAGCTTTCGACCCGGCTTTCTTCATCGTCGAGCCAAGGCAGGAAATCGCGATATCAGGCTTGATCCTGGCGATCGTCGCCGGCCAGTTTTCCTGCAACTGGACATGGATTTTGGCCTTGCCAACATCCTCCCGATAGGGTCGCCGGAGCAACAGATGCAGCTGCCTGTCCCTGCCCTGTTCCACCAGCCTGCGAGTCAGCAGACCGCCGATCAGGCCGGTAGCGCCGACGATCAGGATTTTATCGGCCATAGTCAGGGTCTCCGCAATTCATCTGGTGATAAACGGTCATAGCAGCCAAGGCTGCTATCCAAACCAATATTTAAGAGACCCACTTGATTGGGATGTGCTCCAGCCCGCCTCGGGGCATCAGATCAAACCCTGCCGGTCCGCTCGCCAAATATCTCGCCATGCCGGTTGCGGGCGTAGCGGTCGGTCATGCCGGCCAGAAAATCGGCGATATGCCGGATGCGCGCGGGCTCCTCTTCCGGCAGGGCGGCGGCCCAGTCCTCCGGCATCAGCTCCGGCTGCTCCCGATAGACCCTGACCAGATCGCCGACCATCATCTTACCCTCTTCTGCCGCAGCCATCTGCTCGGGGTGATAATAGAGATTGTCATACATGAAGCGTTTCAGCACCCGCTCCCGCTCGGCCATCGCATCGGAGAAAACACCGATCATCTGGCCCGCGTCTCTTACGTCCTGCACGCTCTGCACGCCGATCCGCTTGATCCGCTCGCGCGTGGTCTGCAGCACGTCATTGACCATCAGGCCAATCTGGTCGCGGATCAGCTCCGGGAGCAGCCGTTCTTGCGGGACATCGGCAAAGCGGCTCGAGATCAGTTCCCAGCGCTCGGCGATAAACGGCAGTTCGAGCAGCTGATCCAGCGTCAGCAGCCCTGCCCGCATGCCGTCGTCGATATCATGATTGTCATAGGCAATATCATCGGCAATCGCCGCGACCTGCGCCTCGAGCGAGGGCCAGCTGTGAAGATCGAGATCCATCGCTTGATTGGCCTCGACCAGTGCCCAGGTGGGTGCAGCCACCGGCCCATTATGCTTGGCGAGGCCTTCCAGCATCTCCCATGTCAGGTTGAGGCCCTGCCAGCGCGGATAGGGTGTTTCCAGCAGCGTCAGGGTGCGGATCGTCTGGGCATTATGGTCAAAGCCGCCATGATCGGCCAGCGCCTCTTCCAGCGCATCCTCTCCGGCATGGCCGAAGGGCGGATGGCCGATATCATGGGCGAGGCACAGCGCCTCGGTCAGATCCTCGTTCAGGCCAAGCGCCCGCGCCAGCGTCCGGCCGATCTGCGCGACCTCGAGGCTGTGGGTCAGGCGGACCCGGTAATGGTCGCCGTCCGGGGCGACAAAGACCTGGGTCTTGTGGCGCAGGCGGCGAAAGGAAATCGAATGGATGATGCGGTCGCGGTCGCGCTGAAAATCGTCGCGCGGAGCGCGCGTCACATCGCGCTTTTCATCGTGCAGCCGCCCCCGGCTGTTTGCCGGATCGCTGGCATAGCTCTGTAACAGGCTCATTTGGTCAGCTCGTTGACCTCGACACCATCGGCGCTGGCCCAGGCAAAGCCGTCGCCGCCGCCCTTGCGCAATTCCGCTTCGAATGCCTTGGCGGCCTTGAAATCGTCGAACGGGCCGACCACCATCCGCCGGGTCGCTCCCCAGGGCGAGGTCCATGCCTTCTGGCTCTTGAACAGGTCGGGCTGTTTCTTCGTCATCCGGCGCCAGTCGAATTTCAGCGCATTGAGATTGGCGCCTGTGGCGATCTGCACCCAGTAGCGTTTCGGGTGCGCGGGCGCTTTCGGCTTGACCGGTGCCTTTTCAACCGGCTTGGCGACGATCTTCGGCTGCGGCTTGGCCGGTTCGATTTCATCCAGATCGACGGGAACGACGGCGCTTCTCGTCTCCTGCTCCGGAATGGCGATGCCGCTGATGATGTCGGCAAGCGGCCTGCTGGCTGCCATATCGACGGACGCGGTACCGGTGGATGCGGACCGCGATTGCGCCAGATCGAAAGTGACCAGATTGACCGGTGCGCCCGTCACCGTCCTGGCTCCGGAGGGACTCTCAGAAAGCGGCTTCGCAGTGGACGGTGTCAATGCCTGGGATGCGAGCGGCTTCCGGGAAGCGGGCTGACGTCCGGCAATTTCAACCTTGCGTTCGACGCTTTGCGATACCAGCACGGGCGGCTGGCCAACGCCGAGCGTGGTCGCGAAACCGGGGGCTGGGCTTTTGCTGGCCGGCTTGATTTCGGTGGTCTTGATCGGATCCGGCAGGCTTTTTGCCGCAACTGCTTCGCTCGGCGGCGGCACTGTGCGGCTGGGCTCTGCGCTGGCGAAGCTGGTCACGCGACCGGATTTCGCACCAGCGGACGTAGCCACTTGTGTTTCGGCGGATTGCTCGACCTGATTTTTCTTTTCTCGGCGGGCGGATTTTCGTTCCGTACTCTCGCGGTCCGCAACGCCGGGGCGCCGGCGCGGCGACTTGTCCGGCATCGCAAGCACCCGGGGCCGATCGCTCTTCGCACCCAGAGCCTCGCCGACGGGCACCAGACCGGCATCCGCTCCCTCTCCGCCCCGGCCGGCCATGTTGGAAGCCAGTTGCACCGCCGCGACATCGACACCGATATTCTCGCTGGCGGGAAAATGGCCAAAATGTACGGCGGCCGCCTTCTGGGCGGCCGTCAGCTTGGGCATCCGTTCAAAAAACGGCTTGATCGCCTTCGCCATCCGCCGCTCCATCGTCTGTTCGACGATATCGTCCGCATCTTTTTTTCTGCCGTTCATGGCATAGATAAAGGCCCGGTTGCGCCAGGCCTCGCGATCGCTTTTCATCAGCAGCGGATTGAGCTGCGCTTCTGCACGGTCGACATCACCGCTGATCCCCAGCGAAACGGCATAGCGCTGGACCAGCTGATCGGTACTGCCATAGCGGATCGCCAGTTCATAATCTTTCTGGGCATCCCGGTTGCGCCCGATAAGGTCATAGGCGAGACCGCGATCAGCGGCAATTTCGCGCGGCGCGATGCCATTGGCCACCGCCTCGTCAAAATAGCGCAAGGCACCAAAAGGATTTTCTTCGGCCAGCAGCGCCCTGCCGAGCCCGGCCTTGACCCTGCCGCTCGATCCATAGATCTGGTCAGCCTTGGCCAGGAAGCCGATCGCCGCCCGCAAGTCGCCCATTTCGAGCGCCGCGAGACCGGCATCGGCGAGCGCCGAGGAATCATTGGAGTCGAGTGCAATCCGGCGCAGCGCATCCTGCAGATTTTCGCTGCTGGCCTGAGAACTATACTGGGCCAAGGCCTGCTGCTGGGGCACGACCCCGGTCACCAGAGCGGCGGACACCAGCAGCAAAATTTTGAATCGATATGTCACAAGACATATAAAGGAAGGATTGCCCATGAAATCAATCGTTCCAACGATCCAGCAAGGCCAGTGGTGGCGCGCGAAAGACAAGCCCCCTCGCCGCGCCCCATCAGCCTGGCTGGCCGGAACTCAACCTTACTGATTATTCTGCCGGTTCAGGAAACGTGGGATGTCGAGCGGATCGCGAGACTTGTCGTCATCGCTATCGTCATCATCATCGCTTTTCGAACCGCCGCGGGTCAGATTGGACATCCGCTCGAACAGGGTCCCGCCGCCGGTAGCGACGCGCGGCGCCGGTGGTACCGGGCTGGCCGAACGTCTGGCGGGCGCCTGTTCTTCCTCGTCACGCTGGATGGCGTCGTCGCCGAGCACCAGCTCGTCTTCTTCCGGCGCGGACTTTGCCGATCCCACGCCAGGCGTCAGCGAAGCGAAGGAAGGCGCAACGGAAATATCGTCATCATCACCATAGGTGGCCACGGGGGTCACTGGCGCAGCCGGTGCTACCGGTTCAGCTTCCGCAACGGGTTCCTGCTCCAATTCGGCTTCGGTTTCTGCTTCCGGTTCTTCAGCGGACTCCGCTTCGCTGTCATCGCTGGCGATGGAGGAGACGAAGCTGGAAGAAGCGGGTGCGTCCTCGGATTTTTTCGCGGGGCTGCTCATCGCAAAGGATGCCGGCGGCGCGGTCGAGGACATGCTGCCCTCGCTATCGATGCCGGTTGCCACAACCGAGACTCGGATACGGCCATCAAGATTTGGATTGAAGGCACTGCCCCAGATGATGTTAGCGTCGGGATCGACCAGTTCGCGAATATGGTTGGCGGCTTCGTCGACTTCCATCAGGCGCATGTCTTCGCCGCCGGTGATCGAGACGATAACGCCCTTGGCACCCTGCATTGAAACGCCGTCGAGCAGCGGATTGGCAATGGCTTTTTCGGCCGCTTCGAGCGCCCGTCCGTCGCCTTCCGCTTCGCCCGTGCCCATCATCGCCTTGCCCATTTCGTGCATCACGCTGCGCACGTCGGCAAAGTCGAGATTGATCAGGCCAGGCATGACCATCAGGTCGGTAATGCCGCGAACACCCTGCTGCAGCACTTCGTCGGCGAGCAGGAAGGCCTCCTTGAAGGTGGTGTTCGGATTGGCGACCAGGAACAGGTTCTGATTCGGGATGACGATCAGCGTGTCGACGTTTTTCTGTAGTTCCTCGATGCCCGCTTCCGCCGCTTTCATCCGGCGCGTGCCTTCAAAGGTAAACGGCTTGGTGACAACGCCGACGGTCAGGATGCCGCGGTCGCGTGCTGCCTTGGCAATGACGGGCGCAGCGCCGGTACCGGTACCGCCGCCCATGCCAGCGGCGATAAAGCACATATGGGTGCCTTCGAGCGCCTGCTCGACCAGATCGATGGTTTCTTCCGCTGCCGCCCGGCCAACCTCGGGCCGGGATCCGGCACCCAGACCCTGGGTAATATCGGGTCCGAGCTGAATCCGCCGCTCGGCAGTCGAACTGTTCAGCGACTGTGCGTCGGTATTGGTAACGATGAAATCCACGCCTTCAACCTGGGCTGCAATCATGTTGGCAATGGCATTGCCACCCGCACCGCCGACTCCGATAACCGCGATTTTCGGTTTCAGTTCTTCGACTTCCGGTGGCCCAATATTGATACTCATCTCACTGTCTCCCGAGACATTTTATCGTCGTGTAATATTTGTTTCACGCTTTGCACAAATTTCACGCCGGAATCACCCGAAAAGTTAATTTATTTTCATCAGATTTCTAAAAATTTCCCCGTATCGCCGACATCAGCCGCCCGAGCACTGCCGATCCGCCATATTTGTGGACATTCTGATAGCTTCTCGACATGGATCGCAGATCGACCGGGTCCTGCGACGCATAAAGCGCCAGCCCCGCCAGCCCGGCAAAGGCCGGCCCACTATGCGCTTCGGGCAGAGCACTCAGCCCCTGCGGACGACCGACACGCACCGTGCGCCCCAGTGCAGACTGGGCATAATCGGCGATGCCCTTCAGTTCCGCTCCGCCACCGGTCAGCACGACCTGCCTGCCGACAGGCCCGGTGAACCCCAGATCTTTGAGCGACCGGCCGATTTCGCCAATCAGATGATCGAGCCGCTGCCGGATTACCGCGATCAGCTGCGCCCGGGTGATGCGCCCCTCTTCCTCGGCAACGTCGATTGTCTTGTCGAGATCCAGATTGATCACGTCATGATTGTCGCGCGGGCTGGTGGTCGCCGATCCGTAGAAACATTTTATCCGCTCGGCCTGCGCTCGGCGCAAGCCAAAGGAGGAGGCAATATCATCGGTGATGTCGGCTGCGCCATAGGGCAAGGTGGTCAGACCGACCAGCATGCCTCCCGCAAAGAGCGAGACATTGGTCACTTCCGCGCCCATTTCAACCAGAGCCACGCCGAGTTCCCGTTCCTCCCGCGACAGACAGGCAGTACCGGCAGCAATCGGAGAGGCGACGATCGATTTCACGTTCAGATGGGCACCGCGCACGCTCATCTCGATATTGCGGACGGGCGAAGCTTCCGCGAGAATGACATGGATATCCACGCCGAGACGATCAGCATGCAGGCCTTTCGGCTTTTTCACTCCGTTCAGCCCGTCCAGCGTGTAGAGCGCGGGCTGTGCATGCAGCACCATCTTGCCCTTGGGATCGATGCTGTTGCGCCCGGCGTCGAGCAGCAGGTCGATATCGTCCTGTTCGATCCGGTGCCCGCCGAGTTCGGTTTCTACCGAGGTCAGCAGGCTTTGCAGGCCGCCAGCGGAAAAGCTGACCCAGACATCGTCGATATTGGTTCCGGCAATCCGCTCGGCCTGTTCGACCGCATCCCGGACATCCATCTCGGTCGTTTCGGTATCGGCGATATAGCCGCGCTTCACGCCCTTGCTGGCGCGCTGCCCGGTGCCGAGAACGACCAGTTCGCCATTGTCCATCCGCCCGGCAATCATCGCCGAAATTTTCGACGAACCGATGTCGAGGGATGTGAAGATTTTTTCTACCCGTGATGGCATAAGTCTAGCCCTTCCCCTTGATCATTATCATCCGATGCGGTCAACTTTCCGGGTCTTCCGGTTCCTGTTTCGGCGGCATCCTGAGATAGGCACGCTCCGCATCGCGCAGGTCGAAATGGACCACCCCGCGCCCGAGCAGCCGGTTGACACCGTCCATGCGCGCGAAATTGAGCAGGGCCGCCGATGCCGTTTCCTCGCCTTCGGGCAGCGCCAGCGTCTCGCCGCTGTCAAATTCCAGGTCCCAGCGCCGGTTGCCGATCCATGTCGCACCGGTCACCATCGGACGGAGCGCCGGCGCGACATCGAGCAGCGAGTCCAGCTGGGTGAATTTCAGATTGGCTTTCTTGCCGACGATCACCGGCAGATCGGGAATTTCTTCCGGAGTGATCTGCTCCAGCGGATAGCCGGTCTCGTCGATCAGCGAGAGCTGCCCCTTGTTCTGCCAGACGGCAACCGGCTCCCGCTCGATAATGTCGACGACCAGCGTGTCGGGCAGCCGGCGGGAAATGCGGGCGTCCTTGATCCAGCCATTGGCCATCAGGTCGTCGCGGACCTCGTCGATATCGACCAGCAGCATTGAGCGGTCTTTCTGGGCGAGAGTGATTTCGTAGACTTTCAGCTCGTCAATGCGGTTGACGCCGGTCACCTCGACCCGCTTCACCTCGAAACCGGCCTTGCCGACCGCGGCAGCGACCTCGGTCTTGATACGCTCGTTGATGCCGGAATAATGGGCAACGCTATAGGCGCCGAGAATGAACACCGCGACCAGCCCCCAGGTCAGACCCTTTTGCACCTGTTCTTCGGTGACTGGCATGGCGCGCAGGATCTTGTCGAAAATCGAAACCTGCCGGACCGTGCGTCTCGCCTGTTTGCGCGGCTTGCCCCTGGCCTGCCGACTGGTGCTTTTCCGGGTGGCTGTCATAGCGCTTCTCTCACGATTATCTCGACCAGTTGTTCGTAGCTGATACCCATCTGCTTCGCCTGTTCGGGAACCAGGCTGAGCGGCGTCATGCCGGGCTGGGTATTGGTTTCGAGTACGAACAGGCCGTCTGCACCCTGCTCGTCATCCCAGCGAAAATCGGTCCGCGACGTGCCCTTGCAACCGAGGATTTGGTGGGCGCGCAGGGCATAGTCGAGGCATAGCCGTTCGATATTTTCCGGAATTTCGGCCGGACAGATATGCTCGGTCAGCCCTTCGGTATATTTGGCGTCATAATCGTAGAAACCTTGCGCGGTCCTCAGCTCCGTCACGCACAGCGCCCGGTCGCCGAGCACCGCCGTCGTCAGTTCGCGCCCGCGGATGAACGGCTCGGCGAGCAGCTCGTCAAATTCCTGCCACGGGCCGCTTGCATCGCGGCTGATCGGATTGCCGTAATTGCTTTCATCGGTGACGATCGCAACGCCGACCGAAGAGCCCTCGTTAACCGGTTTCAGGACATAGGGCCGGGGCAGCGGGTCCGCTTCGTAGAGGCTGGCGCTGGACACGATCTTGCCTTTCGGCATCGGGATGCCGGCAGGGACCAGCTGCTGTTTGGTCAGTTCCTTGTCGATCGCGATCACCGAGGTGGCAAGACCGCTGTGGGTATAGGGAATCTGCATCAGGTCGAGCATGCCCTGGACGGTGCCATCTTCGCCGGGGACCCCGTGCAGCGCGTTGAACACGACATCGGGCCGGATCCCGTCGAGGATGATCGCAATATTGCGGTCCATGTCGACGCGGCTGACCTGATGGCCGTTTTTTTCGAGCGCGTCGGCGACGCCCTTGCCGCTCATCAGCGACACTTCGCGCTCGGCCGACCAGCCGCCCATCAGGACAGCGACATGGAGTTTCTTTTTGCTATTGGCCGTCATGCCTTGTTTCCCACACGCTGGATTTCCCATTGCAGTTCGACGCCCGAATGCGCCTTGACCCGCTTGCGCACTTCTTCGCCCAATGCCTCGATATCGGCGGACGTTGCCCCGCCGAGATTGATCAGGAAATTGCAGTGCTTTTCCGATACCTGCGCCTCACCGATCTGCAAGCCGCGGCATCCGGCTTCGTCGACCAGTTGCCAGGCCTTCTGGCCGTCGGGGTTCTTGTAGGTGGAGCCGCCGGTCTTGGTGCGCAGCGGCTGCGAGGCTTCGCGCTCTTCGGCGATACGCTTCATTTCCGCACCGATGATTTCGGGGTCGCCGCTTTCGCCGACCATGGTCGCGCTTGTCACGATGCAGCCTTCGGGCAGGTCCGAATGGCGATAGCTGTAGCCCATATCAGCGAGCGGGATCGTCACCAGATCGCCATTGCGGAGCACCACATCAGCGCTTTGCAGAATGTCACAGACTTCGCGGCCATAGGCACCGGCGTTCATGCGCACCGCGCCGCCGATCGTGCCGGGAATGCCGCGCAGGAATTCGAGGCCGGCGATGCCATGGTCGCGCGCGTTGCTGGCGGCGGAAATTCCGGGAGCGCCAGCGCCGCAGCGCAGCGTCAGGCCATCAGCCTCGATGCCAGCAAAGGCCTTGCCCAGCCGGACCACCACGCCGCGGATGCCGCCATCGCGGATGATCAGATTGGAGCCCAGCCCCAGAGGCCAGACGGCAATGGCCGGGTCCAGATCGCGCAGAAATTGCTGCAGATCCGCAATATCTTTCGGCTCGAACAGCCATTGCGCGGAACCGCCGCTCTTGAACCAGACAAGCGGTGCCAGTGGCGCGTCTTCGGTGAGCTTGCCGCGCGTTGCAGGGAGGGTTGCGACGGCGGTCATTGCGTCGCCCCCGACCGTGCTCCGCACTTGATGCGGAGCCCTGCAAGGTCTGGCATTTTTTGCCGCCAGAGCTCCGCATCAAGTGCGGAGCACAGGTTGGAGAGGCGGTTCATTTCCGCGCCTCCGCAATGCCATCCGCAAGGCCAGCGGCCCATTTGGTGATATCGCCAGCGCCCAGGCAGATGATCATGTCCTTTGGCTGCGCCACTTCGGCCAGCCGCGCGGCCAGAGCCTGCGGGTCGTCGACCGTTTCCGCCAAACGGTGACCGCGAGTCTTCAGCCCCTCGACCAGAGCCGTGCTGTTCACACCCTCGATCGGATCTTCACCGGCAACATAGACGGGGGCGACAAAGACCATGTCGGCATCGTTAAAGGCGCCCTGAAATTCTTCCATATGATCGCGCAGGCGCGTGAAGCGGTGCGGCTGGACGACGGCGATGACCCGCCCCTCGGCGCCTTCGCGGGCGGCCGACAGCACCGCCTGAATCTCGACCGGGTGATGGCCGTAATCGTCAATGATCGTCAGACCGTCGACTTCGCCGACCTTGGTAAAGCGCCGCTTGACGCCGCCAAAATGATCGAAGCCCTTCACGATCTGCGCATCGGTCATGCCCATCTCGATTCCTACGGCGATGGCGGCAATGGCGTTCTGGACATTGTGACGGCCAGGCATTGGCAAGGTAATCCCCTCGATCGTCCGGGTCGCCCCGTCGCGATCGCGAACGACCACGTCAAACCGGTTGCCGCCGGGGATGGGCGTGACATTGGTGCCCTTGACGTCGGCCAGAGCGGAGAAGCCATAGGTGATGATCCGCCGGTCGCGGATGCGCGGCAGCAGGGCCTGAACCTCGGGATGGTCGATGCACAGGATCGCGGCGCCGTAAAAGGGCACATTTTCGATAAATTCGAGAAAGCTGTCCTTGATCTTGTCGAAACTGCCATAATGATCGAGATGCTCGGCATCGATATTGGTGACCACCGCGATCGTGCCGTCAAGCCTCAGGAAGCTGCCGTCGCTTTCGTCTGCCTCGATCACCATCCACTCACCGTCGCCGAGGCGGGCGTTGGAGCCATATTGGTTGATGATCCCGCCGTTGATCACGGTCGGGTCGATACCGCCGGCATCGAGCATCGCCGCGACCATCGAGGTCGTCGTGGTCTTGCCATGGGTGCCGGCAATCGCGATCGTCGATTTGAGACGCATCAGTTCGGCCAGCATTTCCGCCCGGCGGACCAGCGGTATCCGGCTGGCCAGTGCCGCTTCGACTTCCGGATTGCCGCGCTTGACGGCGGTCGACGTGACCACCACCGCGGTGCCCTCAACATTCTCCGGACTATGGCCGATCTTCACATCGATGCCCTTGGCGCGCAGGCCCTCGACGACATAGCTCTCGGCAATGTCGCTGCCCTGCACCTGATAGCCCAGATTGTGCATAACCTCGGCGATGCCGGACATGCCGATGCCGCCGATGCCGACGAAATGGATCGTCCCGATATCCGTGCCGACACCCTTCATTGTGCCATATCCCTGGCCAGAGCTTCCTTGCGGGAAGCAAGCGGGTTCGGCCTTTCCTTCTCGACCTTCATCGTCGTTCCGAGCGGCGAGGTGCCAAAGCTTTCGACCAGATCGGCAAGGTCGTTGACCGCTTCCGGGCGGCCACATTTTGCCGCAAAGCGTGCGGCATTTTCCAGCGCGCCGGGCTGCAGCGCCATTTTCTGCATCTGCTTGGCCAGCTCCTTGGCGGTGAAGCGGGATTGCGGAATCGCGCGGGCGCCGCCAGAGGCCACCATTTCTTTCACATTATAGGTCTGATGGTCATCCATCGCGCTTGGCAAGGGGATCAGGATGGCGGGGCGACCGGCGGTGGTCAGCTCGGCAATGGTCGAAGCCCCTGCCCGGCCAATCACCAGATGCGCCCAGCCGAGCCGTTCGGGCAGATCCGGCAGATAGGTCGCCAGTTCCGCCGGGATATCATGCTCGGCATATTTTTCCCGCACCCGCTCGATATCATCCTCGCGGCATTGCTGGGTGATCTGCAGGCGGCGGCGCAAATGCATCGGCAGCATCGCCATCGCATCCGGCACAACATCGGACAGGATCGACGCGCCCTGGCTGCCGCCGGTCACCAGCACGCGAAAAATGCCTTCCTCGGACAGCGGCGGATAGGGTTCTTCGCGCAGGGCGACCACCTCCTCCCGGACCGGATTGCCGACGAGATGGACCTTGTCCTGATATTTCGGCTTGATCCGGAGGACATCTGGATAGGCAGTGGCAATGGCATTGACCGAGCGAGCGGCGAGCCGGTTGACCCGGCCCAGCACTGCATTCTGTTCGTGCACGATCGTCGGAATATCCCGGGCGTTTGCCGCCAGCAGAGCAGGATAGGCAGGGTAGCCGCCAAAGCCGACCACGGCCGCGGGCTGGAACGTCTCGTAAAGCTGCATCGCCATCCGGCGCCCCTTGAGGATCGCGCGGATGCCCCCGGGCCAGCTGCGCGGATCCTTGGTAATCCGGCCTGCGGGCAGGACATGAACCTGCCCTTCCTCGACCATGCCGGGAATCTTCTCGCCGCGCGCATCGGTGATCAGGGCCACCCGATGGCCGCGCAACACCAGCTCCCTGGCCAACGCATAGGCCGGGATCATGTGCCCGCCGGTGCCGCCCGCTGCCAACACATAATGTTTCGAAAAACTCATACCACTATCCGTCCTTGCTCGGGCCAGGCCGAGACATATTGTGAACGGTCAAGATACGGGTTCCGTCGGGTAAATGCGAGCAAAAGTCCGATGCCAATGCACAGCGCCAGGATCGACGAGCCGCCATAGCTGACCAGCGGCAGCGTCATGCCCTTGGACGGGAAGAGCTGGAGATTCACCGCCATGTTGATCAGCGCCTGGCCGCCCAGTTGCGCGGTCAGGCCGGATACGGCGAGAATGATGAAATTATCCTCCTCGTCGAGCAGCCGAAGGAAAACACGGACGATGATCGCGAGATAGACCAGCGCGATAGCCATGCAGGCGAGCAGACCGAATTCCTCGCCGATGACCGAAAAGATATAGTCGGTATGCGCCTCGGGCAGCTTGAACTTGGCGGTGCCCAGCCCGGGTCCGGTACCGAGCAGGCCACCGCCGGTCAGCGCCTTGTGAGCGAACATCACCTGGTCATATTCGCCGCCGCCGAACAGCCAGGCGTTGATCCGCTGGGTCGCGACGGGATAGAGGAAATAGGCCCCGACCAGACCGCCGACACCGGCGACTCCGATCGCGGCGATCAGCCGCGCGGACAGGCCGGACACGGTCATTACCGCGAACCAGATGCCGCAGATCAGGATGGTCTCGCCAAGATTGGGCTGCATCATCATCAGGATCGCGATGATCGCGGTCAGAATGACGGACAGCGATATCACCGGCAGCGCCGGATCCTTGATCCTGAGCGACAGCAGCCAGGCCAGCGCCACCGCATATAGCGGCTTGAGGAACTCGCCCGGCTGAATGGTAGCGAAGCCATAGCCGATCCAGCGCTGCGCACCATTGACGGTTTTGCCGAAAACCGGGACCAGAAACAGCAGAATGAATGCGACCAGCGCGCCGAGGATCGCGAAGCGCCGGGCCTGTTCCTTGGGCAGCATCGAGATGACCAGCATTGCCGGAACACCGACGATCACCCAGCCCAGCTGCCGGTAAAAATAATAGAGCGGTTCGACCGAGACCGATGCGCTGCTCTGCTTCAGCGCGGTCACCGGCGACGCCGCTGCAACCGCGATCAGGCCGATTGCGATCAGCGTCAGGATCAGGCCAAGCAGGACGCGGTCCAGTTCCCAGAACCAGATCGCGAGCGGTGACCGGTCGCTGCGCCCGAGACGCGATTGCAGCTGAAAGCGTTTCTTCTTGAGGCCGCTGGCCATCTCGGGACGCTCACTGGCTGGTCCCAAACCCTGTGCAGAATCGCTCATCGCCTCGCCTCCCCTTTTGCAGAGCCAATCACGCCTTTCTCGATCACCGACGTCACGGCGCAGCGGAAACAATTGCCGCGCGCTTCAAAATCGCGGAACTGGTCGAACGAAGCGCAGGCCGGGGACAGCAATATCACATCGCCAGGCGCGGCATTGGCCGCCGCCCGCTGTACCGCGGTCAGCATCATTTCACAGGATACGACCGGCACATGACCGGCCAGCAATTTCTGGAACAGCGGCCCAGCCTCACCGATCGTATAGGCGCGGACAACATTCTGGTAAAAGGGTTCGCATTCCGCCAGACTGTCGCTCTTGGGCAAGCCACCCAATATCCAGTGGATTTTCGGATAGGCGCCGAGCGCCGGACCGGTCGAAGCCGGGTTGGTGGCCTTGCTGTCGTTGACGAACAATATGCCTCCGGATTCGGCGACCCGCTCCATGCGGTGCGGCAGTCCGGCGAAACTGGCCAGAGCCGGTCGCCATTGCGCTTCGGTCAGGCCGAGAGCCTCGACGACGGCAACGGCAGCGATGGCGTTCTGAAGATTATGGGGCCCCTGCAGCGACGGCCAGTCGGCCTGTCTGGCAATTTCGCGATGGCTGGTGTCGACGATATTTTGCACCCGCCCCAGCTCGCGCAGTCCGTCGAGGGCCAGCCGGGTCTTTTCATCCCTGCTGGCGAAGATCGCGGCGTGATCCGCTCCCAGCATGTCGAACAGCCGCGCCTTGGACGCAGCATAGGCGTCGAAACCCTCATAGCGATCCAGATGATCGGGGCTGATATTGAGCAGCAACGCGACATCGCAGTCGAGACTGGCAGTCAGATCAATCTGGTAGCTCGACAGTTCCAGCACATAGACGCCGCCGGCGGGCAGCGGCTCCTGCGAGAGGATCGGCAGGCCGATATTGCCGCCCATGACCGCCGGGATGCCGGCGCTTTCCAAGATATGGTGAACCAGAGCCGTGGTTGTCGACTTGCCGTTGGTGCCGGTGATGCCGACAACCCGGTGCGATGGCAGCGAGCTGCGCGCCTGGGCAAAAAGCTCGATATCGCCAATGATCGGGACGCGGTCTGCCTTTGCCTTGAGCGCGATCGGATGGCTGTTGAGCGGCACACCAGGCGAGACGACGATCGCGTCATAGCCGGTCAGGTCGGTTTCCAGGGGATCGGCGATCAGCGCCCTGTCGGCTACGCTGTCCCGCAATTCTTCGCGATTGTCCCAGGCCAGCAATTCGGCGCCGCTCGCGTGCAGGCTGTCCAGCACCGCCATGCCGGAACGGGCCAGTCCGAGAATGGCATAGTGTTTTCCGGCAAAGGCGGGGGATATGATCATCGCAGTTTCAACGTCGCCAATCCAGCCAGAGCGAGCACCAGACTGATGATCCAGAAGCGGATCACAATGGTGGATTCGGACCAGCCAAGCTGTTCGAAATGATGATGGATCGGGGCCATGCGAAAGACGCGGCGACCGGTACGCTTGAAGAAGAAGACCTGGACGATGACCGACACGGCTTCGAGCACAAACAGGCCGCCAACCAGCGCGAGCACGATTTCATGATGGATCGATACGGCAATCGCGCCCAGCGCGCCGCCGAGTGCAAGGCTTCCAGTATCGCCCATGAACACCGCTGCCGGCGGCGCGTTAAACCAGAGAAAGGCAAGGCAGGCGCCGATCACGCAGGCACAGAAGATCGCCAGCTCGCCGGCACCGCGGACAAAGGGGATGCCCAGATATTCCGAGAAGACCGCATTGCCGGACAGATAGACCAGCACCAGGAAAGTGGCGCTCGCGATGACGACCGGCATGGTCGCGAGACCATCGAGGCCGTCGGTCAGATTGACTGCATTGCCCGCACCGACGATGACGAACATCGCGAAGGGTATGTAGAAATAGCCGAGGTCAATCTGCACGTCGTTGAAAAAGGGCACGTAGAGGCTGGTGCCGATCTGCTGCACAATCAGCCAGGTCGCGAAACCGGCGACGGCAAATTCCAGCAGCAGCCGGACCCGGCCCGGAACGCCCTTGTGGCTGGCTTTGCTGACCTTGTCATAATCGTCCATGAAGCCGATCGCACCGAAACCGAGCGTGACAAAAATGCAGGCCCAGACGAAGATATTGCTGAGATCCATCCAGAGCAGCAATGACAGCACCACCGAGATCAGGATCATCAGCCCGCCCATGGTTGGGGTGCCCGCCTTCTTGAGATGGGTAATTGGCCCGTCCTCGCGGATTGGCTGTCCCTTGCCCTGGCGCATGCGCAGCATGTTGATGAACTTGGGCCCGATCAGCAGGCCGATGAACAGCGATGTCGATACCGCAGCGCCGGAACGGAAGCTCAGGTAGCGAAAGACATTGAAAATGCCTTCGAATTCAAGCCATTGGGCCAGCAAATAAAACATCAATACTCCCCGCTCACCAGCGCGGAAACCGCGGAGGAAAGCCCCAGATAATTTGATCCCTTGACCAGAAGAAGATCCCCGTCGCTGAGCAATTTTGCGACCTCGGTCAGCGCCTCCGAAGCGTTGGCGGCATGTGACATTTTGACGCCTCGATCAAGGCCCTGTTCCAGTTTCGCGGCAGTATGTGCCATATCGTCGCCGACCAAGACGATCGCCTGGGCTCCGGAGGCGAGAATATCGTCGGCCAGAGCGGTGTGAAAATGGGCCGATTGGTCGCCCAGCTCGCCCATCGCACCAAGCAGGACGATCTTGCGACCGGCATTTTTCTCACCGGCAAAATGGCGAAGCGTGGCCTTCATCGAGGCCGGATTGGCGTTATAGCTTTCATCGATCACCGTCGCCGTGCCGCCGGATTTGAGCGAAATGCGATGACGCCGACCACGGCCATCGATACCGCTCATTTCGGCCAGCGCGAGCCCCGCTGAAGCGAGATCACCACCGACGGCGCGCACGGCGGCGAGTATGGCCAGGGAATTGGATACCCAGTGCATCCCGGCTTCGGCGATCGTGAAGCAAAGGCTTTGTTCACCCAGCCTGGCGGTGACCAGCGAGCCGCCACGCGGCGCAGAAACGATATCGATCGCGCGCACGTCCGCTCCCTCTTTAAATCCGAACGAGATGACATCGGCGGCATGGCGTTCGGCCTTTTTCCGCAGCCGCCGGTAATGCGGGCTGTCGTGCGGGATGATCGCTGTGCCGTCGGGCACCAGGCCTTCGAATATTTCGGCCTTGGCATCGGCGATTCCGGCCTCGCCATTGGGGAAATTGCCGATATGGGCGGGGGCAATGGCGGTGATGATCGCCGCATGCGGGCGGACCAGACGAGTCAGCGCCGACAGTTCATGCGCGTGATTCATGCCCATTTCGAAAATGCTGTATCGGCTGTCCTGCGGCATCCGCGAGAGGCTGAGCGGGACACCGACATGGTTATTATAGCTCTTGACCGACCGGTGCGCCTTGCCGAAGGAGCAGCGGTCCAGCGCCGCATATAGGGCTTCCTTGGTGCCCGTCTTCCCCACCGATCCGGTCACCCCGATGATCCGCGCATCCGTGCGCGCCCGGGATGCGATCGCCAGTGCATCGAGTGCTTTGGCGGTATCTGAGACCAGGATATGCGGACCATCGACTGGCTGGCTGACAAGGGCGCCGGCAGCACCCGAGCCGAAAGCCTGTTCGACATGGAGGTGGCCATCGCTATGCTCGCCCTTGAGGGCAATGAAAAGATCGCCCGGGCCGATTTCGCGCGAGTCAAAAGCGACGCCGCTGACCGAAAAATCGGCGCTGGCCGTTCCGTTCGTCGCTTCCGCGATCGCAGCTGATGTCCAGAGCGCGGTCATAAGGGCTGCGCTCCGGCGCATTCCCGGGCCACTTCGACATCATCAAAGGGTATCACCCGGTCGCCGACAATCTGCCCCTGCTCGTGGCCCTTGCCGGCGAGCAGAATGATGTCCTGGGGTCCGGCCATCTCGATCGCATGGGCGATGGCGGCGCGGCGATCGGCGATATCTTCAGCGCCTGTGGCTCCTGCAAGAATCTCTGCCCGGATGGTGGCGGGATCCTCGCTGCGCGGGTTGTCGTCGGTGACGATCACATGATCGGACATTTCCACCGCGATCCGGCCCATTTCCGGCCGCTTGCCCTTGTCACGGTCGCCGCCCGCACCGAACAGGGTGATCAGACGGCCAGTGACATGGGGCCGCAGCGCCGCAATGGCCGCGCGGAGGGCCTCCGGAGTATGGGCATAATCGACATAGACCGGCGTGCCGGCGCGGGTGATGACCGCTCGCTCCATGCGTCCGCGCACCGGCTGCACCCGCTGCATATGGTCGAAGACATTGTCCAGTCTTCCGCCCGTCGCCAGCACGATGGCGGCTGCGCACAGGATATTGGCGGCCTGATAGGCGCCGATCAGCGGCAGCGCGATACGGTGGGTCTTGCCCTCCGCCTTGACCATCAGAACCTGACCCAGATGGGTCGGTGTCTGGGAAACCAGTTGCAGCGTGGTGCCCTTTTCGCCGACGGTGAGCAGTTTCAGCCCGCGATCCTTGACCCGCTGGATCGCCTTCTCCGACCATGGATCATCATCGGCCCAGATCACAGCAGCGCCTTCGCTCCAGACGACCTCGTCAAACAGCCGCATCTTGGCCTCGAAATAGCTGTCCATATCGCCGTGATAATCAAGATGATCGCGGCTCAAATTGGTAAAGGCGCCGACCTGCACGGGCAGGCCTTCGGTACGATATTGCGAAAGGCCGTGGCTGGATGCTTCGAAAATCGCGTGACTGACCCCTTCACGCGCCAGACCGGACATGTTGGAGAGAAAGGTGACAATATCGGGCGTCGTCAGCCCGGTCTTGACCTGGTCGTCGGCGGTGGTGACGCCAAGGGTGCCGATCGAGGCGCTGTTATAGCCATCCATCCGCCACAGCTGACGGGTGAGTTCAGCGGTGGACGTCTTGCCATTGGTACCGGTAACCGCTGCCACATGGGCTGGCGTCGGGGTGAAATAGCGCGCCGCCATCTGGGCAAACAATCGCCGCGGTTCGTCATCGGCAATATGCACAGCGCCTTCGACGCGCGCCTCGGGGAGCGCCACGATCGCGATCGCGCCCGAAGCGACCGCAGCCTCGACAAACTCTTCACCGTTAAACTTCGCGCCGCGAAAGGCACCGAAAATATTGCCGGGCGCGACCTTGCGATGGTCGATGGCAAAACCGGTGACGCTCTGCTCGCCGGCATCGCCCTCAAGGCCAGGGACAAGACTATTCAGTCGCATTGCTCTCTTCCGATGCGGATTTGGGTTTCCACAGCAACGGTGTCAGCTCCGACACATCGACATCGCGATGTTCGTCGGGAATGACCCCGAGCATGGGACCGACGCGCGAGACGACCTTGCTCACAACCGGAGCGGTGGTCCAGCCTGCGGTGCGCTGGAAAGAGGTTTCTGCAGTGCCGTGCGGTTCATCGAGCATGGCGATAACCACATAGCGCGGATTGTCCATCGGAAAGGCGGCGGCAAAGGTCGAAACCAGCGAGGTCTTGTTGTAACCGCCTCCAGAGGGTTTTTCTGCCGATCCGGTTTTTCCGCCGACCCGGTAACCCGGCGCATCGGCCTTGCGACCGGTGCCGTCCGAAACGATCATTCTCAGCAACTGGCGCATCCGGGCACTGGTCGCGGCCTTGAACACCCGCCGTCCCTTGGCCTCCTTGCCCGGCTCCACCTTTAGCAGCGTGGCAGGACGCCAGATGCCGCCATTGACCAGCGCCGCATAGGCACTGGCAAGATGCAGCGGAGTGACAGCAATACCATGGCCATAAGCGACGGTCATATTGGTAACCCGCCCCCAGTTGCGCGGCCACAGCGGCTGACCGCGTTCAAACAGCTCGATATGCGGACGTTCATCGAAACCCAGGCGACGGAACATGCTCTCCATCGCTTTCTGGCCGAGATTGTCGGCGATCCGTGCGGTCACGATATTGGAACTGTGGACAAGAGTTTCCGGCACATTAAGGTAGCGGCCTTGGCTGTGATCGTCCTTGATCGTGAAGCCGCCGATCTTGATCGGCTCCATGGCATTATAGCGAACCGCCAGGTCGGTCACCGTACCGGCATCCAGCGCCGCGGCGATGGTCAGCGGCTTGAAGGTCGAGCCGAGTTCAAACACGCTTTGCGTCACTTCGTTGTTCTGGTGCTTCATCGTCGCCCGGCGGATCTTGTTCGGGTCGAACACCGGCAGCGAGGCCAGCGCCATGACTTCGCCGGTTTCCACGTCCAGAATAATCCCGGCGCCGCCCCGCGCCTGGGTGATCCGCATCGCGTCCTGCAGTTCGCTTTCCAGCGCCGCCTGCACCCGGCTGTCGATCGACAGCATCGTGGGGGTGGCCCGCAGGCTGCTGTCGACGAGGCGCTTGTTCAGCGCCCGTTCCATACCCATCACACCGTCGCCGTCGGCATTGACATAGCCCAGCACATGGGCCGCCAGTTCGCGCTGGGGATAGAGACGCTCGTCCTCGCGGGGAAATTCGATGCCGATTTCGCCCAGCGCATGGATTTGCTTGACCTCTTCGGGGAGCGCCCGGCGGCGCAGATATGTCGGGTGGGCACCATTCAGCTTGTCCAGAAACCGGGCCGCGCTGGTATCCGGAAAAATTGCCGCCAGTTGCCGCGCCAGAACGGGCTTGTCGCCCAGCACCCGGGCAGGCACCACGCGCACCGCATAGCCGCGCATCGTCCGTGCCAGGGGCACGCCGTTGCGATCGACAATATCGCCGCGCGGCGGAATGAAGGCGCTGCTCAACGGCCGATAGGGTGCGGCATCTTCCAAAATGGTCAGGCTGATGAGGCGGCCGATGACGATCGTGAAGGCTGCTAGAAACACCAGCAGCAATATCATCAACCGAAAATGAGCGCTCGCAGCGACTTCCTTGGCTTTTCCCGAAAACTGCACCTTCTTGCTGTTGGCCAGAAGTGTCGTCATTCAGCCACACTTTCAAGTTTTTCGGCGATCGCCTTGCGTCCGAGATCGCGAACCAGCCCGTCATCCAGCAGCTTGTCCTCGATATGCGCCACGCGCGTGGTCCGCGCCTGCGCTCCTTCCGGGGCCTTGCCGGAATCGGCACCCCTCGAAGCGGAGCCATTATGATCCTGACGGCCGATGGCGCTGCCATCTGGATTCCGTTCGTGCGCCTGGGCGGTGCCGAAAACCGACCCGATAATGCCGGCCGGCTTGATCCCGTCCATCGAGCTGATAACCGCCACCTGGACCGGCTTGCGCAGATCCTTGCCGCCGAGATTGGCCAGGGCTCTTTCGCCGTCCAGATATTGCGAGGCCTGCGGGGCGGCATAGCCGAATTCGAGCTTGTTCCACTCCTCCAGCTGCCGCAAATTGGCGCGCGCGCTGAATTCTGTTTCCAGATAGCGGATTTCCTTCTTGGTCTCGATAATCTTGTGATCCGTCCGCGCGAGGTCGCTGCGCAAGGTCGCGACGCTGAGCGACAGGGGATAGAGCATGATCGCGACCAGAAAAACCAGTGCGAGCCAGCCGATGCCTTCGAGGCGCTTGATTGCCAGCTTCATTGCTCGCTCCCCCTGCTCGGCGCGTCTGTGCGCACCGCTGATCTAAGGGTGGCGGAGCGGGCCCGGGGATTAAGAGCCTGCTCCGCCCCGGCCGGACGCACCGCTTTGGCTGGTTTATGAAAGGTGGGTGCCGGCCGTATCTCGTTAACTTGAGGTAGATGGCGCGAACCGGCGGACTGCTGTCCGCTGCGGTCGCGCAGGAAATTCTTGACGATGCGATCCTCGAGGCTGTGAAAAGTCACCACTGCCAGACGACCTCCGGGCTGCAGCAGCTTTTCCGCTGCGACAAGACCGTCTTCCAGTTCGCCGAGTTCGCGATTGATATGAATGCGGATCGCCTGGAAGGTCCGGGTCGCCGGGTCCTTCTTGTCGCCCGCGCGATAGCCGAGGGCCTTCCGGACCACCTGAGCAAGCTCTGAGGTCCGGGTCAGCGGACGTGCCGCGACAATCGCCTTCGCGATCCGCCGCGAACGCCGCTCCTCGCCATAGCGATAGATGACATCCGCGATCATCTCTTCATCCGCTTCGTTGAGAAAGTCTGCAGCGCTTTCGCCATCGCTGGACATGCGCATGTCGAGCGGGCCGTCCTTCTGAAAGGAGAAGCCACGCTCCGCCTGATCGAGCTGCATCGACGACACGCCGATATCGAGCGTGACGCCGTCAATATCCTCGTCGGCCAGAACCTCGGCCATTTCCGAATAGAGAGCGTGGTGCAGGCAGAGCTTGCCACCGGACTCGTCGACCATGGTCTGCCCCTTGGCGATGGCATCCGGGTCCTGGTCAAAGGCATGGACCCTGGCCCCTGCCTTGAGCATCGCCAGGCTGTAACCGCCCGCACCGAATGTGCCATCGACATGCGTTTCGCCAGGGGTGATGGCGAGCGCAACGATCACTTCGTCGAGCAGGACAGGAACATGGCGGGCGGCGGCTGCGGGGGTCATTTCGCCTTCCCTTCGCTCTTCTGGCCGGCTTCCTTCAGATGATGCTCGACCAGGCGACGATCGACGGGGACGTCTTCGGTGGTATCGAGCAGGGTCTGGGGGTTCCACAGGCAGAATGTCGTACCGATGCCATGGAACAGGACATTGCTCTCGAGATTGCCGATTTCCCGAAGCTGCGGCGGCAGGATGAAGCGGCCGCTGGCGTCAAAGCTGAGGTCCTGCAGCGAGGAAAATTTGCGGGCACCGGCGGCATCCTTGTCAAAAGACTCGCCGCGCGCGATCGCCGCTTCCCACTGCTTCTCGATTTCGGTGAGCATGTCGGCCTTGCGGCTGAGACCGAAGCCGACCAGGCAATCCCATTTTTCATGCGTGCCCAGGCACAGGGTCCGGCCATCGCTGCTTTCGATCAGGTTTTTGCGCAGGAATGCAGGAACCGACAGCCGACCCTTATCGTCGATCGCCGATATGGCAGAGCCTGAATATGCAAACGCACCTGACACAGCGAAATCCCCAATCCGAACCGGGGGCAATAATCTCCCCGATCCAGAAGCGCGCGTGCCAGCGCTCTTCCGGAAACAGAATCCGGACAGGAAGAATAACCCCGATAACAAATAAGGGTTATCAGGGGAACGACGGGGATGGAAGGGGATATTAAGGGATTTTACGGGTAACAACAATTAAGTCATTGAAATACCACTCTTATAATTTTGGCACTTTACCCCCTGTTTCTGACGGCTTGCGGCGGACCCCCGCATAAGCCTCGTCCATGGTCATCGCGGCTCATCCTTCCGGTCATTTTGCGCCTGCACCAGGGAGTCGACAAACCGCACCGCACCGCTTTCCTGCGGGGATCGGCGGGCTTTTTCCGGCCACAGCGCGGCATTGAGAAAATCGGCATCGGCGACGATCACCGCTCGCCCCTGTCCGATCGCGCAGCGGGCGACGATACCGCCCTCGCTCAGATCGCAGCGCGCGCCGGTCGCGGCATGGGACTTGACCGGTTCGAACATGCCAACGCCCCGGGTGGCGAACGCATGTCCGCCAAGCCGCAGCAGCACGATCTCGACGCTGTTTTCGGTATCGGCCACCAGTTCCAGGCCCCAGTGGCCGAGCAGCGGCGACAACAGGCCGCTGACCAGCGGACGCCGCGGATCGCCCAGCGGCAAGGCGGACGGCCAGAGCAAATCGGGGTCGGTGAGAATGATGACACGGCCGCCGGCGCGGACCCAGGCATCGAGATCCGCCAGATCAGCCGGGTCCATGGCGCGCGGCTGGGCAAGAATGACAAGATCCGGATTCTCTTCGGCCAGATGTTCCAGACTGTCGACCGCCGCCATGTCATATTGTTGCTGCCAGTATCGATAGACCGGCGCCGGCTCCGCCTGACCCGCAAGGATCGATTCCATCGAAGCGCTCTCGCCCCAGACCAGCGGCAGGCTGGTCATCAGCTGGATGCTGACTTTTTCATGGGGTTGATCAGGCCGGGACTCGCTGGCGGTACATTGGGTGAGGACCAGCAAGGCCGCGAGCGCCAGTGGCAGCCTCTGCCGGAATCCGGGCAACTAGCGCCGCTCCCGGTCCATCGGCGCATCCAGATTGGGATCCGGCTTGAGATCCGGAACCGTCTGTCCGGGCAGATTCTTTGCCGGCTTCTGGGCTTCGGACTTGCCCGCTCCCGACTCCGGTGCCGGGGTGATCCCCAGTTCCGCCAGCGGTTCGGCAGGCTTGCCTTCCGGATTGCTGGCCAGCGGCGGCGGGATGCCCTCGTCGCCCTCCTGCATTTCCTCGATAACGGTCGGCTCGTCGCTGGCCCGCTGAATGACGAAATTGGCGACGCTGACCAGCAGCAGCACGGCAGCGAGACCGATGACGCCGACCTGGATCCGCTGCATCGTGTCCTGGCGACCGTTATTCTGGTTGCGCTTATCCATTCTGGTCAAGCCACGGGAAGACCGGCAGTCCCTTTTCCCTGAGCCATGCGGCGTTGTAGAGCGAGGACAGATAGCGGAATCCGGTGTCGCACAGGATCGTCGCGACCCGGCTGCCCGGTCCCAGTTCCCTGCCCAGCGCGATTGCGCCGGCGACATTGATGCCGGACGACAGGCCAAGGCACAGCCCCTCCTCCATCAGCAGCCGCTCGACCCAGACCATCGCTTCCTGATCGGAAATCCGGTATTGCCGGTCAACCGGTGCATCTTCCAGATTGCCGGTGATCCGGCCCTGGCCGATACCCTCGGCGACGCTATTGCCCTCGGACTTGAGCTCGCCATGGGCATAATATTCATAGAGCGCCGCGCCATGCGGATCGGACAGGGCGATCGTCACCTTCTCGTCCTTCGCCTTCAGCCCCATGCCGACGCCGGCCAGAGTGCCGCCGGTGCCGACAGCGCAGGTAAAGCCGTCCACCCTGCCCTCCATCTGGTCCCAGATTTCCTCCGCCGTCGTCTCGATATGGGCGCGGCGGTTGGCGACATTGTCAAACTGGTTGGCCCACACCGCGCCTTCGGTCTCTTCCGCGATCCGGCGCGACTGATGGACGAAGTGGCACTGGCTGGAATAAGGCGCAGCCGGCACGGTGATCAGTTCCGCACCCAGCGCGCGCAGCGTATCCATCTTCTCGCGGCTCTGCGTTTCCGGCATGACGATGGTCGCCTTGTAGCCCTTGGCATTGGCGACCAGAGCGATACCGATCCCGGTATTGCCCGCGGTCCCCTCGACGATCCGCCCGCCGGGCTTGAGCAGCCCGCGTTCTTCGGCGTCCCGGATGATATAGAGCGCAGCGCGGTCCTTGACCGAAGCGCCGGGATTGGCAAATTCGCATTTGCCGTAAATGTCGCAACCGGCGGCCTCGCTGGGTCCGGCGAGGCGAACCAGCGGGGTGTTGCCGATCAGGTCGAGGCTATTGGCTGTGATAGTCATATATATTTAATAGGCACGGCGCACGTCCACCGCAAGCAGGGCTTGCTTGGCCGGTGGAAAGCAGGGCTTTGTCCAAACAGGGTCACACGGGTCACACCCCCTATTGCGAAAAAATCTGTCCCTCACCCATAACCGAAAAACGCCTGTCCGGCAGGCGGTGGTGCGAGGAGGCGGTTGTGGTTCATGAGAGCATTCTATCCTGCCAACGCGGCTGTAGGAAAGCGATTTTGTCATCGGCTGGCCAGTGGCTTAGTATGTTTCCTCTGTTGGCTGGTGTGCGGTCATGCGACGGCTCACAACGAGCTTGTGGTTATAGAGGCTGAACCGGAGGCGGCCTGAAAGTCGCCGACCTATCAGGTGTTTTGGCAGTTCGTCGTTCACTACCGGGACCGACCGCAGCAGGCTCTGTCCGATCAGCCGCAGCTTTAAGCCAGCCTCACCGAGTGGTCCGAAATGGACGGCAGAAGCCGCGCAGCCCCGTCGATCTTTTTTCGCCCGCCCGCCGCGTGGTGGCATCGCACGTACTATAATTCAGTGAAGCTCAGCGCCGATCGACAGCGATGCCAAGGCTTTGACCCAGCAATACCGGAGGAGGCAAATCGCCTTCTACCGCGACTCTCTTATGTGACCATGGAAGGTCTGTTGAATGACAATCAGACAAAAGCTCCTCAGTTGCCTCGGACTATTCGCCCTTGCGACGCTTTCGATTCTCGCGGCTTCCTTTTGGTCGGCAACGAACAGCAACGCGGCGCTAGACTCAGTTCTTGACGATCGGGTCGTTCCGTTGCGCGATCTAAAGGTCGTTGCGGATGGCTATGCGGTCAACATCGTCGATTCGGCTCACAAGGCCCGGAATGGCAATATCTCGCCCGCGCAAGCGACCGAAAATATCCAAACCGGGCTTACCGAGATTAAGGCAGCGTGGGCAGGTTTTCGCGCCACCAAAATTCAGGGCGAGGAAGAGCAACTTGCAGCTGCAGCCGAAGCTCAGATGCAGAAGTCCGATGTCAGCATCGCACGCCTGCTCGGTATCCTTCGCAGCAACGATCAGGCTGCGCTCGACCGTTTCCTTCGTGGCGAGCTATACCAGAGTATCGATCCGGTGTCGGATGCATTGGGCAAGCTCGTCAATATTCAGATCAAGATCGCGTCGGAAGACACTACCGCTGCCTTGGGAACCGCAAGCACAGCGATGGTGATAATGGTGCTCCTCGCGCTCGCCTCCGCAGCTGTTCTGGTGTTTTCCGGTATAATCATCACACGCAGAGTTGTTCGCCCCATTCAGCAGTTGGCTCAGGTTATTGAAAATCTTGCGCGTTCATCAGGCGAAGCCAGGCTTCCGAATTTGGAGCAGAAAGACGAGATCGGCGATATTACACGCGCCGTGGACAGGTTCCTGGCGGCGGCTATGGGCAAGGAGCGCGAGCGTTCCGCTGCAGAGGCTGCCGAGCAGAAAATCGTCACTGGCGCGCTGCGCGATAGCCTGGCCGCGATGACTGCAGGCGATCTGACTTCGCCTATCACTGCAGAGTTCCCCCCCGCCTACACAGAACTCAAAACCAACTTCAACGCGGCTCTGGAGTCACTGCGTGACCTGATCGGTTCTGTAACCGAAAGCAGTGTCGCTATCCGCACAGGCTCGGGTGAGATCGCTCATGCCTCGGAGGATCTTGCGCGGCGAACCGAAAGCAATGCAGCAAGCCTGGAGGAAACCTCCGCCGCGTTGATGCAAATCGATACGCGGATCAAGGCCACCGCAGATGCTGCAAGCCGCACCGTATCGCGCGCCGACGAGGCAATGGGCAATCTTTCCGGCGGTCGTGCAGTCGCCGGGGAAGCGGTCGAGTCCATGGGCCGGGTAAAAGAAAGCGCAAAGGGGATCGACGAGGTCATCGAGGGCGTCGACAAGATCGCATTCCAAACGCGGGTACTGGCTATGAATGCTGCGGTTGAAGCAGGGCGCGCAGGCGATGCCGGTCGAGGTTTCGCGGTCGTTGCCGACCTTGTCAGTGCGCTCGCCATGCGCGCCGAGGAAGAAGCGAAGCGCGCCCGCGATCAGCTTACCCTCACTCAGTCCGAAATCGTAACTGCAGTGGAGGCGGTGCAGAAAGTCGATGGCGCTCTCAACGGCATTTCCGATGGAGTTGAAGAGGTTCACACCCTGCTTGGCAAGATGGCCAGCGACAATACGGCGCAGGCGACTGCCATCACGCAGATAAGTGCAGCGGTCAATAGTATGGATCAAGCCACTCAACAGAATGCCGCGATGGTCGAGGAAACTTCGGCCGCTGCTCGAAGCCTGAGCGTCGAGTCTGATTCTCTGGCTGGAAAAGCGACACGGTTCAGGATCAGTGACAGCAGCAACCTTGCTGCTGCAAATGTTGGGCGGGATGCGGAGATGCTGCACGAGCATGAGAACACAAGGGCTGTATCTCTAGCTCTTGCCAGTTGAACGCGCGAGCACTGCGGATTGAGAGCCCCGTGAGCACCCTACGCTGCGGACGGGGTTCCAATATGGCGCAGATTATCCCCACCCTGTCCCACCTTGCTTTCCGTCCCCCTGCGTGGCAGCGCAGGGACGGGTCCGTTTGCTGGGGGAAAATTGATGATTTCGACTATGGCTACCCGTCTGATCTCGGGCGCTCTGCTGCTGGGCATCGCTTCACCTCTTCTCGCGCAAGACCAGCCTGACGCGGCCACCCCAACCCAGCCCTCTGCCGCGCCCGAAGCGGTCCATATCGATGCCCAGCACGCCGGCATGGAAATGGCGGAGCCGAAGCAGACCGTGCTGCTGTCGGGCTACGGCAGCGGCGGCTTTGCCATCACGACTAATGTGCCCGAGGCGCAGGCCTTTTTCTCCAACGGCATGGAACTGGGCGCTGCCTTTGCCCATCAGCCGGCGATCGACGCGATGAAGGAAGCGGTCAGGCTCGATCCGGACTGCGCCATGTGCCTGTGGGGCGAGGCGTTTATGTCCGGCCCCACTTTGAATTATGGCAAGGACAAGGAGGAACGCAAACCGTTGTTGGTCTTGGCGCGCAAGGCGGCAAAAATGGCGCAAGAGCGGGGAACGCCGCTCGAACGCGATCTGACCCAGGCCCTGATTCAGCGCTACAAGGGCAGCGATGTCGACAGGAGCGACAAGGCCTTTCACAAGGCGATGGAGCGGCTTGCCGTACGTTATCCCGACGACGACGCGATCCAGGTGCTGACGGCAGACGCCTCGCTGGTCGCGGCGAGTGAAGACGATGAGTGGAAACCGGCTGCCGTCCGCGCGATGGCCCTGCTCGAGCCGGTGCTGGCGCGGTCGCCCGACAGCACGCCCGCGATCCACTTCTATATCCACGCGAGCGAGATTGCCGGCCAGTCCGCCAAAGCAGAACCCTTCGCCGACCGGCTGGCCGATCTCGCGCCGCGCGCCAGCCATCTGGTCCATATGCCTTCGCACACCTGGTACTGGCTTGGCCGCTATCAGGAAGCCGCCGACACCAATTTGCGCGCCGTGCGGATCGATCAAGCCAATGCCGCACGGATAGGCCATGGGGGCGAACATGGCGTGTTCAAGCTGCCCTATCACGCCCATAATGTGATCTTCGGACTGGGCGGCGCGATGATGGCCGAGGATTCGCGCACCGCCCTCACCCTCGCGCGGCCGCTGGTGGCGTCGACGCAGGCGCGCGAGGAAGGTTCGCCGGTCATGCAGCTGCTGTCGGCCGCCGGCTATTTCGCGCTGGCCCGCTTTGATGATCCGGCCTCCACCCTGGCGCTGAGCGAACCGAAACTGCCCTATCTGAAAGTCGCCTGGCATTATGCGCGCGGCGAGGCTTATGCGTTCCAGAAGAACAAGGCGGGACTGGCGGAAGAGCTTGCCTCGATCTCCGCAGGGACCATCGCAGCGGACGAAGCCAGCGACGACGAGGACAGGTCACCCGCGCCCGACCAGATGATCGGCATCGCCCGCGAAGTGCTGACCGGGCGGCTGGCGATGATCGAAGGGCGCTACGGCGACGCTGCCACCGCATTTCGCAAGGCTGCCGAGATCGAGGAAACCGCAGATTTCTCGGTATTTACCGATCCGCCAGCCTTCTGGTACCCGGTTCGCCGCGACCTGGCTGCCGCGCTGTTTGCCCAGGGCGACATGGCCGGTGGCCGGAGCGAGGCGGAAGCTTCGCTGAAATTGCGCCCGAAAGATCCGGTGACGCTGGCTCTGCTCGCGGATTTCGCCGACAAGCCTGACAATTAGCGCGGAAACCCGAAGGGCGCAGCGACTTGCTGGCCGCTACGGGCCGGGGCCAATTAGCCATTGGCCGGGTCAACCAGCCGACTCCCGGAGACCTTGAAGAAAACTTAGTCAATCGACGAAGTTTTTCTTGCGATCCGTCCGTGCATTCTTATAGTTAGCAATATGACTAAGCATGATCCCGATCTCTCCCGCATGTTCCACGCGCTGGCCGACCCGACCCGCCGTGCGACTCTGGCCCGGCTCGCCAAGGCCCCTGCGCCCGTCACCGAACTCGCTGACCCGACCGGCCTGAAGCTGCCGACCGTGATGCGGCATCTTGCGGTGCTCGAGGAGGCCGGGCTGATCACCACGTCGAAGGAGGGACGGACCCGCACCTGCGCCCTTGTCCCCGACGCGCTTGATCCCATGCGGACATGGCTCGATGAGCAGACGGAAATATGGGAGGCGCGGCTCGACCGGCTGGATGCATTTGTTATGGCCAATATGAAGGAAGAAGAGAAATGAACCACGATTTCCCGGATGCGCCGGACCGCACGATGACCCTGGAGCGGCTGATCAAGGCGCCGCGATCCGCGGTATGGGCCGCCTGGCTGAACCCCGAAACATTGCCCTTGTGGTGGGGACCGGATGGCTACACCTGCCAGACCAAGAGGATCGACCTCAGAACCGGTGGCGAATGGGTCTTTGACATGATCGGGCCCGACGGCACTATCTACCCGAACCACCATCTCTATACCGAGGTCCGGCCTGAGGAGCGCATCGCCTATACGCTGCTCTGGGGCGAAAATGGCCCCAAGCATGCCGATGCCCGGGTCCTGCTGGAAGAGGCGGACGGGGCAACCCGAGTGACGATGCGCATGGTTTTCACCACCGCTGCGGAATATCAGGAAGCAAAAGGGTTTGGTGCCGAGGAGCTGGGCCAGCAGACGCTGGGCAAACTGGAACATTTCGTCCGGTCCCGCTGAGGCACGCGGCGATTTTTGCTGGAGAAGGACAATGCGATGAGCAGCAAGATCGAACTCGGCATCTTTCACCCCGCATCTGGAGGCCGGGCGCAGTCCGGCTGCCAGCCCCGGCAGGGCTGATAACGCCCTGAGGTCTGGCAGACTAACTGCGCCCGCTATTCTATTCGAGGCTTTATCCTTGCTCTGCGATCAGCAAAGCCCGGGCACGAGGCCTAGCCGCTGATCGACTTGGCCGATGCCATGCCAGGTGCCTTGGACTTGCCGCCGATCTTGTCGCGGACCATTTTTTCGATCCGTTCACCGATCTTCTTGTCGACATTCTTCCAATATTCAAAGGCGCGGACCAGGACTTTTTCGCTGACGCCATCAGCGAGATGTCCGGCGACATTGGAGACGAAGCGGTCACGCTGTTCGTCGTCCATCACTTCGCGGACCAGCGCTCCGGCCTGGCTCCAGTCGTCATCATCCTCCCGCAATTTATAGGCCTGGCGCACCATGTCGCCGTCGGTATGCCAAAGGCCTGCCTCGGGGCCGGGCTCGGGCTGTGCAGCCGGTCCGCCGTAGGAATTGGGGGCATAGACCGGATCGACCGCATTCTGCGTCCGCAGCGTGCCGTCCTTGGTATAGCTATTCACCGGGCAGCGCGGCGCGTTCACCGGAATCTGGGCATAGTTGACACCGAGCCGGGCGCGATGCGCGTCGGCATAGGAAAAGCCGCGTGCCAGCAGCATTTTGTCGGGCGACAGACCGATGCCGGGCACCATATTGTTCGGTTGGAACGCGAGCTGTTCGATCTGGGTGTGAAAATCGACCGGATTTTCATTCAGCACGAGCTTGCCCACCTCGATCAGCGGATAATCTTCATGGGGCCAGGTCTTGGTCAGATCAAACGGGTTGATGCGATAGGTTTTTGCATCTTCATAAGGCATGATCTGCCACTTCAGCGTCCAGCTTGGGCCATTGCCCTCGTCGATCGCGTTGAACAGATCGCGCCGGTGAAAATCGCTGTCTTCGCCGGCTTTTTTCACCGCCTCGTCCTGGGTCAGATGGGCATTGCCGCTCTCGTTGCCGACATCGGTGTGGAAGTGGAACTTCACCCAGAATTTCTCGCCTTCGGCGTTCACCAGCATATAGGTGTGGCTGGAATAGCCGTTCATCTCGCGCCAGTTTTTCGGCACGCCGCGGTCACCCATCAGATAGGTGACCTGATGCGCGCTTTCCGGCGACAGCGTCCAGAAGTCCCACATCATGTCATGGTCACGCAGGCCATTGTCGGCCCGCCGCTTCTGGCTGCGGATGAAATTCTGAAACTTGATCGGATCGCGGACAAAGAAGATCGGCGTGTTGTTGCCAACCATGTCGAAATTGCCTTCTTCGGTGTAGAATTTGACGCTGAAGCCGCGGGGGTCGCGCCAGGTGTCGGGGCTGCCCCGTTCGCCAGCAACGGTCGAGAAGCGCATCGCAACGTCGGTCTTCACGCCGGGCTGGAACAGCTGCGCCTTGGTATATTTGGAGACATCCTGGGTGGTCTCAAAATAACCGAAAGCGCCGGAGCCCTTGGCGTGCGGCTGGCGTTCGGGAATGCGTTCCCGGTTGAAATTGGCCATCTGCTCGATCAGATAATGGTCGTGCAATACAATCGGGCCGTCGCTGCCAACGGTCAGCGAATGTTCGTCGCTCTGAATACGGATACCGCTATCGGTAGTGGTGGCGGGAGCGCTCTTTTTCTTGTCGGCCATGATGTTTCACCTTGTTTCGGAAAGTTGTTCCTAAACGTACGGTTCATCAGGCAGAAGGTTCCGCAGCGATCTTATTAAAAGCCATGCAATCCGCATGGCCCCGGCGAGCTGAAGAGAGCGCTATTTTGCGTCTTTATGCGCTGAGGTCAAATTTCTCCGGCACCATTTTCGCCATTATTCTGGCGCAGCCTTCATTGCTGCGCTGGAAGCAGTCATGCGCCTTCATCGCTTCGTAATGGGCGACGAGCGCGGGCCAGCGGCTTTTGTCCGGAATGCCGGCGACCATGTCGGTCTGGGCGATCTGGCAAGCGACCGCAATATCGGCGATGGTGATGCCATCCCCGACAAAATGCGCCCGACCGTCAAGATAGGCCTCGAGATAGTCCCACAGCGGCGGCAGTTTCTCGTTCCAGGTCTTGCGCGCGGTCTCGAGATCCGGTTCCTTGCGCTGGAACAGGTTGAAGATGATCGGCCGGAACAGGCCCAGGCCACCCGTCATCGCCAGGCCGGTGTCGGCATATTCCTCGAGCCACAGCGCCCGGCCATGGTCGAAGGGATCGGCGGGATAGACGGCGGGTTCAGGCTGTTTCTTCTCGAGATAGCCGCAGATCGCGGAACTGTCGGTAATCGTGCCCTCGGGCCCCTCCTCCGCGATGCTCCGGTCGCGCAGCGAGGGAATACGGCCGAGCGGGCTGATTTCCCTGTACCAGCCGGGCATGTCCATGACGCTGACATCCTCGCAGTCATAAGCCAGTCCCTTGAGCGCCAGCACCGCCTCGACCTTGCGCTGAAAGGGGGACAGGGGCGAACCGTAGAGAAGCAGGGATGCGGTCATGGATGGGGAGTCTCCGGTATTTGGGGTTTTCAGTAGGAAAATGTCTGGTCGATAGTGGCTTCCGACAGGCTCCACAGCTTCTCTGCATTGCCCGGATCGACCGCATAGGAGCGGACGCCGCCGCTCTCGTCTTCATCATCCACCTCCGCGACATGGCAGTCTTCCAGATAGACGCCGCCTTTGCCCTGAAGCTCCGGCGCGGTCGCGGCATAGCAGGTGGTCGCGGCGCCAGCCTCCACGGTCTTGAACGCGAAGCTCTCGCCCGAATTTTCTTCCATCCGCTTGAGCAGCATCGCCATATCCTCCTCGGTCAGATGGCGCCCGAGATTGGTGCGGATACCGCCCGGATGGACAGCCAATGCATGGACGCCCTTCCCCGCCAGCCGTTTTTCCAGCCCGACCGTGAACATGATATTGGCGGTCTTGGCCTGGCCATAAGCCAGCCATTTGTCATAGTCGCGCTCTTCAAAATGCGGGTCGTCAAAATGCACCGTGTCGAAATGATGACCCCGCGAACTGAGATTGACGATGCGGGCATCGCCGCCGGCCTTTGCGGCCTCGACGAGGGCGGGCATCAGCAGATTGGTGAGCAGGAAATGGCCGATATGATTGGTGCCGAACTGCAACTCCAGGCCGTCGCCGGTGGTCATGTGCGGAGAGGCCATCACCCCGGCATTGTTGATCAGCAGATCGATCCGGTCATGCTGGACCAGAAAGGCCTCGGCAAAAAACTGGATGCTCGCCATTTTGCCGAGATCACATTCCATCAGCTCGATATCGGCATCGGGAACCGACTTCCGGATTTCGACCACCGCAGCCTCGCCCTTGGCCATGTCGCGCACCGGTATGACGATATGCGCACCTTTCGCCGCCATCGCCCGAGCGGTTTCCTGACCGAGACCGGAGGCCCCGCCGGTGATCACCACCAGCTTGCCGGTAAGGTCGATGCCCTCGAGCACTTCGTCTGCGGTGGTGTCGGCGCCAAATTTGCTGCGGTCGGTCATGGGGGCTCTCCTTGGGATTTACGGTATGATCGCGCGGGTGCTGCTGTTCGTCAAACATAATCTCTAAGTCACAGCGAGCTAAGCCGCAGACTTGGCAACTTGCTGCCTAGTCGGAGCTGGGTGAGGGTGTACTTCGCCCCAGAGTTCAGAACACCCTCATCCAACTGCGCCTAATCCTTCGGATAAGGCTTCGTATCCTTCTCCCTCACGGGAGAAGGGGTTTCTCCGAACTTTACCCATATTCGATCGCAACCGTATCCGCCGCCCGCTTGGCCAGCACTCCCGCCGCATCGGTATTCGCGCCCGTTGCCAGCGCCACCGCCATCCGCCGGTAAGGGCGAGTCACCGGCTTGCCGAAGATTCGCACATCCACTTCCGCGCCCTCGCTCCCCAAAGCCAGCGCTTCGCCGATACCGGTAAAGACAAAATTCTCGCTGTCCCGGTCCGCCAGAATCACCGCGCTGGCGCTGGCCGGGGCGGTCAGCGCGATATGGGGGATCGGCAGGCCCATGATGGCCCGGGCGTGCAGGTCGAATTCGCTCAGATTCTGGCCGATCAGCGTGACCATGCCGGTGTCGTGCGGCCGCGGGCTGAGTTCGGAGAAGATCACCTCGCCCTGCTTGGTGACGAAAAACTCAACCCCGAACAGACCCCAGCCTTTCCCGTCGCCAGCCAGATTGTCGACCACCTTGCGCGCCATATCCTGCGCCGAAGCGAGCGCGGCGTCGGTCATCGCCGCCGGTTGCCAGCTTTCCTGATAATCGCCGCGCTCCTGCCGGTGACCGATCGGCGGGCAGAAGATTACGCCGTCCTTGGTCCGCACGGTCAGCAGGGTGATCTCGTAATCGAAATCGATGAACTGCTCGACGATCACCCGTGCCCGGTCGCCGCGCATATTGGCGACGGCGTAATTCCACGCGGCTTCGAGATCGGCTTCGCTCTCGACCTTGCTCTGCCCCTTGCCTGAGGAGGACATCACCGGCTTGATCACCAGCGGCAGGCCGATATCCGCCGCGGCGCTGGCGACCTCTGCGAAACTCTCGGCATAATGGTAGCGCGAGGTGGTCAGACCGAGTTCCTGCGCCGCGACATCGCGGATCGCATCGCGGTTCATGGTGAGTTGGGTGGCGCGAGCAGACGGCACGACATGATAGCCCTCGGCCTCCATATCGGCGAGAATTTCGGTGCGGATCGCCTCGACCTCGGGCACGATCAGGTCTGGCCGGTGCTTTTCGATCGCCGCGCGCAGCTTGTCACCGTCGAGCATCGAGAAAGTCTCGCTGGCATCGGCAACCTGCATCGCTGGCGCATGATCATAGGAATCGCAGGCGATGACATAAGCGCCGAGCCGCTTGGCTGAAATGGTGAATTCGCGGCCTAGTTCGCCGGAACCGAGGAGGAGGATTTTCTTGGTGAAGGTCATGGGACCAGTCATAGCCAAAGTGGCATGGCTCGTCATCTTGAAACAGGTTCAGGATGACGAAGGAGCCATTGCCGTCCATGATCGCCGCTCTGGATTGCTTCGCTGCGCTCGCAATGACGACTGGCGAGACAAGCCAAAGTTCTGGGTGACAAATTCGACCACCTGGGGTCCTCCTCTTCACCGCTTGTTCACCCCATTGACAGCAAAATTCGGTCGGCCTGGCGACTCTCGTCAATTCAGGGATTGATATATCATAACATTTTGTCTAACGAGCCGGCAACCATCCCTCCGAACAGAAGAGTTAGTCCAATATGTCGCACAGAAAATTCCTGATTTCCGCTGCAATCCTCGCCCTCCCCCTCACCCCTGCCCTCGCCCAGCAAGGCAAGGTACCGGCCGAGCGGACAGCCAGCGGACTGGAAGATGATTTCCACAAGGATGACATGATCGTGGTCACGGCCCCCTATGTCGACCATCTCGACATCCTCGCCGGAACCTCGGTGCTGTCCGGCGACGATCTGGCGGAAGACCTGCGCGGCCAGATCGGCGACAGCCTGACCGGTCTGCCGGGCGTCTCGTCCACCTCCTTTGCACCGGGATCCTCGCGCCCGGTCTTGCGCGGTTTTCAGGGGCCTCGGGTGAAGGTTCTGACCGACGGTATCGGCTCGCTCGACGCTTCCAACACTTCGGTCGATCACGCGGTGACGATCGACCCGCTGACCGCGCAGCGAGTCGAGGTCCTGCGCGGACCGGCGGTGCTGCTGTTCGGCGGTGATGCGATTGGCGGCGCCGTCAATGTGATCGACAAGCGCATCCCCCGCGATGTCCCCGATGACGTGGTCCATCTTGACGCGGTCGGCGGCTATGGCAGCGCGGCCAATGACTGGAGCATCGCCGGCTCGGCGGATGTGCCGGTGACCCCGAAACTGGTGTTCCATGTCGACGGCAGTTTCCGCGACACCGATGATGTCCGGGTGCCGGGCTATGTCCTGTCCCCTGCCCTGCGCGCCGAGGTGCTTGCCTCTGCCGCGGAAGAGGCCGAGGAAGGCCATGATGACGAAGCCGCCGAGCTGACCGACACGGCCAATCTCCGTGGCCGTGTTCCCAATACCGCTAGCCGGACGAAAACCGCAGGTACCGGGATTGCCTATATCGACGACGGCGGGAATCTCGGTGTCTCGGTGAGCTATTATGATACCAATTACGGTGTTCCTGCCCGCCCCGGTACGGGCCATGCGCATGGCGAGGAAGGCGGCGAGGAACCGGCCGAGGAAGGGCCGGTCACCATCGGCCTGAAGCAGGTTCGGGCCGATCTGCGCGGCGGCGTCAACATGGGCGGCTTTTTCGAGGCGCTGAATTTCCGCGCCGGCTATTCCGATTATGAACATACCGAATTCGAAGGCGACGAGATCGGGACCGTGTTTTCCGTATCCGGCATCGAGGCGCGGGCAGAGCTGGTGCAGGCCAATCATGGCGGCTGGCGGGGCGTGATCGGATCGCAGGTTCTGGTACGGGATTTCAACGCCGTGGGTGCGGAAGCCTTTGTCCCCAAGAACAGCCTGGAAAACTGGGCGCTGTTTGCGGTGCAGGAACTGGATCTGGGAAACTGGGAAGCAGAAGGCGCGATACGCTTTGAGCAGAACGACATTTCCGCCAACAGCATCGGTTTCAACCGCAGCTTCAATACATTATCCGGCGCCATCGGCCTTGCCTATGCCCCGGACGACGAGGCGATCAAGCTGGGCGCCAATCTGTCCCGGTCCGAACGCGCGCCATCGGCCGAGGAACTGCTCTCCAACGGACCGCATATTGCAACCCAGGCGTTCGAGATCGGCAACCCCAATTTCACCACCGAAAAAAGCTGGGGCGGCGAGCTTTACGCGCGCTGGGACAGCGACGATGTGCAGCTGAATGCCACCATCTATGCCAATCTGTTCAACGACTATATTTTCGAATCGGAAACCGGGGCCAAGCAGGACGGATTGCCGGTGTTCCAGTATCTGCAGCGCGATGCGACCTATTATGGCCTCGAAGCATCGGCATCGGTCGTATTCGCGCGGGCCGGCGGGTTCGACTTCATTGCCGACGGCGTGGCCGACTATGTGCGCGCCAAGATCAATGACGGCGGCGGCTCGGTTCCCCGCATCCCGCCGCTGCGTCTGCTCGGCGGGCTCAAGGCGCACAGCGATCGGCTGGACCTCGGGGCCGAAGTCGAATGGTCGGGCAGCCAGAACAAGGTGGCGGCATTTGAAACCCCCAGCGACAGTTTCACCATGGTCAACGCCACCGCTGCATGGCGTCCTTTCGGCAAGGAAGGCAATGTGACCCTGCTCGCCTCGGCCAATAATATCTTCGACGTCAACGCCCGTCGTCATGCCTCGTTCACTAAAGACTATGTACCATTGTCGGGACGTGATATTCGCGTCAGTGCCAAGTTTAGTTTTTAGGATATTTTGAAATGCAGAAAATTACAGCAGCCGTCTTGATTTCAACCATGCTTCTGCTCAGCGCCTGTGCCACCGTCAAGGGTGCCGGCCGCGACATCGAATCGGTGGGCCAGGCTGGCCAGGATGCAATTGACTGATCAATATTGCTCGTGAGCCTGTTGAACCATGTCTGTCCGTCAGACGGGGTTCGACAGGCTCATCAATATTGGTTTCAGGCCCCTGCCCTGATCAGGGTGAAACGATCTCGCGATTTTTCCTGCGCTCGGTGAACCACATGATCACGAGCGAACTCTCGTAGAGCAGAACCAGCGGAATCCCGAGCATCAGCTGCGACACCACGTCCGGTGGCGTAAGGATCGCGGCCAGAGCAAAGGCGGCCACGATCATGTAGCGACGCATGCCGGTCAGCTGCTTGCGAGTCACAATCCCGGCACGATTGAGCAGCAACAGCAGCACCGGCAACTGGAAGCAGACGCCGAAGGCCAGAATGAACTGCATCACCAGTGACAGATAGTCGCCCATCGCCGGCAGCGCTTCCTGCCGCAGGCCGCCAACCGGCCCCTCAAACCCCAGAAAGAATTTGAACGCGGTCGGCATGACCACGAAATAGGCGAGCGAGGCGCCAGCCATGAACAGCACCGGCGTTGCAATCAGAAAGGGCAGAAAGGCCTTTTTCTCGTTGGCATAGAGGCCTGGCGCGACAAACGCCCAGAGCTGGTTGGAGATGATCGGAAAGGCGAGGAAAAAGGCCGCGAACATGGCCACCTTGATCTCGACGAAAAAGGCCTCGTAGAGTTTCGTGTAGATCAGCTTGCCCTCACCGGCCGGAAAGGCATCGGTCAGCGGTTGAACGAGAATCCCGAAAATCTGGTCGGCAAAAAATATGCTGATCAGAAAGGCGACGGTCAGCGCCGCCACCGACCAGAGCAGGCGCTGGCGCAGCTCGATCAGATGCTCGATCAGCGGCGCCTTGCTGTCATCAAGATCGGGCTTGCTCTGGTCATTCATGGCTTGTCATCGCCAGCGGGTGGCGGTGCCGGCCGGTCGTCCGCCGGTTCCGGGAGCCCGGCAGCATCTGCCGGCGGTCCGTCCAGCGGTTCCATTCTCGGTTCCTGGACCTCCCGGTCACCCGGAATGGCCGGATGTTCGCGCATGATCCGTTCATTTTCCGCAGCCCATTTCTTTTCCATTTCCTGCAGTTCCGCTTCACGGACCATGGCGTCCAGCCCGGTGCGGAAATTGGCCATGACACCGCGCGCCTTGGCCATCCACCGGCCTGCGGTTGCCAGCGCCCGCGGCAATTCCTTGGGTCCGATGACAACGGTGGCGATAATCGCGATAATCGCGATCTCGGATATGGAAAGATCAAACATAGTCTATGCGGCCCTCAATTCAGAGGCCGACCGGATCAACCAGCCGTCTTGTCAGCGGTTTTGCTGGTCTCGGCTGCCGGGTCGAGCGGCTTGCTGTCGATCTGCGGAGCTTGCGGGGATTGGGGAGCAGGCTTGGCAGCGTTCGATTCTTCCTCGGTGATGCCCTGTTTGAAGGAGCGGATGCCCTTGCCGACATCGCCCATCATTTCGGAAATCCGGCCGCGACCGAACAGAATCAGCACCAGTGCCGCTACAATTAAAATCTGCCAGATACTCGGTTGCATGCGATATTCTCCTTATGCGTCCTATTTAGGCGCTTTCATTATGCTTTTCCAGCAAAACACCATCATCGGCAGCAAACTCTCTCTCTTCTGACTCATCGGACTCCTCCTGCGCCTCGGCTTCTGCTTCCGCTTCCGCCTCAAGTTCCAGCTGCTCCAGCGCCATGTCCACAGGATCGAGCAGGCCCGCAGCTCTCAGATCCTCGATACCGGGCAGGTCCCTGCGGCTTTGCAGCCCGAAATGTGTCAGAAATTCGTTCGTCGTCGCGTAGATCAGCGGCCTGCCCGGCACTTCCCGGCGGCCCGCCGGTCGCACCCAGCCCGTTTCCATCAGCACGTCGAGCGTGCCCTTGGCAACCTGCACGCCGCGGATCGCCTCGATCTCGGCGCGGCTGACCGGTTCATGATAGGCGATGATCGCCAGCGTTTCCATCCCCGCGCGGCTGAGCTTGCGCAGCTCGGCGCGTTCGCGGCGGAGCAGATGGGAAAGATCATTGGCGGTCTGGAAATGCCAGCGGTCCCCGGCCCGGACCAGGACGATTCCGCGATGCTGAAAATCCTCCTGCAGGTCGGCCAATATCTGGCGGACATCGAGTTCGTCCCCGACATAGGCCCTGATCTCGGCAATCGTCATCGGCTTTTCCGCCGCGAACAGGGTCGCCTCGACGGCGCGCTTGCCGATATCCATCGCCTCGGCGATCGGTTCGATCAGGCTGGTGTCTTCCATATCATCCTCACCCATGTGTCGTTGCCCTGATGCGCAGCGGCGCAAAACTGCCTTCCTGCTGCAATCGCAATTTGCCCTGCCGCGCCAGTTCCAGCGTCGCCAGAAAGCTGGAGGCAAGCGCCGATTTGCGCAGCTCCGGCGGCGCGCCCGGGGGCAGGAAATGCCGGATATCCGTCCATTCGATCGCTTCGCCCAGCATCCGCGAGACCCGGGCAATCGCGTCTTCAAGCGTCATCACCATCCGTTGCCGAACGATATGAATGGCCGGAGCGCCCCTTACCTTGACCCGCGAATAAGCCGCGATCAGGTCATAATATTCCGCCTGCCACTGGCGCTCCTTGACCACCCGCAGACCTTCCGGCGCGCCGCGCATGAACACGTCGCGGCCGATCCGGTCGCGGGCCAGCAGCCGCGCCCCCGATTCCCGCATCGCGTTCAGCCGTTCCAGCCGCATCTGCAGTCGCAGCGCCAGTTCTTCCGGAGACGGATCGATTTCCGGGTCCTTGGGCAGCAGCAGTCCGGATTTCAGATAGGTCAGCCAGGCCGCCATCACCAGATAGTCCGCCGCCAGCTCGAGCTTCAGCGTCTGGGCGCCGGCGATATATTTGAGATATTCCTGCACCAGCTCGAGAATCGAAATTTCGCGCAGATCAACCTTCTGGTTGCGGGCCAGCGCCAGCAGCAGATCGAGCGGCCCTTCCCAGCCGTCGATATTCAGCGTCAGCGCGTCATCGTCTGCCACCGGTTCAGGCGGAAAAAAGAAACCCTCTTCTTGCGGCGCTTCGCTCATGCCGCTGCTGCGATCAGTCCGTCGCGCTTCTCAATCAGCACGGCGAGTTCATCCTCATGATCGCCGTCTTTTCTGTCGGCAATCGTCGCCATCGCGCGGTCCAGCCTTTGCTTTGTCTTGTCGGACATCGGGGCCAGCTGTTCGGCGATACCGGTCATGTCGTCCATCTTTGCCCAGCAGTTGAGCGCGATGTCACAACCTGCCTGCTGCGCTCGTTTGGCCCGTTCCGGCACCGTTCCGGACAGCGCCTCCATGTCGAGATCATCGGTGAACAGCAAGCCGTCGAAGCCGATCCGGTCGCGGATGATATCCTGCACCACGATTTGCGAGAGCGTCGACGGGTTCTCGGCATCCCAGGCGGTGAACAGCAAATGGCCGGTCATCCCCATCGGCGCCTGGTTGAGGGTGCGGAACGGGGCCAGATCGATCTGCAGCTCCTCGTCGCTGGCGGTCACCGTCGGCAAGGCCTTGTGCGTGTCGACGCTGGTCCGGCCATGGCCCGGCAGATGCTTGACCACGCCGACCACACCGCCGCGCTGCAATCCGTCGAGAATCGCCCGGCCCAGAGCCGCGACCCGCATCGGCTCGCTGCCGAGCGCGCGGTCGCCGATGACATTGTCGGCATCCGGCTGGCGCACATCGAGCAGAGGCAGGCAGTCGACGGTGATGCCCACTTCGTGCAGGCTGACGGCAATCGCCTGGGCATTGAGCCGCGCTGCCTCGATCGCCGTTGCGGGAGCAATGTCATAGAGCCTGTCAAACACTTCCCCCGCCGGGAATTGCGGCCAGACGGGCTCTTTCATCCGGGCGACCCGGCCGCCTTCCTGATCGATCAATATCGCCAGATCATCGCGACCGTGGATCGCGCGCAATTCGTCGGTCAGCGCCCTGAGCTGCGCCTTGCTCTCAATATTGCGCCCGAAGATGATATAGCCCGCAGGGTCGCTTTCGCGAAAAAACGCCCGTTCGTCGGCGGTCAGGCTCAGACCCGCAATCCCGAAAACCGCCGGTGTCATAGCCATGATAGATAATTCTCACGCAACATGTCTTATACTTGCCCCGTTTCGCAGCCGCGTAAAGGCGAAAGCGCCCTTATCCACAGCGCTTCAACCATCTATTGCAGCGCAGACTAGCGAACGACGAGGCAGCTTTCGCCGGCAGCCTTCAGGCTATTGCAGATCTGCTGGGCGGCCTCCCGGCTGGGTGCAACCGCGTTCAACCGGTAAATCGTGCCACCGTCGAGATTGCCGGGAATGACCTTTTTCGGCAGCGAACCGATCGATTCAAACCGCCGCGCATAGCCCGCCCAGCTGCTATCGGCGAGACTGGCCGAACTGAAGGCACCCAGCTGGATCAGCGCGCTCCCGGCCGCGTCCGCCGCCGGCGTGTCCTCCGGCTTGCGGATGGGCGCTTCGGTTGTTGCCGGTGTTCCCAGTTGCGCCGGTGTTTCCTGGCCTTCGCTGGCCGCAAAGCTGGCATCGCCTTCGCCTTCGAACTGTCTGGCCTCCGGATCGTCGGGGCGAACCTTGTAATCGCCCTTCTGCGCGGTGATCAGTTCGCCGGTACCGTCGAGCCCGCCACCGTTGCGATTCTGCATCCAGTAGATGCCGCCGACAATCGCTGCCAGCAGCAGCAGGCCGGCAACCACAAACAGCGCAACCCGGATCGGAGAATATTCTTCGCCGTCATCATAATCTTCAGCGGACTCCAGCCATGGCAGCCGCTCTTCCTCGTCCAGATCAAGACCGTCGCGTGTGGTATCTGACATTGCATGCTCCGTTAGCCAAAGGGCCGATCACATCGATTCTGCGGCCTCGACACCCATCAGCGCCAGACCGTTCTTGACAGTCTGCCCGATATTCTTGGCCAAGAAAAGCCTTGCCGATGTCGTTTCCGGGTCGTTAACCATTATGATCCGCTTCTCAGGCCGGTCGTTGCCCAGATTATAGAAGCCGTGAAAAGCGGCCGCAAGGTCGTTCAGATAGAATGCGACTCGGTGCGGTTCCCGCGAAGCCGCTGCCGATTCGATGATCCGGGGAAATTGCGCCGCCATCTTGACGAGGTCCATTTCCTCCTCGCCAAGCCGGTCGAGATGCTCCGCCGAAGGCGTCAGCCCTTCTGCCGCCGCCTTGCGCAGCGTCGACTGGATCCGGGCATGGGCATATTGCACGTAGAACACCGGATTGTCGCGGGAGGCTTCCATGACCTTGGCGAAATCAAAGTCCATCTGGGCGTCCGCCTTGCGGGTCAGCATGGTAAAGCGCACCGCATCCTTGCCGACTTCCTCGACCATGTCCGCGATGGTGACGAAATTGCCCGAGCGCTTGGACATTTTCTCCGGCTCGCCGTTGCGCAGCAGCCGCACCATCTGGACCAGCTTCACATCGAATTTGGTCTTGCCTTCGGTCAGCGCCGCGACCGCAGCCTTGATCCGCTTGACGGTTCCGCTGTGATCCGCTCCCCAGATGTCGATCAGTTCGTCGGCCGTCTGCGCTTTCTGGAAATGATAGGCAAGATCGCCGCCGAAATAGGTCCAGCGACCGTTGGATTTCTTGATCGGGCGGTCCTGGTCGTCGCCAAATTGGGTGGAGCGGAAAAGAGGCAGCTCGACCGCTTCCCAGTCCTCGATCACCTTGCCCTTGGGCTGCTCCAGCACCCCGTCATAAACCAGATCGCGCGCGCGCAACTGCGCTTCGGCAATATCCGCCTTGCCCGCTTCGTGAAGTTCGGCCTCGGACGAGAAGACATCGTGCCGGATGCCGAGCAGCGCCAGATCCGAGCGGATCATGTCCATCATTTTCGCGACCGCCGCCTTGCGGAAGATCAGCAGCCATTCGGATTCCGGTGCATGTTGATATTTGTCGCCAAATTCGGCGGCCAAAGCCTCACCGACCGGTTTCAGATAATCGCCCGGGTACAGGCCCTCGGGGATCGTACCAATATCGTCTCCCAGCGCTTCCCGATAGCGCAGATGGGCGGAGCGAGCGAGCGTGTCGACCTGCGATCCGGCGTCGTTGACATAATATTCGCGGATCACCTTGTGGCCCACGGCCTCGAGCAGATCGGCCAGCGCATCGCCAACCACCGCACCGCGGCAATGGCCCATGTGCATCGGGCCCGTTGGGTTGGCCGAGACATATTCGATATTGACGGTGACGCCCGCATGTTTGTCCGAACGGCCATATTGCGCGCCCAGTTGCTCGATTTCCAGCAGCTCGCCGAGCAGCACCGACGGAGCGACCCGCAAGTTGATAAAGCCGGGACCGGCGATATCGACCGATTGCACATCGTCCAGCGAAGCCAGTTTTTCGGCAATTTTCTCTGCCAGATCACGCGGCTTCATGCCGGCGGCTTTCGACAGCACCATCGCCGCATTGGTCGACAGGTCGCCGTGCGACGGATCGCGCGGCGGTTCAAGAGTGACATTCGAGCGGTCGATCCCGGCGGGCAGCGTGCCAGCCTCGGTCAGATCATCCAGGATCGCATCAATATGGTTCTGAAAAATATGGAACAGCATGGTAGGTTCAATTCGTCATAGGAAAATGGCCCGAATAGTTCGGGTGCAATGATCTTTCAATTCCGGCGCCCCTTATCGGGTAGCGTTATACTGCAATTGCGCTTGGGTAAGCTGGAAACCGACGAGCAGTTCGAAAGAGGCGCGGGCAACAGCGGCCTTGATCTCCGGATCAGCGAGCGGATCAAGCGCCGCGTCCGGATCGCCGGGCTTGCGCTTGCGGGTCAGGCGATCCACCACATCTTCCGGTAAACGCGCAGCAGAAGCGTCGACATAGGCCCCGGCCTTGCCGGATCCGGTCGCCCGATAGGCGCCGTCGGCAAATTGCAGCGTCACAGTGCCGGTCCGCTTTGCGACCACCGCGGTACCGCCCTGAACGACCGTCGAAAAATAGGGGATGGTGACGGTGCGAGGACCGTCCGGACGGGTCCGAGACGCATAGACATCAAATGTTGCCTCGGTGTAGATTCGGGCGCCTTCGCTGTTGCAGGTCGAACGCACATTGGTGATATTTGCGACCACATCGATGGCACTCGCGTCGGTGCTGGTGACAGGGTTGAAGATGGTGACATCGCCGGTATAGTCGGGAACCGCGACCGCCGGGCAACCCGATCGTATCACGGAAACGCCGACCCCTGAACTGACATCCAGCGCGCCTTCTTTTGCGCATCCGCTGACGGCCAGGACCGTGACCGCTGCCAAAATCATATTTTTCAACCGGCCATTCGCCATCATTTTCAATCCTTGCCTTTGATCCCGGACAACTCACATAGGGTCCATGCGCACCGATAAAAATTTCGCAACCCTCATCGTGGCCTTTCCCTTATCTGGGCCTTTAATGCGGTGCAACCGTCCATAAGATGAACAGACGGGCTTTTCGCCGCTGCAGTTATTCCCTAAAGGATTAGACATGATTGATTCCGATAAGCAGAAACGGCAGATAGACTTGCTTGTGGCCACACCACGCGGCTTTTGCGCCGGTGTCGACCGGGCGATAAAAATCGTCGAGCTGGCGATAAAAAAATATGGCCCGCCGGTCTATGTCCGGCACGAAATCGTCCACAACCGCTATGTCGTGGATGAATTGAAGAAACTGGGCGCCGTTTTTGTCGAGGAACTGGATGAGGTGCCCGATGGCGTCCCGGTGGTCTTTTCCGCCCATGGCGTGCCCAAGGCAGTGCCGCACAAGGCGGAGGAACGCGGCCTGGAATATCTTGACGCGACCTGTCCGCTGGTCTCCAAGGTGCATCGCCAGGCGGAACGGCAGACCGCCGCCGGACGGCATATCATTTTCGTCGGCCATGCCAATCACCCCGAGGTCATAGGCACGTTCGGCCAGGTCGCGGACGGCCAGATGACGTTGGTTGAAACATTGGCCGATGTAGCAGCGCTGCAGCCGGAGAATCCGGAGGCGCTGGCCTTCCTGACCCAGACCACGCTGTCCGTCGATGACACGCGCGCCATCATCGAGGCGCTGCAGACCCGCTTCCCCAATATCGTCGGGCCGAAGGGGGAGGATATCTGCTACGCCACCTCCAATCGTCAGGATGCGGTCAAGAAAATCGCCGAGGATTGCCAGCTGGTGCTGGTTATCGGTGCCCCCAACAGTTCCAACAGCCTGCGCCTGGTGGAAGTGGCCGAACGCGGCGGTGCGATTGGCAAGTTGATCGAGCGCGCCGATGACATCGAACTTGCCTGGTTCGATGGCGTCAGCAAGGTCGGATTGACCGCAGGCGCCTCGGCACCGGAAATATTGGTGCGCGAAGTCACGACCCTGCTTGAGGAGCATTTTGATATCCGCACGGAAAAGGTGAAGACCACGGAGGAAAATATGGTCTTCAAACTGCCCCGCGGCCTCGAAGCGGCCTGATGGCTGTCTATACGAAGGTCAGCGCAGAGGAAATCGGCCATTTCCTGAAGCGCTTTGATGTCGGGACGCTTGTGTCTGCCAAGGGCATTGCGGAAGGCGTGGAGAACAGCAATTATCTGCTGGAAACCACGCAGGGCCAATATATTCTGACCCTTTACGAAAAACGGGTCGATCCCGCCGATTTGCCGTTTTTTATCGCGCTGCTCGATCATCTTGCTGCGCATGGCTGCAAGGTGCCGCCGATGATCGCCGACCGCGAAGGCGAAAAAATTCAGCAGCTGTGCGGACGCAGCGCCTGTCTGATCGTTTTTCTGCCGGGGGTATCGGTCAGCCATCCGACCGAAGCGCAGGCGCGGTCCACCGGCCAGGCGTTGGGGGAGATGCACCGCGCGCTCGCGGATTTTGCACCCGAACGGCGCAATATGATGGATCACGACGGCTGGCGGACACTGGCCGAACAATGTGGCCAAGCCCAGCTCGACCATATCGCTCCCGGCCTCGCGAGCGTGGTCGCAAAGGAACTGGATCATCTGGACGAGTATTGGCCGCACGCCTTGCCGCGATCTGCCATTCATGCCGATCTCTTTCCGGACAATGTGCTGATGCTGGGCGATCGGGTTACCGGGCTGATCGACTTCTATTTTTCCTGCACCGATATCCGCGCCTATGATCTGGCGGTGACCCACGCCGCCTGGTGCTTTTCCGAGGATGGCGGGGATTTTCACGGTCCGATATCCCGCGCGCTGATCGGCGGCTATGAATCCGCCTTCCCGATCAGCGACGCCGAACGCCAGGCCCTGCCCTTGCTCGCCCGCGGCGCGGCGCTGCGCTTTCTGCTGACCAGAGCCTTCGACTGGATCAACACGCCAGCCGATGCACTGGTCACGCGCAAGGACCCGCAGGCCTTTCTTCGTCGGCTGCAATATTACCAAACCCACCCGGAAATTTTTGAAATATGACCGACACGAAAATTGTGGAAATCGCGACCGATGGCGCCTGCAAGGGCAATCCGGGGCCGGGCGGCTGGGGCGCGCTGATCCGGCATGGCGACAAGGAAAAGGAAATCTCCGGCGGGGAGGCGGACACGACCAACAACCGGATGGAACTGCGCGCAGCGATCGAGGCGCTCAACGCGCTGAACCGCCCCTGCAGGGTCAAGCTGTCGATCGACAGCAAATATGTGAAGGATGGCATCACCAAATGGATCTTCGGCTGGCAAAAGAATGGCTGGCGGACAGCGGCCAGAAAGCCGGTTAAAAACGCCGACCTCTGGCAGGATTTGTTAAAGGCGGTTGAGCGTCATCAGATCGAATGGCACTGGGTCAGGGGTCATGATGGCGACGCGGACAATGAGCGGGCAGACCAGCTGGCCAGCGACGCGGCGCTCGCTGTTGCCCGTCGATAGTCCTGACATCCGGACTGGCTGACAAACCCGAAATTCAGCTTTCCTGTTGGGTGACAGGGCCACTATAGCAGCTGCCAGCCGTGCAAGTGCCTTCGGGCGACAAAACCTCTATCGGAAACGCGACGCGGCGTAGCGGCTCGCATCGATGTGGCGCAGCATCTCATCCGGCGCCTGCCCGAGCAGGACCGCACGCGCCAGTTTCGACGCCGCCGGAGCCGTCTGGATGCCAAAACCGCCCTGCCCGGCAAACCAGAAGAAATCCTCCACGGCGGAATCGTAACCGATCACCGGCAGCCGGTCGGGAGCGAAGCTGCGCAGGCCGGCCCATCTCCTGGTCACCCGCTTCACTAGCACATCCAGCACTTTTTCGAACCGGTCGATGGCCAGCGCCACGCTCAGCTCGTCGGGTGCGACATCACCGGGCGGGGACGGCGTTTCGTCATGCGGGCTGAGCCAGTAACTACCACCGGCTTCCGGCTTGAAATAGAAACTGCCGTCGAGGCCGACCACCAGCGGCATGTCCGGCGACGATGGCGGATCGGTCTCGATCTGGACCATGTTGCGGATCAGCGGCTGGATTCCGATGGGTTGGACGCCTGCCATTTCGGCAATCCGGTCCGCCCAGGCGCCTGCTGCATTGACCAGCACGGTCGCCTGATAGACTTGATCCCCTGCGGTCAGCTGCCACCCGCCTTGCCGCCGCCGGATCTGGTTGACCGGCGCACGACAGACCAGTTCGACCGCCTTGCGCCTGGCGTCTCTCAGATAGGCGGCATGCAGCGCCGCGACATCGATATCCCGGCAATTTGGTTCATGGACTGCCTGGGTCCAGGCCGGCTTGAGGCCGGGGATCAGGGCTGCCGCCTGCGCCCAGTTCCAGCGCTCCAGGTCGACGGCGCTGTCTGCGAAATCGGCCAGAAACTCGTCGACCAGATGCCCCTGCTCTTCGCGGGCAATATTGACCGCACCGCGAGCGCGCAGGAAACCGGTTTCGGAAAATGCTGCCGGCGGCTTTTCCAGAAATGCGAGCGAAGCGGACGTCAGGGGCTGCACCAGCGGCCCGCCATAGCTTTCGGTCCAGAAAGCCGCCGAGCGGCCGGTCGCGTGATAGCCCGGAAATTCCTCGGCCTCGAGCATGAGCACCGATCGATCGGTGCCAATTTCAGAGGCGATGCTGGCTCCGGCGATGCCGGCCCCGATGATGGCGACGTCAAAATATTTCATCGTTTCGGTGCCACCCGGTCGAGAAAGGCAAAGCAACTGCGTAGCGCCGCATTGCGCACGGCATCGACCTCGCGAAATATCTCATGAGCGGATTCCGGGCCGAACAGCTTCATCTCGGCTTTGGGCAAAAGCCGGACCGCCCGCTCGATCGTGGCATGATCGACCAGTTCGTCCGTCGCTGTCGCCAGCACCAGAACCGGAACATCCATCCGCGTCAGCTTTTGCCGGTCGCGCAGCACTCGGGTCGAGGCATAAGCCCGTTCCACCCAGCGCCAGCTGCCTGGTCCCAGCCGCACGAAGGGGCGCTCGCGAAACCAGAAAAACTCTTCCGAATAGCGCTCGGCATCATGGGTCAGCAGGGCCTGCCGCGGTACATAGGGTTCAAGGGGATTTTCTATCGGTTTCCACGCCCGCCGTTCGCCACGGCCGATCGCACACATGAATTTGGCGATGCCCTGGGCGGTCCATTCCGGCATGCCGCCACCCGCAGGCGCGAGCATCGGTGCGCTCAATATCGCGGCGTCGGGACGGATGCGCTGTTCGGTCATCGCGCGCAGGACCAGATGCCCTCCCATGCTGTGGCCGATCAGCACATGGGGACCTGCGTGGCTGACCCGCCATTGGTCAAAAAAGGCAACCAGATCCGCCACCCAGGTGGCAAAATCATCTATATGACCGACATGGGGATGCGGCCCGCATCGGCCTGATCCGCCCTGCCCTCGCCAGTCAACAGAGGTAATATTCCATCCCTGCACGTGAAAATCGTGAAATGTCTCCAGATATTTCTCGTAAAAATCGGCACGTCCCGTCATGAACAGCACCGACCCGCGCGGCGCTCCGGGCTGCACGCTTTGCGGCCAGTCCAGCTCCCGGAATTCCCAGCCATCCGGACCGGTCCAAGGCTCTTCGATCACATCGGGCGGGATGGACCGCCGATCAAAGCGCTCATCTTGCAAGTCTGTCATATCACGCTTTATCGTTGTCACTCGGTCGGATGGAAGATCGCTCTGCGGATCATGGTTACTATTTGGTAAGGCAAATTAACTAGACGTCGGTCCATGGATAGTGAGACGTTCATCTACTTGCTCTGGGGCGGATTGGCAATTGCACTGATAGTTGCAGCCGTTACCGATCTGTTGAAGCGCCATATTTCAAACTGGCTCAATCTTGGCATTGCTCTCGGCGCGCCGCTGTTCTGGATTGTCAGCGAGATGACGTTCTGGCCGGAGATGATCGCACAGATCGGCTTGGCAGCCATCATATTTACCATATTCGCGGGCTTGTTTGCGATCGGCGCCATGGGTGGCGGCGACGTCAAACTGCTGACGGCGCTGGCCTTGTGGATGCCCTGGCTGACATTTCTCGAACTGCTGGTGATCATGTCGATCGCTGGCGGTCTGCTGACGCTGTTAATGATGATCAGCAAGCAAATTCGCAAGACAGAAGGGCCCATAAAGGTGCCTTATGGGGTCGCCATTGCCTTTGCCGGGCTCTGGATGATCTCGGGTATCGCGGGGCAAAATTCACAAACGATATTTTAACCATTTTCCTCGAAAGAGGCAGTGACCGCCACCGGAACGATTTGGGCGGGGGCATTCAGGAGGCGTGAGACGTCATGGACAAGAAGAAAATCATTTTGCTGATTGGTGCGCTGATGGTGGCTGCGGTCACGGCTCTGCTCGCCAAGAACATGTTTGACGGCGCTTCCGCGCCGCAAGTGGCAGCAAAAAAAGCGGAAGTGGTTGGCGAGGAAGTTCTCGTTGCAACGCGCGCCCTGCCCGTTGGCACGATCATCACGCCCGACAGTTTCCGCTTCCAGCCATGGCCGAAGGATCTGATCGAAGACGCCTATTTCATGAAGGAAAGCACCGACGTCAACACGCTCGCCGGTACCGTTGTTCGCAATCCGGTCACCGCCGGCCAGCCGCTCACCAAGGGCTCTCTCGTGGCGCCGGGCGATCGCGGCTTCCTGGCCGCTGCGCTCGGCCCGGGCATGCGCGCCGTCACCATTCCCGTATCCGGCCTGACCGGTGTCGCCGGGTTTGTATTCCCGGGCGACCGGGTCGACCTGATGCTGACCCAGTCGGTCCAGGGCGAAGGTCCGGAGCTCAAGGTTTCCGAAACGGTAATCCGCAATTTGCGGGTGCTGGCAACCGATAACCGGGTTGTCGCATCGAAGAATGAACAAGGCCAGCAATTTGCCCAGAAGGCAAAGCTCGTGACGCTTGAAGCCACGCCCAAAATCGCCGAACAGATTTCCGTCGCCCAGACTCTGGGTACGCTGAGCCTGTCGTTGCGTTCGCTTGCCGACAGTGCTGCCGAACTGGAAGAAGCCATTGCCTCTGGCGCGATCAAGCTGCCGAAAACCGATGATCCGGTAGTCGAAGCTGACATGATCCGCTCGCTAGCCGCGCGCCCCACCAGCACAAAATCAACCTTTTCGACCGGTGGCGATGTGTCGCGCTTCGAAACCCGTTCTCCGCCACCACTGGCCGAGAAAGAAAAACCCAGAGGTCCGGTCGTTCGCGTCGCACGCGGCAACGCGGTCAATGAAATCGAATTTGGAGACAAATGATGGCCGTAGAATATGCACAGCATAGCCGCTCGGCGAAAAAGGCAATGGGCGTAGCCGTTGCTGCCGCTCTCGCCCTTGCTCTGGCTGCGAACAGCAGCACCGCGCTCAACGCCCAGTCGGTCAATATCACTCAACCCGATTCTCGTATCTCGGTCGCGGTCGGCCGCGGCAAGCTGATCACCCTGCCCGCGCCCATTGAAGATATTTTCATTGCCGAGAACAATATTGCCGATGTCCAGGTCCGGTCCCCACGCCAGATCTATATTTTCGGCAAAAAAGGCGGTCAGACCAGTTTTTATGCGACCAGCGCATCCGGCAAGGTTATCTACTCCGCCGAAGTGTCTGTCGGTGCAGAAATTTCGTCGATTGACCAGATGCTGAGACTGGCCATGCCGGAAGCCAATATCGCAGTGAGCACAACCAACAATTTCGTTCTTCTGACCGGCACCATTGCCAATCCCGATGATGCGGAAGAAGCGGAAAATCTGGTGCAGGCTTTTGTCGGCGATTCCACAAAAGTTGTCAGCCGACTGAAAACCGCCACACCGATGCAGGTCAATCTCAAGGTCCGCTTTGCCGAAGTCAGTCGCACGCTGGCGAAAGAAATCAACGGCAATCTGCTGACCCGGGATACCACCGGCGGCTTCCAGTTCGGGGTTTCGCGGGGTCGCAACTTTGGTTCGATCACCGATTTCACATCCAACCTTCCTCAACTGGACGCTTCGTCGCTATTTGGCTTGCCAGCAGGTTCGGTCTCGCTTCCGTTCGACCCGGCAACGGGCCAGTTCGTGACGGCGAGCGGCACCGCGTTCAATTATAACAAGACCAATTCCGGCCTGAATACCATTCAGGCCGCCGGTCGCCTGTTCGGCCTCGATATAGCCACGGCCTTTGACGTTTCGGAACGGGTCGGTCTGGTCAGCACCCTGGCCTCGCCGAACCTGACTACCATTTCCGGTGAAACCGCAACATTCTTGGCTGGCGGCGAGTTTCCCATCCCGATGTCCACCGGACTCGGCGAAGTATCCGTCCAGTACAAGAATTTCGGTGTCAGCCTGTCCTACACCCCGACGGTGCTGTCGAATGGGCGCATTTCGATCCGCGTCGCTCCGGAAGTTTCGGAAATCTCGTCCAACGGCGCTGTCATCCTCAATGGCTTCAGCATTCCGGCGGTCTCGACCCGGCGTGCGGAAACGACCGTCGAACTGGGCTCGGGCGAAAGCTTCATGATCGCGGGGCTGATGCAGAACAGTTATAACTCGGCAATCGACAAGACGCCTGGCCTCGCCGATGTCCCGATCCTCGGAACGCTGTTTAAGTCGGACGGCTATCGCCGCAACGAGACCGAACTGATGATCGTGGTTACGCCTTATCTGGTCAAGCCGGTAAGCGACAGCGAGATCGTCCTGCCCACCGACGGCTTCAAGGCTGCGAATGATGCGGAACGGTTCCTTCTCAATCGCAACCATTCCGGCACCGGAGACGATCGACCCAAGCCGAAGATGGCACCGGCGACGCCGACGAACCAGAGCTTTGGCAGCCTGGAATCCCCGGCTCCCACCAAATCGGCCAAGAAATCCCAGAAATCCGGCAGCACCGCTCCCGGTTTCAGTTTCGACAAATAAGCTGAATCAGGAGAATAGATCATGCGTATCATATCCCTCGCACTCATTACCACGCTCGGCCTGTCTGTTTCAGCCTGTGACAGCACCACAGCAAACCGCAGCGTCTACAGCGAACGCCAGCCCGTCGTTTCAAAATCGAATTTTGTGCTCGATCTGAACGCTGGCAACGGTGGCCTGTCGACGGCAGAACAAAATCGCCTGGCCGGCTGGTTTGAGGCGCTCGAACTTGGCTACGGGGATCGTGTTTCGATCGACGATCCAGGCTATTCTGCAAGCTCTGCAGCAAAAACAGCCGTTGAAAATATTGTCGCACGCTACGGCCTGCTGATCAGCGATACGGCTCCGGTTACCGACGGCTATGTTCCGACTGGCCAGTTGCGGGTCGTCGTCACGCGCACCTCCGCTTCCGTCCCGGGATGCCCTGACTACAGCCATCGCAGCCATACGGATTTTCAGGCACGAACCAGTCCCAACTATGGTTGCGGAACCAATGGCACGCTCGCGGCGATGATCGCCGATCCCGAAGATCTTGTTCGCGGTCAAGATGCCGAGGGCGAAGATCAGTCGCGGGCCTCCAAGGCCATTCGCGCCTATCGTGACAAGAAAGTTGGAGGACAATAATGAACGCTCCCTGGAAAGCCGGTTCGGTCGGTGGTCGTGAACCATTTGCGGCCTTTGTATGCGACGACGAAACGCTCGAGATGCTGCGCCCCGTCGCCGAGGAAATGGGCTGGCCAACCGACAAGTGCAACAAGGGCGGACTGCGCAACGCTGTCCAGACCCTGTCCATTTCCGCCAGTCCCAATATCCTGCTCGTCGATCTTTCGGAATCCGGAGATCCCCTGAACGACATCAATTCGCTGGCCGAGGTTTGCGAACCGGGAACTGTTGTGATCGCCATGGGCCAGGTCAATGATGTGCGTCTTTATCGCGACCTGATCGTCAGCGGTCTCCAGGACTATCTGCTGAAACCGTTTAGCACGGATCAGCTGCGCGACGTCCTGGCGCAGGCGCAAGCGGTGCTGAATGCCCCAAAAAACGAAGATCAGCATGCCGAAAAGCCTCATATTTCGACCGCTGTCATCGGCACCCGCGGCGGCGTGGGCGCCTCGACCATTGCCACCTCGGTAGCCTGGTTGCTCAGCCATGACCGTGAACGCCTGACGGCGTTGCTTGATCTGGACGTCCATTTCGGTACCGGTGCCCTGTCGCTTGACCTGGAGCCCGGCCGCGGGCTTACCGATGCGATCGACAATCCCAGCCGGATCGACGGACTGTTCATCGAGCGTGCGATGATCAAGGCCAACGACAAGCTGTCTCTGCTCTCGGCCGAGGCGCCTATCAACGCGCCGATCATGACCGACGGCACGGCTTTCTTCCAGCTGCAGGAAGAATTCCGCTCCGCGTTCGACTGTACGGTAATCGATTTGCCGCGCGACATGCTGATCAACTATCCGCATCTGCTCGGCGATGTGAACGCCACCATCATCGTCACCGAACTTACACTGGCTTCGGCGCGGGACTGCATACGCTTGCTGTCCTGGCTGAAATCCCATGCCGCGCAGAGCAAGGTGTTCGTCGTGGCCAACAAGGTGCAAACCGCCAATCTGGAAATCGGCCGTCAGGATTTCGAAAGCTCGATCGAACGCAAGATCGACATCATGATTCCCTATGATCCCAAAACCGCTTCCCAGGCAGCAAAACTGGGCCAGGCGATGGTTGACGCGGGCAAATCCAGCAAGGCCTCGGCAAAAATCATCGAGCTGACAAATCTCGTGCTCGGTGCGGTCAATGACGGGGAAGATCAGGATGCCGCCGGTGACAAGAAATCGCTGATGGAAAAATTCGGTGGTTTCAAGTCATTCCTGCCTTCGAAAAAGATCAAAGAGGATGCTCCTAAAGTCTGAAGCAGCCGCAGGCTTTCTTCAGCTTTAAAGGAATTACATTATGGGTATGATGCAAATTGCGATATTGGGTGCCGGCATTCTGGTGGTTTTGCTGATGCTTATCTTTGCATTTTCCGGCCCATCAGCGTCCAAATCCATGAATCGGCAACTGACCAAGCTCAAATATCGGCATTCGGACAGTGCCAATGTGCGGGTCGAAGCGCAGATGAAAAAGGCCCTGTCGGCGCGCCGCAAAACCACCCGCCCGGCGGGTGCTAACATGACAAAGCTGGAAACTCTCGCAATCCGAATGGAGAAAACCGGCAAACTATGGCCGCTTTCCTATTTTTTCTACGCGGTCGGCGGCCTGTTTGTAGTCGTATCGGGATTTCTGATGCTCAAGGGCGCCCCGTTCCTGCTATGCCTTTTTGCGGGCCTTCTGATCGGCGCCGGATTGCCGCATTTCGTCATCGGCTTCCTGATCAACCGCCGGATCAACAAATTTACCGCCTCCTTTCCTGATGCCATTGAACTGCTTGTCCGCGGTCTGCGCTCCGGCCTGCCAGTCACCGAAACCATCGGTGTGGTTGCCAGGGAAATTGACGGCCCCGTAGGCGAGGAGTTCCAGAAGGTGGTCGACCGGATCAAGATCGGCCAGACCATGGAGGATGCGCTGCAAGAAAGCGCGAAGCGCATGGAAACGCCGGAATTCAAGTTTTTCTGCATCACCCTGGCGATCCAGCGGGAGACCGGCGGGAACTTGGCTGAAACGCTGTCCAACCTTGCCGACGTGCTGCGAAAGCGCGGCCAGATGAAGCTCAAGATCAAGGCGATGTCGTCCGAATCCAAGGCTTCCGCCTATATCGTGGGCTCTCTGCCGTTCATCGTGTTTGGCCTGGTCTATACCGTGAACCCGACCTATCTGGCCGGATTTTTCTATGAAGAGCGGCTGATCATCGCCGGCCTGGGCGGGCTGTGCTGGATGAGCATCGGCGTATTCATCATGGCCAAAATGGTCAATTTCGAGATTTAGTATGAGGGTACGAGGCAAATGACGACAGGCGGCGGACCAACATTGATGGGCGTGGACGTCCTCTGGGTGGCAACCATATTGGCTGCCGTGGCGGCTGCGGCTGTCTTCTTCGCGATCTATGCCGCAGTGACGGTGCGCGACCCCATGGCCAAGAGAGTCAAGGCGCTCAATGCGCGCCGGGAACAGTTGAAGGCCGGGATCATGGCTTCAACCACGAAGAAGCGCGCCAAACTGGTCCAGCAGAATGATGCCACCGACCGGATGCGCAACATCCTCTCCTCCCTTCAGGTGCTGCAGGACACGCAGGTCAAGGAAGCGCAACAGAAACTGGCCCAGGCCGGCATCCGTTCGAAGGATCTCGCCTTTCTCATCATTTTCAGCCGGATGGTGCTGCCGATTCTACTGGGTGGCGGGGCCGCGCTGGCGATATATGGCTTCAATTATCTCGGCGACTGGTCCGACCTGAAGCGTTTCGGTGTCTTTGCCGGGGCTACGATCTTGGGATATAAAGGGGCCGATATTTACGTAAATAACCTGATCACGAAGCGGACCGATCTGATCCGCAAGGGCCTCCCCGATGCCATCGACCTTCTGGTGATCTGTGCCGAGGCAGGCCTTACCGTCGATACCGCCTTTGCCCGGGTTTCAAAAGAACTGGGCAGCGCCTATCCGGAACTGGCCGATGAGTTCTCGCTGACGTCGATCGAACTCGGCTTCCTGACCGAACGGCGGCAGGCGTTTGAGAATCTCGCCTACCGGGTGGCCCTCGAGCATATCAAAGGCGTGGTCACGACGATGATCCAGACCGAAAAATATGGTACGCCGCTGGCGTCCGCGCTGCGGGTGCTATCTGCGGAATTCCGGAATGACCGGATGATGCGGGCGGAAGAAAAGGCGGCGCGTCTGCCCGCGATCATGACGATTCCGCTGATCCTGTTCATTCTGCCGACCCTGTTCATCGTGATCCTCGGCCCTGCGGCCTGCTCGATCTCCGATGCCATGTTGTAGCGGAAAGTCAGCCTGAAAATCAAGGGAGCGGCAGGAAACTGCCGCTCTTTCTATGTTCTGGCGATGGTGTCGGCCGATTTCTTTATCTTTGCCAGCATGGCGGAAAGCGTGCTTCTCTCTTCTTCGCTGAGCACTGCCATGATCTTCTTGTCCATCGCCTGCGCTGCGGGCAGGATCTGGCCATAGAGATCGCGTCCGGTGCTGCTCAGCAACAGATGGTGGGACCGGCCGTCGGCGCTGTTCGGACTGCGCTCGAGCAGGGCGCGCTCAACAAGCGTTTTTACCGCACGATTGACCGTCACCTTGTCCATCAGGGTCGCCTCGACCAGATGCCGCTGCGTCGACGCACCACGCGTTCCCAGCACCGCCATCACCCGCCATTCCGGTATCTTGAGGCCGAAGCGGCTTTTATATTCGCTTGCAATCAGGTCGCTCACCGCATTGGAAGCAGTGGACAGCTGGTAGGGCAGGAAATCGTCAAGAAGAAAGGTCATGGGCAATATTTATTCAAATCTGGCGCGAAGTCCAATCCAAACTGTCCGAGGGAAGGTGCGTTCTATTATTCCATTGCTGCTGACCGCCGTCTCTACCCGGGCATCGAAAATATTCTCAACCCGTGTTTCGACCAGCAGCCGATCATTTACCGCCAGCGACATGCGCCCATCCAGCGTAAAGGCATCGGCAAGGCTCAGCTGATTGACATCATCCTCAAACTGCTGGCCGATATAGCGTCCCGACAGGCTCGCTCCGGTTCCCTTGCCCGAATCCCAGCCGATGGTTGCCGAAACATTGTGCCGCGGGACCTGGGCTGGTCGCAAGCCGTCGATGGGGGCGGCATCGCCCGTGCCGTCAACCTTGGCATCGACATAGGAATAGCCGGTCCGGAGAGTCAGCCCCTGGACCAGGGCAGCCAGATCGAATGCCGCATCGATTTCCACACCTTTGGACCGGATAGCTTCGAGATTCTGCCGCTGGCTATAGGTTCCGCCGGGGGAGACGAAACCAACGCCCGGAAAAACGCCCGGACCATTGGCTAGGGTCACATTGGCGATCGCATTGTCGAGCTGGTTGTAAAAAGCCGTGATGCCCAGCGTCAGCACGCCGCTGTTCCAGTCCAGCCCCAGCTCGGCGCCCTTGACCCGCTCGGGTTCGAGCAGCTCGTTGGCCGCGGTCGCATCATCGCCGACGCGAAACGGCCGGAACAGTTCGTTGAGCGTCGGCAGCCGCCAGCCCAGATAGGCGGCACCGCGAAGGGTCAGCGCATCCGTCGCATCATAGGCAAAGCCGCCGCGTACGGTGAACTCGCTGCCGCTGCGGTTGGCAAAGGTCTCGTCCGTCCTGACCGAACCGGGAAAGGGATTGATCAGCTCGATCTCGCGGCGAAAGCCGTTGTCGATCGACCAGAAGTCCACCCGTCCGCCACCGGTCAGCAGCAGCACGTCGCTGGCCTGCAGGCTGGCCTCGACAAAGCCGCCATAGGTGGCGGTGCTGCCCCCTGCCCTGCGGCTGCGGCGCGGCGTGTCATTGTCGGCGAAGAAGAAATTTTCCTTGGTTTCACCCTCGGTCCGCCGCCAGTCACCACCGATCCGCAGTTCGATCGCATCGCCCACCGGTGGCCGCACCTCGAAACGCGCGCCGAGACCGGTGGAGGGCACATTATATTGCTCGAACACCCGGCTGACCGCATTGCGGTCGTCGGCGACGCCGCCAAAGCTGACATCGAAATTGCGGATCTGGACATAGGTCAGCGCCGACCATTGCCAGTCGGAACTGCGGTTAACCAGCCGGATACTGGCATCGGCCCCGTCATTGTGATTGTCGCTGAAGGCAAAGCCCCGCTCGCGGTCGTCGGTAAAGGCGCGAACATTGGCCTGCAATTCGGTGCTGTCGGTCAGCGGCGCGACAAAGCGCACCGCCAGCCCGGACTGCTCATATTCTGCGGGCCGGTCGACCGAGCCGCGCTGGCCCTCGATGATCGGGATGAAGCCGTCGCCCCTCGCATAATTGGCGGAGATCGTCAGCTGCCCCTGCCCCAGTTCGCGGCCGACCAGCAGATCGGCATCGACGCTGTTGCGGCTGCCATAGGCTGCGCCCAGCTCGATCCGGTCCCCGACATTGTCGCTGAACAGCTCGATCGTCCCGGCAATCGCGCCCTGGCCTTCCGCGCCGCTGCCGCCGCCGCGCGTGATCCGCGCGCTTTTCAGCGCCAGCGCATCATAGCCCGGCCACGCGACCCAGCCGCCGAACGGATCGGCCTGCGGTACCCCGTCGAGAATCAGCAAGGCACGGGAGGATGCATTGCCGCCCAGCCCGCGCAGCGTGATGCCTTGGCTGGTCGGATTGGCGGAGCGCGCGTCCGACCGGCGGAACTGCTGCAACCCCGGAACATCGCGCAATATATTCTCCACCCGGGTCGCGGGTTCCATTGATATATCCAGCGTCCGGTAGGCCGCGTCGCCCCGCGAGGCAGGCAGCCCGGTCACGACAATTTCCGATATCCGCCGATCGGCAATGACAATCGCATCGCGGCCGTTATCGGCTCCGTCTTGCCCCCATGCGGGACCATTGATCGCCAGCAAGGGCAGCGCCAGAATCCATTTTCTCATTATACGGGCTTCACGGCTTCCGGAACAGCGTTTTGAAAAGCCTCCATCTCGTTGCAAGCAGCATCGATCCGCACGAGCCTGGGAAAAGCGCTCAGGTCGGTCGCGAACCGGCGCGCGTTATACATCTGCGGCACCAGGCAGACATCGGCGAGATTGGGCCGGTCGCCTCCGAACAGCCCGCTTTCCGGGGCCATGGCCTCCAGCGCCGCAAAACCTTCCGCGATCCAGTAGCGATACCAGCGGTCGACCGCCTCCTGGTCCTGTCCCAGCTCATTCTTGAGATATTTCAGGATCCGCAGATTGTTCACCGGGTGAATATCGGCCGCGACGACCATCGCCTGGGCCAGCGTCGTTGCTCGCTCCAGCGGCTCGCGGGACACCATCGGCGGCTCGGGATATTGCGCATCGAGATAATCGATGATCGCCAGTGACTGGGTCAGATCATGGCCGTCGATCGACAGCATCGGGACAAAGCCCTGCGGATTGCGCGCGACATAATCCGGCGCCTTCTGCGCACCGTCGAGCAGACTGGTGTCCACGGTTTCATAGGCCACGCCCTTGAGGTTGAGCGCGATGCGCACCCGGTAGCTCGCCGAGCTGCGCCAATAGTCGAAAAGAATGATATCGGTCATGGCTTGGCTTTGACGACTGGGCGCTGCAAATGCAAGGGCATAGCGCCGGCCCTGCCCGGTACGGCGATTATCCGGCCGAACCGCCGGCAATCGCAATATCGCCGCGCGGGTCGACCGTAACCGGACGCCCCGTGCGCCTTGCCAGCTCTTCCAGCAGAGGCGGCGTCAGCCTGTTCACCACCGCCGGATGCGCGGTGAGTTGCAAGGGGCCGGTTCCCCGATCGCGCTCCGCCTGCCGCAGCAGCTTAAGCGCCGCATTGGTCACGCGGCTGGCCTGCAGCATTTCCGGCACCGATGGCCGGGTCTTGCGGCTGACAATCTGCAAAAAGCCAAATCCGTTGATCGCCGTCCGTTCGCAATTGCCGGTCATATGGTCGTCAAAGATCGCGGTGACGGCGGACCGCTCCGCCTTGGTCTGCAGCGTCGGAAAATCGACGCCGATATTGCCGCGAATATCAAATCGCACGAGCGCCTCGGCAACCTCTCGCGCGGCCCGCTTCGCCAGCTCGAACGGCGCCATCGGCCCGTCGACATCGATCAATGTCATCGCCGGTGTCAGCGAGACCAGCAGGCTCCCGCCCTCGAAATCGATCCGCCCGGTTTCCGCCTGTTCCATGGCTTCGTGCCAGCCGTGCCGGGCAAGAACGTCCTCCTCGTGGGCATGGACCTGCCTGACGGGAAGGCCGGACGCCGCGAGTTCGGCCAGCAGATCCGGACCGTCGCGCAATGCGCTGTCCTCTTCCGCCGGCTGTGCCTTGGCGCGCTTGGCCTGTCCGCCGCGCTCGGCGATCGCGGACCGGACGATCTCGACCCGAACGCCGGCGCCTTCGGTCAGGCCTTTCGGCAACGGCTGCAACAGCACTTCCTGGCCGTCTGGCAATGTCACTATACCGGATTTGCCGGCGACCCATTGGCGAGTGAATTTTCCCTCGACCACGGCACCGGGCCTGGCCCGGCCATCGGGCCGCTCGACCCGGACTTGCACCGGCTCACCATGTTCAAGCAGCAGCGCGCGATTTTCGCCGATTCCGGCCTCATACAGCCAGCCGTTGGCGAAATCAGCCAAGGGGATAGCCGGCACTGATCAGCAGATTGCGGGTTTCGTAAAGCGGCAGGCCCATGATCCCGCTATAGCTGCCCGACATCCAGGTGACAAAGGCTTCCGCCGTGCCCTGGATCGCATAGCCGCCAGCCTTGCCCTGGCCTTCGCCGGAGGCGATATAGGCCTCGATCTCGCGTGGCTCGAAGCGCTTGAACTTGACAATGCTGTCGGACAATTTGGTGCGCGCGGTGCCATCGGCGGCGATGACGCAGACCGCGGACATCACATGATGCCGGCGGCCGCCAACCAGCTGGAGAAACTTCCGCTGTTCGGCAGCATCGCTCGCCTGCCCTAGGATTCGCCGACCGACCGCCACCGTGGTATCGCCCGCGACCAGCACTTCCTGATCTTCTCGTTCGACAGCCGCGGCCTTTTCCTGCGCCATGCGCAAGACATAGTCGCGCGGCAACTCGCCCTTGTGCGGGGTTTCGTCAATATCGGGAGAGATGATCCGGTCGGGCGTGACGCCCAGACGGCCAAGCAGTTCCAGACGACGCGGACTGGAAGAGGCGAGCACCAATTTCATAGGATATAGCACCGTCTGAACCGCTCGGGCTGAGCCTGTCGAAGCCGATTGCGCAAATGCACGGCCCGCCGATCGCTGTCCTTCGACACGCTCAGGACGACCGGCATTAGCTCACTTGAAACGATAGGTGATTCGACCCTTGGTCAGGTCATAGGGGGTGAGCTCGACGAGCACTTCATCGCCAACCAGCACGCGGATGCGGTTCTTGCGCATCTTGCCGGCGGTATGTCCCAAAATCTCGTGGCCGTTTTCCAGCTCGACCCGGAACATGGCGTTGGGGAGCAGTTCGCGAACCATCCCCTTCATTTCCAGTAATTCTTCTTTTGCCATATGGCGGTACATTTTCCCTGCTAGCGCGGCAATCCCGCGTGTCGCAGTGCGCCATAACGACAAATGTGCAAAAAGGGAAGGATTAGCTGCATCGGCCACAATGATAATATCTATCGCGGCTGGCGGAAATTACCTGCGACAATTTAATACAAAGAAATTATACCATTGGCAGGTCCCGCATGGCACTTCGGACATCTTCTTTTCCCCCTTTGTAGAGTTATGAACCCCGTTATGATGTCCTCCCCCAAATTGCTGAGCACTTCCTCTCCTGCCGTGTTGGCCGTCCTCTTCCTGGCTGCACCCGCCGGCGCACAGACCAGCAACGCCGAGCCCGAATATGCGGATGACGAAATTGTCGTGATCGCCGAACGTCCGCGCGGCGCCGTGGTGACCGAGATACCGCCGGTGGTTGAACTGAGTGAGGCGGATATCGCAAGCTATGGTGCCTCGTCGGTCCAGGACCTGATTGAGGGGCTTTCGTCGCAGACCGGTTCCGGCCGGGGCCGCGGCAGCGGCCGGCCGGTCGTGCTGATCAACGGCCAGCGCACCTCCGGTTTCCGCGAAATCCGCGATCTGCCGCCCGAGGCGATCCGCACGGTGCAGGTATTCCCGGAAGAACTGGCGCTGCAATATGGCTATCGGCCGGATCAGCGGGTGATCAATTTCATCCTCAAGGACAATTATACCGGGCTCAGCGCGTCGGCAGAATATGGCATGCCCACACAGGGCGGTCAGGGACGGTCCGAGCTGGAATCCACCCTTACCCGGATCGGCAAGACGGGCCGGATCAATATCAACCTCGAATGGCAGAACAAGACCGCGATTACCGAAAACGAACGGGACATCATCCAGGATTCGGCCGGAGCACTGGTCAATCTCGGCGATTTCCGCACGCTCGTCGCGCCGTCAGACAATGTCGAGCTCAACGCCAATTACAGCCGCAGCTTCGACAATGGCATGTCGCTGTCGCTGAACGGCGGCTATATTTATGACAAGTCGCGGGGCCTGCAGGGCCTGCCGAACGGGACGCTGCAGGTCGCCGGCGATCCGCTGTTCCGCTATTTCACCGAATATGGACCGCTGAACCGTGTGCAGGAAACCAATACCGCGCAGGCCGGGCTGACCCTGAACGGCAGTCTCGGCGAATGGCGCTGGTCGCTGACCAGCGATTATACGCGCGCACAGACCGATAGCGAAACCGACCGGTCCGGCGATATCAGCGCGTTGCAGACAGCGATTGATGCCGGTCTCGCCGATCCGCGGGGCGACCGTTTCGGCAATCTGCTCGGCGCACCGGTCACCGACAGCGCCCGCGTCGTCAACCAGACGATCAACAATCTCGCCACGCTGTCGGGCAGCCTGCTGAACCTGCCCTCCGGCACGGTCACCACCACCGTCCGGGCGGGTTATAATCGCGAAGATCTCGACAGCCGAGAAACGCGGCGCGGGATTATCACCACGACCGACCTCGGTCGCGACAAGCTGAGCAGCGGAATCAATATCGATATCCCCTTGGCCGACGAGAATATTGACGTCACCGAGGCGATCGGCAAATTGTCGATCAACGGCAATCTCGGCTATTCGGATTTGTCCGACTTCGGCGGGCTGGTCGAATATGGCTTTGGCCTCAACTGGGCACCGTTCGACGGACTGGTCTTCACCGCCTCGGCGATCGGCGAGGAAGCCGCGCCCGGTATCGCTCAGCTCGGCAATCCGGTGATCATTACGCCGGACGTCACCACCTTCGACTTCGTCAATGGCCAGACCGTACTGGCGGCGATCACCACCGGCGGCAATCCCGCACTGCTGGCGGAAAAGCGACGCGATATCAAGCTGGCGGTAAGCTACCGGCCCGAATGGCTCGAGGGCTTCACCTTCCTCGGCGAATATTTCCGCAACAACAGCAATAATGTCGCGTCCAGCTTCCCGCTGCTGACGCCCGAGATCGAGGCAGCCTTCCCCGACCGGGTGATGCGCGATGCCAGCGGCCAGCTGATCGCGATCGACCGGCGACCGGTCAACTATGCCAATGTCCGCAGCGAACGCATCCGCTACGGCATCGATTTTTCCAAAAGCTTCGGCGAGCGACGCGGCGACGGGCCGGGCAGACCGGACCGGGCATCACGCGCGCCCGATGGTGCAGCCCCGGGACGCCCGCCAAAGGGCGAGAAACCCACCGAAGGCGCACCTTCCGAAGCGGGTCAGGCGGCACCGCCTCCGAAACCGCGCGGCGGCCCCGGCATGGGCGGTCGTCCCAGCGGCGGGCGCTGGCAGATTTCGGCCTTTCACACCATCCGCCTCGAAGACCGGATCAAGATCCGCGACGGCGTCGACGAACTCGATCTGCTGAACGGCTCGGCGGTCGGTTCCTCCGGCGGCAGCCCGCGGCACGAGTTCGAAATCAACGGCGGCTGGTTCAACAATGGCATCGGCTTCCGCCTCGACGGCAAGCATCAGATCGCGACCCGGGTGAACGGCGGACTGACGGGCTCCGACCTGCGCTTCTCCGATCTGACCACGCTCAACCTGCGGCTGTTCGTCAATCTCGACGATCGCGGCGATCTGACCGAAAAGGTCCCGTTCCTCAAGGGCAGCCGCATTGCGTTCAAGATCGACAATATCTTCAACGATATCCAGACCGTCCGCGACGGCAGCGGCCTGGTCCCGCTCAGCTACCAGCCCGGCTTTGTCGATCCGGTCGGCCGCTATGTCGAGATTGATTTCCGGAAGCGGTTCTAGGGGCACGAATTCATTTTTGGGACATGCCGTTAGCCCTGAGCTTGTCGAAAGGATGATGGGGCGATGCCGTTAGTGGTGAGCTTGTCGAACCACGCCTCTCGGACGAGAAGCGCCCTTCGACAGGCTCAGGGCTAACGGTCTATTTCACTTAAATCCTGAGCCGAAACCGCCTCCGCCCGATAGATCTGCATCTCCGGCCGTTCCCCGACCAGCGCGCTCAACCGTTTCACAAAATCCCCCGATTCCGGCACCCGGAAATGCGCCGCAACAGCAGCCTCGTCCTGCCATTCTTCGTAATAGAACAACCGGTCCGGATTCTCGCCATCCACATGGACATGATGCGAGAGACAGCCCGGTTCGGCCCGAGACCGCGCACTATGCTCGGCGCACAGAGCGATAATCTCGTCGCGCCGGGCGGCAGCAACGGTGAAGGAAGCGGATATGATGATCATAGTTTCAGCGTTGCCCTCGTGGTGCTCTTCGACATGAAATAGGCCAGCACTGCTGCGATAATGGTAACGATCGCGACAAACACCAGCGGCACAAAGCGCAGATCCGGCGCCACGGCCTGCAGCACCATCCCGATGAGAACCGCCGGGATCAGGGTCAGCGCCAGATGCTTGAGCGCCAGCAGAAAGGGCGCAAAGCCCACCCTCGTATCAGCCGGAAGCGCCGGCACCACCCTGCCCGCCTTGCGCTGCGAAACGGTGACCGGATAGACGATCAGCGTCAGCAGGATGCTCATCAGAACCGCGATCCCGACCAAAGTCCCGCCCAAACTGGGGTCCGTATCCCCCGGCGGCAGCGTCCCCGGCACAAAGGCCAGGCCCCGCGTCAGCCAGTAATTGATCCCGCCCGCCAGCACGATATTCACCACCGCATCGGTCCGTGCCTGTTTTTCGACAAAGGCACCCATGCTGATCGGCGCGGCGGTGACAACGGTGGCCATATTCTCTCTCCTGATTTTTTCGAAAGAGTGACGGCGGCAGGACGAAAGTCAAGCGGGATCGCATGTCTTGACCTCTTTTTAGCCCCTCCTCTTCAGAGGAGGGGTTGGGGTGGTGGCGATGCGCATATATCGCCCGCGCAAGCGACAAGCGGCACCAAACCACCCCAACCCCTCCTTTAAAAAAGGAGGGGCTTAATTTTCTCATCAGCCGGAAAACCATCGCCCTTGCGCACGCCAGCGCGCGTTCAATGGCCATGTCGCCGCTTTGCCCAGTTGAGCAGATGACCGACGACCAGCAACAGGCTGCCCGCCACGGTGATCCAATATTCCCTCTGCTCTTCCAGGCCAGGAACCAGTGCGACGGCCAGGCAGACCAGACCGGCCATGCCCAGCATCGCCGGCGCAATCTGACCGTGGCTCCGATAGCCGATCAGAAAGGCAATCGCGGCAAAGGGCGCAATGACCAGGAAAACCGCCGCGTGAAAAATCTCCGACCGCGCGAATATCCCCAGCAGACCCGGCAGAATCAGCAGCAGGACCGGCAGCGCCAGACAATGAACCAGACAGAGCAGAGAGACTGAAATCGCCGCTCCTTCGATCAGATCATTGCCGGTTCGGGCCAGCGGGGAGATTTTTCGTGAGACGGGTATCATGGATTCACTATTTTGTTACGTTATATCATAACATATAAGGATATAACGCCGGATTGAAAGAGGAAATCCGTCAAAATGCGCGAACGGATCGACCCGAGCCTGTCCGAAACACAGAGACTTCGCCCTGCGGCGCCCTTTCTCCCCTAGCCGCCAAATTTCCTCAGCACCCGCCAGGCCAGCGCCTTCGCCCGGTTGCGCGCTGGAAACCGCCCCGGCGCCCGCGGCGTCAGCCCGCGCCGCCGCAGCCAGCCGTTGAACGCCCGCGCATCGGCTTCGGCGAAGCTCCAGTCGCTGCGCCAGGTGATCGACAGCGAGATGCTCGGTTCCGGCCCGACCTTTACAAAATGCGGCGCCATCACCGGCACGAAGATCGCCTTGCCGGGTGTCAGATGGTGGCGCATGCCCGCGGCCTCGAACTCCTCCTGCCAGACCAGATTGCGATGACCGCCCAGATGATAGCCCTCGTGGATCTGATCGGCGGCAAAGCGGGGGTCTCCCGCCGGGAAAGTGGTCATCCATTTCTCGCCGCGCAACTGCAGCAGGATATTATGCTCGGGATCGAAATGATAGGGCGTCACCGCCCCCGGCGAGGACACGAAGATAAAGCCCTGCGGCTTCAGCATCTGCCCCGTCTTCGCCTCCAGGATAGGCCGGATCTCGCCGAGCAGCGAAAGCAATAGCGCTTCATATTCCGGCACCTGCTCGATATTCTTGAGCACGGACCAGCTCGCCGCGCTGTCGATCATCCGGATGGTGTCGCCGATGCTCATGCCGTTGTCCGGCACATCCTCCGGCCTGATGCCGACGGGAAGATCGCCCGGATTATATTCGACGCTCTTTTCCGGCAGCGCCGTGCCCAGCTCGGCCAGCGCCTCCAGCGTCAGCAATTCGTGCGCCAGCATATTGTGATCCAGCACCCCGGCCTGTTCCGGATAGCAGGTATCAAACTGCCGCCGGGCTTCGTCTCCGAAAACCTGCTGCCGGAATATGTCCCTGCTGGAAATCTGGTTCATTGCTGCCTCTCCGTCGGATCAAAAATTTCCCGGCCCCTGATCTTTCCCATCAGATCCTCCCCCAGCCGCAGACCGTGAAAGATCGCGCGCCGGGACAGGCCCTTGAGCTCGATCGAGAACCGCCCGATATGGCGGCGGCCGGACCAGATGCTGTCGATCATCGGATGATCCTCCGCCGCGCAGCTGTCCATCCAGGCGATCGCCGGATTGTCGAGTATCCTGAGATTTTCGAGTTGCAGCAGCACGCCGGGGGAAAAGCGGGCAAAGGCTTCGTCAAAGGCGGTCTTGAAGGAGAAGCTGCCGCGCCCGCTGTGAAAATTCACCAGCATCGCCAGCGGCTCGCCTTCCAGCCTTATATCATGCCGCTCCAGCTGCCCGGCCCTGGCCGCGCCTAGCAGAGCATCGCGGAAAAACGCCCGGGTCTGCCCGGCGGAATCGAGCGCCGAGCCGCCAAAGCCCTTCCAGCCGCGCCGCTCCAGCTCCAGAAATTCGTCGATCCACTGGTCGATATCCTCGGCACCGGTCCGGTGAGCATAGGTCACCGCGCCCAGTTCATCCAGCCGCTTGGCCTGCCGCCTGAGTTCCTTGCGTTTCTTGCCGCGCACATTTTCGCTCAGATAGGCATCCGGGCCCAGCTCGCTCTGCAACAGGGCCCGCGCCTCGCTGTGCACCAGATCGCAGCGCCGCCTCTGTACCCCGCAGACGGCCCGCATCGCCTGATCGAGCGGCTCGCCGATGGTCATGCCGTTGATGTGCAGAAAGCCCGGCCAGTCGCAATCGTCGAGCGCGCTCAGCAGCTGCTCCCAGAACAGCTGCTCATAGCCCTGCCGGACCAGCGGCGTGCCGAGAAAACAATTGTGATGCAGCCAGTTCTGGACATGCGGCACCGGCCAGCGGCCGAAATGGCTGGCGGGGCCGATCGGCAGCAGCGCCAGCAATCGGGAAGCGCCGGGCTCACCTGCCCAGAGCAGGAACAGGCGCAGATCGGGATGATGGTCAAACTGGTCAAGCGCCGGACGCAGGAACCATGGTTCGTAGAATATATTGGGTTCGCTCGCCTCGCGCGCCAAGTCCTTCCAGGCTTCGACCAGACCGGTATCTATCGCTGTAACAGGGTGAAACACAGCACGATATTCCGGCGGCGCCAGGGTTTCGCGGAACCGGTTGGCCCGGATATCCCTGCCCTCCAACTTCTGTAGTCCACTCAAGTCCATCGGTTCCGCCTGTTCGCACCCATCTCAATTCTGCCTTGGCTAGCGAAAAAGCGGTAAAATCTTGTTAACGCTGTACGGACAAATTTGCGGGATCGCTGCGAACAAAAAACCCCGCCGGAAACAAATCCGGCGGGGTGATCATCGTTGATAGCGTGCCGTCAGGGCTGAGCCTGTCGAAGACCGTTTCTCGACGACAGGCGTCGTTGAGTTTCGCTCAGCCTTCCGCTCGGCAAGCCCCTGACCAACACATAAGGGCTTTTTACATCCCGCCCTGCGCCGCATAGAGCGCTGCCAGCAGCAGCAATGCGACGATATTGGTGATCTTGATCATCGGGTTGACGGCAGGACCGGCGGTATCCTTGTAGGGATCGCCCACGGTATCGCCCGTCACGGCTGCATGATGGGCATCAGAACCCTTGCCGCCATGATTGCCGTCCTCGATATATTTCTTGGCATTGTCCCAGGCACCGCCGCCGGCTGTCATCGACAGGGCGACGAACAGGCCGGACACGATCACGCCGAGCAGCAGCGCGCCAAGGGCGGCAAAGCCATTGGCCTGCCCCGCCACCGCCGTGATCGCGAAATAGACGACGATCGGCGCCAGTACCGGCAGCAGGGATGGCAGGACCATTTCCTTGATCGCTGCCTTGGTCACCATATCGACCGTCCGGGCATAATTGGGCCGCGATGTTCCTGCCATGATGCCGGGATCATTTTTGAACTGCTCGCGCACATCCTTGACCACGTCACCGGCAGCCCGGCCAACAGCGGTCATGCCCATCGAACCGAACAGATAGGGCAAAAGCGCGCCCAGCAGCAGGCCGACGATCACATAGGGATTTTCCAGGCTGAAGCTGACTTCAAGGTTCGGGAAGAATTCCTTGAGGTCGGCGGTATAGGCCGAGAACAGCACCAGCGCCGCGAGCCCTGCAGAACCGATGGCATAGCCCTTGGTGACTGCCTTGGTGGTATTGCCCACCGCGTCGAGCGCGTCGGTCTTGTTGCGGACGCTCTCGTCCAGCCCCGCCATTTCGGCAATGCCGCCCGCATTGTCCGTCACCGGACCATAAGCATCGAGCGCCACGACCATTCCGGCGAGCGCCAGCATGGCGGTGGCCGCGAAGGCAATGCCGATCAGGCCAGCGAGCTGGAACGCGACGACGATGCCGACGACGATCACCAGCGTTGGCAATGCGGTGGCTTCCATCGAAATCGCCAGGCCCTGGATCACATTGGTGCCGTGACCGGTTTCCGATGATTTGGCGATCGAGCGCACCGGACGATATTGCGTGCCGGTATAATATTCGGTGATCCAGATGATCAGCCCGGTCACCGCGAGACCCACCATCATCGACCAGAACAGCGCCATGCCGGTAAAGCCGCCGGTGCCGTCCAGCGCGACGCCGATCGGCGTATCCATGTCGCCCAGCGTGCGCCAGGTGACATACCAGATTGCCGGGATCGAGAGCACCGCCGTGGTGATAAAGCCCTTGTACAGCGCTCCCATGATGTTCGTGCCCTTGCCCAGCCGTACCATATAGGTGCCGATGATCGAGGTCAGGATACAGACACCGCCAACAATCAGCGGCAGCGACATCAGATTATACAGCATCGCGCTGCCGACAAGATCGCCGAACAGCAGCGCCAGCAGCACCATGGTGGCGCCAACGGTCACGACATAGGTCTCGAACAGGTCGGCCGCCATACCGGCGCAGTCGCCGACATTGTCACCCACATTGTCGGCGATGGTCGCAGGGTTGCGCGGATCATCCTCGGGGATGCCCGCTTCCACCTTGCCGACCAGATCGGCTCCGACGTCAGCCGCCTTGGTAAAGATACCGCCGCCCAAACGCGCGAAGATCGAAATCAGCGAAGCGCCAAAGGCCAGAGCGACCAGCGAGTCGATCACCGTACGGTCATTGGCTGCCATGCCCATCTGGGTGGTCAGCACATAGAAGAAGATCGAGATGGCCAGCAGGGCAAGACCCGCGACCAGCATGCCGGTCACCGCTCCGGCGCGGAATGCGACGGTAAGCCCGGTCTGCAGGCTTTCGCTGGCGCCCTGTGCGGTGCGGACATTGGCGCGAACCGAGATATTCATCCCGATATAGCCGGCCACACCCGACAATATGGCGCCGAGCAGAAAGCCGACCGTTGAAATGACACCAAGAAATATGAAGACCAGGATCGCGACGACTAGGCCGACGAGGCCGATGGCGCGATATTGGCGATTGAGATAGGCTTGCGCGCCTTCCTGGATCGCGCCTGCGATGGATTGCATTTTTTCGTTTCCGGCCGGTGCATTGAGCACCTGGCGGCTGGTTATGAAGCCGTATAATATGGCAACAAAACCACATAAAATTGAAATGGTGACAACCGTCATCGCTGCATTCTCCCCTATCGTTGTCCAATATATGACGCCCCTTGTAACCGGAGCTATCAACGTTCGGGCTATACGGCGGGAAACGCAAATCGTGCAAGTGCTGATTTGATCAGACAATAGGGGATGTCAAAAGCCCGTCCGGCGGGCAAGCTACTCAGGCGTGGACAAACCCCAGATGCTCGGGCAGTTCCATTCTTTCGCCATGGCTGTGCAGCGCCACCCCTGATCCCGGACGACAGATTCCGACGCAGGTCAGCGGCACCGACAGGACGGTTTCGGGGCTGGCGGTGAGCAGCAACTGATAATCGTCGCCGCCGGTTGCTGCCTTGACCCGCGCCTCCTTGTCATTCCCGATCAGCGCCTGAAACTGACTGGACAGGGGCACTTCCGCCAGATCGATTTCGATCTGGACGCCGCTGGCCGCGGCAATCCGCGAGGCGTCGAGCAGCAGACCGTCGGATACGTCCATCATGCTGCTGACCAGATTGGACAATATCCTGCCCTCCTCCAGTCTCGGCATCGGACGGGTATGGGCTTTCAGCAGCGATGCCGTGGTATCGATATCCGACGAGCGCAGCGATCCCGAAGCGATTTGCAGCCCCGCCCAGGCATCGCCGATGGGGCCGGTGACATAAACGGCATGCCCCGGTCGCGCATTGCTTCGCGAGGGCACGATATGCCCCTTGGCTTCGCCGATTGCGGTCAGGCCAAAGGTTCGCGGTGCCTGTTCGCCCATCGACACGGTATCCCCGCCAAGCAGCGGAACAGCAAAGCGGTCGATCGCCTGTTTCAGGCCCTCGACAAAAGCCGCGTCCCACTGGTCGCCGGAGGTCCGGCCATAGCCGAGCAGCACGCCCAGCGGTTTCGCGCCCTTGGCCGCCAGATCGGACAGGTTCACCGCAACCAGCTTCCACGCGACATCGGCGGGGTCGGCATCTTCAAGAAAATGGACGCCCTCGACCATCATGTCATGCGTCATCACCAGCTTGTGCCGCCCGAACGGCATCATCGCGACATCGTCGGCCAGACCGCGCGCGGCCGGATGGGTGGTGATGCTCTTCAACCGGTCAATAAAATCTATTTCGCTCAAGACAGGGCGTGCTCCAGTGCCATTCTGATGGAAGCGTTGGCGCGCTTGCTGACCGCTGCCTGTGGGGCAAATCCGTTAAATCCGTGCGGCGCGCCTGGATAGATAGCAAGTTCAACCGGAACACCGGATGAACGAAGCCGGTTTGCATAGGCAATATCTTCGTCGAGAAACAGGTCGAGGTCGCCGCACATGATATAGGCGGGCGGCAGGCCCGACAGATCGGTTGCCCGCGCCGCTGCGGCATAGGGGCTCGCGCCACCTTCCTCGGCATAGAACGACCAGGCGTGCAGCGAGGTTTCGCGCGTCCAGGTCGACGGCGGAATATCCATATGCCCAGACGGTGTGTCATGCCGGTCATCGATCATCGGATAGATGAGCAGCTGGAATGCGATATCGGGTCCACCCCGGTCGCGGTTCATCAGCGCCGCGCTCGCCGCCAGTCCGCCGCCGGCGCTGGGTCCGGCGAGGATGATCTTGCGTGGCTTGCGGTTTTCCGCCACCCGCTCGATCACCGCACAGACATCCCGGGCCGCCGTCGGCGAGCGATGTTCCGGCGCCATCCGGTAATCGACCGAAATCACCGGCGCGAGCGCGGAATAGCCCTGGGCCGACAGATCGTCGGCACTGCCCATCATATAGCCGCCGCCGTGCATCCAGAGGATCGCGCAATCGGGGTAGAGCATGTCGCGCGCCCTATATTCGATGACCGCAACGTCGGGGTCATCCTCCAGTCCGGGCATGTGATACTCGTCTTTCTGCCCGTCATATTCTGGCAGATCGACGGCCAGCTGAGCGAACAGCGCATCCAGCGCGGCACGCGCTCCGGCCACATCGGATTTCAGGACTTCGAACAAATAGGGTCCTTCTGCCGCAATCATGTCGCGGAAGGCGGGATCAAGCCGGTCCAGAAAGTCAGACAAATTCTTCCCCCGTGTGCGACGGGGTTCGATTTATCCCCGTACCTGTTTTGCGATGCTGTCCAGCAGCCCGTTTACAAAACCGGCGTCCTTCTTGCTGAAAAAGGCATGGGCAACATCCAGATATTCGTCAATCACCGTTGCGACCGGCACGTCCTCTTGTGCGACCAATTCAAAGGTGCCGCAGCGCAGGATCTGCAGCATGGTCTTGTCGAGCCGCCCCAGCGTCCATCCCGAGGCCAGTTTCGATGTCACCAGCTGGTCGATTTCTTCCAGCCGCGAGGTTACGCCGATGACCAGCTCGTCAAAAAAATCGCGCTCGGCCGGATGATATTGGTCATCCTCGATTTCCTTGCCCAGCCGATGGTCGTGAAATTCCTTGAGCAGCTTTGGCACCGGCGTCTTTTCCATCTGGTGCTGGAACAGCGCCTGGACAGCCGCCAGCCGTGCAGCCGATCGCGATGTGGATTTTGCGGTCATGCCCTTTTGATCCGCGGCATGCCCAGAAAATCCCGCTTGCCAATCGGCAGTCCGCGCTCGCGCAGAACGTCATAGGCGGTCGTCGCATGAAAATAGAAATTCGGCTGGGCAAAGCTCAGCAGGAAATTTTCGGCGGTGAACGGCATGACCGCGTCCTTGAAGCGGAATTCCATAGGCTGGCCGATAAAGCCCTCCATCTCGGCTTCGCTGACCGCTTCCAGACCGGCCTTGGCCTCGTCGAGCTTTTCATACAGTCCCGCCCAGTCATTCGGTGGCGCGGTCAGGCTTGGCGTGAACACGCCTTCCCTCACACCCTCGATCGCGCCCAGCGAATGTTCGCGGCAGGACTTCACCTGATAGGCGAAGGGCAGCATATCCTCGATCAGCCGCGCGCCGATAATCTCTTCGGGTGCGCTTCCCTTTTCCTCGCAATGGGCCTTGGCCTTGTCGACCAGCTTGCGAACCGCAGCGATGATCTGCAGCTGGCTGGGAATTACAGCGTCATATAGGGAAATGGTCATGGCATATTCTTTCTGTTGATGGTCAGCGCCGGTCGAGCCGCTTCTGTACGCTGGCTGCGTGGGCAGGCAAGCCCTCTGCTTCTGCCAGGGCAACCGCAGCCGGACCGATATTGGCCAGCGCCTGTTCGTCGCAGCGGATGAAGCTGGTGCGTTTCATAAAGTCGGTGACCGACAGCCCGGAGGAGAAACGCGCCCGCCGCCCGGTCGGCAGCACATGGTTGGGGCCGGCGACATAATCGCCCACCGCTTCCGGGGTGTGGCGCCCAAGGAAAACCGATCCGGCATGCTGGACCTTCTTGAACAAAGCGTCGGGATTGTCGACCGCCAGTTCCAGATGTTCGGCGGCCAGCCGGTCGACCAGCGGCAGCGCCTGCTCGAGCCGGTCGACGACGATGATCGCGCCATTGTCGGTCCAGCTGGTTGTCGCGGTTTCGGACGTCGCCAGAACCTTCAATTGTTCTTCTATTTTTTCAGAAACCTGGTCGGCAAACTTCGCATCGTCTGTAAACAGGATAGATTGGCTGGTCGGATCATGTTCCGCCTGGCTGAGCAGATCGGCGGCGATCCAGTCGGGGTCATTCTGGCCGTCGGCAACCACCACGATTTCGGACGGACCGGCGACCATGTCGATGCCGACCACTCCGAACACCTGCCGCTTTGCCTCGGCGACCCACGCATTGCCCGGACCGGTAATAACATCGACAGATTTGATCTTTTCCGTACCATAAGCGAGCGCGGCAACGGCCTGCGCGCCACCAATTCGCCAGATTTCGTCCACTCCTGCCAGTTCTGCCGCCGCCAGCACCAGCGGATTGATTTCGCCGCCATTGGCCGGCGTCACCATGATGATCCGCTCGACACCCGCCACCTTGGCCGGAATCGCGTTCATCAGCACCGAGGACGGATAGGCCGCGCGGCCACCGGGAATATAGATGCCCGCACGCTCAACGGCGTTCCAGCGCGCCCCGATCCGCACGCCGGCTTCGTCCATATAGTCCCTGTTTTCAGGCAGTTGCCCTTCATGATAATCACGAATTCTCAAGGCCGCCAGCTCCAGCGCCACCCGCAAGGATGCTTCCAATCCTTCCAGCGCCGCCGCCGATTCCGCCTTGTCGACTCGCCAACCGGTCTGCTCCAGATCATGCCCGTCAAACTTGCGGGTCAGCCGCGCCACAGCATCATCGCCATGATCCCGGACATCCTGAATGATCGCCTTCACATCCGCCGAAACATCCGCATCCGCCTCCCGCCGCGCATTGACCAGCGCGTCAAAAGCCTCGGCAAAACCTTGATCTGAAATAGAAATTCGAAGCATCCTAGCCCCTCCTTTTCAAAGGAGGGGTTGGGGTGGTTCGGTGCCGCTTGTCGCTTCCGTCAGCGATGCTGGCGCATCGCCACCACCCCTTGATCCCCTCCTCTGAAGAGGAGGGGAAAGATAGATTGCCCGAGTTCATCAGACCTGCCCCGCCAGCTCGCGGAACTTCTGCACCAGCGGCGTCAGCTCGGCGCTGCGCATCTTGAACGCCGCGCGATTGACCACCAGTCGGCCGGAAATTTCCAGAATTCGGTCGGTCTCGACCAGATCATTGGCTTTCAATGTGTTGCCGGATTCGACCAGATCGACGATATGCCGCGACAGGCCCAGCGACGGCGCCAGTTCCATCGCGCCGTTCAGCTTCACGCATTCCGCCTGGATGCCCTTGCTCTCGAAATAGCGGCTGGTCAGATTGGGATATTTGGTCGCGACGCGCAAATGCGAGACATTGCCCACCTCCTCCGCATCATCCTTCGGCTGCGCCACGGACAGGCGGCAGCGCCCGATGCCGAGATCGACCGGCGCATAAAGCTCGCTGTAACCGAATTCCTCGATCACATCCGAACCGACGATGCCGATCTGTGCCGCGCCATGAGCGACAAAGGTTGCGACATCGAACGCCCGCACCCGGATGATCGCCATATGCGGCAGATTGGTCGCGAACTTCAGGCTGCGGTTGGACTTGTCAAAAAAGGCGTCTTCCGGCACAATCCCCGCCTGCTCCAGGAGCGGCAAGGCATCGTCAAGAATCCTCCCTTTCGGAATTGCAAAGATCAGTGGTTTGGCCATATTGGCCGCGGCTTTACGGCTTCACAGGTGAAAGGGCAATGATCAATGGACATTATGGATATGGAAGATATCGTGAATGGGATGCGGGGTCAGGCGGAGCATTGCCGGCGCAATGATGCACCCGTGACGGCATCGGTCATCATCGCCCAGCTGGCATTGATCGATGGACCGACCGCCTGCGGGCAAAAGATCACGCACTGGACGGGAAAACCGCTAGAAGACGCGATGCCCCTGCGCCTCACCGGCGGTCTGCATTATCTCTATCTCAGCGGCAGGGAGCCGCGATTGGCCGACATTTACGAAGGCCGGATCACCGGCCAGGACCAGATCGATCATCTGGTCGGGCAAGTCGTGGCCGATCATGATGCCGAGTTGCTGCCCTGGTTCGATAGCCCGCCGCAGACCAACGAATCCGGCCGCTCGGCCAGCTTCATGGCCGGCCTGCTCTGGCTTTCCGGAAGAGTCGGTCCCCGCTTCGAACTGCTCGAACTCGGCGCCAGCGCCGGCGTCAACACGATAATGGCGCGCTATCATTATGACCTCGGCGGCGTCCAGGCGGGACCGGAGGATTCGCCGATGCGGATCACGCCGGACTGGCGCGGCCCGCCGCCGCCAGAGGCGCCGGTCGAGATCGTCAGCACCCGTGGCTGCGACCAGAATCCGATCGACCTCACCGATGATGAAACCGCCGCACGGCTGAAAGGCTATATCTGGCCGGAAATGCCCGATCGCTTCAGGCGAATGGAAGCCTCGATCGCACTGGCAAAGCAGGATCCGCCCGATGTCGCCAAGGCAGACGCCGCAGACTGGGCCGAGCAGCAGCTGCGGCTCCCGCAACAGAGCGGCGTGACCCGGGTGCTGATGCATTCGATCGTCTGGCAATATCTGCCGCAGGCCACAAAAGACCGGATCACCGACGCGATGGAAACGGCGGGCAAGGCGGCAACCGCCGACAGGCCCCTCGCCTGGATGGCGCTGGAAACCAACCGCAAGACCTTCAGCCACGAACTGATCATCCGCTACTGGCCGGGCGGCGAGGAACCGGCCCTACTGGGCCGCGCCCACGCCCATGGCGCCTGGGTGGAATGGTTTGAAGACTAGCCGTGCTCCGCACTTGATGCGGAGCTGTCGCGTCGGCAGTGCATGTCTCCAGAACTCCGCATCAAGTGCGGAGCACACTCTAATCCGTCACCGTCTTAGGCCTGCTCTCCGGCAACGGAATATATTCTTCGGGATCGTCCGGAACGATCGGAAAGCGCCCCTCCTTCCAGTCCGCCTTGGCCTGCTCGATCCGTTCCTTGCTGGACGAGACAAAATTCCACCAGACATGCCGTTCGCTGGCAAAGGCCTCACCGCCGAGCAGCATCGCCCGGCCACCTGCCTGCGAGGAAAGCGAGACGTTCGCGCCCGGCGCAATCACATAGAGCATATATTTTTCCAGCGGCACGCCATCCAGCGCCCCCTCGCCGTCGACCAGCATCACCGCCCGTTCGTCGGCCTCCGCATCGACCGGAATCGCGCCGCCCGCGAACAGCAGGATATCGGCATAGATGGTCTCGGCGTGACAGGTGGTCGGAGCCGCCTGCCCCCACAGGCTGCCCATGATCACCCGCGCCTTCGCGCCGCCATCCTCAAGGATCGGCAAGTCGGCGGCACCGACATTCTCGAACGCCGCGTCCATCTCTTCCTTGCCATCGGGCAAGGCGAGCCAGGTCTGCATGCCGAACATCGGTTTCCCGACATCCTGCATCTCCAGCGGCGACCGCTCCGAATGGACAATCCCGCTGCCCGCCGTCATCAGATTGACCGCGCCGGGCCGGATCGTCTGGAAGGTGCCGAGACTGTCGCGATGGTCGATCGCCCCCTCGAACAGATAGGTGACCGTCGCCAGATTGATATGCGGATGCGGTCGCACCGCCATGCCCGGCCCTTCCGGCAGCGTCGCCGGCCCGAATTCATCGACAAAGATGAATGGCCCCACCATCCGCCGATGCCGCGATGGCAGCACCCGGCGGACCTGGAAGGCGCCGAGATCATGGGTGGTGGGGGTGATGGTTTGCGTGATGCTAGTCATAGCCTCTCCGGATTGCTGACGGTTCTCTCGGTTTCCATTGTACCGGTGTTTAATGTCGTGTTGGGTTCGAGCATCAACACATGGCATTGCTCGGACAGGGCCTCGGGGCGATGTTCAACCCCGTGGGGCACGATGATCATTTCGCCTTCCTCAAGGTCGATATCACCGGACCGCAGGCCCATGCGCATCCTGCCTTTCACCACTAGGAACAGCTCGTCTTCCCGTTCATGATGATGCCAGTCAAACTTGCCTTCAAACTTGGCGAGCTTGACTTGCATGTCATTAATATCGCCAGCGACCTTCGGCGACCAGGGATCGGAGAAGCCGGCAAAGGCACCGGCAAGATTGACTTTTTGCGGCGTCACTCCCCCGGCGCCCTTGCCTTGATCGCCAGCGCATGGACCTTGTCGCGCATCATATCACCCAGCGCCTTGTTGACCATGCGCTGGCGGTTGAGCCGCGACTGTCCGGCAAAGGCGGCGCACTCGATCTCGACCGTGAAATGCGATTCCCCGCTGCCGTCGTCACCGGCATGGCCGTGATGGCTGGCGCTGTCGTTGATCACATTCAGCGACACGGGCGCGAGTTCGGCGGTAAGCCGCTTTTCTATCTCGCTGTGGACTGGACCTTTGGGCATCGAATCTCCATATTGCTTTTTCGACATCGACTATAACCGTTCGCCCTGAGCCTGTCGAACCGAAGGTCTAGCATGGCTCAACGGCGTTTCAACACAAAGGACAGCCTGGCTTCGACAAGCTCAGCCCGAACGGAATTTGACTGAAACTTCCCCCAAGAGAAAACCGAACCGCTTTCACGGCCGCGTCGAGACCGACGGACGGACCTGCGCGATTGAAGGCTGTGCAGAAAGCGGCGAATTCCGCGCACCGCCAATTTATGGCAGCAGCCGTAGCCACGACGGCCCCGGCGAATATCGCTGGCTCTGCCTCGACCATGTCCGCGAATTCAACCAGAGCTATGATTTCTTCGCCGGCATGGACCATGAGCAGATTTTCGAAGCGCAACATCCCGTCCGCGGCTGGGACTCGGGCAGGCGAATCTATGGCGCCGGCCCCAGCGTCCCGCCGGCCTGGAGCGATTTTGCCGATCCGCTGGATGCGATCGGCGCGCGCTTTGCCGGCGGAATCCATCGCCGCCAGAACGCAGGCCCGGTTCTGTCCGGTGCGGATCAGAAAGCGCTGAAGACGCTAGGGCTTGGCGACCAGGACTCTCCCGCCATCGGCCGCAGCGATATCCGCCGCGCCTATTCGGCATTGGTCCGCAAATATCATCCCGACCGCAACGGCGGCGACCGCAGCCACGAGAAACAGTTGGCAAAAGTGATCGAGGCCTATACGCAGCTTAAGGAATCACCGGATTTTCGATGAGAATCCAATTCCTGCTGGTCCTGCACCTGTCGACGGACGTTTCGCGTCCCCGGCGCCTGTCGATTTTGACGAACGCAGTTCGACAGGCCCGATGATAGGGACTTGGGCTGAAGGATGAGCAATTTCGAAGGGCGAACATGACTGAAATACCAAATACCAATCTCGACACCAGCGGCGAAACCATCATGGACGCACCGGACAAGATGGTGAATGCGCGCGATATATTCGGGATCGATCTCGATATGCAGGTGCCCGCCTTCAGCCAGAAGGACGAGCGCGTACCCGATCTCGATCCGTCCTATGTCTTCGATCCGGAAACCACGACCGCCATCCTCGCCGGCTTCGCCTTCAACCGCCGCGTGATGGTCCAGGGCTATCACGGTACCGGAAAATCGACCCATATCGAACAGGTTGCCGCTCGCCTCAACTGGCCCTGCATCCGGATCAACCTCGACGCGCATATCAGCCGGATCGATCTGGTTGGCCGCGACGCGATTGTCCTGAAGGACGGTCAGCAGGTCACCGAATTCCGCGAAGGCCTGCTGCCCTGGGCGCTGCAGACGCCAACCGCTCTGGTTTTCGACGAATATGACGCCGGTCGCCCCGACGTGATGTTCGTGATCCAGCGCATACTCGAAGCCGAGGGCAAGCTGACGCTGCTCGACCAGAACCGGGTGATCCGTCCCAACCCCTATTTCCGCCTGTTCGCCACCGCCAACACCGTCGGCCTCGGCGACACCAGCGGCCTTTATCACGGCACCCAGCAGATCAACCAGGGCCAGATGGACCGCTGGAATATTGTGGTCACGCTCAACTATCTCCCGGCCGAGACCGAAGCCAAGGTGATCCTGTCGAAGGTGCCAGACGCTGGCGACGACACCGTGAGCAACATGATCAAGGTTGCCGACCTGACCCGGCAGGGTTTCATCAACGGCGATATCTCCACCGTGATGAGCCCGCGGACCGTGATCAGCTGGGCCCAGAATGCCGCGATCTTCAACAATATCGGCTTCGCCTTCCGCCTCTCCTTCCTCAACAAATGCGATGAAGCGGAACGGATGCTGGTCGCCGAATATTATCAGCGGGTATTTGGCGAGGATCTGCCGGAAAGCGTGATGGGAGGGTGAGCCTTCCGCTCGGTCCTCGTTTATTGCCGTAAGTTGGTATAGGAGGTTCTGCGCAATGCTAGATTGGTTCCAAACGCACCAAGAACTGTCGGGCTGGGCTCAGTTCTTCGGGGCAATGATAGCTTTGATGGTGACCTACCTTACTGCCTTCTGGCCAATCTGGCGTCGAAAGCGACAATTGCGGAATGCGGCAATAAGACTTCTTTCAAACGGCTATGAAGCAATCGAAAGCTATTCTCGCACGTCTGAATATGGAGATCTTTTCCCAATATCACTCCGACAAGCTGCGTTGAGCATGGGAATGGTCTCCGACGAGATGAGCAGATTTCCGATCTACGAATTGGAAGATCAAAGTTCTAATTCTTTAGCGCGACGCCTTATTGCCATGAGTCACGTTCTTAATTCGATGCGACTAGTATTAGAGACGATGGCAATTGAGCTATCTGAAGGCTCGATGAAACAAGAAGACCGAAGCAACTTGCGGAACCTTCTTGAAATATCACTAGCGAACGCTGAGGCACTGGTTCTTGGTAAAGAACTAACCCGCCCCGTGCCTCCCAATCAGACGTGATTGCATAGCATTTGCCTGCATGATATATTTTTGTTATAACGCCCGTATGAACACGATGACTCCCCTCCCCGCTGGCCACGCGCTCAAGTTAGTAAAAATCGGTAACTCAACCGGCATGATTCTGCCCAAGGATTTGCTCGAAAAATTACGCGTCTCACAAGGTGATACCATCTATCTGAGCGAAGCACCGGACGGCGTTCGGCTCACCGCGATCAATCCGGATTTCCAGAAGAAAATGGCTGCCGCCGAAGGCGTGATGCGCGAAGATCGTGACATTCTTCGCGTTCTCGCAAAATGACGGATGACCGGATCGAGCCAATATGGCTCGGGACCGACATTGCCCTCGCCATCCACGACCGCCAGCTTGCCGAACATGGCGGGCCAAGTGGTGTTCGTGATCAAGGGCTGCTCGAATCCGCTCTGGCAAAGCCGGTCAATAAATGGGATTACGGCGAGAGTGATTTGTGCACCTTGGCGGCGGCCTACGCTTTTGGTGTTGCCCGCAACCACCCCTTTATCGATGGCAACAAGCGGACAGCCTGGGTGCTGGCGCGAACTTTCTTGGTACTGAACGACTGCCATCTGGTTTTTGAACAGGAGGCGGCAATCTCCACGGTTCAAAGCCTTGCAGCGGGCGAACTCACAGAAGAAGAACTCGCTTCCTGGTTCCGCGAACATATCACCAAAAATTGATGTTCATCGGCCAGCAATCGCTGTTCGAATATTTCCGCTCGCTTCCAGCGTATTATTTTTGTAACACAGCCATTGATGCTTGATCGAACCCTTTCTGAAGCGAAGAGACGGCGCTGGTACTGGCCGTTCGGCACGAATTCAGAGGCCGAAACCGTCTATTACCAGCCCTATGGCGACGCCATTCCGCCGCGCATCGAAGATCCGCTCGCGCCGCTGAAAGAGCCCCATGGAAAATGGTGGTGGATCAGCCGGGCGTTGGCGGCAGTGCTGTTTGTCTTCCTTCTGGTCGTGGCCTATCTCGCCATTACCGCCCCGCTGTCGAAATCCCTGCAGCCAATCGCGCCGCCGCAAATCACGCTGCTGACCTCCGACGGGCAACCGTTCGCCCGCAACGGCGCGGTGGTCGACGAGCCCGTCCGCGTCGCCGAACTGCCCGACCATGTGACGCACGCCTTTCTGTCGATCGAGGACCGGCGCTTCTATTCGCACTGGGGCGTTGATCCGCGCGGACTGGCGCGGGCGCTGTGGAGCAATATTTCCGGCAGCGGCATGACCCAGGGCGGCAGCACCATCACCCAGCAGCTGGCCAAGACCACCTTCCTGACCCCGGAGCGCAGCCTGACCCGCAAGGCACGCGAGATGCTGATCGCTTTCTGGCTGGAGGCGTGGCTGACCAAGGATGAAATACTCGAACGCTATCTGTCCAACGTCTATTTCGGCGACAATGTCTATGGCCTGCGCGCCGCGTCCCTCCATTATTATTACCGCCAGCCGGAAAATCTGACGCTGGAACAGTCGATCATGCTGGCCGGGCTGGTTCAGGCCCCGTCCCGACTCGCGCCGACCCGCAATCCGGAACTGGCGGCAAAGCGGGCCAATCTGGTCAAATCCGCGATGGTCAGCGCCGGCTATCTGAGCCGGCAGGAAGCCGACCGTCTCGGCACGCCCCGACTGGACGTCCGGGCCAAAAACGCCCTGCCCACCGGCACCTATTTTGCCGACTGGGCCATGCCGCAGGCCCGGGCGCTGACCGATCTGAGCTACGAGAAGCTGACTCTTACCACCACACTGGACTCGCGGATGCAGGAAATCGCCCGCCGCGTGGTCGCCCGCGCACCGCTCGGCCAGGCGCAGGTGGCGCTGGTCGCGATGCGCCCGGACGGCGAAATCGTGGCGATGATCGGAGGCAAGGATTATGCAAAATCCTCGTTCAACCGGGTGACCCAGGCCAAGCGCCAGCCGGGATCCACCTTCAAGCTGTTCGTCTGGCTGGCCGCGCTGCGTTCCGGCATGCAGCCCGATGACATGATCGACGACACGCCGATTACAAAGGGCGGTTACCTCCCCAAAAATGCCGGCGAAAAATATCGCGGCGCGATCACGCTCAAGGAAGCGTTCGCCAAATCCAGCAATGTCGCTGCGGTGCGTCTCTTTGGCCAGCTGGGTGACCGGGCGGTGATCCGCGAAGCGCGCAATCTCGGGATCAAATCGCGCCTCGCCGAGGATGATCCCAGCCTGGCGCTCGGCACTTCAACGATGACATTGATGGAACTTACCGCTGCCTATGCCGGCGTCGCGGGCAACAAATGGCCGGTCGAACCCTATGCGTTCAAGAAGGATGAGCAGAGCTGGGCCGACTGGCTGTTCGACTGGCCGGGCCGCTATGAATCGAGAACCCACGCCAATATGGAAGCATTGCTGCGCTCCGCGGTCAACGACGGCACCGGCCGCCGGGCGATGCTGTCGATCCCCAATTACGGCAAGACCGGGACCAGCCAGAACAACCGCGACGCGCTGTTCGTCGGCTATGCCGGCGACGGGGACGACCGGCTGGTGGTCGGTGTCTGGATCGGCAATGACGACAACACGCCGCTGAAAGGCGTCAGCGGCGGCAGCCTGCCCGCACGAATCTGGAAGGATTTCATGCAACAGGCCGTCCAGTCCAGGAACCCTGCACCCGCTCCCAAGCCGGTCAGCAAGCCCGATCCGGAAGGCCCGGTTACGCCGCTGGATCTGCCCGAAATTCCCGAGCTGCCCGCAGAAGGCGGCGACACCCAGATCCGGATCAACGGCGATTCCGGGGTCAAGATCGGCACCGATATTGGCGGCGTTCCGGTCGATGTCCAAATCGACGGCAATGGCGTCGCGATCGAACGGCGGCAGGAAGAAACGCCGCCGGGTCAGTGACGCCCGGCGCACGCTTTCGCCTAACAAAAATACAGGAAATTAGGCCTTTGATTCCCCTTGGCTTTCCGCTTAAAGCTGTTTGCTTCTATGGCTGATCGTACCAAACTTGATGACCTGAAAGACGTGCTCGGCGGCGCGGCGCGCGCCATGGCCCGCGATCCGGATCTGGAGCTGGCCTATACCGCCGAAGCCCCGTCCCAGTCGGGCCAGCACATCAAGGTACCGATGCCGGCGCGCGATCTGCCGCCGGCGCAGGTTGCAGAAGCCCGCGGTTTTGCCGACAGCTTCTCGCTGAAGCTGCGCCACCATGACGAAGCCACCCACCGCAAAAATGCGCCGCAGGAAGCGATTGCCCGCGCCTGTTTCGACGCCCTCGAACAGGTCCGCACCGACGCACTGGGTTCGCGCGGCATGGCTGGAGCGAAGGACAATCTCAACGCGGCGCTGGAAATGCGGATGCGCTCCGATCCGATTTCCCGTGCCCAAAACCGCGACGAAGTGCCCATTTCCACGGCGCTGGCGCTGCTCGCACGGGAGAAGCTGACCGGACAGGTTCCGCCAGCGGGAACGGTCAAGGGTCTCGACATGCTGCGCGAGTGGATCGAGGAAGGGGCCGGCGCCGATCTCGACGGCCTCAATATGACGCTGGACGACCAGAACAGCTTTGCCAAATTGTCGACGCAATTGCTGCAGCATCTCGATCTGATCAAGAGCGACGATCAATCCGAGCCGGAGGACAGCGAGGACGATAGCGACGAGGACAGCGACGACAGCCAGGACGACGGCGCCGATGAAGAGGCAACCGGCGATCAGGGCGAATCGGAAATGCGGTCGGAGCCGTCGGACGACGACAGCCAGGACGGTGAAAGCGACCAGAACGCCGAGGAACTGGAAGAAGGCGCGGAAGAGGAAATGGGCGACGCCGGCGACGACGGCATGATGCCGGTCCGTCCCAACCGGGCGATGTCCGACCTGCCTCCGGGCTTCAATTATGCGCCCTGGACCGAAAAATATGACGAGGTCGTCAGCGCCACCGAGCTTTGCGACGACGAGGAACTGACCCGGCTCCGCGCCTTTCTCGACCAGCAGCTGACCAGCCTGCAGGGCGCGGTCACCAAGCTCGCCAACCGCCTGCAGCGCCGCCTGATGGCGCAGCAGAACCGCAGCTGGGATTTCGACCAGGAAGAAGGCATGCTCGACGCCGCCCGCCTCGCCCGCGTCGTCAGCAACCCCTCGCACAGCCTGTCCTACAAGATCGAGCGCGAGACCGACTTCCGCGACACGGTGGTGACCCTGCTGATCGACAACAGCGGCTCGATGCGCGGACGGCCGATCTCGATCGCTGCCATCTCCGCCGATATTATGGCGCGGACCCTGGAACGCTGCGGCGTCAAGACCGAGATTCTCGGCTTCACCACCCGCGCCTGGAAAGGCGGCCAGACCCGCGAAGACTGGCTCGCTGCGGGTCGCCCGGCCAATCCGGGACGGCTGAACGACCTGCGCCATATCGTCTACAAGAAGGCCGACGAACCCTGGCGTCATGCCAAGAAGAATCTCGGCCTGATGATGCGCGAGGGTCTGCTCAAGGAAAATATCGACGGCGAGGCCCTGCTCTGGGCGCACAGTCGCCTGATCGCTCGCCCCGAGGAACGCCGCATATTGATGGTGATTTCCGACGGCGCGCCAGTTGATGACAGCACCCTGTCGGTCAACCACGGCGCCTATCTGGAAAACCATCTGCGCAAGGTGATCGAATGGATCGAAAGCCGCTCGCCGGTGCAGCTGGTTGCCATCGGTATCGGCCATGATGTGACCCGCTATTACAAAAAAGCCGTGACGATCATGGATGCCGAGCAACTGGGCGGCACCATGGTCGAGCAGCTGGCCGGCCTGTTTGATGAGGATTGATAGCATGAACGTCACCGAAGCCGTCACCTCCCGCCGCTCGATACGCCAGTTCCTGGACAAGCCTGCCGACCGGGCGACGCTGGAACAGGTTCTGGAAACGGCACAGCGCGCACCCTCCGGTGGCAATACCCAGCCGTGGAACGCGATCGTGGTGGGCGGCGATGCGCTTAAGGACATCAGCGCGAAAATCAAGGAAAAGGCCAAGGCAGCTCCGATGGGCGAAAATATGGAATATGCCATCTACCCCAAGGACCTGGAGGGCCGCTACGAGGAGCAGCGCCGGGCGGTCGGCCGCGACATGTTCGAAAGCATTGGTCTAGCACGGGATGACAGCGCCGGCCGGGTCGCGCAGATGGCGAAAAACTGGGACAGTTTCGGCGCGCCGGTACAATTGTTCACCTACACCAGAAAATATATGGGGCCGCCGCAATGGTCGGACATGGGCATGTGGCTGCAGACCGTCATGCTGCTCCTCCGCGAAGCCGGACTCGACAGCTGCCCGCAGGAAATCTGGGCGATGTATGGCAGCTATATGCGCGAACTGCTTGGCATTGATGATGACCATATTTTCTTTTGCGGGATGGCAATCGGCTATCGCGATCCCGACGCCCCCATCAACAATTTCAAGGTGCCCCGCATACCGATTGGGGACAGCATTTCGTTTCGCGGCCTTTAACCGGCGAACCCTCTGATTCTTCTCGAAAATTGCCAAAACCATCATTGGCTGTGACTGAAATCACCTGACCGGACGACATTGTCGTTATTTTACTATCCGGGACTCGGATTCACTCACTAGATGTAGTAGCTGGAGAGAAATTCCGGGTCGCGATCGTTGCTGGCATGTCTGAGGGGGCTGTCTGGCGTACCAACTTTATGGGGGAGACTTTCGTGCGCCAGACGGGCATCTGCATCATATCATCGGCTATGGCACTGGCGGTGATTCCGGGCGCGGCCTTTGCCGAACCCGTGCCTCCCTCGTTGCGCGACAGCTTTCCGATCGGCGACGGCGGCGGCATTTTGTGCCAGGTCCAGGACCGCAGCATCGAAAACAAAGCCAAGAACAATATGTTTGACCGCAGCTGGGCAATTGTATGCCGGGATTCGGCGCGGCCGGTGGGCTTTGTCTATTCCTCCCGATCAACCGAGCAGAATCTGCTCGAGCGGATCAGGCCCCATCGCACCGAACCGGTAAGCTGCGCGAAGACGCCAAGCCCTGCAACGATCAGCGGATTCCGCCACACGGCGTGCCGCCTGACAACAGAGCCGGTCGCCTATTCGCTGACCATCGGACAGCAAGACGGCATTTCCTATGTCGCCGAGGGTCTCGCCGTCTATGACAGCGCGACGCTGCTGGCCCTCAAGTCCATTTTGCAGGACACGATCGCAGACGGCACGATCGACGTTGCCTCGACATCGATCGAAGACCCCTCTGCTTTCGCTCGCGTACAAGCAGCGACGCTCAAGCCCGACCAGGCGCTCGCGGAAGGCTACCGGCGCAATCTGAGCGGCGATTATGCCGAAGCGGTGGCTTTTTTTGAAACCTTGCAGCAGCGCACGTCCGGCATGAAGGGGGAGGACATCAACCCCCATGAATATCTGATCAACCGGGCCTTGCAAAAATCCAACCTGGGCGAGTTCGCCGAGGCGGATGAGCTGTTCGACCAAGCCAGTGCGCTGATCGGCGGCGATCCGATAATCGAGAGATTGCAACGGAATTTTGAAACCATGCATCTGCTCAATCAGGGACGATTTGATGCAGCGGTCGAGCGGATCAAGCTACCGCTTGAAAGCTCGCGTGGAGAACAGGTCGCACTGACCGAGCGGCTGGAGATCACCACTCCGATTTCGAGCCGGATCAACGGCAGCGCGCGTACCCGCAACCTGCTCGGTTTTGTCGATGAAACAAAATTGAGCACGCAGGAACGGGCCGAGATTATCGACGCCCAGGCGTTGCAACTGCTCGGCACGGCGCAGCGGCTGAAGGGCAATCGCACATCAGCCCGCAACTCGCTCGTCTCCGCCTATAATCGCGCCGTTACCGTGCGGGACGGGCGCGTCACATCAATCACCCGTCTGCGAGTACAAACCCTGGTGGAACTGTCGCTGATCGCGGAAGCCGATGGCGATTGGGACCAGGCAGAACAACTGCTGCGCGACGGCCTGGATTTGCTGAGCATTCAATATCCCGACACAAGGGCTGTCAACGGCACCAAGGCCCGCCTCGCCGCCTTTTTGCTGCGCAGGGGAAAGCAGGCCGAAGCACGGCAATTATATGGTGAAGTCGTCGACAGTTCGCTGGGCAAGCGAAGTGCGATTTCGGGCATGGCCAACCAGCTGGCGCCCTATTTCCGGTTGCTGGCTGAGGATGGAACAGCGACCGAAGAATTTTTCAAGGCAGCACAAATATTGGTGCGCCCCGGGGTCGCGGAAACGCAGGCGGTTCTGTCACGCGAACTGAGCGGCGGCACCGACGAAGCCGCACGGCTGTTCCGGCAGTCGACCAATCTGGCCCGCAATATCGAGCGGTTGCGAATCCGTTTTGCGGCGCTCGCCAGAGTCGAGCAGACGGCATCGGTTGCCTCACAAAAGCAGGATCTCGCAGCCGAAATCGAAGCACTGGAAAAAAGCCAGCAGTTCACGCAGGCAAGACTGTCCGACTTTCCGCAATATCGCGTGGTCGGCGACCGGTTCCTCAGCCTGACCGACCTCCGCGCCACCATGAAGCCCGGTGAAGCCTATATGCGCATGGCAATCATCGGTGGCGATATCTTCATGGTCTACACCGATCAATCGACCGCAAAAACCTACCGGGTGCCGCTTGCAGAGACGGCGCTCGACGCGGCGGTCGACACCATCCGTGCCTCCATTTCGGTCTTCGAAAATGGACAGAATGTCACTTATCCCTTCGAGATCGAAGCAGCGCGCGGTCTCTACAGCGCTCTGTTCGCGCCGGTCGCCGATCAGCTCGCCAGCAAGAACCATCTGATTTTTGAACCGGATGGCGCGATGCTGCGTCTACCGGTCAATTTGCTGGTCGCCGATGAGGCGTCGGTTGCACAATATCTCGCGAGGATCGACCAACCGGACGGAGATTCCTTTGATTTTACCGGCGTCAAATGGCTGGGCAGAAATCTGGATATCAGCACCGCAGTATCCGCCCGGGCCTTTGCCGATGCCCGGCATGCCCCGCAATCGAGTGCCTCGCAACAATATCTGGGCATGGGGCGGAACCAGCCGGTTTTTGCCAGCACGAAAGTCGCTGCCATTCGCGGCGGCCAGCGGAATGGAGATGGAAGCTGCCAGTGGCCGCTCAACCAGTGGAACAGCCCGATATCTGACCGCGAATTGCTGGAAGCGCGGTCGCTGGTTGGCACGCAAAATTCGGAACTGATCACGGGCGCGGCGTTTACCGATACCGCCATCCTGTCCAAGGGCGATATCAGCGATTATCGCATCCTGCATTTCGCCACCCATGGCTTGGTGACCGCCCCCAGCCCGTCCTGCCCGGCAAAGCCGGCCCTGGTGACCTCCTTCGGCGATGGCGGCTCGGACGGACTGCTAGCGTTCGACGAGATTTTCGATCTGAAGCTGGATGCCGATATCATCATCCTGTCCGCTTGCGATACCGCCGGCAAGGCCAGTATCACCGCAACCCGCGCAGCGGGCGTAAGCAGCGGTGGCGGAACCGCTCTCGACGGGCTCGTCCGGTCCTTCATCGGTGCCGGCGGGCGCTCGGTGCTCGCCAGCCACTGGCCGGCGCCGGACGAGTTTCGCGCAACGGAGCGGCTGATCAACGGCCTGTTCAACGACGGTCGGGGACAGTCGATCGCCGAAGCGCTGAGACAGTCCCAACTGGATCTGATGGATGATCCGGTCACATCGCATCCTTTCTACTGGGCAGGATTTGCCCTGATCGGCGATGGCAGCCGGACCTTTTTGCCGAGCAGCACGAGTCTGGCGACCAGTGACGCCCCGTCTGCCAGGATCACACAGCCGGCGCTGAAATAGTGACGGAAGCGGCCACATCCACGGACCCGGAAGAAAACGCCCGCGACGTAAAAGCGGACGCCAGGGGAGTTCTGCAATCTCTGCGCCGTCTGTTCGACCAGCTTGGCCCGATCCGTCTTGGCTCGACCCTATTGTTCATGGTCCTGGCCCTGCTTGTCGCTCGCTTCAGCTGGACCACCCCGCTGATCCAGGAAGCGGAGCGGGCGCTTTATGATCTGCGGGCCTCGGTGTTCGCTCCCGAAGTCGAAAAAGACGAGAACATCGTTCTGGTCATCTATAATGAAGACACGCTGAAACTGACCGGCCAGCGGTCGCCGGTCGACCGGACGATCCTCGCCCAGGCGCTCGAAACCATCGACGCCGCCAATCCGAAATCGATCGGAATCGATATATTGTTCACGATGCCACAGGACGACGATCCGCTGCTGATATCAGCCTTCCGCAACATGCAGACCCCCACCTATCTCGCTTATGCCGACCCAAAGGAAAATCCGGAGATCGGCTTTGCCGAACATGAATTTCTCCAGCAATTTTTCAAGACGGTCCGCAGCGACACGGTGAAGCCGACCAATATCAAGCTGGAAACCGACAGCGACGGCGTGCAGCGGCGATGGACGCCACATAACCCGGGAGCGCCGCCCTTCATGGCCATCGCGCTGACCGGTCCCAATCCGAAATTCGCCAGCAATGACGGCGCTATCCGCTATCATGTCCCGGCCACAACCGACGTTCCCGTGTTCGACAAATTTCCGATCGAGAGCTTTGCCGATCCGGAGATCGCGGACATGCTTAGCTCCTTCCTGACCGGCAAGCATGTTCTGATCGGCGGCGACTTCGTCGATCGTGACCGGTTCGAGACGCCGGTCGGCGGACTCGCCGATGTCCGGGGAGACGATGGCAAGATGATCGGGCTGGAAGTGCATGCCCATATGCTCGCCCAGCTGCTCAATGATGACTTGCCCGCACCGGTTCCCTCCTGGGCCTTGTGGCTCGGTGCCCTGATCGTTGCGATTTGCGGCGGCCTTTCGGCCCTGATCATCGGCAATGCACTGAAAGTCGCTTTCGTGCTGCTGGGTCAGTTCGCCTTTTTTCTCATATTTCCTTTCCTCCTGCAGAATTTCGGCATCGATACTTTGTCGCTGCCCGCCTTCGGCTGGGGTGTGGGGTGGCTGCTCGGCTATGCCTCGGTCGGCTCGGCTGCCCGAACGGTCAATTCCAAGCAGCGCGCCTTTGCGCAAAATGCCCTGGGCAAATATCTCCCCAAATCCATCGCCAACGAGATATTGAAGGATCCCGACAAGCTCGCGCTGCATGGCGAAAAGCGAAAGATTTTCGCAGTCTTCACCGATCTCGAGGGCTTCACCAAATTGACCCATGCGATCGAACCGGAGATGGTCGCCACCTTGCTCAATGACTATCTCGACCGGCTCAGCGAGGTCGCGCTGGAATATGGCGGCACCATCGACAAATTTGTCGGTGATGCCCTCGTCACCTTCTGGGGTGCCCCGATTGCCTATCCCGATGATGGCGAGCGGGCGGCCAGAGCGGCCTATGCTCTCTATCTCGCCGGCGAAGAGTTTCGCAAGAATGTCCCCGAAGGCGTGCCGCCGATCGGCAGAACCCGGGTCGGCATGCATTATGGCGATGCCATCGTCGGCAATTTCGGCGGGGAAGGCCGGATTCAATATACCGCTCTCGGCGACGCGATGAACACCGCCGCCCGGCTGGAAGCCGCCAACAAGAATCTGGACACCAAAGTGCTGCTGAGCCGGGAAGCCATGGAGCGGACGGGGCTCGACTGGTTCCGGCCGATGGGCAGGATCACCCTGCGCGGACGATCCACCCCCGTCGAAGTGTTCGAACCGGTCCCGGACTGGGAGGAAAAAGACCGCGCGGCAGTGACCGCGGTCATAGCTGCCCATGAAAAGGGTGATACCGCTTCCCTTCAGGCACTGGCTGCCATGATCAAGCAATTTGGCGGAGATATGGGTCTCGCCAATTTGCGCAAAAGACTGGAAAAGACAAAAGATGGAGAAAGCTATGCACTTGGATAAAAATCGGTCGGCAACGTCCGGCAAAATCGCATCCCGGCTGGCAAAAGCGGCGCTGGGCACGGCTCTGCTTTTCGGAGTGGGCAGCATGGCCCTGGCCCAGAATATGGTCGTGCGCTCGACCGGGCCGTCTGCCGGCAGCTACCCTGCGGGCAAGAAAATGGCGAACGACGCAAAGGTGACGCTCAAGGCGCAGGATCAGGTCACCATCCTGACCAAGTCGGGCACCCGCGTCCTGAAAGGTCCGGGAACCTATTCGCTCGCACAGGGTGGCGGAACCGCATCGAGCGCCTCTGGCAGGCTGGCGAGCTTCATCAACAACCGGGGTAGCAGCCGGGCCAGAACCGGAGCCGTTCGCTCTGCGGTCAGCGATGCTGTGGAAGCACCGACCAACCCGAGCCTCTGGTTTCTCGACATGACCAAAGGCGGCAAATTCTGTGTCGCAGACCCCAATGCACTGGTGCTTTGGCGCCCGGACTATACCGGCTCGGCAACCGCTTCCATCGTCGAACCCGCCAATGGCAATGTTACCGAAATCGCATGGCGGAAAGGCAGCGCGCTGAAGGCCTGGCCGAAGGACGTTCTGCCGGTCACGGACGGTGCCAGCTATCGTCTGCTCGGATCGAGTGTTTCGCAATCCGTCGAGGTGAATTTCGTGGTTCTGGAAAGCGAACCAGCCGACCTTGCCGATGCCGCGTCGGTGTTGATCGAGAACGGCTGCGAGGGCCAACTGGACCTGCTGGTCGAAACGGCGAATGCGGACAGTGAAGGCCCGGATCAGGGCTAGTTTATGAACAGTTTCTGCCGTTCTCGACAAGCGGAGGACGGCAGAGATCAAATTTGATGATTCCTCCTGTTGCACCGGAATCATCGCAACACGGGGACTTCCATGACGCGCGCGCGCACTGCATTTCTGACAACCGCTCTGGCATCTTGCATCGCCATATTTTCGTCGACCATGCCCGCCTGGGCGCAATCGTCCGTCGCGGGACCCACCCGGGAAGAAATCCGCCGCGGCGTCATCGACAAGGCACTGGAAGGTCAGGCGCAGCGGCTTGCGGTCGACGGCGATGTCGAACGATCGGCCTGCCCCCTTGCCGGACCGGAATTTTCCGACGTTCGCTTCACCCTCAGGTCGGTCGATTTTACCGGACTGGTCTCGGTCGACCCGGCGTCGCTCGGCGCCTCCTATGCGGACTATGTCGGCAAGGAAGTACCCGTGGCGGTGGTCTGCGATATCCGGGACCGGGCGGCAACCATCCTCCGGAACGATGGCTATCTGGCAGCCGTGCAAGTCCCGCCGCAGACGATTGATCAGGGCACCGTCCGTTTTGACGTGCTGATGGCCCGGGTGACAGCGGTCCAGGTCAGGGGCGACGCCGGTGCTTCCGAAGGCTTGTTGCAGAAATATATCCAGAAACTGGCTGCGCAACCTGTCTTCAATATCAACAGCGCGGACCGTTACCTGCTGCTCGCTCGGGATATACCGGGCCTGGACGTCCGCCTCTCGCTGCGCCCCGTTTCCGCAGAATCCGGGGGGCGCCCAGGCGATGTCGTGGCAGAATTCAATGTCATCCGCACACCGGTCTATGTCGATGCCAATATCCAGAATTTCGGATCGGAAGCGGTCGGCCGTTTCGGCGGACTGGCCAGGGTCCGGTTGAACGGCCTCACCGGAATGGGGGATGAAACCGTGATCAGCGGCTATCCCACATCCGATTTCAAGGAACAGCAAGTCGTGCAGGCCAGCCATGAATTTCTGGTCGGCGGCGAAGGCCTGAAATTCGGGGGCAATTTCACCTATGCCTGGACCCGCCCGGAGCTCGCCGGGGGCTTTGACATCCGGTCGGAAACACTGGTGGCGAGCGGCTATGCCAGCTACCCGTTCGTTCGCAAGCAATCGCACAATATCTTCGGCACGCTTGGTCTCGACTATATTGACCAGCGCACCGACATATTGGGGACGCGCACCAACGAGGACCGGCTCAGCGTCGCCTATGCGCGAGTTGATTTCAACCAGATAGAGCCGGGCAGCATTTCCGGTCGCGGCGGCTATTCGGCGTTTGAACCCAAATGGGGCATCGGCGGTTCGCTGGAAATCCGGCAGGGGCTCGACATATTGGGGGCCAGCCAGGGCTGCGGCCCCGCCTTCGTCAATTGCATCGGCAAGACCATCTTGCCGACCCGCGCCGATGGCGACCCGACGGCCTTCGTGATCAGGGGCCAGGCGAAAATCGACTTTCGCCCCACCCCGCTACTCGCCTTCACGCTGAAGCCGCGCCTGCAATATTCGCCAGATGCCCTGTTTTCCTACGAGGAAATTTCCGGCGGCAATTATACGACCGGCCGGGGCTATGATCCCGGGACAATTATCGGCGACAGCGGCTATGGTCTGCAGACAGAAGTCAGCTACGGATCGCTGCAACCGGACTCGCCGACAGATATCGCGATCCAGCCCTATCTGTTCTTCGACCTGATGGGCGTCTGGAATAGGAATATCCCGGGCGACCCCCAGAAACTCTATTCCGCCGGCGGTGGCTTGCGGGCAACGATTGGCGAGCAGGCCAGTCTCGACCTCGTCACGGTTGTCCCGCTCAAACGCGCCGGATTCCAGACCCGCCGGGACAGCGCCCGGGCCCTGCTGACGCTCACCGTCCAACTGGCCCCCTGGAGGCGCCAATAATGCCGCAAATTTTCTACCGCACGACGTTTGAACCGGGAATGATGCAATGACCAGCAAAGCACAGAAAACACAGAAGCAGCGCGGATCGCGGCAGTCCGGAAAAATGCTGTGGCGGTCGGGCAGTTCTCTGGCCGCAGCAGCCTTCCTGCTCGCCTCCGCGCCGCAAGCGGCTCAAGCTCAGGGTCCATTGCGTGCGCCCGGTATGATGATGGAAAATGCGCCGCACGGAAGCAATGTCAGCATCCGGCGACCGGAGATCGCAGAAAGCCAGCGCTTTGATCGCGCACCAGATTTCCACGCCCGCAATATCCGGATTTCTGCTCCGCTGAATCCGCTTCCGGTTCAAAATGTAAGGATTTCGGCGCCCGCCGGCATGGTTGCGATCAATGAAGCACAGGCCGTTGCGCCGAGAGTCGATCCGAACCGTTCTTTTCAGGCCAACCCCACTTCCGCCTCGGCATTTGCCACGGTCGCTCCCACGGCTACTCAGGATATTGTCACGGTGTTTGGACCGGAAACATTCATCAACTGGTCGCCGCAGGATAGCGCGAACAGCGATGATCTGATCAATATCCTTCCGGCGGGTACCACCATGACATTTGTCGGCCCGACCTCGGGATATACGGTGCTGAACCGGATTTTGCCAACCGGAACCACCGCGTCGGGCAATCCCCGCGCTATCGCCTTTGGTGGAAATGTAACGAGTCATCTCGGCACCAGCGATGGCCCGACTGGCGGAAATATCTGGTTCTACAGTCCCGGCGGGATCGTGGTCGGAGCAGGCGCGACCTTTGATGTCGGCGGACTGGTGCTGACCACGAACGATATCGACACGACAGGCGGCCTGTTCGGTCCGGGCGGTGAAATCCGGTTCCGCGGCGCCGCTGACAGTCTTGCCTCGGTGACCATCGAGAATGGCGCGACGATCAACGCCCTGAACAACGGCAGCAGCTATGTCGCTATGGTCGCCCCGCGGGTCGTTCAGGGCGGCACCGTGTCTGTCGATGGCTCGGCCGCCTATGTCGCAGCAGAACAGGCGGACCTGACGATCAACAACGGCCTGTTCGACATCGCGATCGGCGTGGGTACAACCGATGTCAACGGTGTGGTCCACAGCGGCACCACGACCGGTCCGTCCTCCACGCCCACATCTGATACCTTCGGCATAACCAACGCCGACGCGCAGGCCATCTATATGGTGGCCGTTCCCAAAAATGATGCCCTGACCATGCTGGTCAGCGGCACCGTGGGATATCAGGCCGCTTCCAGCGCTCAGGTTGTGAATGGCCATATCGTGCTCAGCGCCGGCGCCAATGTCGCCACAACGGGTGGCGTGACCAACGCAGGCTTCGCCATTGACAAGACAGCGGCAAATTCGGACGCCAATATTCAGTTCCAGAATATTGCCTTCGGATCGTCGGTTTCGACCTTCGCAACAAACGGCATAAGTGCTTCGACCGCGTCGGTGACGGACTTTATCGTCGCCAATAACACGGTCGGCACCCAGGACCTGCTGCTTGAGGCCCGCAACCGGATTGATATCAACGCGCTTGGCGGCGGCAGTATCGGTGCCAACGGCAATCTCACGTTGCGCGCGGGATCGGACGGGGCCGGCGGGACGATCAATATCAATGCCAACCAGACCGGATTTACCGACGCTATCATCAGTGGATTACTGGTAACCGGTGACCTGGTGGTTGATGCCAGGGCAACCGGACTCGATGATTTTTCCACAGTCCGCAACAATGGCGGTACCGGCATCGGACAGGATGCGGTCGGCGGCGATATCAATATCACGATCAACGGCGACGGTGACCTCGTGGTCGGCGGTGCGGCGCGTTTTATAGCCAGCGCCCAGGGCGGCAAGGGCGAAAACCGAAATGGCTCCGCCCGGGGCGGAAATATCGGCCTGAATATTTCCAGCGGGACCTTCGACGTCACCGGATCAACATTTTTTGACACACGGGCTCTCGCTGCGCAGAGCCTGAAGGCGGCCGGCAATGGTCCCGGACTGATTGGCAGCGACAGTATCGGCGGCAATATCAATCTGGCCCTCTCCGGCGGCACCGTCACCACGGGAAACATATTTGCCAATCTGGGCGCGATTGCCTCTTCCGGCGAGGCCGCCGGGGGCGTGCAGAGCAATGATGCAACATCCGGCACTTTCGATCTGACCGTCACCGGCGGGTCGCATATTATCAATGATCTAGCCGTCGATGCCCTCACCGATGCCAGCACCGGTTCGTTTGATGCGGCTGGCACGGATATTTCCGGATTCGCTCGCTCGGGCGGTGCAAATTTCCTAATCGACAACGCCAGTCTGACCGTCAATCTCGATATCGATAGCCAATTCAGCACCTATGGCATTTCACCGGCCAGTCTGGCCGAACGCATTGCCCTGACGGTCCGGAACGGCGGCAGCCTGTCCGTCACCGGAAGCATCAACGCCAATGCAACGGCATTTGCCGGCATCAATGGTACTGTCAGCACCGGTGGAACGATCGCTGTCCTGTCCGACAACGGTACGATAACGACAAGTCGATTTTCCCTGGATTCCTCGGCTCGACCGAGCAGCAGCTTTTTTGCGTCGGCCAGCGATGGCCGGGACTTCACGGCCGGCAATATCAGTTTGATTGCGCAGAATGGCGGCTCGATTGCGGCCGGTTTCTCCTCTTTCAACGCCAGCGCTACCGGCAATATTGACAATGCCGGCAATGGCACGGGTGGCGACATCTTCATTCACGCCAATGACGGTTTGATTGACTTCACCAATGCCGTTTCTATCAACGCCAGCGGCATCGGTGGTGTCGGCGGAAACAAGGCGGATCCGTCCACGCTCGGAACCGGGCAAGGCGGCGCAATTCTGCTGCGCGTCGAAGGCAGCAGCGGCGCTCTGTCTTTCGCCGATCTCGACATCGTTTCGGACGGATCGATTGCCAATGACGGCGAAAACAGCACGCCCCCTTTTGCAGGCGATGGCGGTTCTGGAATCGGCGGAACGGTCACATTTGACCTGCTGGGCGGCACGTTCACGGCCAATGACATAAATATAGGATCGGGCGGCTCCGGCGGCGGTGGCGGCAGTCTTGTCACCCTGCCGCCCCCTGCCCCGGCCGCTTCACTGGCGACTCCGGCAGATCTTACCGCAGTGGAAGCGCCCGCTGCCGGTGGCATATCTGCGGGTGATGGCGGGGACGGACAAGGGGGGAATGTCACCTTCAATCTCGATGGCACCGCCGCGACCGTCGCCAACCTGAACATCAGCGCCAATGGCTTCGGCGGCAACGGTGCCTATGGCGACATCAATTCCGGCACAGCCGGCGGTGCGGGTGGCAGCGGCACGGGCGGCAACGCCATTTTCAATGCCCGGTCGGGCAGCCTGACCGTCACCAGCACCCTCACCGTATCCGCACAGGGCAACAACCAGAGTCTCGCCCCTTACGGGTCCCGTGGAGCAGGTGGCTTCGGCTCTGGCTCGGATGGCGGCGCAGGCGGTGCCGGCATCGGCGGAACCGCAACCTTCAATCTGGACGGCAACGCAACGATCAACGCCGATCAGGTCCTTGTCAGCACCAGCGCTGCCGGCGGTTATGGCGGATCGACCAGCTCCACTTATGGTGCCCTCAGCAATCTGATTCAGGCCGGCGTCGGCGGCACGGGTGGCAATGCCACCGGCGGTACGGCCACGTTCAACAACAATGCAGGCACTTTGAACTTCACCCAGCTCTCGGTGACCTCGACCGGAACCGGCGGGAGTGGCGGCAACGTGTCCGGCTTTTCCAGCGGAGCAATCAACACGGCGGGAGACGGGGGCATCGGCACCGGCGGCAATGCCGCCATCAACATCAACCAAGATGATCTGGCCAATCCCGCCTATCTGGTCGATGCCAGCGGCATCGGCGGTGATGGCGGCAATGGACTGGATGGCGGGAATGGCGGCGCGGCCTATGGCGGCACGGCAGAGATCCATATCAATGGCGCCACCGCCGTGCTGGCAAATCCGACCATCCTGGCAAATGCAACAGGCGGTGTCGGCGGTCAGGGCAGACTCGACAACGCGACCCTGACCGTGGGCGACAGCGGTGACGGTGGCAATGCCACAGGCGGCACCGCCCGCCTGCAGGTGACCGGAGCCGGTGGCAATATCGATCTGGGCCTGATCACTCTGCAATCGGACGGAACCGGCGGTCAGGGCGGCGACGGTTCCAATAATTTTTCCGGGGATGCGGGCAGCGGCGGCAATGGTGGCGATGCGGCGGGTGGCCGCTCGGAACTGGTCGCTCGAACCGGCGGCACGATCACCCTGACCAGCAGCAGCTTTCAGTTTACCAGCGCAGGCACCGGTGGTGACGGTGGCAGCGGCGGGTACAGCTATGCCAATATCGCAGGCGACGGCGGCGACGGCGGATTGGGCAATGGCGGAACCACCCTGTTTCTGGCTCAAGGCGGAACGATCAATGGACAGGACGTCGACTTCACGGCCTCGGGCAATGGCGGTAGCGGCGGGGCCGCCGGTACATATTTATATGGCGGCGTCAACGGCGTATCCGGTGTCGGCGGAACCGGCACCGGCGGAACCGCAGCCATCGAGGTTCAGGAAGGCAGCCCCGGCGTCATAACGCTCGCCAATGTCACAATGGGTGCCAACGGCAATAATCCCGGAGATACGCCCGGCCTGCCAACAGGTTTTGGCGGCCGAATTGAAATCACCGACACATCGACCGATCCGGCGGGACTGATCGCCCTGGCATCGCTCAACGCCCAGGCCCTGAGCGTCGCGAGCGGCCCCAACAGCGGATTCTTTGTGACCGGCAATAGCGGCGCCATCGCCATTCTCGGCGACCTGACCGCCAATGTCGCGGGCAATATCGAATATGCGCTGGACGGCGACGGCCAAATGACGGTCGGCGGCAATGCGGATCTGGTCAGCAGCCAGAATATCCTGCTTGGCCACAGCAACAACAGCCTTCCGGTCCCCTCGCTCGACGTCGCCGGCAATATCAGCGCAATCGCTGGCGGTGATTTCAACAGCGGTGCCGGATCGCAAATCATCGCAGGCGGCACGCTCGATATTCAGGCTTTCGGCAATGCACTGGCAGCGGATCTTGTTGCCGTCGATCGACTGCAGATCGTCGCCAACGGGAATGTCACGCTGGGCAACGGCCTATTGACCGGAACGCCGTCCACCCCGCCATCGGGACCGGTCTTCTATCCTTCCATCAATATCATTGCCGGCCTGAACGCATTTGGCGTGCCGACGACCTTCAACAGCAATTTCAATGCGACAATCACCGGGGCGGTCAGCTCGACCGGCAATATCAGCGTCGAATCCGGCGGAAGCCTGATCGTCCAAAGCGGGGCAAATATCCGCGCCGACAATGGGATCCAGTTCCGCACCGGGGACGATATCATCATCCGGTCCGGCTCTTCGGTCACCGGTGCGATCAACCCGTTCATTGCCCTCGACCCGTCCAATCCGTTCGCCAACCAGGCGATCGTCAGCCTGGACGCCGGCGGCATAAATGGCGCGCAGTTGATCAATCCGCTGCTCAGCCCGATCTCCTCGATTGTCGCCGCCGGTACGATCAGCGCGTCCGGCTCTGCCGTCATCCTGTCGGCCAACGCGATCGACGGTCTCGGTGGCACGATCATCGCCAGTTCCCTGTCTGCCGATATCAATGACGCGCCGTCCAACCCCGCGATCACCGCAACCGGCCAGTCCAGCGACAACGGCCTGCTCAGCGCGCAATGTCTCGAGGGCAATATCTGTCTCGGGACGATCAACGCCAGTAATCTCGTCTATATCGGTCAGGCGAGCAACATTGATGTGGTCCAGGGCATCATCGAATCAGGCACCGTGTCCGCCAATGATATATTGGTCAGCACGCGCCGCGACATCATCATGGGCAGCGATGGCATTGCCACGGTTCTGAACGCGGCCAACCGGTTTCTGGTCCAGAGCACCGAGGGCAATGTAAACTTGCGCAACGCGTCCGTCAGCAGCGCCAGCGTGCAGGTCAGCGCAGCCAATGGCAGCCTGCTGGGCAGCGGGTCGCTGACCAGCACGAGCGACATTGGAATCACCGTCGGCGGCGACATCAATGCCACTCTGCTGGATGCCGGCGGGCAGTTGACAACAATCGCAAATATCGGCGGCGCGCCCGAGGCCTCCTATACCGTCCCCGGCAGCTTCAACGTCGGCACGCTGACACAGCGCGGTGCCGCCAATATCAATATCATCGCCGGCGGCGACATTGCGCTGGGCAGGATCAATCTGCCCGCGAACCGGTCCATCGCCCTCACCGCTGCCACCGGCGACGCGTTTCTGGGCAGCAACAGCAGCGCAACGGCCATCGCAATTCTGGCGAACGCGATCGGTTTCAACGGCTTGCTGTCATCGGGCAGCATCGTCCTGAACGCGGCGACAGGCGATATTCTGGGCACGGGTCCCGGCAGCCTGGCGGCCGGCGGAGCAATCGATCTCGATGCCGCCGATGCCATCAGCTTTGGAGACGGGACATCGCCATCCGGCTTTTCCGCCAATGCCGGCGGAGCGATCAGCTTCGGAAACCTGACCGGACGCGACATCCAGTTTGCGGCCGGCGGTAATATCAACGGCAGCAGCGCAATTTCGCCGCTAGCCACGGGCGGAGTGTTTGACCGCGTCATTCTGAATGCCGGCGGTAACGTCACGGTCACCGGAACAGTACAGGCGCTTGATATTGTTGATATCGACGGCGGGAACGTGGCCATCGGCACGGTTGATTCCGGCAACAGCAATATTTTGGCGACGGGCGCTGTATCCGTTGGAAACATTGCCGGCGCGGCTCATGTCATACAGGGCGTCAGCATAGATTTCACCTCGGTCGCGATCACCGGCACTTTGACCGCCAATGCCACCGGAGGGTCGATTACTTCCGGAAATATCAGCGCAAATGCGGCCGATCTCGACGCCCTGAATGCCATCGCGCTGGCAGATGCCACCATAAGCAGCGGGCTGTTCGCCGACGCGGGTGGCGCAATGTCCTTCGGAGCGCTGACGGGGCGTGATATTCAAATCAATGCCGGTGGCACCATTACCGGCACAAGCGTGATCTCACCCAATGCAACCGGGGGCCTATTCGACCGTGTCGTTCTGAATGCCGGCGGCAATATTGGCATCACCGGCCTGGTTCAGGCCGTTGACGTGGTTGATATTTCAGGGACGGATATTGTTCTTGGTTCCGTAAGTTCAAATAGCGGGAATGTCCTGGCAGGCGGTCTGGCCGACATCGGCGGCCTGTCAGGGGGAACCCATGTCATCCAGGGCACAAGCGTCAATCTCGGCAGCAGCGATATCACTGGCAATCTGGCGGTCACCGCGACGGCCGGCACTATTGATAGCACGGGCAATATCGCAAGCAGCGGCAATATTGATCTGACGGCGCAGGCAATGAGCCTGGGGAACCTGACCTCCTCCGGCTCGGTCACCGCCACCGCTAGCGCTGGCAATGCGAGCTTCGGCACCGTCGATGCAGCCAATGATATCACCATTTCGGCAACCGGAACCCCGACGCTGGCCAATGCAATCAGCGGTGGCGACACGAACATCACCGGTGCCTCGATAACCCTGAACAACGGCACTGTCGGCGGCGATCTGGCTCTCAATGCCACAGCTGGCAATCTCGCCGGCAATGGCACGGTTACGGTCGGCAACAATATCGATCTCGACGCCACCGGCACGATCGGCTTCGGCTCACTGAGCGCACAGAGCGGCGCGGTCACCGCCACTGCTGGCGGCAACCTGGGCGGCAACAGCCTGGCTGCTGATAGCGGAATCACCATAGCCAGCGGCGGTGATATTATCTTCGCCAATATGAACGCGGCAAATGGCAATATTGCTCTGGATGCGCAGGGCGCAATCGATGTTGATCATGCGGAATCAGGCGGCAACTTCACCGCCACCGCACAGGGCAATATATCCACCGGTCTGAATTCGATCATCACCGCTGGTGATATTGTGATCAATGCAGGGGGGCTGGTCGACCTCGGCAATTCATCCGCAGGCGGGCTTATCGACGTCACCGGCAGCCAGATCGACTATATATCGCTGCTGGCAGCGGACTCCGTCACTCTGCTGGCCCAGTCGAGCGCAACCGCCGCCATCGGCAACGGCAATATCACCGGGGGCAGTACGACCGCGACCTCGGGTGCAATCGAGATAAGCACGGCGTTCGGATCGACAATCCTGACCGGCACAACAAACGCTGCGACGACATTGATGGTGAGTTCGTCGGGCAATTCCTCGATTGCCAATGCGATCAGCGGCGGCAGCACCAGCATCACCGGGGCCTCGGTGACTCTGAACAATGGCACCATTGGCGGCAATCTGACACTCAATGCGACGGCCGGCGATATCGACGGCACTGACACGATCACCGTCGCTGGCGGCATAGACCTCGACGCGACCGGTAACGTCGGCTTTGGCGAGCTTGACGCGCAAGGTGGCACGTTCACCGTTGATGCCGGCGGCAATATCCTTTTTGCTGGCGCGAGCGGTTCCGATCTTGTTACCATGAATGCGGGCGGCGGCATTGATGGCGGCAATCTGACCGCGACCAATGCGCTGACCCTCAACGGGGGCACCATCGCGATCGGCGATGCGGTGGCGAGCGATGTCGATATCACCAGCGCCGGTGCGATCGATTTCAACACGATCAACGCCGCAGGGCGGGCCTTTTTTGACGGCAATAGCGGCGGTTTGACAGGCGATTCCATAATCGCTGCTGGCGCCGTTGTCATGAATATCAGCGACGACGTCAATATCGGCGTTATAAATGCCGGCGCGAATGTCATTATGGATCTGAACTTCGGCGGCAGCTTGGTGGCGGACACGATTTTCAGCGCAACCAATGTTTCTCTGACATCTGCAGGCGGCACGATTGCTGCAAATAGCATTGCTGCTGCGAAAAGCGGCCAGGGAACAGTGAATGTCGACGCCACCAACGGAATTGATATTCGCAATATTGCCGGAAACAATATTTATCTGTCTGCAGATGCAGGTCTCGTCAATATTTCCAACAATGTCGATGCCACGAACATCCTTGTCGCTAGCGGCGAGGCGGTCTCTGTCGTGTCACAGCTGGGACTGTCGGTTCGGGCGGATGCCAGCAATGGCGATATTGGCCTGTCATCGGCCGGCAATCTCGATGTGCAGGGCGCCCGGGCCACAGGCAATATCGTTATCGCCTCGGGCGGATCGGCGACGGTCAACGATACGTTCCAGATTCCCGACCTGGCCCCTATCAGCTTCAACAGCCCGCAGAGCACCGTCACAACTGGCGGCAATATCACGATCAGCGCTGTCGATGATATTGTCATCAACAGCCTGGTCAACGGAGCCAATGATCTGCAGATCACTGCGGGCGGACTGATTGACATTCGGGCAGAGGTTGTAAGCAACACCATCGGGACGGTCAGCTCCGACATGAGCATCGGATCGACAGGCAGCCTTGGTCAAACCGATGTGACCAGCAGCATCGAGATATTCTCCGATGGTACAACGCAGATGGTGCTCGGTGGCGGCACCGATCTGGGTGGCAAATTCACTCTCGACAATGACGAATTCAGCCGGATCCATTCAGGCGGCGATCTCACGATTACCGCCGTTCCGACGGGCATCGGCGGCTTCGACATGATCGTGCGGGATCTCGATGTGTTGGTGGCGGACAATGTCAGCGGCCCTCAATCGGCCAATATCGGATTCGGCTACCGGCTCAATCTGGTAGCCGGGCAGTCCATCTCGGTGGCGGGCCTTGTCGATTTCCGCAACTCCAACGTGGATTCCGGTCTCAATTTCTCCGCCGGTCAGGATCTGTTTGTCGACGCCGCCAGCGCTATCATTCAGATGACTGATGCCAATGGCAATTTCTCCGGCAGCGGCACCCTGTCGATCAACGCCGCCAATATCTATGCGATGACCAGCCAGGCGCTGACTGACATAGCGGGTCTTGGCACCGCCGATATCGACCTCCGTCTGGCGAATAATGACGGGATCGACCTGCCCGATGGTTTGATCCGGGCGGACAATGTTCAATTTTTCGTGACCGACAATCTGCTCGTTCAGAACACGGCAAGCGGAACCGATTTTGCTAATCGCCGCGGCTTGACTGTCGGTACTTTGTCAATCGCCGGACCATCAACGGGCAGCGCCACTATCGTGATCAACGGTATCGTCAGTGGTGCAACCGGCCTCGATACAATCCCGGCCACCAATATCGCGATCGGATTTGATCCGGCGTCCACGATCAATGGCTGCGTGATCAACAACCCGGCCAGTTGTGCTCCAACTCCCACGCCGACACCGACACCGACACCGACACCGACCCCCACTCCAACTCCAACTCCAACTCCAACTCCAACTCCCACGCCAACCCCTACACCCACCCCTACACCCACCCCAACACCTACTCCGACGCCGGTTCCCGAGACGCCCGCAATTGAGGATCCGGTTCAGGATCTGATCGAGGAAGAAATCACCCCCGAAAAATATGTCACCGACCCGTTCGAGTCCTATCCGATCGAGATCAAGGAGAATGACGAGCGAACGCAGGACCCTCTGATCGACGAACCGGTAACCGGCGCAGGCAACGACGATCTGTGGGTGAATGGATCGGACTGCGCGAACGATGACTCTGAAAAATGCCAGACGGAGGACGAACAGGAGCAGCGCGAACCAGCCGAATGATCCCGCTCGTTCAATTGATCTGTTGACCTGTTGCGCGGAAAGCCATTAGGCGATGAGCGATGAATGACAATGCCGCGCACCCGCTGAAACTGTTCAACAGCCTGACTCGCCAGATGGAGCCGTTCGTCCCGGTCCATCCGGGCGAGGCGCGGGTCTATACCTGCGGCCCGACCGTCTATAATTATCAGCATATCGGCAATATGCGCGCCTATATTTTCGCCGATCTGCTGGGCCGGACGCTGAGCTGGAAGGGCTACAGGCTCACCCATATCATCAATATCACCGATGTCGGCCATCTGACCTCCGATGCCGATGCCGGCGATGACAAGATGGAAAAGGCAGCGGCGCAGGCCGGCAAGTCGGCGTGGGATATCGCCAAATATTATACCGATGCCTATTGGCAGGATATCGACCGGCTCAATATCCGCCAGCCGGCGAAATGGGCGATCGCCACCGACCATGTCGAAGAGATGATCGCCTTCGCCAAAAGCATCGCCGACAAGCATTGCTACGAACTGGACAGCGGCCTCTATTTCGACGTCAGCACCGTGCCGGATTATGGCCGGCTGGCCGGTGCCCGGAGCGACGATGTCGAAGGCCGGATCGAGGCGGTCGAGGGCAAGCGCCATCCGCAGGATTTCGCGATCTGGCGCAAGACGCCCGCCGGCGAAACCCGGCAGATGGAATGGGACAGCCCCTGGGGCAAGGGCGCGCCGGGCTGGCATCTCGAATGTTCGCAGATGAGCATCAAATATCTCGGCGAGCGTTTCGATATCCATACCGGCGGGATCGATCACCGCGAGATCCATCACCCGAATGAAATCGCCCAGAACCAGGCGCACAACTGCTCGGAGCACAGCGGTGCCAATATCTGGATGCACAATAATTTCCTGATCGACCGGGCCGGCAAGATGTCGAAATCGAGCGGCGATTTCCTGCGGCTGCAGGTGCTGGTCGACAAGGGCATCCATCCCCTCGCCTATCGCCTGATGTGCCTGCAGGCCCATTATCGCAGCGAGCTGGAATTCACCTGGGAAAATCTGGTGGCAGCACTAACCCGCCTGAAACGGATCGTGATGGGCGTGGAGCGCCTGCTGGAGAAAGCCGAAGGGCAGACCGCGCCAATCGACCATCCTGCCCTGCTGCAGCTGCGCGACAAATTCGACGCCGCCCTGTCCGAGGACCTGAACAGCTCGAAAGGCCTGCCGCTGCTGGAAGAATTGCTTGGCCTCAAGAAAGTGGCTGCCGAGCAACGGCTGGCACTGCTGTCAGAGATGGACTCCGTTCTCGGGCTGGACCTGATGACGCTGAAGCGCAGCGCGCTCCGGGTTCGCCCGATGGATGCCACGGCAGATGACAGCGATATCGAAGCCATGCTGGACCAGCGCCAGCAAGCCAAGTCGGCAAAGGATTTCACCACCGCCGATACCATCCGCGACCAACTGACGGCACAAGGCGTGGAGCTGATGGACGGCGACCCGCTACGCTGGGACTGGCGCATCGAACCATGATAAAATGGCTTCGAAACAAATCGGCAAAATTGCCGACAAGCTACGAAGATGTGAAAGCTGAATATCTTAGAATTTCCAGGGGCTGGGAAGGAAGCGACGGCAAACTACTTGTCGGAACCAGCCGGACCGATGACGGCGGCTATCATCTGGAATTTGCCGGTGACGGCAAATTGTCTCTGGTGGCAACTGAGCGCGGTAATGAAATGGCCCGCTACGAAACATATTCCCTGGAAGAGTTGATGTACTGGATATTCAAGGACCAAGCTTTCGCGCGCGCAACCGATTACGAACTCGCCCATCGGCATCCCACCAATGATGCAAGAATAATCATATTCGCCAGGCAAATTGAATTGCTGGCACAACTGTCAGGAAATTGGGCAAAACGTTGTCAGTCAGAACAGGAAAAGATATTGCAAGAACATCCTATCACGGCAATCCCATCGGAATTGAGAAAAACATGAACAAACCAAAAGCCGCCATGGCCTCCCTCGTCCGGCCGCTGGTCGAACCGCATTGCGGCGACCTCGACGTCACCTGGTTCACCAGCACCGAGGAAGCGCTGGCCATCGCCCCGCATGCGGAGATCGGCTGGTTCGACATGTATGACAAGGCCAAGATGGCCGAGATCATCTCTGCCGCCACCAGTCTGAAATGGCTCAACAGCATCTATGCCGGGGTCGAGCATTTTCCGCTCGAACAGCTCAAGGCGCAGGGCACGATCCTGACCAACGGTGCCGGTCTCAACAGCGCGCCGATCGCCGAATTCGCAGTGATGATGATGTTGTCCGCCGCCAAGCGCAGCGATCTCATTGTCGACAGCCAGCGCCAGCACAACTGGCTGAGCACGCCCCCGGGAACCACGGAAATAGACGACAGCAAGGCGCTGATCATCGGCTATGGCGGCATCGGCCAGCAGATCGCCAAAAAACTATCCGGCTTCGACGTCGAGGTGACCGCGGTCCGGCGCACCCCGACTGGCGAACCCAATGTCATCGGCCTCGACGACTGGCGCGACCGGCTCGGCGAGTTCGACTGGATCTTTGTCTCCGCCCCCGCCACCAGCGACACCAGACATCTGCTCGGCGCCGAGGAATTCGCCGCGATGAAGGACAGCGCCTGGCTGATCAATGTCGCCCGCGGCACGCTGGTCGACCAGGACGCCTTGCTGACCGCACTGAATGACAAGACCATCGGTGGCGCCGCGCTCGACGTCACCGACCCGGAACCATTGCCAGCCGATCATCCCCTGTGGGACGCCCCCAATTGCCTGATCACCATGCACCTGTCCGGCACCGCTCAGAGCCGCATGTTCCAGCGCGCCGCCACCCGCTTCGTCGAAAATCTGAAACGCTACCGGGAAGGCGACGAAATGATCGCCGTAGCCGACTTCGACCGCGGATATTGAGGGGTGACAGTTTCGCCCTTTTGACTTATCAACCAGGAACATAGGGTAAGATGAGTCTCCTTCTGGGGAGATAGAGGGTCATCGGGGTCGCTGCCATTCACTCGCGCAAACGCTGGTCATCGCGATCAGGGAAGGACCCACATGACCAAAGCATCCGATCTGTTCGTACAATGTCTCGAAAATGAGGGTGTGGAATATCTGTTCGGCGTCCCCGGCGAGGAAAATCTCGACATGCTCGACAGCCTGTCGCGCTCCACGAAGATCAAGCTCATCCTCACCCGCCACGAACAGGGCGCTGGCTTCATGGCCGCGACCTACGGCCGCCACACCGGCAAGACCGGCGTGTGCATGGCCACCTTGGGTCCTGGTGCGACCAATCTGGTCACAGCCGCCGCCTATGCCCAGCTCGGCGGCATGCCTATCCTGATGGTCACCGGCCAGAAGCCGATCAAGAAATCCAAGCAGGGCCGTTTCCAGATTCTCGATGTGGTCGACATGATGGGCCCGATCACCAAATTCACCCATCAGCTAGCCTCCGCCGACAATATCCCGAGCCGGGTCCGCGAAGCGATCCGCCTGGCGGAAGAGGAAAAGCCCGGCGCCACCCATATCGAATTCCCCGAGGATATTGCCGACGAGCAAACCGATTCCACGCCGATCATGCCGAGCATGACCCGGCGTCCGGTTGCAGAAGCCAAGGCGGTGCGCGCGGCCACCAAGAAAATCGAAAGCGCCCGGTCGCCAATTCTGGTGATCGGCGGAGGCGCGAACCGGACAAGAACCGGCCGTATGCTGACCCAGTTTATCGAAAAGACCGGCATCCCGTTCGTCACCACTCAGCTCGGCAAGGGCGTGGTCGATGAAACCCACAAGGAATTCATGGGCTGCGCCGCCCTGTCGGCCAACGACTTCGTCCACCGGGCGATCGGAGCGGCCGACCTGATCATCAACGTCGGCCATGATGTGATCGAGAAGCCGCCCTTCTTCATGACAACGGGCAGCACCGAAGTCATCCATGTATCGATGAACAGCGCCGAGGTCGATCCGGTCTATTTCCCGCAGATCGAGGTGATCGGCGATATCGGCAACGCCATCTGGCAGATGAAGGAGGATATCGTCCCCTCCGGCAGCTGGAATTTCGACGCGATGTACAAGGCCCGCCGGGCCGAGGAAGCGCATACGGCGACGATGGACGACGACATGCGCTGCCCGATCTATCCGCCGCATCTAGTCAAGGTGGTTCGCGAGGCCATGCCCGCGGACGGCATCGTCTGCCTCGACAATGGCGTCTACAAAATCTGGTTCGCCCGCAACTACAAGGCGCGGCAGGCGAACACGGTCCTGCTCGACAACGCACTGGCGACGATGGGTGCCGGCCTGCCCTCGGCGATGGCCTCGGCCATGGTCTACCCCGACCGCAAGGTGATGGCGATTTGCGGCGATGGCGGCTTCATGATGAACAGCCAGGAAATGGAAACCGCGGTCCGGCTGAAGCTCAATATCACCGTACTGGTTCTCAACGACAACAGCTATGGCATGATCCGCTGGAAACAGGCAAACATGGGCTTCGCGGATTTCGGCCTGACCTACGGCAACCCCGATTTTGTCAAATATGCCGAAGCCTATGGCGCCAGTGGCCACCGGATCAGCAGCGCCGAAAATCTGGTGGAAACAATCGACAAATGCCTGAACAGCGAAGGCGTTCATCTGATCGATTGTCCCGTCGACTATTCCGACAATGACCGCATTTTGAATCACGAGATCAAGGAACTCAGCGCGAAAGTGTGAGTAGGCCCGCTATGAGCAAATTAAAAGACGTCTATCCGCTGTATCTCAACAACGAAGCGGTGCAGCCGAACCAGGACCTGGAAGTCACCGACAAATATAGCAATGAAGTCGCCTTCCGCACGGCGCTCGCCACACCCGATGTGATCGAGGAAGCGATTGCGGGAGCGGTCGCCGCCACCGAACCGATGGCTGCGATGGCGAGCTATGAACGGCAGAATGTGCTGCAGCATTGCGTCGACCGATTCAAGGAGCGGTTCGACGAGCTCGCCTATTCCCTGTGCGTCGAAGCGGGCAAGCCGATCAAGGATGCAGAAGGCGAAACCACCCGCCTGATCGACACCTTCCGCATTGCCGCGGAGGAATCCGTGCGCAATTACGGCGAGGTCCAGCCGCTCGATATTTCCGCGCGCGCCAAGGGCTATATGGGCATGTGGAAGCGCGTCCCGATCGGGCCGTGCAGTTTCATTTCTCCGTTCAACTTTCCGCTCAATCTGGCAGCGCATAAAATTGCGCCGGCGATTGCCGTGGGTTGTCCGTTCGTGATGAAACCGGCGAGCAAGACACCGCTCGGCGCGATCATCATGGGCGAGATATTGGCAGAAACCGATCTGCCAAAAGGCGCCTTCTCGATTCTGCCCGCAAGTCGGGATGGCGCCGATCTGTTCACGACCGACGAGCGCCTGAAGCTGCTCTCGTTCACCGGTTCGCCGGGCGTCGGCTGGGATCTCAAGTCCAAAGCCGGCAAGAAAAAGGTGATCCTGGAACTGGGCGGCAATGCCGCCGTGATCGTTGATCAGGATGCCGACCTCGACGACGCGCTGGAGCGGATCGTGTTCGGTGCCTTCTACCAGTCTGGCCAGAGCTGCATCGGCGTACAGCGGATCATCATCCACGAAAGCATCTACGACAAGTTCAGGGACATGCTGGTTGCCAAAACCAAAAGCCTGGTCTCGGGCGATCCCAAAGAAAGGGACACGTTCATCGGCCCGATGATCTCGGAAGGCGAGGCCAAGCGCCTGCATGGCTGGATCGAAAGCGCGGTCAATGGCGGCGCCACCCTGCTCTGCGGCGGCAACCGCAAGGGCAATATGCTCGAGGCGACCCTGCTGGAAAATGTCGACACCAACGCCGACGCCTATCGCGAGGAGGCCTTCGGCCCGCTCGCCCTGCTCACGAAATTCAGCGATTTCGGCGCTGCTCTGGACGAGGTGAATGACAGCAAATTCGGACTGCAGGCCGGTATTTTCACCCGCGATCTGTTCAAGACACTCGACTCCTGGGATCAGCTCGATGTCGGAGGCGTGGTGATCAATGACGTGCCGTCCTACCGGGTCGACAATATGCCCTATGGCGGCGTCAAGGACAGCGGCCTCGGCCGCGAAGGCATCCGGTTTGCCATGGAAGACATGACCGAGATCCGCAATCTGGTGATTCGCCGCAAGCCGGGCTGAACCAGGCAGGGAGGACCGTTGCCCGCCTGTCACACTGCACGCGCTTTGCCGAGCGAAGCTGTTGGCAAGCGCCCAGAAATTAAAAGAAAAAGGGGCGGTTTTCATTTGCATTAAAGAACGGATGGGCGATAGATAAAGGGGACGATAGGGCGAAGGGAAGCCATATCGCCAAGGGGAACAGCAAGGGTCGCGTCGTGCTGAATGAGGGGACCGGTGTCAAAACCGGATTGGGCAACGATGCAAAGGAAGAAAAGTTTGTCGTGGCTACCGGCCTGGCCGGTACTGGCCGCGTGCCTGTTCTGTTCGGCCCTGGTCGCAACAGCCCTGTTCATTTCGACTATAGCAAGCACCGCACCCTTGGCGGCGGCAACCGATGGCCCCGGCGGCACCACATTGGGTGTGGCCAGTTGCGGAGGCTCAACCTGTCACGGGCGGCAGGAAGCGGATGGCAAGATTGTCCGCCAGGATGAAATCCTTCGCTGGCAAGAAGAATCCACCCCCGGCGGCGCCCATAGCCGCGCCTTTCGTGTCCTCCGCGAACCGCGCAGCATCGCAATCGCAAAGCGTCTCGGAATCAAGGATGCGGCATCTTCCTCGGAATGCCTCGGCTGTCACAGCACGGCTGCGGCCAGCACGGGTCCGCGGTTCCAGCGCAATGACGGGGTAGGCTGCGAATCCTGCCATGGTGCGTCCTCCGGCTGGCTGGCCAGCCATTATGCCGTTGGCGCCAGCCATGCCCGCAATGTAGCGCACGGGCTGATCCCGCTCGACAATCCCAAGGCGCGGGCCAGCGTCTGCCTCGACTGTCATTTTGGCAGCGCCAAACAGGGTCAGTTCGTCGATCACCGGATCATGGCCGCCGGCCATCCGCGCATCTCGTTCGAGATGGACCTGTTCTCGACATTGCAACAGCATCATGACGAGGATGTCGATTATATCCGCCGCAAGGGCCGGACCAACAGCGTCCAGTTCTGGGCCGTGGGACAGGCGATGGCGCTGGAACGCTCGCTGAACCTGTTCACCAAGCCGGCGATCGCGACCGAGGGCATGTTCCCCGAATTCTATTTCTACGATTGCCACAGCTGCCATCGCCGCATCTATGACGATCCGTCGGCTCGCCCGACCTCGGTCAACAACCCGGGACGCCCCATAGCCGAAGGCATGCCGCCCTATAATGACGAGAATATGATCATGCTGAGTGCCGCCATCCGGGTTGCTGCACCTGAGATAGCCGGTGAATTTGACAGCCGCTCGAAGGCGTTTCACGCCGCCATGGCCCAGGGCCGGGAGCCCGCCGTTCAGGAAGCCGCCCGCTTGCGGCAATATGCCGTCCAGCTGGCCGACCGCTTTTCCCGCGCCAGTTTCGGCAAGGCCCAGACCTTCCGGATCATGGAGACCATTGCCGGGGAAGCCATCTCGCCGCGCTTCACCGATTATGAAGGCAGTGTACAGGCGGTGATGGCGATCGACACTCTGCTCAACGGTCTGGTCAACGGCGGCCAGGTCAGCCCCTCGGCAGCCGCCAGCCTGCGCGGACAGATCAACGTCGCCTATCAGGCGGTTGCCGACCCCAATGGCTATGATCCGCTGAAATTCCGGCGAGCGCTGGGCAGTGCCGTCCGCACGATCCGGTCGCTCAGCTAGGGATGGTGAGGATGCGCAAACCGTTTTTCACCTCTGCCATTTCGGCCGCTGCCCTGATCCTGACCTCTTGCGGCGGTGGCGGCGACAGCAATGATTTCGGCGGCACGCCTTCGCCATCGCCGGCTCCAGGCCCGACCCCTGCACCAACCGGATTTGTTGCACCCGCCCAACGGGCCCTGACGGTCGCAGATGTTCAGCAAATTATCGCGCAGGCAGCGGGCGAAGCGCAGGCCCGCAACCTTCCCTCGGTCATCGCCGTTGTCGATCGCGTCGGCAATGTACTGGCGGTCTTCGACATGAACGGCTCGAACAAGGGACAGAGCGAAATCGCCGTCAGTTCCAGGCAGATTGGCGGCATCGCTGGACCGGGAGACACCGTGGGGCTTCAGGGCGCCATGGTGCCGGCTTCGACGGCAGCGATCGCCAAGGCGATCACCGGCGCCTATCTGTCGAGCGGTGGCAACGCTTTTTCCAGCCGCACCGCAAGCCAGATCGCGCAGGAACATTTTCCACCCGCCCCGACCACCGTCGGGCTGGAAAGCGGCCCGCTGTTCGGCGTCCAGTTCAGCCAGCTTCCCTGCTCGGACCTGTCCCAGCGGTTCAACGCGATGGGCGGAGCCGGTGCCATGATCGGACCGAAACGGTCTCCGCTAGGTCTAGCAGCTGATCCCGGCGGCTTGCCGATCTACAAGGACGGCGTTGTGGTTGGCGGCATCGGTGTCATGGGCGACGGCGACTATGGGTTCGATCCCAATATTCTCGATATCGACAAGGATGACGAGGAAGCCATTGCCCTGGCCGGGATTCAGGGTTTCGCCCCACCTGCCTCGATTACCGCCAACCGGATATCCGTCGACGGCACCTCGCTGCGGTTCAGCGATGCCGTCGTCTCCGACCTGTCGCCGCTGCAAAGCAACTTCGCCGCGATAAACGGGACGATCGGCAATCTGATAGCCGTGACCGGCTATACCAGCGGAGCCATTATCGCCGGCACCGCCTATGGCACGGAGGCCTCCGGTATCCGGGCGTCGAAATCGACCGAATTCGCCAATTCCGATGCTTTTGTCCTGACCGATGGCACCGGCAGCAACCGCTTTCCGATCCGCGCCGGCACCGACGGCGCGGCCAATTCTGCACCGCTCACCGCTACCGAAGTCCGCGCGATCCTGGAGGAAGCCTTCAAAATCTTCACCCGGGCAAGGGCACAAATTCGCCAGCCGCTGGACAGCCGGATGCAGGCGACGGTAAGCGTAGTCGACACTTACGGGCAGATCCTCGGCATCGTCAGGACCCCGGACGGCCCGATCTTCGGCACCGATGTTTCGCTGCAAAAGGCCAGAACAGCGGCCTTTTTCTCCAACGCCGTTGCTGCCCAGCAATTGCTCGGTACGCCCGTGGTCGCCGGTGTCACCAACGTGCCCGCCTATGTCCAGCGCGTCCGCAGCTTTCTGGGCGACCCCAATGCGCTGACGGGCACGGTCGCCTTTGCCGATCGCTCGGGCGGCAATCTGTCCCGACCCTATTTCCCGGACGGCGAGATCGGACGGCCACCCGGCCCCTTGTCCGTCGCCCAGTCGTCGCAATTCAGCCCCTTCGCCGTTGGCCTGCAGCTCGATCTGGTGGTTCCCAATATCGGGGCCCATCTGGAATATGTCCGGTCCAACGGCGCCAGCGCCGATACCCCGCAACGCTGCACCCAGATACCGGCAATCGGCGGCACCGGCGGCCAGGTCCGGCTCGCCAACGGCATCCAGATTTTTCCCGGCAGCGTCCCGATCTATCGCGGTGACCAGTTGATCGGCGGGATCGGCGTATCCGGTGATGGAATCGACCAGGACGATATGGCCAGCTTTCTCGGCCTGCACAATGCAGGCGTGCGGCTGGGTTCGATCGGCAATGCCCCCAAAGCAATCCGGGCCGACAATGTCGTCGTCGATCTCGGCAACGCCAGCGTCCGCCTGCGCTATGTAAACTGTCCGTTCGCGCCGTTCCTCGACACCAGCACCCAAAATGTCTGCGAGGGGCTGTAGGACAGATGGCGGGTCTCTCAACCTCCTTTGTACCACTGCTGGCGGTAATGTCCGGCCACGCGGATCAGCTCGCTGCCAGCCAGGCTTCGGCCGAGGAAATGGAAGCCTCGCTGACGGCCCTGCTCGGGGTGCCAAAAATTGCCTGGATGGGTCAAGAATCTGCCAAATTCGGGCAAGAAATGGCGAAAAATGCCCCGGATATGGACGGAAAAGAGGGAGAAAAGGACGCACAATCGCTAACCGCTCCGGCAACAGCAAAAGATGCTTCCAATTCTTCCATTATTGAACCGTCCACCCCTCCCGGTCCGCTGGAAATGGACCCCGACGGCCTCACCGCCGATGAGGCGCTGATCGACGGTCGCCGCCGGCCCGGCGTGCAGAAACAGCTGCCCGATCCGGTGACCCAGAACAATCCCGGCGCGGTCAACGCCCCGCCGCCAGAAGCCTTTCCCACCGACGAATTTCCGGTCCCCGACCGCTGGCGCATCATGCAGAGTCTCTGCCCGGCAAAAGGCGGTGATCAATCGATCTACACCCTGTTCGGCGCCCTGCGGAACAACTGCCACAGCACGCTCAATCCCTATAACCAGAATGTGCTCAAGGGCGACAAGCCGATCCCGGTCGACAAGAAACCGGGCTTTCTCAAGGGCGACGACTGGTTCTTCGTCGCCAACCTGATCTCGGACACGGTGATCGAACCGCGCAGCTTCCCCATCCCCGTCGGCGTCCAGACCACCGAACGCCCCAACAGCATCGACGTCTTCGGACGCTCCGGTTCGGAAGTCTACGCCCAGACCTTCATCACTGGCTTTGCCCTGATCAAGGGCTCCACCGCCTACAAGCCGCCCGACGTCGAATATCGCCTGACCCTGGCGACCCAGGTCAATCATGTGAACGTACCGGAGCGCCGGGTGCTGTTCGTCGAACCCTCCAAAGCCTCGCATCGCACCGACTGGTTCGTCGGCGTGCAGGAGGCGTTCTTCGACTATCATATCCGCAACACTTCGGCGCGCTACGATTTCGACAGTTTCCGCATCGGTATCCAGCCGATGCAGGCGGATTTCCGCGGTTTCCTGTTCCAGGACAACCAGCTCGGCTTCCGCCTGTTCGGAACCCGCGACAACAACCGCGTGCAGTATAATCTGGGGGCCTTTGTCCAGCTGGAGAAAGACACCAATTCCGGCCTCAACGACATCACCCAGACGCCGCGCGAAAGCTATATTTTCTTCGCCAATCTCTATCGGCAGGATCTGCCCTTTGTCGGCCTGACCAGCCAGTTCAGCCTGACCTACAATATGAACCGGGAAAAGTCGGACGTCGAAATCGACGACAACGGCTTTCCGGTGCGGCCCGCCCTGATCGGCGACCTCAGGGGCCGGGCCTATGATGTCGTCTATCCCGGCTATGCCTTTGACGGGCGGATCGGGAGGATCAATCTGACGGGCCAGGTCTACGGCGCTTTTGGCGAGGACCGGAACAGTTTCTTCAACAGCGAACCGGCGAAAATCCAGGCCTATTTCGGTGCTCTCGAAGCCAGCTATGATGTCGACTTCCTGCGCTTCCGCGCCTCCGGCCTGTTCGCCAGCGGCGATGGCAACCCGTACAATAATATCGAATCCGGCTTTGACGCGATCTTTGAGAACCCGATTTTTGCCGGCGCCGATACCAGCTACTGGATCCGCCAGACCATCCCCTTTGCAGGCGGCGGTAGGGTGATCTCGATCAATGGCCGCAACGGCATTCTCAACAGCCTGCGCTCTTCCAAGGAACAGGGGCAGAGCAATTTCAACAATCCCGGCACGATATTGGCCGGCGTCGGCGTCGACGCCGATCTGACGCCCACTTTCCGGCTGTCGGGCAACGCCAATCATCTCTGGTTCCACAAGACCGAAAGCCTCGAAGTCCTGCGGGTCGAGGGCTCAATTCCGAGGGATATCGGCTGGGATCTCAGCATGGCAGCAATCTATCGTCCGAAAGCGACGCAAAATATGGTATTCCGCCTGTCAGGCGCTGCTTTGATACCTGGAAAAGGATTCAAGGATTTGTTCGATCAGACTGACAAGCGCGACTTCCATTATTCCATACTGCTCAATGCGATACTGGCCTTCTGATGCGCTGGCGGAACCTCATGACCAGCGATAGCAGATTGATCCTGGCAGGACTGGGTGCCCTGGCGCTGACCATCACCCCGGCATCGCTGCTGCTCGCTGCGGGCAAGGAAAAACCGCAAAAGATCGATTACAGCTTCACGCCGCCTGCCCCGCAAAACCAGACCTGGGACGAGGCGGAGGCCAAAAGCAACGGCTGCCAGTCCTGTCACACCGACAGCGACCAGAAGACCATGCACGAGACCCCGGCTGTGGTTCTGGGCTGCGTGGATTGCCACGGCGGCGACGCTTCGGTTGTCGGCGACAACAAATGGGGCAAGAACAGCCTTGCCTATATGGATGCGCTCAAAAAAGCGCATGTTCTGCCCAAATATCCCGAAAGCTGGCACTGGCCTTCATCTGCCAATCCCAAGCGCAGCTATTCACTGCTGAACGCGGAATCCCCCGAATTTGTCCGTTTTGTCAATCCCTCCGACTATCGGGTCGCCCGCGAATCCTGCGGTGCCTGCCATATGGAGATTATCGAGGCATCCGAACGGTCGCTGATGGCCACCGGTGCCATGCTGTGGGGGGGAGCCGCCTATAACAACGGTATCGTGCCGTTCAAAAATTACGTGTTTGGCGAAGCCTACACCCGCAAGGGCGAACCCGCGACGATCAAATCGCCGGGCAATCCTCATGGCACGGTCACCGATGCCCAGAAGAAACGCGGTGCCCTGCCCATTCTCTATCCCCTGCCGACCTGGCACACCGTGCCACCGGGCGATATTTTCCGCGTCTTCGAGCGCGGTGGCCGCAATATCAATACCCAGTTCCCGGAAATCGGCCTGCCAAATATCGGCGGCATCATCCAGCGACTGGAAGAGCCCGGCCGTCCCGATCTCAAGCAATCCAATCGTGGTCCCGGGACCGGACTGCGCGTCGCCATTCCGGTTCTCAATATCCACAAGACCCGGCTCAATGATCCGTTCATGTGGTTCATGGGCACCAATGACCAACCCGGCGACTATCGCCAGTCCGGCTGCGCTGGCTGCCACGTTGTCTACGCCAATGACCGTGAACCCCGGCACAGTTCGATCTGGGCGAAATTTGGCCGCGACGGCCAGACCCAGACCGTCGATCCGACCATCCGCAACCTGAAAGAGGGAGAACATCGGTTCGGCAGCTTCGGTACCTATGACGCCTCGCATGGTGCCAAGGGCCCGCATGGCGAAACCCCGAAACCAGCCGCGGAGGCTCATGGCCAGGACGAAGGCCATGGGGATGACCATGCCGGCGAGACGGATCCCGCGAAACGCGAAAAAGGGCATCCGATCCAGCATGCATTCACCCGCGCGATTCCGACCGCCCAGTGCATGAACTGCCACATGCACCAGCCGAATATCTTCCTGAACAGCTATCTCGGTTACACCATGTGGGACTATGAATCGGACGCGCCCTACATGTGGCCGGGTCCCGACAACAAGACGCCCAGGCCGGAAGGGATGAGCGACGAGGAATATCAGAAGAAATATAAGCAGCAGAAATATCCGACCGCCGCAGAAGTCCGCGCCGTACTCGACCGGAATCCCGAAGGAGCCGCGCCCAAGGGTCTGTGGGCTGACATCGATTTCCTGCGCAATGTCTATGATCTCAACAGCGAAACCAAGGATACACAATTTGCCGACTATCATGGCCACGGCTGGAATTTCCGTGCGATCCTGAAACGCGATCGCGATGGGAATCTGCTGGATGCCGAGGGCAATCAGGCCACCTACGGCACCGATACCGACAATATCGTCGCCAATGATGATCCGGAAAAATTCCGCAAGGGTGACGAGGGCCAGTTTGTCGAACCGGGCGTCAATCCGGGCAAATCCGTCCATATGATGAGCATCCATGCCGAAGTCGGTATGCAATGCGTGGACTGCCATTTTGCCCAGGACAGCCATGGCAACGGCCTGATCTACGGCGAAGTCGCCAATGCGGTCGAGATCAGCTGCAAGGACTGTCACGGCACCGCCGATGCCTATCCGACCCTGATGACCAGCAATCTGGCGGCGCGGCCCAAGGGCAAAAATCTGGCCCTGCTGCGCAACGCCAACGGTGAGCGCCGTTTCGAATGGTTCGATGATGCCAATGGCAAGCGGGTGCTGGTCCAACGGTCCATCGTCGATCCCAAACTCAAATGGCGAGTCAGCCTCGTCAAAAACAGCGTCGATCGTTCGCATCCCGACTTCAATCTCAAGGCGGCACGCTCGAAGCTAATGTCCAAAACCGGCGCGGAAACGGGCAAATATGTCTTTGGCAGCGGCGTTTCGATCGAAAATCGGGCACATAAAGACGAAAATATGGTCTGTTTCACATGCCATCTCAGCTGGACAACCAGCTGCGGCGGCTGCCATCTGCCGATCGAAGCCAACTGGCAGGCGGACAGCCACAAATATGAAGGCGGCACCACGCGCAACTATGCGACCTACAATCCCCAGGTCGCCCGTGACCAGATGTTCCAGCTGGGCCGCCACCAGACCAGCAAGGGCAATGTCATTGCCCCCGTGCGGTCGACATCGGCGCTGATCCTGTCCTCGACCAATATCAATCGCGAGCGTATTTACGTCCAGCAACCGCCAATTTCCGGCATCGGCTTCTCCTCACAGGCCTTCGCTCCCCATTTCCCGCACACCGTCCGCAAGACCGAGACCAAGCAATGTTCCGACTGTCATGTCAGCGAGGCCAATGACAACAACGCAATCATGGCGCAGACGATGTTACAGGGAACGAATTTCGTCAACTTCATCGGTCTGCACGCATGGGTCGGACTCGAGAAAGGCTTTGAAGCGGTCCGGGTGACCGAATGGGACGAACCGCAGGCGGTGATCGGCTCCTATCTGCAAAAATATGCCTATCCCGACTATTGGCGAATGCATGTCGAGGACAACGACCGCGAATTGATCGACTGGGTGCGCGGTGAACGGCTCGACAAGAAACTGTCCGGCGAAACCAAGGCGTTGGAAGAGTTCAAGAATGTTATCCAGGGAACGAGCGATGCAGTCCGCTGTCTCCAGCTGCGCGGCGAATATATGTTCGTAGCGGAAGGCAAAGGCGGTTTCCGCGCCTATGACGTCGCTTCGATCGGCAACAAGGGCTTCTCGGAGCGGATCATCAAGGCGCCTTTCTCCTCGCTCGGCCAGGACACCCATGTAGCCACCAAGAACGCGACCTGCATGGCGCTGGCCACCAACCAGCCGATTGCTCCCTTGCGCAACACCAAGGAATTGCGCGAAGTCAATCAGGAGCAGGCCTTCCATCCGATCTACAATTATGCCGTGATCACCGACAGCGAGGAAGGTCTGATCCTGGTCGATATCAACACGCTGGCCGATGGTGAATTCCGCAACAATTTCTTCAAGCGCAGCCTGACCTGGAACGAAGGCGGGGTGCTGGACGGTGCTCGGCATATCACGCTGGCCGGCCATCTTGCCTATATCACCACAGCGCGGGGCCTGACGGTTATCGACCTCGACAAGCCTCTCAAGCCGCGCCATTTGATCACTATTCCAATGACCGATGCCCGGTCCTCTGCCCTGCAATTCCGCTATCTGTGGGTGACCGATGCCGATGGGGTAAAGCTGTTTAACGTGACCGATATGGAAAATCCGGTGGCGGTCCCGTCGGGAACGATTCCGCTGCGCAACGCCCGGCGGCTCTATCTGGCCCGTACCTACGCCTATATTGCGGCGAAGGATGAAGGCCTGGTCATCGCGAATATCACGCGGCCGGAAGCGCCCACGGTCTATCTCAAGGAAACATTCGGTGGCACGATGAACGACGCGGAAGATGTGATTGTCGGATCGACGAACGCCACTTTGTTTGCCTATGTCGCCGATGGTCGCAACGGCCTGAAGGTGATTCAGCTGACCACCCCGGACAGCCAGAAAAACTATTATGGCTTCTCCCCGGCGCCGAAGCCGGAGTTTATCGCCTTTGCCCGCACGCCGAAACCGGCGCTGGCCTTGTCCAAAGGGCTCGACCGTGATCGTGCGGTGGACGAGACCGGTGGCCAGATGGCGGTCTTTGGACGGCTGGGTTCCCGACCGTTCACCCGAAGCGAGATGCAGCGTTTCTATCTGAACAGCAAGGGCGAACCCTATTTCGTCAGAGACGAACCTGATATCGCTGACTGGACTGGACCGGTCCCCCCGATGCTTGCCAAACGTTAAGAGGGAGCGGGGGCCGGGCTATTACGCAGCCGCGACCCCCTGTCCCCCAATACACAACCCGGGGGAATTACGGACCCTGCGCTTCAGAGCGCAGGGTTTTAATGTAACTGGTTAAAGGTCAGCAGTTGCCGTCGATCGCGCGACCAGCCAATGCACCGACTGCACCGCCAATGATCGTACCCTCGGTCTTGTCACCACGGCGAGCCACCTCATTGCCGAGCAGACCGCCGGCAATTGCACCGATGATCGTGCCGCCGGTTCCCCGGTCGCAGCCCCGATGGCGGCGGTCGCTATAATAGCGATTGTCGCGGTAGCGGCGCTGGTCGCGATAATCCCGGCGATCCCGATAGCGGTTACCACGATAGGTGTCACCGCGCCGATATTCGCGATATCCGTCGTGGCGGACCTGCTCGTAATAGCCGCGATCATAATAGCCGCCGCGAGCTTCTGCCGGCGCTGCAAATGCCATGGTTCCGATGGCCGCTGCTGAAATTACCAAACTTCCCAAAATCTTGTTAATCATCTTCTCTACTCCAGAAGGTTTTCCAAAAACCCGAATCAATTGCTACCCAACGACTGTCTGTCTAGCCGCGCCGGATTGACCGGATACTGAATGACGGTTTTATCTCAGGTTCATGTTTAACGGCAATTTCCTGAATGGAAGGACTGGAAGCTGGACGACTAGCGTTTTAAGCCATTGCCGATAATCATCCTGTCCGATAGCGATTGGCCCGGATCAGAAAGAGGAAAAGCGATGAAACTCAAGGGCAAAACAGCAGCTATCACGGGCGGTACGGCGGGCATCGGGCGCGGGATTGCCGAGGCTTTTCTGGCGGAGGGGGCCAATGTGGCGCTGTTTGCGCGGAATGCGGAGAAAGGTGGCAAAGTTGTCGCGGAGATGGATGTGGGGGAGCGGGCGCTGTTTGTGGCGGGGGATGTGTTGGAACAGGAGCAGGTCGAGGGATTTATCGACCGGACGGTCGAGCATTTTGGCGCTATTGACATTCTTGTTAACAACGCGGGCGGTGCCGGCGATCTTGCGCCTTTGGTCGACCTCAGCGACGAAGCCTTTGATATGGCTATGAAATGGAACATCTATTCGACATTCTGGGCAACCCGGCGGGCGCTGAAACCGATGATCGCGCAGCAATGGGGCCGGGTGATCAATATCAGCTCGACCGAGGGCAAGATGGGCAAGCCGACCTTTGCCCCCTATACGATCGCCAAGCACGGCATCAACGGCATGACCAAGGCCGTGGCGCAGGAAGTTGGCACATCGGGCGTCACGGTCAACGCGATCTGCCCCGGCCTGATCCTGACCGACCTGATTCTGCAGGGCGGACCGGCAACGGCGGCGGGCATGGGGATGACCTTTGACGAGATGATCGACATGTTCTCGCAGGAAAGCGCGCTGAAACGGCCGGGCAAGGTCGAGGAAGTGGCGGCCATGGCGGTGCTGCTGGCGTCCGATGCCGGCGGCGGCATCACCGGCGGGACGCTGAGCGTCGACGGCGGCACCGCGCAATATTGACGCAAGTTTGATAAGGGCCGCCTGACCGGCAAGGCCGGCGCGCACAAGGATTCGGGTCAGGGCAGCAGTTCCTGGCGCTTCTTGGCGGCTTCCTTCATTCCGGCCCAGGGATCGGCGGGCTTTGTGTCCGTGGCGACCGGGGCGGGATCGTTGATATGCGCCCAGGGATCCGCAGGCTTGTCAGCGGCGCCGGCACTGGCCTGTTCGGCATTGGGTGGAGGCGCAACCTTTGCCGGCGGATCGGCGGCGACGCAATAGGCCGTGAGCAGCACCATCGCCGACCACCACAGGGCGTGAGCGCGGCTGGCAAAGACTTTGGTGATGCGCGGTCCGAACATGGGGACCTGATAGCAGGCCGATCTTAACAATTCGTCGATCCTTCAGAAAGCACGGATGCCAAATATTGGCATTTTTCCCCATTATTCAGTTTCCGTTCATATTGGCGCAACGCTCAAAAACATCTAACTATTTGATATATATGAATTTATATAAACTGGCACGGGCTGTGCAATGCTACAGACATCTTCGCAAGATGGCTTGTGAAGCACAGTTTAACCCGAAAGGAATTTTACAATGATCAACAGCAACATCCAGAACCAGGTCGCCGCCGCCTTTGCCGCTCTTTTCGCCGCCGCTGTTCTTGTCAGCGCCAGCATCGGCCCAGCCGTCAACTCTGCCGCCTCGCTGGTTGCCTAGACCAACGATAAAGGAACCCAGACCATGTTGACCCCAAAATTGCAAAACCGTCTCGCCGCCGCTTTCGCCGCCTTCATGTCCGCCGCCGTCCTGCTCACGGCCTCGATCGGTCCGGCGGTCACCGACAGCGCATCTCTGGTGATCTGATCACCGGAGATGCCCCCGGCGCCGGCCGCTGCCCCGACCGATGGCGCCCCTCTCCTTTTTCGCTCATGCCGCTTTAGCCTCTTTTAATATCTGCCCGCTATTCCCGGGTCGGTGAACAAGCCCAAACCAGCATTATTCCCGCCGCCCCCTCGCGATCCGGCCTGCGCGCAATGATCCGCTGGCCCGGCTTTGTCGCGATCACCCTGGCGCTGTGCACGGCGCTGTTCCTGGCCATTTTCCTGAGCGGTGGCCCCGCGCCAAGCAGCGCCGCCGTCGGCACCGATCCCTATCAGGCGAGTTTCGGCATCTGCTTTGGCCGCGACCGCTATAGCTGCGTGGTCGATGGCGACACCATCTGGTTCGAGGGGCGCAAGATCCGGATCGCCGATATCAATACGCCGGAAATATCAAAACCGGGCTGCGCCTCCGAGGAGCGGCTCGGCCAGCAGGCCAAGATCCGGCTGCAGGCCTTGCTCAACCAAGGCAGTTTCTCATTGCAGTCGATCGACCGCGACCAGGACCAATATGGCCGCGACCTCAGGATCATCACTCGCGATGGCGAGAGCCTGGGCGAAATCCTGGTTGCCGAGGGGCTGGCCGAGCGCTGGCAGGGCTATCGCCGCAACTGGTGCTAGGCCGTCTGCCCCGCCTTGCGCGACAGGAACCAGACCAGCGCAAACAACAGCATGAACAGCCCGTCGACCATCGCCCCGAAAAAGACCGGCCCCATCGGCACCCGACCCTGGGCGTAGAGCAGGCTGACCGGCAGGAAGAAGGCCAGCTTTTCCAGCACCGCAATCGGGATCAGCGGCCGAAAGCGGCCGGGATCCATCGCAATCATGATGAAGATCAACTGGAACACCAGCGCGAGCCCGAGGAAGCCGTAATAATATTCCGGCTGTGCGCCCGCCTCGCCGAACAGGCCGGGTACCACCGCGACAAAGCCCCAGATCGCGGCGAGCGCAAAAATGATGCGGACAATTTTCATGGCGGGCTCCTGATGGTCCTCGTCCTGTGCGAGGCGATGCATAAATTTCATAATGCCAGAAAATCACCATATGGCAATGCGGTCAGCCATGATATCGGATTCGCCATGAAGAAATATCGGAACATCGTAGGCTGGGGCGCGATTGTCGTCTCGGCGCTCGCCTTTCTCCCCCTGCCCCTGCCGGCGCTGCCGCCGATGCTCTCGGCTGGCATGCTGCGGGCGGTGCCGGCAATCGGCACGATATTGATGCTGCTGTCGCCGATGCTGCTGTTCGCCGCCGGCATCGGGCTGGTCAGGGGATGGGACGGCGGCCGCAAGCTGTTCCTCGCCTGGGCGGTGATCGGCGCGCTGGCGGCCTTTGGCGGCTGGGCCTATCAGCCGGTGCGGGCAATGGTCGATCTGGTGGTGATCGCCGGGAGTATGGCGGTGGTGCTGGGGCGTGACTGGCGGCGGTTGTTGCCTCGGTAACGGGTTGCGCCTTTCGGCCTATTATCAGCGTCCGTAATAGGGTTCGCAGGCGATGCCGTCCTGGTCCCGGTCCATTTCGGGCCGATAGCCGGGGTCACCGCGGTAAAGCGGAGCCACACCGGCCTGGCGGGCAGCCGTGCAATTCGCATAATAGGCAAAATTGTCGGTTTTCGCCATCGCGGTCTGGACGCCCGCTTCGCCGGGACTATCGGCGTCATAAAAATAGACGCCGCAGAAGGTCAGCACGAACAGCTGACCGAATCCGATATATTGCAGGCTGTCGTTGAAGCCTTTCTTTCGCGTCTTGTGCCGGAAAAATGCCCGGCCAGCATATACCCCGCCGATACCGCCGATCAGCGCGAGAGCGAGCAGCTTCCTTTCGCTGACCCGCCAACCGCCCTCCTCTGCCTGCAGCTTGTCCCAGCCGAACAGCGTGAAGGCCCACAGATTGAGTGCTGCCAGCGCGAGCAGCAATGCGAGGACGAAATTCATTGCCGGAGAATGGCGGAACCGGGGTTAAAAACTGGTAAAACCCGGTTGCCGCGCAATAGAGGTGGTCGGAGAGGTGTTGCCGCAAGGGGTTTCGGCGAAAGGATCTCCGATCCCCCTGTCATTCCCGCGCAGGCGGGAATCCAGTAAGAGAAAATGTCGCGAAGCGGCGTTGTTCATTACACTGGGTCCCCGCCTTCGCGGGGATGACATGGAAGGATAGCGGGCGTTGAACTGCCCTAGCGGCACTTCAGCTCGCCGCGGTCGATTTCGCGGCCGAGGAGGGCGCCGCCGGCGGCGCCGAGGACGGTGCCGACGGTGCGGTCGCGACCGCCGTCGATTTCGCGGCCGAGCAGCGCGCCGACCGCGCCGCCAATGATCAGTCCGGTGGTGCCATTGTCGCGCTTGCAGTGATAGCGGCCGTCGCGGCCCCGCCAGATGCGGTCGTTGCGGCTCAGCCGCTGCGGCTCGTAATAGCGCCCGCGATCGTCATAGCGGCCCTTGTGATGCTTCACCTTGTGATAGCCATAGGCTGGCGCGTGGCGCGGCGGATCGGCCAGCACGGCGGCGGAAGGGACCACCAGCGACGCGGCGGCGAGGGTCATGAGGATATTGCGCATGGTAAAACTCCCGTTGCAGTTATGGTTTTGAACTGTCCGGGATTTATAAAACGCAAGATGAACATGCAGTGACCTGAATCGTCAGCATTGGTGAATGTGGCGGGGCAGATGCGAACCGGTCAGGATTGCGGGACGGTCGACGGTGATGACAGGCGGGCGTCTTCCCAACCGCCACCCGTCATCGAGTCGCCGAGGATGCCTGTCTCGCTGGCGTTGGTGATCGTTTTGGCCAAGCCCGCATAGGGCGTAAGATTGTCGAGTTCATTGGCGGCACGGTCGCGCGAGGCGTGGCGCCGCAGCGGATCGGCGGTGATGCCGGTGCCCTCGACCAGGCGGTTCATGAGATTGAAGATTCCGGTCACCGCAATGGTGTGGAACAGGGCCTTTTCGCACCAGCCGGCGGCATAGACATCCGCCGCGTCGCCGTCGGTCACGCTCGCCGGGGCCAGGGTCAGCTTGCGGGCATAGGCGAGCAGCGGCAGCAGCTTTTCATCCAGCCCGGTGGTGGCGGGATCGTCGACCAGATGGTCGAACGCCGCCGGCGCGATGCCGTGCACTTCGGCAAAGCCGCGGTGCGATTCGTAGCAGAAGCCGCACTGGTTGAGCCCGGAGACATAGGCGGCGATCAGCTCGCGCTCGGCAATGCTGAGCGGCGACGGGCCGCGCAGGATCATGTCGTGATAGTCGCACAGCAGTTCGAAGCCCTCAGAATGGGTGGCGAAGACCTCGATCATTTCGGGATTGGCGGGCAGTGACGGAAATTTCGACATGGGCGCGGCTCTTTCCAGCAAGGACTGTGGTGGCAGGAGTCTTTGGAAGGCGGCCAGCAGCCGATATCCGGCTACACGACAGAGCTTTAAGGATTGTTTAAGAGCGCGCGCGAATTCGGCCGGTTTCTGGAACAAAGCCGGGGGCGACGCGTTGGTCGGGTAACAGAAAGAGGAAATTATGACCCAGGACCGCAACGCCAGCCAGACCCCGCAAACCAATCAATCGCAGCGCGACGATGCGCAGGCGCAGAAAGTCGCCGAACAGGCGCAGACCCAGACCAAGGCGAAGCTGGAAGATGTGTCGAACAGCACCCGCGACGACAATAGCGACCCGGCGCAGATCATCCCCGATGATACGCAGGACACGGTCGACCATATGAAGCAGATGGCGGAAAGCGGCCGCATCGAAGGCGGTGCCTTTGCCGGCGAGCGCAATGATGATGACAAGGAAAGCGATCTCGGGATATTGGACAAGGCCGAGGATGATGCGCCGCTGAGCGAGAAGGGCGGGGCTGATTTCGGGAATAGCGGGTGAGGATTAGGGGCGAATTCTAGTAGATAAGTCGTCATCCTGAACTTGGTTCAGGACCTCGGGAGACGGCGCACGGACCGTGAGGGATCCTGAAACAAGTTCAGGATGACGTGAGTAGGCAGTTATTCTGCCGCTACATCGGTCGAGCGGGTGATATCGCCGCGCCCGGCCAGGAGGCCGGCAACGGATATATCCTCGTCGATCTCCTCCCAGTGCAGGCCGGAGCGGCTGAGTTCGACCTGCTCGCGCTGCTGCGGCGTGGCATGCACCAGGCGCGGAAACCAGGCCAGCGGAATGCCAAGCGTGCGCCCGTCTTCCAGATCGACCCAGAAACTATTCTCGTCAAACCGGACCGCAAGCGGTTCAGGTGGAAAAGAAGTCATGCCATTGTCTTTCAATCTCTTCGACCCTTTTCTCTATAACCGCAATTAACTGCGAAAGCACGTTTGAAGAGAATCCCCGGTTGTAGGCGACGCTAATTTTGGGTCGAATCCAGAATTTGGCGGTGTCGCGCCCCTTGCGAACATGAATGTGCACCGGCTCCCGAGGACTGCCTTCATTGGAATAGAAGTAAAAGCGATAGCCCTGCCACTCGAAAATCTTCGGCATGCTCGGCCCCCTCGGCGATCCGTTCGCCATCGGGATTAGGACAAAGGCCGGGTCAGATCATCCGCGCTTGGGCCCATTGACCGGAACTATCAATTGGCCCTCGATCTCGGGGATAAGAGCGTTCGGAGAGGGATCGTTGCGGGTGGTGACAATTGGTGTATTTAGTGGGCTGTCACGGTAATTTAGTGCCCTGTCACCGTAATTCTGAGAAGGCGCGCGAAGCTTGAGGGATCCTGAAACGAGTTCAGGATGACGAGAAAGGGATTGCCGGTAAGAATGGGTACATTTTGTAATCGGTCACCACAAACTTAGTCGAGATTGTGATGTTCGTCGCCTTTCACCAAAAGCTTCGTAAGAGCCAAATTTTTTAACCTTGAATCGGAATGCCCTAACTCTTTCCTCATATTCCTCAATAGCTCTTCTATTATTCCAAATATCGCCTTCGGATCACCGGATGGCTGAGTAGCTGAATATACTAGAAAATCATTATAAGCATTTATCGTATCCGCATTACCCCAGATCATTATTTCCTTAGCCACTTCTCGCATCCGTGAGATAGTCTCTTTTTCCGGAATGGGTTCACCGTTGCCCTGCGATGCAACCATCGCAAACATCAGATCAAAAAACTTTCGGTAGGCTTCTCTTTTTTCAGAAAAATGTCTTGAGGCTATCTCACGAGCTTGTTGACGTGCATTATTATAGACAAATGCAAAAACAGAAACTGCTGCTGTCAATACTCCAAGCTTTACGTTGGTAGACGCTTCTAAAAGCGCGCCCCAGCTGAAATACAGGAAAAAGGGAATTACTAAAATAATAGATATGGCAACAAAATACCCAAGTATTTTCCCAATCTTCGTCATTTGTATCCCTAAGTCAAATCCGTGCATAGCCGGTTAGAGGAAAATTTTTGTAGACCTAAAATAACTGTGATCAAGCTACGGTAGGTCAGCTACCCGAATTAACTCGGCTGTCATCTGAAGAGGAGAATCTTTCGGTGCCAAATTAGCCATAAGTCTCGGACGACCACAATCATCCTCACCTTCTAGTCTGATGGATCCAAATAATTTGAATTGGTCAACGTCACCGAACACACTTTCAATTCCCGGGTCATGTCGGGTTATGGTAAGTTCTGAATTCCAATTCCCAGATCCACTCGGCTCCATTGATCCGATATAAAAATATCCGCTGTCACCACCAAAAATCTTTCCACTCTCGACTACGACTACGCCTCCGTTCAAATCCATCGATGGATCATTCGGTGTTAAAAACTTTACTATCCACAGACCTTCAATCACTCCGCAGCAACCCCCGCTTCAGCAAACATATCCGGGCCATCATCGACCGGCGCATCCTCGTTGGCGACCTTGCCCTTGCGCTGGTCGAAGCTGGACCAGACATCGTTCCACTCGCCCTTGGTCGCGCCCTTGGAATATTCGGTGGCGCGGGCCTCGAAGAAATTGGCGTGCTCGACGCCGTTGAGCAAAGGCGCGAGCCATGGCAGCGGGTGGTCCTCGATCATGTAGATCGGCTGGAAGCCGAGCTGGCCGAGGCGCCAGTCGGCGATATAGCGGATGTAGCGTTTGATTTCCTTGGCGGTCATGCCGGTCACCGGACCGTCGCTGAACGCGAGGTCGATAAAGGCATCCTCCAGCCGCACGGTCTTCTGGCAGCAGTCGATGATATCGTCGCGCACCGCCTTGGTCAGGCAGTCGCGTTCCTCGACGAAGGTGTGGAACATCTTGATGATGCCCTCGCAGTGCAGGCTTTCGTCGCGGACCGACCAGCTGACGATCTGGCCCATGCCCTTCATCTTGTTGAAACGCGGGAAGTTCATCAGCATGGCGAAGCTGGCGAACAGCTGCAGCCCCTCGGTGAAGCCGCCGAACATCGCCAGCGTCTTGGCGATATCCTCGTCGGTGTCGACGCCGAACGTGCCCATATAGTCGTGCTTGTCCTTCATCGCCTCATATTCGAGGAACATCGAATATTCGCTTTCCGGCATGCCGATCGTGTCGAGCAGGTGGGAGTAAGCGGCGATATGGACGGTTTCCATGTTTGAAAACGCGGTCAGCATCATCTTGATCTCGGTCGGTTTGAACACCCGGCCATATTTGTCGTGATAGCAGTCCTGCACCTCGACATCGGCCTGGGTGAAGAAGCGGAAAATCTGGGTGAGCAGGTTGCGCTCGTGGTCGGTCAGCTTCTGCGCCCAGTCGCGGCAATCCTCGCCGAGCGGCACTTCCTCCGGCATCCAGTGGATCTGCTGCTGGCGCTTCCAGAAATCATAGGCCCAGGGATATTCGAAGGGCTTGTAGGTTTTGCGTGCTTCCAGAAGTGACATGGTTACTCGTTCTCCGCTTTAACTCGTCAGGCCGGTATCGGCCGGCATTTCATATGGCTTTCGCCTCCTCTCCCACGGGAAAGGGCGCTCCTTTGCTTTCGAATAAAACGGTCCCCTCCCAAAAGGAGCGAAAGGGAGGGGACAGTGGGCAAAGGCAAGCGTCAGGCGCCACCGGCGTTTGACGTGCAGCCCCGGACCTGATCCGGGGTCCATCTCCGATCCTTGCGCAGAGACGCCCGATCGGGAGATGGATCCCCGCCTTCGCGGGGACACAAGACGTCCAACCTTACTGACACGCCAGACATTCGTCATAATCCGTGGTGCCGGCGGTGGTCATCAGCTCGACCTTTTTGGGATCGAGCGTATTGTCCGCCTCGACGCCGCCGCCGACGGGTTCGCTCATGATCGTCTCGCCGCCGGCGAAACCGGCGCGCTGGATCGATTTCGAGCGCAGATAGTAGAGCGACTTGATGCCGAGCTCCCAGGCGCGGAAGTGGAGCATCAAGAGGTCCCACTTGTCGACATCGGCCGGGATGAACAGGTTGAGCGACTGCGCCTGGTCGATGAACGGGGTGCGGTCGGCGGCGAGTTCGAGCAGCCAGCGCTGGTCGATCTCGAAGCTGGTCTTGTAGGCATCCTTTTCCTCGGGCGTGAGGAAGTCGAGATGCTGGACGCTGCCGCCCTTTTCGAGGATCGAGTTCCAGACATTGTTGCTGTCCTTGCTCTTTTCCTGGAGCAGTTTCAGCAGGTGCGGGTTCTTGACCACGAAGCTGCCGGAGAGCGTCTTGTGGGTGTAGATGTTCGCCGGGATCGGCTCGATACAGGCCGAGGCGCCGCCGCAGATGATGCTGATCGAGGCGGTCGGCGCGATCGCCATCTTGCAGGAGAAGCGCTCCATCACGCCCTGGTCGGCGGCATCGGGGCACGGTCCGCGTTCCTTGGCCAGCATCATGCTGGCTTCGGATGCTTTCGCCGAAACATGCTTGAAGATCTTGAAATTCCACGACTTTGCCAGAGCGCTTTCGAAGCCGAGGCCGCGCGCCTGGAGGAAGCTGTGGAAGCCCATCACGCCGAGGCCGACGCTGCGTTCGCGCATCGCGCTATATTTCGCGCGCGCCATTTCCGGCGGCGCACGGTCGATATAGTCCTGCAGGACATTGTCGAGGAAGCGCATGACATCCTCGATGAAATCCTTGTCCGCCGACCATTCGTCCCAGGTTTCGAGGTTGAGCGAGGACAGGCAACACACTGCCGTCCTGTCCTCGCCCAGATGATCACGACCCGTGGGCAGTGTGATCTCGGAACAGAGATTGGATGTGGAGACCTTCAGGCCAAGATCGCGGTGATGCTTGGGCATCATCCGGTTCACGGTGTCGCTAAAGATGATATAGGGCTCGCCGGTGGCGAGACGGGTCTCGACCAGCTTCTGGAACAGGCTGCGCGCGTCGACGGTGCTGCGGACGGAGCCGTCCTTGGGCGACTTGAGGTCGAATTTGGTGCCGTCGCGCACCGCTTCCATGAACTCGTCGGTCAGCAGCACGCCATGGTGCAGGTTCAGCGCCTTGCGGTTAAAGTCACCGGAAGGCTTTCTGATTTCAAGAAATTCCTCGATTTCCGGATGGTTGACGTCAAGATAGCAGGCGGCCGAACCACGGCGCAGCGAGCCCTGCGAAATTGCCAGGGTCAGGCTGTCCATGACGCGGACGAACGGGATGATGCCCGAGGTCTTGCCATTCAGGCCGACCGGTTCGCCGATGCCCCGGACGCTGCCCCAATAGGTGCCGATGCCGCCGCCGCGCGAGGCGAGCCAGACATTCTCGTTCCAGGTGTTGACGATGCCGCCGAGACTGTCGTCGACGCTGTTCAGATAGCAGCTGATCGGCAGGCCGCGACCGGTGCCGCCATTCGACAGCACAGGAGTCGCCGGCATGAACCAGAGTTTCGAAATATAGTCATAGAGACGCTGCGCATGTTCCTGGTCGTCGGCATAGGCGTCGGCGACGCGAGCGAAGAGATCCTGATAGGATTCGCCGGGCAGCAGATAGCGGTCGTTGAGCGTTTCCTTGCCGAAATCGGTCAGCAGGGCGTCGCGGCTGGCATCCACGGTGATCTTGAAGCGGCGCTTCTCGACGCTGTGGCTGTCGCGCTCGGCCTTGAGTTCCTTTTCCTCATTGGCCTTGGCGGCAGCCGCTTCGGCAGCCGCTTTCTTGCTCACTTCCGGTTCACTGACCGGTCCGGTGTTTTCGGTTTTGCTTTTTGGCGTATCCAATACTTCAGCGCCCATGTCACTCTCACTCATATCTACTCCGGACCCACTTTCGTTGTCGCGGTTGTCTCTAAAATCCATCAAAGCCCCCTCAAATCACTCTACTAATCCAACGATCACAACGACCTATGGGCCGATTGATCACCGGGATTCTGTCCGGGCATTTGTTCCTGTCTTGTTCGACTCGAGCCGAAGCTCTTATCCTAACAGTAATCACAACCCGGCGGGCGTTTTTTTCTTGCCCGAATCCGCTATTTCGCATTGGCATTTGGCAAAAGGGGAGCCGTCCACCGAGTCGGCGTAAAAACACATCTAATACTATAAGTTGGTGTGCCCCCTTGGCCTAACCACAACCCATAGTGGCTGAATCAGAATTTTATGCAAGGGGGTAAATGACATTTTAGGGACTCCATTCGTCGCATAAATGAATCGGTTCGCCGAGCACCATTTTATGCTGCAGTGCAGCGACGCGTGGACTTTCTAAGGGTCCCGCGAAGCGCAAGAGTCGATGTCGAAATTTGGCAAAAATCTATCCACAAATCATCCACAGGGGTATGTGACGATATTGTTACGCTATATGTGGTGGATCTGGCCGTTGCGCACAGCGGGCCGGGCCAGCGACAGGCAGCGGCGCCACGGGCGACGGGTTCCCCCTCCCCTTACGTCCCGGCTGTCGCGATCTGCCGGAGCGCATCGGCCAGGGCATCGACATCCGCCATGGAATTGAACAGGGCCGGTGTCACCCTTACGCAGGCGCCGCTGGCAAGGCCGGTCCGATGGACGGTGAATATCCCGAAACGGTCGAGCAGCGTGGCCGCCAGCGCCCTGTTTCCGGCTTCTGACGTACGTCCGGCGAGCCGGAAGGATGTGATGCCGCCGTGCATCCGGGGATCGTCCGGCGTCAGCACCTGGATGCCCGGCAGATCGCGCAGCTGGCCGACCCATCGGTCGCGCAAGGCCCGCAGCCGGGCTTCCCGGGCGGGAGCACCAATCCGGGCCTGAAAGTCCAGCGCTGCCGGCAGGGTCAGACTCGCGGCATAATCCACGGTCCCGGTATGGACCCGCGAGCGGATGGACCCGGAATCGGGATTTTCATCGGCAATATCCGGGTCAATCGCCGATACCCGGCCCTTGCGGATATAGGCCGCGCCGACGCCGAGCGGCGCGCCCATCCACTTGTGGAGATTCAGCCCGACGAAATCGGCCCCCAGTCCGGCGATCTCGAAATCGACCTGTCCGAGACTGTGCGCCGCATCGACGATCACATCGATGCCCCGCTCGCGGGCGAGAGCGGCAATCTCCCGTACCGGTATCTTGAGCCCGGTCCGGTGGCTGATATGGGTGAGAAGAACCAGTTTTATCTCGGGATGGGCTTCAAACGCCTGCGCATAAGCATCGATGACATTCTGCCAGGTCGCCGGTTCCGGCAAGGCGATGCGGATGGTTCGCGCGCCGCGCCTGGTCATGGCAGATTCAAGACTGGCCTGCATGCTGTCATAATCGAGATCGGCATAGAGCGCCGCCTGTTCTGGCCTGATCTGGTTATAGCCGCCAATCAGCGCCTTCAGCGCCTCGGTCGCGTTGCGCGTGAGAACGATCTCGTCCCGCTCCACACCCAGAAAGCCGGCAAGCCGGTCTTGCACCACTGCCATATCGGCACCCATGCCGCGCCGGGCATAGAAACTGCTGTCGCGGTTCACCTTTGCCACCATTTGCTGGTAGGCGGCGAGAACCGGGCGGGACATCATGCCCCAGTTCCCGTTCTCCAGCTGGATCACTGCGCCTGTCACGTCATATTGGGCAGCGATCTCAGCCCAATAGGCCTCATCCCCGGCCACGCCCCCTGCCCTGACCGGAGCGGGTGCCGGGGCAGCTCGCAAAGCCGTGACGGGCAGCATCGCTGCCCCCGCCACTGCGCCCTGCAATACTGTTCGTCGGTTGATCACGGTCATGCAAGCCCCTCAGAATTTCACGCCCAGCCGAACGAAATATTGTCCGCCATCGGTATCATAAGGAGCATTACGCGAATAGATCAGCCCCCGATTGGCCTGGAAGGTCGCTTCGTCGGGATAGGTGTCGAACAGGTTTTCCGCGCCCACGGTGAGGTTCACATGCTCGTTGACGACATAGCCCAGCGCAACATCGACCAGCACGGTGGCACCGAATTTCTGGAAGATATCGCCCGTCGCATTGCCGCTGCTGTCGGTCCAGGCACCATAATAGCGGCCGTGCAGCGTCAGGTCGAAACCGCCCAGCTGATAGCCCAGGGTAGCCGTGGCATTATTCTGCGGCAGGCGTTCTTCGAATATCCGTCGCTGGGTCTCGTTGCCGATCGTCGCACTGGTGCCGCCGACGACCTTGGTCTTGTTGTAATTATAGGCGATGCTGCTGCTGAGCATGCCCGGCCCGACTGGTCCGCGATAGGCCAGCACGGCATCAATACCCCGTGTCCGGGTATCGAAATCATTGGTAAAATAGCTGACGCTGGTAAAGCGGTTGGGGTTTGCGACACCGGCCGGGACGGCAAAGGACGCAGATTGACCAAAGCGGCCATCGACCTTGATCTGGTACAGGTCGATACTGGCCGAAAGGCCATTGTCGCCCTGATAGGCAAAACCGGCGGTGATGCTTTCCGACTCCTCCGGGGTGAGCGGCTTGGCGCCGAGCAGGACGGCCAACGGATCGCTCGGGGAAAGACGTCCGCGAGTGAACACCTGCAGAGTGACAGTGTCCAGCCCCTGGCTGGTGTTGGCAGTATTCAGCTGCGCCGGCGTCGGCGCGCGGAAGCCCGTCGAATAGGTGGCACGCAGCGCGAAGCCATCAACCGGCTCGACCCGGCCCGAAAGCTTGTAATTGAAGGTATCGCCGAAGTCCGAATAATCCTCGTAGCGGGCGGCGGCACCGATGGTCAGCATTTCGACCGGCTGCCATTCGAGATCGAGATAGCCCGCATAGCTGGTCTGACCAAAAGTCCCGGCTTGGATCGGACTGAAACCGGGGAAGCCGTTGGAATTGGGGGCAAGCCCCTCTGCTGCCCCCGGTCCAATGGCATAGGAGGCCGGATCGCCTGCGCCGACTTCATAGTTTTCCCTGCGCCGCTCGGCACCAAAGGCGAGGTTCAGCGGCTGATAACCGCCCAGTGCCAGCTGATAGACGAAATCGGCGTTGAGGTTGAATTCGCGCTGTTCGAGACGGCCGAGATAGAAGCTCGTCGGGCTGTCGGGACCAAGCGAAGCGTTCAGCGATTCCTTCATATTATATTCGATCCGGCTGCGACCGGCGGAGGCGCTGAGGTCGTACGTCAAGCCGCCATCGGCAAGATCGCCGCGCAGCCCGCTCGCCAGCTGCAGATCGCTGAATTCCGTTCCGAACCGCGGGGTGAAGCCGGCCGGATAGAGGCTGATAAAATTGAAGTCCGGGAAGATGGTGGTATCCTTGAACACGCTGCTGGTGCCGACCGGGTTCCGCCAGTTGAAATCGGTGACGCCGTCGCCGTCGGCACCGGTGCCAAAAGCGTATAATTCCAGGCCATCGGACAGTTCATATTTCATATTGAAGGCCCCGCGCAGGGTCTTCGTGTCCGGCTGGCCCCAGCGCTGGACCGGATTGGGGATGTCGAGATCGGGTCGCGCCTCCTGCAGAGCGATGGCATCAGGGCGCTGGCGTGTTCTGGACGTTGCCGCCCCATCCGAATATTCTGCCGTGACCACCAGGCTGCCACGGTCGTCCAGCGCGACGCCGCCTTGCACGCCGGCCTGATAGGTATCGCCATCATTCTTGTAATATTGCGAGTATTGACCGAACATCTGCAAACCCGGCGTGTCATCGAGAATGAAGTTGATCACGCCGGCGATGGCGTCCGAGCCATATTGGGCAGAAGCCCCATCGCGCAGCACTTCGACCTGCTTGACGGCAAGGCCGGGGAAGGTGTTGAGATCCGGTGCCTGCGCGCCCCGCGAGCCAAGCAAGGCGGACCGGTGATAGCGCTTTCCGTTGACCATCACCAAGGTGTGATCGGGCGAGAGGCCGCGCAAACTCGCCGGGCGGACAAAGGCCTGGCCATCGGCGGCCGGCAGACGCTGCACGTTGAACGATGGCAATTGCCGCGCCAGAACCGTCGCCAGATCGGAGGAAATCACCGTGTCGATGGCGTCCGAAGAAATGATATCGACCGGCGCGGAGGTATCGAACTGGGTACGGCCGACATCGCGGGTGCCGGTGACGATGATGACCTCGCCCGACGCATCTGTATCGGCAGATTCGGCCGAATCGGTCCCCGTCTGGGCATAGAGAGGGGCGATAAATGCGGAATTGAGCGCCAACAGGGCGCAACCAGTCAGAAATTTCATGATGTTCTCCAGGAATCGGTTGATTTTCTGACCGGCCATCTAGGACCGGGCAGCGACTGTCCGATGACCGTCCCGGGTCAGTTTTGTTGCAATGCATCATTTGTCGCCGCCGATGGTGGATCGCCACAGATCCGGGCATGACCAATTATGTTAGGGGCGCTGGTCCCTCACAAAAACTTGCCCGGGCGGACTCTATCCGTCAAAAGGCCGGCGGATCACATTTCGCCGCTATTCTGGAGTATTCATGACCACGACCATCAAGACCGCCGACCTGATCGAGAGCGTCGCCGACGCGCTGCAGTTCATTTCCTATTATCATCCGATGGATTATATAAGAGCGCTCGGAAAGGCCTATGAGGCCGAGAAGTCGCCGGCGGCAAAGGATGCGATTGCGCAGATCCTGACCAATTCGAGAATGTGCGCCGAGGGGCATCGTCCGATCTGCCAGGACACCGGCATCGTCAATGTCTTCGTCAAATGGGGCATGGATTGCCGGCTGGACGACACGTCGCAATCGATGCAGGAGATTGTCGACGAGGGCGTGCGCCGCGCCTATCTCCATCCCGAGAACAAGCTGCGCGCCTCGATCCTGGTCGATCCCGCCTTCACCCGGCGCAACACCAAGGACAATACGCCGTCGGTGCTGCATGTCGAGATGGTGCCGGGTGACAAGGTCTCGGTCGATGTCGCGGCCAAGGGCGGCGGATCGGAAAACAAGTCGAAATTCAAGATGATGAACCCGAGCGACAATATCGTCGACTGGGTGCTGGAGATGATCCCGCAGATGGGCGCCGGCTGGTGCCCGCCGGGCATGCTGGGCATCGGCATTGGCGGCACCGCGGAACGCTGCGTGCTGCTGGCCAAGCAGTCGCTGATGGATCCGATCGACATGGGGCAGTTGAAAGAGCGCGGACCGCAGAGCGATATCGAGGAAATGCGGATCGAGATTTTCGACAAGGTCAACGCGCTCGGCATCGGCGCCCAGGGTCTGGGCGGACTGTCGACGATTCTCGACGTCAAGATCAACGACTGGCCCTGCCACGCGGCGGGCAAGCCGGTCGCGATGATCCCCAATTGCGCCGCCACCCGCCACGCGCATTTCACGCTAGACGGCAGCGGCCCGGCCTATCTTGAGCCGCCGAAGCTGGACGAGTGGCCGGATGTTCACTGGACGCCGTCATCGGAAGCGAAGCGGGTGCAGCTGGATGCGCTGACCCCGGAAGAGGTGCAGAGCTGGCAGCATGGCGACCGGCTGTTGCTCAATGGCAAGATGCTGACGGGGCGCGATGCGGCGCACAAAAGAATCAAGGACATGCTGGATGCCGGCGAGGAGCTGCCGGTCGAGTTCCGCGGCCGGGTGATCTATTATGTCGGGCCGGTCGACCCCGTCGGCGAGGAAGTGGTTGGCCCGGCCGGACCGACCACGGCGACGCGGATGGACAAGTTCACCGACATGATGCTGGAACAGGGGCTGCTGGCGATGGTCGGCAAGGCCGAGCGCGGGCTCGATACCGTGGCCTCGATCAAGAAGCACAGGAGCGCCTATCTGATGGCGGTCGGCGGCAGCGCCTATCTGGTGTCGCGGGCGATCAAGGGATCAAAGGTCGTCGGTTTCGAGGATCTCGGCATGGAGGCGATCTACGAATTCGAGGTGCAGGACATGCCGGTGACGGTGGCCGTCGATGCCGAAGGACAGAGCGTGCATCATCTGGCGCCGCTGGTCTGGCAGGAAAAGATCCGCAAGGAAGGGCTGCTCGCGAACGCCTGACAGCGCGGGCCGACAGCAGAACAGTCTTGTCTGGCCAGTCCGCGGCTGGCCGTCCTGCCTTGAGCGGCGCAAACGGGCGGCGCCGGCAGGAGCCGGCGCAGCGCCCGGTCAGAGTTTAAACGTCGCGCCGGGTGGTCGTGGTGGTGGTCTCGGCAACCGGGGCGTCGGGCGATACGTCGCGCGAGCGGGTACGGTTGGTGGCTGACATCAGGCCGATGCCGATCAGGATGACCGCGCCTACCGCGATATAGGTTGGCGGCGCGCCCAGCAGAAATGCGCCATAGGCCAATCCGCCAACGAACACGAAAAAGCCGATCATATATAGTGAAAAAGACGACATCGAAGATACTCCTGTTACGCCCGGCATGCGCCGGTAGCTGAGATACGCCCAGCTTGGGTCATGGTTGCAATAGCGGCAAAGCCTTAACGGAACCTGCTCGGTCGTCGTCGCCAACGGATGGGTCAGGCGAAGGGCGGCAGAGGTTGATACAGATCAGTGCAACCTTTTCGCGGGTCGTCTATTGATAGATGGCTCCGCCGAGGAGCGTGTCTGTAAAGGAATTTGATGTGTTCACGCAGCTCAACCCGCCCATTCCCCTGACCGTGATCGACAAGGGCGAAGGCATCGCTTTTGCGGTCATCGACTATGGGGCCGAGCATAATCTGCTCTGGGTGACGGCGATCGATGCCACGGGCGAAATATGGTGTGCGCCCAATCCGAAGGTGCGGATGCAGAAAAACTGGAGCCTGGGTCGCCCCGCCCCGGCGATGGGCGACCCGAAACTGCCGGCGGAACTGAAAGCCATCTAGAAACGCGAAGCCGCAGACTTCATTTGGCGCTGCGGCGGCAGCGCTCCGAACAATAGAGGACATTGTCCCAGTCGCGCGCCCATTTCTTGCGCCAGGCAAAGGGGCGCTGGCAAACCGGGCAGATTTTTTCGGGCAGGTTCGGTTTTCTGTGCACCACCATTCGTCTCGCGGTTACTTTCTTTCAGCGCAGGTTTATTTTTTCATCAAATGGCAATGACAATGAATCGGCCTATATGGAAGTCATGTATATTTTCATCATCTTCCTGTGCGGTATCGGAAATTTCGCGATGCACAAGGCGATGCTCGAGAGCGATCATCCGATCATCGCCGAGGCACGGGGCAATTTCCGCAGGATGCTGGGGCCCTATGGCAGCTATATACTGGAATTTTTCATGCTGGTCGCGGCGATGATCTTCGCCAATATGGGCATGCTGACTGCGGTGATATTCTATTTCATCTATACGCTGGCCAATTGCGCGGCGGCCTGGGTGCTCTTTTCAAACAAACATTAAGATTGAAGGGCTTATCGCGTCCGGCGGTCAAAGCCGTTTGTCCGACTACGAATGTAGTTTATCGAAAGACGGTATCGGCTGCAACCAATCGGCTATAGCAGCAGCCCAACAGAAGCGTATCGCTTTGGGGGGAGAATATCGTGAACGACAGAAAACGGGCGTGGAACGGCGTCGCAACAGCCGTGATGATCGCCTGTTGCCTGCCGGCAGCTGCGGCGCGGGCGCAGACGGCGGACCTGTCCTCGCTGCAGCCGCGCGTCGAAAACGGCCGGCATATCTATGAGGCAGCGCAGTTCGCCCGCTTCAGTCCGCGCACGGCGCTCGACATGGTCCGTCAGGTCCCCGGCTTCACCATCGATACCGGCGATGACGACGAACGCGGCCTCGGTCAGGCCGATGAAAATGTCCTGATCAACGGCGCGCGCATCTCGGGCAAGAATATCGATGCCTTCACTTTTCTCGGCCGGATTTCCGCCAGCAATGTGGTGCGGATTGAAATCGTGGACGGCGCGACGCTGAGCATCTCTGGCCTGTCCGGGCAGGTGCTCAATCTGGTGACCCAGGCGGATCAGGCAAGCGGGCTGAGCGGCAATTTCAAATGGGAACCGCAATGGCGGCGCGCGGGCAGCAACTGGTTTGCCGGCGAGGCCTCGGTCGGCGGCAAGCTCGGCAAGGGCGACTTCACGCTGTCGATCGACAATGATGCCAGACGCAATGGCGTCGAGGGACCGGAGCAGATCACGGACCGTTTCGGCGACCTGCTGTTCGAGCGCGACGAGGTTGCGCGCTATCGCGAGGACCAGCCCAAGCTGAGCGGTTCCTACAGCCTGACCAGCGATGCGGGTTCGGTGTTCAATGCCAATGCCGCCTACCAGCTGTACCGGAAACGGGAATCGGTGAGGACCGACCGGACGCAGGCCGGCCAGCCGGACATTTTCGAATATTATTCCAGCCGCGAGGATGAATGGAACGCGGAATTCAGCGCCGATTATGAATTTTCCCTGGGCGTCGGCCGGCTGAAACTGATCGGTCTGCAGCGCTTCGAGCACAGTCCGGTCAGCGATTTTTTCGGCCAGACTTTTTTTGACGGGGTGACACCGCCCAATGGCAGCCGGTTCGACCGGGTGACCGACGAAGGCGAGTCAATCCTGCGCGGCGAATATGGCTGGAAGACTGCCGGCGGTACCGACTGGGGAATCAGCGTCGAGGGCGCCTATAATTTTCTCGACAATATCGGCGCGCTGTCCGAACTGGATGCACAGGGCATATTCCAGCCGGTGCCGCTGACCAATGCCGACAGCAAGGTCACCGAATATCGCGGCGAGATGATAGGCGCCTACGGGCGGGCGCTGTCCGACAATCTGGCGCTGCAGGCGACGCTGGGCGGCGAATATAGCAAGATCAGCCAGAGCGGGGCGCGCGGCGAGAGCCGGTCGTTTGTGCGACCGAAAGGGTCCGTCTCTCTGGCCTGGAAACCGCAGCCCAATCTCGACCTTGCCCTCAAGGTCGAGCGATCGGTCGGTCAGCTCAATTTCTTCGACTTCGTCGAATCGGTCGATGTTTCGCAGAATAACGGCAATGCCGGCAATCCGGGGCTGGTACCGCCGCAAAGCTGGCGTGCGGAACTGGAGGCGACGCAGAAACTGGGGCCGTGGGGATCGATGACGGTCAATATCTATGGTGAGAAATTCAGCGATATCGTCGATTCGATTCCGATCACCGCGACCACCGAGGCACGCGGCAATCTGGACAGCGCGACCAGCTATGGCGTCGAACTGGTGTCCAGCATCCTGTTCGATCCGATCGGCTGGCGGGGCGCGAAGCTCGATTTTGAGGGGGAACTGCGCAGAAGTTCGCTGCGCGACCCGCTGACCGGCGTGTACCGCCGGATCAGCGACGACAAGATTTTCACTTATGAGGTGAACTTTCGCCAGGATATTCCCGGCAGCAACTGGGCGTGGGGAGCCGGCGCGGAAGATTCGCGCTACTCCAAAACCCTTCGCCTGGACCAGACCACCAAGTTTCGCACCGGCGCGCCTTATACCTGGGCGTTTGTCGAGCATAAGAATATATACGGACTGACGGTCAAAGCCGAGCTGGGCAACCTGCTCGGACGCCGCGAGAATTTCACCCGCGCCGCCTATGGTACCATCCTGGGCCAGCCGGGCGATCTCGATCCGCCATTCATGCGGGGGAGACGCAACGGTCCGCTGGGCTTTGTGGAGGACCGCAGCCGGCAATTTGGCCTGATCTACAAACTGTCCGTCAGCGGGAGTTTTTGAGGCAGATGGTCAGAGAATCTGCAGCTGCATAGACTTTCGCCGCCACTATCCCTACATCCACAACCATGCCACCTGATTATGCCACCGAGGGTCAGATCGATCCTCCGATGATCCCTACGCTCAAGCGCTTTCTCCCCTATCTCTGGCCCAAGGACGAGCCGGGTCTCAGGATGCGAATCATCGTCGCCGGACTTCTGGTCCTGTGCGCCAAGGCAGCCGTTCTCACCATGCCGTTTCTTTACAAGGCAGTGATCGACGGCATGTCCGACGATTCGCTGGGCACCGAACTGACGGTGCTGCTCGCGCTGGTCGCGGCTTACGGCGTCGCGCGCTTCGGACAGGTGATGTTCGACAATATGCGCAATATCGTGTTCGAGAAGGTCGGCCAGGAAGCGGCGCGGCGGCTGGCGACCAATGTCTTCACCCATTTACACAGCCTGTCGCTGCGTTTCCATCTCGGACGCCGCACCGGCGAGGTGACCAAGGTGATCGAGCGCGGCACCAAGAGCATCGACGTGATGCTCTATTTCCTGCTGTTCAATATCGCGCCGACGGTGGTCGAGCTGGCCGCGGTGCTGATCATTTTCCAAATCAAGTTCGGCTTTGGCCTGGTCGCGGCAACATCTGCGATGGTCGCCATCTATATCATCTTCACGCGCAAGGTGACCGACTGGCGCAATGCGCTCAGGGCACGGATGAATGACATGGACACGCGGGTGATCGGCCGGTCGGTCGACGCGCTGCTGAACTACGAGACGGTCAAATATTTTACCGCCGAACGGCGCGAGAGCGAGCGCTATGACCAGGCGATGCGCGACTGGGCCCAGGCCGCGGTCAAGTCGGAAAATTCGCTCGGCCTGCTCAATATCGGCCAGTCGGTGATCACCAACCTGACCATGATCGGGGCGATGGCGTTCAGCGTCTATGGCTGGCGACAGGGCGACCTGACGGTCGGCGATCTGGTGCTGGTCAATACATTGCTGATGCAGCTGTTCCGCCCGCTCGACATGCTCGGCATGGTCTATCGCACCATTCGTCAGGGGCTGGTCGATATGGACGCGATGTTCAAGCTGATCGACACCAAGCAGGAAGTGACCGACAAGCCGGGAGCGAAGCCACTGCAGGTTTCCGACGGCACCGTGCGCTTTGAAAATGTGGTGTTCAACTATGATGACGACCGCCGGATCCTGCACGGACTGGATTTCGAAGTGCCGGCAGACGGGACGCTGGCGATTGTCGGGCCGTCCGGGGCGGGCAAGTCAACGATCGCGCGGCTGCTGTTCCGGTTCTACGATCCGCAAGCGGGCCGGATTTTGATCGATGAGCAGGATATATCCGAAGTCACCCAGCACAGCCTGCGCGGCGCGATCGGCATCGTGCCGCAGGACAGCGTCCTGTTCAACGATACGATCGGCTATAATATCGGCTATGGCCGCGAAGGCGCGACCCAGGCGGAGATCGAGGAAGCGGCGCGCGGCGCAGCGCTGGACGGCTTTATCGCCCAGCTGCCGCATGGCTATGACACGCAGGTCGGCGAGCGCGGGCTGAAACTGTCCGGCGGCGAGAAGCAGCGCGTGGCGATTGCCCGGACACTGCTCAAAAATCCGCCGATCCTGATTCTCGACGAGGCAACCTCGGCGCTCGACAGCCGCACCGAGGATGAAATCCAGGCGACGCTGGCAAAGATTTCCGAGCGGCGCACCACATTGATTATTGCGCACCGGCTGTCGACGATCACCCATGCCGACGAGATCATCGTGCTCGACAACGGACGCATTGCCGAGCGCGGCAGCCACCGGCAATTGCTGGTCAAGCGCGGACTCTATTCGGAAATGTGGAAGCGGCAGGCGGAGGACCAGCGCGAGGTGGCGTGACCCCGGCCGGGATTACAATTGCGGTCAATCTCGCTTTTGCGGTTTCGCATTCCGCCATGTCTGGCTAGGGAAAGGCACATGACCGCAGCCCTTCTTCCTCTGCTCAAATCGACCTTCGGCTTCAACCAGTTTCGCGGCATGCAGGCGCCGGTGCTTGAGCGGGTGATGGCCGGGCAGAACACGCTGGCGGTGATGCCGACCGGCTCCGGCAAGTCGCTTTGCTACCAGCTCCCCGCTCTTGCCAACACAGGCACGACGATCGTGATATCGCCGCTGATCGCGCTGATGCACGACCAGCTGCGCAGCGCCGAGGCGGTCGGGATACGGGCGGCCACCCTCACCTCCGCCGATGACAATCGCGCCGAGACTATTGCCCGGCTGAAAGCAGGCGAACTGGATCTGCTCTATGCCGCGCCGGAGCGCGCGTCGCAGCCGCATTTTCGCGAATTGCTCGAACAGGCCGACATAGCGCTGTTTGCCATCGACGAGGCACATTGCGTGTCCGAATGGGGCCATGATTTTCGGCCCGACTATCGCCTGCTCCGGCCGCTGCTCGACCATTTCGGATCGGTGCCCCGGCTGGCGCTGACCGCTACCGCCGATGCGCATACGCGCGAGGACATATTGGTGCAGCTGGGCATCCCGACAGAGGGCATGATCCTTGCGGGCTTCGACCGGCCCAATATCCGCTACAGCATCAGCCCCCGCTCCGGGCTGGCGCGGCAGATCGGCGATCTGGTCAAGCGCACGCCGGGGCCGGGTATCGTCTATGCCCAGACCCGCGCCGCGACCGAGAAAATGGCCAGCCAGATCGCGGCTACCGGACGCAGCGCGCGGGCCTATCATGCCGGCCTGCCACCGGAAGTCCGGCAGAAGAACCAGCATGATTTTGTCGCCTCCGAGGATATGGTGATGGTCGCGACCATCGCCTTTGGCATGGGCATCGACAAGCCGGATGTGCGCTTTGTCGCCCATGCCGGCCTGCCCAAGTCGATCGAGGCCTATTATCAGGAAACCGGACGTGCCGGCCGCGACGGCGACCCGGCCGAGGCGCATATGTTCTGGGGCGCGGAAGATTTCGCCAGGGCGCGGCAGCGGCTGGGGGAGGTCGACCAGAGCCGGCTGGAGAGCGAACGAACCAGGCTGGCGGCGCTGGGCGGGCTGGTCGAGACCGCTGGCTGCCGGCGCGCGGTGCTGCTGCGCCACTTTGGCGAGAATCCGCCGCAGACCTGCGGTAATTGCGACAATTGCCTGAACGCGCCGGAGACCCGCAATGTCACCGAACTGGCGCGCAAGTTCCTGTCCGCCGTCTATCGCACCGGACAGAGTTTCGGGGTGACCCATCTCGAGGCGGTGCTGACCGGGCGACAGGAGGAGAAGATCCTGTCGCGCGGCCATGACAAGCTGTCGGTGTTCGATATTGTCGGGGAAGAGGAAGCGCCGCTGATCAAGGCGGTGTCGCGCTCGCTGCTGCTGCGCGATGCGCTGCGCAACACCGATCATGGCGGGCTGATGTTCGGGCCCGAGGCGCGCAAGATCCTGAAAGGCGAGCAGGAAATCGCGATTGTCGAACCGCCGAAGCGGACCTCGCGCAAGGGGCGCGGCAGCGGTGCCTCGCTCAATCCGTTCGGCGATCCCCTGTTCGAGGCACTGCGCAAGAAACGGATGGAGCTGGCGACGGAACTGGGTGTGCCGCCTTATGTGATCTTCCACGACAGCGTGCTGCGCGACATGACCGGCCTCAAGCCGACCAGCCTGGCGGCGCTGGGCGAACTGCCGGGCGTTGGCGCGGCGAAGCTGGAGAAACATGGCGAGGCCTTTCTGGCGGTGATCCGCGAGGTCACCCAGGCCGTATAAATGCCTATAGGATATTTTTGCGCGCCCTGTTACCCTTGACCCTGACCGGCTGCAGCGCGGCAGCCACCCCAGCAATGCCGACAGAGGAGATCCAGAACATGTTCCGGAAAATCAACGACACGATCAGCGTATCCCCCCAGATCAGTCTGGAGGACGTCGCTACCGCCAAGGCGGAGGGCGTGACGCTGATCATCAACAATCGCCCGGACGGCGAAGACCCTACGGCGCCGCAGAGCGCGGATATTGAAGCGGCAGCGCGGGATGCCGGGATCAAATATATCGCGATTCCGATCGGCCACAGCGGCTTTTCCGGTCCGCAGGTCGATGCGATGATCGCGGCGATGGCCGAGGGCGACAAGACGCTCGCCTATTGCCGGTCGGGCACCCGCTCGACCCTGCTCTGGTCGCTGGCGCAGGCAAAACAGGGCGTAGACCCCAACGAGATCTCGCGTCTGGCCGGCAATGCGGGCTATGATATCACGCCGGTGCGGGCCATGGTGGACGCGCTCGCTGCGGGGAACTGATCGCGGCATCTGGACAGCCACTGACATTCGTGTCAATAGTTTGCCGCTATGGAAAATCTGCCATCCCCGACCGACTGGGCGGTCCCGTTCTTCATCCTCACCGTCGCCATGGAATGGTGGTGGAGCCGCAAGAACAGGAAGATCCGCTACGAGACCAAGGATGCGCTGACTTCGCTGGCGCTTGGTACGGGCAGCGTGGTCGCGGGGATATTGACTGGCGGGATCGTGTTCGCGCTCAGCCTGTGGGTCTATCAGTTCCGGCTGATCGATATCGCCATCGGCTGGCCGAGCGCGCTGTGGATCGTGCCGCTGGCCTTCGTGCTGGACGATCTGGCCTATTACTGGTTTCACCGCACCGCCCACCGGGTCCGCTGGTTCTGGGCGGCCCATGTCATCCATCACAGCAGCCAGCATTATAATCTGACCACCGCGCTCAGGCAGACCTGGACCGGTTTTTTCGCGCTGAGCTTTCTCTTCCGGCTGCCGCTGTTCCTGATCGGCTTTCCGCCGGCGCTGATCTTCTTCCTGGCGGGCCTCAATCTGGTCTATCAGTACTGGATCCACACCGAGGCGATCGACCGGATGCCGCGCTGGTTCGAGGCGGTGATGAACACGCCGTCGCACCACCGGGTGCATCATGCGACCAATGCGCGCTATCTTGACCGCAATTATGCCGGGGTCTTCATCATCTGGGACAAGCTGTTCGGCAGCTATGAGCCGGAGACGGACGAAGAGGACATCCGCTATGGCATCGTCAAGAATCTGAACAGTTACAATCTGTTGTGGGCGGCTTTTCACGAATGGATCGGGATCGGCAAGGACCTGTGGTCGGCGCCGTGGCGGTACAAGTGGCACTATCTGGTCAAGCCGCCGGGCTGGAGCCATGACGGCAGCCGCGAAAGCAGCGAGATGATCAAGGAACGCTGGCGGAAAAGCCTGGAAAACAAGCCTTAGCCAAGATTACAAATTTGTTACTATCCTTTGTCCGAAAATAGGCGCAAGCGCGGCATAGAGGGCCGAGGATCCCTTCAGTCGTGCACGATCGGCACGCGTGTCGCGCATTGGAATCATCTTGAATTTTTCGAAGGCATGCCGCCGCCCGATGCGCGCGCTGGCCAATAGCGGCCGCTGCTGCACCCATGCTTTTTGCCCGCGATTCCGCTCATGGATATGAGCGCCACCGCTGCCATTCATCTGGACAGACAGATTTTGGGCCCGCGCATTGTCCCGACGAGCTGGTTACTGGGTCTGCTTGCCTGCAGCCTGATCGTCGTGATTGCGATGATGGGCTGGGCCGATCTGCACATGGATTTCCTGAAGGCCAGCAATGCCAAATATCTGCTGGCGCTGATCCTGCTGGCGGCGGTCCGCTATGCAATGCGGGAACGGACCACTGGCTGGCAGCGGGTCGCCCGTGACTTTCCGGAATATGTCGGGCTGTTCCTGTTCATCAGCCTGCTCGGCGCGACCGCCACCTATCCGGCGGCAGCGGCGACCAGCGGCTTTGCCGACGCCGCCCTCGCCCGGATCGATGCAGCGCTCGGCTTTGTCTGGCTCGACTGGTATATGCTGGTCGTGGATCATCCCTGGCTGCAAACCGCGGGAAGGCTGGCCTATGCCAATATCTATCTGTCGCCGGTGCTGCTGCTCGGCGGGCTGGCGCTGAGCGGCGAACGCGCCCGGGCGCAGCTGTTCCTGTTCAGCTTCTGGCTGGCGGCGCTGATCACCATGCTGCTGTTTCTCGCCATGCCCGCGGTCGGGCCGCTCGCCTATATCTGGCAGGGTCCGGTGCCCTATATGCCGACCAGCGCGCTCTATCAGGCCGAACTGCTGCCGATGCTGCGCGACAATATGCTCGGCGCGGTCGATCTCGGGGCGCTGCAGGGACTGGTTTGCGCGCCCAGTTTTCACACGGCGGCAGCGGTGATCTATATCGCCATGGCCTGGCCATGCCGCTATCTGCGCTGGCCGCTGCTGCTGATCAACGCGGCAATGCTGCTGTCCACCCCGGTCGAAGGCACCCATTATCTGGTCGACATGATCGGCGGTGCGATGGTCGGTTTATTTGCTCTGTGCACGGCTGGCGCAATACAATATAGCCTCCCCAAAATACGCGAAAAGCGAATATGGAGAGAGACGGGTCTATGGCAGAATTTGACATCATCGTCATCGGCGGCGGTTCCGCCGGCAGTGCAGTCGCGGGACGGCTGAGCGAGGACGGCAAGCGAACGGTTTGCCTGATTGAGGCCGGCGGACGGAATAACAATTTTCTGGTCAAGACGCCGGGGATGATGCCGTTCCTGCTGAAGAACGCCAACTGGAAGTTCGACACGGTGCCGCAGAAGGGGCTGAACGGTCGCACCGGCTATCAGCCGCGCGGGCGCGGACTGGGCGGATCGAGCGCGATCAACGCGATGGTCTATATCCGCGGCAACAAATGGGACTATGACAATTGGGCGGCGATGGGATGCAGCGGCTGGTCCTATGATGATGTCCTGCCCTATTTCAAGAAATCCGAAGGCAATGAGCGCGGCGACGATGCCTATCATGGCGGCGACGGGCCATTGTCAGTATCCGACCAGAAATGGCCCAATCCGGGCAGCCTCGCCTTTGTCGAGGCAGCGCGCAATCTGCAGCTGCCGATTCGCGATGATTTCAACGGCGAAAAGCAGGAGGGCATGGGCCTCTATCAGGTCACGCAGAAGGATGGCGAACGCTGGTCCGCCGCGCGCGCCTATGTTGAGCCGGCCCGGTCGCGCCCGAATCTGACGATCCGGACAAAATCGCTGGTCGAAAAGCTGATTGTGAAGGACGGCCGGGTAACCGGTGTCCGGATCCGGCGCGGATCCCGGCAGGAGACAATCTCTGCGCGCGGCGCAGTGGTGCTGTCCGCAGGCGCTTTCGGCACACCGCATATTTTGCAATTGTCTGGTATCGGGCCGGCGGCGCATCTGAAGGACAAGGGCGTCGAGCTGCTGCTCGACAAACCGGAGGTCGGCGAAAATCTGAAGGACCATATCGATTTTGTGTCCGGCTATCAGACCGAGTCGAAGGAGCTGATCGGCGATTCGCTGCAAGGCACGGTGCGGATGGCCAAAGCGATCCTGCAGCACCGGATCAAGCGAACCGGAATCATGACCACTCCTTATGCCGAGGCCGGCGGATTCTGGAGCAGCGGGCCGGATGTGCCGGCGCCCGATATCCAGTATCATTTTGTCCCGGCAATGCTCGAGGACCATGGCCGCGAGGCGGTTAAGGGCCATGGCTTCAGCTGCCATGCCTGCGTGCTGCGCCCGCACAGCAAGGGCACGGTCAGGCTGAACGACGGCAAGGCGCAATCTGCGCCAGCGATCGATCCGAATTTCCTCGACGATGACCGCGATATCGCCACCCTGCGCAAGGGCGTGCGCCATATGAAGCGGATCCTGGAGACGCCGCCGCTGACCGACTATGTGCCGACGGACCGGCATCCGATCGACATCAATAGCGATGCCGAACTGGACGCGCTGATCCGCAGCCGGGCCGATACCGTCTATCACCCGGTCGGCAGCTGCCGGATGGGCGCGGATGATGACGCGGTGGTCGATCCGCGGCTGAAATTCCGGGGACTGGAAGGGCTGTATATTGCCGACGCGTCGATCATGCCGGAGATCATCAGCGGCAATACCAATGCGCCGAGCATCATGATCGGCGAACGGGCGGCGGAATTTATCAAGGCTGATCTGGCGGGCTGAGCAGCGTCCCCTGCCCCGGCCTGGAAGGTCTAGAGGCGTGTGATCGATAGCGAAATCAGGATGATCATCAGCGTGAACAGCGCCAGGCCGGTGATGACCAGCAAAACGTAGGACGGCGGGACCTTTCGGGTCTGCTGGACAACCGTGCCGGCGGCCAGCGGCATTTTCCCGGAGAGCAGCGACAGCGCCACGGCGACGGCGACAGTCACCGCCAGTCCGATCAGGTTCCACCACATCCAGAACAGGCCGGGCTGGAACTGCCAGAACCAGAGATTGAGGAGCAGGCCGGCGAAAAAACCGGCATTGGTGCTGAGAACGGTGCGGCGGCGCCACAATATCGCGATCAGGAAGACACCGAGCACGGGGCCGTAGAGCGCCGAGCCGACCTTGTTGATCGCCTCGATCACGGTTGCGGAGATATCGCCCGAGTATAGCGAGAAGAACAGGATCAATCCGCCCCACAGCAACGCCAGCAGCCGCGCCCACAACAGTTCGCTTCGGTCATCGCGGGCGTGGATGCCGAAGCTCTTCAGATCCTCTATCGTCACCGCCGAGAGCGAGTTGACCGCCGAGCTGAGCGTCGACATCGCCGCCGACATGATCGCCACCAGCAGCAGACCGATCACGCCATTGGGCAGATATTCGAGGATGAAGAAGGGCATCAGATAGTCGGGGCTTTCCTCCGGTATCAGCGCCATGAAGGAAGGATTGCCGGTCGCAATCACGCCCACCGCCAGACCAGTGATGCAATAGAGCAGCGTCACCGGAAAGCGCAGCAGCGCATTGGCGATCAGCAATTTGCGAATGTCACCGAGGCTTTTGGCGGACAGCGACCGTTGTGCCTGGGTCTGGTCGCAGGCGTAATAGGAGGAATAGAGCACGAATCCGCCAAACAGCATCGGCAACAGGGCGAATTCGTCGGTGACCAGTCCCGCATAGCTCCAGTCGACCACCTGCAGCCGCGCCGGGTCGATGCCTGACCAGAAGCTGTCCACGCCACCGATAACGGAAATCGCGGACACCAGGCAGACCAGCAGGCCGATGACGATCAGCACCATCTGGATCGCATCGGCATAGACCACCGCCCGGATGCCGCCGAGAAAGGAATAGAGGATGGTGATCAGGCTGATCGCCAGGATCGACTGGAGGAACGGAACGCCGAGCACCGCCTCGATGATCAGCCCGGTGACATAGACCATGATACCGGTGCCGAACGCGCGCACGATCTGGAACGAGAGGCTGATGAAGAAACGCGTGGACCGGCCGATCCGCCGTTCGAGAAAATCAAAGATGCTGATCACGCCAGAGCGATAGAGCGGCGGCATGATCACAAACATCACCAGCAGCATCGCCAGCGGCACCGCAAATTCAAAGGTCAGCCATTTCAGGCCGCCGCCTTCCCGCAGGCCGACAAAGGCCGGTGCCGAAATGAAGCTGATCGCGGACAGCTGGGTCGCCATGGTCGACAGGGCGAGCGGAAACCAGCCGATCCTCTTGTTGCCCAGAAAATAGTCGCCCTCGTCGCTTTGCCGGCTGAGGAGCAAGCCGAAAACCAGCATCGCGGCGAGATAGGCGATGATGACCAGATAGTCGAAGCCGTTCATGTCTGCATTTCATAGCGCATCAGGATGATAAAAAAAGGCCGGGATGCTTTCACATCACCGGCCATAAGTTGTTTGTTCGCAGGAGGAACAAGGTGAGGCGCCGACCGGATTTGGGAGGAGAAGGCCGGCGCCAAACTCGGAATATCAATAGTTATAGGCACGCTCTCCGTGTTCGCCGAGATCGAGGCCTTCGCGCTCGACTTCCTCGGTGACACGCAGCCCGGTGACCAGCTTGGCGATGAACATCGCGATCGCTGTACCGATGCCGGCCCAGCCGATCGTGACCAGCACGCCAATGATCTGGGTGACCACCTGGGCGCCCATCGCCGTGGAACCGTCGCCGGGGCCGCCGAACATCGGCTGATAGACGATGCCGGTGCCGATCGCACCGACCATGCCGCCGACGCCGTGGATGCCGAAGGCGTCCAGCGAGTCGTCATAGCCGAGCTTCGGCTTCAGGAACGAGACCGCATAGTAGCAGATCAGCGAGGCAACCGCGCCGAGCACGATGGCACCGAAGGGGCCGCTGTTGCCGGCTGCGGGGGTGACCGCAACCAGACCGGCGATCACGCCGGAGCAGAAGCCCAGGGCCGATCCCTTGTGACCGCTGAGCTTTTCAGCCAGCATCCAGAACAGGGCACCCGAAGCGGTCGCCACAAAGGTGTTGATCATCGCAAGACCAGCGGTGCCGTCTGCTTCCAGCTCGGAACCGGCGTTGAAGCCGAACCAGCCAACCCAGAGCAGGCCGGTGCCAACCATGGTCAGCGTCAGGCTGTGCGGAGGCATGGGCTCTTTCGGATAGCCTGTGCGGTTGCCGAGGATGAGTGCGGCGACCAGCGCCGATACACCGGCGTTGATATGGACCACGGTACCACCGGCAAAGTCGAGAGCGCCCATTTCAAAGAGCAGTCCGCCGCCAGCCCAGACCATATGCGCGATCGGGAAATAGACGATGGTCAGCCACACCGCACCGAACACCATGACCGCGGAAAATTTCATCCGCTCGACAACCGACCCGAGCACCAGCGCCAGGGTGATGGCCGCGAAGGTCATCTGGAAGGAGATGAACACATATTCCGAGATCACTTCGTCGGAGAAGGTCGCCGCCGTGCTCGAACTGTCCACGCCAGCGAGGAAGAATTTGCCCCAGCTGATGAAGGCATTGCCTTCCGGACCAAAAGCGAGGCCATAACCATACATGACCCAGATCAGCATAGCGAGACAGGCCGCAGCGCCGATTTGCGTCATCGTCGACAACATATTCTTGGTCCGGGTCAGACCGCCGTAAAAAAGGGCAAGGCCGGGAAGGATCATCAGCAAGACCAAAATGGTTGCCGTCATCATCCAGGCGTTATTGCCGGGATTGGCGACGGCCGGAGCCGCCTCGACGGCCTCTTGCGCAAAGGCTGGGACGGACAGGCTGGCGAGCGCCGCCATCCCCGTCACTTTTGTCAAAATTTTTCTCATGAGTATCTGCTTCCCCGATTATATTGCTGTGTCGCCGGTTTCGCCGGTGCGGATGCGGACGGCGTCTTCGAGACCGAGCGTGAAGATCTTGCCATCACCGATCGATTCCGTGCCCGCGGCGGCCTGGATCGCCTCGACCGCCTGCGCCGCGACATCGCTGCTGCAGGCGACCTCGATCTTCAGTTTCGGCACCATGTTCGTGGTATATTCCGCGCCGCGATAGACTTCCGTCTGGCCCTTTTGCCGGCCGAAGCCCTTGACCTCAGTTACGGTCATACCGGTCACCCCGACCCCGGTCAGCGCTTCACGAACATCGTCAAGCTTGAACGGTTTGATTATGGCTATGATAAATTTCATTACGCCCCCTATTGTTGTTGCCATGGGACCCCTCGCAAGGCCCGTGCCAGAATCGGAAGGCGCTGGATTCAAAGGATTTTGGGGATTTGGGTGCGCTTAAGAAAGAGTAAATTTTGTGCACTGCAGCGCAAGTGCTTAATTATTAGGCAGCGCGCTCCGCCAGCCGGGCCAATATTTGCGGGATGACTTTTTCGGTTTCGCGGCGGCCGATATCGATCAGTTCCTCGGCGCGGGTGAAATTCTGGATATCGATATGGCCGACCGGCGGCGACAGGGCGAAATCGGGGGGATCGAGGGCCAGGGAATAGCGGCCGAGATTGCGCAGCGAGAGGCCGATCGATGCCTTGACGATCGCCAGGCTGTTGGGTTCCCTGCTGCTGTTCTCCCCTATTCCGGCCGCGATCGAGCGGTTGAGATAGTCATCCTGCAGATTGACCGACAGGCACAGGGCATCGGGCGCGAGCTCCCGTGCCGGTGACACCGGAACCGGCAGCGCCGCGCCGCCATCGACCAGCAGCCGGCCTTCATGCTGCACCGGCTTGAAGATGCCCGGCAGCGACATCGAGGCGCGGATCGCGGGCACGAGATTGCCCGATTTCATGATGATCGTGTCGCCGGTGCGCAGATCGGCGGCAATCGCCGCCATCGGAAAGGGCAGATCCTCAAAGCGAAGCTGGCCGAATTCGGTCTCCAGCTCTTTCTCGATATTGCGCGCGCCCATCACCGCGCCGCGCTTGAAATGCGGGTCCATGAAGCGCAGCATGTTGCGGAAATTGACGTTGCGGGCCATGTCTTCGAGATAGTCGAGCTTGCCCACGGCATAGCTCGCGCCGGTGATTGCGCCGATGGAGGTGCCGGCGATCGCGGCGATTTCCAGCGCCGAATCGTCGATCGCCCGGAGCACGCCGATATGGGTCCAGCCGAGACCGGCCCCTCCCCCCAGCGCGAGCGAGATTTTGCCGGCGCCGCTCACAGCGAGACATCCTCTGCCAATATCGCCTTTGCCTCGGCCAGATCCTCTGCCAGCACCATCACCCGGGCGGGCAGCGCGATGCCGGCACCCTCGACGATATTAACATTGCTGTCGAAACAGACCGCGCCGATCCCGGCCGCTTCCAGCCGGCCGCGGATGATCTCGGCCTCGACGCCGTGCATATGGCGGGACAGTTCGACCAGGCTCATGCGCGATTATCCGCCAAAATAACGGTCCGTCGCCCGGGTCGGCAGGCCGTCAATGCTTTGCACCCGGCCGGACATTTTCTCGACCCATGCATCGGGATCGGCCTGGCGGTGATATTTGACCAGAGTCTCGCGTTCTGCGGTCATCTCCATCCGCGGCACACCCCAGCCGCAACTGGTCTGGACAGTGTCCACGCTGATATCGAAAATCTGGCGGGTACCGGGGAGAATGTCGAAATGGGCGGCGAGCTCGGCCCAGCCCTCGTCCTGCGGCAGCACCGGCTGGCCGTGACCATAGAGGCGCATGATCAGCGCCGGGTTAGCGAAATTGTTGAACATGATGGTGATCCGGCCATCGGCGACCAGATGAGCATGGGTCTCGTTGCCGGAGCCGCCGAGATCGAGATAGGCGACCCGGTCGGGGCCGAGGACGCGGAAGGCGTCATAACCCTTTGGCGAGAGATTGATCCGCCCGTCGGTCGCCGCGGTGGCGACAAAGAACATCGGCTGCTTTTCGATAAAGGCGACATGATCGTCGTTCAGCGCATCAAAAAATTCCGCCATGTTTCATCCTTCTCCGTAAATTGCTCCGCCCAGCAGAAACTTCCAAGCCAGCAATCGCCACTGGATACGGATAGAGGTCAATACTATGGTCAGGATGGACCTAGCAAACAGAAATGACGGCTGCGGGACAATTGCCGGTCAGTCGAGCGCTCGAGATCGGCCCGTCTGGCCGCTGCACCGGAGGGCTGCCTACCAGCTTGCTCCGTCTTCGACAGCGGCCTGCTCGCCGGCGTGAAATTGCCGCCCCAGAACGGCGTTGCGGTGCGGGAAGCGACCGAATTTCGCGATCACGTCGCGATGCTCGTTGGCAAATTTCTCGTTGCGGCCAAGCCTGGTGAACAGAGTGACCGAGCGATTCTGCATCTGCAGATCCTCGGCATGCATGAACGGCATGTAGAGAAAGACCCGTTGCTCCTCGGGCAATTGTTCATCCAGCTCCAGATCGACCGCCCGTTCGGCGATCTGCTGCGCCAGATGGTCGGTGGAATAGGCGTCGGCATGATCGCGGAACATGTTGCGCGGAAACTGGTCGAACAGGATGACGGCTGCCAGCGCGGTTTCCGGCGAGCCGAGAAATTCGTCGGCGGTTCTGGATTTCTGTTCCTGCCAGAGTTCGAGAAAACGCTCCTCGATCTGCTCGTCGACGGCGTCATTTTTTGCCCACCAGTCTTCGGGGTCAAGCTGTTCGAACCAGAATTGGATAATGGGATAGAAATCGGTCATTGCGCCTCTGGATATTGCCGAAATAATTCGCTCATTGTCGACTTCAGCGGTTCAATCTGAAGGGCCGCGCGAGTGGTCGGAGAAATACGGTTGGGCCTGTCGACGAAGTCAGGACCGAAACCGATCGCCAGCTCCAGCCGGGTGGCCATGGTACCATTTCTGAGGCGATCCGCGATCAGACCGGAGAGCGCCGCTTCGTCTTTTCGACATCCATATGCTACAGATTTCTGGCTATAAAGATCACCCGGCGTATTGTTCAGCCGGGCCAGCGCGCGATCCGCTCCATCGGCCTCCAGCACGCAGGCCCGCAGGGCATCGAGAAAGGCATTGCCGCTTCGCCATTCGATGTCATCCGGCTCCTCTTCAGCCTCGGCGATGAACCGCCGGATCAATGCCCGGCCCTCCTCCAGCTGGCCGTTCTGGATCATCCGGTAACCACTGTTGAAAGCGATATTTACCAAGGCACCGCCCACGCCATCCTTGGCCTTTGCGATCAGCGCATCAGACAAGGCGATGGACCGGTCGTGCAAGCCTTCGTCCCACAGACTTCGCGAAGCGGCGGTGACGATTTCAACCACCTTGTCGGTATCATCCTCGCCATCCCATTCGGCTATGGCAGCCTGACCGCCCGCTTCTATCTCGTCCCAACGATCCAAAGCAGCGAGCAGGGCTATCTTCTCGCGCCCCATGTCCGGACTTGCTTTTTCGAGAGCCGTCCAGATCATCCTGGCCGCTTCGTAGCCCTGGGCGTTGCGGACTTCCAGGACCGGCCAGATCGGCTCGGCGGGCCTGAACGACAGCAGGCCGACAATATAATCCTGTTTCTGAAGGAACCCCGCCAGCCTGGAGGCGAGCGCGACGTTCCCGCCGTCCAGCAATTCGCCAATTCCCGACAACAACCCTTCATCACTGTCAGCTGACGGCCGCGCCACATAAAGAGGATTGAAATAGGCCTTCACCAATGCTGCCTTGCGTTCCTTTTCTCCCGCGGCGGTTAATCGTCTGAGGGCAGAATCCAGCTCGTGAAACGGAAACACCTGATATAAATCCGGATAATCGGAAAAAACCGAAATCAGTTCATCCGATGCCGACAATAGCAAATCGGGCCTGTCAAAATTTTCGAGTCGAACCATTGCGCGCTGAAGTCGCGGAAACGGAGTATCCGAAAAGCTCGAAACACATATATCGGCAACAGAAAGCGCCAAATCCATATTGCCATTGATGGCAAGCGGCCACACTCTCATGCAGTCAATGTAGGAGCGCAATCGGGTGGGACCTGCGGTCTGCTCGCGAGCCGAATCCAGTACCCGCAACTGTCTCTGCGAATCGCTGTATATCGACATGGCTTCATAAACTTCCCGATAGGCCCGGCTTTCGCCTTCGACCGGAGCTGGCGGCAGCAACGGGTTGATGGTGGCCAGAGCGGGGGCGGGCAAGGTCGCGGTGAGAGACAGGAGTGCCGCGAGGGCCGGCCGTCTGACCGCAAGGGTCAAGCCGTGCCTCCGACGGTCAGACCTTCGACCAGCAGCGTTGGCTGGCCGACGCCGGCCGGGACGGACTGGCCGCCCTTGCCGCACATGCCGATGCCCTCGTCGAGCGCCATGTCATTGCCGATGCCGGCGACCTTGGTCAGCACGGTCGGGCCGTCGCCGATCAGCGTCGCTCCCTTGATCGGGGCGCCGAGCGTGCCATTCTCGATCTTGTAAGCCTCTGTGCAGGAGAAGACGAACTTGCCGGAGACGATATCGACCTGGCCGCCGCCGAAGCTTTTGGCGTAGATGCCGTTCTTGACCCTGCTCATCAGCTCGGCCGGATCATCCTGGCCACCGCGCATGAAGGTGTTGGTCATCCGCGGCATCGGCGCGTGGGCATAGCTTTCGCGGCGCCCGTTGCCGGTCGCCGGCACGCCCATCAGCCGCGCGTTGAGCCGGTCCTGCATATAGCCTTTCAATATGCCGTCCTCGATCAGGATATTTTCCTGAGTCGGTGTGCCCTCGTCGTCGATGCTGAGCGAGCCCCGCCGTTCGCGGATCGAACCGTCGTCGACCACGGTCACGCCGGGAGCGGCGACGCGCTGTCCGACCTTGCCGGAAAAGGCGCTGGTGCCCTTGCGGTTAAAATCGCCTTCGAGGCCGTGGCCGATGGCCTCGTGCAGGATGATGCCTGGCCAGCCGGGGCCGAGCAGGACGGTCTGTTCGCCGGCCGGTGCATCGACGCTTTCGAGATTGACCAGCGCCTGCGCGAGTGCCTCGTCAACGGCGCGGTTCCAGCGCGCCTCCTCGAACAGATCGTCATAGAGATAGCGACCGCCCATACCGAAGCTGCCGCTTTCGCGGCGGCCATTCTGTTCGGCGACGATCGAGACATTGAGCCGCACCAGCGGGCGGACGTCGGTGGCGACAAAGCCGTCGGGGCGAACCACCTCGACCACGCTCCAGCTGCCGGACAGGCCCACGGACACCTGGGCAACGCGGGGGTCGCGGGCGCGGGCGGCGGCGTCGATCTGCTGGCAGAGCGCCACCTTCTTTGCGAACGGGATGGCTTCCAGCGGATTGGCCTCGCCATAGAGGTGGCGGTTGTTGCCGCGCGGCGGCGGGGCTTTCTCGCCCTTGGCCGGGTCGAGTAATTGCAGCGTCTGGGCAGCGCGGCGGATTGCCGCCTCGCTGATCTCGTTGCTGTGGGAAAAGCCGGTCATCTCGCCGGAGACACCGCGCAGGCCGAAACCGCTGTCGGTGCTATAGTCGGCGGTTTTCAGCCGGCCATCGTCAAAGCCGAAGCTCTCCACCGCGCTATATTGCAGATAAAGTTCGCCATCGTCGCAGGCGGACAGGCTGCCGGCGACCAGCGCCTTGGCGCGTTCCGGGTCGAGGCCATCGGGACGGTAGAGAAACGAGCGGGGGTCGAGAGTATCTATCATCCCACCCATATAGAAATGAATCGGGGGCCTTGCACCCCCCTATGTGGGATTAATCGTCCGGCTGCGCCTGGGCGAGGTCCGCCGGACCACCGATCAGAACGAATCGCCGGTCGCAATAGCCGCAGTCGACATAGCCTTTTTCGTCGATCTCAAGCCATACCCGCGGGTGGCCAAGCGCCGCACCGCCGGGAATATCGGTGGCACCGTCGCAGGCGTTGCGTTTTTTGGCGGTTCTGACAATTTCCGGAGCGTCGATCATGCAGGAGCGATTAGCAACGGATTGCATGCCGCGCAATCCTGCAAAATCAGTAATAGTTCATCGTGATCGGAAAACTGGCCTGATAGACCCCTTGCCGCTGGTTGGCCCGGACATCAAGCGTACCGCCAACGCGCAGCGTAATCACATTTGTCGATGATATACGGAACAGGCCAGGAAAGTTCAGCGGCGTCAGATTGTCCGCCTGGAGGGTCAGCGACCGCAGCGTCATGTTGGCGCCGCCGCCGACGCGGTTGAGCCTGTAGCTGTAGGCCGGGGTGCTGATATATACCAAGCGGTTGCGCGACCCGAAGCCCTGAAACTCGGCGTTGCTGACAGCGCCTCCAGCTGCGACCACCGATCCGGACACGGTCCGGCTGCCCGAGGGACTGATGACAGCGGTCCCGCCGGTCGCGCCCGGAATCAGGTTGCCAAAATTGAGATCCTTTACCGGAACCAGCGAAAGCGGACTGACCACCACTGCATCGGTGTCGCCATTCGCCGGTTGCGCCAGAACAGCGGGCGCGCCAGCGATTCCGCTCAAGGCAATCAACAGGCAGGCGATCAGTCGCGGTAGAATTTTGTCTCTGGTCATGACGAAATGCCCCTAAGTCGAATCTTGTAATTAACCATGTACCCGTGTGGTTAATTTACCGGTAATATTATGGAATAAGCCCTACACTCTATTGGTAATCGATATTGACATTGAAACTGCCGACATAGGCACCGGCAGGCTGGCCAGGATTGATGGTCAGCCGGCCGCCCAGCTTGTAGGTGACCGAGCCGCTGGCATCGACCGTCCGGTTGCGGGTTCCGTTACCGCCATCCAGACGGAATTGATCGACGCGCATCTTTTCGGTGCCATTGACGCGGACCAGATCGATCTGGTTCTGGCTCACCGTCATCCGCACCGTGGCAAGCGGCGTACCAAGAGCGGTAAAGGATGCTGCGGTCCGTGTCCCGCCGAGAGACAGCGCGTTGCCGCCCAACTGAATGATGCTGCCGCTATCCGGATCCAGCCGGAACCGGCTCTGCGTCGAACCCGCCGAAAAATCACCGAAAAGCAGGTCGGCATCCTTGCTGATCGTCACGCCCTGGTTGACGACAGTCCGCGTCTGACCGTTGCCGGTGGACGCGTGCGCGGTCGTGAGGGGAAAAGAGAGAGCTGCGGACAGGGGGAGAGCCAGCGCGTATCGCGTTTTGAATCCATCGCTTCGCATCTTAAAACCCCCGTCTTGCAAGATTAGAGGGATAGCGATCAGACCCCTAAATATAATTGAATTTCAGGGTTAACAGCGCATTGACCTTTTGACAGGCGATGCCCCCGGAAAACCTGGAAATCTTAAAAATAATCCACCGATATGTCGAAGGAGCCGCGATAGGTGCCGGCTTTCTGATTGGCGCCGACGCGCAATTGGCCGCCGATATCGAACGATTGTTCACCGTCGGCATTCAGCGTCTTCCGGCGGCGGTCGAAACGGAAACGGTCGATCCGCATCACTTCCGTGCCGCCGTCCCGCTGAATCATGATGCTGCGCTGGCTGGTCGAAAGCTGCACCCGCATCATGGCGGTCCCGATCACTTCGATCGATGCAAGAGATTTGGTGCCGCCGAGGGACTGGGCGTTGCCATTGCGCTGGCTGAGTTGTCCCGAATGGGGATCGAGGCGAAAAACGCTGTCGGTCGTTCCGGTCGCAAAATCACCAAAGACCAGATCTGCCGTTTTTGTCATGGTCACGGGCTGGCGGATATAAACCCGGGCTTCGGCGGATTCCGAGGCCGCAAGCGTCGGGGTAGCCGAAGTGAGAGTGGCGGCGAGAAAAATTCCCAAAAATGCTGCCGTTTTATTCTTATTCTGTTTTTTGTCATAGGTCATGCGCCCTTCCCTAACGCAAACATGAGAAGTCTTTGTCTAGCGAGAGGGTTAACGGGCCGTTAGGCTTGATCAAATCCAATGCAGCAAAGGCTTTGATTGTGTCCGGCAAGATGTTTATGCGGAGCGCATGACAAATGCAGCAATCTCGATCCAGAATCTCTCGAAAACCTACGCCGGCGGCAAGCTGGCGCTGGACGATGTCAGCTTTGACGTGCCACGCGGCTCGATCTTCGGGCTTCTCGGACCCAATGGCGCCGGCAAGTCGACGCTGATCAACATCCTCTCCGGCATGGTGCGCAAGACCGGCGGCAGCGCCAGCATCTGGGGTTTCGATATCGACGACAGCCCGCGCAATGCCAAGGCCTCGATCGGGATCGTGCCGCAGGAGATTATTTTCGATCCCTTTTTCACGCCGTTCGAAGCGCTGGAAGTGCAGGCAGGCCTCTATGGCGTGACCAAGGCCAAGCGGCGGACGATGGAATTGCTGCGTGCCGTCCATCTGGAGGACAAGTCCGATGCCTATGCCCGGACCCTGTCCGGCGGGATGAAGCGGCGATTGCTGGTGGCGAAGGCAATGGTCCACTCGCCGCCGATCCTGGTGCTGGACGAGCCGACCGCCGGCGTCGATATCGATCTCAGGCAGCAACTCTGGGAATATGTGCTGGAACTCAACAAGTCCGGCGTGACCATCGTGCTGACCACCCATTATCTGGAAGAAGCGGAAAATCTCTGCGACCGCATCGCGATCATCAACCATGGGAAGCTGATCGCCAACAAGCCGACGCCGGAACTGGTCGACATGGCGCGCGAGAAACTGGTCGAACTGACGCTGGACCGCGACATCAGCGAGGCGCAGGACGCGGTGTCCTTTGCCAATGACCTGTTCGAGAAAGCCGAGATCATTGGCCCGCGGACGGTGGCGGTGACCTATAACAAGGACCGCACCAATGCCGGTGGCGTGATGGCCGCGATCCAGGAGCGCGGTTTCGCGATCGTCGATGTCACCACAAGGGAAGCGGATCTCGAGGATGTGTTTCTCAACCTGACCCGCGCCAAAGCGGCGTGAGTTACGATGTCATCATTGTCGGGTCCGGCGCCGCCGGCCTGACCGCCGCGATCACCCTCGCCCGCACCCACAAGGTGCTGGTGCTGGCCAAGGGCGAACTGACCGGTGGATCCACATCCTGGGCGCAGGGCGGAATCGCCGCCGTGCTCGACGCGGGCGACACGTTCGACAATCATATCAACGACACGATGGTTGCCGGTGCCGGCCTCAATCGCCGCGAAACCGTGGAATTCGTTGTGGAAAACGCACCGGCCGCGATTGCCCGGCTGGAAGAGATGGGAGTCCCTTTCAACAAGGAGGCGGAAGTCCTGCATCTCACCCGGGAGGGCGGACACAGCCACCGGCGGATCGTCCATGTCGACGACGCAACCGGCTGGGCGGTGCAGGAGGCGCTGCAGAAAACGGCGGCTGCCCATCCGAATATCACGCTCAGACCGCATATGGTGGCGATTGATCTGATCGTTGACCGCCATGCGGAAAGCCCGACCGGCGCGAACAATGTCTGGGGCGTCTATGCGCTCGACCATGCAAGCGGCCATGTCGAGACGCTGACCGCGCGAGCGACGATCATGGCCAGCGGCGGCGCCGGGCGGACCTATCTGTTCTCGACCGCGCCGCGCGGCGCGACCGGCGACGGCATCGCCATGGCCTGGCGGGCCGGTGCGCGGGTATCCAACATGGAGATGATGCAGTTCCACCCGACCTGCCTTTATAATCTGGAGGTCAAGAATTTCCTGATCACCGAGGCGGTGCGCGGCGAAGGCGGCCATCTGAAACTGCCGGAAGATGCCGATGATGAAGCGGGTGATCGGTTCATGGCGCGCTTTGATCCGGAGCGCATGGAACTGGCGCCGCGCGATATCGTGGCGCGAGCGATCGACCATGAAATCAAGCGGCTCGGGCTGGACTATGTTCATCTTGATATTTCGCACCGCGACCCGGAATTTGTGAAGGGCCATTTCCCGAATATCTACGAGAAGCTGATCGGGCTGGGCATCGACATGACGAAAGAGCCGATCCCGGTGGTGCCGGCGCAACATTATACCTGCGGCGGAATCCTGATCGATCTGGCGGGTCGTGCCGACCTGCCCGGCCTTTATGCTGCCGGCGAATCCAGCGAGAGCGGGCTGCACGGCGCGAACCGGCTGGCGTCGAACAGCCTGCTGGAATGTTTCGTCTTCGGCGATGCGGCGGCGCGCGATATCGCCGAGCACTGGGATGACATGCCCGCTCCGCCGGCGATCCGTCCATGGGATGAAAGCCGGGTGACCGACAGCGACGAGGAAGTGGTGATCAAGCAGACCTGGACCGAGATCCGCCGCTTCATGTGGAACTATGTCGGCATCGTCCGCACCACCAAGCGGCTCGAACGCGCCCAGCACCGGATCGATCTGCTGCGCGGCGAAGTGCAGGAATATTACGGCAATTTCCGGGTGACGCAGGATCTAATCGAGCTGCGCAACCTGATCGAGGTGGCGGACCTGATCGTGAAATCGGCGCTGGCCCGGAAGGAAAGCCGGGGATTGCATTATATTACCGATTATCCCGATTTGCTGCCGGAGGCGGAGGATACGGTTTTGGTGCCTTGAGGCGACCGGTGAAATGGTGAGTCTGGTCGGATAACCGATTGCCTCCAAGGCTCCGCGTCAAGCGCGGAGCACAGAGAGCAGAACGCGTGAGAAACCGTGCTCCGCGCTTGACGCGGAGCTCTGCGGGCTAGACGATATCGTGAAAGAGATCGCGCCATTCGGGATTATCCTCTTCAATGAGCGCTATTTTCCATTCCCTGCGCCATTTCTTGAGTTTCCATTCTCTCGCTCTGGCGTCCTGGATATCATCATGGGCTTCAAACCAGACCAGCAGCGTGCAGTCATGGTCCTTTGAATAACCATCAATCAACTTACTGCGATGCTGATACGCGCGCTGGGCGAGGTTACTGGTGACACCGAGATAAGTCTTTCCGCGGCGGCAGTTGGCCATGAGATAGACGTAGCCGGGTCTGGTCATCTCTCAAGCATGCCGCTTGCCTCCAGGGCTCCGCGTCGAGCGCGGAGCACGTCACTTCTTGCCGCTGCGCACCACCTTGTCGCTGGTCTTGTGCTTCTCAAGCTCTGCCGGATCAAACCAGACCGGCTTCAGCTTCTTGTCGACAAACAGCTGCATCTGGTCGGTATAATGTTTCGAGTCCGGGCGCGTGGTTGCCGAACCGAAGGGCTGGATCGAGCGGGAGTGGACCTTGCCGTCCTTGTCCCACTCCATAAACATGATGAAACTGTCGCCGTGGCGCACGCTGAGCCGGCCGTCCTCGTCGACGTCCCAGAGCGTTGAGGCGCGGATCGTGTCGTTGCCTCCGTCGACGGGCAGATCGACATCGCCCTGCCGCATCCGCAGCACGGACAACATCGGCGGGTCGATCCGGTCGAAATATTTGGTCAGATGATCCACCGTCTCTGCCAGTATCGTGCGCGGGTCGGGCATTTTGTCCCGATTATAGTGCGACTTGTTGGCCGGGCGCAGCACCATCAGCGCCAGCGCGTCCGCCGCCCCCTTGCCGTCGAGATTCCAGTCCCAGTCGGCGAGCAATTTCTGGGCCTTGAGCAGTTTCGCGCTATCCTTCAGGTCGAGGGCGGCGATCCGGTCGAGCCAGTCCTTGGCATAGCCCGCTTTCTCGTAGCCGGTGTCATATTTGATCGCCCACAATTCCTCGTCGGTGATCGTGCCATCATCGCTGGCCTTTTCCAGCAGGGCGATCGCGCGGCGCGAGCGGTTGGTCTGGTCATCCTCGATGCCGAGCAGCGGCGAGAAATTGTCCGGCTTGAGCTCGTCGCCCGGACCGGCGGCGATATAGGGCGTATTGTTGGCATTCATGACATAGCCGGAGGCGGGATTGACCAGAGCCGGTACGCGAGTGAACGGCAGGGTTTTCTGCCAGAGTGCAGCCGAGCTGTCGCCGGGCAGGACCCTGCGCCAGTCATAGCCTTCCGGCCGGTCGGGGAACATCGCGTTATAGTAGAGGCCGATATTGCCCTGGGCATCGGCGTAGATGAAATTGGTCGCAGGCACGCCCTGCCCCGCCATAGCCGCCTGCCATTCGTCGAAATTCCTTGCCTTGTTGATCCGGTAATATTGGGTCAGCATGTCGACCTCGTCGATCCCGGCATAGCGGATGGCATAAGCACCGCTGTCGTTGATGATCACCGGACCGTGGATCGATCGATAGGCGATCTGCGGATAGGGAATGACAAAAGGGCCGAACTTGATCTTTAGCCAGACGCGCTTTCGTTCCAGCGGCTTCCACTGGCCGTCGAAGCGATAGGCATCCTTCCTGTCGTTCAGGGTCAGCTTGTAGATATCGATCAGGTCGGGCCGGTTGACCGTGTTGGTCCAGCCGAGATATTTGTTGTGGCCAAGGAAGGGAAAGGGTGAGCCCGGGAAATTGGCACCGGCGAAATCCCAGCCCTCGTCGCTGTGCACGACCAGCTCGTACCAGGCGACATTGCCGCGCAGCGGCTGATGGGAATTGGAGATCAGGCGGGTCTTGCCTTCGGGAGACAATTCGGGCGCCAGGGCAAAGGCGTTGGAGCCATTTTCATCCGGATCGGGACCGACCGGTGTGACCCGCTCGTCCTCGATCATCTTGTCCGGGCTGAGCGGATGGACGGACTTTTTCTCTGCCGCGCTGGACAGGCGCGGGCCGCCTTCGCGCGGCAGCGGCTTGTTCTGCACCAGCGCCTCGACCGGATTGTTGAGACCGAAGAAAAAGGGCGAGCGCAGCACAAAGCCGGCGGCGATATCCTGGCCATTGACCGGGAACAGTTTCTGCAGCTTGACCTCTTCCGGATGGTCGGCGGCATAAGCGTTGAGGCCGGAGGCATAGCCGTCGAGCAACGCGCGGACATCTACGGGCAGATCGTCATATTTGCGGGAGACCGTACCCCGCACGTCCAGCAGAGCGGCGATATAGTCGATCGGCGCGCTCTCCGCGCCGTTCAGGGTGGCCATGCGGCCCCGGGTCATCGCGGTGACTTCCTGCAGAGTGGAAAAATCATCCTCCGAATGGGCATAGGCCACACCATAGGCGACGTCGGGATCGGTCTTGCCGAAAATATGCGGCACGCCGAATTCGTCGCGGACGATGCGCGCTTCATAGCTGCCGTCCGGGGGCGGAGCGGATTCACTGATGCTCAGGGGCTCCCAGACCATCAGGCCAAGGGCGATCAACGCAACAAGGATGACCAGCCCGATGCCCGCGCGCTTAAGTGTTTTCACGTATATTTTCCTCTCGGGCAGCAAATTATGCTGGATGCACTTTTACTCTGCGACGGGCTTACCATATAAATTCAAAGGAAAAAGTCCTCAATATGGTTGTGTTGTACAACTGCAACACCATATTCAGGGCAAGACATTGAGATTGAACAGGATGAACCGATGAACCTTGAAAAATTCACCGACCGCGCCAAGGGATTTTTGCAATCCGCCCAGACCGTCGCCATCCGGATGAGCCACCAGCAGATCACCCCGGCGCATCTCGCCAAGGCGCTGCTCGAGGACGATCAGGGCATGGCAGCGGGCCTGATCACCAAGGCCGGCGGGGATGCCAAGAAGGCGCATCAGGAAATCGACGCGGTACTGGCCAAGATTCCGGCGGTTTCGGGCGGCGGAGCCCAGCAGACGCCCGGACTGAACAATGATGCCGTGCGGCTGCTCGATCAGGCAGAGCAGATCGCGGACAAGGCCGGCGACAGCTATGTCACGGTGGAACGGCTGCTGCTCGCGCTGTTGCTCGCCAAGGACACGGCAGCCGGCAAGGCACTGCAAGCGTCCGGCCTGACCGCGGAAGCGCTGAACAGCGCGATCAACGAATTGCGCGGCGGCCGCTCGGCGGACAGTGCCTCGGCCGAGGAAAGCTATGAAGCGATGAAGAAATATACCCGCGACCTGACCCAGGCGGCGCGCGACGGCAAGCTCGACCCGGTGATCGGTCGCGACGAGGAAATACGCCGGACGATCCAGATTCTGGCGCGGCGGACCAAGAACAACCCGGTGCTGATCGGTGAGCCAGGCGTCGGCAAGACCGCGATTGCGGAAGGGATGGCACTGCGCATTGCCAATGGCGATGTCCCCGACAGCCTGAAGGACCGCCGGTTGATGGCGCTCGATATGGGCGCACTGATCGCCGGCGCCAAATATCGCGGCGAGTTCGAGGAACGGCTGAAGAGCGTGCTCGATGAAGTGCGCGGGGCCGAAGGCGAGATCATCCTGTTCATCGACGAGATGCATACGCTGATCGGTGCGGGTGCGTCGGAGGGATCGATGGATGCCTCCAACCTGCTGAAACCGGCGCTGGCACGCGGCGAGCTGCATTGTATCGGTGCGACCACGCTCAACGAATATCAGAAATATGTCGAGAAGGACGCGGCGCTGCAGCGGCGGTTCCAGCCGGTGTTCATCGGCGAGCCGACGGTCGAGGACACGATCTCGATCCTGCGCGGACTGAAGGAAAAATATGAACTGCATCATGGCGTGCGGATCACCGACGGCGCGATTGTCGCCGCCGCGACCCTGTCCAACCGCTATATTTCCGACCGGTTTCTGCCCGACAAGGCGATCGACCTGATGGACGAGGCGGCGTCACGAATCCGCATGGAAGTGGAATCGAAACCGGAAGAAATCGAGACGCTCGACCGGCGGATCATCCAGCTGAAGATCGAGCGCGAGGCGCTGTCCAGAGAAAGCGACGATGCGTCCAAGGGGCGGCTGGAAACGCTCGAAAAGGAACTGGCCGAGCTCGAGCAGGAAAGCACCGAGCTGACCACCCGCTGGCAGGGCGAGAAGGACAAGATTCACGCCGAATCCCGGCTCAAGGAGGAACTGGATCAGGCGCGGATCGAGCTGGAGCAGGCCGAACGGGCGGGCGACCTCGCCAAGGCCGGGGAGCTGAGCTACGGCACCATTCCCAATCTGGTCAAGGCGCTCGAAGAAGCCGCCGGAGCGACAGAAGGCGCAATGCTGCGCGAGGAAGTGATGCCGGAAGACATTGCCGCTGTCGTATCCAAATGGACCGGCATCCCGATCGACAAGATGCTCGAGGGCGAGCGCGAGAAGCTGCTGGCAATGGAAGAACTGATCGGCAACCGGGTGATCGGCCAGGAAGATGCGGTCAAGGCGGTATCCGCCGCGGTCCGCCGCAGCCGCGCGGGCCTGCAGGATCCCAATAGACCGCTGGGCAGCTTCCTGTTCCTCGGCCCCACCGGCGTCGGCAAGACCGAGCTGACCAAGGCACTGGCCGGGTTCCTGTTCGATGATGACCAGGCGATGGTCCGCATCGACATGTCCGAATTCATGGAAAAGCACAGCGTCTCGCGCCTGATCGGCGCTCCTCCCGGCTATGTCGGCTATGACGAGGGCGGCGTGCTGACCGAAGCGGTGCGCAGGCGGCCCTATCAGGTGATCCTGTTCGACGAGGTCGAAAAGGCGCATGGCGACGTGTTCAACGTGCTGCTGCAGGTGCTGGACGACGGACGCCTGACCGATGGTCATGGCCGGGTCGTGGATTTCTCCAACACGCTGATCATCCTGACCTCCAATCTCGGTAGCCAGTATATGGCGAACATGAAGGATGACGAGACGGTCAAGGATGTCGAACCGCAGGTGATGGATGTGGTGCGGGCGCATTTCCGGCCCGAATTCCTCAACCGGCTTGACGAGATCATCCTGTTCCACCGCCTCGGCGAGCAGCATATGGCACCGATTGTCGACCTGCAGGTGCTAAGGGTGCAGAAACTGCTCAAGGACCGCAAGATCGAGCTGGATCTCACCGATGCCGCCCGGCGCTGGCTGGGGCGGGTCGGCTATGACCCGGTCTATGGCGCCCGGCCGCTGAAACGCGCGATCCAGAAATATCTGCAGGATCCGCTGGCGGAGCTGATCCTGCGCGGCGAAGTGCCAGATGGCAGCACGGTCAGGATTGATGAGGGCGACGGGGCGTTGAAGATGGAAACTGCATGACAAGACCCGGATGACCATTCATATTCCGGGCATGATAAAATCAATGCCCATGTCCCGGAGATCCTTCATCGGCGGTACTGCTGTTTCGGCCCTAGCCGCCAGCGACGGAATCGCTGTCGCCCGAACCGTTAACAGCAGTATTCGCCCTGCGCCAGTCATTGACGGATTGAGCTTTCTTCCCGACAATCTGGAAGAAGTTCGCCAGGCTGGTCTGACTGCGATGATCTGCGATGTTTCACAAGTGGAAGAAGTTCGGGATTCCGACGGCACCCCCCGGTACCAGCGGAATTTTGGCGTGAATGACGAAGCACTGGACGCTGCCATCAGCAGAATCGACAATAGCGATCAAATCTTCATTGCCAAAAGAGGCAGTGAGATCGGAACAAGAGCGGGCTGCGCCGCGTTTTTGCAATTCCAGTCGTGCGAAACCATTGGCGACGATCTTCGCCGAATTGAATATTTTCATACGAAGGGGCTGCGCATCCTGCAGCTGACGCATCACAACAACAATCTGTGCGCGGGCGGAGCGATCGAGCCGGAGCCAAGCGGACTGACGCCACTCGGGCGGGAAGGAATTGCGGAAATGAACCGGGTGGGATTGCTGCCCGACGTCGCGCATGGATCGGCGCCCACCATTGTCGAAGCCGCACAAGCGAGCCGCTCGCCGCTGGTCTATTCCCACGGTGCGTGCCGCGCTATTGTCGATCATCCCCGCTGTATCAACGATGACGGAATCCGGGCTATCGCTGATACCGGCGGTGTCATCGGCATTTTCATGATGAGTTTCTGGCTGACCACCGATCCGGAGCCCAGTATCGATCATCTAATCGCGCATATCCGGCACGTGATAGATATCGGCGGGATGGATGCTGTCGGCATTGCCAATGACTTCCCAATGGCGGGCCAGGAAAATCTGCGAAAATTGAACAATGATAATGCCGAAGGGGTCAAAGAATATCTCGGCTGGTGGCAGGCGATGCGCAAATTGGGCGTTCCCGGATATGAACAGGATCCGCAGCATGTAGTCATTCCGCAGCTCAACAATCTATCCCGCCTGACCACCATCCGTGAAGCATTGATCGAGGCGGGCTTCAGCCATTCGGAGGTGACCAAAATCATGGGCGGGAACTGGAGAAGGGTTCTTGTCGACGTCTTGGGCTAGAGCGAAACGGTTGATGGAATGATTCTCCCTATTGTGCGGCGATTCATTTCCCCGCATTATGGACGTTATGGCGAGCACCGCAGAAATCACCAGAAACGCCGAGTTTCTAGCCCATCGTTATGATGCAAGCACCCGGTCGTTCCAGTTTGTCGCATTGAACCGGGAACAGCATCGGCGATCCACCTTCCTGACCGACGAATATATCCCAGGAGATTCGGAGCGGATCATGGTCCCCGCACAAGATGTGGTCGATGACCAGACCCCCGTCGCACCGATACATTTTATTTTCCATTCCGCGTTTGCATGTTCCACGATGTTGGCGCGGGCCCTCGATATCGAAGGTATTTCGATGGGATTGAAGGAGCCAATCGTCCTGAACGATCTGGTCGGCATGAAACGAGGCGGCATTGCCCCTGCGAAGCTGCTGGCCGCTCTGGGCCAGGCGGTCAGGCTTCTGGCTCGCCCCTTCTCAGAAGGCGAGACGGTGGTGGTAAAGCCGTCCAATATTGTCAACGGTCTGGCAGCATCGATACTGGATTTGCGACCCGAGTCCAAAGCGTTGCTGTTGCACGCTCCGCTAAAAACCTATCTGCAGTCCCTCGCGGCGAAAAACATGTGGGGCAGGATCTGGGCCCGGGAAACCGCGATCGGAATCATGCAGGAAAACGGCATGATTGGGGGCTTTGCCTCCGCAGACCTGCTGCGGCTGACCGACATTCAAGTCGCCGCAGTGGCCTGGCTCAGCGAGCAAGACCGGTTTGCGAAAATTGTCCATGACTATGGCAGCGATCGCATCCGTACCCTCAACAGCGAGACATTCCTCGCCCATAAGCAGGACACGGTTGCTAGTCTTGCCACATTGTTCCAGCTCGATCTGAGCAATGGCCGGATCGCCAACATCCTGGACGGCCCCGCCTTTACTGAGCATTCCAAGGATTTTTCAACCTTCGATGCCACGCAGCGTTCGGATCAGCATGCCAGCACCGGAAATGTGCACGGCGAGGAAATAGACATGGTGGTGCAATGGGCAGCCGCCGTCGCACAGAGTCAGAATATTCCGCTCGTGCTCGGATCGCCCCTGCTTTCGCCAGAAAACCAAGGGCCGCTATCAAGATGACCTCCGATTCAAAACCCACCTTCCGGATAAACCCGGATCTGGACCGCCCTACCCTGGCGAGACAATTCAGGGATCAGGGCCGGCTACAGATACGCAATGCGCTGGATAGCGGTACTGCCGAATATTTCCGTTCGGTTCTTCAGAACAGGACGAACTGGGGCTTGGCCTGGCAGATTGGGGCGGAGGGGCCTCGCGCGCTTCGCTTTACCGAGGCCCAGGCGCTTTCCGAAGACGAGCGGCGCATTTTGAAACGAAAGGCCGGCGAAGCCGTCGGTCGGGGTGAATATGGTTTTGTCTATGACCAATATGCCATGCTCGACGCCTATCTCGAGCGATGGGAACCGGATCATCCGCTAAATCGCCTGCTCGAACATCTCAACGACCAGCCGTTTCTGAATTTGCTTCGGGAGGTTTCAGGCATCCGATCGATTATAAAGGCGGAGGCCCAGGCCACGAGGTTCGGGCCTGAACATTTTTTGACCGAACATGATGACCTTCACCCGAGGGACGCGCGGCGGGTTGCCTATGTTCTCAATCTGACCATTCCGGACTGGAAGTCGGAATGGGGAGGATATCTGAATTTCTTCGACCAGCATGGGAATATCGAGTCAGGGTTCAGACCCATCTTCAACAGCCTGAACCTGTTCCTCGTGCCGCAACGGCATTCGGTATCCTATGTCGCCCCCTTTGCCCCGAGCGGGCGCTACGCCATCACCGGATGGGCGCTGGATTTCTGATCCCCGGCTGGGCAGCGAAGCGGAACCAGACAAAAAAAGGCGGGCCCGAAAGCCCGCCTTCTTTTTATCCGTTGGGATTGTATGCGACTAGAAGCGCAGACGAACACCGGTGTAATAGCGCCGACCGAAGACGTCATAAACGTCGGCAGCGGTATCGGAACCAGTTACGTTGCCAGTTACACCGCTCAAGATATTCGGTGCGGACTGGTCGAGAAGATTGTCTACGCCAAAGTAGAATTCAAACTTCTCGGAAACGTAGAACGACGTGTTCATGTCCAGCAGGAAGTAAGCTGGTACCGAATAGGCCTTTGGTCCGTCGAACTGATCATCGACATAGGACTTGCCGATGAAAGTACCGGTGAAGCCGACCTTGAAGTCATCGTTCGAGTAGCTTGCGTGCGCCGTGAAACGATCCTTCGCGTTGCCGATTTCGCCAGCAGAAGGATCTGCATCAGCGGTAGGCAGAGAGTAGAAGTCGTTCTTGATCACGTGCGTATATGCGCCGTAGAGTGAGAGACGATCACCACCCGTCAGACCAAGCGGAGTGCTCCAACTCGCAGTAACGTCAACACCCGAGGTTTTCAGAACAGCTGCGTTGACCGACAGTGAGTTTACCAAATCAATGGAACCCGCGCTGTTAACAGCGGTCTGCGTAGGCCGACGAGTGATCAGATCACAGAAGGTTTGATTTCCTTCGGCATAGCACTGTTGCAGAGTGAACTGACGCGGGAAGCCGGAAATAACATCTTCGATTTTGATGTTATAGTAATCGGCCGTAATCGTCAGATTACCCAGCGCCGAGATCGAACGTGGCGTGATCACAGCACCAACAGTCCAGGAGTCAGCGGTTTCTTCAAACAGGTTGGGGTTTCCGCCGTTGAAGCCGGAGATTCCCTGGATGTCGCCCTGGTTGAGAGTGAAGACACCATTTGCAGCGATATTCGCAGCAACACCTGCGTCAGCACGGCAATTGTCACCAGTTGCGCCGCCACCGGTTGCACCAATGCCTTCGCAAGGATCCTGCAAGCCGGACGGGAAGGTCTGCGAAAGCCCCGCAAACAGCTCACCAATATTCGGAGCGCGTACGGCCCGAGCATAGGTGCCGCGGAAGCTCAGGTCTTCAATCGGCTTCCATGTAGCGGTACCATTGTAGCTCACAACCGAACCCACGGTGGAGTAATCGGAAATGCGAACAGCACCGCCAACTTCCAGCAACTGGAAAAATGGAGTGTCAGCCAGAAGCGGGACCTTCAATTCGGCGAACGCTTCCTTAACGTTGAAGCCGCCGCTGGTGTCTGGCAGAACGTTACCAGCATTCAGGCCCTGGTTCGTCAGAGCGTCATTGTCCGAGAAAGACGATTCTTTCCGATATTCGACGCCGAGCGCGATGCCAACCGGACCAGCAGGCAGATCAAACAGGCTACCAGAGATATTGCCCTGAACAACCTGCTGTTTCAGACCGGTCTGATAGGTGCCTTGAGCCTGGATATAGTTGACCGCTTCAGGCGAAATTGCGCCAAAGCCAAAGATATTGGCAGGATTACAGCCATTAGCGCGAGCTTCGACACTGATACAAATTGCGTCAGTCGTTGAACCGTTCCCATTTACGTCATTAACGTCCTGCATGACAGCAAGCGCGTCACGGAAGTTAACGACATTGACCTGGCCAGAAGAAACCTGGTTTTCGTTAACCTGACCGTAGTTGTAGCTAACGTCCCAGCGGAAACGATCGTCAAACAGGTTGCCGTCGAAGCCAACTACGAAACGATAGAAATCGCGTTCGGTGCGGCCGGAACGGGGACCGAATTCTGCAAGACGGCGGGCAAAGCCGATGTCACGCAGGCCATCACCGTTGGAATCGGTAGCGGCATTCAAGATTTCGGTCGGCACGAAAGGATTGGCTACAATGGTATTGGTGCCAGGCAGGTAGTTTTCGATATTATAGCCACCACCCGACGGGAAAATGCCGTTGGAACCGCCTGATTCCAGTGGAAATGGCTCGATGATCCGCGAAGAAGACGTCTTGTTGAACGTACCTTCGAAGAAAAAGTTCACACTGTCGCTGAGCGCATAGCTGCCCGTGGCAGCGAACAGGTAACGCTGGACTGGAACGGCAAGTGTACGGAAATTCTGACGGTTGAAGCCGTCGGGACCAATCGTTCCGTTACCGTTTGTCGAGAAGCCTGCCTGCAGGTTGCCATTTTTATCATAGGTGTATGTACCTCCAGCCGTGATGAAACGACCCTGCGGAGGGAAGCTGGAGAGATATGGCTCGGTCGGCACACCAAATTCGCCGCCAAAGTAGATCGAATCGAGGTCGTCAACCCGTGTGTTGGCGCGCTGGTTAGACCGCAGACCTTCTTCGTTGGAATAGCCGAAGTGGACCATGATGTTGCCGTCGCCGTCGGCGAAGTTAGCGCCCGTGGTCACGTTCATCTGGTAGCGGGCGTCGTCACCCTGTTCTGTAATACCATATTGGGCATTCGCTTCAATGCCTTCAAAGTTGGTCTTGTAAACGAAGTTAACAACACCAGCGACAGCGTCGGAACCGTAGAGCGACGAGGCGCCACCGGTCAGAACGTCGACGCGTTCAATGAACTGGGTCGGGATCACGTTGAGATCGACGGTTGCCGAACCAGCGAGCGATGCAACGACGCGGCGGCCGTTGACCAGAACCAGCGTCCGGTCGGAACCGAGGTCGCGAAGATCGACCGTTGCAACACCGGTGCCTGAAGTCAGGAACGCAGAGTTGGTACGGCTAAGACCCGGCGTACCGAAAACAGGATTTTCAAGCAGCAGTTCCTGAACATTGGTAACACCGGAATCATCGATCGACTCAGCGGATACGATCTGCAGCGGAGCAGCAGATTCAACGGTTGGCGATGCGATGCGCGAACCTGTAACAACGATGAGATCCCCTGGCGTTTCGCATTTTTCGGTTGCCGGATCGCAATCATCCTTTTGCGCGAAGGCGGGCGCCGAAACCATTGCCAGTCCCAGCACCATCGGCGCAACTGTCGCCTTTAGGTTTGTAAATTTTTTCATTATATTCCAGTCCCTTATTCTGGAGAAACAAACCACCATGGCCTGTCCCGGTTGTTGGTCGACGGCAGTCCATACGCCCCAAACGCAATAACTTTTCCGTCGAATTGGTCTTCCGATGCAGCATCGACGCCCGTTCTGTAAAGCTTCTGTTCAGGCAGGGCTGTGGATTTTGTAGACAATGTAACTATTTTGCCACAGTTTCGGAGTAGCCTCGAAAGCCATTCATGCCATATTATCGGTTGTAGATTTTCGTGCCCCTGTTTAACCTAATTTCCACATGGGCGGTACCGGCCGCTTTCATAGGTCAACAGAACAGGATGAAGATTGTCATGAACCACATTATCGGCAAAACGGTTTTGGCCTGCAGCGCTGCCTTGCTGGCGTCGTCACCGTCGCTGGCAAAAGACGATGACATGCCGCCGCCAGCCATTTTCCAGGATGTTGTCAATTGCAAGACTATCGCTGATCCGACAGCCCGCCTGAGCTGTTATGACGAGAAGGTCGCCACTCTGGCGGCCGCCCAGGAGAGCCGGCAAGTGGTGATCGCTGACCGTGAGAACATCAGGGAAGCGCGCCGCGGGCTGTTCGGATTCTCACTGCCCAAAATCCGGCTGTTCGGCGCCGGATCGGATGATGAGGCGGAAGAAGAGCGGTTCAAGCAGCTGGAAACAACCATCACCTCCGCTCAAGAATATGGTTATGGTAAATGGATGTTTACCTTGGCAGAGGGCGGCACCTGGCAGCAGACTGACAGTATCAGGATGAACCGGGACCCAAGTCCCGGAGACACGATCTTGATCAAGACAGCAGCGATGGGCAGCTATCTTGCCGCCGTCAATGGCCAGCGCGCCATCCGGGTAAAACGCGTAAAATGATCCGGATGTTACCCTCGGCGATTATCGATTTGACCTAATCCATTGGCCCGGTCAGCAGGATCGGGTCGATGCGGGCGTCGTTCCATTTCATCGACCAGTGCAGATGCGGGCCGGTGGCGCTGCCGGTTGAGCCGATCCGGCCGATCGGTTCGCCGCGCTTCACTTGCTGTCCCTCGTGGACCAGGATTTCCGAGCTGTGCAGAAAGGCGCTGTTCAGGCCCATGCCATGGTCGATCATCAGCAGATTGCCCTCCAGCGTGAACGGGCTGGACGCGGCCAGCGTGACCACACCGTCGGCGGGCGCGACATAATAGGTGCCTTCGCCAGCGGCGATATCGATGCCGCTGTGATAGCTGCCCGGGTCGCCATTATAGATGCGCTGTGATCCGAACTGGCCGGAAATCCGGCCTTTCGCTGGCCAGATGAAGTGCTGGCGCCAGCCCTTGCTGCCGCTGTGGACGGCGCGGGCGGCGCCGATTTGCTCAAGCTCGGGACCGCGCCGCGCCATGAACGCCGCGCTGCGGGTGGTGGCACGGCGGTTGATGCTGACATGTTCGATCTGCCATTTGCGCGGCGCGATATTGATGAACTTGCGCACCGTCTGGCCATTGTCGAGCGTCGCCACCAGATTGGCGGCCTGCCCCGCATCGCGGTTGAAGGCGATGATGAACTTGCCGTCCTCGTCGACCGGGATCGGCTGGCCCTCGAAGATCAGGCTGCGGGTGCCGGCCGGCGCATCGCCGATCATCACCCCGCCCTGGATTGCCTCGCCGGTGAAGCCGAATTTTACCGCTTCGCGAAAGGCAGACTGTTCGGCGTCGCCGCCTTCGGCATAAGCAGTCGCAGTCGGAGCGGCAGCGGCGGAGACGGCCAACAGGGCCAGAATGGTTCTGGACCGCCGGATCACTGTTCGCCTTCGGGCAGATGCGCGTGCGCGGAAATCTGGGCGGTGGCATAGGGTTCCTGTTTCTCGACGCTCCAGTAGCGGAGTTCATCGAGCGGAATCGCCTCGCCGGTCACCGCGCACAGCACATGGTCGCCGGCGGTCAGCGGCCGGAAGCCGTTCGGCATATAGTGCAGCTTGGCTACCTTGTTGCGATTGGACATTAACATGGGACGCTTTTACTCCTTCAAGCCTTTACCTGCGATTTACCGGGCCGTGAAATCTTGTCCGACCCAATATATTGCGGATTTCCCTAGAATAAATCCTGCTGCCTGTCATCCGCCGGTTTTTTGTCGCGGCTCGACGGGCTTTTCGGCGCGTCCCGGGCGATGGTGCGCGTTTCGGTGACCTGCGCGCCGATCGTGCCGTCGGCGAAATGCAGATTGAGGCTGCCGGCGGCGGCAGCGGCCTTGCGGCTGCCGACCAGCGTCCCGTCGGCGGCGGACACCCGGGCATAGCCGCGCTTGAGCGGGCCGTCGGGCGAGACCTGCTGCGCCAGTCGCCACAGCGCGTCGAGCCGCTGCTGCGCGTCGGCCAGTGGCCGCCGGACCAGCGATACCGGCAGGTCGAGCCGCCGGAACTGCTCCTGCGACCGGGTCAGCCGGTGGGTCAGGATCGAAGGCCGGAGGGCACCGGCGCTGCTGGCGAAACGGCTGCGGGCGTGGCCGATATTCTGGCTCATGCCATATTTCATCCGTTCGGAGACCTCGTCAACCCGCTGCTGGTGCGGACGCAGCAGATCAGCGAGCGCCGGCATCACCCGGCGCTGCGTCTCCAGCCGTTCCTGCGCCGTCAGCAGGCCGCGCTGCACCGCGCGGGCCATGCGCGACTTCGTCTCGCCGAGCGAGACCAGCCATTCGGTCCGCACCGGCACCGCCATTTCGGCGGCAGCGGTCGGGGTCGGCGCGCGCAGATCGGCGGCAAAATCGCATAGGGTCGTATCGGTTTCATGGCCGACCGCCGAGATCACGGGGATCGTGCAGGCCGCGACCGCCCGGACCACTTCCTCCTCGTTGAAGCTCCACAGATCCTCGACCGAGCCGCCGCCGCGAGCGACGATCACCAGATCGGGCCGCGCCACCGGGCCGCCCGGCTGGATATCGGAAAAGCCGCGAATGGCATGCGCGATCTGTTTCGCCGCGCCCTCGCCCTGCACCAGCACCGGCCAGACGATGACATGGCTGGGGAAGCGGTCCGCCAGCCGGTGGAGGATATCGCGGATCACCGAACCGGTCGGCGACGTGACCACGCCGATGGTCTTCGGCAGGAAGGGAATGCGCTTCTTACGCTGCTGGTCGAACAGGCCCTCGGCGAGCAGCTTGGCCTTGAGCTTCTCGAACAGCGCCATAAGCGCGCCCTCGCCGGCCAGCTCCATCTTGTCGATCACCACCTGATATTTCGAGCGGCCCGGATAGGTGGTGAGCTTGCCCGAGACCACGACCTCGATGCCATCCTCGGGACGGAACGGCAGCCGTCCGGCATTGCCCTTCCACATCACCCCGTCGATCACCGCCCGGTCATCCTTCAGCGCGAGATAGACATGGCCCGAGGCGGCGCGCTTGAAGCCCGAGATTTCGCCGCGAATCCGGACATAGCCGAAGCGATCCTCGACCACCCGCTTGAGCGCGCCGGAGATTTCCGAGACCGACAAAGGCGGGGCGTTGTCACCCTGCCCGCTCTCGGCTAGGAGCTTCGCGTCTAGTGAAAGGGAATCGTCCATGAATATCCTGTTGATCGGTTCGGGTGGCCGCGAACATGCCTTGGCGTGGAAGCTGGCGCAATCCCCTTCGCTCGAGAAACTCTATGCGACGCCGGGCAATCCCGGCATTGCCCAGCATGCCGAGTTGGTCACGCTCGACGTGACCGACCATGGCGAAGTGATCCTGTTCTGCGGCGAGAAGGACATCGATCTGGTCGTGGTCGGCCCGGAAGCGCCCTTGGTCGACGGGCTGGCCGAGAGCCTGCGCATCGCCGAAATTTTCGTCTTCGGTCCCGACAAGGCAGCAGCCCAGCTGGAAGGCTCGAAGGGCTTTACCAAGGATCTGTGCGCCCGCGCCGATATTCCCACCGCCGGCTATGTCCGGGCGACCAGTGCCGCCGATGCGTTGACCGCGCTCAACGATTTTGCCATTCCGGTGGTGATCAAGGCCGATGGCCTCGCCGCCGGCAAAGGTGTGATTATCGCCGAGACCCGAGAGGAAGCCGAAGCCGCGATCCGCGATATGTTTGACGGCAGCTTTGGCGAGGCCGGCGCCGCCGTGGTGATCGAGGAATTTCTGACCGGCGAGGAAGCGAGCTTCTTCGCGATCACCGACGGCGAGAATGTCGTCCCCTTCGGCACCGCCCAGGATCACAAGCGCGTCGGCGACGGCGATGTCGGACCCAACACCGGCGGCATGGGCGCCTATAGTCCTGCGCCGGTGCTGACCGAGGCACTGCAGCAGCGGGTGATGGACGAGATTATCCGCCCGACCGTCAAGACCATGGCCGCCGAGGGGATGCCCTATAGCGGGGTGCTGTTCGCCGGGCTGATGCTGACCGAGAGCGGGCCGCAGCTGATCGAATATAACGCCCGTTTCGGCGATCCCGAATGCCAGGTGCTGATGATGCGGCTGCAGGATGATCTCGCCAAGCTGATGATGCGCACCGCTCGCGGCGATCTTGCCCAGACCAGCGCCCCGGTCTTTGCCCCGGAAACCGCGCTGACCGTGGTGATGGCGGCGAAGGGCTATCCGGCGACCCCGGAAAAGGGCGGCCGGATCCGCAATCTGGCGCGGGCCGAGCGCGAGGGCGCGAAAATCTTCCATGCCGGCACGGCGGAAGTCGACGGCGCGCTGGTGGCCAGCGGCGGGCGGGTGCTCAATGTCACCGCGCTGGGAGCGAATGCGACCGAGGCGCAGGCCAGGGCCTATGCGGCAGTCGACCAGATCGAGTTCGAGAGCGGCTTTTGCCGGCGCGATATCGGCTGGCGCGAGGTGGCGCGGGAAGCGGGGGAATAGGTCACTCGGCCAGATTTTGCACGCCCAGCCGCTTGGCCGCCCATTTGATCGTCGGGCCCTGAATGATGCTGGACAGCAGCACGACGAAGAACACCACATTGAAGATCGTGAAGGCGCCCGGCACCCCGGCGACCATCGGGAAGGTGGCGAGAACGATCGGAACGGCACCGCGCAGCCCCGCCCAGGACACGAACAGTTTTGACCGCCAGCCGAATTTGCGGAAAGGCGCCAGACAGATAAAGACGCTGAGCGGGCGAGCGACGAACATCAGGATCACCGTGATCGACAGGCCCGGAATGATCACCGGGCCGAGGTTGGACGGCGTGACCAGCAGGCCGAGGGTGAAAAACATCACCACCTGCGACAGCCAGGCCATGCCATCCTGGAACTGGGAAACGGTTTCCCTTCCGGCATAGGTCCGGTTGCCGGCGACAATCCCCGCGATATAGCTGGCCAGAAAGCCGTTGCCGGCGAGCAGTTCCGCCAGACCGAAGGCAATCAGGGCAGCGGCAATCGAAATGACAAAGGCCAGTCCGCCCTGGCTGAACCCGCCGCGCTTCAGCAGTTCCGGCATGCCATAGCCGACGCCAACGCCGACGAGCGCGCCCATCGCCATCTGGATGACAAAATCGGGTGCCAGATCGAGCGGCGATGCGGACGGACTGGCGATCAAATAGAGCACCGCCCCGACCAGAAAAATCGCCATCGGATCATTGGACCCGGACTCGGTTTCGATCAGCGCCGGGACATCGCCGTGCAGATCAAGCCCGGTCGACCGCAGCACCGCAAATACCGCTGCGGCATCGGTCGAGGCGATGACCGCTCCCAGCAAGGCCCCCTGCAGCGGCCCGAAACCCAGTATGAAAATCGCGGCAAGCGTGACGATAGCGGCGCTGATCAACACTCCCACGGTAGCAAGCAGCAGGGCCGGCGCCGCCATCCGGCGCACATCGCGCCAGTCTGTGCCCATGCCGCCGGAAAACAGGATGAACAGCAGGCAGGCGATGCCGATCCCCTGGGTCAGCGCGAAATTCTCGAAATAATATCCGCCCGGCCCGTCAATACCGGCCAGCATGCCCAGCCCGAGAAATCCGATCAGCGCCGGAAACCCGAACCGGCTGGTCAGGGTTCCTGCCAGCACGGTGGTCAGCAGAATGACGCCCAGGATGAGCAGGGTCAGTTCGGTGTTCAGGACCATTATATATTCATATCCCGTCTTGGCGTTTCGTCGTCGGTCTCTAGATGCACTCGCGGCAAAATGTCGAGAGCGGTAACGGCTTGAGCAGCGTCGAAGCCGTCTTCCTTTTGCGAAGCGGCGGTGAACGGCAGCCGAACCGTTGATCGGAAAGGCGATGACAGGCAAACGGCTTTGCCAGCGACGGGCCCGGTGACGGGTGGAATGCCGGGGAGTGGCGGTGCGCGGAACCGCAGCGGTGTTTCAAAGTTCGTGAAAGTTCGGGCCAAGGAGCGGTATTGCGCGCTTATGAGGAGCGGACCGAAATGGACTCACGCGAAGCCACCAAGGGATTGTGCGGGCATTCGGCCTTTGTGGCTTTGTGTCCTTGTGCGAGTCCGGCCAGTTCCCGTTGCGCGGGATGCTTGACAATAAGCGCAGTTTTTATTTTCTGTAATCTTTGCCGCGAAGCCTCGGATTTCCATGGTTTTCGAGCTATCAGTTCGGCACCGAGTGTGACCTTTCAATGGATGCCCCAAAACCGTTCGGCATCAAGAAGCGGATAGCCGCCACCGCCTTATCTTCTTCAAATTGTCAAAGAGCCTGCCCTGCGGTTGTCGCGGGCTGGACGGCGATGATATGCGATTGAGATGGTTGTAGGACAGCGGTTTTTTGCCTTCTCCCGTGCGGGAGAAGGATACTAAGCCTTATTCGCGAAGCGAATTAGGCGCAGTTGGATGAGGGCGATCCGCTAGTGGGTTGCCGTGCAAAGATGGTTCAGTACACCCTCACCCAGCTCCGACTAGGCAGCAAGCTGCCAAGTCTGCACAACCCTCTCCCTTGAGGGAGAGGGGGAACCATCACTTTACCGGATCGCTCGCCAGCAAATCCGCCACCAGCAATGCGGTCCGCTTCGTCGCCTGCTGGAGGCTGTTCAGATCCATATCTTCATTGACGGTGTGCGCGCCGGTGCCCGAGACGCCCAGTCCGTCCATGCTGGCGACATAGGGGGCGACGAAGCTGATGTCTGCCGCGCCGCGGCTTTCCGGAGGAGAGGCCTGAGCGGGTTCGAGGCCGAGACGCGCGTGCACCGCGTTGAGGCGGTCGAGCAGCGCTTCATTCGCCTTGGTCAATTCCATCGCGGGATATCGATCCTCGAAGGTGATCGTCGCCTTGGTCAGCGGCAGGCTGTCCTCGACAATCCCGAGCATCAGCGTTTTTGCGGCGCGCAGTTGTGCGTCGTTCATGAAGCGCAGGCCTCCTGAAGCAATCGCGGTTTCGGCGATCACATTATCCTTGCCGCTGAGCGTGACCGCTCCGGCGCTGCCGACGGAGTCGATCGCCGAGCCTGCCGCGACCATGCCGGGATTGAAGGTCAATCCGAACGGCCCGCGTACCTCGCCGTAGAAGCGGTTCAATATGCGCGCCATTTCAAAAGCGGCACCGGCGCCACTGTCGTCGCTGAATATTCCCGAAGAGTGCGCGCGCTTTCCCGTTACCTCGAGTTTCCATTTCGAGAAGCCGCGTCGGCCAACCACCGCCCATTCGGGACTGCCCCCTTCAAAATTCAGCGCATAGTCAGCGGCCTTGCCAGCCGCGATCAAGTCCTTGCGGGCCTCGGCGAGCGGCGAACCGGTACTCTCCTCATCACCGGTGAAAAATATCGTCAGCTTGCCGCCCTTGATCGCGTCGGCATCAAGCAGGGCTCGCACGGCATAGATGACCACCGCATTTCCGCCCTTCATGTCAGAGACGCCCGGGCCCCGCAGCTTGTCGCCATCGCGCTCGAAGCGCTGGAACGGGCTGTCGGGTTCGAACACCGTGTCGAGATGGCCGATCAGCAAGAGGTCGGGGCCCTCGCCAAAATCCCGTTCTGCGACCAGATGACCGCCGCGCGCCATCGATTCCGGCATGTCGATCCAGCGCACCGCAAAACCCATTTCCTCCAGTTCGCGCCGGTAGATTTCGCCGACCTTGCGGACTCCTTTGGCATTGAGCGACCCGGAATTCTGGTTGACCGTTGTTTCGAGCAATTGCAGCTGCTCCGCACCATTGGCGGCGACGGCGTCAAGAATGGGCTTGTCACTTGCGCTGGCGCTCGTGATCGAGACCGTGATCGTGGCAAGCAGCAGGCAGGCGGACGTGGCGGCTTTCATTATCGCGAACATGGTGGAGGCCTTTTCTCTTTGGTCATGAATATTTATCATCGGCCCAGTCGGGGACCAGCAGCGGTCCGGACGCGGCGACAGGTTGATTATGGGCAGCGATTGCCGTCTGATTTTCGGCCAGCAAATTGTCTTCCCGCGTCTGCGTGATCGCTGTGCTGTCCACCGTCACGACAGCCGCCTTGTATGCCGGAACCGGGCGTAGCGGTTGAGCAGGTCGTTGATCAGCTGGTCGCGGGTAAAACCGGTCACATCGTGCGGGTGGTCGCCTTCGGAGGTCTGCGCCATCGCCCGGAAATGCTTCGGTTCCGATTCCCGGACCTTGCGGGTTTCTGCCCAGACGAAGCTGGGTAGCAGAAACGGCCGGCTGCGGATCGTGTACTGGAAGCTGCCGCGCTCGCCATGGGGAACGGTGAGATGGATGCAGTCCGCATCCTCGGCCAGTTCGGGCGAAAAGCCGCTGTCTTGCATCTCCTTTGAAAAGGCCTCGAGAGCGGGCCGCGCGGTCGCCGCAATGAAACTCTCGATATCGGACCTGCCGAAATGATGCACGACCGAGGTAAGCCGCTGTTGCCAGCTCAGCTCCGGCTCGGGCGGGGCGGGTTCCGCCATCGACAGGTCGGCCGAACCGCCCCGCCGCTCCGCCTGCAAGGCCCGGAACAGGCCGTAGCAGATGAAGACCATGATCACGGTGAACGGCAGCGCGCTGGTGATGACGGCCGCCTGCAGCGCTTCCAGTCCGCCGGCGACCAGCAGCACGGCGGCGATGACCCCGGCGCAAATGGCCCAGAAAATCCGTTGCCATACCGGCGGATTTTCCGCTCCGCCGGAGGTGATCATGTCGATCACCAGCGCACCGGAGTCGGCCGAGGTAATGAAAAAGGTGATCACCAGCAAGGTCGCGATAAACGAGGTGATCGTGGCGAAAGGAAGCGCCGCAAGCGTCTCGAACAGCGCCACGGGCAGATTGTTCGCCACGGTTTGCGCGATCGGCGCAGCGCCGGTCATGTCGAGATCGATGGCGGTGTTGCCGAAAACCGTCATCCACAGGAAAGTGAACAGCACCGGCACCAGCAGGACGCCGCCGACAAATTCGCGAATGGTTCGCCCGCGCGAGATCCGGGCGATGAACATGCCGACAAACGGCGACCAGGCGACCCACCAGCCCCAGTAGAACAGCGTCCAGTCGGCCAGCCACGGATTGGGTTCATAGGCGTACATGCGAAAGGTGCGGGAGACGACGGAGCCGAGATAGGTTCCGACATTCTGGACGAATGCTTGGAGCAGGAACACGGTGGAGCCGGCGACCAGCACGAAGCCGAGCAGCAGGATGGCCAATATGATGTTGAGTTCCGAGAGGCGCTTCACGCCGCGGTCGAGCCCGAGAAACACCGACAGGGTGGCCAGCAAGGTGATCGACGCGATCAGCACCAGCTGCACCGTCGTGTCGACCGGTAGGCCGAACAGATAGCTGAACCCCGCATTCACCTGCAGCACGCCCAGGCCCAGCGAGGTTGCCACCCCGAACATCGTGCCGAGCACCGCAAAAATATCGATTGCATGCCCGATCGGGCCGTAGATGCGCTTGCCGATCAGCGGATAGAGCGCCGAACGGATGGTCAGCGGCAGGCCGCGGCGGAAGGAGAAATAGGCCAGCGACAGGCCGACGACGATGTAGATCGCCCAGGCATGCAGGCCCCAGTGGAAGAAGGTCAGCGTCATCGCCTGGCGCGCTGCGTCAGCGGTGCCGCCCTCGCCCACCGGCGGGCTGGCATAATGCTGGATGGGTTCGGCGACGCCGAAGAAGACCAGGCCGATGCCCATGCCGGCGCTGAACAGCATCGCGAACCAGGAGATATAGCTATAGTCCGGCTCGCTGTCGTCCGGGCCCAGCTTGATGTCGCCGTGCCGGCTGAGCATCAGATAGATGACAAACAGCAGAAAGCCGGCCACCGACGCGACATAGAGCCAGCCGAAATCCCGGACCACGACCGCCTGTATCTGACCGAAAACCAGACCCGACTGCTGCGGCAGCAGGGCCCCGTACAGGGCAAACGCCAGAATCAGCCCCGCCGACACGAAAAATACCGGCGGATTGACTTTTATGCGGGCGCTGTCCTCGGCCGCGGCGGCCTCCGTCAGAACGGGATCGGACAATAGAAACTCCTGTTATTTACGTTTTCGGCGGTATGACAGAAACGCAGGGGAGCGCAACCGCTGGTCAAAAACGGGGACAAGCGGTCAGAAGATGAGCGGGGTGGCACCTTGGTCGGTGTCCGGTGCGCCTCCCATCCAGATCATCATTGTGACACGTTCGCCGCCGCCAGCTGCAAATCCCTGACAAATTTCGCATATTCCACCTGCCGCCCCTGCTCGTCCGGAATGCGCAGCAGATAGGAGGGGTGCACCGTCACCAGCAGCGAGCGTCCCGCCGGGCCCGGGAGGATTTCGCCGCGGTGGCGAGCGATCTTCACCGGCTGGCCAGTCAGGCTGCGGGCAGCGGTGGCGCCGAGGGCGAGGATCAGGCGGGGGTTGACCAGGCGAATCTCCTGCTCGACCCACCAGCGGTAATAGGCGATCTCTCCAGCATTGGGCGTCTCGTGGATGCGGCGCTTGCCGCGCGGGGTATATTTGAAGCGCTTGACCGCGTTGGTCAGGAAGGTCTCCTGCCGGTCCAGCCCGGCCTGTGCGAGGGCGCGATCGAGCAGCTGGCCAGCGGGGCCGACGAAGGGCCTACCCTGGCGGTCTTCCTGGTCGCCGGGCTGCTCGCCGATGATCATCAGCTCTGCCTGATCGGGGCCGGCGCCGCGCACCAGCGTGGGGGAGAATTTTTCCATTGGCGCGTCGGTCTGTCTTTCGAGCATCTTGTAGAGCTGGTCGAGTGATGTCGGCAGCTCTGCGGCGGTTTCCTTCGGCCGGTCGTGGATTGGGAGGGTTTCACCGGGCCGGGCCACCATCGCTGCGACCCGCGTTCCGGCCTGTTCGAGCAGCGCCGGGATCAGCTCCGCCTCGGGCAGATTCTTCCAGTATTTCATCGGCATTTCCGATTTCATCGCATTGATCTTCACCCGCGCCGGGTTGAAGATATGGGCGTAATAGGTGCGCCATTCGGCCTCGACCACATCCTCTTGCGGCACATCCTGCTTGCGGCCGCCGGGGCCGACCGCCAGCGCCTTGCCGTCCCAGGCGATGCTGGCGCCCGGGGTGACGATCAGCCAGTCCATGCCGGTGAAGCGGTTACGGAAGAAGGGCGCGACCGCGGCGGTGATATGATGGTCGGGCTCGAACCAGGCGACAAATTGCTCGCGCGCGCCGCTCTCGCCGATTTTGCGGAAGCGGACAAAGGCGTGCATCTTGTGGATATCGCGGCGGATCGCCTTGGCGTAGCTGTTGAGTTTCAACACATCCGGATCGGCGGGGTTGCGGTGCAGGCCGGGAACCGCCTGCGCGCGCCACAGGGTGCGGTAGGCGAGATCGAAGCGGTCGGGGTTGCGGTGCAGCAGGACGCTGTTGATCAGCGCGAGCAGGTCTTTCGCGATGCGGACCGGTCGCCGTGTTTGGTCAGCACCGCTGTCGGGCAGGCTGGCGGGCGGGGACAGGTTGAGTTCGCCGCCGTCAGGTCGGCCCTCGACCAGCCAGCTGACCGCCTCCGGCGCGATGCCGTGCTGCAGCAGCCGCCGCGCCGCGTCGCGCCAGTCCTCGCGATCGGTCTCGCCGGACAGGATGATGCGATAGTGATGGCGCCCGGATATCATGCGCGGGTGCCTAGGCGGGAAACAGGCTGAGCTGTTCGGGCGGCGGCTTCAGCCGGTCGTAGAGGCTGAGCGAATCCAGCTGCTTGCCCGGATGCCAGTCGAGCGCGGTGATGAAGGGCAGGATCTTGCGGACCGACTGGCAGATGCGTTCGAGATCGGCCAGCCGCAGGCCGGAAAAGCGGCGCGCCTGCAATATCTTGCCGACGCCCTTGCCGCCGAGACCGGGGATGCGGAGGAGTGTCTCTTTGTCGGCGCGGTTGATATCGACCGGGAAGCGGGCGCGGTTCTGCAGCGCCCAGGCAAGCTTCGGGTCGATGGTCAGGTCGAGCTGGCCGGCGGCGCCGCCCTGCATGATTTCCGCCACCGAGAAGCCGTAAAAGCGCAGCAGCCAGTCAGCCTGGTAGAGGCGATGCTCGCGCATCAGCGGCGGGGCCTGCAGCGGCAGGTTGCTGCTGGCGTCGGGGATCGGGCTGAAGGCGGAATAATAGACGCGCTTGAGGCCATAGCTGCCGTAGAGGCCGTTGCTGGTGGTCAGGATTTTCGCGTCGTCGGAGGCATCGGCACCGATGATCATCTGGGTGCTGTGGCCGCCGGGGGCGAATAACGGCGCCTTGCGGGACGTCTTGCGCTCCGCTTTCGCCTCGCGGACCTGCCTGCCGAGATTGTCCATCGTCTTGCGGATCAGCTTGCCATCCTTTTCCGGGGCCAGCCGGGTGATGGATTCGTCATCGGGCAGCTCGATATTGATCGACAGCCGGTCGGCGTGGAGCCCGGCGCGTTTCAGCAGATCGGGATCTGCCTCGGGGATGGTCTTGAGATGGATATAGCCGCCGAAGCGGTGGACGACCCGCAACCGGCGAGCGACCTCGACCAGCTGCTCCATCGTATAGTCGGGGCTGCGGATGATGCCGGAGGAGAGGAACAGGCCCTCGATATAGTTGCGCTTGTAGAAGTCGAGCGTGAGGTCGACGATTTCCTGCACGGTAAAGGCGGCGCGGCGGACATTGCTCGACGAGCGGTTGATGCAGTAGAGGCAGTCGAACATGCAATAGTTGGTCATCAGAATCTTGAGCAGCGAGATGCAGCGGCCGTCGGGGGCGTAGCTGTGGCAGATGCCCATGCCGCCGGTCGAGCCGATGCCGCCGGATTTGGCCGAGTTGCGCTTGACCGAACCGCTCGAGGCGCAGGATGCGTCATATTTGGCAGCGTCGGCGAGAATCGCCAGTTTTTCGGAGCGGTCGAGTTTGGACATCCGGCCACGCTATGACTTGTTCCTGTTTTGTTCAATAACCTATATTAGTGTGGCTGCTGTTTCCGCCGGTTTATTTCCCGCGGTAAGGGAAAGGGGTGCGATGACAGGGCTGGACATGGCCGGCCCTGTCACCGCCCTGTGCCGGCTACAGGCCCTGGCCGCCGGAGACCTCGATCCGCTGGGCATTGACCCAGCGGTTGCCGGGGGTCAGCAGGCTGGCGATCATCATGCCGATATCGTCTGGTACTCCCACACGGCCCAGAGCGGTGACCTCGGCCAGTTGGCGGTTGATTTCGGGATTGTCGCGGACCACGCCGCCGCCGAAATCGGTCTCGATCGCGCCCGGGGCAACGGTGTTGGCGGTGATGCCGCGCTCGCCGAATTCCTTGGCCATATAGCGGGTCATCACCTCGACCGCGCCCTTCATCACCGCATAGGCGGCATAGCCGGGCAGCGCCATGCGCGTCAGGCCCGACGAGATGTTCACGATCCGCCCGTTGTCGGCAATCATCGGCAGCAGCGTCTGGGTGAGGAAGAAGACGCCCTTGACGTGGACGTTCACCAGGCCATCGAACTGCGCCTCGGTGGTTTCCGCAAAGGGTGCATATTCGCCATGGCCGGCGTTGTTGACCAGATAGTCGATATCGTCCCTGCCCCACTCGTCGCGGATGGCAGCGGCCAGATCGTCGCGGAACTTGGCAAAGCTGGCGATATCGCCGGTATCGAGCGGCAGCGCGATCGCCTTGCCGCCTGCATTTGCTATCGTGGCCACGACCTCGTCGGCAGCAGCCTTGTTCGAATGATAGGTGAGGATGACACCGACGCCGGCTTGCGCGAGATGCTCGGCGGTGTTGCGGCCCAGCCCCCTGCTTCCTCCGGTGATCAATGCGAGTTTGGTGATTGGATCGGTCATGTTCAATTCCTTGTCCTGCCCGCGCCCTATTGCGGGGTTGGAAGCGATATAGCCATTCCGCACAGGCAAATAATCAGGCAAAACTTGACATCATTATTCAGTCACAGCAAACAATGGCCATGGACCGGCTGGACAGTATGCGGCTTTTCGTGCGCGTGATCGAGCGGCAGAGCTTTAGCGAGGCCGCGGCCGATCTGGCAATCCCGCGATCGACGGCATCGACGGCGATCCGCGCGCTGGAAAACCGGCTCGGCGTCGCTTTGCTGACGCGGACCACGCGGCATGTATCGGCGACGCTGGACGGCGAGGCCTATTACCGGCGCTGCGTCGATATCCTGGCCGAGGTGGAAGATGCCGAGACCGTCTTCCATACCAGGGAAGCGCAGGGTCTGCTGCGGATCGATGCCAACGCGTCCTTCGTGCGCCGGTTGCTGGCGCCGCAGCTGCCGAAACTGATGGAACAGCATCCGGACCTGAAGCTGCATATCGGGGCTGGCGACCGCTATGTCGATCTGGTCCGCGAGGGCGTCGACTGCGTGATCCGCGGCGGCGAGATTGACGACAGCGACATGATCGTCCGGCGGCTCGGGGTTCTGCGGGAAATCACCTGTGCGAGCCCGGCCTATCTGGCGAAGCACGGCATTCCCGAGACGCCCGACGATCTGGAGGGGCACCAGATGATCGGCTTTGTCTCCTCGCGCACGGCCGACGTGATGCCGCTGGAATTCACCCAGGCCGGGAAGCTCAGGGAAATCCGGCTGCCGGCGCGGGTGACAGTGAGCAATGCCGACACCATCCAGGCGATGGCGCTGCAGGGCTATGGCCTGGCGCAATCGCCCTATTACGGCTTTCGCGATCATATCGAATCCGGCACTCTGGTCGAGATACTGGCCGATTATCCGCCGGCGCCGCTGCCGATTTCGGTGCTCTATCCCAGCGCCCGCAATCTGTCGCCCCGGGTGCGCATATTCGTCGACTGGCTGATCAGCGAGATCGCGCCGCAACTGGAGACATTGTAGCGGCCACATAGCCGCCGACCGTCGCAAAGCTGTCACGCGCGCGTCACGCCTGTGTCACTGCAGCGGCCTAAATCCGGGGGAATCCATCAGGCAACCGGAGAGATGTCATGAGCGTGCACGCGGGGTCCGTGAAACAGTCCACCATATTGAACGATGCGATCCTGCCCAATCGCGGCAGCAAGGCGGGGCTGCTCGAGCGCGCCTTTGCGCTGATGTTTCGCGGGCTGGTCTATCCGCAGATCTGGGAGGACCCGGTCGCAGACATGGAGGCGCTGGCGATCGGACCGGATCATCATGTCGTGACCATCGCCAGCGGCGGCTGCAATGCGCTCTCCTATCTGGGCGCCGATCCTGCGAAAGTCACGGCGGTCGACCTGAATGCCGCCCATATCGCGCTCAACCGGCTGAAATCGGTGGCGGCGCAGCAGCTGGACAGCCACGAGGATTTCTTCCGCTTTTTCGGGCAAGCCAATCACAAGGACAATCTGGCGGTCTATCGCGAGCGGCTGCGTCCGCATCTCGACGCGGCAAGCCGCAAATATTGGGACGGGCGGGACCATTTCGGCCGGCGGCGAATAAACGGCTTTGCCACCGGCTTCTATCGCAAGGGCGTGCTCGGCAATTTCATCGGGCTGGTCCACCTGCTGGCGCGGCTGGGCGGCGTGAAGCCGGCACTGCTGATGACGGCACGGACGCGAGAGGAGCAGATCGCGCTGTTCGACCGGCATATCGGACCGCTGTTCCGGACCGGGCTGATGCGCTTTCTCTGCTCCAACCCGATGGCACTGTTCGGGCTCGGCATTCCGCCGGCGCAATATCGCGCGCTGGCCGGCGACCGCCATATGGCCGATGTGCTCTACGAGCGGACCCGCAAGCTGGCCTGCGACTTTGCCATCGCCGACAATTATTTCGCACAGCAGGCCTTTGGCCGGGCCTATCAGAGCGCGGAACCCGGGTCGGTGCCGCCCTATCTGGAAGCGGCCAGCTTTGCCTGGCTGGGCGAGCGCAGCCAGCGGCTGGATATCAGGCAGCAGAATTTCATCGACTTTCTCGCCGGGCAGGACGCCGGATCGCTGGACCGCTATATCCTGCTCGATGCGCAGGACTGGATGACCGACCAGCAGCTCAACCGGCTGTGGGGCGAGATTGGCCGGACCGCCAGGCCCGGCGCGCGGGTATTGTTCCGGACGGCAGCGGAGGAAACACTGCTGCCGGGACGGGTGGCGCAGGAACTGCTCTCCGCCTGGGATTATGACACGGATCTGTCGCAGGCGCTGACCCGACGGGACCGGTCGGCGATCTACGGGGCGATGCATCTGTACCGCCTGCGATGAGCCTGATGGACGACATATTGCGCAAGCGCGCCAGCGACCGCCACGCCGAGCTGATGGATCGTGTCTATCGCAGCCAGAGCGGCATCTATGACCTAAGCCGCAAATATTATCTGCTCGGGCGCGATCAGCTGATCGAGGCGCTGGAGCCGCCTGCCGGCGGGCGGGTGCTGGAAATCGGCTGCGGCACCGCGCGCAATCTGGTGCAGGCGGCGAAAACCTGGCCGGAGGCGGAATTTTACGGCTTTGACATCAGTTCGGAGATGCTGAAGGCAGCGCGCAAGAATCTGGCGCATGCCGGGATGCAGGGCCGGATCACCCTGTTCCACGGCGATGCCGAAAATCCGGGCCGAGCGATGCCACATGCGCTGCGCACATTCGACCGGATATTTCTGTCCTTCTGCCTGTCGATGATCCCCGACTGGCAGGGCGCGATCCGGCAGGCGCTGACCCTGCTGGCACCGGGCGGCGAGCTGCATATCGTCGACTTTGGCCAGTCGGAGCAATTGCCCTCGGCCTTTCGCTCGCTGCTGCAGGAATGGCTGGCGCTGTTCCACGTCGAGCCGCGCAAGCATCTGCGTGCCTTCCTCGCCGAGTTGGACAGCGAAAGCGGAACCCGCAGCGAATTTGTCCCCATGTATCGGGGCTATAGCTGGCGGTTTGTCGTCCGGCTGCCGGAAGCGACAGCCGGACCCGACGAAATCTAGCTCCTCACTCGGCCAGCTTTTTCAAAATCCAGTACCAGTGATCGAGGCCGCCGTAGAAGGAGGCCACCGGCAGCCGTTCGTTCAGGCCGTGGGCGAACATGTCGGAGGCTTTGAGCGCGGCACCGGAGATCGCCACCGTGTCATAGCCGAGCGTGCGATAATGCATGCCGTCGGTGCCGCCCGATTCCATATAGGGCAGGATCGTCATGCCGGGATATCTTTTGTCGAGACTGGTACGCAGGGCCGCCTTCACATCGTCGCGCAGCTTGGATTCCGGGCTTTCGGTGACATCGGTGACCAGCTTGAAGCCGACCTTGTCATCGCCGACCGCCTGCTTCAGCTTCGCCTCGGTCGCCGCGGCACCCTCGCCGGGAAAAATCCGGCAGTTGACGGTGGCGGTCGCCGATTGCGGCAGGGCATTTTCGGCATGGCCGGCCTGCAGCATGGTCGCAACGCAGGTGGTGCCGAGCGTGCCCACGGTTTCCGGATTGGCGCGCAGGGTCGCGATCGCCGACGCGTCGGTCGGGTCGGCGGCAAAGCGCAGCATCGCCTGGCCCAGTTCGCCCGGAGTCAGCTTGCCGGCGGTGGCAAAATAGCTTCGGGTCAGGTCGGTCGCGCGGACCGGGAACTGGTAGGCTGCGATCTTGCCCAGCGCCTCGGCCAGTTCGTAGATCGCATTGTCCGACCGCGGCCGCGAGCTGTGGCCGCCGGGATTGGTCACGGTCAGCTCGTAGGTGGCAAAGGTCTTCTCCGCCGACTGCACGCGAAAGGCGACCGGCGTGCCGTCCTCGGCCAGCGCAATGCCGCCGGCATCGCTGTTCAGAATGATTTCGGGGTCGATATTCTCCGCGACATATTTGGCCTGAGCCTTGGTCGAGACCATGCCGGTTTCCTCGTCGCCCGAGAAGACCAGCACCAGATCGCGCGACGGCTGCCAGCCCTCCTGCTTGAGTCGCAGAAAGGTGGCGGTGAGGTTGGTGATGCCATATTTATTGTCATCGGTGCCGCGGCCGAAGAAATAGCCCTCTTCCTCGGTCAGAGTGAAGGGTGGCCGGACCCAGTCCTTGGCCAGCGCGTCGACCACATCCATATGACCAAGCAGAACGATCGGTTTCCCGGTGCTGCCGGGCTTGGCGCGATAGGTGACCATCAGACCCTGGGTTTTCTCGCCCTCGCTGTCATAGTCGGTGACCTGGATATCTTTGTCGCTGAAGCCGGCTTTTTTGAACCGATCGACGAGATAGGCGACCATTGCCGGCACCTGTTCCTGTCCGCGCGCGGTGCGAAAGGCGATGACATCGCGGTAGATGTCTCGGGCCAGTTGCTGATCGGGTGTCAGCGCGGCGGTATCCTGTGCGAGCGCCGGTTGCGTGGACAAAACGCTCGCCGCCAGCAGCAGGGCCAGTCGGCCGGACCATTTCCGCGAATTCCTATATGCTTTCACAAGCCGTTCCCCCTCAAAAAAACGCAGCTTATCCAATCGGGGAAGAATGTAAATCTTTCTATAGCTTCCTCTTGGGGAGCGAGCGGGGCAAGCTAAACCGCTGGCCGGGGCCGGAATTAGGATAGCCGACCCAACTCCTTTTCCTTGCCCCCCTTGTCGTGCCCCGCCGCAGGGCGGGGCCCAGTCGATCGGACAGGACTGTTCTGGGCGCCGCCCTTCGGCGGCGAACAGCCTTGCCACCTTCCTTTCCATCGCAGGATTCCGGTGACAAACAGGATGGTGGGGAGCAACCCGCAGAGCGCTACCAGCAGCCGTCCCGCGAGACCGCCAGCCGAGCCTTCGTGCAGCGGATGCAGCCAGTAGTTGACCATGCTCCCGGCCTGCGCCTGCCGCGCGTCCTGGACCGCCAGCACTTTGCCGCTGGTGCTGTCGAGCCAGACATAGCTGTGCGGAAAGCGGAAGCTGGGATCGCCGGGAACCTGCATCCGCAGCCGGAAGATACCGCCTTGCGCGGGCGCAGTTTCGATCCAGGCGATGCGCGCGCCCGGCAGAGCGGACAGACCATTGCGCACGATGTGCGCAATACTGGCTTGCCGCGCTGACGGTTGTTCGGGTGGATGAACATGCGGCATCGCGTCCACCGGCAATCCGGTAGCGGCGAGCGCGCTATCGCTTTCCTCGGGCAGGGCCAGCATGATCCCGGTCACCGTCAATATCACCAGAAACAGCAGGCCGGACAGGCCGACAAGCTTGTGCCAGTCGCGCAGGCTCCGCTGCGGATGGGCGCGCAGTTTGAGTCGGAATGCCTTGATCCACGAGCCTTTCGGCCACCAGGCCCACAGACCGCTGAGCAGCAGCGCCAGCAACACAAAGCCGAGCCAGCCGAGCAGCGCGCCGCCGGTCTCGCCCAGCAGCAGCCGGTAGTGCAGATCGTAGAGGAAGGTCATCGCATATTCCCCCCAATAATCGCGGCGCAGCAGCCGCGAACCGTCGGGCGAGAGCCAGACCATCATCGGCCGGAAATCATGGCCGGAGCGTTCGGGCGGATTATAATAGCGCGCGGGGATCGCGCCCGCTTCGCCGGTCAGCTCGAAACGCCATGGCCCCTGCTTGTCGGGGTAGGCCTGGCGGACGGTCGCCAAGGCGCGGTCCCAGTCGGGCTGCGTCTGCGCGCTCGCCTCCTCCCGGATTTGGGGATGCAATAGCGCATCCAGCTCCGGATAGAAGACGAGCACCGAACCGGTCAGGCCGAGCATCACCAGCAAGCCGCCAATGCCCAGCCCGAGCCAGAGATGCACCGTCCGCACGGCGTGGCGCAGCCGGTCTCCCCTCACCTGCATCAGAAACGCAGCCGGGCGCTGGCGGTGACATTGCGGCCGTTCGCCGGGCTGTGCAGCGTCTGCGCGCCGTCCCACCAGACATATTCATAATAGCTGTCGCCGAGATTCTTGACCGCAAGCCCCAGTTCCACCGTCTCGTTCACGCGCCAAGCGATGCTGGCATCGAAGACCGCCAGATCACCCCATTTGCCCTCGGCATTGGCAGTGGTGAGATAGTAGGACGACTGGCCGCGCCCGGTCAGCGACACCGTCAGCGGTTCGACCGACGTATATTCGATGCCGCCGGACCAGAGCCAGCGGGGGGTGTGGTTGAGTTCGTTCCCGGCCAGCTCCGGCGTTGCCGGTGACGGCACCGAAATCAGCGCTTTCTGCCAGGACAGCGCACCCCATAGCGACAGCTTTTCGACCGGCTTGAGGCTCAGCTGAAGATCAATGCCCTTGCGGTCGGTGCCGCCGACATTTTCAAAATCGCCCAGCGGATCGTTGAGCTTGCGGGCGATTTCGCCGGTGGCGCTCTGCTGCCAGTAGGCAACGCGTGCTTCCAGCGTTTCGCCCAGACGGTATTTTGCGCCCAGTTCCCAGCCCTCGTTGGTCGAGGGTGCGAGATCCACCTGCCGGGGCGGGATCAGATAGGCACCCGAACCCAAGCCGATCTGGAAGGTCTTGCCCCAGTTGCCGTAGAGTGTGACGCCATCGGTCGGGAAAACAGCCACCGACAGCTTGGGCTGGTCGATGCTACCATAATCGTTGATCGGTGCCGTCGTATCGTTCAGCAGATTGCTGAAATTGCCGCCGACCCAGTCAATCCGGTAGGCGGGCGTGATGCGCAGCCAGTCCGCCGGTTCGATGATCGCCTGCAGATAGACGCCGCCAACCGACAGATCGAACTGCTGCTCTCGCGTCTGGCTGGTCGGTACGCGTTCGACCGCCAGCCAGCGTGCGGACCGGTTGTCCTGCCATTCGATATTGCCGCCCGCCTCGAGCATGAACGGCATCCCGGAGATGGCGCTGTGCCAGTGCAAGGCGGAGGAGACGCCATAATGATCTTCCTCGGTCAGGCGCCGTTGCTGCGATGCCCCGGCAGAATATTTGACATAGCGGTCATCCCGGAGCCGGTTGTAATAGGCCATGCTCGACCAGTCGAGATCGTCGGACAGGGTCGCATCGGCGGTTACCGCATATTGCTGCATCTTGCGGGTGTCGCCGTCGGATATATTATAGGCGTTGGTCATCCGCGGATCGGCGCGGCTGTCGGCAAAGGTCAGATAGCCCGGTTCCTGCGCATCCGCGTCATAATAGCGGGCTATGGCGCCAAGTCGGACATTTTCGCCGAGCGCCAGCCCCCACTTGCCGGAAAGGCTGAACCGGTGCGTGTCGCCATGGTCGCGATAACCATCGCTGGCGCGATAGGCGATCTGGTAATTCTGGGTGAGAGCGCCCCGCTCGAGACCGGCCACCAGCTGGCCTTCATATGTATTGTAGCTGCCGGCCGAGGCGCGCGCATCGACAAAGGTGCCGCCGGACCGGGTCAGGATATTGGCGCTGCCGGCGATCGCGTGCAGCCCGTAGCGCGGATCGGAGGTGCCGCGCACCACCTCGATGCTGGCGATATTAAGCGGGAATATCATGTCGATATAGGGCATGTTGCCGTCGTTGCTGTTCGAGGGAATGCCGTCGATCAGCAGCTTGACCGCGTTGATATTGCCCTCGCCATTGAACCCGCGCATCGAGAATTTGCCGTTGGTGGTGCCCTGGTTGAAGTCGGTCAGCAATATGCCGGGCATCCGGCTGATCAGTTCATAGACATTGTCGACATCGGCATTCTGGGCAACGTCGCCGCCCAGCCGGTCGACGGAGGTCAGGACATTGTCGGTGCTGCCCGCCATGCCCCTGGCGGTCACGACAATCTCGCCGACCGAGAAACTGGTGTCGGCTTTTCTGGGAGCGTCCGCGCGTTGGGCGGGAGCCGCTTTCTCTTCAGCCGAGGCGGAAGGAGAGGTGGCGGCACATATCAGGCCTGCGGCAAGCGCAAGAAAGGAGGTCTTCATATTGGTGTTCCGATTCTGATGATAGAAATATGCTGTGCGAAGGGGACGCAGCAGAATCGGATTGGATTGCGGATAGACGGCGTTGCAGGTCTTGCCGACCCGACACCCTTTCACCCGACAGATTGTGACCGGACAGCTGCGTCAGGCAGCCAGTGGCGGGCCTCTGGATGGCGGACGCAAACGGGGCGTATCGCGCCCGTCGACAGACGTCTGTGGCGCAAATCCGAGCGCCAGAATAAAGGCGATGGCCGAGGCCAGCAGTGCCAGATCGGCGGCGCCGATCACGCCCATCGTCAGCGCCGTGAAGGGACATTTGCTCTTGGCCGGGTCATGCTCAGCGCCCGCCTTGCCCTTCATCGGGATCGATATCTGCTGCGTGAGCTGTTCGCCGGTGGAATCCGCGCAAATGACCACGGTCAGCACCATATTCTCGCTCGACACCATATAGCCTGCCGGAACCAGCAGCTTGAACAACAGCGTAAAAGCGAGCAGCAAAGCTGCCAGCGTCCCGTTGGTGCGGATCATGGTGCGGATCGAGTCCATGGGCGCCTGTTAATTGCTGCGGCCCGACTTGTCATCAGCGAAAAAACAGCAGTTTCGGACGAATGAAGATATGGAAAAAATGACGAAAATTAACCATTTCTATTAATGTCGTGTTTCATAGCGAGACAAATAGCGGCAGCGGCCCGTCGTGAATCGTCGCTAGCCAACTGGACTCAATCACGATTATCCGGCATTTCGGGCAATCGTTTCGCGCAACCGCCGGGAAAGGAATGAACTGAGCCAATGGAAATCGGAAGCAAGATATTGACCGGTGTAGCGGCGACTGTCGTTCTGGCACTGGTCGGTCATGTCGCGACGGGGGATGCCTTCATTACCGGTCTGGAGCAGAACGCACAGACCGAGCTCGCGGCCCGCGGACTGGATGCTGCCACCGTCCGTCTGGGCCACGACCCGCTGTCGCGGGAAGCCGTTATACAGGGTGAACTGCCAGAGGGGTCCAGGCAGGAAGCGCTGGATGTGGTCATGGCTATTCCCGGCATCTCCAGCGCCAGCTGGAAAGGCCAGCAACCTGTCGCAACCGCCGAAACGGAAGCCGTAGCAGGCGCGGATGCGGGATCGTCGCCCGCCCTGCCCGCTGCCGACCGCGACAAAATCGCCAGCTGCCAGGCCAAGGTCAACAAGATCGCCGAGACCAGAAAAATCAACTTCCGCTCCGGCAGCGCCTATGTGTCGCTGGAATCCCGGCAAATTCTCGACGCACTGGCGAAGGCGCTGAAGGCCTGTGATGGCCTGTCGATCGCAGTGGAAGGCCATACCGACGACAATGGCGACAAGGACGTCAACCGGGTGATGTCGCAGGAACGGGCGGACCGGATCAAGGCCGGACTGGTCGAGCGGGGCATTCCGGAACGGCTGATCACGGCAACCGGCTATGGCTCAACCCGGCCGCGCGCCAAGGGTTCGGATGCAGCGGCCGACGCTCAGAACCGGCGGATTGAATTCCGGATCGGTGCGGCAAGCGGCGCGTCGCAAAATGATGCCGAAGCGCAACAGGGGAAATGATCGATGCCACTTTTACTTGAAAATCTGTTGCTCCTGCTGATTACTTTTGCAATTGGCCTCGCCATTGGCTGGTTTATCTGGGGCCGGACCAAGGACAATTTTTAGCCGGAAACGGCGAAAAACAGGATTCAGAACGGGATTTTGAGACAATGATTACGCTGATTTCGGCCAATTGGCTGCTCTATCTGATTGCATTGCTTATCGGTATCGTCACGGCCTTTGCGGTCTGGGCGGCAACCGGCCGGGAAGCGTCCAACGTAGACACATTTACCGGCGATGACGGCCTGCTTGAGAAAGCCGGCGAACCGGTCCGGCCTGCGGAGCCGTCTCCCGAACCGAGCGCGCCCGCAGTAGAAAAGCCGGCGCCGCCGCCACCAGCGCCAAAAGCCGTCGCCACACCCGCCGTCTCTGCGCCCAAGGCTGCAATCAAGCCTGCGGCACCGGCAGAAACAGCGCCAGCGCCTGCGGGCAAGCCGAATATTCCTCCTGCCGTCGGCGAGCCCGACAATCTGCGCCTGATCAAGGGCGTGGGACCGAAGCTGAACACGCTGCTGAACAATCTGGGCGTCACGCGCTTTGACCAGATTGCCGAATGGAAAGAAGCGGAAATCACCGAGGTCGACCAGTATCTGGAAGGCTTCAGCGGACGGATCACCCGCGACGCGTGGATCGATCAGGCGAAGTTTCTGGCCAAGGACGATATCGCTGGATTCGAAAAGAAATACGGCAAGCTCTAGCGCCCGGCGTCAGTCCACATCGGGATTGCTGGCGCGGACGATCAGCTTGTCGATCTTGCGGCCGTCCATGTCGACAATCTCGAAGATCCAGTCCTGGTCTTCAAAGCTCTCGCCTTCCTCGGGCAGATGGCGCAACTGCGCCAGCGCGTGGCCGGCAACGGTCGCATAGTCCCGGTCTTCTGACAGCCGGAGGCTAAGCTTTTCGGCCAACGCATCGATTGCCATGGCACCGGAGACCAGAAAGCTGCCGTCGGCCCGCTCGATCAGGCTGCGCTGGGTCTTTTCATCCTGGTCGGAGACAAATTCGCCAGCGATCGAGCTGAGCAGGTCATTGGGCGTCACGATGCCCTCGAAATGGCCATATTCGTCGTGTACCAGGATCATAGGCACTTCGGTTTCGCGCAATATTTCCAGCACATCGAGCGCGTCGAGCTGGTCCGGCACCTTTTCCAGCGGACGCATCAGCTTGCGCAGGTCCAGTTCCTCGCCGCCCAATTGCGCCGCGACGATATCGCGCGCCTGGACGACGCCGCGAATTTCGTCGACAGAATGTTCGGCGACGGGAAAACGGCTGTGCTGGGATTCCATCAGCAGCTTGTGAATATCCTCGCGCCGCGCATCGATGTCGAGCCAGTCGATCTCGGTCCGGGGCGTCATCACCTCGCGGATCGGCCGGTCCGCCAGTCGCACGACTCCGGCCATCACGGCGCGTTCATGTTCCTCGATCACGCCGGAGCGCGTGGCATCGGCGAACACCATCTGCAATTCTTCCGCGGTCACGTGATTGATCTGCTCGCGCTTGATCCGCAATAGCCGGAAGATCAGCGCACTGCTATTGTCCAGCAGCCAGACCAGGGGAGCCGAAATGCGGGCCAGCAATTCCATTGGCTGGGCCATGGCCAGCGCGATCCGCTCCGCCGAGCGCAAGGCGATCTGCTTGGGTACCAGTTCGCCAATCACCAGAGATGCGTAGGTGGTCAGGCCAATCACCACCGAAAATCCGACCGTGCCGGACAGTTCGCGTCCCATGCCCAGCGCCTGCAAACGCTCCGCGACCGGACCGCCAAGGCTGGCTCCGGAAAAGGCACCGGCGACGATGCCGATGAGGGTGATGCCGATCTGGACGGTGGACAGGAATTTACCCGGATCGCCGGCCAGGCGAAGCGCGGCTTTTGCGCGGCGGCTGCCCTGATCGGCCAGACTGTGCAGCTGCGCCTTGCGGGCGGACACGATGGCGAGCTCTGACATGGCAAATACGCCATTGATCAGCACCAGCAATATTATGATCGCGACATCAAACCAGGGAAAGGGTGTCATATTGTCCATTGAAAGGGCGAAATGCCATTCGCCCCTTTAGCAGCAAGTTTTACAAAATCTCAAGTTTGCTGTCAGTCACCGTTCATTTAACTTGCGATAGGCGGAACCTTCGAGGCGACAGGGCGTTATCCTGAGTCAACGAGAATACAAAAAAAGGGAAATCAAAATGCGGATGAACAAAATAATGGTTGCAGCAGCTTCGCTGAGCGCGCTGGCTCTTACCAGCGGCTGCGTTACCGATCCGGAAACCGGAAACCGTACCATTTCGAAGGCTGCCATCGGCGGTCTCGGCGGCGTGGTCGGCGGCTATCTGCTTGGCGACGTGCTCGGCGGGCGCAATGACCGTACCGCGAAGATCGTCGGCGCCGGCCTTGGTGGCCTCGCCGGTGCGGGTATCGGCTATTATATGGACGAACAGGAAAAGAAGCTGCGTCAGCAAACCGCCGGAACCGGCATTGATGTCACCCGCGAAGGCGACAATCTGATCCTGAACATGCCATCGAACGTGACATTCCCGGTCGACAGCAGCGCGATTCAGCCGTCTTTCCAGACCACGCTGAGCAATGTTGCCAATACGCTCGCTCAATATGAGAAGAGCTATGTCGACGTGCTCGGCCACACCGACAGCACCGGCAGCGATGCCTATAACCAGGCGCTGTCCGAGCGGCGCGCCGAAGCGGTTGCCAATTTCCTGGCCAACAGCGGCGTCCAGCGCGCCCGTCTCGCAACCAAGGGCTATGGTGAAAGCCAGCCGATCGCGAGCAACGCCACCGAGGAAGGCCGCGCGGCCAACCGCCGGGTGGAAATCAAGATCGTCCCGATCACCGAAGACGATTTGAACAACTAATTTAGCGCTTGCGCTGATCCTGTCATAACGGGCATCCCCTGCAAAAATTTGCAGAGGATGCCCGGATATGACCACCCCCAATTTTTCCATCGACCTGACAGGACGCACCGCCATCGTGACGGGCGCGTCGGCTGGCCTTGGGCGCCGCTTTGCCAAGGTTCTGGCCGCCTGCGGCGCGAAGGTCGCATGTACCGCACGCCGCAAGGACAGGCTTGACGATCTGGTCGCCGAGATCAGTGCCGATGGCGGCACCGCGCAGGCCTTTGCGCTGGATGTACGCGATGCGGCGCAGCTGCAGGCGATCGTCCCGGCCGTAACAGAAGCCCTGGGCCAGCCCGACATATTGGTGAACAACGCGGGGATCGTCGATGCCGAACATGCCACGCGGATGTCAATCGAGCTGATCGACGATGTTCTGGACACCAATTTGCGCAGCGTGTTCATCCTCTCGAACGAATTTGCCCGCCCGCTGATCGCCCAGAAAGCGCCCGGACGGATCGTCAATGTCGCGTCTATCGCAGCGATGAGCTATAGCGGTGGCGGCGCCGCTCTCTATTCGACGACCAAGGCCGGCGTGGTCCGAATCACCGAGACACTGGCGGTCGAATGGTCAAAATTTCATATCAATGTCAATGGCATCGCGCCCGGCCTGTTCGCCACCGACATGGCCGATGGCATGATCGAGCGTGCCGGCGACTTTTCTGTCCATTTCCCGCGCAAGCGAGTGGCACAACCGGAACAGATGGACAGCACGCTGCTCTATCTGGTGTCGCCGTCGTCGGATGCGGTCACCGGTACCGTGATCAAGATCGATGACGGCCAGGGGTCGCGCTAGGGCGCGGCTCTAGACCAGCTCGCCCCTGAGCAGTTTCGGCAGGTCGCCGGTTTCGCCCTTGGCCTCGGCCATGAACTGCGCCTTGAGCGGCGGGATCCGCTGGACCAGGCCAATGCCCATGCGCCGGATTTTGGAAGAGGCCTCTCCCGGCAGTCCGAACAGGCGAGTCAGCAGATCGGTCGCGGCAGAGACCATCATATTGTCAAGGCTGCGCCAGCGGTCATAACGCGCGAGTATCTGGGCGTCGCCGAGATCGAGGCCGGTGCGCGCGCCCTCGACCAGACATTCGGTCAGCGCCGCCACGTCGCGCAGGCCGAGATTGAGCCCCTGCCCGGCGATCGGATGGATGCCGTGACCGGCATCGCCGATCAGCACCAGCCGCTCTGCGGTCAGATGCGAGCTGTGGTGAAAGCCCAGCGGATAGGTCGCGCGGTCGGTGAGCAGCTCGATTGCCCCCAGAAAACCGCCGGTCTTCTTGCCCATTTCCGCAACAAAGGCGCGCTTGTTGATTTTGGCAAAGGCGGGACCGTCCTTGCGGGACACGGTCCATACCACCGCCGAGCGGTGCCTGCCGTCCTCATCATCCAGCATCGGCAGCAGAGCGAACGGACCGGGCGGAAAGAACAGCTCATAGGCGGTGTTGCCATGCGGCTTTTCATGGGCGATCTTGCAGACAATCGCGCTGTGATCATATTGCCAGTGGGCCATGATGATCCCCGCTTCCTCGCGCATCCGGCTGCCGCGGCCGTCGGCGGCGACCAGCAGCGGCGCGGACAGCTGCTCGCCATTTTCGAGCGTGACATCGACCCGGTGGACGCCGCGGTCACAGGAAGCGACCTGCGTCGACAGGTGCAGGCTGATCGCCTCGTGCGCCTGAACCGCCTCGAACAGAAGCCGGCGAAGCACGGCATTTTCGACCATGATCCCCATCGGCCCCTCGCCCTCGCCGGGCACAAAGTCGAGCGTGCCCGGTTTCAGCCCGTCATTGACCAGAATCTTTTCGATATCGCAGCCTTCCGGGCGCAGCTTTTCGGCCAAGCCGATCGCATCGAACATCTTCCAGCTGGCGCTGTTGATCGCGGATACCCGGGCATCATTTTGCGGATTGGTCAGATCGTCCGGGTCGGCCCGGTCGATAACAGCCACCTGAAGACCATGAGCGGCCAGCGTGAGCGCCTGGGTCAGGCCGATCATGCCCCCTCCCAATATGATGATATCGCTGTTCCGAGAATCAATACCCATGAAGACCGCCTTTCCGAGCCGCAAATCTATCAACTAGTTAGGCATCGGCGGCGGTGAAGGAAAGGCCAATCCGGTAAAATAACGCCAAGAAACTTGACGGCGAGTCCCGGATTCGCGCAAAGGAGCGGATAGTTAATGCGCGCCTGCGGCTGGGGTGACGCACGGGAGTATATGATGGCGCAAAAAGCCAATGAAGCGAACTGGCGCGAGATCATGCGCCTCAGCCTGCTGCGCAGCGAGGCCCTGATCGGGGCCATCGCGATCTTTCTGGCGACCATATTCCTGTTGCTGGCACTGGCCAGCTATTCGCCCAGCGATCCGTCGTTCAGCACCTCGGCCGGCAGCGTCGACCATAATTGGATGGGGATTTTCGGATCCTATCTGTCCGACCTGCTGCTGCTGCTGATCGGTCTCCCCGTGGTGCTGTTCCTGCCGCTGCTGCTGCTGCTGGCGAACCGGCTGTGGCGCGATATTCCGCAGCCCGGCTGGAAGCAGCAGCTGCTCTGGTGCCTGCTCGCCGCGTTGCTGGTCGGTACCGGTCTCGCCCTGTGGTTCCCGGAACCGCAGATGGAATTGCCCTCCGGCCTTGGCGGGCTTGCCAGCATGCTGCTGGCCAATGGTATCAGCGCCGGCCTAACCGCCGTGTCCGCGAGCTGGAGCGGCCTGATTTCCGGTATATTGATCGCGCTGACGCTGACTGCCGGCCTGACGCTCGGCTATTTCAGCCTGCGGCTCGACAAGCCGCTGTTCTCCGGCGCATCCTTCAAGCTGCCCGAGGTCAAAAGTCCCTTCGCTCAGAAAGACGACGATCTGGTGATCGAGCCGGAACGGGCCAGCAAGGCCAAGGCCAAGCCGGAGCCCGCTCCCCGCAAATCGGTGCAGCCCGACAACCGCCCACCGCCGGAGATCAGCGACCGGGCGCTGCCGCCGAAAAAGGCCGGCGTCAGCAAGGCCAAACAGGGCGATTTCTTCGGGCCCTATGTGCTGCCGCCGCTCGACCTGCTGACCCCTGCGCCCGAGCAGAACAACAATGTGATCGACAAGGCCGGGCTGGAGCGCAATGCGCGGCTACTGGAATCGGTGCTCGACGATTTTCACGTCAAGGGCACGATCAACGCGGTCCGCCCGGGCCCTGTGGTCACGATGTACGAGCTGGAACCAGCGCCGGGCATCAAGGCCAGCCGCGTCATCCAGCTGGCCGAGGATATCGCCCGCAACATGTCGGCGCTGTCGGCGCGCGTCGCCGCCATTCCCGGCCGCACCGTGATGGGCATCGAACTGCCCAACGCCAATCGCGAAATGGTGGTGCTGCACGAAATGGTCGGCAGCGACAGTTTCGCCGAACAGACCGGCAAGCTGCCGATCATCCTGGGCAAGAATATCTCCGGCGATCCGGTGATCGCCGATCTTGCGCCGATGCCGCATCTGCTGGTCGCGGGCACCACCGGTTCGGGTAAATCGGTCGGCCTGAACTGCATGATCCTGTCTTTGCTCTACCGGCTGACGCCCGACGAGTGCAAGATGATCATGATCGATCCGAAGATGCTGGAACTCAGCACCTATGACGATATTCCGCATCTCTTGTCGCCGGTGGTGACCGAGCCGGCCAAGGCGATCCGGGCGCTGAAATGGGCGGTCGAGCAGATGGAAGAGCGCTACCGGATGATGTCCTCGCTTTCTGTCCGCAATCTCGCCAATTATAACGAGAAGGTGAAGGCCGCCAAGGCCAAGGGGCAGCCGCTCGGACGCCGGGTGCAGACCGGCTATGACCCCGAAACCTCGCGCCCGATCTACGAGGAAGAGCAGCTCGATTATGAAGTGCTGCCGCAGATCGTGATCATCGTCGACGAGCTTGCCGACCTGATGATGACGGCGGGCAAGGAAGTCGAATTCCTGATCCAGCGGCTGGCGCAAAAGGCGCGCGCCGCCGGTATCCATCTGATCATGGCGACACAGCGGCCATCGGTCGACGTCATCACCGGCGTGATCAAGGCCAACCTGCCGACGCGGATCAGCTTCCATGTTACGTCCAAGATCGATTCCCGGACCATCCTTGGCGAACAGGGAGCGGAACAGCTGCTCGGCAAGGGCGACATGCTGTATATGCCGGGCGGCAAGCAGCTGACCCGTGTGCACGGGCCCTTTGTCTCCGATGACGAAGTGCGCAGGGTCGCCGACCACTGGCGCTCGCAGGGACAGCCGGACTATATCCAGGCGGTGACCGAGGAGCCGGAAGACGGCAGCTTTGCACTCGACGGCGCGGACCTGAGCGACAGCAAAGAAGATCGGCAATATACGCAGGCCTGCCAGATCGTCTTTGAAAGCCAGAAGGTTTCGACCAGCTGGCTGCAGCGGCAGCTCCGGATCGGCTATAACACCGCCGCCCGGATCATCGACCGGATGGAGGAGGACGGGTTCATCACCCCGCCCAACCATATCGGCCGCCGGGAAGTGCTGCGCGACCAGCATGGCGAACCGCTCTAGCGGCGAAATCTCGCGGCTTTCCTGACAGAGTGATTAAGCCATCATTCAATCGCCACCATCTAGGCGGGCGTCTAGTTAATCTGGAGTTTTATTAATGTTGAAATATGGTTTCGCCCTGATCGCTGCACCGCTGGCCCTGACCGCCAGCCTGCCTGCCACCGCACAGCAAAGTCCGACCGACAGCCTGTCGAAAATCTCGAACCATTTGCGGTCGATGTCGACGATGACCGCGAATTTCACCCAGACCGATCGCAGCGGCCAGATGCTGACCGGCAAGCTGACCATCAAGCAGCCCGGCAAGATCCGCTTCGAATATCAGAAAGATGCCAATCTGCTGATCGTCGGGGACGGCAAGGCGCTGACGCTGATCGACTATGACGTGAACCAGGTCCAGCGCTGGCCGATCAGCAACAGCCCGCTGGCGGCTCTGCTCAATCCGGAGCGCGACCTGTCCAAATATGGCAAGATCATTCCGACTCGCAATCCGGCGGTGCTGAGCGTCGAGGTCAGCGATCCGAAGCGGCCCGAATATGGCGTGATCACGATGGTTTTCACCAAGAAACCCGGCGCGCCCGGCGGGCTGCGCCTGGACGGCTGGGTTTCGCTCGATTCGAAAAACAATCGCACATCGATCCGGCTTTCGAACCAGAAATTTGGCGCGCAGGTGTCGAACAGCACCTTCAACTGGGATGATCCGCGGCGGAAAAGTCGCGGCAAGCGGTGAACCGAGACAGGGCGCCGATCAGCAGAACGCGATATAGTTTCCGTTCATATTCCCGACAGAAACGCGGGACTATAACCAAATACAGGATGAAGAAAGGCAGTCAGGTTTTCCCCCTGTTACCTGACACAACAAGTTCTTTCTCATCTTTTGCGTGACGAACGCGAGTTAGCCCCCACCTCCCAAATGCCCCCGGAGGTGGGGGTTTTTCTTTTTCCGGCGAGAATTTTCCCCACTGCGCCCTTTGCTTTGGGCTTGGGTTTCTGTGCATGCGTGGCTATCAGACTCGCCATGAGTGATAGCCTGAAAATCGTCAGCTGGAATATCAACAGCATCCGCGCCCGTCTCGACATCGTCGAACGCTTCCTGACCGAGGAAGCGCCGGACATATTGTGCCTGCAGGAAACAAAGGTCCGCAATGAACAATTTCCCGAAGGGATGTTCCGGCGGCTTGGCTATAATCACATGATCCTGAACGGCCAGCCGATGCACCATGGCGTTGCGATCATCAGCCGGGTGCCGCTGCACAAGGATGAACGGTTCGACTGGCAGGACAATGGCGAGGCCCGCCATGTCGGCGCGGTGCTGCAGAACGGCGTGCGGATCGAGAATGTCTATATTCCCGCCGGCGGCGAGATTCCGGACCGCGAACTCAATCCGAAATTTGGCCAGAAGCTCGATTTCTTTGGCCGGATGACCGAATGGTCGAAAAATCTGAAAGAACCGACGATCCTGATGGGCGACTTCAACGTCGCGCCGCTCGAATCCGACGTCTGGAGCCACAAGGCGCTGATCAAGGTGGTCAGCCATACGCAGATCGAGATCGACCATCTTTACCGGCTGCGCGATGCGCACGGCTGGGTGGATGTCGGCCGCAAGCTGATTCCCGATCCCGAGCGGCTGTTTACCTGGTGGAGCTATCGCGCCAAGGACTGGCGCCTGTCCGACAAGGGGCGGCGGCTCGACCATGTCTGGGTCAGCCCGGAGCTCGCGGACAAGGCGAAGAGCCATGTCGTGCTGGAAGATGCGCGCAGCTGGGGCAAGCCGTCGGATCATGCGCCATTGATCACGGAATTCGAATTTTGAACGCAGCGCCTCATGACGGGGGCCGCAAGGTAGGTGAGGCCGACAAGGCAGCGGCGCGGCGCGCGGCCCGCGCGATCGATGCGCTGCGCCGGGGCTGGCCGATTGGCGTCGAGGCGAGCGGCGAGCGGCTCCATCTGCTGCCGGTCGAGACCGGCGCGCTGGAACAGGCCCTGCCCGCCTCCGGCAATGTGTCGCTGCTGATCTCGGCGAGCCGGGCCGATACGCTGAAACTGCTCAACCAGCGTGCCGCTGCCGACCCGACCCTGCCGATCCAGATCGGCTTGCCCGCGCCAGTGACCGCGGCAGAAATCATCGCCATCGTCGATCCGGTGCTCGACATGCAATATCCGATGAAGGGCCCGTTTCAGAGCGAGCCGCTGAGCAATCCTGCGGCCGCCTCGGCGGCGATGGAACTGGCGCGCCATGCGGCCTTGCTGCCGGCCTTCCTGATCGTCGACGAGGCCGAGGATATGATCCGGGCGGAGGATGTCGCGGCCTATGCCGATTCCAGTGCGCTGACAATCAGCGCCCATGCCCGGCTGCCGGTCGCGGCCAATAGCGAGGCGCATATCTACGGCTTTCGCAGCGATGCCGATGCCACCGATCATATCGCGCTGGTGGTGGGCAAGCGCGACGAGAGCACACCGGTGGTGCGGCTGCACAGCGAATGTTTGACCGGCGATGTGCTGGGCAGCCTGAAATGCGACTGCGGCCCGCAGCTGCACGCCGCGCTCGACCAGATGGCCGAGGCCAGCTGGGGGGTTCTTCTCTACCTAAGGCAGGAAGGGCGCGGCATCGGCCTGATCAACAAGCTGCGTGCCTATGCCCTGCAGGATCAGGGCTTTGACACGGTCGATGCCAACCAGCGGCTCGGCTTTGCCATCGACGCGCGCGATTTCTCGACGGCCGCGCGGATGCTCGACCTGCTCAATGTCCCGAAGGTCCGGCTGATGACCAACAATCCGGAAAAAGTGGAAGGACTGGAAGCATGCGGCGTGATCGTGGAAGAGCGCCTGCCGGTGAAGATTGCGGCCAATCCGCACAATGAATTCTATCTGGACACGAAACGCGACCGGACGGGGCATCAGTTGTGAAATTCTGATGTCTGCTGTGGATGTACAGGCGGATGATAGCGATATAGTTGCCGTCGGCTGCGCCCCACTTGCAGTCATTCGGGATAATGGTCATATAAGGGTTATGGATTGGAGCGAAGCGGGGAATTTGGCAGGAGGGGCGGTGCTGATTGCCGCGCTGTTGCTATTCCCTCGGTTCTTCTCATTTCGTAACAGAGCTATAGCTGGGGCCGTTCTATTTCCGCTGGGATGGCTAGGGATTTTTGTGGGCCTTGCTCTCGGAGACCAACCCTTCATGCAATCAGAAGCAGTCGCTTTCACATGGGTTGGTGTCAGTGGTCTCGCAATCGTCTTAGGCATCACACTCCTTGTACCGGTGTTCTTAGAATGGCTCAGGAAACGAAGGAAACCCGCACGTCGAAAGGAACGGTGGCGGTCTGGTCATTGGAGAAGTTAAACGCCCGCTTCCCACCCACTAACTGCCAGCAACGAAGACCAAAACTTACGCCAGATTTCGGTACCAAGCAGCCTCTGGATTAAGCCTTATAATGCTCTCGCACCCCGTCACTCCCTAGAACGGAACGTCGTCATCCAGATCGCTGTCAAAGGCGCCGCCGCCCTGGCCGCCGCCGGAGCCGCCGGTCTGACCCCAGCCGCCACCGCCACCGGAAGAGCCGCCGCTCTGGCCGCCGCCCCAGCCGTCATTCGAACCACCACCCTGGCCGCCGCCGCCTGGCTTGCTGTCGAGCATTTCCATTTTCGCGTCAAAGCCCTGCAGCACGACATCGGTGGAATAGCGGTCGTTGCCGGACTGGTCCTGCCATTTGCGGGTCTGCAGCTTGCCTTCGAGATAGACCTTGCTGCCCTTGCGCAGATATTTTTCGGCGACGCCGGCGAGGCCCTCGTTATAGATCGAGATATTGTGCCACTCGGTCTTTTCCTTGCGCTCGCCGGTCTGCTTGTCCTTCCAGCTTTCCGAAGTCGCAACGCTGAAATTGCAGACCTTGCCGCCATTGGCAAAGGTGCGGACTTCCGGATCCTTGCCCAGATTGCCTACGATGATGACTTTGTTGATGCCGCCGGCCATTTCAAATTCCTCAAAAAATATACGTGAATATCGATTCTTGGGGACTCTATAGACCGAGGGCGACAGCACTCCAATATGTAATACCGGCAGCCGCATAGGCGAGCGAAAAAAGATAGATGACCATGAAGGCCGGCCATTTCCAGCCGTTGGTTTCGCGCCGGGTAACGGCGATCGTCGAGATGCATTGCGGCGCAAAAACGAACCAGGCGAGAAAGGCCAGCGCGGTCGGCAGCGACCAGCGGCTCTGCAGCCGCTCGGTCAGCGATCGCGCTTCCGCCTCTTCATCCGTGGCATCGATCGCATAGGTGGTGGCCAGCGCGGCCACCGCCACTTCCCGCGCCGCCATGGCGGGGATCAGGGCGAGCGCGATATCGCGATTGAAACCGATCGGCTTGACGACGGGAGCGATGACATTGGCGATCCGCCCGGCGACGCTATAGTCGACCTGGCTCATCGCGCTGTCTTCCGGCACTTTCGGGAAGGTCAGCAGCAGCCAGAGAACCACGGTGGCGGCAAAGATGATCGTACCGGCGCGGCGCAGGAAGATCCAGGCACGCTGCCACAGGCCGATCAATATGTCCTTCATCAGCGGCAGCTGATATTTCGGCATTTCCATCAGGAAGCCGCTGTTCGGCCCCTTGGTCACGGTGCTGCGCAGCACCAGCGCGACGATCATCGCGCCGATGATGCCGAAGACATAGAGGCCGAACAGGACGAGACCCTGCAGACCAATGCCCGGGCCGACCGTGCGCGGCGGGATGAAGGCGCCAATGATGATCGCATAGACCGGAAGCCGCGCCGAACAGGTCATCAGCGGCGCCACCAGGATTGTCGTCAGCCGGTCTCTCGGGTCGGAAATGCTGCGCGTCGCCATGATCCCGGGAATGGCGCAGGCGAAGGAGGAGAGAAGCGGGATGAAGCTGCGTCCGGACAGGCCGACGCTGGCCATCATCCGGTCCATGATGAAGGCCGCACGGGTCATGTAGCCGCTGGCTTCGAGCAGCAGGATGAACAGGAACAGGATCAGAATCTGCGGCAGGAAGACGACCACCGATCCAACGCCGCCGATCGCGCCCTCGATGATGAAGTCGCGGAAGAACCCCGCAGGCATGTTCGCCTCGACTGCGGCGGCCACCCATTCGCTGGCACTTTCGATCATCTCGATCGGCGCTTCCGACCAGGCAAAGACCGCCTGGAACATGACAAACAGCACCGCGAACAGGATCAGCGGTCCGGCGAACGGGTGCAGGAACAGCGCGTCGGCCCGTTCCGACCAGCGGCGACCGGCGGTTTCGGAAACGATCGCCAGTTTTGCGATCCGCTTGGCCTGCTTGCTCAGCCCGTGGCCGCGCTCCTTGGCGATCACCGCTTTGGCCTCGGGCCGCTCTTCCACGAGCCGGCCCTCCACCGCTGCGGACAGATCCTCCAGACCGCGACGCCGCACGGCGACTGTCGGGATCACCGGCACGCCCAGCTCTTTCTCGAGCCGGGCCGGATCCAGCGTCAGCCCGTCCCGTTCCGCCAGATCCATCATGTTGAGCGCGACCACGACCGGCTGGCCGAGCGCGATCACTTCCAGCGCAAAGCGCAGATGATTGTCGAGATTGGCCGCATCGAGGACGAGGATGACGGCGTCGGGGCGGCGTTCGCCCTTCTGCAGTCCCATGATGACGCTGCGCGTCACTTCCTCATCGGGGCTGGTCGGATCGAGGCTGTAGCTGCCCGGCAAGTCGACCAGTTCCGCCGGCCGGCCATCGGCAAAAGTGAAATGTCCGGATTTGCGCTCGACCGTCACGCCCGGATAATTGGCGATCTTCTGACGCGCGCCGGTAAGGGCATTGAACAGGGCGCTTTTGCCGGAATTGGGGTTGCCCGCAAGGACAATGAGAGGTGCGATTTCGGACATCAATCAGGCGGCGATCGTAACCGCAACGGGGCATACCGCGATCGCCCGGGCGTGGGATTTGCGGACCGCGATCATCATCCGTCCGACTCTGAGAGCGATCGGGTCGTTCATCCCGAACATGCCCTTGTAGAGCTTTTCCACCTGCACGCCGGTCTCGATGCCGAGCGCCCGCAGACGCCGGCCCTCATTGTCGGAAATGGCGGTCCAGTCGATCGCGACGACTTCGGCGCGTTGCCTGAGGGGCAGCAGGTCCAGGGATGTGGATGATGACATATATATCGAAGCTCAAACTTTCTAATTGCGATTGATTATCAATATTGATTAGACTTGGCCAGTCTTTTTGTCAGAATATGGGCCGGTCGGAACGGGACGGCCCACAAAACTGCCGCTCCGGTGCGGTTCAGGCGCCCCGATAGCGCAAGCGCCCGATAAAGCGCGCCATGCTGAAACGATCGCCGCCACGGCCGGTGACCTTGGCCTTGACCTTCTCAAACTGCATCACATTTTCGATCCTGCGGTCCAGAAAGGCGCGGGTTTCGGCAAAATTCTCGCTTTCATCGTCGAGAAATACGCTGATCGTGCTGCCATAGACGCCGGAAAGCAGGGTTCGCTTGGTATAATGATTATAGTCGGTGGCGGTATCGCCAGCGAGCCGCCACATCCGGTCCGCCGCTCGCCAGCCCATTTTCGCGGCCCGGCGCAAATGCGGCGGCGCGGCGAGTATGGCCACTGCCCGCCGCAGACCTTCGCGATCCGCATAGAGGATGTCCAGCCGGGCCTCGACCAGCGCCTTGATCCGTTGACGCACCTTCATGGCGGCCAGTTCATCCGCGCTATATTTTGCCGCCATCTGCTCGTCGATCGCCTGAAACCAGGCGTCGATCATGTCGACCGGCCCGTCGTTGAAGGCCAGCCGGGCAAGGTCGGAATCGACTCCGGCCAGCTCGGCAGCAGCCAGCACGGCTTTCTCGGTCCAGCCGTCGAACGCCGCCTGCGCTGCGAGACTTGGCGCAAGGAAGGCGCGCACCTCATCAAGGGTGGGATCTTCGGGAAGCGATGCGGACATGGATGTTCCTTTGAAATCAGAGCTATCGATATAGACAGAAATTGCTGGGTTTCAAACCATTGCATTTATCCCTGCCGCCTCTTAACTGTCTGATTAACAATCCATGCCTCTTGTTTCAGGGAATTCCATCTTGACCACATTATTCGATCCGATCACCGTTGGCGCTATCGAGGCCCCGAACCGCATGTTCATGGCCCCCCTCACCCGCTGCCGCTCCACCATGGAACATGTGCCGACGCCGATCATGGGCGAATATTATGCGCAGCGCTCCGGTGCCGGCCTGATCATTTCGGAAGCGACCGGGATCAGCCAGGAGGGACTCGGCACGCCGTTCGCGCCCGGTATCTGGAACGACGCGCAGACCGAGGCCTGGAAGCCGGTGATCGAACAGGTCCACCAGGCCGGTGGCCGGATCATCTGCCAGCTGTGGCATATGGGTCGGATCGTCCATCCCGATTTCCTGAATGGCGAGAAGCCCGTTTCCGCCTCGGCGACCACCGCACCGGGCAGTGTCCGCACCTATGCCGGCAAGCGCGACTATGTCGAGGCGCGGCCGCTGGAAATCAGCGAGATTCCGGGCCTGCTGGACGATTATCAAAATGCTGCGAAAAATGCCAAGAAAGCCGGCTTTGACGGGGTGCAATTGCACGCCGCCAATGGCTATCTGATCGACCAGTTCATCCGCTCCGGCACCAATTTGCGGACCGACGAATATGGCGGATCGGCGGAAAATCGCGTCCGTCTGCTGGGAGAGGTGACCCGCCGGCTGGTCGATGTCTGGGGCAGCGACCGGGTGTCTGTTCGCCTGTCACCCAATGGCGATTCCCAGGGAGCGGACGATGCGACTCCGGTCGAGACCTTTACCACCGCCGCGAAATTGCTCGATACAATCGGCATCGCCTTCCTCGAACTGCGCGAGCCACCGCCGCACGGCACCTATGGCAATACCGACGTACCGGCGGTCAGTCCCGATATCCGGCCGGTCTTCAAAGGACCGCTGGTGCTCAACAGCGACTATTTCTATGACAATGCCACGGCCGCGCTGGCCGAGAACAAGGCCGATGCGATCAGCTTCGGGCGGACCTTCATCACCAATCCCGATCTGCCCGAACGCTTCCGCCAAGGCGCAGAGCTGAACCCGATCGACTTCACGCCGACCTGGTACAGTCAGGGAGCGGAAGGCTATACCGATTATCCAACGATGGATCAGAAAGCGAAGGTCGGCGCCTGATCGGAGCCGAGCAGCTCGAGGCTCTGTCTAAAAGGCGCTTTGCAGACGACGGAACATGTCCTGAACCGCTGACTCGGCTTCCCTCTCCCGCTCCATATTGGCAGAGAGACGGTGCAGGCGCTGGAACAATTCTTCGCTGGCCCGAATGATCTGGCCTGCTTCTGCGGGAAACAGCGCGATCATCGACTGGTCGCTATCCGGCCCGGCACCGAGCACGCGATCATGGTTCCAGGCCTCGCCTGCGGACAATTCTCCGCTGTGCAGGGCTTTCTGATTCAAAAGCCATGCGATGCAGTGCATCAGCCGGGTCGTCACTTTCAACGATTCACAGGAAAAGGAAACGGCAAGCCTGTTGTCCAGATCGGATTCCTCGTGGAAGCGTCCGGATTCAAAATAGGAGCGCGCTTCATCCGCCAGCACCATGGCTTCGGTATAAAGGGCGTCGATCAATTTGGGTGTCAGAAGCGATTCACGAATTTCCATTCGGGGCCTGTAGCAAAATATCGGCGCATTTTGACAGGCAATTTTAAGGGCGAAACATCGCCGAAAGCCGTCTGTTTCAATCTGACACGCGGCAAATTCAGGAGGTTAACCGGTGGACCGATCTGGTTAACGCTCCGCTAACCCGCAGGGCTCCTGCCCTCTCAGGCAATGATGTCGGGGATCAGCTGGTTTTCGAGCACGATGATCCGGTCGCGCAATTGCAATTTTCTTTTCTTGAGTCGCGCCGTCCTCAGCTGATCGGGATTGCCCGCTTCGACCAGCGCATTGATCGCCTCGTCGAGGTCGCGATGTTCAATTTTCAGCAGTTCAAGCCGCGTCTGCAACTCTTCATCGCTCATCGCCATTCCGGATCAATCTCCCCCCTTGCGCCGTTGAAACAAATTTGCAATCTTAACCCTATTCATGGTGCATGTCTAAACCAAGACAATTTAATCATGAAGTCCGACGCCAAGAATATTGGCCCGTCTATCAAGAAAGGAACCTTCATCCTCTTTCATTTTCAAAAACACCATTTTGAGGAGACTTTAATGATTCAGAATCACCTGTCAGCATTGCGCGAAAAGCACCAGGCATTGGAACGCAAGATCGAAGAAGAAGAAACCCGCCCCCTTCCCGACACGATTAGAATTCACAGTCTCAAGAAAGAGAAACTCAGGTTGAAAGAAGAATTGCTGGATTAGCCCGGTTTCTGTGACAGCGACGGCACCGGCCTGAAATATTACCATCGATTTCGAAGCGAGCGCCATTATTCTGCATCGCGCTCGCGCGGCCTTTCTGTTAGGCGTACGTCATGTCCACCACAGACCCTTCGAGCACCAAGACCGCCCGCAACATCCTGACCGGCCTGCGGGCGATCATGGCGTCGCGCGGCAATGCCCAGACCAAGCTGAACCGGGTCGTCGACACCATCGCGGACGCCGTCAACAGCGAAGTCTGCTCGATATATCTGCTGCGGGACGGCGTGCTGGAACTGTTCGCAACCCGCGGGCTGAATGCCGAAGCGGTGCATGTGACGAAGCTTGCCGTGGGCGAAGGCCTGACCGGCTATATTGCGAAAAATGTCGAGACGCTGAACCTCGACGAAGCGGCCAGTCACCCAGACTTTCAATATCGACCGGAAACCGGGGAGGAAAAATTCCACAGCTTCGCCGGCGTGCCGATCATCCGCAACCAGCAGGCGATCGGGGTGCTCTGCGCCCAGCATGTCGAGCCGCGGCGCTATTCGGAAGTGGAGATCGAGGCTTTTGAAACAGCCGCCATGGTGCTGTCCGAATTGATCAGCGGCGCCGAATTTGTCGACGACAATGTCGCCGAGGCAGGCGCGCTGCTGGATGACGGGGCCACGCGCCTCAGCGGCCTACAACTGGTCAAGGGCAAGGCCAGCGGCCATGCGGTCTTTCACCAGCCGCGCGTAAAAATCGAGCATACGGTGGCCGAGGATACCGAGGCAGAACGGCACCGCGTCTATTCGGCCTTCGACAAGATGCGCGACCAGATCGACCAGATGACCAGCCAGGCGGAATTCGGGGTCGGCGGCGAGCATGAGGAAGTGCTCGAGACCTACAAGATGTTCGCCTATGACGAAGGCTGGAGCCGGCGGATCAACGAGGCGATCGACAGTGGCCTCACCGCCGAAGCGGCGATCGAGCGCGTGCAGCAGCATACCCGCATGCGCATGCGGCAGATTGACGATCCGCTGCTGGCGGAACGGATGCACGATCTGGAGGATCTTGCCAACCGGCTGCTGCGCATCGTTTCCGGCCAGATGGGGACCGCGGCCAAAATGGGCCTGCGGCAAGACACGATCCTGATCGCCCGCAATCTGGGACCGGCGGAACTGCTGGAATATGACCGGCGGCGCCTGAAGGGAGTCATTCTCGAGGAAGGCTCGCTGACCGCGCATGTGACGATCATCGCCAGGGCCATGGGCATCCCGATCCTCGGCCAGGTCAAGAATATCCGGCAGGTTGTGCGGGAAGACGACCATCTGCTGCTCAATGTCGATGAAAATGTCGTGTTTGTCAGGCCCGGTCCCTCGGTGGTGGAAGCCTTTGAAGCACAGCTGGAACTGAGCCAGAAAAAGCGCGCCGCCTATTCGGAATTGCGCGACAAGGAAGCTATCACCAAGGACGGCGTGCGGATCACCGTCAATATCAATGCGGGCCTCCGCGACGACCTCGCCCTGATCAACCTCACCGGTGCCGACGGCATCGGCCTGTTCCGGACCGAATTGCAGTTTCTGGTCGCCGCGACCATGCCCGGGCGAGCGGGGCAGACCCGTTTTTACAAGGATGTACTCGATGCGGCCGGCGACAAGCCGGTCATATTTCGTACCATCGATATCGGCGGCGACAAGCCCCTCCCCTATTTTCAGACCGGCGATCCGAGGGAGGACAATCCGGCGATGGGCTGGCGGGCGATCCGCATCGGCCTGGAACGGGACGCGCTGATGAAAGTGCAGGCGCGGGCGCTGATCGAGGCGGCGGCCGGCCGGAAGCTGAATGTCATGTTCCCGATGATCGCCGAACCTTGGGAATTCGATCAGGCGAAAGCGGTCTATGAACATCAGCGCGCCTATCTGCAAAGCCAGAAGAAGCGGCTGCCGTCCCAGATCCGCTATGGTGCCATGCTCGAAGTGCCGGCGCTGGCCGAATGCCTGGACCTGATGGCGGACCGGCTCGACTTTCTGTCGATCGGGACCAATGATCTGACCCAGTTTCTGTTTGCCGCGGACCGGAGCAATCCCAAATTGGCCGAGCGTTTTGACTGGATGAGTCCTGCCATATTGCGCTTCCTGAGCCGCGCCTCGGAAAATGCCGCGCGGTTCGACATCATGCTGAGCGTATGCGGGGAAATGGGCGGCCGCCCGCTTGATGCGCTGACGCTTCTCGGACTGGGCATTCGCAGCCTGTCGATCACGCCCGCTTCGGTGGGCCCGATCAAGGCGATGGTCCGGTCGCTGGATCTCGGACAGGCAAAACAGGAAGTCGAGGCCATTTTGAAGGAGGCGCCTGCAGACGCAAGGGCGCGTCTCGAACAATGGGCCACGCGACACAAGGTCGATCTGGGTTGAGCAATTATATGCGGATCTGCCGGCAATTTTTCCTGGAGAGGCCAAAAACGGTAAAATCCGGGCACATCGCCATGATAGCCATTGACTTTTGCCGCCCAAACTGGCTTTTTTCCAAGCATATCCGGGAAATGCGAAAAGGGTCGCGAAATGATCCGGCCAAGGGAGTTTTGAGTGGCCGAAGATAGTGTTGACGACGAAAATGTTGAGTCCAATCTGCATAGTGCAGGTCAGTTATTGCGCCGTGCCCGGGAGCAGAAGGGCCTGTCGCTGGAAGATATCTCGAAGCAGACCAGAATCCCGAATCGCCATCTGGCGTCGATCGAAAGCGGCGATTTTGATGCGCTTCCCGGCCGAACCTATGCCATCGGCTTTGCCAAATCCTACGCCAGAGCCGTCGGCCTGAGCGACGCCTCGATCGGCAGCCAGCTACGGACGGAAATGGATGAACAGGGTCACGGAGCCTATCAGGCGGAATCGAGCGGCTATGCGCCTGCCAACCCCTCCAGCGTCCCGCCCCTGAACCTGACGTGGGCCGCTGGCATTATCGGCATATTGGTGCTTGTTGGCTATCTGGTGTGGCGCAGCATGATCCTTAATCCGGCCGAAATTGATCCTCTGGCAGAAACCGAAACCGCAAGCCCGGTCGAAGCCGCTTCGGCCCCTTCCGATCCGCAGAGCGTGCAGGACGGTCCAGCGGCTCCATCCACTACAGGCACGGTTGTGCTGACGGCTACCGAGCCGGTCTGGATGAAAATCTATGATGCCGAGGGCGAACGGCTGTTTGAAAATGAAATGGCGGCCGGAGATACGTTCACGGTGCCGACGGATGCCGACAATCCGCAGATCCTCACCGGACGCCCCGACGCGCTGACCGTGACCATCGATGGTCAGGTCGTCCCGCCGCTGGGTACGGGAGAGCGGACGATCAAGGATATGGGGGTCAGCGCCCAGGCCTTGCTGTCCCGGGAAAAGACGGAAAATCCGGAAACCGACCAGACGCAGGATTGAGAAAACCAACACGCGGCCGGCGACGCGGACAGCCCGTATGCCGGGGTCGCCGGGCGGTATAATTTTCTTTACCTTTCAGTCCGGTATATGGTTAATATATGTGAATTCAGCGGAGGCCTCGATGAAGAAATTTGGTATCACGATCCTGCTCACCGGCTTGCTTTTCAGCGTGCCCGCATCGGCCCAGAATGCGAACATAGAGCCGCGGGTGGACCGGCTGGAACAGGAAATGCGGGCGGTTCAGCGCAAGGTTTTTCCCGGTGGCTCGTCGCGCTATTTTGAACCGGAGATCACGGCGGAGGCCGGCCCTGCTTCGCCACCGGCAAACAACACGACATCGGCTGTCAGCGACCTGATTGCCCGGGTCGATGCACTGGAAGCCAGTCTGGCCAGTCTTACCGGCCGGGTCGAGGAAAACGGCTATCGCCTTCAGAAAATTGAGGACAAGCTGGCCGCTGCAGAGGCCGTGACAGCAAGCCCCACCGCCCAGGCCCCGGCGACGGCACCGCAGCCTTCCAAAACAACCCCAGAAGGGGCGGAAGCAGCGCCCGATCCCGAGCGGGTAGCCGGGGTCGCTTCCATCATCATGCCCGAGACCGGGGATGCGGCGGAAGACGCCTATATTTACGGCTATCGTCTGTGGGAGGCCAAATTTTATCCCGAAGCGCAGACGCAGCTGAAGAAGATGGTCGAGGATCATCCCGGCCATCCGCGCGCCAGTTTCGCGCAGAATCTGCTCGGCCGCGCCTATCTTGACGATGGCAAACCCGCGCTCGCCTCGGTGGCACTTTACGAAAATTACCAGAAAAGACCACGCGGCGAACGCGCGCCGGACAGCCTCTATTTTCTGAGCACGGCGCTGGTCCAGCTGGGCAAGAAAAGCGACGCCTGCCGCGTCCTGGCGGAAATGCAGGATGTCTATCCCGAAGTTGCCAGTGGCCGGCTTGCCGATCGCGTGGCATCGGGCAAGGCCGCTGCCAACTGCAAGTAGATCATGGAGGACGATGCCGCCTCGCTGCAGTCACGGTTCGAGGCGGCGCTTGATCGGCTGATTCCCGGCTTTGCATCCGGCGATCAGAGGCTGGGCCTCGCGGTTTCCGGCGGCCCTGACAGCCTGGCGCTGTTGCTGCTCGCGTTTCAATCCTGTCCGGACCGGATCGCTGCCGCCACTGTCGATCATGGCCTGCGCCCCGCCGCTCGCACCGAAGCGGAATTTGTCGCGGACCTCTGCCGGGAACGCGGCATTGCGCACAGGATCCTGCAGCCCGTGGTGCCGATCCGCGGCAGCATTCAGAGCGCCGCCCGCCGCGCCCGCTACGGCTTGCTGCACGACTGGATGAAGGAAGAGCATATCCAGTGGCTGGCGACCGCGCATCATGCCGATGATCAGCTGGAAACGATGATCATGCGCATATTGCGCGGCAGCGGCATCGACGGGATGTCCGGCATTCGCGAAACGAGGGGCAATATCATCCGGCCGCTGCTGCATTTCCAGAAGGCGGAGCTGGAATCCCATGTCGCCAGCCAGGGCATCGAGGCAGTCGACGATCCGTCGAACCGCGATCAGGGCTTTGACCGCGTGCGGGTTCGCAAGGCGCTGCAGGATCTGGAAGGTTTTGATAGCAGGCTGGCCAGCCAGAGTGCCAGCGCGCTGGGTGCAGCGCGCGAGGCGATCGAGTGGATGGTGGACGGGCTTGCCGCCGATCATATCGCCACCACCGATTTCGGCTGTACGCTCTCCCAAACCGCCTTTCCCGCCGAGATTCGCCGCCGGCTGCTGCTCAGATGCCTGCATATCTGCGACCCTGCCCTGTCGCCACGCGGCAGCCAGATCGACCAGACGATCATCGCTCTGGACAAGGGCGAAACCGTCACCCTTGGCGACATATTGTGCCGCGGCGGCGCTGTCTGGCACTTCCAGCCGGCACCGAAGCGCCGGAACAACTGAATTTCCCGCTACCGCCCCGGTTCACGCCGTTTCGATAACAGTGATCGGTAAAAACATTGGCCTATATATTGTCATCCGCCGCAAAAGGCCTATCTTTACAGGACTGATAAAATCGCAGCGAGATGCCTTTCATCTGCAGCGACCATGATGACAGGACAAGATGCGCAATGAATGACGAACAGGATCCCAAAGAAAACCCCTGGATGAAGAGCATGTTCATCTGGGCTGGCGTCATCGTTGCGCTGCTGCTGACCGTTTCGATGTTCGGCGCGGGTGCGGCTTCCGATGCCGGAACCGGGATCAGCTATTCCTCTTTCCGCAACAAGGTTGAAGAAGGCAGCGTGAAAAGCGTTGCCATCGCACCGGACAAGATCACAGGCGAGCTGACCAATGGCGACATGTTCACCACCACGCCGGTCGGCAGCGATCCGTCGCTGGTAAACCTGCTCGATGAAAAGGGCGTGGAATATAGCGGCAAGGCCCAGGAACAGGCCAGCATCTGGCAGATCATCCTGGTCCAGTCGCTTCCCTTCCTGCTGATCCTCGGTATCGCCTTTTTCGTTCTGCGCCAGATGCAGAAGGGCAGCGGCTCCGGCGCGATGGGCTTCGGCAAGTCCAAGGCGAAATTGCTGACCGAAAAACAGGGCAAGGTTACCTTCCAGGATGTCGCCGGCATTGACGAGGCGCGCGAAGAGCTGGAAGAGATTGTCGAATTCCTGAAAAATCCCGGTCGTTTTGCCAAGCTCGGCGGACAGATTCCGAAGGGTGCGCTGCTGGTCGGCTCGCCGGGTACCGGTAAAACGCTTCTCGCTCGCGCCATTGCGGGCGAAGCCGGCGTGCCGTTTTTCTCCATCTCCGGTTCGGACTTTGTCGAAATGTTTGTCGGTGTCGGCGCCAGCCGCGTCCGCGACATGTTCGAGCAGGCCAAGAAAAACGCGCCCTGCATCGTCTTCATCGACGAAATCGACGCGGTCGGTCGCCATCGCGGCGCCGGTCTGGGCAATGGGAATGACGAACGCGAGCAGACGCTGAACCAGCTGCTGGTCGAGATGGACGGCTTCGAGGCCAATGAAGGTATCATCATCATTGCCGCCACCAACCGCCCCGACGTGCTTGACCCCGCGCTGCTGCGTCCCGGCCGGTTTGATCGCCAGGTTGTTGTTCCCCGTCCCGATATCGAGGGCCGCGAGAAGATCCTTGCCGTGCATATGAAGAAAGTGCCGCTGGCACCCGATGTCGATGCCCGCACGATTGCGCGCGGTACCCCGGGCTTCTCCGGTGCAGACCTGGCCAATCTGGTCAACGAGGCTGCCTTGATGGCAGCACGCCGCGGCAAGCGGATGGTCGCGATGAGCGAGTTCGAGGATGCCAAGGACAAGGTCATGATGGGCACCGAGCGCCGGTCGATGGTGATGACCGACGACGAGAAGAAGATGACCGCCTATCATGAAGCCGGCCACGCCATCGTCTCGGTGCACGAGCCTGCCTCCGATCCGATCCACAAGGCGACGATCATTCCCCGTGGCCGCGCGCTCGGCATGGTGATGCGCCTGCCGGAGCGGGACAATTACAGTTATCACCGCGACAAGATGCACGCCAATCTGGCGGTATCGATGGGCGGCCGCGTCGCCGAGGAAATCATCTTCGGCCATGACAAGGTTTCTTCCGGCGCCTCCAGCGACATCCAGTACGCGACCAAGCTGGCCCGCGACATGGTCACCCAGTGGGGCATGTCCGAGGAGATGGGGCCACTGCAATATGAAGAGGAACAGGGTGAAACCTTCCTCGGCTATTCGCAGTCCCAGCGCGTCCATATGTCGGACGAGACGGCCAAGAAGATCGACCTGGAAATTCGCAAGCTGATCGACGACAGCTACGCCCGGGCGAAGCATCTGCTGACCAAGCACAGCGACCAGCTGCATGCGCTGGCCAATGCGCTGCTCGAATATGAGACGCTGTCGGGCGAGGAAATCGACGAACTGGTCAAGAACGGCAAGTTCCACCGGCCAGACGGCGACGTCATCAAACCGGCGACCGTGCCGACCGTCGGCACGAGCATTCCGAAGACCGGACGCAAGAAGAAGGGACCGTTTACCGATCCCAAACCGCAGGGCGCCTGATCCGCGCCTGCGGTCAAACGCTCAGGACAAAGAAAAGGCCGCTCGGGAACTGTCCCGGCGGCCTTTTCTTTTGTCTCCAGCGATGCTGGAAATGTGGCTACTGGCCTAGCGGCGGCCGTAATCCCCGGCGACACCGGCACTGCGTGGCGGTGCGGCGGCGGTCAGGCGCAGAGCCTCTGCCGACTGGCTGATCGAGCCGATTTCATCCGGCGTGTCGTCATCGTCGATCAGAACCTTCTGCAGCGACTGGATCAGGCTTTCTTCCAGATCCTTCGGCTTGATCGTTTCCTCTGCGATTTCGCGCAACGCAACCACCGGGTTTTTATCGCGGTCACGATCCACCGTCAGTTCTGCGCCACCCGAAATCTCGCGTGCGCGCTGGGCAGCGAACAACACCAGATCAAACCGGTTTGTGACTTTATCAACGCAATCTTCAACCGTAACGCGAGCCATAAGGCGCTCCTGATTCTGCAAACTTTGGGAAAAGAGCCTTTGACTTAGGGATATCGGCGGAATTTGTCAAGAAATCCGGACTCGCTCCACCCGGTTGCTGCACAGCGATCGGCAATCTAATGGTTTGTCGGTGCGCGAATGTTAATCTATGGCCGGATGCGATGGAAAACACCAAGGTGAAAGCGCAGCAATCGCACCCGGATGCCCCACCGCCCTGGTTTGAAGTCGGCGACAACCGGTTGCGGCTGATACGCGAACCGGCAGACCGGCTTGCCGCGCTGACCGACCTGCTGGCCGCTGCTGATAAAAGCCTCAAATTATTCTTCTACATGTTCGAGGATGACGGTCTGGGCGAGAGGATTCTCGCTCTTCTGATCGCCGCCTGCCAGCGGGGCGTTGCGGTGGAAATGATGGTCGACAGTTTCGGTTCCAACGGAACGCCGCAGAAATTTTTTGATCCCTTCATCGAGGCCGGCGGAAAATTCGCCATATTCAGCCCCGGTTTCTCGACCAGCTATTTTGTCCGCAATCATCAGAAAATGGTCATCGCCGATGATCGCACGGCGCTGATCGGCGGATTCAATATCGCGAACGACTATTTCAATTTGCAGCAGGCTGATGGTGACGGGCACTCGAGCGACAATAGCTGGGAAGACCTTGGCCTGGCGATCGAAGGGCCAGAGGTGGCCAATCTCGCCAGCTATTACCGGGTCCTGTCCGACTGGGTTCGGCAACGAAATGGCGATATGCGCTCGTTGCGGAAAATGGTGCGGCACTGGAATCCAGGCGAGGGCCAGTTCCGCTGGCTGCTCGGCGGCCCCAGCAACCGCATCAGCCGCTGGGCCGCAGCGATCAAGAAAGACCTCGAGATGGGCAGCCGGCTCGATCTGGTGACTGCCTATTTTTCTCCCGGCCAGGGACTGTTGCGGCGCATCGGCGGCCTGTCCAAGCGCGGCGGAACAAGCCGGCTGATGTTGCCGGGCAAGACCGACAATGGCGCGACAATCGGGGCCAGCAGACTGCTCTACGGCTATCTGCTCAAGCGGCGCGCGCGGATTTTCGAATATCAGCCGAGGCGCCTGCACACCAAATTGGTGGTCGTGGATGATGCCGTCTATATCGGTTCGGCGAATTTTGACTTGCGCAGCCTGTTTATCAATGTGGAAATGATGCTGCGCATCGACGATGCCGGCTTTGCCGACCATGCCCGCGCGGTGATTGATATGCTGGAGGAAAATGGCGAAAGGATCACGCCCGAACTGCACCGGTCCCGGCGGACCTTTCTCAACCGGTTGCGCTGGACCCTGTCCTATTTTCTCGTCAACACGCTCGACTATCGGATCACGCGCCGCTTCAATTTCGGCTCGGGAAACAGGCCGTCGGAATGACGGGCAACCGGTTTGAAAGACCGCTCCGGGCAACCTGTCGCAGCAGGAGAATCGTTCGCCGCAAACTGCGGTTTTGCCTCTGTTCAGACAGAAAAGCTTAGTTAGAAGGATATATGAACATTCCAGCAGCAGAGAGGCGACTGTCCTTGCAACCTTATCGGCACCTGTTGATGGCACTGCTGACCATCAGCCTGACCGCCTGTGTGGCGGCCTCGAACCGGCCACCGCCGCCCCAGGCCAGCGCGACACCACCGGTATATCAGAACCGCGCCCCCTCGCCCGAGCCCCGGATGGAACAGGCCCGTGAACAGCCAAATCCCCAGCTGGTCCGGGAAATCGAGGAGCTTTGGCGCACGTTTCCGGGAAAGACCGGGATTGCGGTCAAGCGGATTGACGGCGACTGGGAATTCGGTTTCCGGCCCGATGAATATTTCCCGCAGCAAAGCGTGTCCAAGCTCTGGGTCGCCATGACCCTGCTCGACAAGGTCGACCAGGGCAAGGCGTCCCTGTCCGACGCGATCCGTATCGGCAAGGAAGACCTGACCGTCTTCCACCAGCCGATGGCGGCAGAAGTGCAGCGCAATGGCGCGATCACCAAAAGCGTTTACACCTTGCTGGAAATGGCTCTGGCAAGCAGTGACAATACGGCGAATGATTCGCTGCTACGCCATGCTGGTGGCCCGGAAGCGGTGCGTGCGTTCATCGCCAAACATTCGCTTGGCAAAATTCGTTTCGGCCCCGGCGAGCGGTTGCTGCAAAGCGGTATTGCCGGGATGGAGTGGCGGCAGAACCTGTCCTATGGGCGGACGTTCTATGCGGCCCGCGCCAAAATACCGGTGGAACAGCGGCAGCAATCGCTGGAGGCCTATCTCGCCGATCCCGTTGACGGGGCCAGTCCGATGGCCATCGCCCACGCTCTGGACAAGCTGGCGCGCGGCGAGCTGCTCTCGGCCAATTCGACCAATTTGCTGCAATCTATCCTGAAACGCACGCGCAGCGGCCCCAACCGGCTGAAGGCGGGCGTTCCGGCAGGATGGGAATTTCTGCACAAAACCGGAACCGGCCAGGTGCTCGGCCCGGTGGCAACCGGATATAATGATATTGGCATCATGACCGCCCCTGACGGAACCCGCTATGCGGTGGTCGTGATGCTGGGCGATACGACCGCCTCAATCCCCGAACGCATGCGGCTGATGCAGGCCGTCACCCGCGCGGTGGGCCGATATCACCGGGGCTAGCAGCTATTCGGCGGGAACCGGCTCCGCCTGCTGACTTTCGATCGATTCCGGCGGCGCATTGCGCTCGTCGAGCATTTCGGCTGCTTCATCAAGAGCCTTCGCTTCGCCGACGGTCACGCCACCGGGGCCGGGATCATTTTGCGCCGGACCGCAAGCGGCCAATCCGGTCAATATCAGGACGCTGAACAGATTTCTCATGACAATTCCTTAAATGCTATTGAGGCCGGACCAAAGCCAAAAAAAAGGGCCGTCCGAGGACAGCCCTTTTTCTGAAATGAATCGAACGCTTATTGAGCTGCTTCTTTAGCAGTTTCAGCAGCGTCTTCAGCCGCATCAGCAGCTTCGCCAGCGGCATCAGCAGCTTCTTCGGTTGCTTCAACGGTTGCTGCGCCCATGGCATCAGCTTCGCCTTCAGCAGCATCCATGGCACTATCAGCAGCTTCTTCGGTCGTTGCTTCCGTGGTTGCAGCTGCGTCTTCTGCGCCAGCTTCAGCATTGTCAGCACCGGAGCATGCGGCCAGGCCGAGTGCAGCGGCGAGAACGAGTGACGTTGTAACTTTTTTCATTGGGATAACCCTCTATTATATTCCTCAAAAACCACGCAGGCCGGAAGTATATTTCCCTCCTCAGGCCTGCGGTCCGCATCTTTAGCGATGTCTCGGAATGAACGCAATGAAGAACCGGTTGTGACAAATCCGTGACTTTCAGATTCGCGCCGATTAAACGCTCCCAACAAAAGCCAAGCCTGAAAATCTAGCCGATTGACCAGATATAAAGATTTCTTTATATAGCTATCCGTCATGGACGATATCTTGAACATTTTTAGGGCGCTCGCGGACCCCACACGGTTGCGAATCATGCTGTTGCTGCAAAAAATGGAACTGGCAGTGGGCGAGCTTGCCCAGATTCTCAACCAGAGCCAGCCACGCATCTCCCGGCATATCCGCATTCTGGACGAGGCCGGGCTGGCAGAGCGCCGCAAGGAAGGCAGCTGGGTATTTCTCAAACCCGGCCCGGCCTCCGAGCTGGAAATATTGGGGCGGATTTTCCGGTCGAACAAGGTCGCCAAGTCCGAACAGGCCGAGCAGGATCAGGCGCAACTTTCGCTGGTCCGCAAGGCGCGCGCCGAAATGGCGGAACGCTATTTTGCTGCCCACGCCCAGGAATGGGATGCGATTCGCTCCCTGCATTTGCCCGAGGCCGAGGTTGAGCGGGCCATGCTGGCCCTGCTGCGCGATGCGCCTCTTGGCACAATGCTGGATATCGGAACCGGGACCGGGCGGATGGTCGAACTGTTCGGCGCCGCGGCACAATCCATTATCGCGATCGACAACAGTCCCGAAATGTTGCGCCTGGCACGAGCGAAATTGCTCGAAAGCGAGGCCGTGAACGGGTCCAGCCTGGTCCAGAAAACGGAATTGAAACAGGGCGACTTCAACAACCTGCCTTTGACCAATGGGACGGTTGACAGCGTCATCCTTCATCAGGTCCTGCATTATGCACAACATCCCGAAGCGGTGCTGGCGGAAGTGTCGAGGGTGCTGAAATCGGCCGGGATCGTTCTGATCGCCGACTTTGCCGCCCATGACCGCGAAGATTTGCGCACCGAACATGCCCATGCGCGGCTTGGCTTCAGCGATGACAGCATGAAACACTGGCTCGCGGCCTCGAAGCTTGACCTGGTTCAGACCCGAACGCTGGACGGCGGCGAACTGACCGTGAAGATCTGGGTCGCCAGAAAGGCAGCAATTCCAAACCTGCATCCCGATTCCGACACATTGCCTTCCCGAACCCAAAATTTGAAAAGAGCATCAGCATGACCAATCCAAGCCGTCCGATGGGGCTAGTCGAACTGGAAGAGGCAAAGCGCGCGCTTGATGTGCCGCTTTTCGCCGGACTGAGCGGGGACGCGGATGTTTCCTTCGAGTTTTTTCCGCCGAAATCGGAAAAGATGGAAAAGACCCTTTGGGAAAGTGTCGTGACGCTGGAACCGCTTAATCCGCGATTTGTTTCGGTCACTTATGGTGCTGGCGGCACCACCCGCGAGCGCACCCATGCGACCGTGGCCAGAATCGCCAAGGAAACCAATATCCCGGCTGCGGCCCATCTGACCTGCGTCGGGGCCAGCAAGGCGGAGATCGCGGAAGTCGCCCGGTCCTACTGGGATGCCGGCGTGCGCCATATCGTCGCGCTGCGCGGCGACCCGCCGGCGGAAGGCCAGGCGTTCGAGCCACACCCGCAGGGCTATGCCAGCGCTGCAGACCTGGTGAAGGGCCTGACGGATATTGCGCCGTTTGAAATCTCGGTCGCTGCCTATCCGGAAACCCATCCCGAGGCCGATTGCCCGCAGACCGATCTCGACAATCTGAAGCGCAAGCTGGATGCCGGCGCCAGCCGCGCCATCACCCAGTTTTTCTTTACCGCGGAAGCCTTTTTCCGCTTTCGTGACGCGGCAGCGGCAGCGGGCATCGATGCCGAGCTGGTGCCCGGTATCCTGCCGGTGTCCAACGTCGCCCAGACGCGCAAGTTTGCCGGCATGTGCGGCGCGGAAATTCCGCCCTGGATGAACGACCTGTTCGAGGGGCTGGATGACCATCCCTCGGCCCGCCAACTGATCGCGGCCACGGTGGCAGCGGAATTGTGCCGCAAGCTCTATGCCGGCGGCGTTCGCCAGTTTCATTTTTACACACTCAACCGGGCCGAACTCAGCTATGCGATTTGCCATCTGCTGGGCAAGCGACCGGTCAGCGGACAACAGGAGAAAGCGGCATGACCAGCCCACGCGAACAATTGGAGAAACTGGCCGCAGAGCGGATATTGGTATTCGACGGCGGCTATGGCACGGCAATCCAGAATTACCGGCTGGGCGAGGATGATTATCGGGGCACGCTGGACCTGACCGACGACCAGAAAGGCAATAATGACCTGCTCAGCCTGACCCGGCCCGATATTATCGAGGCGATTCACACCTCCTATCTCGAGGCCGGTGCCGATATTATCGAGACCAATACCTTCAGCTCCACCGTGATCAGCCAGGCGGATTACGGCTGCGAGCATCTGGTGCGCGACCTGAACGTCAAGTCGGCCGAACTCGCCCGGTCCGCCTGCGACAAGGCGGAGGCGAAAGATGGCCGACCGCGTTTTGTTGCCGGGTCGGTTGGTCCGACCAACAAGACACTGTCCCTGTCCCCCGATGTCAATGATCCGGGCTTCCGGGAGATTGACTATGATTATCTGAAGGGCGTCTATCGCGAGCAATGCGATGCGCTGATCGAGGGCGGTGTAGACTTTCTGCTGATCGAAACCATATTCGACACGCTCAATGCAAAATGTGCCGGCATGGCAGCGATGGAAGCCGCCGAGGCGAGCGGGCGGGACGTGCCGCTAATGATCTCCATGACGCTGACCGACCTGTCCGGGCGGAATCTGTCGGGCCATACGGTCGAGGCCTTCTGGCACGCGGTCCGGCATCTGAAGCCGCTGACCATTGGCCTCAATTGTTCGTTCGGCGCCGACCAGCTGCGACCGCATCTGGCGATGCTGTCAAAAGAGGCAGACTGCCTGATCATGGCTTACCCCAATGCCGGTCTACCCAATGATCTCGGCGAATATGACGAAATTCCGCAAGAAACGGCGGAATTGATTGGTGATTGGCTGAAAGATGGCCTGGTCAATATCGTCGGCGGATGCTGCGGCACGACGCCGGAGCATATCCGCGCCATCGCCGATGCCGTGGCGGATCAGGAGCCCCGCAAGATACCGAATGTCACTGTGCGGACGCGGCTTTCAGGCCTTGAGCCTTTCACGATGGCGGCATGAAAATCAAAAGGGGCTACGAAACAGCCTATCTGAAAATTGCGAAAGCCCGAAAAGCCCTCGCAACATCGGAAGAACAACAATGGACGGAAAATCGGCGCAAAGACTGGGCCGATTGTCTCGATGAAATAGAGCGGTTTCTCAATGGCACCCCAACTTCCCGGGGGTTCAGCATCGTAAGATCGCTGGATACTGCAGCGGGTACCCAGGGGCCAACCAGCGAAGCCATTCTTGAAGTGGCACGTGAATTAGATGCAAGCGGCATCGACCGCTTTCGATAAATCAAGAACGGATATTATGACCACATCTTCCTCCACCAATTTCGTCAATATCGGCGAGCGCACCAATGTCACCGGCTCGGCGCGCTTCAAGAAGCTGATCCTCAACGATGATTATGAAGCCGCCGTCGAGGTCGCTCGCCAGCAGGTCGAGAACGGCGCGCAGGTGATCGATATCAATATGGACGAAGGGCTGCTCGACGCCCATCATGCGATGACCACCTTTCTCAAGCTGATCTCCGCCGAACCCGATATCGCGCGGGTGCCGGTGATGATCGACAGCTCGAAATGGTCGGTGATCGAGGCGGGGCTGAAATGCGTCTCGGGCAAACCGATTGTCAACAGCATCTCGATGAAGGAAGGCGAGGAGCAGTTTCTCGACCAGGCGCGCAAGTGCATGGCTTATGGTGCAGCTGTTGTAGTCATGGCCTTTGATGAAACCGGACAGGCGGATACCAAGGAGCGCAAGATCGAGATTTGCGAACGCGCCTACAAGCTGCTGACCGGAATCGGCTTCCCGCCGGAAGATATTATCTTCGATCCCAATGTGTTCGCGATCGCCACCGGGATTGACGAGCATCGCCGCTACGGGATCGATTTCATCGAGGCGACGCGGGAAATCCGCAAGCGCTGCCCGCATGTCCATATCTCGGGCGGCCTGTCGAACCTGTCGTTCAGCTTCCGCGGCAACGAGCCGGTGCGCAAGGCGATGCACAGCGTCTTTCTCTATCATGCGATACCCGCGGGCATGGATATGGCGATCGTCAATGCCGGCCAGCTCGACATCTATGACGATATCGATCCCGAACTGCGCGAGCTGTGCGAGGATGTGATCTTCGACCGCCGCGAGGATGCCACCGACCGGCTGATTACGCTGGCCGAGAAATTCCGCGGCACCGACGAAGTCGCCGAAAAGGCGGCAGCGGAATGGCGCGGCTATGAAGTGCACAAGCGGCTGGAACATGCGCTGGTCAAGGGCATCGACGCGCATATTGTCGATGATACCGAGGAAATGCGGCTGGCCGTCAAGAATCGCGGCGGCCGCCCGATCGAGGTGATCGAGGGGCCGCTGATGGACGGGATGAACGTGGTCGGCGACCTGTTCGGCTCCGGCAAGATGTTCCTGCCGCAGGTGGTGAAATCGGCGCGCGTGATGAAAAAGGCCGTCGCCCATCTCTTCCCCTATATCGAGGCGGAAAAGGACGAGAAAGCCAAGGGCAAGGGCAAGATCATCATGGCCACGGTCAAGGGCGATGTGCACGATATCGGCAAGAATATCGTTGGCGTCGTGCTGCAGTGCAACGGCTTCGAGGTCATCGACCTCGGCGTGATGGTATCCTGGACCGATATTTTGCAGGCCGCCAACGAGAATGACGCGGATATCATCGGCCTGTCCGGGCTGATCACGCCGTCGCTCGATGAAATGGTCACCGTTGCCGAAGAAATGGAACGGGCGAAAATGCACATGCCACTGCTGATCGGCGGCGCGACCACGTCCAAGACCCACACGGCGCTGCGCATCGAGCCGGCCTATAGCGGCCCCACCATCCATGTGCTGGACGCCAGCCGTGCAGTCGGTGTGGCCTCGCAGCTGGTCAGCGATACCCAGGCGGTCGATTTCATCACCCGAACCCGCGAGGACTATGAACAGGTCCGCATCGCCCGGGCGGGGAAGACCGGGAAAAAGCTCTCTACGCTCGAGGAAGCAAGGGCCAATGCCGGGCAGATCGATATGGCGCTGAAAGCGCCGGCTCCCGCCAAACCCGGCCTGCATGTCTATGAAGACTGGGATCTGGCCGATCTGCGCGACTATATCGACTGGACGCCCTTTTTCCGGGCCTGGGAGCTGGCCGGCACCTATCCGGCAATCCTGACCGACAAGATTGTCGGCGAGAGCGCCAGCGATCTGTTCCGCGATGCCCAGGCGATGCTCGACACGATCATCGAGGAAAAATGGCTGACCGCCAAGGGCGTCGCCGGCCTCTGGCGCGCGCGGCGCGAAGGCGATGACATAATGGTCTCGCCGGAGAACGAGGAATTCGCACTGCCGATGCTGCGGCAACAGGTGGTCAAGCGCGGCGGCAAAGCCAATAATTGCCTCGCTGACTTCATCGACACCCAGGATGACTGGATCGGAGGCTTTGCGGTGACGGCCGGCCACGGCATAGACGAACATGTCCAGCGGTTCGAAATGGACAAGGATGATTATAACAGCATCCTGCTGAAGGCGCTGGCCGACCGGCTGGCGGAAGCCTTTGCCGAGCGCATGCACGCTCATGTCCGTCAGGAGCTGTGGGGCTATGCGGCGGACGAGAAGCTGAACAACAAGGACCTGATCCGGGAAAAATATCAGGGCATCCGCCCTGCCCCGGGCTATCCGGCGTGCCCGGACCACAGTCTGAAACCGATCCTGTTCGACATGCTCGATGCCACGCAGAACACCGGCATACAGCTGACCAGCGGCTTCGCGATGACGCCGACCGCAGCGGTTTCCGGCTTCTATTTTGCCCATCCGCAGGCCGAATATTTCGGGGTCGCGCGCATCGGGGAAGACCAGGTGGAGGAATATGCCGTCCGCCGCGGCGTCTCCGTCGACCAGGCGCGCCAGTGGCTCAGGCCCAATCTGAACGAATAACCCCGTCAGATTAACCCTTTAACTTCTGTCGCTAAGCCTGAATTCATCTGGGACAGCTATAGCTTTTCGATTGTTTGCCATTTCGGCAGGCGATATGGAAACTGCCCTATTCTCCCGAGTCAGGATGACCGACATGATCTTCAAAACCCCGTTGATAGCCGCCATGATCGTGGCAACGGTCGCCGGAACCGCAGCAGAGGCCCAGCCCGGGCCGCCATTCACGGTGAAGGAAACCGGTGCCACCTATTCCCGGCTGGCGGACGCGGTCAGGGCCGTGGGCGGGAACAATGCGACGATCGTCATCGCTCCTGGCACCTATGGCGATTGCGCGGTGCAGACGGCGGGCCGGATCACCTACAAGGCCGCGATCCCCGGCCGCACGATTTTTGACGGCGGCATCTGCGAGGAAAAGGCGACGCTGGTGCTGCGCGGCAAGGCGGCGACAATCGACGGCATTATCTTCCAGAACCAGCGCGTGCCCGATGGCAATGGCGCCGGCATCCGGATCGAGCGCGGCGATCTCTATATCTACAACGCCATGTTCCGCAATGCCGAGGAAGGCATATTGAGCGCCGACGACCCGAGCGCGGAGATCGTCATCGACCGCTCGACCTTCCAGCGTCTGGGCCGCTGCGACCGCGACCTGTCCTGCGCGCACAGCATCTATATCGGCGATTTCGGGTCGCTGAAGGTCACCAACAGCCGGTTCGAAAAGGGCAATGGCGGCCATTATGTGAAGAGCCGCGCTCCCATTGCGACCATCACCAACAACAGTTTCGACGACACCCAGGGCCGCACCACCAACTATATGATCGACCTGCCCGCCGGCGCGACCGGCGTGATCAGCGGCAATGTCTTCGTGCAGGGCCAGAACAAGGAAAACTGGAGCGCCTTCATCGCCATCGCAGCGGAAGACAAGAACCACAGTTCAAACGGTCTCAATATCCACTCGAACAGCGCGTCGCTGGCCAAGGGCGTGAAGCGCAACACCTGGTTTGTCGCCGACTGGAGCGGCGACCAGATCAGGATTGCGAACAACAGCCTTGGCCAGGGTTTGACGCGCTTTCAGCGGCGCTAGTTCATTCGCAGCTGTTCGCCGGGCCGCCGTCGATATCCAGGCATTTTCCGTCGGTTTCCTCCGCCGGTATCGCCACCCCGATCAGCGCGCCGAGCGTCGGGGCGATATCGACCGTCATCACCGACAGCGGCTGTTCGAAATGCTGGATGCCGGACCGCCAGAACAGGATCGGAACGCGCCGGTCATAATCCCAAGGGCTGCCGTGCGTCGCGACATAGCCGCGTCCGGTTGACGCGATCGGCGTGACCGCCTTTTTCAGCAGCACGATAAAATCGCCCGAACGGTCCGGATTGAACGAGGCCTTGACCCTTTGCTCCATCGTCCAGGATTCCGGCGATCCGTCGGGAACGGTAATTCCCTCCAGATCCTCGCGATCGATCACCGCTTCAACCTGGGCGTGGGCCGCGATCAGCGCCATGGCGCTGTCCTGGACCTGCTTGCGTTGCTCTTCGGAAAGATCGCGACTGACATAATAGTCGCCAAATGGTCCGTCGGCGTAGAGAACTGGCTTGTCGCCAGGGATATTCAGTTCCTTGGCAACGATCTTGCCGATCGTCTTGGCATTGAGATCAGGATTGATCCGCTGGGCCGCGGGTACGCCCTGAAGGCTCATCCGCTCGGGCAGGTCCAGGCCGCCATGATCGGCGGTCAGCATCACCGCATAGTCGATGCCTTCGCGATCCAATATGTCGAAAAACTGGCCCAGCGACTGGTCCAGTTCGCCCATCTGGATACACATTTCCAGGCCCTCGGTGCCAAAGGAATGACCGATATAGTCGGTTGCCGACAGGCCCACCGAGATCACATCGGTGGCTTCGCCCCGCCCGAGTCCCATTTCGTTGATCACTGCCGTGGCAGCGGTCAGGATCGAGCGATCAAAGTCTGGCGATGCCCGGTAAATGCTAGCGCCGCCTTCCGGACGCTGGAAAGCATAGTCGCCGACCGATTTGCCATCGCCGTGCATGATTTTGGCACTGTGCGCCACGCACCGGGCCGGCGTCGGATAGGCAGGGCGGGCCTTGTCAATCTGCTCGCCGATCGACTGGTTGACCGCCGCCACCGAAGGCAATGTCTTGCGCCCTTCCAGAGTGGTGAAGCCCTTGCCTTTCCACCAGTAAATTTCATCAACGTCATGGCCGCCCATCATCAGCGCCGCCCGGTCCTTGCCCGCCACCGCGACATTGCGGGATTCGGGCGAGACTTTCTTCAGCCGTTCGCCCAGCGTCGGCACCAGCAGATGCCAGGCCGAGGCGACATAATCGCCCTGCGTCGGCGCGGTAATATCACCAAAGCTGGTGCCCTCGACGCGCTCGTCTTCGGCGCAATAGACGGTCTTGTCATCGCGCGTGCTCGACAGATCGATCCAGTTATTGGCGATAATCCCGGCGCGTCCGGAATGAACGCCGGTCATGATCGTCGAATGGCCGGGGCAGGTTTCGGTCGCGGCATGGGCCTGATAGCCCGAGGGAAAGACCACACCATCGGTCAGGCGTTTCAGACCGCCGCTAAAGCTGCTGCGATATTCATCGAACAGGTTGGCGGAAAACTGGTCGACCGAAATGGCGACGACCAGTTTCGGTGCGCTTCTTTCGCTGCTCGGCTTATCTTCTGCATTTGCGGCGCCGGAAAATATGATACACGCTGCCAGAGCTGTAACTAGGGTCGATTTTTGCACGAATGGTCCTCACTGATGAATGCCGCTATGGAAAGCTGCCTGCCAATAGCCTAATGCGTCTAAACAGGAAATGGTGAGTTTTTATGACATTTGATTTTCGTATTGTGACGATCATGCTGGCGTTCATCGCTTTTGCCGTCGCACCGGCGGCCGGAGCGCAGAACCGGCTGGGCAATACGGAGCTGAATGTCCCCGCCACACTGCTAGCGGAATCGCAGCAGGTGAAGGCCGGGCAAAGCGTCACCCTTGCCTTTCTGATGGAACCAAAGCCGACTTGGCACGGCTATTGGGAAAATCCCGGTGACGCCGGCATCGGCATGAGCTTCGACTGGACGCTGCCAGCCGGCGTGACCACCGGAGAGCCGAAATTTCCCGTGCCGGACACACTGCTGATCTCCGGCATCATGAACTATGTCTACAAGGGCGATTATGCAATTCTGGTCAATCTGACCCTGTCCGACTCCGTTCGCCCCGGCCCCTTGCCGATCTCCGTCAAATCCGAATGGCTGTCCTGCACCGACGAAATCTGCGTGCCAGAACAGGATGAACTGTCGATCACGCTGCAGGTCGTCGCCGAGGACCCCGCGGCCGCTGCCGACAAACGGTTTGACGGCTTCCGCGCCGCCCTGCCAAGACCGCTGGGCAGCGAAGCGACCTTTGCGGTCAGCGATGACAAGTTCCGCCTGTCGGTGCCGCTGCCGGCCAATGTCGCGATCGACAAGCCCTATTTCTTCATCAAGGAAGACGGCATGGTCGACTATGGCGCGGCGCAGACATTCAGCCGCGATGGTGACCGCCTGATCCTCGAAACCGGAGCGCGGGGGGATTCTCTGGACAGCATCAGCGGCATTTTGAAGATCGCCGACCATACCGGCTTCCTGTTCACCGCGACCAGGGGCGAAGTGGCGATGACCGGCCTGCCACTGGCCGGAGATGGCACGAAGACAGAGGGCAACGCCTCGCTATTGTTGCTGGCACTGGGCGGCGCGCTGCTCGGCGGGCTGCTGCTCAACCTGATGCCCTGCGTCTTTCCGATACTCAGCCTGAAGGCGATCAGCCTCGCCAAGGCCGGCGGCGATCAAGCCGAGGTAAGGCGCGATGCGCTGGCTTATACCGCCGGTGTCGTGCTGGTGGCGACGGCGCTGGGCGCGGTCCTGCTCGGTCTCAGGGCCAGCGGTGCTGCTGTAGGATGGGCCTTTCAGCTGCAGGACCCGCGGATCATCTTTGTCCTTCTGGCCCTGGTCACCGCCATCGGACTCAATCTCGCAGGCCTGTTCGAACTGCCCAATCTGAATTTCGGCAACAAGCTGACGCGCAAGGACGGCGCCGCCGGATCTTTCTGGACCGGGGCGCTCGCGGCCTTTGTCGCCACCCCCTGCACCGGCCCGTTCATGGCCGCTGCGCTTGGCGCGACCATCGTGCTGCCGCCGATAGCCGCGCTGGTGATCTTTGCCGGTCTGGGCGTCGGTCTGGCCTTGCCCTTTCTGCTGATCGCCTTTGTGCCCGCGATCCGCAGCCGCCTGCCGAAGCCGGGACCGTGGCTGGACAGCTTTCGCAAGGCGATGGCGATTCCGATGTTTCTCACCGCGATCGGCCTGATCTGGCTGCTCGGCCGCCAGATCGGCACCGATTCGCTTGGCCTGTCGCTGGTCTTTTTGCTGACCGTTGCGCTGGTCCTGTGGTGGTTCGGCGGCGGACAGATGAAAGGTCGGTCGCGCGGCGCGCTGACCGGCGCTGCCATGCTTGCCACGATCATCGGCGGCATAGTCGCTCTTCCCGGCGAGGAGGCCATGAACAGCCAGAAGCTTACCAATACATCCACCGCGACCCTGCCGAGCGAGCCGTTCAGCGAAGCGCGATTGTCCGAATTGCGCGCCTCGGGCGAGCCGGTTTTCGCCTATTTCACCGCCGACTGGTGCATCACCTGCAAGGCCAACGAAGCCGCAGCGATCCAGCGCAGCGAGACCGCTGAAGTCTTCAAGGCCGCCAAGGTCACGGTCCTGATGGGCGACTGGACGCGGCCCGATCCGGACATCAGCCGGTTTCTGGAAAAGCACGGGCGGGCGGGCGTGCCGCTCTATCTCTATTACGCGCCCGGCGAAGAACCGGTGGTTCTGCCGCAGATCCTGACGGTGGCGACATTGACCGATCTGGTGAACGGTTCGGTGCAAAGCGCGTTGGCTGACAGAAGCCTTTAGAAAACGGAGACTATAGTGCGCAATCTTCCCCCTTTCGCCCTTGCCGCCGTCGCTGCGATCGCGCTGGCGAGCCCGCTGTCCGCAGCCCAGAAAATCGGCACCCTGGCTCAGGATTTCAAGCTCACCGACGTCAATGGCAAAACCGTGCAGTTGTCGCAGTTTCGCGGCAAGACGGTGGTGCTCGAATGGCACAATCCCGGCTGCCCCTTTGTCTCGAAACATTATAGCAGCGGCAATATGCAGGCGACGCAGAAGGCTGCCCGCGATCAGGGCACGATCTGGCTGACCATCAACAGCGGTGCCAAGGGAAAACAGGGACATATGACGGGCAGCGAAGCCAAGGCTTTGATCGCCCGCCAGAATATCCAGTCGACCAACTATCTGCTCGACGCAAGGGGACTGGTCGGCAAGGCCTATGGCGCGAGAGCGACGCCGCATATGTATATCATCGATGGCTCGGGCATTCTGGTCTACCAGGGTGCCATTGACGACCGGCCGACGGCCGATACGGCCGACATCAAGGATGCGCGCAATCACGTGCTCGCCGCGCTCAAGGAGATCAAGTCCGGCGACAAGGTCAGCGTTGCCCAATCGCGGCCTTATGGCTGCTCGGTGAAATATGCTTCCTGAGCGAAGCGAAGCGGCAGGGCTGACGCGCTAAACTCTACGCACGCGCCAGCCCTGCACCCCTTTAAGTCCGGAAGCAGGACGGTGCCGTGCGAACAGCCGCACACCACCGGTCAACATATCCCTCCAGACCAATAGCAAAATCATCGTGGCTCAACCGCGTCCCGGAGGTCGGGTGACAAATCCGATACAATGGCCGGACATGCCCCCCGCCTTCGCTCCGGCAGCGTGCGACCCTGTTCCAGGGCACCGCCGGTCAAACTCTTGCGCTGTCATCCACTTTTCGCTGGTCGCGAAAAGGAATTGCTGCCTTGCTGATGCTGACCCTCATTATTGCGCCGTATCGCTATTTTATCGGGTCAATTCTTGTCGATACGCTTGATATGAGCGCCCTTTACCTAACTGGACATGAACCGCCATAAAAACTCGCGCCCGCTATCCTAAGACACTGGATTGATGCTGGAATATTTTCACAGAAAAGCGGCGCAAAATGGCCGGTGCGGAGCCTGTTTCGGCCCCTCTTTCGATGTCCGGGAAAAAGCGCTGACATTCCAGGTGGTTACGGTTGATACCGATTCGCGCCGCCGATTTGTATCAAAATGCCGGGGGCGAAGCCTATTCCGGCTTGCGAAACCGCATCACGAAACGGCTGGTTTTGCCCCGGACAGCCGGATCGAATACATTTTTCTCCAGATCATCATCGGGATTGACGAACATGTCGCTTTCGCCATCGAGGACAAAGCCGGCGGCGAGAAAATCGCTCCGGACCGTCGCGGGATCGATGCGGTGGGTTTTCTCGACCACCGCCCGCGTATCACCGGGCAGTCCCACATGATCGATCACGGCCACGACCCCGCCCGGCTTCATGCCCTTGTAAAGGTTGGACAGCACAACCGCCGGATCCATCTTCTCGAACTTATACTGTTCGCTTTCCCAGTAAAAATCATGATAGATCAGATGCAGCATGGCAAAGTCGAAACTGTTCGCCGCCGGCTTATAGTCCGGCAGTTGCGCCGGCACCATCGTCACATTGGGCTGCCGCGCGGACACCCCTGCCCATTTTTCCCTGGACTGGTCGCTGGTCGTGAACTGAGGCGGATTGACCGCTACCACCGATCCCTCCGGACCGACCACCCGGCCCATGATCTCGCTATAATAGCCGCCGCCAGCGAAGATATCGAGCGCGCTATCACCGCTTTCCAGCCCCATGAAGGCAAGCAGCTCGGCCGGCTTGCGGCTCTCGTCCAACTCGACATCGGCTTCATCCCGTCCCGGATCAGATACCGCCGCCTCGAAATCGGGTGCCGTCTCGGCGGCACTGGCCGCTGCGGATGACGCAACAGCGGCACCGGCCGGTACTACGATCAGTGCACAACTGGCCAGAGCCGATATAATGGATGCTCGCATGTTTTATCTCCCCAAATATGGCCAGCAACATGAACCGGCAAGCCTTTTTGCACAAGCGGTGACCAAGTCGTTGGTCTACGTCGCCCAGCCGTTCGTCGAAACGACAATCTCTCGCCGATCAGGCGGCGCGTTTGCTGATCTTGTCCAGTTCCGGCCCGCTAGCGCGGCGCACGTCCTCCAGATCATAGTCGATCTGCAGTCCGAGAAAAAATCCCTCGGTTATTCCGAAATAGCGGGCAAGTCGAATATCGACATTGGCGTCGACCGGCTGATCGCAGGCAAGGATAGCGTTAAACTGGTCGATATCCAGCCCAGCACCGTCAGCGACTTCCGCAACCGGTATCTCGCTGCCAATCAGATAGTCTTCGCGCAGGATATCACCCGGATGGACATTGTCCAGACGGCCTTCATCCCCTGTGATAGTCCTCGATCCGGACATTATGCGCATCTCCATCGGACCAGCTGAACGTCACGCGCCACTGGTCGTTGATACGGAGACTATAGCGCAAAGGTGTATAAGCCTTCAACTGTTCAAAGCGATTGCCACCCGGAACGCGCAGATCAAACAAATTGGCAGTCCGGTTGATCTGCCGCAATTTCCGCCGTGCAACATTCTGAATGTCTGAAGGCAGTTTGCGACTGCGCTCGCCGAGCCAGATTTTTTCGGTCTCGGGATCGGCGAACGAGCGGATCATTTCGGATCACTTTGCTCGCGTAGAGCCCACACACCACCGCGAATTCCGTTCACCGATATGAACCAATCTCGTTTCGCTTTGTACGAATGAGAGTCGGAGCTATTATGTTCCAACTCTTTGCGAACTATTGGCTCCACATTAATTGGTAAAGATCGGCCCGCTTTCCGTCGAATCGACCTAACTTCTTCATAGATATCTCTCAAATGTGCTTGGCCTCCCAGATTTCTTAGGGCCTGCCGGACATCGTGACACCAGAGCACTTTAGTGATCGATCGTTTTCGGGAAGCAGTCGATTTTGGCCCGGAAGCTTGACTTTCTTGCGGCTTCTTCAAGCCTAGCAGTCGCATCAAAATGGCGTTTTCGTCCTCCTCTCCTTGAAGACGAAGCGCCCAAATCTTGGCAAACACCTCCGTACTGATATCGATTGAGCGCATAAGAACTCTGTATAGGAGTTATTCAGAACTTTCCAGAACTATTTAGATCCTTCCTACAACTGCTCATCACATCTTCCGCTGCACCTTGCCATAACCCATCTTGCGCGTTCCCGGCCGTCCTTCGGTTGACCGACCTTTCGGCTGGGCGACCTGCAGATCGGCGGGAAGGCCGAGTTCTTCTGCTTCCAGCTTGCGGATTTCGTCGCGCAGGCGGCCTGCGGTTTCGAATTCGAGATCGGCTGCGGCATCGCGCATCTGCTTTTCGAGGCTTTCGATATGCGCGCGCAGATTATGGCCGGCCAGAGGCGTGCTGCCCTCGTCGACCGCGCCGGTGACCATATCCTTGGCCGTGGCATGAGCGACGATATCGCCGATATTCTTCTTGATCGATTGCGGCGTGATGCCGTGCTCCAGATTATATTCGACCTGCTTCTCTCGGCGGCGGTCGGTCTCGCTGATCGCGCGTTCCATCGATCCGGTCATCCGGTCGGCATAGAGGATTACCCGTCCATCGACATTGCGGGCGGCGCGGCCTATGGTCTGGATCAGCGAGGTTTCGCTGCGCAGGAAGCCTTCCTTGTCGGCATCGAGAATCGCGACCAGCCCGCATTCCGGAATATCGAGCCCCTCGCGCAGCAGGTTGATCCCGACCAGCACGTCATAGACGCCGAGCCTGAGATCGCGGATCAGCTCGATCCGCTCCAGCGTCTCGACGTCGCTGTGCATATAGCGCACCTTGATCCCCGCCTCGTGCATGAACTCGGTCAGATCCTCCGCCATGCGCTTGGTCAAGGTGGTGATCAGCGTGCGATAGCCCTGCGCCGCGACCTTGCGGCATTCGTTGATGACATCGTCAACCTGATCCTCGACCGGCTTGATCTCGACCGGCGGATCGATCAGCCCGGTGGGGCGAATGACCTGTTCGCTGAACACGCCCCCGGTCTGCTCCAGCTCCCACGGGCCAGGCGTTGCCGAGACGCTGACCGTCTGGGGCCGCATCGCGTCCCATTCGTTGAAGCGCAGCGGCCGGTTGTCGATGCAGCTCGGCAGCCGGAAGCCATATTCCGCGAGCGTGATCTTGCGGCGGTGATCGCCCTTCGACATCGCGCCGATCTGGGGGATTGTCTGGTGGCTTTCGTCGACGAACAATAGCGCATTGTCCGGCAGATATTCGAACAATGTCGGTGGCGGTTCACCCGGCAGCCGTCCGGTCAGGAAGCGGGAATAATTCTCGATGCCGGCGCAGCTGCCGGTCGCCGCGATCATCTCGAGATCGAAATTGGTCCGCTGTTCCAGCCGCTGATGCTCGATCAGCTTGCCCTCGGCTTCCAGTTCCTTGAGCCGCTCCGCCAGCTCGAAACGGATCGCCTCGGTCGCCTGTTTCATCGTCGGCCCCGGCGTCACATAGTGCGAATTGGCAAAGACCCGTACCCGGTCGAGGGTCACGCCCTTCTTGCCGGTCAGCGGGTCAAACTCGACAATTTCCTCGATCTCGTCGCCGAAGAAGCTGATTCGCCAGGCCATGTCCTCATAATGCGAGGGAAAAATCTCGAGATTGTCGCCGCGCACCCGGAACGTGCCGCGGGCAAAGGCCATGTCATTTCGTTTATATTGCAGCGCCACCAGCTTGCGGATGATATCGCGCTGGTCAACCGACTGCTCCTTCTTCAGGTCGAAGATCATCGCCGAATAGGTCTCGACCGAGCCGATACCATAGAGACAGGAGACCGAGGCGACGATGATCACGTCATCGCGCTCGAGCAGCGACCGGGTGGCGCTGTGCCGCATCCGGTCGATTGCCTCGTTTACCGAGCTTTCCTTCTCGATATAGGTATCCGACCGCGCGACATAGGCTTCGGGCTGGTAATAGTCATAATAAGAGACGAAATATTCGACGGCATTGTCCGGGAAGAAATTCTTGAACTCGCCGTACAGCTGCGCCGCCAATATCTTGTTGGGAGCCAGAATCAGGGCCGGCCGCTGCAACTCGTCTATGATCTTGGCCATGGTGAAGGTCTTTCCCGACCCGGTCACCCCGAGCAGCACCTGATCGCGCTCGTCCTCGCGCATCCCCTGCACCAGTTCCCTGATCGCATCCGGCTGGTCGCCGGCGGGCTCAAAATCGCTGACCAGCTTGAACCGTTTGCCACCTTCCGACTTTTCCGGGCGGCGGGGCTTGTGAGGCACGAAATCCTTGCCGGTTTCCGGCTCCGCCAGGCCTCTTCTGATTACCAGTTCTGTCATCAGACATATATGGAACAAATAGGGTCCAATGTCATCCCCGCATTGCAGTTTTCCGGCAATCGGAACCATCAAAAATTTACATCGTGCCGCCATCGGTTTATGGAACACTCGGGAAGCATCAACATTGAGGGAAATTTCTCGTGAAAAATTTACTGGTTTCGGTGGCTGTACTCAGCCTGATAGGCGGCTGTTCGGACAAAGGGGCTGACCAGGACGGCGATGGAAAAATCACCGCGGAAGAAGTTGCCCAGGAAATGAACCAAGTCGAACTCGAGCCCGGCGAATGGGAAAATACGGTCGAGATCGTCGATGTGAAGGTCGAGGGACTGCCCGAAGGTGTGCCAGCCACCGCTATGGACGGTATGAAAGGCAAGGTTACAACCTCAAAATCCTGCATAACCGCGGAACAGGCCGAGAATCCGGGCGCACAGTTTTTCGCCGCGCAGAAAGAGACGAATTGCGAGGTCAAGAAATTCGACATGAGCGGCGGGGCCGTGTCCTCGGAAATGTCCTGTACCAATATGGGCGGCGCTCCGGGCAACATGACGATGGCCATGGATGGCCAATATGGCCCAAGCAGCTATGACATGACGATGAAGATGAACGGCGGCGCGTCCGGCATGAAAATGAATATTTCCGCGAAGAGCAGCGGCAAGCGGATCGGCGATTGCCCCGCTGGTTGATCGGTACCGAAAGCGAAAGCCCGAACCCAAAAGGCAGGAGCGAGATGCTCCTGCCTTTTTTGTGCGGCCGCCCGGCGAAAAGAAGAAGGATTTCGCGTAGCACGGAACGGGCTTTGCCTTTTCCTTCTGCTTTGGCATAAGCAGACAAAATAGAGGGGCAAATCATGAAACATCTTTTGGCACTGGCCGCAACATCCGCCTTTATCTGGACCGCACCGGTTCTCGCACAGAACAGCTCGCCATCACCCGATCTCGCCAGGGCGATCGCAGCGGATTATGACAAGCAGCTGAAAGCCCTGTTTCTCGATTTCCATAAAAATCCCGAGCTTTCCTACAAGGAAACCCGCACCGCCGGAATCATCGCGCAGAAATGGCGCGACGCAGGATTCACGGTTACCGAGAAAGTCGGCGGCACCGGCGTTGTTGGCGTGATGAAGAATGGCGAAGGGCCGACCCTGATGCTGCGCGCCGACATGGATGGCCTGCCGCTGGTGGAAGACAGCGGGCTCGATTATATGTCGACGGCAAAGCAGGTCAGCATCGACGGCGAGGAAAAGCCGGTGATGCACGCCTGCGGCCATGACGTGCATATCACCTCGCTGATCGGCACCGCGAACCAGATGGCGGCGCTCAAGGACCAGTGGTCCGGCACCCTGGTGCTGATCGCGCAACCGGCGGAGGAACGGATCGGCGGTGCCAAGCTGATGATGGACGACGGCCTCTACACCCGCTTTCCCAAGCCCGATTATGCCATGGCCTTTCACGTTTCCGCTGACACGCCAACCGGACAACTGGCGCTGGACGAGGGCATCAAGAGCAGCTCGTCCGACAGCGTTGATATCATCGTCCACGGTGTCGGCGCGCATGGCGCATCACCGCACCGGGGCAAGGATCCGATCGTGATGGGCGCGGAGATCATCATGGCGCTACAGACCATCGTCAGCCGCGAAATCGCTCCGCTCAAGCCCGGCGTGATCACCGTTGGTTCCTTCCACAGCGGCTTCAAGCATAATATCATCTCGGACAAGGCGACCATGCAGTTGACCGTCCGCTCGGATGACGAGGAAACGCGGGCCAAATTGCTCGAGGGGATCAAGCGCATCGCCACCAATGTCGGCCGGATGAACGGCCTGCCCGAGGACAAGCTTCCGGAGGTGCTGGTATCGCATGAATCGACTCCGGCCAATTATAACGATGCGGCGCTGACCAAGCGGGTGAAGGCCGTATTAGCCAATCGGTTCGGCGAGGACGTGTTCGACAACAAGCCGCGCGAAGGCATGGGGGCAGAGGATTTTGCCTATTTCGTCGAGCCCAATACCGATGTGCCCGGCGTCTATTTCTCTGTCGGCGGCACGCCGCAGGCCGACTTTGATCGCGCAAAGGCCGGTGGCCCGCCGGTGCCTTCGCATCACTCTCCTTTTTTCAAGATTGCGCCGCGCGAATCCGTGACGCTCGGCACCGAGGCGATGACCGCTGCGGCGCTGGAATTGTTGGCAGCCGATGAATAGGCCCGAAACCCGTCAGCGGCCCAAGCGGACGCTGCTGCTCAGCGCGGCCTTGCTGCTGCTCACCTCCTGTACCACGGTTGCGGAAACCGGTGTCGAGCCCGTCGCCGAGGCGCAGTCCTATGATATCCTGATCGACAACGGCCTGATCGTCGATGGCAGCGGATCGGCCCCTTATGTCGGCGATGTCGCGATCCGCAATGACCGGATTGTCGCGGTTTCGCCGGAAATTACCGGCAGCGCAACACGCGTCATCGACGCGCGCGGGCTGGCGGTCGCACCGGGCTTTATCAACATGCTCAGCTGGGCACCCGATGCGCTGATCGCCGATGGCGCCGGCGAAAGCGACATCCGGCAGGGCATCACGCTGGAGGTCTTTGGCGAAGGATGGTCGGAAGCCCCGCTGACCGACAAGATGGTCGACACCCTGGAGAGCGAACAGGGTGATATCCGCTATCCGATCAGCTGGCGCACCCTCGACCAATATTTCGACTTTATCGAGAATCGCGGGATCGCGCCCAATGTGGCATCCTTTGTCGGCGCGACCACCGTGCGGATCAACGAGCTCGACTATGCCGATGTCGATCCGGACGCCGCCCAGCTCGACCGAATGCGGGCGCTGGTCCGCGAGGCGATGGACGACGGCGCCATGGGTGTCGGCAGTTCGCTGATCTATGCTCCGGCCAGCTATGCGGAAACGCCGGAACTGGTCGCTCTGGCGACCGAATCGGCGCGCTGCGGCGGCATGTATATCAGCCATATGCGCAACGAGAGCGACCATGTCCTCGAAGCGGTCGACGAGCTTATAGAAATTGCCGAAAAGTCGGGCGGCCCGGCAGAAATCTATCATCTGAAACAGGCCGGCAAGGACAATTGGGACAAGCTCGACCCGATTATCGCCAGGGTCGAGGCGGCGCGCGCAAAGGGTCTGCGCATCACCGCCAACATGTATACCTATACCGCCGGTTCGACCGGCCTCGATGCAGCGATGCCGACCTGGGTGCAGGAAGGCGGCTATGAGCAATGGAAAAAGCGGCTGCAGGATCCGGAAATCCGCAAGCGCGTGCTCGTCGAAATGCAGGGCAAGCCGGTGGGCTGGGAAAATCTCTTCTATCATGCCGGCCCCGACAAGACGATGCTGGTTGGCTTCAAGAATGACAAGCTGAAGCCGCTGACCGGCAAGACCCTGGCCGAGGTGGCCGCGATGCGCGGCACCAGTCCGGCAGAGACGGCGATCGATCTGGTGATCGAGGATGGCAGCCGGGTCCAGGTGGTCTATTTCCTGATGGACGAAGAAAATGTCGCACGACAGACCGCCCTGCCATGGATGTCCTTCGGTTCCGACGCGGCGGCCCTCGCGCCGCGCGGAGTGTTCCTGAAATCCTCCACCCATCCCCGCGCCTATGGCAATTTTGCGCGGTTGCTGGGCAAATATGTCCGCGATGAAAAGCGCGCCACTCTGGCCGATGCGGTGCGGCGGCTGAGCAGCATGCCGGCGAGCCATCTGGGACTGAAGGATCGCGGCAATCTGGCAGCCGGGCAATTTGCCGACGTGGTGATTTTTGATCCGGCCACGATTGCCGACAAGGCGACCTACGCGGAGCCCCAGCAATTCGCCGTTGGCGTGCAGCATGTGCTGGTCAATGGCCAGCCGGTGCTGAGCGGCGGCAAGATGACCGGTGCCCGCCCGGGCCGGGCCGTCCGGGGACCCGGCTGGAACAGCTGCCCGCCGCGCTAGCAGTCAGGCAAAGCAGAGCGCGGACAGGCGGCCTGCTTTGCCCAGGCTGCGCGCTCTGATCCGTCCAAAGTTCGTGAAAGTTCGGCCAAGGAGGCGTTTTGCGAGCTTGACATGCAACCATTTAGTTGCATATTAAAAACCATGTCCGATGTCTTCGCCGCCCTTGCCGATGAAACCCGCCGCGCCCTGCTCGACCGGCTCTTCATCAGGAATGGCCAGAATCTGACCGATCTTCACAGCGGCATGACCATGTCGCGCCAGGCGGTGGCCAAGCATCTGCATATTCTCGAAACCGCCAATCTCGTTTCGGTCCACCGGCAGGGGCGGGAAAAGCTGCATTATCTCAATCCCGTGCCGCTCGGCGATATTGTCCATCGCTGGATCGGCAAGTTCGAGGATGCCCGCATCGAGGCGCTGAGCGATTTCAAGCAGCAAGTCGAAGATGCTTCCAGATCTTCCAGCCACAGCAAGCGAGAGGAGAAACGCCGTGCCAGCCAGTGACCCCACGAATATGACAACCCGCGCAGCGACGGGCGAGCCCTGCGCACCGGATTTTGTCTACACTATTTTCATCAAGGCGACCGCCGAGCAGGTCTGGAACGGCCTGATCGACCGGGAACTGACCAAGGCCTATTGGGGCCATTATAACGAATCCGACTGGAAAGCGGGATCCCGGTGGGAACATGTGCGCAGCGACGGCAGCGGCAAAATCGACACGCGCGGTCGCATCATCGAGATGGATCCGCCCTGTAAAATGGTCTGGAGCTGGGCCTTTGATTCGCAAGCAGACCGGCCTGAAAAATTGTCGCGGGTGACCTACGAACTGGTCAGTCTGGGCCCCGACACCAAATTGACCGTTACCCATAGCGAGCTCGAGCCCGGATCGCCGATGGATATTGGCGTACGCGAAGGCTGGCCAGCGGTTCTCAGCAATCTGAAGTCCATTCTGGAAACGGGAGAGACATTGTCCGAGGAACAGTGGCCGAGCGCGGAACAGTTCGAACAGGAGTGACTTCACCCGATGCCTGACGATCCCTTTTTGACAGGCAAACGGACTCAGAATTGCGCTCAGTCGAAGGGGGATCGAACATTCCCCCTTCCGCCGTTGAATCGAACCCCCTAAAGTCGCCGGATGGACATCGCCTCCTCCATTCCCGCGGACATCAAGCCGCATGACGGACGCTTTGTCGGCGGCAAGCATTATTTCGCCTGCCGCGTCTATTTCGAAGACACCGACTTTTCGGGCATCGTCTATCACGCCAATTATCTGCGCTATATGGAACGGGCCCGCTCGGACATGTTGCGGCAGCTCGATATGAACCAGCATGCGGCCTATGAGAGCGGCGAAGGCGTCTATGCCGTGGTCGACCTGACGATGAAATATTGGTCGCCAGCAAGGCTGGACGACGATCTGCTGGTGATCAGCACGGTGGAGATATTGCGCGCGGCGAGCGTGGTCATCGACCAGACGATCATGCGCGGCTCTGACCGGATCACGTCAGCCTCTGTTCACGCTGCCTTTCTTACCCCGGCCGGACGCCCGAGACGACAACCGAAAGCGTGGACAAAGGCTTTCGCCAGCGTCATGGACCAGACTGTTACGAAATGAAGGATATCAAATCTTGCTAGACCAACTTTCACTCGGAGCGACCAGCGGCAATTTCTCCCCGTTCATGCTGTTTATGGAAGCCGATATCGTCGTCAAGGCGGTGATGATCGGCCTGTTGCTGGCCAGCATCTGGACCTGGACGATTATCGTCAGTTTCGGCATGACCATCGGCCAGATTTCCAGAAAATCGGACCGGTTCGAAAGGGCTTTCGACAAGGCCGAAAATATCGACCGGTTTTTCGACGAACATGGCAAGTCCAGCCTGCCGAGCGCCAAGGTTCTCGCCGCCGGTGTCAAGGAATGGCGCCGGTCGACGGCAAAGGGCCCGGTCGACCGCGACGGCACCCGGCAGCGGCTGGCCACGGCGATGAACATGACGATCGCCGAGGAAGTGGACCGGATCGCCGACCGGCTGAACTTTCTCGCCACCGTCGGTGCCGTTGCCCCCTTCGTCGGCCTGTTCGGCACCGTCTGGGGCATCATGCGCAGTTTCTCGGCGATCGCCGCTGAGCAGAACAGCTCGCTCGCGGTGGTCGCACCCGGCATCGCCGAGGCGCTGTTCGCCACCGCAATCGGCCTTTTTGCGGCAATCCCGGCGGTTATCGCCTATAACCGCTTCTCGCACCGGCTGAACAAGCTGGAAGCCCGCATGGGTCGCTTTGCCGACGGGTTCCACGCCACGCTCAGCCGCGAGCTGGAGTTTGGAAACTGAGCATGGGCATGAATATGAGATCCGGAACCGGGCGGCGCGGCGGTGGTCGCGGGCGCGCACCGATGGCCGAAATCAATGTGACGCCTTTTGTCGACGTGATGCTGGTGCTGCTGATCATCTTCATGGTGACCGCACCGCTGCTGGTCACCGGCGTGCCGGTCGACCTGCCGGAAAGCCGCGCCAACGCGCTGGAGCAGGAACAGGAACCGGTGCAGATTTCGATCGACAATGAAGGCCGCATTTTTGTCGACGACGAGGAACTGAGCCGCGGTGCCCTGGAGACCAGACTGCGCGACATTGCCGCAAGCCAGAATGCCGCCGATCCGCGCCAGATCATGCTGCGCGGCGACAGGACGCTGGATTATGGCCTGATCATGGGCGTGATGGGCGAACTCAACCGCGCGGGATTGAACCGCGTGTCGCTGGTCACTACAGGTTCATCCGAGACGCCATAAGAGTGGGCAGCTGATATGGAGAAGGCTGAAAAAATTGGCTTGGGAATAGCGGCTGTGGGTCATGTGGCCCTGTTCGGCGCGCTGTCGTTCAGCATTCTCAGCAGCACCAATGACGCGTTCCGCAACAAGCCGATCGAGGTTATGATTGCCGATGAGGTCGGCCTGGAAAGCGCTGCCCCCGATCCCTCCATGGTCACACCCGCGACCAGCGTCGCGCCCGAACTGGGTGCTCCGGAAGAGAGCAGCTTTGTCGAACCAGAGCCGCTGCCCGAACCACCGAAAGCCGAAGCGAAGCCCAAGCCGGCGGCAGCCCCTGCCCCGGTATCGCGGGAACAGCGCCGCAAGCCGGACAAGCCTGCCAGCGTCGCCAAGGCGGAGTCCAAACCAAAGCCGAAACCGAAACCGCGCGGCTCCCGCCTCGGCGATGATTTCCTGAAAGGCGTGACCGACGCCTCTTCGGTCAGCCGCAACCAGAATATCGCAGCGGAAAAGGCTTCTGCCGCGACCGTCGCATCGCTCGAGCGTGAACTGTACCGGCTGGTCAAACAGAAATGGCGCCCGCCAACCGGCGCGGATGCCGAACTGCTGCGCACCAAGGTCACTGCCCGTCTTGATCCCAACGGCCGGATCATCGGTACACCGACAGCGACCACCACCGGCATTACGCCGAGCAACCGGTCGCAGGTTGAAATCCATCAGGAACGCGCGATCGCTGCGGTCCAGCTGGCCGCACCGTTTACAACATTCCCCGAAAAATATTACGATGAATGGAAGGTTATCGAACCTGTCCTTTACCTTGGTGTCTAGGAGACCCGCGATGCAATCCACCACCCCCACTATCAGAAACTTGTTTCTCGGCCTTGTCGCCAGCCTCGGGCTGACGGCGACGGCCCATGCCCAGCTCACCGTCGATGTCGACAATAGCGCGGGCGAAGAGCTCGTCATCGCCGTTCCCGGCCTGCCGACGCCGCAAAGCGTTGACACCGTGTCCGGCAGCACCGCCGATCTGGGCGGCAAGATCAGCGATGTCATCGTCAGCGATCTTCGCTCCAGCGGCCTGTTCAAGCCGATGGGCCGCAAACAGGTGCGCGGGATCAGCTATAGCGAGGTCACCGCGCCGCAATTTCCCTATTGGAGCGGCACCAGCGCCTCGGCGCTGATTCAGGGCTTCATCCAGTCCAATGCCGACGGCAAGCTGACGGTTGGCTGCTATCTCTATGATGTCGCGCTGGAAACCGAGCTGACCCGCCAGGGCTTTGTCGTCGAACCGCGCGACTGGCGCCGGGCCGCGCATAAATGCGCCGACGCCATCTACGCCCGGCTGAGCGGCGAATCGCCCTTTTTCGACAGCCGCATCGCCTATATTGCCGAGACCGGCCCCAAGGGAAACCGCGTGAAAAGGCTGGCGATCATGGACAGCGACGGGGCCAACCACCGGTTCATCACCAATGGCCAGGCCACTGCGCTCACGCCGCGTTTCTCGCCCGACTATAAGAGCATCGTCTATCTGAGCTTTCTCGACGGCAATCCGCGTATCTATATCTACGATATCGGCACCGGCCGGCAGCGGCTGATCACCCAGAGCACCAATCCGACCTTCGCGCCGCGCTGGTCGCCGGACGGCAAGTGGATCCTCTATTCCATGGCCATTGCCGGCAATACCGATATCTACAAGGTCTCGGCAGCGGGTGGCGGCAAGCCGCAGCAGCTGACCTTTTCGCCCGGCATCGATATCGGCGGCAGCTTCTCTCCCGACGGCAGCCGGATCGTCTTCGAAAGCGACCGTTCGGGCAGCCAGCAACTCTATGTCATGAGCGCCGATGGCGGCAACGAGCGGCGAATCAGCTTTGGCGGCGGTCGCTATGCAACACCGGAATGGAGCCCGCGCGGCGACCTGATCGCCTTCACCAAGATCGCCGGCAATTTCCGCATTGGCGTGATGACACCGAGCGGCGGCGGCGAGCGGCTGCTGACCGACAGCTGGCAGGACGAGGCGCCGACCTGGGCCCCCAATGGGCGGGTAATCCAGTTTTTCCGCACCACCAAGGGCAATGGCAATACCGGAATCTGGCAGGTCGACCTGACCGGCCGCAACGAACGGGAACTGCCGACGCCGGTCAACGGTTCTGACCCGGCATGGGGTCCCTTGCTGCCCTGAATTCAGATCGCGACAAGTCCCTGAAAAAAGGCTATATCCAGCCGACGGGCTATTTTAAATAGGAGCAATATGATGATCAAATATGCGACCCCCCTCCTGATGACCGCCAGCCTAGCGCTGGCAGGCTGTGCGAAGAAACCACCGGAAGAACTGCCACCGGCACCGGTCGGCACGGCACCAACCCCGACACCAACACCCTCCGGTCCGGGCTATACTCCCGGTTCGCAGCAGGATTTCCTCGCCAACACGATGTCCGACCGGATCCTGTTCGATACCGACCGGTTCAACATCGACACGCAGGATCAGGCCGTGCTGCAGAGCCAGGCTCGCTGGATGGCGCAAAATCCGAACGCGCGGATCACCATCGAGGGCCATGCCGACGAACGCGGCACCCGCGATTACAACCTCGCTCTCGGCGAACGGCGCGCCAATGCGGCGAAAAACTATCTCGCCTCGCTGGGGGTCAGCCCGGCGCGGATGACCACGGTCAGCTATGGCAAGGAACGGCCGGAAGCGCTTGGTTCAAACGAAAGCGCATGGGCCCAGAACCGCCGCGCGGTCAGCGTTGTTGTCCGTTAAACCGACCTGAAACCAGACACAAAAAAAGGCCGCTAACCATCGAGGTTAGCGGCCCTTTTTTAACTCTAAAATCTTTTATTTCTTGGTGCCGGTCATCGCCATTTCGCCAAAGGCGCCTGCCTTGACGGAGCCAGCCAGCTGGCCGTCGGTGATCGTGGCATCGCCTTCCAGCTTCATCGGCATGGGAACGGTCATGTTCATTTCCCAGGTGATGTGATTGCCGTCGACCTTGCCGTTTTCAACGTCCATCGATCCCATGGCACCGGTGTTGGTACCGGTAAACGTGTCACCGTCGGTAACGATGGTGAATTCCGACGTCTGGTCTCCCATCGGCGATTTGGTCACACAAGCATAAGTTCCATCAATAGACATTCCGTTCTCCTTTTATGTCAAAGCCCTGATCCGGCTCGCGCCAGCGATCACTCGCTGTCAGCCGCCGAATCGTCCGAACTGCTATCACTATTAACAGCAGTGTCACTAGCTTCATAGCCGCGATATTCGACCGGCATGCCGAGCGCGTCCAGCTGCGGCCTGATCTTCTCGACATCGCCGACGATCACCCAAGTGAACTTGCCGGGATCGATCGCCTGCGCCATCGCTTCGTTCAGCTCTTTCGCGGTCAGCGCCTTGTAGCGGTCGGCGACGGTTTCCGCATAGTTGGACGGCCGTCCGAACATCACGTCGCCTTCCATCTGGTTCAGGATGCTGGGCGTGCGCTCGAACTGGCCGGGCAGCTGGCGGACATTGCCGTTGACCGTGCGCTCCAGCTCCGCTGGCGTGACGCCCTTGTCGCCAAGGAAATCCCGGACCTGCGCATCCATCGCGGCAACCGCCGGTCCGGTCTGGTTGGTCTGCACCGGCGCCCGCATCGTGTACAGCGCCTGGTCTTCGCCGCGCAGCACCGTGTTACGGGTGCCATAGCTCCAGCCCTTGGTTTCGCGCAAATCCATGTTGATTCGGGACAGGAAATTGCCGCCCAATATCTCATTGGCCGCGTCGAGCGTCAGCAGGTCATCCGATCCCTTGTAGGGCAGCACCTGACCGGCAAGGATCATCGACTGCGGCGAATTGGGCCGATGAATGGCAATGATCTTGCCCTGTGCGTCGGGAATGGGGGCATCGAAATTTTTCGCCGGTGCCGCCTTACCGGTGCCATTCCAGCGACCGAAGCGCATTTCCAGTTTCCTGACCAGTTCATCCTTGTCGATCTGGCCAGCGGCAAAAATCGTCGCCTTGGCCGGATGCATCCACTGGTTGTGAAAGGCCTGCAGGTCATCGCGGGTGATCGTCGCCACGCTTTCCTTGTTACCATTGCCCGACAGGCCGCGGCCATAGGGATGATCGGGACCGAAGACCAGCGGCGGCAGGGTGTTGCTGGCGATGCTCAACGGATCGCTTTCCTCGCGGTCGATGGCGGTCAGCTGCCGGACGCGGATGCGTTCGATATCATCGGCATTGAAGGCCGGGTTTTTGACGATATCCGCCATCAGATCGAGCGAGGCGTCGAGGTTCGGGTTGACCGCGCTCAGACTGACATCGGTGCGGTCCCGCCCGCCATCGATGCTGATATTGGCGCCCAGACGTTCCTGCTGTTCGGCAATCTCGACCGAGGTCAGGCTGGTCGTTCCCTCTTCCAGAATCGAGGTGACGAAATTCTGCAGCCCGAGCTTGCCCTTGGAATCGGCGCTCGTGCCGGCGTTGAAGGACAGGGTGACCCAGGTCATCGGTATCGCATCGCGGTGCGCGAAATAGACCTTGATCCCGTTGGACAGGGTCGCCGTTTCGACATCCGGAAAATCGACGTTCGGGATTTCGCCTACCGGCGGCAGGGAAGACCGGTCGGGTGCCGTCACCGTGCCGGCTTGATTGTCCTGCATGTAAAAGGCGGGCGCGGTCAGAACGCCGGTCCGGGCGCCCTTGCCTGCGCCGACTTCCTCATAGGCATCGCGTTCGCCGGGAACCACCCGGATACCGACCACCGGCCGGGTCAGCCATTTCTGCAGCGCTGCCTTGACCGCATCCGGCGTGGTCGATGCCAGACGCTCCAGTTGCTTTTTATAATGTTCCGGATCGTCCGAATAGAGCGCCCCCTCCGCCAGAGCGACCGCCTTGCCGCTGAAACCGCCAACCTGCTCGAGTCCGGCTATCCGCGCCGCAGCATCGCGCGTCGCGACTCGCTGCACCTCGTCCGCGGTCGGGCCGTTGGCGATAAAGTCGGCAATAATCTCGTCGAGCCGCCTGGCCACGGCATCGGCATCTTCACCCGGCTTCACATCCGCCTGGATATTGACCAGGCTGCCATGGACAAAGGGGATCACAAAGGCAGAAACGGCAACGGCATTTTTCTCGTCCCGCACCATGATATTGTCGAGCCGTGAACTGGCGAGGCCACCCAGCACCGCCATGCCGACATCGATCGGCGTATAGTCGGGGTCATTCAGGCCCGGCACCACCCAGTTGCGGTAGATGCGCGTCGTCGCAACCTTGTCCTTCATCACCTCGTAGACCGGCTTGTCCAGCGTCGGCAGGGCCGGATCGAGCTCGGCAATCGGCTTGCCTCGCGGAATCGCGCCGAACCATTTGTTGACCTTCGCCCTGGCGGTGGCGACGTCGATATCGCCGGCCAGCACCAGAATCGAATTATTCGGCCCGTAATGATCGGCGAACCACTGTTTCATGTCGTCGAGCGAGGCCGCTTCCAGATCCTCCAGCGAGCCGATCGTGTCATGGCCATAGGGATGATCCGGCGGAAACAGCAATTCGGTCTGGCGATAGGAGACTAGGCCATAGGGCTGGTTGTCACCCTGGCGCTTTTCGTTCGACACCACGCCGATCTGGTTGTCGAGCTTCTCCTGCGTCACCGCGCCGAGCAGGTGGCCCATCCGGTCGCTTTCGAGGAATAGCGCAACATCCAGCGCCGAGGTCGGAACCGTCTGGAAATAATTGGTCCGGTCGAGCCAGGTGGTGCCGTTGAGATCGGTGGCACCAATCTGCCGCAACGGTTCAAAATAGTCGCCGGGCGCATGTTCGGAACCATTGAACATGATATGCTCGAAAAGATGGGCATAGCCGGTCTTGCCCTTGGGCTCCTGTGCGGAACCGACACCATACCAGATCGATACAGCGACAATCGGAGCCTTGCGGTCAGTGTGGACCAGCACTTTCAGACCATTGTCGAGGGTAAATTCCTCATAGGGAATATCGACCGCATCGACCAGTTCGCTAACCGGTGCCGGCTTGGCGGACTCGTGATGCTTAGCCAGTGCCGGTGCAGCGACCGTCAATGCTGTCGTAGTGAGAGCCAGAAACAGGGATCGGGACAAACGGGACATCGATATTTTCCTCTTGATCAAATACTGATAATATAGGGTCCGACATGCCGGGAAACAGGCGCTGATCAAGCGCGGGCTTCGACGAACGACCGTCAGCCATCGACCAGCGTCTATTTTTTCTTCCAGCCCCAGAACAGATGACAGGGCAGGATGTTCCACAGGGAATAGCCGCTATCGATCTTCTCAAAATGTGGAGTCATATAGTCGCGCGCCTTTTTGACAAACTGGTAGACCAGAAAGGCACCGCCCGGACGAAGGACGTCATAGGTTTCCTTGGCGATTTTGGGACCCAGCTGGTCGGGCAGCGTCGAGAATGGCAGGCCGGACAGGATATAGTCGGCCTTTTCATGACCCAGTTCGCGAATGATCTTTTGCACATCGGCGGCCGACCCGTGGATCGGATAGAAACGGCTGTCGCGGATCGACTTGCCGAGATAGTCGATGAAATCCTCATTGAGATCAATCACGATCAGGGTCGCGCCGGGCTTCATCCGTTCCAGCACCGGGCGACAGAATGTGCCGACTCCGGGACCATATTCGACGAACAGGTCGCACTCGTCCCATTTCACCGGCTCGAGCATCTTTTTGATCGTGATATCCGATGACGGGATGATCGAACCGACCATCACCGGATGTTTCAGAAAACCCTTGAAGAAAACGCCCCATGGACCAAGGCGGCGTTCCAGTCGGGATTTGACACGGTCCACAAATTTCGTTTTGGCGATACTATTGGTCAATTGGGTCCTCCGGTGGCGGGTCAAACTGTCTTACTAGGCCGTCACAGCGCCGCTGACAAATATAATAGCATTTGTCCGGGGCCAGAGACCCGCTAAAAGCGCCTGATGCTGCTTCATCCCAAAGACTCCGTCGCCGTGATTTTTTCTGCCCAGCGGACCGGTACGGACGAAGAGGCCTATCAGGCCGCTGCGCAATCGATGTCGGAACTGGCAGCGCAGCAGCCGGGCTATCTTGGCGCGGATCATGCCCGGTCCGCCGATGGTTTCGGCATTACCGTAAGCTACTGGCGCGATGATGCCAGCGCCAGAGCCTGGCACGACCATCCCGATCATGCAAAGATCCGCGAGTGCGGGCGGGACAGATGGTATAGCGCCTACAGCCTGCATGTGGCGCGAGTCGAACGCGGCTATGACTGGCAGAAATAGCATGGCATAGGAAAGGCCATGGCCGATTCTCCCGATTATGAACCGCTGGAGCGGACAGTGGCATCCTCATCCGATGCCCAGCCGATCGACAGCGGCCGGATGGCTGTGCTGTTTTCGGTGATGCTGGTTACTGCGTCGGGCAATACGGCGATGCAGTCGATTCTGCCGACCATCGGTACCCAGCTCGACATTCCCGATTTCTGGGTCAGCGCGGCGTTCAGCTGGTCAGCCCTGCTCTGGGTCTATACCGCTCCGAAATGGGCGCGCCAGTCGGATCATCGCGGCCGCAAGGCGCTGATGCGCCTTGGCATGATCGGTTTCACCACTTCTTTCGCGCTGGCCGGACTGGCGCTGTTTCTGGGGCTGCTCGGCTGGTATAGCGCGCTGTGGACCTTTGTCCTGTTCGCCCTGTTCCGCAGCCTTTACGGCGGCCTGGGTTCAGCCGCTCCGCCAGCGGTGCAGGCCTATGTCGCCGCCCGGACCGCGCGCGCCGACCGGACAAAGGCGCTGTCGCTGATCTCGTCATCCTTTGGCCTGGGCACGATCGTCGGGCCGGCGATCGCGCCGCTGCTGATCATTCCGTTTCTCGGCCTGTCCAGCCCGATGTTCGCCTTTGCCGCGATCGGGATTCTGGTGATGGTCGCGCTGGCGCTGAAGCTGCCCAACGACAATCCGGGCTATCAGGCGCGCGGCGTGGTGACGTCGGAACCCTATAGTTCGGCGCCGTCGTCCAACAGCCTGAAAGACGACGAGGATGGCGAGGACGATCCGGGCGGCCTGCCGCCGCAATTGCGCTGGGGGGACGAACGAATCAAGCCGTGGCTGGTCACCGGCATCCTGGGCGGCAACGCCCATGCGCTGATCCTGGGCGTCGTCGGCTTTCTGGTTCTCGACCGGCTTGGCCTGCGCGGAGACCCGGAATTGGGTATCCAGATGACCGGCATCGTGCTGATGTCGGGTGCGGCCGCTACCCTGCTGGCCCAGTGGGGACTGATTCCGCTGCTGCAGATGGGGCCGCGCACGTCGATCCTGTGGGGCATGGTGCTGGGCGCCTGTGGCTGCCTGCTGATCGGCTTTTCGCACGATCTGCACGGCATCATCATCGGTTTCGCCGTCGCCTCTCTCGGATTTGGCCTGTTCCGCCCCGGCTTTACCGCCGGTGCGTCGCTGGCCGTGAAGCGTTCGGAACAGAACGGCGTGGCCGGTATCGTCGCGTCGGTCAACGGCATGGCCTTCATCGTCTCTCCGGCGATCGGCGTGCTGCTTTACACCTATGCCGGCCCCCTGCCATTCTGGCTGGGAACCGGCATCTGTGTGTTCCTGTTTGCCTGGGGCCTGAAGACCCTCAAGCTCGATGAACGGGCCGAATCCGACCGCTAGTGCTTGCTGTCCTTGATCGGAGTCAGCATGCCGGGCGCCACGAAACCGATCGGCTCGGCGCGCATCGCATTCTGTTTCAGCTGCGATTCCATTTTGGAATACTCTTCCTCCATTTCCTGCGTCACCGAGGCGCGGCTGTCTTCCAGCGCCTTTTCGAAATGCTTCATCTGGACGGTTTCGACCAGCCCGCCATATTCACGCAGCGCATATAGGCCTGCCCGGCGAACCAGATCCTCCAGATCGGCGCCGGAATAGCGGTCCGTGCTTTCTGCCATCTCGTCGAGATCGACATCTGGCGCCAGCGGCATTTTCGCCGTGTGGATCGCCAGAATCCGCCGACGCCCGGCCTTGCCGGGAACCGGGACATAGATCAGCTCATCGAACCGGCCGGGACGCAGCAGCGCCGGGTCAACCAGACCCGGGCGGTTGGTCGCACCGATCAGGATCACCGACTGCATTTCTTCCAGACCATCCATCTCCGCGAGGATCGTGTTGACCACCCGCTCGGTCACCTGTGGCTCGCCCATGCCGCCGCCACGGGCGGGCACCAGGCTGTCGATCTCGTCGATAAACAGGATCGTCGGCGCCACCTGCCGGGCGCGGGCAAACAGACGCGCGATCTGCTGCTCGCTCTCGCCATACCATTTGGACAAGAGGTCGCTCGATTTGGTGGCGATGAAATTCGCCTCCGCCTCGCGCGCGACCGCCTTGGCCAGCAGGGTCTTGCCGGTGCCGGGGGGACCATAGAGCAGAAAGCCCTTGGCCGGCCGGATGCCGAGCCGGGTAAAGGCTTCCGGATTTTTCATCGGCAGCTCGATACCCTCTTTCAGCCGCAGCTGCGCCTCGTCGAGCCCGCCAATATCTTCCCAGCGGACATCGGGTGCCTGGACCATCACTTCGCGCATCGCGGACGGCTGAACCCGTTTCAGCGCCTCGACAAAGTCATTGCGCTGCACGACCAGTTCCTCAAGCACCTCGGGGGGCACCGTCTCGGCTTCCAGATCGAGCTTGGGCATGATTCGCCGGACCGCCTCGATCGCAGCCTCGCGAGTCAGCGCCGCCAGATCCGCGCCGACGAAACCATAAGTCGTGCGAGCCAGTTCCTTCAGGTCCACGGCCTTGTCGAGCGGCATGCCGCGGGTGTGGATGCCTAGAATCTCGCGGCGTCCGGCAACATCCGGGACGCCGACAATGATTTCCCGGTCAAAACGGCCGGGACGGCGCAAGGCTTCGTCGATCGCTTCGGGGCGGTTGGTTGCCGCGATAACCACCAGATTGACCCGCGATTCGAGCCCGTCCATCAGCGTCAGCAATTGCGCCACCAGCCGCTTTTCTGCCTCGCCCTGCACCTGCCCGCGTTTCGGCGCGATCGAATCGATCTCGTCGATGAACAGGATGGAAGGCGCGGCCTTGGTTGCTTCCTCGAAAATCTCACGCAGCTTCTTTTCCGATTCGCCATAAGCGGAGCCCATGATCTCCGGGCCGTTGATCAGGAAAAACTCAGCTTCGCTTTCATTGGCGACCGCCCGGGCGAGCCGGGTCTTGCCGGTCCCCGGAGGGCCATGGAGCAGCACGCCGCGAGGCGGATCGACGCCCAGCCGGGTGAACAGCTGCGGATAGCGCAACGGCAGTTCAACCATCTCGCGAAGCTGGTCGATCGTTTCCTGCAACCCGCCAATATCGTCATAGGTGACATCCGCCCGGCGATGCTCGGTCGATTCCTCATATTCCGGCCGCAGCTCGACCTCGGTCTCTTCGTCGATATGGACAATGCCCTTGGGCACGGTCGACACCACGTTGAGCCGTATCTGGGTCAGGGAAAAGGCCGGCGCCGCCAGCATCTGGCGCAATTGCGGTGGCATGTCGCTGCGATCGACCTGCTGCTGGCCATGGGTGGCGACAAAATCACCCGCCTTCAGCGGCCGCCCCATGAAGCTGCGCTTCAGACCGCCGCCATTGCCCTGCAGCCGCAGATCCTTCTGGGCCGGTGCAAAAACCACTTTCTTGGCCGGTCTGGATTCGACCTTGCGGATTTCGACAAAATCGCCGGCACCCGCACCGGAATTGGCGCGTTGCAGCCCGTCGAGCCGGACAAAGTCCAGCCCCTCGTCTTCGGGATAGGGCAGAACCGCGCGCGCGGGCGTTGCCTGCTTGCCCAGAATCTCGACGACATCGCCCTCGATCAGTCCCAGTTTCGCCAGATTGTCGCGCGACAGCCTCGCAAGGCCGCGCCCGCTGTCTTCCGGCCTGGCGTTGGCCACTTGCAGCTTCAGCCGCTTGCTTTCGTCTTCTTTATTGTCTTTTGGTTGCGCAGGATCGGACACAGGGACGTATCTCCTCAATATCGTTTCGGTTGTTTCCAACAAGATAGGGATGGCTGCGGCGATATACGACCCTGATTTTTGATTCCGCGATTGTTCGAGACAATTTGGCCAAAAAAAAGGCCAGTTCCGGAGAACTGGCCTGAAAAGTTTTTAGGAGAGGATGCCTGAAAGGCTCATCCTAAATGCAGCCAAACCCCTTATTGTGCAAGTGCGAAAAGAACATTATAGATTGCAAGGAATGCAACTTATCAATATAGCTAGTGACCGATTTCCGCCGGTTTTCGGAATCGGTAGTCATTTTGCATTTGCACAACTCTCATTTGGGCTAAATATTGGTTATTCTATGCGCCGTCTTCCTCCCCTCCGCGCCCTCGAGGCCTTCATTCGTGTCGCCCGTCTGGGCTCTTCCAAAGCAGCAGCAGCAGAGCTGGCTCTGTCCGCGCCGGCGCTGAGTCGCCGAATCAAGTCGCTCGAGGATCATATCGGCAAGCCGCTGTTCGAACGGCGCAACCAGTCGATGGTGCTGAACGAGGACGGCCAGACATTGCTGGAGGCCGTGGCCCCGGCCCTGGAAACCATCGGCGAAGCGGTGGACCAGATGACGGTCAGCGGCGGCGACATGCGATTGCATCTGGGCGTGCTGCCGCTGTTCGGAGCGACGCGCCTGCTGCCCCGGCTGCCGGAACTCAAAAAACTCTATCCGAAGCTGCATATCGACGTCGACACGTCCGCCCATGCCGTCAATATGCTCGGCGACGCCGTCGACGCAGCGATCATCATCAGCGATGATGTCGATCCCCACCTTTATGCGGTGAAGCTGGACAGCAACAAGGTCTACGCCATTGCTTCTGCGGAACTGACCAAGGGACCCAATGCGGTCAAGCATCCGGAAGATCTGAAGAACCACAATATCCTGATCCACAGCAACATGAACCGCGCCTTTGACCAGTGGAAGGAAGTGGTCGGACTGCCCGATCTGCAGCCGGCCGGTATCGACCATCTCGACAGCGGTCCATTGATGCTGGAAGCGGCGGCTCAGGGACTGGGCATCGCGATCATGCACGGCGGCCATTTTTCCGACGCCAATGATCCGCGGCTGGTGCGCCTGTTCGACCATGAGGTCGACAGTCCGTACAGCTACTGGTTCGTGTGCCGGAAGCGCGACATGAAAAACCGCGCCGTGCGCATTTTCCATGACTGGGTGGTCAAGGCAGGTCTCTAGATTCTAGGCGCGCAGATCGGGGTCCAGATCCAGATCGTCATCCAGCTGCACGCCGAAGCTGTTCAGCATCATCGACACCTGGCTATACTGGCCGACCGTCATCACCAGATCCATCCGCTGTTTCTCGGTGAGGTCGGCAAGTGCCGCCCAGGTCGCATCCGCAACATGCCCGTCGCTGGTCAGATCGTCCGTCGCCTGCAGCATCGCGCGTTCCAGCGGCGTCCAGCTCGGTGCATCCGGCCCGGCCTTGATCCGCTCGATTTCCTCGTCGGTCAGGCCGCAGTCCTTGCCGATCCGGACATGCTGCGCCCATTCATAGCCGGACTTCCAGTTGAAACCGGTGCGGAGGATGATGATCTCGCGCTCGCGCGGTGCCAGGTCATTATGGTCGGACAGAATATAGCCGCCCCACCACATGAACGCCTTATAGGCTTTCGGCGCCTTGATCAGCGTCCGGAAGATATTGAGAATCTTGCCGGTCTTGAAGCGCTCGCCCAGCATCGCCCGGCTCTTCTCGCCAAGCTCTGACTCGGCGAGCGGGGCGATTCTGGGTTTATCGAGACGCATGTTTGAAAATCAGGCGAGCGTTACGGACTTGATCGCGCCCGGCTTCGCTGGTGGTTCGCCTTTTGGCAGAGCGTGAACCGCTTCCATGCCCGAGGTCACTTCGCCCCAGACGGTATATTGACCGTCGAGGAAACGAGCGTCGTCAAGGCAGATGAAGAACTGGCTGTTGGCGCTGTTCGGGTCCATCGTCCGGGCCATCGAGCAGGTGCCCTCGACATGCGGTTCCTTGGAGAATTCCTGCGCAATGTCAGGCTTGTCGCTGCCGGACATGCCGGTGCCGGTCGGATCGCCGCCCTGCGCCATGAAACCGCTGATGACACGATGAAAAACGACCCCGTCATAAAAGCCTTCGGCTGCCAGCTCGGTGATCCGCGCGACATGATTGGGAGCGAGATCAGGCCGCAGCTTGATTTCTACGTCGCCGGTTTCGAGGTGGAGAGTCATTTTTTCGTGAGCCATCAGGCTTGTTCCTTTTCGTTCGATGAATCGTCTTGTGGCGCATATAGGCAAGCCGTCCGGAAAAATCACCCTGCCTCGCGATAAATGTCACAAAAGATTGCAATTGCGACGGTGCAGCGACTAGTAAGCAGCCAAACACACGCAGAAAGGGAGCATCGCGATGACCGAGATCAACGACGCTCCGGACGCCGTCATCGAACGCGAAGACGTGCTTGACGAAGACAATCGGTTGACCGACGAATTTGTCCGCTCCGTTTCCGAAGCGGTCGAGGATAATAACAGCGCACTGGCGCAGGAACTGGTCAACCCGCTCCACAATGCCGACATCGCCGATCTGTTCGAGCTGATCGACGCCGACGAACGCGCGCCGCTGGCCGACGCCCTCGGGGATCTGGTCAGCGCCGACGTGCTCGCCGAGATGAACGAGCATGTCCGCGAGGACGTGATCGAGGCGCTGGATGCCGGCCAGATTGCCGGCCTGACCGAGCAGCTCGACACCGATGACGCGGTTGCGATCATCGAGGATCTGGACAAGGGCGAGCAGCAGGCCGTTCTCGCCGAACTGGACGCCGAGGACCGCGCGGCGATCGAGAGCGCCCTCACCTATGAGGAGGAAACCGCCGGCCGCATCATGCAGCGCGAATTTGTCGCGGTGCCCGAACATATGATGGTTGGCGACCTGATCGACTATCTGCGCAAGAATGACGACCTGACCACCGAATTCTGGGAAATCTATGTCGTCGATCCGGCCTTCCGCCCGATCGGCACCTGCCAGCTCAGCTGGATTCTCCGCACCCCGCGCGATATCGCCATCGCCGATGTGATGAAGCGCGAACAGTCGCTGATCCCGGTCAATATGGACCAGGAAGAAGTCGCACTGCGCTTCCAGAAATATAATCTGATCTCGGCCGCGGTAATCAACGACGACGGCCGCCTGATCGGCATGATCACCGTCGATGACATTCTGCACATCGTCGAGGACGAGGCCAGCGAAGACGTTCTGCTGCTCTCCGGTGCCGGCGACGGTGACATCAACGAGCCAATCCGCGATTCCTACAAGGCCCGCGTCCGCTGGCTGATCACCAATCTGGCCACCGCGCTGGTCGCCAGCTTCGTCATCTCGATCTTCGGGGCCGCGATCGAACAGATGGTGGCGCTGGCCATATTGATGCCGATCGTGGCCTCGATCGGCGGCAATGCCGGTACCCAGACCATGGCCGTTTCCGTGCGCGCGCTGGCGATGAACGAGCTGACCCGCTCCAACACCCGCCGGATCATCGGCCGCGAATTCCGCATTGCGCTGCTCAACGGCGGCACGATTGCGATTCTGGTCGGCCTGGGGACCGGGCTGGTCTTCGCCAATCCCGTGCTCGGCGGCGTTATCGGCATAGCCATGCTGATCAATATCGTGATCGCCGGATTCGCCGGCATTTTCGTGCCGGTGATGCTGGACCGGCTGGATCAGGACCCGGCGCTTGCGTCCTCCGTCTTTGTCACGATGATCACCGACACCATGGGCTTTCTGGCCTTTCTCGGCCTCGCCGTCGGCAGCGGCATGGTCAGCCTCTAGGGCAAAGAATGATCGAGACCGAACGCCTGTTGCTCCGTCCGCATATTGCCGATGACTTCGATGCCTGCCGCGCCATGTGGCAGGACCCGGCGGTGGTAAAATATATCGGCGGCACGCCCGCTAGCGAAGGCGAAGCCTGGCTGCGCTTTCTGGGCTATTTTGGCCGCTGGCAACTCATGGGATATGGCCTGTTTGCCCTGATCGAGAAGTCATCCGGCCAGTTCATGGGCGAAGTCGGGTTCAGCGACTTCCGGCGCGGACTTGGCCCCAATTTCGATCCCTATCATGAAGCCGCTTGGGTATTGGCGACAGCCGGTCATGGCAAGGGCTATGCACGGGAAGCGATGACGGCCGCGCAACGCTGGCTGGATGAAAAGTTCAGCCCGGCCAGGACGGTCTGCATCATCAACCCCGAAAATACATCCTCGATCCGCCTGGCCGAAAGGCTCGGCTTTCACGCAACCGGCGAAGGGCAATATAATCAGAAAACCGTCACGCTGTTTGCCCGGCCACGTCCCCAATAAACGAATAGCGGCCCGCTGGCAGCGGCAGGATCAGCCTCTGGAACCGGTATAAGCCGCGACAAAATTGCGCAGATCGTTGAATATCCGTTCCCGCTCGCTGTCACCCAGCATTTCGCAGCTCAGCGAATCAAAGGCCGGCCGGTTATTGCCAGCCGCCAGCCGAAGCGCCGCCACCAGCCAGATTTCATCCGGCGTGGTTTGCGAACAGCAGGGCCGTCCGATCTGGAACGGCTCTGCCCATGCAAAGCCGATGGTTTCGGCCATGATCAATATCCGCGTCGCCGCCAGCCTTCCGCCCAGCCGATCGGCCAGATGGTCGGCGCAATCATAATTATTCTGGATGCCGACGATCGCCAGGCGAAAGGCGATGATCAGCCTCGCCTCGACCGATGGCATCGTCCTGATGTCCGGCAATGGCTTCAGCAGTTGTTCTAGTATCGCACCCAATCTCTCTCTCCTCGCTGTCCGAATCCCCCTTACAATATGATATTGATAATCATTTGCAATAGTAATCTTGCAATTTCTGATGGCCTGCCCGCGCGGCTGCAATGAGCGCCCCCGGAAGATGCTTGACTAAACCGGTCGCCGACCACAGATGATAATAATGCCACTCAACATGACCAAGATTGCCTATCGCAGCGAAAGCCCGGCAACGCTGCGACAATGGCTGGAATCGCACAGGGACAACCGGCAGACGGACGGCGAGGCACGGCTGACCACGCGCTATCTGCCGAAGCGGCACGCAGAAATGGTCGGTGGCTCGCTCTACTGGATTCATGCGAAGAAAATCGTCGGCCGCTCGCCGATCATCGGCTTCATGGACAATGGCCAGGGGCGGCAATGGATCCGGCTGGAACCGCGGCTGATCGCCGTGCAGCCGATCCCGAAGCGCGCTCACCAGGGCTGGCGCTATCTCGAGGAGAAGGGCGCTCCCGCCGATCTTGGCGATGCTGCGGAAGGCGCAGAAGAAATGCCGGCCGAAATGCTCGGCGAGCTGGCCAGTCTCGGACTGGTCTAGTCCCGCCCTAACAGCGCTGCCGGCCCGTTACCGTCACTCTTTGCCGTCGAGCCAGTGTTTGAGCAGATCATGCGCAATCGCAAAGGGCGGCGGCGCGATAAACGGCGCACCGGGATCACCGGCCATGGCGGCCCTGACCTCGTCGAGCGAGAACCAGGCCGCTTCCTCGATTTCCTCTTCGTCCAGTGTCAGGGTCGGATCGTCGGTGACGCTGGTGCAGGCGATCATCAGCGAAGACGGAAAGGGCCATGGCTGGCTGGCGACATATCGGACATCGCGCACCTTGATCCCCGCTTCCTCGAACAATTCCCGTTTCACGCAGCCCTCGATACTCTCGCCGGGCTCCAGAAAGCCGGCCAGCGCCGAAAAGCGTTTCGGCGGAAAGCGCGGCTGGCGACCGAGCAGCACCTTGCCCTCGCATTCCGACAGCATGATCGCCACCGGATCGGTGCGGGGAAAATGTTCGGCGCGGCAGCCGCCGCTCTCGGGATCGCACAGCCGCGCCCAGCCGCCCTTGCGCGACTGGGTAGGCTTGCCGCATTGTGCGCAAAATTTGTGCCGTGCGTGCCAGTCGACCAGGCTGCGCGCGGTCGCATAGATCGCCGCCTGATCGGCGGGCAGCGAGCCCAGCGACTGCCACAGGGCCGGATTGGCGACAGGCACCGAATCCCCTGCCCCGTTCAGCTCGGCAAAATAGGAGACATCATCTTCAATGCCGAGCAGCAGCAGGTCATTTTCCGGCGCCGCTTCATAGGCAGCGCCCCAGGCAAGGTCGCCATAATCGTCGAAAACCGGATTGAGCCCGTCGAGCTTGAGCAGACGGGCGCGCGGATTCATCATCGCGGCGCGCAGCCTGTCCGGATTGACCCGCACCTGGTCGGCACGGTCGAGCGTCCCGCCAGCGAAGGTTGGCACAATATTTTGTCGGTCTTTCAGGATCGTCTCTCCGGCATTTTTCTGTTTTCAAGTCCCCTGGCAGGGAAGGCACCTCAATCCCGTGTCAGGGGCTGGTATTGCCCGCCCCAGTACCGGCGCTGCCGATCAGGTCGGCATAGACATATTTCGGGAAATCCGACTGGAAGGGATAGCTGTTAGACGGAATATATTGCGTATAGCCGCCGGCCCGAAGCCCGCGCACGGTATCGACAAAGGCCGAGGTCCCGGCTGCACCGCCCCAGCCGAAGGTGCCAGCAGGACTGACCTCGGTGCCAAGGCCGGAACGCCCGCCGGCGCCAAAGCCGTGATTGGCGACCCAGGTGCCCTTGGTGCTGGCGGTTTCCGGCAGCAGGTTCGACATGCCGAGCCTGGCCGTTTCCGGCTTCATCACCCGGACATTGCCCAGCTGACCGAAGCCGAGCAGCATCTGCAGGAACTTGTCATAGTCGCCGGCGGTGCCGACCAGCCCAGTGCTGCCAAAGGCAAAGGGAGGCTTGTCGAGAAAGATGCTGGTCGCGCCGGGATCGATCGGGATCAGCGATCCGGCAAATGGCGCATAATTGTCGGCAAGATCGTCGGCCCGGTCCGCCGGCACCTGATAGAACATGTCCTTCATGCCCAGTGGCCCGAACATCCGTTCCTGCAGAAACTGGTCGAGCGGCTTGCCGGAGACCTTTTCGATTACTGCGCTCAGCACGTCGTGGCTGAGCGAGTAGCTCCACTGGCTGCCGGGCTGGTAAACCAGCGGCAGTTCCGAGAGCCGTTTCATGAAAGTCATGATATCCGGAGTCGGCGCGCCGGCATCCATCCCGGGAATCGGAGTGCGGCTGACCCGCCCCGGTGTCAGGCCGGCGGCGAGATAGGCTTTCTGGATCGGCCCCTTGGAAATGATCGTATAGCCGAGGCCGGCGGTATGAGTCTGCAGCTGGCGGATGGTGATCGGTGCCTTGGCCGGCTCGACATTGTCGAGCGCGCCTTCCGGATCGACCAGCACCTGCATGTCGGCAAATTCGGGAAAAATATCGGACAGCGGCTGGTCCAGAGAAATCAGTCCGTCCTCGATCAGCATCATCGTCGCCATGCCGGTGATCGGCTTGGTCTGTGAATACATCCGCCACAATGTGTTGCCGTCAACCGGCTTGTCGCCGCCGAGACTGAGCCTCCCGGCAGCGATCATCTGCGGCGATTTCTGGCCGAAACCGATCATCGCCAGCATGCCGGCAACCTTCCTGTCCGCTACATATTCGTTGATGATTTTCGTCAGGCCCGGAAAGGCGGGCGGCATGTCCCTGGCAAAGGCGAGGCCCGGCATGCCGGCGAGAAAAGCGCCGGTGCCGATACCGCCGAGCACGGAGCGCCGGGAAAAAGAGGATATAGGGGACAATGGTGCAGATTTTTCAGCGATCATGTTTCTTCCTTCAATTTCCACTTTACGGCCTTGGCATAAAGGGTCGGCAATCCTGCCTCCGCTATATTGTCGAGCGGCCACCAGATATTGTCATCCTTGTTAGTAGCGATTTTTTCATCCTGATAAACTGCCAAATCGACCTCAAGCGAAAAATGGGTGAAGCTGTGCTGAACGATATTGTCATGCACTCGCCACTGCCCCGCGATCGGCGGATTTGCATGGCCGTCCCTGCCCGCTGCCCAGCCATCGTCGGGGAGTGCCCGCATTCCGCCGAGCATGCCCTTGGGCGGCCGGGTTGCCAGCAATATCCGACCCTGCCGCTCGACCCAGAAAAAGCGCGCGCGGCGGACCGGCTTGTGCTTCTTCGGCGGCTTGACCGGATAGGATTCCATGTCGCCCGCAGCAAAAGCCGCGCATTGCTCCTGCACCGGGCAGATATCGCATTTCGGATTTTTCGATGTGCAGATGGTCGCGCCCATATCCATGCAGGCCTGGGCAAAATCCCCTGCCCTTTCCGCTGGCGTGATCGCGTCCATTGCGGTGCGGATTGCGGCCTTGCCCTTCGGCAGCGGCGTGTCGATGGCGAACAGCCGCGCCACCAGCCGCTCGATATTGGCATCCACCACTACCGCCCGCTCGCCAAAGGCGATCGCGGCGATCGCCGCCGCGGTATAGGCACCCACGCCCGGCAGTTTCAGCAGTTCAGACTCTTTCTGAGGAAAGATTCCTTCCAGTTTTTCCGTGACATGGACGGCACATTTATGAAGATTCCGCGCCCTGGCATAATAGCCGAGACCAGCCCAGGCGGCGAGCACATCGGCTTCCTTCGCCGCCGCCAGCTGCTGCACCGTCGGCCACCGCCGGGTGAAGGTCTCGAAATAGCTTTTGACCGCGCCTACCGTTGTCTGCTGCAGCATGATCTCCGACAGCCAGACATGATAGGGATCGGGCAGCTTGCCGCCGGGCGGCGTCCGCCATGGCAGTTTCCTGGCGTTATCCACATAATGTGCACCAATATTGGCAGAAATTTTGCGTGCCTTGGCGGAGAAACTATCGACGGCCATGCCCGCGCCATGCCATAAACGACCGCTATGGCGAAGAAAATTGACAATATCGGCGATGAAATGGCGAAAAGCGGCCGTATCGGTGCGCCAGCCGCCAGCAAAATGCCGAAAAAAGCGTCAAAAAAACCGCCTGTGCGCCAATATCAGAAATATCAGCGACCGCGCGGCGGCCCCGCAAAAAGCATTTCCGACCTGATGCCCGAAATCGGCCGCGCCGCCTTTCGCCGCTACGGTTTCATCCAGTCTTCGGTGGTCAGCCGCTGGCCGGAAATCGTCGGTGAACGCTATGCCGCCGTTTCCCTGCCCGAGTCGATTCGTTTCCCGCGCGGCGAGAAAGAGGGCGGCACGCTGCATCTGGTGGTCAGCGGCGCCTATGCGACGCTGATGCAACATATCGCACCGGATATTGTCGAGCGGGTGAACCGTTTTTTCGGCTATGGCGCAGTCAGTCAGATTCGATTCAGACAGGGCAATATAACAGCCCGAAAAGACAAGGAAAAACGGGTTTCCCTGCCGGCATCGCTCAAGCCTGCACCGATCCAGCTGGGCGAGAATCTGCGCGATATCGGCGATCCGGAGCTGAACCGGGTGCTGGAATCGCTGGCATCGGCAGTTGCAAAGGCGGAAGCGGACCCTAAGAAAGACGCCGATACGAGCATCAGGATAGTCGGCAAGATCGGCGGCGGCGAAAAGAAGAAGGACCGGACATGAAGTTTAGAAACGCGTATCTTGCCTCGGCAGCACTGGCCGCCGCAGTGATGGTCTCGCCGGCCTCGGCGCAGCAGACCGACTGGACCAAGCGGGTGACGATGTCGGCCATGGGCGGTCATGTTCTGGGCAATCCGCTGGCGAAAAATCGCCTGGTGGAATATGTCAGCTACACCTGCAGCCATTGCGCCGACTTTGAGGTCACATCCAGTGTTCCCCTGAAGAAGGACTTCATTGCCAAGGGCAAGGTCAGCGCGGAAGTCCGCAACTATGTCCGCGATGCCGTGGATTTTACGGCAGCGATGCTGGCGCGATGCGGCGGCCGGACCAAGTTTTTCGGCAACCACCATGCCTTCATGGCATCGCAGGACAAATGGCTGAAAACCGTCATGTCGACCTCTCCCGAGGTGCAGAAGACATGGTATGAGGGCGAAACCAACGCCCGGCTGCAAAAGATCGCCTCTGATGTCGGCTTTTACGACATCATGGCCAAGCGCGGCATCAGCAAGACACAGGCAAATGTCTGCCTTGCCGACAAGAAAGCGCAGGACCAGATTCTGGCGATGAGCAAATATGGGGCGGAGACCGTCAAGATCACGGGGACGCCAAGCTTCACAATCAACGACAAGCTGCTAGACAAGGTGCACAGCTGGTCGGTTCTCCTTCCGAAACTGGCAGCGCTTCCGCAATAGCCATTCGATCATTTCAGCAAACAGGAACAGAATATGCGCACATTGAACTATATCGCTCCGCTGGCTTTGGCCCTGGCACTGACCGCCTGCGGCGATGCGACCGAAAGCGAGAGCGGAGCGACCTCTTCCGAGGCGGTCAACGCACTGGAAGCGCCCGAGGGCCAGAAATGGTCGGAAACCGTTTCGAAAACCGATGCCGGCGGCATCGTGATGGGCAATCCGGATGCACCGATCAAGCTGGTCGAATATATGTCGATCACCTGCTCGCACTGCCGGGATTTCGGCGAGCAGGCCTTTGCCCCGCTGCGCGACACCTATGTCGACAGCGGCCGGGTCAGTTTTGAAATCCGCAATTTCGTGCGCGATCCGCTGGATCTGACCGCCGCCATCCTGTCCCGCTGCGGCGGCGAAGCCCCCTTCTTCCCGTTGACCGAACAGGCGCTGGGCTATCAGGGCACGATGTTTGAAAAAGCACAGGGCATGGGCGAAGCCACCTATAGCGACATATTGAAATCCGCGCCGGACAGCCGGTTCGTCCGCCTCGCCGAGCAGCTTGGTCTGATCAGCTTTTTCCAGCAGCGCGGCATTTCCGAAGACCAGGCCAAGACCTGCCTCGCCAATACGGAAACCGCCGAGGAGCTGATGAACGGCACACAGAAAGCCGCCGAGGAATATAATATCGAGGGTACCCCGACCTTCCTGATCAACGGACAGAAAGTCGAGGGAACCACTTGGGCGATGATCGAAACCAAGCTGAAGGAGGCCGGCGCCAGATAGGCGCCGGACCAGTCGCTGGAGGGTCCGCGATTTGAATGGGGTGACTGACCGGGAGCGCATGGGATATACGCCATGCAGATAAAGAAGCTCAGACTTTCGGGCTTCAAGAGCTTTGTCGACCCCACGGAATTGCGCATCGAAAAAGGCCTGACCGGTGTCGTCGGCCCCAATGGCTGCGGCAAGTCCAATCTGCTCGAGGCGATCCGCTGGGTGATGGGCGAAAACAGCGCGAAGTCGATGCGCGGCGGCGGCATGGAAGACGTGATCTTCGCCGGCACCGAGGACCGGCCCGAACGGCAATTTGCCGAGGTCGCGCTGACCGCCGAACGGGAAACCGACGATGTGACGTCGCTGCACGTCGGCGACAATGACAGCGAACTGGAAATCGTCCGCCGGATCGAGCGCGGCTCCGGCTCCGCCTATCGCGCCAATGGCACCGATGTCCGGGCCAAGGATATCGCGCTGATCTTCGCCGACGCCGCCACCGGCGCCCACAGTCCGGCGCTGGTCAGCCAGGGCAAGATCTCCAACATCATTTCCTCCAAGCCCGAGGCGCGGCGGGAAATGCTGGAAGAAGCGGCAGGCATTTCCGGCCTGCATGTCCGCCGCCGCGATGCCGAGCAGAAATTGCGCGCGGCGGAAAAAAATCTCTCCCGCCTCGACGACATATTGGGCGATATGGAACAGCGCGCCGCCAATCTCAGGCGGCAGGCGAAGCAGGCCGAGCGCTATCGCAAGCTGAGCGCGGAAATCAATATTGTCGAAGGCCGCTTGATCTATGCCCGCTGGAAAGAGGCCGCAGCGGCCTCTGATCTCGCCAAGGCCGAGGCCGAAGCCGCCGAGGCCAGTGTCGATGCTGCGCACAAGGAACAGCAGGCAGCCGTCACCGCACAGAATGAAAGCGCCAGGGCACTCGGCTTGCTCCGCGCCGAAGTGCAAAGGGTGCGGGAACAGGCCAGCCAATCCAGCCACCGGCTGCTGACCCTGACCAACGAGCGCGACAATCTCAAATCCCGCCTGCTCGATCTGCAGGCCCAGGCGCAGCGCATCCAGGAGGACAATGCTCGCGAGGACCAGCTGACCCGCGACGCGATGGAGGCGCTGGACCGGCTTGAACAGGACGAGAAGCGGCTGACGACCGAACTTGCCGAACTGAACAGGGAACGCCCGGATCTGGAACGCGCCGTCGAACGATCCGAACGCGCCGCCAGCGAGGCCGAGGTGGAACTGGCCAAGGCGGTCGCCGAGGAAGCCCGGATTCAGGCGGAAATTAAGGTCGCCAATGCCGCCGTCGATGCCGCCCGCGCCCGCCATGACCGGCTTGCCGTCGAACTCGACCGGCTCAATGCCGAACGCGCCGAAATGGGCGATGAAGCCGAGCTTGAGGCGGTTCTCGCCGAAGCCATTGCAACCCGCGAGACCGCCCAAAAAGCCGCAGACGGCAGCGGCGGCAAGATCGCATCGCTCGAGGAACAAAGGATCGAGGCCACCGCGGCCCGCGATTCCGCTCAATCCGGTCTGGCCGCGCTCAAGGCCGAACGGGCCGGCCTGCAATCCGAACATGATGCCCTGAATCGCGAACTGTCGAAGGCCGAAAGCACCAGCAAGGCGATCGACCGGGTCAAACCGGCGCCTGGCTATGAACGCGCTCTGGCAGCGGCTCTGGGCGATGATCTGCTTGCGTCCGTTGGCGAAGACGGCGACCGCTTCTGGGGCGGTGCAGACAAGGCCCTGTCCGGGGACGCACCGTCAGGAACCGAGATATTGCTCGACCGGGTGCAGGCCCCGGCGGAATTGCACAATCGCCTGTCGCAGATTTTTGTCGCCGACAGCGACGAGGGCCAGGCGCTTGCGATCGGCCAGCGGCTGGTGACGAAAGCCGGCGCGCTGCGCCGCTGGGACGGCTTTGTCGCTCGCGACGACGGCAATGCCAGCGCCGAACGGCTGGTCCGTGCCAATCGGCTGCGCGAGCTGCAGGAGCTGCTGGGGCCCGCCGGCGACCGGGTGACGGCAGCAGAAACCGCGCTGGCCACGCAGCGCGAGGCCATAACCACGATCGAAATGCAGCTTGCCGAAGCCCGCACGGCCCGCCGCGAGGCCGAGGAGGCGCTGCGCCGGGCGCTGCGCGAAGCCGATCAGGCGGAAGAGGCTTTGGCCTGGCTGCGCAAACGCACCGCCAGCCTTGCCGAACGGGATGAAGCGCTGAAGGCCGAGACCGCGACCGCACTGGCCGAACTGGAGGCCGCGCAGCAAGAGCGCGCCAGCCAGCCCGATGGCGCGGCCCAGGAACAGGCGCGATCGGCCCTGCAGGACCAGCGCGATGCCGCGCGCGGTCAGGTCATGTCGGCGCAGGCGGCACTCTCCGCAATCGACCAGAAGCTGGCCCAGGTGAAAGAACAGAAAGCCGTCGCCAGCGCCCAGATTCGTTCCTGGCAGGATCGCTCCGGCGAGGCCGAGGCGCGGATGAAGGAAATGGCCAAGCGCGGTGCCATGATCGAGGCGGAAGTCGAGACTCTCGCCGATCGCCCGCGGGTGATCGAGGTCGAGGTCACCAGACTGGCCGAACAGCAGGATGCGCTGAACGCAAAAGTGACCGAAAAGGATGCCGAACTGCAGGCCGCCGAACTGGCCCAGCGCGACCATGAAGACCGGCTCGCCCAGGCCAGCGAAGCGCTGAGCCAGGCCCGCGAAACCCGCGCCGGTGCCAAGGCACGCGCCGAGAATCAGGACCTGCGCCGGATGGAGATGGGCCGGATTTCGGCGGAAAAATTCGAATGTCCCGCGCCGGTGCTGCCGAAGAAGCTGGAATTCGACGAAAATACGGTCGGCGATGCGGCGGAGGAATCAGCCGAGCTGGAACGGCTGACGCTCAGCCGCGAGCGGATCGGCCCGGTCAATCTGGTCGCCGCCGACGAACTCGCCGAGCTGGAAACCGAGTGGGAAAAATCGACCAGGGAAAGCGAGGAGCTGAACGAGGCGATCCACCAGTTGCGCGGCTCGATCGGCAGCCTCAACCGCGAAGGCCGCCAGCGGCTGCTCGCCGCCTTCGAGGAAGTCGACCGCCATTTCCAGCGACTGTTCGCCACCCTGTTCGATGGCGGCAAGGCGCATCTCGAAATGATCAACAGCGACGACCCGCTGGAAGCCGGGCTGGAGATCATGGCCCAGCCGCCGGGCAAGAAGCTGACCTCGCTGACGCTATTGTCAGGCGGCGAACAGGCGCTGACCGCCGTAGCGCTGATCTTCGGCCTGTTTCTTACCAACCCGGCCCCGATCTGCGTCCTCGACGAGGTCGACGCGCCACTCGACGACGCCAATATCGAGCGCTTCTGCGACCTGCTCGACAAGATGGTCGCCGAAACCAGCACCCGCTATCTGATCGTCACCCACAATGCGGTCACAATGAGCCGGATGCACCGGCTGTTCGGCGTGACTATGGTCGAGCGCGGGATTTCACAGCTGGTGTCGGTGGACCTGAATGCGGCGGAAGAGTTGCTGGCGGCGGAGTAAGGGCGCTTGACCGGTAGGCGGGGTTCGACAGGCTCACCACGAACGGAAGGAATTGACGGTCCGCGAGATCCGTTAGCCCTGAGCCTGTCGAAGGGCGCCTATCGTCTATCCGTACGGTTTCGGGCCAGCTCCGACAGCAAATCCCACTCCCCATCAATCAACGCCTGCTTCTTTGCTCTCGTCCAACCCTTGATCCGCTTTTCGGCCTCCAATGCCTCGTAACGGGTTGGGAAATTTTCGGACCAGGCCAGTTCCACCGGTCGCCTTTTATACGTATATCCGGCGAAGAAGCCGCTCTGATGCTGGGCAAAACGCTGTTCCAGATTATCGGTATGACCGGTATAGAAGCTGGCATCCGAGCATTTCAGAATGTAGGTGAAGAAGGCCATGACTGCGTTTTAGCCTTGAGGCGTCCTTTGACAAGCTCAGGACTAACGGAAAACCGCAATTGACCGCTTCTATCAATCCCCAAGATCCGCTTTCCGAACCCAACATCCGTTAGGGGTGAGCCTGTCGAACCCCGCCTATCGTCTGCAAGTGCGGTACGCTCTTAGACGATAAGCGCCCTTCGACAAGCTCAGGGTTAACGGCATAATTCGAATTCACCTCCATCACGCTTAGGGTCGAGCCCGTCAGACTCCGATCCCCTCTCTTGACTTCGACAATAAATGTAACTACATTAATTGTGTTATTTGGCAGATTAGGCCAAGCCCATGGCATTCATGAACGCTTCGGATGATAAATCCTCCGAGGAGTGCCATGGAAATCACCTTCGATCCGGCCAAGCAAAAATGGACCCTGGAAAACCGAGGGCTTGATTTTGAGGATGCTGCGCTGGTCTTTGCCGATGATTATGTTGAGCTTCTGGATGACAGAAAAGACTATGGAGAAATCCGCTATCGCGTGTTTGGCAAACTGAAGGATCGACAGGTCGTAATTATCTGGACGCCGCGCGGGCAGTCGAGACGGATCATTTCAATGAGATATGCCCATGACGAAGAAATCGAAAGACATCGTTGAACCTTGGCTTGAGCCGGAAGATCTTGCGGAATGGACGGAGGACCAGTTTCGCCGGGCCGCACGATATAAAAAAGGCGAGCTGATTCGCCCCGCCGACGGCACCCTCACTGGTCCAGGCCGCCCGAAACTGAAAAATCCCAAGCAGCAGGTCACCCTGCGGCTGGACAAGATCGTGCTGGAAAAATTCAGGGCGACCGGTGTCGGCTGGCAGACGCGGATCAACGAGGAATTGCGCAAGTCGCTCGGCCTTTAAGTCCCGCCTGACCGGTGGCTCCTCAGCCCGGCCCCTGCCTTCCGGCCAATACTCCGGTCTCCGGCGTCGAATTGCGGGCCTGCGGGATATTCTGAAAGCTCCCCTTGTCGCCAAAATTCGGCTCTTCCCGCCGCATGATACGCCAGATCGAGAACAGCAGGATCAGCAGATGGGCGCCTATCATGGTCACGAACAGTGCCAGCGGCCCGGACAGGGTGATCGCCAGACCGCCGATAAACGGCCCGATGATCGAACCGATCCCGAACACCAGCAGCAGCCCGCCGCTGGTGGTGATATAGTCGCCCGGTCCGGCATGGTCATTGGCATGCGCGACAACGATCGGATACATGGCGTATATCATCGCACCGAGCGCCGCGCCCAGCAGAAGATTTGCATTGGCCGTCTCGGGCTGCATGAACAGAAAGCCGCTGCCCGCCGCCATCGCGATCAGCGCCGTCAGCACCAGCACCTTGCGCCGGTCGAATCGATCCGAAGCCCTGCCCACCGGAATCTGGGCAGCAGCACCGGCCAGGATCGGCAGGCTGCTGAACAGCACGACGGTGGTCAGATCGAGGCCGATCCGCTGGGCATAGACCGGCGCCAGCGCCGCAAAGCCGCCGTTGGAAATGCCGATCATCAGCACGGCAAACACCGCCACCGGGGAATTCTGCCAGAGCTGCAATATCTTGAGCTTCACTTCGAACAGCGGCGCTGGCGCGCGCCGCGTGCTGATCGCCGTGGGGATCAGCGCCAGGCAATAGAAAATCGCGCCCAGCATGAAATACCAGGCGGTCGAAACATCTGCCCCGATCAACAGCATTTGGCCGCCCGTCGACCCGGCCAGATTGATCATCGTATAGGTGCCGAACACCTGGCCGCGGATCGAGGAATCGACTTCCTCGTTGAGCCAGCTTTCGACGATCATCGCCGCACCGGCAAAGCAGAAGCCGGAAACGGCGCGCAGCGGTATCCAGACCCACGGGCTCGGGAACATCGCCGACAGCAGGATGACGATCGCCGCCATCGCGGCGAATACGCTGAACACCCGGATATGACCGGCGCCGGCCACCAGCACCGGCGTATAGATGCAGCCCAGCACATAGCCGGCGGCCCAGCCGGTGCCGAGCAGTCCCAGCGAAAAGGCGCTGAAGCCCTCGCTCAAGCCGCGGATCGGCAGAATCAGCCCATTGATCCCGCCAGCGATCAGCAGGAAAAGGGAGCCGAGCAACAGCGCGCTGAGAGGAAAAAGTCTGCGGGTCATGTCCGGCCTCGCTATAACGGCCAGCGGGGCTGCTGTCGAACCCGGCCTGCCGTCCACCGGCTCGGTCTGCATTAGAATAAAGGCGGTTCGACAGGCTGAGGGCTGGAGGACGGTCGCCAGCGACCGGCTCGCCGGGATGACCGGGGGTTAAGTCTGATCCAGGCTGTCTGTCACTATCCTGTAGTCGATAGGCTTGAACGTGCCGCCATTGGAAGCATAGGCGGAACAGGCAGTAAGACCGATCACCAGATCCATCTCCGCCCGCATCCTGATCCGGTCCCCCGCCTTGCTGGTCGGCGGCAGCACTTCAATCTTTCCGGTCGCCGCATCGACCGGGACATTCATGAACACATTGAACGCACAGGGAATCATGTCCGGCTCGACCCCAAAGGGAGCCAGCGCCTGGGCGAGATTGCCGAAACATCCGCGGTGCACCGGCTTGTCGGGATAGAAATGCCGGAACGTGTCCTCGCTGCACGGCGTCAGCAGAAAATCATGCGACCCCACTGTATCCTCGACGATCGTCAGCATCCGGTTGGACCGGTTCGACCACAGGCAATTGTCCGTGCTCAGCCGGATCGTTTCCTCATAATCGAAGGTCCGGCCGTTGGACAGCGCTTCGCGAACGTCTGTGGCATTATAGGCCAGCAGATCCGACACCTGGCCACCGTCGGGGTCGATAACCTCCAGATATTCGCCTTTCCGGAGCCGGAAGGCGGCGCCGGAGCGGGGCATGATGCGCCATCTGTTCATGAGCCGCGCCGATCCTGAAACGGACATTGCCAGTCCTCGCCGACCTGACGGCCGCTATATTGGCGCGCTTCGCTGGCCTGGCCATATTTCGACAGCATCGGATTGATGTCCCCCGCCAGCTTCACATCGCGCGCCAGGATGGTGTCGCGCATTTTCTCATAATTGCCCTGTTCGCGCAGCCGCTCAAACTGGTCGTGCAGGTTGAACACCAGCATTGGAAAGGCAAAGCGGCGGGCCGGGCGCGACGCATTGGGATGCAGCCCGATCACGAAAAAGGCCTCGCCGCCAAAGCTGAGCGAAAAATGGGGATCGCCGGGGTCAGAGCTGACCCGGGAATCATAATCCTGCCCAAGCCATGCATCCTTGTCGGCGAGCGACTGGATGCGCGCCCACAACAGATTTTCAAATTCGGTCTCGGACAGATTCAACGGCCCGTCGAAGATAACTGCAAGGCTGCGCAGGCCCCCGGTCGAGTCCCGATATTCCCGCGCCCAGTCGAGCAGCTCCCGGTGAATCTCCAGATCATCCCAGTTGCTGTCGAGACTGTGCCCGGCAATCACCTTGAGATTGTCGCGTGCCAGCGCCGATTTCGCGCCGACGCAGGGAAATTGCGGCTGCGAAATCATCGCGGCGATCGCGGCTTCCCGCTCGTCGCGGTTCCTGGCCCGATCATCCGGGTCCAGTAATTTTGAATGTTCCATCCCGTGCCTACGCCCCAGCCAGGCAAGCGTTCCCGCACGAAGTGGCCGATATGCAAATGAACGCTATTGTCCTCCCGCAATGCGTGCATTGCATTCAGTCCCCCAGCACCAGCTGCGGCCCCGGCCCTTTCAGCCCCGCCCGGTCCTCTGGATTGTACAGCGCGCATTTCTTCAGACTCAGGCAGCCGCAGCCGATGCAGCCATCGAGCCGGTTGCGGGTGCGCTCGAGCTCGGCGATCCGCGCGTCGATCACACCGCGCATCGCCTTGCTGATCCGGGTCCAGTCGGCCTGGGTCGGCGTCCGGCCGTGCGGCAGCTTCGCCAGCTGGCGCTCAATCTCGCCAATGCTGAGCCCCAGCTGCTGGGCAATCAGCACGAAGCTCAGCCGCCGGATATCCGACCGCAGAAAGCGCCGCTGCCCGCCCGCCGAGCGGAACGGCTCGACCAGCCCCTTCTCCTCGTAGAAGCGGATTGCCGAGACCGACAGGCCGGTCCGGGCGGCAAGCTCGCCAATGGTTAGCGCTTTTGTTTCGGGCATATCTCGATCCTTCTTTCCTCCCCGTTGCACAGCAATGGGCAGGTGGCGTCCGCCGAAGCCTTGGCGAAGGCGGATGACGGAGGGGCTCCTCCACCATCCTGCGGATGGTCCCCCTCCCCATGCTGCGCACGGTGGGGAAAATTATATCTTGACCTCAACTTAGCTTGAGGTTGTACGAATCGCAAGCATGGAGAAATGGCAGCCTGCCGGGCCTGCTCAAAAACGGCAAACATGCTTCCAGTTCTTCCATCGAACCGATGCCAGCAAAGCAAGGAAACAGCCCATGAAACTCAATCAGGTCACCGTCGGATGTCTGGATTATGATCAATCCGTCGCCTTTTATCAAAGACTTGGCCTTTGCCAGATCGTCGACTCGCCGCCGCGCTATGCCCGCTTCGAGACCGCGACCGGCGAGACCTTCTCGATCCACGCGGTGGAAGAAATCCAAAGTACTTCGACTCAGATCTATCTCGAATGCGACGATCTGGACGCAAAAGTCGCGGATCTGAAATTCGCCGGCATCGCCTTTGAAACAGCACCCACCGACCAGGACTGGGGCTGGCGCGAGGCGCGGCTTCGCGACCCGGCAGACAACCCGCTCTGCCTCTTTTACGCCGGCGACAACCGCCGCTTCCCGCCTTGGCGGATCGATCATCAATCTAAAGAAAAAGGAAATGAAAAATGACCAACGCAACACTGGAACATGTCAATATCACGGTCAGCGACCCGCAACGCAGCGCCGCCCTGCTGCGCGATCTGTTTGGCTGGCAGATTCGCTGGGAAGGACCATCGATGGCGGGCGGTCACACCATCCATATCGGCACGAAGGACTCCTATATCGCGCTCTATACCAATCGGGAGGTTCGGGCGGCAGACCCGATGTTCAACAAGGGCGAACCGATGAACCATATCGGCGTGACCGTCGATGATCTGGATGCGGTAGAGGCGAAGGTGATCGCGGCCGGGCTCGAGCCGTTCAACCATGGCGATTATGAACCCGGCCGGCGATTCTATTTCTTCGACTGGAACGGAATCGAGTGGGAAGTGGTGAGCTATGGGTGAAAAATCCCGATCGTCATCCTGAGCCTTCGGCTCAGGATGACGACATCAGTGCGGCAACTTTCTACAAACTAGGATTGACCAGCACCTTCTCGCCGGTCGCCTTTTTCTCATAACCCTTGGCGATTTCCGGATCGATCATGTCCATCAGGCTGATCTCGCTGGAATAGTCGCTGTTGAAAATGCCGTTGCGCTCCTCGACCGCATATTTGCGCATTTCCATCATTCGCTCGCCGCCGACCTTTTCCAGATGCGGGGTCAGCAGCCAGCCGCCGACGCCCCAGTAGAGGCCAAGACCGCCGCCGAGAATGGTTTCGCCGGTGTCGAGACGGCCATAGATATAGACCTGCTTGTTGGTGGTCGATCCATAGACGCTGAACTCCGCTCCGCGCACCGCGGCCGCCTTTTCCATCGCGGTCAGGATATAGCTCGCCATCTTGCCGCCACCAATCGCATCAAAGCCCAGCGTCGCGCCGGTCTCGGCGAGAGCGGCGATCAGCTGCTTCATGAAGTCATCCTTGCTGCTGTCGATGACGTGCGTCAGGCCGATATCGGTCAGAATCTTCTTCTGCGCGTCGGAGCGCACGATCGCGACCAGATCGACGCCTTCCTTGAGGCACAGCTTGGCCAGCATCTGCCCGAGATTGGATGCCGCTGCGGTATGGACCAGGGCTTCATGGCCCTCGGCGCGCATGGTGTTGATAAAACCCTGCGCGGTCATCGGATTGACGAACAGGCTCGCGCCCTCCTTCGCCGGTGCGCCTTCCGGCAGCGGCACGCACATCCCTGCCGGCATGACGCGGTGAGTGCGATACATTTCGCCGCCGACGATCGTCACCACCTTGCCCATCAGCGCCTGCGCCGCATCGGACGATCCGGCAGCGACCACGGTGCCGGCACCTTCATTGCCGGCCGCCAGCTTCTTGCCGGCGCGGCCCTTGAAGAAGGGCTGCATCGCCGCATCGACATCGGCGACCAGCGCCGGATGGCCGTCGACCGTCTCGCTCCGCACCGTGTCCATATTGGCGGCAGCGGTTAGCAAACCGAGATCGGACGGATTGATCGGCACCGCTTCCATCCGGACCACCACTTCATGCTCCTTCGGTTCGGGAACGTCATAGGGTTCAATCGACAATATCGATTTGCCGTCTTCGGTGACGGTGGTGAACAGTTGCTTGGCTTCGGGAAATTGGCTCATGGGATAGTCCTCTCTCTTGTGTTTCTAGAAATTCCGGGCGGCGGCCAACGCGGGCCGTCTTTCGGTAATCGCGGAAAATGCGCTCACCCTTCTGCCGATAGTCTGTCTGGCAATTGGCATGTCGTCAATCAAACCCTGTTGCATCAGCCCATCGGATACATGATTTCGCGGCTGATCTTGTAAATCCGCTTCATGATCTCATCGCTGAGCACCAGATCGGCGGCAGCGAATATATCGGGCAGCTGGTCGGTGTGGGTGGCGCCGACGATTGTCGAGGCAACAAAATCATGCTGTTTCGACCAGGCGGTGGCCAGCGTCACCGGTGCCACGCCGACCTCCTCGGCAATGGCCATGAAGCGCTTGGTCGATTCCTCCGACTTCGGATTGACGAACCGTTCGGCCATTTTCTTCTGCCGTCCGCCCATTTCGAGATAGGTGGAGAAACGCGCGCCTTCCGGCCTCGCGCCGTCATTATATTTTCCGGACAAGGCACCCCCGGCGAGCGGCGAATAGGGAATCAGGCTGACCCCTTCCTGCCGGCAGACCTGCGCCAGTTCATCCTCGAACCGGCGGTTGTTCATGCTGAAATTATTCTGGATCGTGCAATAGCGGGTCACGCCCAGCCGCTCCGACGCCTCGAGCGATTTCATCAGGCCCCAGCTGGTTTCATTGGAACAGCCGACCGCGCGGATCTTGCCCTTGCGGATTTCCTCGTCGAGCACTTCCATCGTCTCGTCATAGGCGGTGCCATGATCGGGCCAGTGGGTCTGGTAGAGATCGATATGGTCGGTCTGCAGCCGCTTCAGGCTGGCATCGAGAGCCTTGACGATATTGTGCCGGTCCAAAGCCGTCATGCCCGCCCGCTGCGAGGACGCAAGCCAGCCGTGACTGGGCCCGGAGACCTTGGTCGCGATGATCAGGCTGTCGCGATCCTTGCCCTTCAGCCAGCGGCCGACGATATTCTCGGTCTCTCCAGCCCATTCCGGCTTCGGCGGTACCGGATAATTTTCCGCTGTGTCGAAAAAATTGATTCCCGCCTCTACCGATTCATCCATGATGCGGTGGGACATCGCCTCGTCGGCACCGCTGCCAAAGGTCATCGTGCCCATGCAGATTTCGGAAACATGAATAGGGCTTCGGCCCAGGCGGCGTGTTTTCATATAGAGGCTCCGGGAAACAGGATGTTGGCTTAACCGTTCGGTTAAGTAGCATAACCGCTATGGGTTGCGAAACGCAATCCAAATTCTCTGACAGCTAGCCAGCCTGCCCGAGGACCAGACAAGCGAGAAACATCAGCAGACCGGCAAAACGGTTGGACCGGAATTTCGCCAGCGCATCATCGCCATCCGTCTTTTTCAGCGTTGCAACCTGCCACAGGAGATGCAGCACCATCGGCGCAAGCGCTGCCAGGCCAAGTCCCTGCGGCCGCAATAGCCAGAAAGCGGCGCCCCAGCTGACCAGTGCGATCAGGTAAAACAGCAGCACCCCGAAACGCAAATTCTCCCCCAGCCGCAACGCGCTGGAGCGAATGCCGACCAGCGCATCATCCTCCCGGTCCTGCAGCGCGTAGATTGTATCATAGCCGATCACCCAGAAGATCGAGCCGGCATAGAGCAGAACCATCGACCAGTGAAATGCGGGGTCGATCGCCAGCCAGCCGACCAGAGCGCCCCAGCTGAACACCAGCCCAAGCCATGCCTGCGGCCACCAGGTGATCCGCTTCATGAAAGGATAGGCCGCGACCAGCCCCAGGCTGCCCAGCGCTACCAGCTTGGCGGTCCCGTTGATCTGCAGCCAGACCAGCAAACCGATCAGGCACAATATGCCGAGCCATATCCAGGCCGCTTTCAGCGACACCGCCCCGCTCGCCAGAGGCCTTGAGCGGGTCCGCGCCACCTGCCGGTCGAGGTCGCGGTCGACGATATCATTATAGACACAGCCCGCTCCGCGCATCGCGATCGAGCCGAGCAGCAGCCAGAGCAGCAAATCCCATCGCCCGATCGCGCCGCCGGCCAGAGCCACACCCCAGGCGCAGGGCCAGAACAGCAGCCACCAGCCAATCGGACGGTCAAAGCGGGCCAGCAGGGCATAGGGCCGCGCAGCAGCGGGCAGCAGACCGGTCAGGCCTTTATGTTCGGTATCGGGAACAGAAGTTTGAAAGTCAGATGACATGGAGGGCTTATACCGTTAGTCCTGAGCTTGTCGAAGGACGTTTTTCGACCGATAGCCGCACTTCGACAGGCTCAGTGCTAACGGTTTTTGGATATTCGAGACCTGTATGCCCGCAACCCCAGCCTATCCCCCGCACAGCGCCCCGCGCCTCTATGTCGATACCGAACTCAGCGAAGGCGCCGAGATCCGACTGGACGGCAACCACGCCCATTATCTGCTCAAGGTCATGCGGATCCAGCAGGGCGATCCGGTAAAATTGTTCGATGATCGCACCGGTGAATATCTGGCCCATGTGAGCGCGCTCGGCAAACGCGACCTGATCCTGGCAATCGACGGCAAGACGCGCGAACGCGAGTCGGTGCCCGATCTGTGGCTGTGCACGGCGCCGATCAAGAAGGACCGGTTCAACTGGATCGTCGAAAAGGCCACCGAACTGGGCGTAGCCAAGATTGTCCCCGTGCAGACCGAACGCACCCAGGGCCAGGGTCTGAAACCGGAAAAATTGCGCGCCCATATGATCGAGGCGGCCGAACAATGCGAACGCACGGCGCTGCCCTCGCTAAACTCGCTGACAAAATTGCCTGCCCTGCTGGAGCAATGGCCTGCCGACCGCCATCTGTTCTTCGCCGATGAGCGCATCCATCAAACCGGCGAAGGCAGCTTTCGCAAGGCGCTGGTCGCCCATGATGGCCCGGCGGCGATCCTGATCGGCCCCGAAGGCGGATTTTCCGACAGCGAAAATGACATGATCCGCGCCCTGCCCCAATCCGTCGCGGTATCGCTTGGCCCCAGAATATTGCGCGCCGACACCGCCGCGATCGCGGCGATCAGCCTTTGGATGGCGGGCCGGGGCGATTGGAACCCGGGCTAGAACCGGGGCCCTTTCGCCAACTGCGAGACGGTATATCTGACACCGAAACGCGCTGGCTTTGTCAGCATCGCATTATCATTGCCCTCCGGTTAACCATTAATTAGCCGCTTGCGGGTAGGGCAATTCCATGAATTTGGGACATTCTTTCGGGGGCCAGAGCCGATGGACATTCCACAGCATCCTCAGGGGATGGCTGTGCCTGTGCGTGATAGCGCTATTCCCTGCCACAACCGCTACCGCCCAGACGGTCACCACCTATTCGAACAGCAGCACGATCGCGATACCCGACAATGCCTGCCCCGCAACGGTCAACCGGACATTCAGCGTCGGCACCAGCTATCTGGTCAGCGATGTCGATATCGGCGTTCTGCTGGACCATAGCTACCGCCGCGATCTGGAGATCAGCCTCACCTCGCCCAGCGGCACCGTTGTCACGCTGATGGATTATGTCGGCGGCAGCGCCAATAATCTCAACGTCAAATTTGATGATGAAGCGACCGGAGGGTCCATTGCCTCTCACAGTTCCAATGACCCTCTCACTCCGGTCTACAACAGCACAAAGGTCCCGCAGAACAGCCTCTCCGCCTTTGATGGCGAAAATGCGCAGGGCACCTGGACGCTGAAAATCTGTGATCAGCAAGGTGTTGATACCGGATCCTTCCGCCGCGCCGATCTCTATATCGCACAGCTGCCGCCCTTTGCCGACCTGTCCTTGACCAACAGCTTTGGCGCAACCTCTGCCAACAGCGGCAAATATACATTGTCGGTTACCAATGCCCCGGATTCGGCACTGACCGCCACCGGGGTAACCGTCAGCGCGTCGCTGCCCGCCGGTGTCAGCCTGACCGGCACGTCCGGCACCGGAACATATAGCGGCGGGATATGGACACTCGGAACGGCGATCGCGCCGGGCCAGACCGTTAGCATCGAGCTGAACGTCACCATCACGGCAACTTATGGCACGCTGACGCATATCGCGCAGATTCGCAGTTCATCCGCCTATGACTATGATTCGACCCCCAATAACGGGATCAGCAGCGAAGATGACTATGCCAGCATCAGCTTTACCGCAGGCGGACGCCTGCCCGGCTATATTCCACCACTCACCTCGGTCTGTTCCCTGGGCAACCAGCTGAATTTCAGCTGGGCCTCGCCAACGAACTGGTCGTCGGGCTCGCTCAGCCAGAGTTACAGCCTCGCCGGACTTGGCAATATCACCTTCAGCGTGACCCAGCCACCGAACGGCTTCACCAACGGTACGCCGGAGATAACCACCGCCAATTCGGGCGGAGGCGCGCCCGGCACCAGAGCGCTCTATTTCTACATGAACAATGGCAACGAGAACCATGTTTCGAGCACCACATTCACCTTGCCGACCGCGGTACCGGGCCTCCAATTCAAGATTTTCGATATCGACTATGCCGCCAACCAGTTTACCGACAAGGTGACGATAACCGGCAGCTATAACGGGGCAACCGTTATGCCGACCCTGTCCAACAATACCGCCAATTATGTCAGCGGCAACAGCGTGATCGGCGACGGTGCATCCGGTGCGACCGACCCCTATGGCAATGTCGTCGTGACCTTTACCTCGCCGGTGGATTCGGTAACCGTCGTCTACGGCAATCACCAGCCGACGACGCCCACGGCGTCGGGCAACCAGGCGATGTCGATCCATGACATCACATTCTGCCGCCCCTCGGCGACGGTCACCGTGACCAAGATCAGCTCGATCCTCAGCGATCCGGTCAATGGCACCACCAATCCCAAGCGCATCCCCGATGCCGTCGTGCAATATTGCATCCTGGTCAGCAACAGCGGTTCCGCCACGGCCAATGCGGTTGTCGCAACCGACAGCCTGGCCGGCCCGTTCACCTATGTACCGGGATCCATGAGAAGCGGCACCAATTGCGGATCCGCTGCTTCGGTAGAAGATGATAATGCAACGGGCAGCGATGAAACCGACCCTTATGGCGCGTTTCTTGGCGGTTCGACGATAACCGCGACGGCAGCGAGCCTGGCTCCGGCAAGCAGCTTCGCCCTGACCTTTCAGGTGACCCTGGACTAGCCGAGCCGCTTCAGGCGAACCAGTATTTCGTCAAGCGAGGACAGAAAGCGCGAGCGATCGGCCTTGCTGAACGGCGGCGGACCACCGATATTCTCGGTCCCCATGCCGGCGCGCAGATCGGCCATGATCGCCCGCGTCGCAACCGCCGCTCCGATCGAGTCGGCAGTAAATGGCTTGCCGTTGGATCCGAGCACCGCAGCCCCGGCTTTCACGCAGCGATCCGCCAGCAATATATCCGAGGTGATCACGACCGTGCGGTCGCCGGTCCGCTCCGCAATATAGTCATCCGCCGCATCAAACGCATCGCTGACCACCACCCGGCTGAAAAGCGGGTGGTCCGGTACCCGGAACGGACTGTTACTGACAATCACCACCGCGACTGCATGGCGTTCGGCCACCCGGTAGATTTCATCCTTTACCGGGCAGGCATCCGCATCAACCAGGATGGTGATTGTCTCTGTCATGGAGTGACTCAGTCGGCTTTGGGACCACCGGGTCGCGAACCTTCAAACGGCCGCTTGCCGCGGTGCGGCTTCTTGTTACCAGCGGCAAAATTGCCCTTGCCGCCGGGCTTGCGATCGCCCTTGAAGTCGGATTTTTTCTTGAATCCGTCACCAAATTCCCGTTTCGGAGCACCGCCGTCAGCGCCGCCTTCGCCTTCCGGCTTGCGCTTCTGGTAAGGCTTTCCGCCGCCCGATTTGTCGCCGAACTTCTTGTCACCGAATTTCTTGTCACCAAACTTGTTCTTGCCGAACTGCTTGCCGCCATGTTTCTTGCTGGCGTTGCTGTAATCCCGCTGACCACCGCCATTGTCGCTGCGTCCACCCTTGCGGTTGCGTTTCGCTTCGTCGCGCGGCTTGCCTTCGAACTGGGTGATCGTGATATCATCCGTATCATCCCCGCCCGCTTCTCTCTTTTCGGCGATGGCGGCAGTGAATTTGTCGACCACGCGGCGCGGAATCTCGAACAATGTGTCGTCGCCGTTGATCCGGATCGCGCCGATCTCATTCTTGGTGATATGGCCGCGGCGGCACAGCACCGGCAACAGCCAGCGGGCATCGGCGCGCTGGTTATGGCCGACATTCATCTTGAACCAGACGGTGTCCTCGAAACCGGGACGCGGACCGCCAGAGGCGGCCTGCGACTGGGCGCCGCGATCAAGCATCTGTTCCGGGGCCGGCATCTTGGCGCGGTGCGACTGCACCAGCATCGCCGCGATTTCTTCCGGCGTCTTCTCGGCCATCAGGCGTTTCGCCAGCGCCATGTCATCCTCGTCGATCTCGACCGGTTGCAACAGGGTTTCGATCAGCCGCTCGGCATCATTCTTGCGAATGTCAGCGCGAGTAGGGGCATCTTTCCATTCGGCATTGATATTCGCGCCGCGCAGCATCGATTCGACCCGCTTGCGCCGCTGGTAAGGCACGATGATGACCGCCGTACCCTTCTTGCCGGCACGCCCGGTACGACCGGAGCGATGCTGCAGGGTTTCGGCGTCGCGCGGCATATCGACATGCACGACAAGGCTCAGCGTCGGCAGATCGAGACCGCGAGCGGCAACATCGGTTGCGACACAGACGCGGGCGCGCTTGCTGCGCAGGGCCTGCATCGCCTGATTGCGTTCGCTCTGGGTATGCTCGCCGGAGAGCGCCACCGCACTGAACCCGCGATCCACAAGGCTTGCGTGCAGACGGCGGACCGCCTCGCGCGTGGCGCAGAACAGCATCGCCGATTCCGCTTCATGGAAACGCAGCAGATTGACCACCGCATTTTCCGTGTCGGCAGGCGCGACGGTTATTGCCTGATAGGCGATATCGCCATGGCCGCGATCTTCGCCGACGGTCGAAATGCGCAGCGCGTCATTCTGATAGCGTTTGGCAAGATTGATGATCGGCTTGGGAATGGTCGCCGAGAACAATAATGTCCGGCGTTTTTCACCCGTGGCGTCGAGAATTTCTTCGAGATCTTCGCGGAAGCCCATGTCGAGCATTTCATCCGCTTCGTCGAGCACCGCTGCCCGGAGGTTTTTCAGGTCGAGCGCGCCGCGTTCGAGATGGTCGCGCAGCCGGCCGGGGGTGCCGACAATGACATGCGCGCCGCGTCGCAGCGTGCGCCGTTCCTTGGACGCATCCATGCCGCCGACACAGGTCGCGATCTGGGCACCGGCCGGCTGGTACAGCCAGGTCAGTTCGCGACTTACCTGCAGGGCCAGTTCACGGGTTGGTGCAATGACAAGGGCCAGCGGTTCGACCAGAAACGGGAAACGACCGTTGTCGTCCAGCAATTGCGGCGCCATCGCCAGGCCAAAGGCAACGGTCTTGCCGGAGCCGGTCTGGGCAGAGACGATCAGATCGCGGCCATCCGCTTCCGGTTCAAGCACGGCGGCCTGGACGGGCGTCGGCTTGTCATATTCGTGCGCCGCGAGCGCCTCTGCGAGAAGCGGGGATAATTTGGTGAAAGGCATAATGTTCTAATTCCGTGGCAAAAGTGAAAGCCGCGCGGAAATGCCAGTCGCCTGCGGTTTATGAAGATGATGTTGTTTTTAATAAAGGGTCTGCGCTGGGGATCATATTGCCTTACCGGCAGCATGGCCACTCGCCCAAGCCCATTGAAAATTATAGCCACCGAGCCAGCCGGTGACATCAACGGCTTCGCCAATAGCATAGAATCCGGGTACTTGCCTAGCTTCCATATTTTTCGACGATAATTCTGCCGTGCTGATCCCGCCAGCGGTGACTTCCGCCTTGGCAAAACCTTCGGTTCCATTGGGCATGAAGCGCCAGTGCGACAGCCGTCTCGCCGCTTCATCGAGCTTCTTGTCGGTCAGATTGCCCAGTTCGCCGTCCAGGCCGATCCGCTCGGTCAGCGTCTCGGTGAGGCGCCCCGGCAAATGCGCATTGATCGCCTTTTTCAGCGAAAGCCGAGGCAGTTGCCGCTTGGCCCGGGCAAGCCAGTCATCCGGCAGATCCGGCAGAAAATCGATTTCCACCGGCTCGCCATGCTGCCAGTAAGAGGATATCTGCAGGATTGCCGGCCCCGACAGGCCCTTGTGGGTGAACAGCGCCGCTTCCCGGAACGCGGTCTTGCCACTGCGGGCGATCACCGGCGCAGAGACACCCGAAAGCGACCGGAACAGGGTTTCTTCGCCGCCGAGAGTGAGCGGCACCAGAGCCGGCCGTGGCTCGACGATTTTCAGTCCGAACTGCCGGGCCAGATCATAGGCGAATCCGGTCGCGCCCATTTTCGGGATCGACGGCCCGCCAGTGGCAACCACCAGTGACGGAGCAAAGGCGGTCTGGCCGCCATATTCCACTCGATAACGACCATCGCTGTGGCTGACGGCGGTAATCGCCTTGCCCAGCGACAGGCAGACCGAATCGGCCGGACATTCGTTCATCAGCATCGCGACGATCTGCTTCGCCGAGCCGTCGCAGAATAGCTGACCCAGGGTTTTCTCGTGCCAGTCTATGCCATAGCGGTCGACCAGCGCGATAAAATCATTGGCGGTGTAGCCGCTCAGGGCCGATTTCGCGAAATGCTTGTTCTGCGACAGATAGCGGTCCGGGGCCGTGCCGATATTGGTGAAATTGCACCGCCCGCCGCCGGAAATCAGGATTTTCTTGCCCGGCTCGTCAGCATGGTCAATCAGCAGAATCTTGCGTCCCCGCTGTCCGGCGACAGCCGCGCACATCAGGCCAGCCCCGCCGGCCCCCAATATTATCGCATCATAATGGCTTGGCGGCTTGGGCATCAGATTGTTGCATGCTTTCGAAATATGAATGGATGTCGCGACTGCCGACCGGAAGCGGCCCGCTCGCCGTCGCCTGCAATGGCCACGGTCACCCTTCTGTAGCGCTTTTTGTCCGAAAAAATAGCCAAGGATACGATCAATCGCCTTCTCCGCGGCGATTGTCACCTGCGACGGACTTCCCTCGTGCGGATGCGCCCGGGCGAAACGGAGCCTGCCCGTCGCAACCTTTTGGGCGGGTTCGCGTTTTCAATCCGACGGCACCCGAACGCCGAGGGAGAGTGAAATGATGACCGGTCTGGCCTATGCCCTGATATTGATGGGATGTTCTGACGATATGTCCCAATGCCGGGAAGTGGCGACAGATACACGTTTCAGCGCGACGTTGCGCGAATGCGAGAAAGCCCAGCCCGACGCCTTGCGGTCCGAGACAGCCATGGAAATCGACTATCCCGTGGTGGCCACCAAATGCGTTGCAGGCCGCGATAAATTCGCAAAAACGGGCACCTCATCTGTTGGCCGATGATCCTATAGCGGCTCCGGTCGACGCCGAGGGCCCGTCCGGGACGCGCCGGGCTATTGCTTCGAATACAACCTTAAAGAGACTCTTCTCGACGACGATTTTTCTTTTGTCGCTTGGCCTGTTTCTGGCCCTGCCCTTTGCCTTGTCAGCAGGAGCGGTCTTCTTCCGCCCGCTGTTCGCCTCGATCGTGATCATGCTGCTGCTATTGCCGCTGACCGATGGCCTCACCAAGCTCGGTATCCCCAACCCCGTTTCCTCTTTCCTGGCCGTGCTGGTATTTCTGCTGATTCTGGCTCTCGGCTTTCTGATCATCCTGCAGCCCGCGCTGGAACTCGCTCAGCGATTTCCCGACATCACAAATATCCTTCAGGAACGGCTGGTGGATATCCGCCAGTTCACGGCCTCGATATCCCAGATGGGGGCGGAATTTTCTTCCACCATCGGCGAAACCGGCGGCCGGGAAGTGGTTCTGGCCAGCCCGTCCGTGATGGAAGAAGCCGCCTATGCGACTCCGGCCGCTCTGCTCGAATTCCTGCTCGTCGTGCTGCTGGTATATTTCATGCTCGAATCACGTCTAAGGCTGAAGCGACTCATCTTGCTCAACCGCTCGAATCTGGGCACCACGCTCAAGGCCGCCCGCACCGGCCGGAGCATCACTGAGGATCTGTCCCACTATATCGGTGCGGTGACCATCATCAATATCGCGGTCGGAATGCTGGTGGCCTTTGGCGCCTGGCTGCTCGATATCGAATCGCCGCTGATGTGGGGCGGTATAGCCGCCATCCTCAATTTCATTCCCTATCTCGGACCGATGCTGATGGCGGTACTCCTGTTCGGATTCGGCGCGGCATCCTCAGGCGATCTCGGCGGCGGTATCGTCCCGATGGCGGCCTATATTGGGCTGCAGGCCATCGAGGCCAATCTGGTCACCCCGTCTATCCTTGGCCGGCGTTTTTCGATGAACCCGGTGATTATCCTGCTGGCCATCAGCTATTTCACCTGGATATGGGGTTTGGCGGGAGCGCTGATCGCGGTGCCCTTGCTGATCACCGGCAAAGCCCTGGTCGAACAGCTCGGAAGTCCGAATATTATCGGCTTCATGCTGGGAGAACCGCTGTTCGATTCGCCGCCTGAACGACAGGATCTGGATTGAGGGTTGTCAGCGTAGCATGCTGATCGGTGAGACCGGGGTTATCATTAGCGTAAGCGCTTTTTGGCGAAGGCCCTGCCCGACCCGGTTTTCAAATATTTTTCGAATGCCAACGCGGTAGGTTGATCCTTGAAAAAATGATATGATAATAGCTGCCAAGGCTTGAATTTAGCGGTGTGTTTCGATTTCCCGGAATTGTGGTCTTGAAGTCGTTTCACAACATCATCTGTAACACCACAATAATATTGCTCGGGATGATCTATGCTCTGAAGGATATAGACAAAATGCATTGTCAGGCCCTCCTACGCTCTTCGAGCTTCGGCGGGCAGCCTGCGCTAAAGCTACGAACTGGCTTGCCAGCCGTAGCTTTAGCGAAGGCTGGTGGAGCCTAGCGGGATCGAACCGCTGACCTCTTCGCTGCCAGCGAAGCGCTCTCCCAGCTGAGCTAAGGCCCCATTTGAAAAGCGCCTTTAGTCCAGACGCCCTCCAATATGCAAATCAAAAATCAGGTATCGGCTGGTTCGTCGTCACCCTTGCCCTTGCTGACGCCGAGATCATCGTCGCCACCCAGGTCAACTTCATTGTCCGGCGATGGATCATCATCATCGATATTGATGTCCAGATCATCATCGTCGACCGCATCCGCTTCCTTCTTGGCGTCTTTCTTCGGCGCGGCCTCAAACGGCAGCGGCTGCTTGGATTTCAGCACGGCTTCCGGGACAAAGCTTTCGCCGCATTCGACGCAGGTCGCCGGATCTTCCTTGCCGAGATCGTAAAAGCGCGTTCCACATTTCGGGCATGTGCGTTTTGTGCCCCATTCCGGTTTAACCATGGCTGGTGTCCAAATCCTGTCTAAATCAATTCGTTCATAGGTAAGTCTGCTCTTCGGCGATTCAAGTCATGCCTAAATCAGCCGCGAAATCCGGCGCGCCTTGCCATAGCTTTGCAGCGCTGTCAAAAGCCCTTTCATATTCCTGCACGAATCATTCGTGCGTTCCGCTAACAAAGCTCTGACATGACAAGCAACACTCCACTGCCCGCGACGTTCAAACCGTCCGGCCCGCTTACCGGCACCATTTCCGTCCCAGGTGACAAGAGCATTTCGCACCGGGCCCTGATATTCTCCGCGCTGGCCGTCGGCAAAAGCCGGATCACCGGCCTGCTCGAGGGCGAAGATGTCCTCGCAACCGCCGATGCGCTGCGTATGATGGGAGCAAAAATCGAAAAAAAGGACGACGTCTGGACGGTCCATGGCGTCGGGGTCGGTGGGCTGATGCAGCCGGACAATGTTCTGGAAATGGGCAACAGCGGCACATCGACGCGCCTGCTGATGGGACTGATCGCGTCTCACCCGATCAGCGCGACCTTCACCGGCGATGCCAGCCTGACGAAACGGCCGATGGGCCGGGTGATCGAACCGCTCTCCCGGATGGGCGCGGATATCCGCGCGCGCAAGACGGCTGACCACAAGGAGTGCCTGCCGCTCACCGTCAACGGCCTTTGTCCGGCGGTGCCGATCGAATATCGCCTGCCGGTCCCTTCGGCGCAGGTCAAATCGGCGATTTTGCTCGCCGGCCTCAACACCCCGGGCATTACCCGGATTGTCGAGCCGGTGCTCACCCGCGATCATAGCGAAACCATGCTGCGGGGCTTTGGCGCGCAGATCAGCGTCGAAACCGATGCCGAGGGTTGCCGGGTGATCTCCCTGACCGGCGAAGCGGAACTGCAACCGCAAAAGATCAAGGTCCCGGGTGACCCTTCCTCTGCAGCCTTCCTGGTGGTTGCGGCCCTGATCGTCCCCGGTTCGGATATCATCATCGAAAATGTCGGGATCAATCCGACCCGCGCCGGCCTGTACGAAGTGCTGCAGAATATGGGCGGCGATATCCGCTTTGCGAAAAAGCGCACCGTTGGCGGTGAACCGGTCGCCGATATCCACGTCAGGCACAGCCCGCTTACCGGCATCGACGTGCCCGCCGACATCGCGCCCAGCATGATCGATGAATTTCCGGTCCTGTTTGTCGCAGCCGCCATGGCGGAGGGCGAAACCACCACCCGCGGCCTGCACGAACTGCGGGTCAAGGAATCCGACCGGCTGTCGCAAATGGCCAAGGGCCTTGGCCTTCTGGGCGTAAGCCTGACCGAGCAAGATGACGGCCTGACGATCCGGGGCAGCGGCGGCAAACCGTTGCCGGGCGGAAGCATCAAACCGGTGATCGAAACCGCGCTGGACCACCGTATCGCAATGAGCTTCGCAGTCGCTGGCCTGGCAACAGAATCGGGTCTCTCGATTGACGATATCCGGCCGGTCGAAACCAGTTTCCCCGGTTTTGACGAGCTTATCACCAAACTGGCATCCACATGATCGACGGATTTACCGCCAATATAATCGGGCTGTTCGGCAGCGTGCTGATCGTCTCTGCCTATGCCTATAATGTCTACGCCAGTTCGGTGAATGCCTTTGTCTATAACGGCACAAACCTGCTGGGGGCGCTGCTGCTGACCGTGTCGCTGATGGTGCATTTCAATCTCGCTTCGCTGCTGCTCGAATTCGTCTGGATCATCATTGCCGTCGGCGGTCTGATAAAGGCCTCCAGGGATCAGGCGAGGGCCAAGCCATGATCATCGCCGTCGACGGACCGACCGCCTCGGGCAAGGGAACGATTTCCAAGCGACTGGCAGAGCATTTTGCCCTGCCTTTCCTGGATACCGGTCTGCTCTACCGCGCGGTCGGCTGGACGCTCCAGCAACAGGGCGGCGATCCCGACAATCCGGCCGATGCGCTGGCCGCCTGCAATTTTGAAAGCAGCCTGCTCGACGATCCGGCGCTGCGCAGCGAAGACATTGGCGGCCTCGCCAGCCGTGTCTCCGTTCACCCTCCGGTCAGACGCGCCCTCGACAAGCGCCAGAAAGACTTTGCCGTCCAGCCCGGCGGGGCCGTACTGGACGGGCGGGATATCGGAACCATTATCGCACCGGATGCCGACGTCAAACTGTTCGTCACCGCCTCCTCCGAGGCCCGCGCCGTGCGCCGTTTCGAGGAGATGAAGCGCCGGGGCCAGCAGGTCGATTTCGAAGACATTCTCGCGGACATTCTGCAGCGCGACGAACGCGACCAGAACCGCGCCACCGCTCCGCTGAAGCCCGCCGCAGATGCAGTCTTGCTAGATACCACCAATTTGACTATAGACGCCGCCATTCAGCAGGCGATTGCCTTGGTGAATGCGAAGACAAGCGGCCGGCGCGACAAAGATCCGGCATAGCAGACAAATGATGCGCTAGACGGGCTGGTCAGAAACCGGTTCGGCTTTGGCGCAGCTTTTGCTGTTGATGCTTAGCCTCGCATCTACCAAAATTTGGCAGTTTCCTGAGGGATGCGGCGATCACATGAGGTGATCGCGGCAATTTTGGTCCAAGACCGGCGGAACCAACCGCCTGGCCAGAAAAATTGACTGTCAAGGATTATACCATATGGCCTCAACGGCATTTCCAACCCGCGACGATTTCGCGGCAATGTTAAACGAATCACTCGGTGGCGAAGACCAGGGCTTTGAAGGCCGCGTCGTCAAAGGCACCGTAACCGGCATCGAAAATGACATGGCTGTCATCGATGTGGGACTGAAATCAGAAGGCCGTGTGGCGCTGCGCGAATTCGCCGCTCCCGGTCAGAAAGCCACGATCACTGTCGGTGACGAAGTCGAAGTCTATGTCGACCGCATCGAAAATGTGAATGGCGAAGCCATGCTGTCCCGCGACCGCGCTCGTCGCGAAGCAAGCTGGGACAAGCTGGAAAAAGAATATGACGAAGGCAATCGCGTCGAAGGCGTTATCTTCGGTCGCGTCAAGGGCGGCTTTACCGTTGACCTTGACGGTGCAGTCGCCTTCCTGCCCGGCAGCCAGGTTGATGTCCGCCCCGTGCGTGACGTGACCCCGCTGATGGACATTCCGCAGCCCTTCCAGATCCTCAAAATGGATCGCAAGCGCGGCAATATCGTTGTCTCGCGTCGTGCCATCCTCGAAGAAACCCGCGCCGAACAGCGCTCGGGCCTCATCGAGAGCCTTGCCGAAGGTCAGGTTACCGAAGGCGTGGTCAAGAATATCACCGATTATGGTGCGTTCGTCGACCTCGGCGGCATCGATGGTCTGCTTCATGTTACCGATCTCAGCTACAAGCGGGTCAACCACCCGAACGAGATGATCAACATCGGCGACACGCTGAAGGTCCAGATCATCAAGATAAACAAGGACACCCAGCGCATCTCGCTCGGCATGAAACAGCTCGAGAGCGATCCATGGGACAGCGCGACCGAAAAATATGCGGTTGGCACCAAGCTTACCGGTTCGGTCACCAACATCACCGAATATGGCGCATTTGTCGAACTGGAACCAGGCATCGAAGGCCTTGTTCATGTTTCGGAAATGTCCTGGACCAAGAAGAACGTCCATCCCGGCAAGATCGTTTCCACCTCGCAGGAAGTGGAAGTCATCGTTCTCGAAGTCGATACCGAGAAACGCCGTATTTCGCTCGGCCTCAAGCAGGCCCAGTCCAACCCGTGGACCGACTTTGCGGATACGCATCCGATCGGCAGCACGGTTGAAGGCGAAGTCAAGAACGCGACCGAATTCGGTCTGTTTATCGGCCTTGAAGGCGACGTCGACGGCATGGTCCACATGTCCGACATCGCATGGGGCATTTCCGGCGAAGACGCGCTCAACCTCCATCACAAGGGTGAGCAGGTCAAGGCGATCGTTCTCGACATCGATGTCGAAAAGGAACGCATCTCGCTCGGCATGAAGCAGCTGGAAAAAGGCGCACCCGCCATGGGTGGTGCCGACACCGGCGGCCTCAAGAAGGGTTCGGTTGCAACCGTCACCGTTCTCGAAGTCCGCGATGGCGGCCTCGAAGTCCAGATGGGCGACGACGGCGCGACCGGCTTCATCAAGCGCAACGACCTCGGTCGCGATCGCGACGAACAGCGGCCGGACCGCTTCCAGGTTGGTCAGAAGCTCGATGCGATGATCACCGGCTTCGACCGTTCGAAGAAACCGAATTTCTCGATCAAGGCGCATCAGCTGGCTGAAGAGAAGCAGGCTGTGGAACAGTTCGGTTCGACCGATTCCGGTGCAAGCCTCGGCGATATTCTCGGTGCTGCGCTGAAGAAGAAAGAAGAATAGTCCTTCGTCCAACCGGACCGGATTACAGACGAGCCCGCCCCCTCAACGGGGCGGGCTTTTTCTTGCCCGTGTCCCATTTCACATCAGTTTTCCACTAAACTGCCAAGCCCATTGAAAATAGGCGGATTTTCTGGCATCTAGGAACTCTAAAAACAAAAGACATCATGATCCTTGGGAGTCTCTGTCAAGGGAAACTGCTGAATCGGCATCAAATCGGAAAGGCGCACCGATGATACGTTCTGAACTACTGGAAAAACTCGCAAACGAGAATCCGGAATTGAAGCCGGATGAAATTGAAAAAATTGTCGACATTTTCTTCAGCCAGATAAGCCAGAAGCTGGCCGAGGGCGGGCGCGTCGAACTGCGCGGATTTGGTGCTTTTTCCACCCGCCAGCGCAAACCGCGGGTCGGCCGCAATCCCCGCACCGGGGAGTCGGTCGAGGTTCCGGCAAAGCGTGTGCCCTATTTCAAGCCCGGCAAGGAAATCCGCGAGCGGCTGAACAAGGGCTAGTTACCGAAATATTCCGATATAATGCGTCTCCGCACTTGACCGCGCGCGCGCAATAATGCTTGTCGACAGGCTCCGGCTGACGGTCGGAGCTACCGGTGCGGACGTGGCGAAATGGTAGACGCAGCAGACTTAAAATCTGCTATCCGAAATGGGTGTGCGGGTTCGAGTCCCGCCGTCCGCACCAGTTTATCGCCAGATTTGTCATGGTGCCTTTGCTCCGTTCGCAAATCTGTCTAGAATCGCGAAACGACTGCGACAGACTATTTCGTCAAACCGATCAACAAGGCAGATTCATGCTCGAACCCGCCATCATTGCCGCAATCCTCTGGGCCGTCATTCTCGGAGGTGCGGGCGGACTACTGACGGATATCGGTTCATGGTACCGCGACCTCAAAAAGCCGAGCTGGCAACCGCCGGACTGGTTGTTCGGCCCGGCATGGACGATCATCCTCGGGCTGGCCGCCTGGGCCGCGATCTTGTCATGGGACCAGACCGACAATCGCTCCGACCAGGCGATCCTGATGGCGGTTTATGGAGCGAATTTCCTGTTCCACCTGCTCTGGTCGCCGCTGTTTTTCAAATATCAAAGACCGGACTGGGCGCTGGTCGAGGTGGTGTTTCTCTGGTTGTCGGTTGTCGCCATGCTGGTCATCACCTGGAGCTTCACAGCGCTAGCCGGGGCGATGATCCTGCCCTATTTTCTCTGGGTGTCCTTCGCGGCGGTCCTCAACACCAGGATCGTACAGCTCAACCGTCCCTTTGGCTGACGGCGGCAGCGTCACGGCATTTGGCGGCTGACCGGGAAGAAAACAGGCGACATGCGCAATTTCATTCTTCTCTGCACGATGCTGATGCTGATATCCTGCGACCGCGGTCCGGCGATCAACATTGCGCCCGGCCCGCAACAGATCGTCCGCCTGTCCGACTCGGAGATCAAGGGTCTCGATCCGCAGAAAATCTCTGATCTCTCGTCGCTCCGCGTGGCCGCCGACCAGTTCGAGGGTCTGGCCCGTCTGAACGCCAGCGGCGAAGCAGAGCCCGGCCTTGCCAAAGGCTGGCGCATGGCCGCCGACGGGCTGGCCTGGAGCTTCACGCTGCGGGAATCATTGTCATTTTCCGACGATAGGGCTTTTGATGCGACGCTGTTTCCGGCCCTGCTGCAACGGCTGCGCGCGCCGGAGACCGCAGCACCATCACTGGCACTGTTCGCCAATATCGTCGCTATGGAAGCTCCGGCCAACAATGAAGTGGTCGTGCGCCTCGCCTCTCCCGATCCGGCCCTGCCTGCCTTGCTGGCCCATCCGGCGATGGCCGCCATTCCGCTGCACCGGGTCCGCCAGGCCGGCGACCAGTGGACCTCCGACCGGCCGATGATCGCCAGCGGGCCTTACCGGCTGGCCGAATGGAAACTGAACGATTATGCCCGGCTGGCACGCAATCCGCAGTGGCACGACGGGCAAGCGCCAACGGCGACGATCATCTGGAAACCGATGGAGGACAGCCTTTCGGCACTGCGCCTGTTCCTGTCCGGCGGTGCGGATATTGCGGCGGACTATCCGCCAAGCCGTCATCGGTGGCTCAGGGAGAATCATCCGGACATCGCCCATAGCGTGCCCTATTTCGGCAGCTATTATTTTGCCTTCAACACCCGGCGGGCTCCGTTTGACGACCGGCGGGTCCGTACCGCCCTGTCGATGGCGGTTGAACGGGAATGGATCGCCGACAAGGTCATCGGCGTCGACAATATCCCCGCTTGGGGACTGCTGCCACCGGGCCTCGCCGGGGCTGAACCGCTGCACCCGCAATGGGCGGACTGGCCGCGGGACAGGCGGTTGCGCACCGCTCGCCGCCTGCTTGCCGAGGCCGGCTATGGCCCGGACAATCCGCTGCGCTTCGAAATCCGCTTCAACAGTTCTGCCGAGCATCGCCGTGTCTCCGTTGCGCTGGCGGCGATGTGGAAGCCGCTCGGCGTCGAGGCGAGCCTGTTCAACAGCGAAGCCGCCCTGCATTTTGCGGCGCTGCGCCGGCACGAATTCGCGCTCGCGCGCTCCGGCTGGATTGCCGACCTGCCAACTCCGGAGAATTTCCTCCTGGTGCATCAGCAGGCCAATGGCGCCGGCAATTATTCGGGCTATGCCAGCGCCGAATATGACCGGATTCTGGCGCAGGCGATCGCCGAACCGGATGCGCGGCGGCGCCAGCAACTCATGCGCCGGGCCGAGGCCAGGCTGATCGCCGACATGCCGATCCTGCCGCTCTATTTCTATGTGACCCGCAGTCTCGTGGCCAAGCGCATTGCGGGCTGGGAAGATAATATTTCCAATGTGCATCCCAGCCGCACTCTGCGTATAAGGCCCTGATGATTTTCCGTTCCCGATTCCGGCTGAACTGCATCGCGGCGGCCCTTGCACTCTCCACCCTCGGCGCCTGCGGCTATGCCGGCGACGAGGACCAGGTGCGCGTTACCGTGATCGAGGATGGGGATGCCCGGATCAATCCGATCGGCAACCGCCTGAACTTCGCCTCCTCGACCATGCGCGCGGCGATCGCCAAGGGTCTGGTCGGGCTCGACGAGGAAGGCCGCGTGGTCCCGGCCCTCGCCGCCCGCTGGATCGTCACCGACGACGGCCTCAGCTATATTTTCCGGCTGTTCGATGCGAAGTGGGACGACGGTCGCCAGATCACCGCCGAACGCGTGGCGCGGCTGCTGAACCAGCGCCTCTCGGAATTGCGCAACAGCCGCTTGCGCTATGATGTGACGGCCGTGGACGAAGTCGTCTCGATGACCGGCCGGGTAATCGAGATCAAGCTGAACGCGCCGCATCCCAATTTCCTGCAGCTGCTGGCCCAGCCGGAAATGGGCCTGTTCCGTTCGGGGCACGGCGCGGGTCCGATGCGGCTGATCGACGAGGAAAATGGCATCAAGCTCGGCCAGTTCGAGCAGCTGTCGCAGGATGACCAGGAAACGGAAGAGCAGGACGACCGCTGGGTATCGCTGCGCAGCGAACCCGCCGCGATCGCCATCGCTCGCTATCGGGCCGGCAGCGCCCAGATCGTGCTCAATGGCAAATATCATCATCTGCCGCTGGTCGGCGCGGCGGATATCAGCAGCGGCGACTTGCGGCTGGATCCGGTTGCCGGCCTCTTTGGCCTGCGGTTCATGCGCGCGGAGGGTTTCTGGACCGTGCCGGCAAACCGTGAAATTCTCTCCATGGCGATCAATCGCCCGGCGCTGCTGACATCTTTTCCCGGCGTCAGCGCCTGGCAGAGCCGGCTCAAGATCATTCCCGAAGCGCTCGATGTCGAGGGGGTCAACACCTATCCGGACTGGGCCAGCATGACGATGGAGAACCGGATCGCCTTTGCCCGAAACCATGTCAGCCGCTGGAAAGAATCGGAAGGGCCAGTGGCCCCGCTGATCATCGCCCTGCCCGATGCGGCCGGCGCGCGAATCCTGTTCAAGCGAATCCAGTCGGATCTCAGGCGCGTCGGTCTCGACGCCAGAAAGGTCAGCAGCAGCGAAGCCGCCGATGTTGAACTGCTGGACGAGATTGCACCTTATGACAGCGCTCCCTGGTTTCTGAAGCAGTTCACCTGCGTCAAGACGACGGTCTGCCTGAATGATGCCGATGCGAAAATTGCCGAGGCCGATGCCGCGACCAATCTCCAGATCAAGGCGAGACTCTATGCCGAGGTCGAGACTCTGCTCGTCGACCATTATAATTTCATCCCGATCGCGGTTCCCATCCGCTGGTCGCTTGCCCGGCAGAACCAGCGCGGCTTCGCGGTCAACTCCCGCGGCTGGCATCCATTGAACCCGCTGGTCGGCATACCCATATCCTGACTATAATATTGTCTGATGACAGGGAGTTTCCATGGCCATTTCCGAAGAACAGCTGAAGCGTCTGGCTGAACAGCTGCCCGATGCGAGTCGCGATCCGCAAGCGGTCCGGGCTCGCGTGGAGGCGATGGAAAAAATCCTCGAACGGGCCTTTGTCATCCCCGGCATCAACCGGCCGATCGGCTTGGATTCTCTCGTCGGCCTGATCCCGGTGGTTGGCGATATCGCCACCGCCCTGATGGGTGCCTATATTGTCTGGGAAGCCCGCAATCTCGGCATGTCAAAGCTGCAGCTAACTCGCATGGCGGCCAATGTCGGCATCGACACCGCGCTCGGCGCGATCCCGTTCGCCGGCGATGTCTTCGACTTTTTCTGGCGGTCGAATACGAAGAATCTGAAGATCATCCGCAAGCATCTCGACAAGCATCACCCGGGCACCCGCACAATCGAGGGCTAGCGTGCTCCCGCGAAGGCGGGAGCCCATCTCCTGAACTAGCCGCGAGACAATTAGCGATGAGGGAAGCAATGGCCTCGCCGCTGGCGATCTCCTCGCCATTCCTGATATATTGAAGAGTTCGAGATGGGCCCCTGCCTGCGCAGGGGCACTATCCCCCGCGCCAGATCTTCACCGGCTGATCCGCTTTCACCGCCCGCATATAGGCCGGACAGCGCTGGGGCCGGAAATTACTGCCCAGACACAGCCGCACCTCCTGCAGCCAGCCGCGTTCATTCACCTTGAGCCGCACCATCTCCGGCATCACCCCGTCATTGGCGGCGGCGAAGGCATTTCGGAACTGTCCTACGGTCAGCGGCTTGCGCGACAGCCGGTCCATATCGGGAAAGCGCACCGCATCGAACAGGATCCGCGACACCCGGAAATAGGTCTCGGGTCGCCGGGTCATACAGGTGCCATGCTTCGCCCATTCGTGCGCCATCATTTTTGTGCTGGGCATCATGCAGAAATTGCGTTTCACCACAGCCGGTGGCAGCGGCTTGGTCGACGCGCACCATTGCGGATAGCCGGGTCCCCGCGTTTCCGGCCACAGACCGTGGAGAATGAAGGCGAAACTCCCGTCCTCCCCGCTGCACTGGGTCCGGTCGCGCGGGCTGGCCTTGCGGGTGCGGCAATATTCCGGGGACCAGCTTAGCGCGAGCGTATAGCCCGTGACCGGACTGGCGCGGCGGGGTTCGGAGGCGGGTCTGCTTTCGGCGGGCGCGCCGATGCCGGACGGGGCGCGGCACTGGTAGGATTGGGCGTTGGCGGGCGTTAAAGCCAGCGCTGAGCTTAGCCCTAGCCCCACTATTGAGACAATGGTGCTCCGCACTTGATGCAGAGCTCCGGAGTTGGAGAGCGGTTCAGGCCGCACGAGCGCCGCATCAAGTGCGGAGCACATCCCCTCTTCGATTTCAAACCTGCGCAAAATCCAGCCCGATATCTGCCGCCGGTGCCGACTGTGTCAAACGCCCCACCGAAATAAAATCCACTCCGGTCTCCGCCTTGTCGCGGATCGTCTCCAGCGTCACGCCGCCGCTCGCTTCGGCCTTCACCCGCCCGCCGATCAGTGTCACCGCGCCGCGCAGCGTCGCCGGTTCCATATTGTCGAGCAGCAAGTGCGTCGCCCCCGCCGCCAGCGCCGGCTCGATCTGGTCGACCCGGTCGACCTCGCAGATGATCTGTTCGACGCCCGCATCCCGGGCGCGCCGGACCGCTTCGCCAACAGACCCGGCAACCGCGACATGATTGTCCTTGATCATCGCCGCGTCCCACAGTCCCATCCGGTGATTCTGCGCCCCGCCCATCCGCGTCGCATATTTCTCCAGCACGCGCAGGCCGGGAATGGTCTTGCGTGTGTCGAGCAGCGTGCAGCCCGTACCGCTGATCCGGTCGACATAGGCGCGGGTCATGGTCGCAATACCGGTCAGATGCTGCACCGTGTTGAGCGCGCTGCGCTCGGCGGTCAGCATCGCACGACCCTTGCCCTTCAGCCGCATGATATCGGTGCCAGCTGCCACCGCCTCGCCTTCCGCGACCAGGATTTCGATCTCCACATCGGGATCGAGATGGCGAAAAAAGGCCTCGGCAATCGGCAGCCCCGCGATCACCGCATCATCGCGGCTGTCCATCACGCCGGAGAATATTGCATCGGCGGGGATGACAGCTTCCGACGTGACATCGCGGCCTGTCGGCCCGAGGTCCTCGGCGAGGGTAGCAGCGACGAAAGCGTCGAGATCGAAACGGTCCAGGGTGAAGCTCATACCGCCTTCTAGCCATTCCCGCGCCCGGCTCAAGACAAACTGTGAATGACCGAAACTGTCATGACTTGTCGAGGGGGCTGACTTGTGATAACTATGTGTTTCACATATAAAGCGACATGGATTTTGAATTTGATCCTGCCAAGGATGCAATCAACCGGGCGAAGCATCATTTGCCGCTCGCATTCGGGCAGCGGATATTCGATGATCCTTTTGCCGCGATCCTGCCATCCTTCCGGCCGATCGATGGCGAATACAGGTACAAGGCGGTCGGCCTGGTCGACGGCAAGCTTTTTACCGTCGTCTATGTTGAACGTAGCGCGGCAATAAGATTGATTTCAGTAAGGAGGAGCAATGGCGCGGAACAAAGAGACTATGATCGCGATCCCGGCTGATCCGGATGATCCCGAAGATTTCGACGTCAGCGTCGCCGGCCTCGAACGCGCGCATATGGGCCGCTTCATCCGGGTGCTGCGATATGATCTCGGCCTGACGCAGGAGGAATTTGCCCGGACCTACGGCATCCCGCTCGCCAATATCCGCCAATATGAAATCGGCCGCCATATGCCGCCGCCCGCGGTCCGCGCCTATCTGAAGGTGATCCGTGCCGAACCGGAAGTGGTGAAACGGGTGATGGCGGGGTAGATGGGTCCCTCTCCCTCAAGGTATAGGGTTACGCAGACTTGGCAGCTTGCCGCCTAGTCGTAGCGGAGTGAGAGTGCATCACCTGGAATTCTGTCCGTTAGTTCCTTGAATGGCTATCCGTTAGTGGTGAGCCTGTCGAACCACGCTTCCCGTCGCGAGGCGTCCTTCTACAGGCTCAGGACTAACGGATCATATTGCCACGATCTCAATTCACCCCTCATGCGCCAGATCAGTCGGCCCCAGATCTCCCTGCCCGATCGTCGCGCTCGCCATTTCCATCATCTTGTCGATCGACTTGCGGGCCTGCAGACGCATTTCCTCGTCCATCTCGATCCGCGGCTCCAGATCGCGCAGCGCGATATAGAGTTTCTCCATCGTGTTCAGCGCCATATAGGGGCAGATATTGCAGTTGCAGTTGCCGTCCGCACCGGGCGCGCCGATGAAATTCTTTTCCGGCAATGCCTTTTCCATCTGGTGAATGATATGCGGTTCGGTGGCGATGATGATCGTGTCGCCTTCAAATTCCTTGGCATATTTCAGAATCGCGCTGGTCGATCCGACCATGTCGGCATGATCCAGAATATAGGGAGGGCATTCCGGATGCGCAGCCACCGGCGCGCCGGGATGCTGGGCCTGCAGCTTCAGCAGCTCTGTCTCGCTGAACGCTTCATGGACGATGCACACGCCCGGCCAGAGCAGCATCTCGCGACCGGTTTTCTTCGATACATAGCCGCCGAGATGCTTGTCCGGTCCGAAGATGATCTTCTGGTCGAGCGGAATCTGCGCCAGAATATGTTCGGCGGACGAGCTGGTGACGATGATATCGGACAGCGCCTTCACCTCCGCCGAGCAGTTGATATAGGTCACCGCAATATGGTCGGGATGCGCTTCGCGAAACGCCTTGAACTGGTCCGGCGGGCAGCTGTCTTCCAGGCTGCAGCCCGCATCCATGTCCGGCAAGATGACAATTTTCTCCGGCGACAGGATCTTGGCGGTTTCCGCCATGAACTTCACACCGCAGAAGGCGATCACATCGGCATCGGTTTCTGCCGCCTTGCGTGACAGTTCGAGACTGTCACCAACGAAATCGGCGATATCCTGCAATTCCGGCTTCTGGTAATAATGGGCCAGAATGATCGCGTTGCGTTCCTTGCGCAGCCGGTTGATTTCCTCGACAATATCGACCCCGGCCAAGCTGCCGCCTATTCCACCACGTGCGTCCATTTTACAATCCTATATCCTGTTTCCGTTCGTGCTGAGCCTGTCGAAGCACGCTTGCCACCCTTCGACAGGCTCAGGGCGAACGGAGTTTCTGATTCCCGAAGAGTCTAGGGCAAGTTACCGTTCAATGGAAATCAATTGCTTATCCGGAATTTGACAATCCGGTCGGTCACTTTCTGCTCCGCGTCCATGCCGCCCAATATATAATATTCCGCGCCGGCCTGAACGAGACCGCGATGGTCCATGCTCGGTTCGGCCAGTTGTCCCAGTTGCTGCCATCGGTCGGTTTGCAGATCATAGGCAAAAAAACCGCCCGACGGCCTGGCCGGCACGCCATCATAGCCGATACCGTCATAATTATAGGGATTGTCGCCGCCGCCTGCAAATATCACGCGATGCCCTGCTTCGTCGCCCACCGCCGCCATCCGGTACAGTGCCGTGCCGGCATGGGCATCCACTCCGCGCCAGCTGATTTGCGTCGGATTCTGCGGATCGATATCGCCGCGCCAGGTCAGCTTCGCCGGCACGAACTTGCGCTTGCCATCGGCAAAGACGGTCGCCACCCCGTCGCTGATGATGATGCTGTTACCCGCGATCCCGCCGGCATGACCGAACACGGGGGTGCCGGGAAAGGGCGTGGCCTCGGTCCAGGCACCGGTCTGCGTGTCAAACAGCTGCACCACGCTGACATTGCCTTCGTCATGCCAGCCGGAAATCAGATAGATGAAGCGGTTCTGATAGGGCACCGCCACCGCGTCGTCGACCGGAGTAGGCATATCCGCCTTTTTCTCATAACGCCCGGTCGCCGGATCGAAGGCAAAGACGTCCGGCGTGGAGACCTCATCGCCATTGGCGGCAACGGTATAGCCGCCGAATATATAGATTTTCCCCGCGACCGGAACCGCTGCGCTGGCCAGCCGTCCTTCCGGAACCGGGACCGAAGCGATGATCTTGCAGGTTTCGGTCGCCAGCACGCAGGCATAGGCGACGTTGCTGGTGTCTTTCCACGTCTTGCCCGCCTTCAGGCCGTTGAAGCTGTAGAGGATCGGCCCCTCCGGCCCGTCGATGACCGCCACCGCATTGTTGCTGGTCGGTTCCGGCAGGACAAAACCCGCGGTCTGCGACAGCGGTTCCGGCTGCGGACTGCGTTCGCATCCGGACAGGGTCATTCCTGTCGCCAGCAGCGCCAGCACCGCGCTCTTGGCAAATCTCATTGCGCCTCTTCCCTCTTCTTCTGCTGCTCCGCCAGGACCTCGCGGATCGGCCGCGAATAGTCCCACCGCTCCTTGTAGCGACTGCGCTCATAAGGGAAGAAGGCATCGATTTTCGCTTCCACGCCCGCTGCCTGCAACGGCACAGCAAAATTGTGCCGCACGGCCCGCCGCGCAGCCTCCCGCGCCAACCGGACCTGCACCGGATTCTGCGCCTGCTTGGCCAGTTCCTCGACGCCTTTCTTGCGATTGGTCTGGTCGAGGACATCTTCGGCATCGGTCAGCGCCATCAAGATTCCGCCGTCATCATAGGTCTGGATCTGGTCGATATGCACCTCGGGCCGGGCGATCTCGATCGCGGGCATTTCGACATAGAGCGTATTGTCGCGTGCATCCCAGCGGACGTCATCCGCATCCAGCTTGGCCAGGTCCAGCTCGTAGCGGACACTGCCGGGCATGATCAGCGTCTTGCGCGCCGACAGGCCGAGCCTGGTCAGCGTGGTGGTGACGGTGGCGTTGTAGCTCGCCGAAAAGACAGTCAGCCGGTTCTGCTCCTGCATGTTGCTGAGGCTGGCATTGGCGATGGAGACCGGGTCGGGGCTGACGCTGCTCTCGACCCGGGCAAAAAGCATCCAGGCGAGCGCGATGATCAGGATCAGGAACCCGCCGATGATGGCGAAAGGCAACCAGACGCGCCACGACATCGGCCTGCTCATGCAGCCATGCTCCAGACGTCGCCAGATTGCTCGACGAGTCCGCGATCCAGCAGGTCGAGCAGATGCGCCCGTACCGACTGGCCCGCTGCGCCAGTGAGCCGCGGATCGAGACCCTTGTACATCTGCGGCACCATGTCGACGATGGCGGCAGGGCCGCCTTGCAACAGCTTCAATATCTGCCGCTCGCGCTGCTTGCGATGGCCCATCATCCCCCGCACCAGCTGCCGTGGATTGGTGACCTTCTTGCCATGGGCCGGATAATAGACCGTGTCCTTGCGCTCATAGAGTTTCTGCAGGCTCGCCATATAATCGGCCATATTGCCGTCCGGCGGCACGATCACGCTGGTCGACCAGGCCATGACATGGTCGCCGGTAAACATCGCACCCGATTCCCGCACGGACAGGCAGAGATGGTTCGACGTATGGCCCGGCGTCGCCACCGCCTCGATGGTCCAGCCGTCGCCAACGACCGTCTCGCCGTCAGCAAGCACCCGGTCGGGCTGATAATGCCGGTCAAAGCTCTCGTCGGCACGCGGGCCGTCGGCCTCGAGCACCAGCGGCGCACAGCCGATGATCGGCGCGCCGGTGCGCTCCGCCAGAGGCGCGGCCGCCGGGCTATGATCCCTGTGGGTGTGGGTACACATTATCGCGCTGATTCGTGCGTCGCCCACCGCTGCCAGGATCGCCTCGATATGCTCATCAATCGCCGGGCCGGGGTCGATGACGGCCCGATCCGACTTGTTGCCGACGATATAGGTCTGGGTCCCGGTATAGGTATAGGGGCTGGGGTTGCCGGCCAGCACGCGCGCCACCAGCGGTTCCATCTGCTCGCACAGGCCCGTGGGATATTTTGAAGGGTCAAAGTCCATGGCTATGATGTGGCATATCCCGACCATAAAACAACCATGAAAAAGGGCGATCCGCGAAAACGAACCGCCCGGTCACCGTGTAAATCGGATTGGCTGGCTCAGGTCATCGACAGTTCCGACAGCTGTGCTTTCACTTTCTGGATGCTGCGATCAAGCTCCTTGAGCGTCCGGGCGCGCGTACTCATGTTGTCCGTGCATTTTGCCGCTTCGGCGCGGCCTTTTTCCAGACCCGACAATGTTGCCTTGAGAATGGCCACCCTGTCGACCTTGACTTCAAATCCGCCGCAACCAGCCACCACCGCCCAGGCCTGACTGGTGAGCCCATTTTTCCCGCTCATTGCGATCTGCTTGTTCATCGCCTTGCAGTCTGGACCGTTGCTGCTGGCCGCATGTGCGCTGCTTCTCGCATAGGAGATCGAGGAAAGGAGAGCGGTCCGGCTTTGCTCGCGAGCCTCAAGGGCAGCCTCCCGCTGGGCCTGCTGGGCTTCGCGCAAAGCCTCGCGCTGGGCCTCGCGTGCTTCCCGCATCGCTTCGCGCTGGGCTTGCCGTGCCTCCCGCTGCGCTTCGCGCACTTCCCGGTCTGCTTCCCGCAGCTCCCGTTCCATTTCGCGCTTGGCTTCGGCCAGTTCCCGGTCGACTTCGCTCATCGTCGAGCGCATCTCGGTCTCGTCCCATCCGCTTTCGTGCAGCGCTTTCTCGGCCTCCAGCCGCGACTGTTCGGCTTCCTTGACCATCTGCCGCACTTCCTGTTCGCTCAGTTTCTTGTCTGTGCGCAATATAATGGTACGGCCATTATGCTTGATGGTGTGAACATGGTCGTCGGCCGGGTCATAATCCTTGCGCCCGTTGAGCATCGTGATGGTGGTAACATCACCCACCTTTGCCGGCGCCGACGGTGCCGAGGGGGCTTCGGGAGCAAAGACCGCCGACGAAGCAGCCGGAGCGGATGGCGCTGCCGGTGGGAGCGGTGCCAGTGGCGCCTCAGGAACAGACAGGTCCACAGGATCGACCGATTCGGCATAGGTGACGGTTGCCGTCAGCGGCAGCGCGATGAGTGTCCCTGCCGCCACCAGTGTGGCTCCCAGTCGCCGGCGCAGCGTCGATTTTTCGGACTGGCCGAGCATTTTCAGCCGTCCCTTGATCTTGTCCTTCTGGTTCAGCGGACTGGCCAGACCCAGCCGGTGGCCGGACGCCGACTTGGCGATGGTCCGGCCATAGATGGCCCGGACATCCCGCCCGCTCTGCGCCAGCACCCGCGCGTCGCAGGCCGTTTCCTGGTCCTGCCGGAAGGCGATCCAGGCAAACCAGGCGACCGGATTGAACCAGTGCAGCGACAGGATCGACAGACCGACGAAATTGGCCGCCAGATCGCCGGCTTCGTGGTGGGCGATTTCATGTTCCAGGGCCAGTTTCCGTTCCCGCGGTGCATAGTCGCGGAAGAAATTGGTCGGGACCGCAATATATTTGTCGAACAGGCCAAAGGCGAGAGGCCCGCCGACCGCCGCCGTTTCGAGAATCTTGATATTGCCATGACGGCTGATCAGACGGCCGTCGGCGACGATATCCTCGCGGAACTGCAGATAGGCGGCCAGTTTGCTGATGAACAGGAGCCCCGCTCCGCCAAGCCACAGGATGAGCGCAATCATCATCCAGTCGAGCGAAGCCAGGGCACCGAATGCGCTGCTTTGGGCAGGCGCGGCGACAAGCAGATCGGAACCGGCCGTTGCCGGCACGAATGCCGCTATCGGCTCAACCTCGGCCGGTGCCTCGAGCGTCAGCGTTGGCATGAACAGCCGCGCCACCGGCACGATCCAGAGCAGATAGGCGATACGGGCGCCGAAAAAATGGGCCACCGGCTTGCGGATTGCCAGCACCAGCAGCAACAGCAGAGTCATCGAGACCATGGTATCCCAGATCCATTGGTTCAGTTCGCCACTCATTTTTTCAACTCCCTCAAAAGCTCCTCGATTTCGCGGATATCCTCGGCGCTCAGTTCATCGGCCTCGGCCAAATGGGCAACCAATGGCATGACTTTTCCCCCGAAAAGCCGATCCACAAAATTCCGTGACACGCCGGTCAGATAGGCATCCCGTTCGACCAGCGGTGAATAGAGAAAACGGCGACCGTCGCGCTCGGTCCCGACCACTGCCTTTGCGGCCAGACGCGACAGCAGCGTCTTGACGGTCTGCAGCGACCAGTCCTTTTCGTCTGCCACCCGATCGGCCACTTCCGTGGCGGTCAGCGGCGCGCGCTTCCAGAGGACTTCCATGACGACATGTTCTGCATCGCTAATGCGTTCGGTCATGATATGGGTCCCTCCGGCGACAATCGTCAGTGACTACACCTGTAGTTTAATCGACCACGGATGTAAACAGTGAATGTCGGGAGCGACGTCGTTGGTGGATCATCAGCGGCCGTTTGTCGAAAACAGGTGCTTGTCGAAATATTTTACACGGGCCATGATCCTTAACGGCACATAAACCGGTCAAGTAACTGTAATTAAAGGCTTTCCGAAAACTGGCACGACCGATGCAAGGTATTGGTCGTACAGAATATTTCACAACCCCACCCCCCTTTCAGGAGGGATAAATGAGGGGGACAATCGACTGGTCTCTGTTGTCCCCTCTCGTTGAAAATTCGACAAAGCTTACCCAAGCTTACCCCAAATGAAAACGGCTCGGTCCTCCTAGACCGAGCCGTTTTTATTTCCGGGTCAAGCCGGCAGGACCGGCAGGCGCTCAGGCCTGGGCAGGAGCAACCTTTTTCTCGGCCATCAGTTCGCCAAGTTCGCCGGCCTCATACATTTCCATCATGATATCGCTGCCGCCGACAAATTCGCCTTTGACGTAGAGCTGCGGAATGGTCGGCCAGTCGGAATAATCCTTTATTCCCTGACGGACTTCCATGTCCTGCAGCACATCAAAGGACTCGAAGCCCACTCCGAGATGCTCCAATATGGCAACGGCGCGACTGGAAAAGCCGCACTGCGGAAACAGCGGGGTGCCTTTCATGAAAAGCACCACGTCATTGCTGTTCACCACCGCTTTGATTTTTTCGTTCACGTCGGTCATCTTGTTTCTCCTAGTCCGGAACTGACGTGGTCAATTGCAACGCGTGCAATTCACCACCCATTTTTCCCTTCAGCGCGGCGTAAACCGCCTGATGCTGTTTAACCCGGCTCATACCCGCGAACGCCGCAGAGCTGACCTTGGCGGCATAATGATCGCCATCGCCGGCAAGATCGGTAATTTCAACCGACGCGTCCGGAAAGGCTGCCAAAATCATCGCCTCGATATCTGCGCTTGCCATTGCCATCGCGCTAGGTGGCTTCTTCGATAAACTGGCGCCGGGCTTCCACCAGTTTTTCGGCCAGAGCCGTACGGATACCCGCATCGTCCATTTCGACGCCGGCCGAGGTCAGGTCGCCAAGCAACTTTCGAATGACATCCTCGTCACCCGCTTCCTCGAAATCGGCCGCGACGACCTCTTTCGCATAGGCATCGGTTTCCTCGGGCGTCAGGCCCATTTTTTCCGCAGCCCATTGACCGAGCAGGCGGTTGCGCCGCGCGGTCACGCGAAACGCCATCTCCTCGTCGCGGGCAAATTTCGCTTCAAACGCCCGTTCGCGATCGTTAAAATCAGTCATGAACTTCCCTTGCTCTGTGTGGATATAAAAATAGGCATCACCGGGCCTCCCTGCAAGTGCGGACGGCCAATCAGTCGGCGATCTTGACGACCAGTTTGCCGATCGCGCCGCGATCCGCCAATTTCTGGATCGCCTTGCCGGCATCGGCAAAGGCAAAGACTTCCGATACGCGCGGCTGGATATGGCCCTGGTCCCAGAGTTTGAACAGCCGGTCGATATGGGCGCGGTTGCCCTTCGGGTCGCGCATCGCATAGGCGCCCCAGAACACGCCGCAGACATCGCAGGATTTCAGCAGGGTCAGATTGAGCGGCAGCTTCGCGATCCCGGCCGGAAATCCGACCACCAGAAAGCGGCCTTCCCAGGCGATCGAACGCACCGCCGGTTCGCTATAGTCGCCGCCGACCGCATCATAGATAACATCGGCACCATTGGGCCCGACGGCCGCCTTGAACTGCGCGGCCAGCGCCTTCGACTGGTCCTTGTCGAACGGAGCGCGTTCATAGACAACGGTTTCATCTGCACCGGCCTGCTTGGCAAATTCGGCCTTTTCTTCGGATGACACAGCCGCAACGACGCGCGCGCCAAAAGCCTTGCCCAGCTCAACCGCCGCAATACCGACGCCGCCGGAAGCACCCAGTACCAGAAGCGTTTCCCCCTGCTTGAGATGGCCCCGGTCAAGCAGCGCGTGGATCGAGGTGCCATAAGTCAGCAGCAGAGCGGATGCGTCTTCAAAGCCGACGCTGTCGGGAATTTTGAACACGCTGTTCTGGTCGACAACAACTTTCTCGACCAGCCCGCCATGGCCGGTGGTCGAGGCAACGCGGTCGCCCACCTTGAGATCCTCGACGCCCTCGCCAACCGCCGCAATGACCCCGGAAACCTCTCCGCCCGGCGCAAAGGGCCGCTGCGGCTTGAACTGATACAGGTCCTGGATGATCAGCACATCGGGATAGTTGATCGAACAGGCTTTGACATCGATCAGCACCTGCCCCTTGCCGGCGACCGGATCGGCGACGTCCATCATCTCCAGCGTGTCCGGTCCGCCCACTTTGGTTGACATCAAGGCCTTCATATCATTCCCTTCCCTGGAATTGGTTTTTGGATTCTAGGCCGCAACCGGCTTGAGCCAGGGTTGCGCAGAATCACGGTTCATTTCGTGCCGCTTTATGGCATCGGCCTTCGCCATTGTCAGGTCTATTTCATCCAGCCCCTCGATCAGGCACTGGTGCCGGAACGGGTCCATTTCGAACACAAAGCGATCCTGGAACGGCGTCGTGACGCTCATGCTTTCCATGTCGATGGTGATCGGGTCGGTCCTGGCGACCTCCATCAGCCGGTTGATCGCGTCCTGCGGCAGCGCGATCGCCAGCAGGCCGTTCTTGAACGCGTTGCCGGAAAATATGTCGGAGAAACTCGGCGCGATCACGGCCTTGATGCCCATGTCGTCGAGCGCCCAGGCCGCATGTTCCCGGCTTGATCCGCAACCGAAATTGTCACCCGCGATCAGGATCGAGGCACCGGCATATTCCGGGTCGTCGAAAATATTGCCTTCCTGCGCCCGGATCGACTCGAATGCGCCGGCACCGAGCCCCTCGCGCGAGACCGTTTTCAGCCATTTGGCGGAGATGATGACATCGGTATCGACATTTTTCTGGCCGAAAGGGATGGCGCGCCCTTCAACCCGCTGGACCGGCTGCATCTCTATTCCTCTTCGCTTCTGTCGAAATCGTCATCGTCGCCGTCATCATAATCCGGCTCATTTTCATATTTCGGCAGCGGCTTGTCCTTCGCCGGCTTGAAATCGTCATGTTTTCTGATCTGGTGCCGCCCGGCATAGAGCAGAGCAGCCGCAACCGCAGCCGAGCCGATGGCGGCACCGACTTTGGCACCGGTCGACCATGCGCCGGTTTCGTCGCCTTTCGGGGCCTTGGTCTTGCCGGGCTTCTGGTCAGGACGCTTGTCGTTTTTCTTGTCGTTGCTCATTTCAACCTCTTATCTTGTCAGTTCTCGCACGTCGGTCAGCCTGCCGGTCACGGCCGCAGCCGCAGCCATGGCAGGGGACATCAGATGCGTTCTGGCACCCGGGCCCTGCCGCCCAACGAAATTGCGATTGGAAGTGGATGCGCAGCGTTCGCCCGCTGGCACCTTGTCGGGATTCATGCCGAGACAGGCGGAACAGCCCGGCTCGCGCCATTCAAAGCCGGCATCGGTGAATATCCGGTCCAGCCCTTCGGATTCGGCCTGCGCCTTGACCAGCCCGGAGCCGGGCACGACGATCGCCCATTTGACATTATCGGCCTTCTTGCGCCCCTCAAGCACCGCGGCAGCAGCCCGCAAATCCTCGATCCGGCTGTTGGTGCAGCTGCCGATGAAGATATTCTCGACCATCACGTCGCGCAGCGCCTGCCCGCTTTCCAGACCCATATAATCCAGCGACTTGCGCGCGGCGTCCTGCTTCGACGGATCGGCAAAGCTTTCCGGTGCCGGCACCGTGCCGTTGACCGGTACCACATCCTCGGGGCTGGTGCCCCAGGTCACGGTCGGCGAAACATCGGCGGCGTTGATCGTCACGCTCTTGTCAAAGGTCGCGCCCTCGTCGGTCGGCAGCGTCTTCCAATAGGCAACCGCTTCATCCCAGTCGGCGCCTTTCGGTGCCATCGGACGGCCCTTCAGATAGGCATAGGTCTTGTCGTCGGGCGCGATCAGGCCGGCGCGCGCGCCTGCCTCGATCGACATGTTGGAGATCGTCAGCCGACCCTCGATCGACATCTGCTCGAACACTTCTCCGCGATATTCGATGACATGGCCGGTACCGCCAGCGGTGCCGATCACGCCGATGATATGCAGGATCAGGTCTTTCGGGCTGATGCCCGGGCCAAGCAGACCCTCGACGCGGATTTCCATCGATTTCGAGCGGCTAAGCTGCAGCGTCTGGGTCGCCAGCACATGCTCGACCTCGCTGGTGCCGATGCCAAAGGCCAGCGCCCCCAGCGCCCCGTGCGCCGCGGTATGACTGTCACCGCAGACCATCGTCGTGCCCGGCAGGGTGAAGCCCTGCTCCGGCCCGATGACATGGACAATGCCCTGGTTGATATCGCTGGCACCGATATATTTGATACCGAAGGCCGGCGCATTGGCTTCCAGCGCTTCCAGCTGGGCCGCGCTCGCCGGATCGGCGATCGGAATCTTGTTGCCCTCGGCATCCAGCCGCGCGGTGGTCGGCAGATTGTGATCGGGAACCGCCAGCGTCAGATCCGGCCGCCGCACCTTGCGCCCGGCCTTGCGCAATCCTTCAAAGGCCTGCGGACTCGTCACTTCGTGCACCAGATGCCGGTCGATATAGATCAGTGCCGTGCCGTCATCCCGCTGGTCCACCACATGGGCGTCCCAGATTTTCTCGTAGAGGGTCTTCGCTTTGGTCATAAGGTCCTGTTTTCCCGATATGGGGTTTCGTTTAGTCAGATCAATTGTCGGTGCAAGTGAGAACTGGCTTCAAAATCCTCTCAATAGCGCCTATCTTCGCACTATGAGCATTTTTTCCATCATTGCTACCGTACTGGTATCGGTCATCGCGATGGAATTTGTCGCATGGGCGAGCCACAAATATATCATGCACGGTTTCGGCTGGGGCTGGCACCGCGATCATCACGAGCCGCATGACAAGGTGCTCGAGAAAAACGATCTCTACGGCATCGTCGGCGCGGTGATGAGCATCTCGATGTTCGCCATCGGCAGCCCGCTGGTAATGGGCACATCGGCATGGGAACCGGGCACCTGGATCGGCCTCGGCATTCTCTTCTACGGCATCATCTACACCCTGATCCACGACGGCCTGGTGCATCAGCGTTACTTTAAATATGTCCCGCGAGGCGGCTATGCCAAAAGGCTGGTCCAGGCGCACAAGCTGCACCATGCCACCATCGGCAGGCAAGGCGGCGTGAGCTTCGGCTTTGTCTTCGCCCGCGATCCGGCGAAGCTGAAGGCGGAACTGAAACAACAGCGCGAGGCCGGCACCGCCGTCGTTCGCGAAGCGGTCGGCTAAACCCCGCTCTTGCCCCAAATCTGCATCCTGACGGCTGCCCCCGATTATTTCGAGGACCTCGGCCCCGCGCGCAGCACCTATCAAAGGCTGCTGGGCGAGGACATCGCCTTCCGCCACTGGACCGATCCCGGCGATCTGACCGGCTTCGATCTGGTCCTGCCACTGCTGGTCTGGGGCTATCAACGGGACTGCCCGCGCTGGTTTGCCCTGCTCGACCAGCTCGAACAGCAGCAGATAAATTTGGCCAACCCGGTGTCGGTGCTGCGCTGGAACAGCAACAAATCCTATCTGCTGGAACTGGAAAAAGCGGGTGTACCGGTCGTGCCAACCCTGATCAGCGCGGCATTGACGGAAAGTGATCTCGCGGAAGCCGCGCAAAAATTCGGCACCGATCAACTGGTGGTCAAACCGCCCATTTCCGGCGGCGCGGACGGCACCTACCGGCTACGGAATGGCGAGCCCCTGCCCGAGGATATCGCGGGGAAGAAAATGCTGATCCAGCCCTTTCAGCCCGCGATTGCTCAGGAAGGCGAATATTCCCTCTTCTATTTCGCCGGCACCTTCAGCCACGCCATCCTCAAGCGCCCCGCCCGGGGCGATTTCCGCGTCCAGGAATTTCTCGGGGGTTCGGAAAGCGGCACCGACTGCCCCGAAGGCGCGCAGGACCTCGCGGTGCAGGCCCGGCAGGCGGTGGAACAGATACTCGGCACGGAAACCCTGCTCTACACCCGCGCCGACATGCTCCGCGACACCGAAGGCCGGTTCCGCCTGATGGAACTGGAACTGATCGAGCCGTCGCTGTTCTTTGGCCATGCGGCGGATGGTGGGGTTTTGTTTGCCACCGGGGTTAACGCAGCTTTGCCTCGCTAGACATCCGTCATTGCGAGGAGCGAAGCGACGCGGCAATCCAGAGCGTCTGCGCGTGCCGTTCTGGATTGCCACGCTTCGCTCGCAATGACGTTCAGCTGGGCCGCGGCAACAGCACCGGTCCGCCCAGTTCTACCGTCTTCTTGTAGCCCGGCCGCGCCACCAGCGCCTCGAAATAGCGTTTGCAGTTCGCCCGATTATCCAGCTGCCCCAGCGCCGCGCGCCCTTCCAGCATATAGTGCAGATTGATGTCCGCGCCGGTAAACTTGTCCGCGACGAGGAATTCCTTGCCCTCTAGCTCGATCTCGAGATGGTCGAGCAGCTTGTCGACCTCTGCCTGCAGGAAACCGTTCAGTATCTCGGGCAGCCCGCCCAGCATCGGCGCGATGCCGGTGATGATGAAGCTCATTCCCATCGTGCCCTCGGCAAAATGCAGCCATTCGAGATATTTCGCCCGCTCCGGATGATCCGGCGCCACGCCGAGCGCGCCGTCGCTGTGCCGCTCGACCAGATATTCGATGATCGCGCCGGATTCGACCATGGTCACGCCGTCGACCTCGACCGTCGGCGCCTTGGCCAGCCGGTGCGCCTCGGCCAGCTCCGGCGGTGACCGCCGGGTCTTGGGATCGCGGTGATAGGTCACCATCTCATATTCGATGCCGCCTTCCTCGCACAGCCAGATGATCCGGGACGAACGGGAATAGTCGAGATGGTGCAGCTTGATCATGGGTGGCTCCTCTTTATGTTTGGAGCCGGTTTGCTGCAAAGCCGACGCCCGGTCAACAGCACATTGTGCTCCGGACCTGATCCGGAGCCCTGCCGTCGCAACCCCTCCTTGAGCCTCCAGAGCTCCGCATCAAGTGCGGAGCACAGCCCTATACCCACCGCACGCGCGTGCCCCGGCGCAGGCCGGGGCCCATCTCTGCTGACGAGGCTGGAGGGCAAGTGATTATGAAGCGCCAAACGCGAGTCTGCCTGCAAACCAGCCATCCCGATAGTGGCAATATCAGGAGATGGACCCCGGCCTTCGCCGGGGCACGAATCAACCCCAGCCCAGACCTAATGCCCCACAACCCCAAGGCTCTCGAACGGCTTCTCATTCTCGCTATATTTCTCGACCAGCGTCGCGCTCGCCTGGTTGAGGCCGATGACCTCGACGCTCTTGCCCTCGTTCTTCAGCCGCTCGACGATCTTGTCCAATATGCCGGTGGCGCTGATATCCCAGAAATGCGCGTCATGGACATCGATAATCACGCTGTCGATGCCGTCCTCGTTAAACTCCATCGCTTCATAGAGCATGTCGACCGAGCCGAAGAATATCTGCCCGCCGAACACATAGCGGTGCGTGGTGACCTCGACAAAATCCTGCACCGTAACCAGCTGCCGGACCTTCCAGGCAAAAAATATGCCGGACAAGAGCACCCCGGACAGCACCCCGATCGACAGGTCATGCGTCGCCACGACCATCACCACGGTGGCGATCATCACGACATTGGACGGCCAGGGATGATGGGTGATCTCGGTAAAGCTCTTCCAGCGGAAGGTCGAAACCGAGACAAAGATCATCACCGCGACCAGCGCTGGCATCGGAATTCGCGCCACCCACTGGCCCAGCCCGACGATCAGCACCAGCAGCATCACCCCGGCGACAAAGGTCGACAGCCGCCGCCGGCCGCCCGACTTGATATTGATGACCGACTGGCCGATCATCGCGCAGCCGCCCATGCCGCCGATCCAGCCGGTGACGAAATTGGCAATGCCTTGGCCATAGGTCTCGCGCTTCTTGTCGCTGCGCGTCTCGGTCATGTCGTCGACGATCGACGCGGTCAGCAGCGACTCCAGCAGGCCCACCGCCGCCATCGCCAGCGAATAGGGCGCGATGATCTGCAGGGTTTCCCAGGTGATTGGAATCTGCGGGATATGCAGCCCCGGCAGGCTGTCGGGCAGCTCGCCCATATCTCCGACGGTGAACACATCGGCGCGGAAATAGATGCTGATCCCGGCCAGCACGATGATCGCCGCCAGCGGCGACGGCACCAGCTTGGTGATCCGCGGCAGGCCATAGATGATCGCCAGACCGGCGGCGATCATCACATAGGTCTGCACGGTGAACGCCTCGCCGGTCATCTGCGGAATCTGCGCCATGAAGATCAGGATCGCCAGCGCGTTGACAAAGCCGGTGATCACCGAGCGCGAGACAAAGCGCATCAGCAGGTCAAGCCGCAGCAGCGCCGCGATCCCCTGGAACACGCCCATCAATATGGTCGCTGCGAACAGATATTCGACGCCATAGTCGCGCACCAGCGGCACCACCAGCACCGCCACCGCAGCGGTCGCCGCGCTGATCATCCCCGGCCGGCCGCCGACCAGCGAAATGATCACCGCGATCGAGAAACTGGCATAGAGCCCGACCCTGGGATCGACTCCGGCGATGATCGAAAAGCCGATCGCTTCCGGGATCAGCGCCAGCGCCACCACCAGGCCAGCGAGAAATTCGGTTTTGGGATTCGACAGCCAGTCGCGCTGAAAATCGCTGTGTATGGCCATGGCCAGCCTCCGTCCTATAATAATGCTGCGCCGCAACATCAGAAAGGCGCGGCTTTGCAGCAAGGGCCGGATTCAGTCAAGTTTCGCGGCCCGAGTCCGGACGTGTACCCTGTGCTCCGCACTCGATGCGGAGCTCTGGAGGCTGGAGGCAGCGCTTTGGGCGCAGGGCTCCGCATCAGGTGCGGAGCACGTAAGTTGTCCCCTGCCGAAGGGCAGGGCCCAGAATGATCTGCCCGATCGTCTGATGGCCGGCCTGCGCCGGAGCACAACTACGTCCCCACCCATGTTCCCCGGCGCAGGCCGGGGCCCATCTCGAGAAGGTGCCGGATGCGCAATGGCGGGTATGCTGCGCAACTTGCGTTTGGCGCCAAACCTTTTCCTGCCCTCATGCCGCAATAGCAGAGATGGGCCCCGGCCTTCGCCGGGGCACTAACCCGCCCGATAATCCGCCGTCACCCTCGCCGCCTCGGCCATTTCCGCTTCATGCCCGACCTCCCGATAGGGCTCGGCCAGCGCCTGGCGCTCCCATTCCAGCATCGCCGGATGTGCAAGGATGCGCTCCACCCACGCCTGCCCGGCTTCCCCGATATCCAGACCAAAGCTGCGCACGCGAAAAGCCACCGGCGCATAAAAGGCATCGACGATCGTAAACCGCTCCCCCGCCAGCCACGGCTCGCCGAACCACTCGATCCCTTGCGCAAACAGCTCGCCGATCCGGTCGATATTGCGCTGCAGCGGCGTCTCGATCCGGTGCAGCTCTGCCCGCACCCCGACATTCATCGGGCAGATATTGCGCAGCGGCGCAAAACCGCCATGCATCTCCGCCGCCGCACAGCGCGCCCAGGCCCGCGCCTCGTCATCCTCGGGCCAGCAGCCGGGATGTCGCTCCGCCAGATATTCCGCGATCGCCAGCGAATCCCAGACCGTGCGATCGCCGTCCTTCAGACAGGGCACCTGTCCGTTCGGCGCAAATTCCCGGAACCGCTCGTAATTCTCCTCCTCGAAACAGACGATCTCGTCCGCGAACGGGATATCGAGCGCCTTCATCAGCAGCCACGGCCGCAGCGACCAGCTGGAATAGTTGCGATTGGCGGTGATCAGGGTGTACGTCATATTTCTGTTTTCTTTCGCCGTTAGGAGCGGCTTCATCCGCGCGCCCACAGCATAACAGCGACAACAGGAAGTTTGAACAATGACATTATCCCGAAGAGATTTCATGCGGTCCGCGCAAGCTGTTGGCCTCTTCTATGCATCTCTGTCGCTGACCGGATGCGCCAGCGCCCGCAGCGCCAACCGTTCGTTCCGCCTGATTCCCGACCCTGCCAAACGGCTCGATCTGCCGGAAGGCTTTTCCTACACATTGGTCAGCGAGACCGGCGGCACCATGTCCGACGGATTTTTCCGCCCGGGCCGCCCCGACGGCATGGCCTGTTTCGCCCATCCCGACAGCGCCGACAAATGCGTATTGATGCGCAATCACGAAAACTGGAAGAATACCCCCACCGGCAGCCCCTTCGGCAAGGGCGCCGAACTGCTCGACCGCGTGTCGGACAGCCAGCTCTACGACCGCAAGGCCGACGGCTCGCCCTTTTTCGGCGGGGTCACCAAGCTGGTCTACGACCTCAAGCACAAGAAGATGGAGCGCGATTTTCTCGTCCTGACCGGCACCGCGGCCAATTGCGCCGGCGGCAGAACGCCCTGGGGCAGCTGGCTGAGCTGCGAGGAGGAAGTGCTCACCGCCGGCAAGGAATCCGGCAAATATCATGGCTTTGTCTTCGAAAACCCGTCCAGCGCCACCGGCCTAATCGACGCCGTGCCGCTGAAAGCCATGGGCCGTTTCGCGCATGAAGCCGCTGCCGTCGATCCCGAAAGCGGCATTGTCTATATGACCGAGGATGATCGCAGCGGCCTGATCTATCGCTTCATCCCGGATGTGCGGGGCGATCTCGCCAAGGGTGGCAAGCTGCAGGCGCTCGCCATCAGGGGCTGGAAATCGGCGCTCACCAACAACTGGCCGGAAGACTGGGGCGGCGGCGGGGCAGGACGCATCAAACAGGGCCAGAAATTTGAAATCGACTGGATCGATCTCGACGACGTCGAATCCCCCGACGCCGATCTCGCCAAACGCGGCCATGCGGCTGGCGCAGCCTATTTCTGCCGCGGCGAAGGCATGGATTACGGCCTGCGTCCCGGCAGCAACAGGGGCGAAATCTATTTCACCTGCACCCAGGGCGGAGCAGCCCAGACCGGGCAGGTGTGGAGCTATGCGCCCGACCAGTCGGACCAGGCTACCGGCACCCTGACCCTGCTCTATGAATCCACCAGCGCCGACATGCTCGACCTGTGCGACAATCTCGCGCTGGCACCATGGGGCGATCTGATCCTCTGCGAGGACGGCAGCGGCAGCAACTATCTGCGCGGCCTGACCCCGGACGGCAAAATCTACGATTTCGCCCGCAATGCCCACAAGGACGAATCCGAATTCTGCGGCGCCTGCTTCTCGCCCGATGGCACCACGCTGTTCGTCAATGTGCAGGAACCCGGATTCACCTATGCGATCAACGGGCCTTGGGAGAGTTTGCGGGTCTAGCCGCCACCGATCAATTCCCGCCCGATCAGCATCCGGCGAATCTCGTTGGTCCCCGCGCCAATGTCGAGCAGCTTGCTGTCGCGCCAGTAACGCTCGACCGGCCAGTCGGTGGTGTAACCCGCCCCGCCCAGCGCCTGGACCGACTCTTCCGCCACCCGCACGCTGTTCTCGCTCGCCAGCATCACTGCGCCCGCTGCGTCGAAGCGCGTGGTCTGGCCGGCATCGCAGGCCTTGTTGACATTATAGACATAGCTGCGGGCGCTGTTCAGCCGGACATACATGTCGGCGATCTTGCCCTGCATCAGCTGGAACGTGCCGATCGGCTTCCCGAACTGCTTGCGCTCGCGGACATAGGGGATGACCGTGTCGAGGCAGGCCTGCATCAGTCCCAGCGGAATCGCGGCCAGCACCGCGCGCTCGTAATCCAACCCGCTCATCAGCACGCCGACACCGCCGTTCAGCGGCCCCATGACATTTTCCTCCGGAACCTCGCAGTCGTCAAACACCAGTTCCGCCGTCGGGCTGCCTTTCATGCCGACCTTCTCGATTTTCTGGCCGATCGAAAAACCCTTCATGCCCTTTTCGATCAGGAAAGCGGTAATCCCGCCGGAACCGGCCTCGGGCCGAGTCTTGGCATAGACCACCAGAGTATCGGCATCGGTCGAATTGGTGATCCAGAATTTGGTGCCGTTGAGCACATAGCCGCCCTGCACCGCTTCCGCCTTGAGCTTCATCGAGACGACATCGCTGCCCGCTCCGGCTTCCGACATCGCCAGCGACCCCACATGCTCGCCCGAGATCAGCTTCGGCAGATATTTCGCCTTCTGCTCGGCATTGGCCCAGCGGCGGATCTGGTTGACGCACAGATTGCTGTGCGCGCCATAGCTCAGCCCCAGCGCGGCGCTGCCACGGCTGACTTCCTCGACCGCGATCGCATGTTCCAGATAGCCGAGCCCGAGGCCGCCGTCTTCTTCATCCACGGTGATCCCGTGCAGCCCAAGATCGCCCATCTGCGTCCACAATTCGCGCGGAAACCAGTCCTCGCGATCCATCTTCTGCGCCAGCGGCATGATCTTTTCCTCGGCAAAGCGCCGAGTGGTGTCGCGGATCTGGTCGGCCATTTCGCCAAGCTGGAAATCAAATTGTGGAGTGGCAATCATTGTCGGTCCTTTGCGTATCTGCTGATCGTGTAGCAGAATATCCGCTGTTTTCTAGAGCTTGTTCCCCTGCGAAGGCAGGGGTCCATCTCCTGCCCTCGCGTCAAGAACACAGGCCGGGAGATGGATCCCCGCCTACGCGGGGAAACAGGCGTTTTGCATTGCCCAACATTCCGTCCGATGCCATAGCCCGGCCATGCTCTACAATCTCGCCAAACCCTTCATATTCAAGCTCGAAGCCGAACGCGCCCACGGCCTGACCATCGCCGGCCTGAAGACCTTGCCAATGGGTCCTGCCCCCAAATCCGATCCGATACTGGCGACCACAGTCGCCGGGCTCGACTTTGTCAATCCGATCGGCATGGCCCCCGGCTTCGACAAGAATGGCGAGGTGCCCGATGCGCTGATCCGCATGGGCTTCGGCTATGCCGAGGTCGGCACGCTGACGCCGCTGCCGCAGGCGGGCAATCCCAAACCGCGCATCTTCCGGCTGGTCGAGGACAAGGCGGTGATCAACCGGCTCGGCTTCAACAATCAGGGCCAGCAGGACGCCCTCCCCCGTCTCGCACGCATGCGCCCCCGCATGGGCAAGGGCGTGCTCGGCATCAATATCGGCGCCAACAAGGACAGTACGGACCGGATCGCCGACTATGTCACCGGCGCACAAAACATGGCGCCGCTGGCCGACTATCTGACCGTCAATATCAGCTCCCCCAACACCCCGGGCCTGCGCGCGCTGCAGGACAAGGGTGCGCTGGCCGAACTGCTCGCTGCGGTCATGGACGCGATGGGCCAGTCAAAAACCCCGGTCTTCCTGAAAGTCGCCCCCGATCTCGAACCCGCCGATATCGATGATATTGTCGATGTCGCAACGGCACAGAAAATCGCCGCGCTGATCATATCCAACACCACGATCACCCGGCCCGATCTGCTCTCCCGCAACCGGTCCGAAACCGGCGGCCTTTCCGGCGCGCCGCTCAAGGATCTCGCGCTGCAAAGGCTGAAGGATTTCCGGACGGCCAGCGGCGGCCAGATTCCGCTGATCGGCGTCGGCGGCATCGCCACCGCAGAGGATGCCTATGAACGCATCCGCGCCGGCGCCTCGCTGGTCCAGCTCTACACGGCGATGATCTACGAAGGCCCGACCATCGCCGCGACCATGGCCTGCCAGCTCGCCAGATTGCTCAAACGCGACGGGTTCAAAAATGTCGCCGAGGCTGTCGGCACCGCCTAGCTAACCCGGCTAGTCGCCGGTTCCGACCAGCACCACGCCCTCGCGGCGCGGATCAAAACCGCCATCGACCCTGCCATCGCGGATCATCACCGCATGCACGCCGCTGTCCTCGCCCTGGCCCGGCTTGAGATCGATCCCGCGCTCGGCGAGACCTGCCACAACGCCAGGTTCGAACTCGTCCACTTCACCGCCAATGGCCGCGCCCCGCGCCACCAGATTGGGCAGCGCCAGCGCCTGCTGCATCGACAGGCCCCAGTCGATCGTGCCGACCAGCGACTTGGCGACATAGGCCAGGATGCTGTTGCCGCCCGCCGAGCCGATCGCGCCGGCAAACTTGCCGTCGCGGTCGAGCAATATCGTCGGTGTCATCGACGAGCGCGGCCGCTTGCCCGGCGCCACCGCATTGGCCGCAGGATGGCCCTCCGCATCGGTGGGGCTGAACGAGAAATCGGTCAGCTGGTTGTTGAGAAAGAAACCGTCCACCATCCGGCCGGTGCCGAAGATCGATTCGACGGTGGTGGTAATCGACACCACATTGCCCTGCGCATCACGGACGATGAAATGCGAGGTTCCTGCCGGCTCCATCGTATGGTCGGCCCCCGCCTGCACCGCGCCCGGAGGGGTACCCGCCTTGGGCGGAGCGGAAGCGGTAACACCGATCAGCGCCGCCCGCTTGGCGACATAGGCCGGGTCCAGCAGACCCTGCACCGGCACCGAAACAAAGGCGGGATCGCCGACATATTGGTCACGGTCGGCATACATCAGCCGGCTCGCCTCGGCGAACAGGAACCAGGCCTGCGGATCATTCGGACCGCGGCTTGCGATATCGGTCTTCTCCAGCATCGCCAGCAATTGCAGCAGACCGACGCCGCTCGACGGCGGTGGCGGCACGCAGACCCGATAGGCGCGATAGGGATTGCACACAGCCTCCCGCTTGACCGGCCGGTAACCGGCCAGATCGGCCATGGTCATCCGCCCTTCCAGCGGCGCGGAGCGCGTCCTGGCGACAATCTTCGCTGCCGTCGACCCGGTATAGAGAGCAGCCGGGCCATTGGCCGCCAGCCGCTTCAGGAAAGCCGCATATTCCGGATTTTTCAGCCGGTCGCCGATCGTCAGCCTTTTGCCATTGGCATCGCTGAAATAAGCGGCGGCGTCCGGCATTTCCAGCTGCGGAAAGCCCCTGGTCAGAAAACGTCCCAGCCGCGGGCTGATCACAAAGCCTTCTTCCGCGGTCCGCTCCGCCGCTCCGAACAGGCTGCTCCACTCGAGCGCGCCATGCTCCTCATGCACCAGCGCCAGCATCGCCACCGCGCCCGGCACGCCGGTCGCCCGCCCGCTGGTCACCGCTTCGCGATAGCCGAGCGGACTTCCGTCGGGCTTCAGAAACATCGTCGGGCTGGCCTGGGCCGGCGCGGTTTCGCGCCCGTCATAGACGGTCAGCTTGCCCGAGGCGCCGTCATAATAAGTCAGAAACGCCCCGCCACCGACGCCGGAACTCTGCGGCTCGACCAGCGACAGCATCGCCTGCACCGCAATCGCCGCGTCGATCGCGCTGCCGCCGCGCGCCAGCACATCCTGTCCCGCCTTGGCCGCCAGCGGATTGGCGGCGATCACGAACGGTTCGGCCTTTTGGGCAACGGCAGTCTCCGGCGCGGAAACGGCGGCCGGTTCGGGCAGGCCGGTCTGGGTACAGGAAACGGTGAGCAGCGCTGCCACGGCAGCGACGAGACGGGATATTTTCATATGACACAAGGCTATAGACCAACTCGAACCGCGATGTCCATTGGCAGCGATTGCACCGCCGCAGCGCCGCCAACCGGTTTCCCTGTTTACCAAAATAATTGCCCGCTCCACCGATCCGCGCTAGTCCGGTCGCCAATCATCCAGCCCGGCACGACGCCGGCGCATGAGCGAGAGGAAGCACCGCGTGGCCCGGAAAAAGGCAAAAAACCGTTATCTCGAAATCGACCAATATCAGAACCTCGTGTCGATGTTCTTCGACCGCGCCCGCCAGGGCGGCGACAAGCCCTTCCTGCACGCCAAGGTCGATGGCGCCTGGCAGGCGACCAGCTGGAACGAGGCCGCCCGTCAGGTCGCGGCGCTCGCCAAATCGCTCAATCGCATCGGCCTGAAAAAGGGCGACCGGGTGATGCTGGTCTCGGAAAACCGCCCCGAATGGTGCATCGCCGATCTCGGCATCATGGCCGCCGGCTGCATCACGGTGCCCACCTACACCACCAACACCCCGTCCGATCACCAGCATATTCTAGACAATAGCGGCGCCCATGCGGTGATCGTCTCCGACAGCAAGCTCGCCAAGAATCTGCTGCCCTCGGTGATCAGCTCGTCGGATGCCAATATCATCATCGGCATCGCCGACCTGCGCATCGGCCAGTCCGGCGATTTCGATCTCTACCGCTGGGGCGATCTGGTCCAGGGCAGCGATGAGGACGTCGCCGAAGTGACCGAACAGGCCGCCAGCATCACTCGCGACGAGACCGCCTGCATCATCTACACCAGCGGCACCGGCGGCAAGCCGCGCGGCGTGATGCAGCATCATGGCGCGATTCTGCACAATACCAAGGGCCCGGCCGAGGTGATCGAGACCGATTTCGGCTGGGACGAGGAAGTCTTTCTCTCCTTCCTGCCGCTCAGCCACGCCTATGAACACAGCGCCGGCCAGTTCTTCCCGATGGGGATCGGCGCGCAAATCTATTATTCCGAGGGGCTTGAGAAGCTCGCCTCGAATATCGAGGAAGTCCGCCCGACGATCATGGTCGTCGTCCCGCGGCTGTTCGAGGTGCTCCGCGCCCGGCTGATCAAGACCGTCCAGAAACAGGGCAAGATGCCCAATTATCTGCTCGGCAAGGCGCTGGCGATCGGCGAGCGCGAGGCCGAGGGCAAGGGCCGCAAGCGCGACAAGCTGATGGACCTGTTTCTCGACCGCACCCTGCGCCCCAAGGTGCAGCAGCGTTTCGGCGGCCGGATCAAGGCCATGGTCTCCGGCGGCGCCCCGCTCAACCCGGAAATCGGCACCTTCTTCCAGTCACTCGGCCTGACCCTGCTGCAGGGCTATGGCCAGACCGAATCCGGCCCGATCATCGCCTGCAACCGCCCGCGCACCGGCCTGAAAATGGACACCGTCGGCCCGCCGATGATCGACACCGAGGTCAGGATCGCCGAGGACGGCGAAATCCTCGTCCGCGGCGAGCTGGTCATGCACGGCTACTGGCGCAACCAGGAGGAAACCGACAAGGTGCTCAAGGACGGCTGGCTGCACACCGGCGATATCGGCCATATCGACGAGGCCGGCCGGATCGCGATCACCGACCGCAAGAAGGACCTGATCGTCAACGACAAGGGCGACAATGTCGCGCCGCAAAAGGTCGAGGGCATGCTCACCCTGCAGCCGGAAATCCTGCAGGCGATGATCACCGGCGACCGCAAGCCCTATATGGTAGGCCTGATCGTCCCCGACCCCGAATGGGCGCTGGAATGGTCGCGCGAGCAGGGCGTGGACTATGACTTTATCGAACTGCAGGACAACCCGGCCTTCAAGACCGCCGTCCGCGAAGCGATCGACCGGGTCAACCAGGACCTGTCGGTGATCGAGAAGGTCCGCCGCTTCGCCTTCGCCGACGAGCCCTTTGCGATCGAGAATGAGGAACTGACCCCGAGCATGAAGATCCGGCGGCATGTGATCAGGGAGCGGTATCTGGAGCGGATGGATGCGTTGTATGGGAAGTGAGGGTGTTGGAGGGAACGCGGTCACGTTGTACTAAATTTTCTAATTTGTGCACTGTCACCGTAATTCCCTTTTATAGTCAGATGGCTTCCGCTCCCCAGGCGGGCGACATCGTTGTCAATGGATATGATCGGAACGTGGACTGGAATGTCATCCCACTGGTCGATCGAGCGGGTGTGCGGACAGGGCGTAAGGCGACTGAAATCGGACAGTACGGTCAGTCTTTCTTGGACGAGAATCCCCTCGTTAAAGTTGGCCTCAATGTTGCGTCGCTGACGCTGACCGTGGCAGGAGGGCCAATAAAATTCAGCACCGGGCCAAGGCGGCCTCTATTTTGGTAGCGGAGGAAAGATTGTAGAGGCCGAATTTATTGGCAATGGCAGCTCCCTTGCGGGCCAAACACTTCATGCATTTCCTAATTCGTCGGTCAGTGGGCTACTGGACTTATCCAATCCAGCAGTACGGCAGAATCTCGGCGTATCCTTGGGTGATTTAACAAGGACCGGAGGAACCAACGCTTGGAGATATGAGGTTACCCAACCACTTGGTGCTTTTGCTCAAAAGAATGGATATAGTGGAGTCATTGCTCCTTCGGCACAGGCTAATGGCGGCGTAAACTTGATCTTGTTTAGTTCAAAGGGCGCGAGATGACAAACACACGGCAGGTTTGGGGCACCATTAAAATGTTAGAGTGCTCGTTATGTAAGGCCACGTTGCCTATCGCTGCCTTTGAGGGCGAAGCCGACCCAGACACAATCGGCCTTTGTTCTGCAAGCCAATGTGACGGTCTTGAAGTCGTTGTGGCAGATGCTAACCCAGCGGAGTGGAGCGATTTAGCAATCGGGAACGTGAGTGATCTGCTGGTCAGAATAGGTGCCGAAGTTGGGCGCGATAATCTGAAAATTGCGACTGTTCTACGTGTCGAATCCGGCGATGAAACGGTGGCAGGCACGAGCTTTGCTGAGTTTAAAAAAGGCTATCGCCCCCCTGCCATTGTTTACTCATGCCCCTGCTGTCGCGAGGGTGAAGCTACAGAGGTTGAGGAATTTACTGTTGAGGGATTTAAACAGATCGGCGGTAGTATTTTGCCGGTTGACGGGCTGAGCTTTGAAAGTGAAAGATAAATTACCGAAATTACCGTGGCAGAAATTACCGTGACAGTTGCAACAATCCCCGATCTGTGACCGTAACTGGCAAGGCGCTTTTATTTACGAAACTGACAGTGGCAGCTATTTTGTCTGGTTGGCCGTCTTCCCCGCATCGTTATTCCAGGCATAGCCCATCATGTGACCCAGCGCGGCAATCGCCGGGAGCAGACGTTTTTTGAAGATGGCGACTATCAATTATATCTTGATTTTCTGGCTGATGCTGACCGTCAGGCGCGCACAGAAATATGGTCTTATTGTCTGATGCCCAATCATGTGCACATCATCATTTTTCCGTCCGATGAAGACGGTTTGTGGCGCACATTTCGAAAAGTTCATCGAATTACGGTGACAGTTTACTCAATGCACAAATCCCTCTCCTCGAGGGAGAGGGTTGCGCAAACTTGACAGCTTATTGCGTAGTCGGAGCTGGGTGAGGGTTTACGATCCCAAAACCTAGCCGTTCGTCCTGAGCCTGTCGACCCGAAGGGCGAGCGCAGCTCAACGACGCCTTGCGACGAGAAGCGTGGTTCGACAGGCTCACCACTACCGGATAATATAGCCTCTTTCGCTTCGCGTCTTCGCGCCTTCGCGAGAGTCCACCCTGGCGCTCTCTTCCGGCAAACTGCGCCCCAGGGGAACCTTCCCCACCCCCGCCAGTTAAAACAAGGAGTCCCCCAAACCGGAGAACCACCCTGAACCCCGCCCCCGCTGCCCTTCCCCACGCCGCTCCCCCCGAACGGCAGCGCTGATGCGTCTCGTCCTCTTCGTCATCCTTCTCGCCCTCCTGCTGCGCGGCTATGAATGGGTCGCCCACGATTACCGCATGCCCTGGACACCGCTGTCGCTGGCCGAGCCGATCGGCCCGTTCACCACCCGCAAGATCGGCGCGCTCGCCGACGACACGCCGCGCTGCCACCGGCTGCTTGAGGAAGCCAGCATCGGCTATTCGCCCCTGCCTCCCGTCACCGCCGGCCCCGACTGCGGCTATGACAACGGCATCACCCTCACCCGCGACCAGCCGCAGTCCATCGCCTACAGCCCCGCCGCCAAGACCAGCTGTCCGATGGCGGCCAGCCTGGTGCTGTGGGAAAAACAGATCGTGGGCGCCGCCGCCTCTCGCCATCTCGGCACCACGGTCGAGGCGATCACCACCTATGGCAGCTACAGCTGCCGGCGGATCGGCGGCGGGCAGAGCGGCAATTTCAGCGAACATGCCACCGCCAATGCGATCGATATCGCCGCCTTCCGCCTCGCCGACGGCCGCACCGTCTCGGTCGCCGGCCACTGGGATGCGGAGGACGAGCGGTCCCGCTTTCTGAAGGAGGTCCGCGACGGCGCCTGCACCCTGTTTGCGACGACCCTGTCGCCGGATTATAACAAGGCGCATGCCGACCATCTGCATCTCGACCAGGCACCGCGCGGCGGATCGCATTACTGCCGCTAGCCGGCCTCGCGATGATTGAGCTGTATATTCAACTTCGCAGTCTTGGGCGATACACATCATAGTAAAACTGACGTTTACCAATTAATATCTGATAACAAATATATATACTGTTCACGGTGGGTTAAATAAAACATCCTATTGTTTGTTTTCAGAAAATGGAATAACTTACGATATTATCGTATTTTTAAAGTGCCGATATTTTAACCCAACCGACCATTTTGCCTTTGTGGCATCCATTTGGTCCAGGAGTCCCGATATGCAAACCAAGTTATTTATAGCCGGAATTGCGTTGCTCAGCCTTCCGTTGTCCCTGCCTGCCTATGCGCAGGGCCAGGGGAAACACGGACAGGGCAGCGAAAAGGCCAGCGAAAAGGGTAGCGAAAAAAGCAAGTCGGGCGAACGCAAGGGCGGTGCAGGGCAAGCAGATCGCCGTTCCGATAAAGGGCCCGACAAGGGCAGAAAATCCTCCTCATCGGCAAACAAGCAGATCCGTGCTGAACGCAAGAGCGACCAGCGAGGCGATAACGGCCCCGCTGCCATCCTCTCGCGCGGTCAGGAGGGGCGCGAGAATCTCCGGATTCGCAGCTTCGAGAATGGGCGCTATGCCAGGCGCGAGCCGAGCTTCCAGGGATGTCCTCCGGGGCTGGCGAAGAAGAACAATGGCTGCCTTCCTCCCGGTCAGGCCCGCAAGCTTGGCGGTGCCGATGACCGGGCAACGAACTGGCTGCAATATGCAAACTGGTTTGGCGGCAATCGCGGCGATGACTGGCGCTACGACCGGGGCTATGCCTTTCGCGTTGATTCGGCGACGGGTCTCGCACGGTCGATCATGCCGCTTGTCGGCGGTGCCCTGTTCAGCGGCAACCCATGGCCCCAGAATTATACCGACTACAAGGTTTCGCCCTATCAGGAACGCTACTTCGGCTCCCGCCAGGCCGACGCCATCCGCTATGCAGATGGCGCCATCTTCAGGGTCGATCCTGAAACCCGGATGATCGGCTCCATTGCCGGCCTGCTGACGGGGGACGATTGGAATGTCGGCTCGCCGGCGCCGAAGGGATATGAGCTTTATAACGTGCCGTCCGCTTACCGCAGCCAATATGCCGACAGCGGATCGAACTCCTACCGCTATAACGACGGCTATGTTTACGAAATTGACCCGACCACACAGCTGGTCCGTCAAGTCATCGAACTGATCGTCTGATGGGGCACAGCAACCGACTTCGTCGTCCGTCCATCCAGAAACTGTCGATGGTCGTCGCGCTCTCCGCCATGCTCGGCGCTTGCCAGGACAATGACCGGCAAGCGTCCGACAAGGGCACGGTCGAGGCGAGTCCGGACAGCAACTTGCTGACCAGCGCGATCGGCGATGCTGCGGACCTGTCCATCTCGACCCGGCTCATCGGCACCGCCCAACTTGGGCCCGCACTCGACGGAGAGGGAAGTTACACCGTGTTTCTGCCGGTTGACGAGGCGTGGGAATCGCTCGAGGAGGCTGAGCTTCAGGCCATCGAAAGCGCGGACAACCGACCGCAGCTGATTTCCGTGCTGCGGCAGCACATCGCGCCAGGCTATGTCCTTGCTACGGATCTGGAAAAAGGCCTGGCCGCCGGGAACGGAGTGGTAACGCTGACGACCATGGGGGCAGCGCCAATCACGTTGCACCGCGAGGGCGAGGCGGTGACGCTCGGACAGGGCAAGGACGCCCCGCGCATCGTCGGTGCGCCGATTGTCGCGGGAAATGATGTGGTCTATCGCATCGATCGCCTCATTCCCCCGCCGGAGTGAGACGCCCAAAGGTCGCCGGGCACGACCAGCGCCTTGAACATGGCCCGTCTGCGCAAGCAGTGGTGCCTCCGATCACCGTGCCGGTGTGCCTGAAAAATTCCGCCGCCGCAGCGGATGGAACAGGATCGCGCCCCGCACGTTGATCCAGCAGTACCCAAATAAAAAGAGGATATCCCCATGACAGACAAGAGCCAGATCAAGGAACATATGGAAGTCATCGGCGCGGACGGCGTGCATGTCGGCGTGGTCGATCATCTCGACGACAGCGGCGAGCGCATCAAGCTGACCAAGAAGGACAGCCCGCAGACCGAAGACGGCAAGGGCGCGTCCCACCATTATCTGCCGATCGGTCTGGTCGCCGAAATCGAAGGCGACAAGATCCGCCTATCGGCGACCGGCGAAAATGCAGTGAACATGTTTGAAGAAGACAAATAGGCCTGCCGCTCATGGCCTTCGAAAGCCCCGGCCTCCTCTTATGGGGCCGGGGCTTTTTCATATCCGCCCCCGACCGGGCGCACAAAGCGCTGTCCTACACCCGCTCCGCTGGGCTATGATAGCCGCCGCTCCCGCAACAGGCGCGGGACCGGCTCTTTGACAATCTGAATAGCGGACGGAAATTGCGAAAGATGACACTCGCGCCGTGCCGGAACCCAAAAAAGACAGGAAATCCGGGGACTCCGGGCAAAGGTCACAGAAAATAAAAGCTGCTTGGTTTGTCAGGTTCACCCCGAAGCACAGGGGACCGGCGCCAGGACAGCCCCGCTTCGCATGATCCTGGCCTTGTGCAAATCTGCGTGCCAATCTGCCCGATCGCAGCGAGAGCTCAGTCTTCGTTCCTAGTATAGGGCACAAACTCGCCAAAGGCGCAGCTGCCCATCGTCATCTTGCTCATATTGTCGATCAGCTGGATGATCTCCCCCTTGCACAGCGAGGATGTCGGCCGGCTGTAGGACAGAATATTGCGGTCCGCATGGGGGCAGCCGCCCGGCGGATTGTTGACATAGATCGTCTTCGCATTGCGACTCGATCCGAAGATCAGCACATCGTCGCTGATCACCGTCATCTGGCGCTGGTCATTGTTGCTGATGCAGGACCGGGGTTCTCCGGCGGTGCGGCCTTGCAGCCGCTTGTCGAGCTTGGCCTGCTGTTCTTCGGTCAGCTGAATTTTCTCGCCGCTCACGGCCGGGGCAGCGAGCATCAGCGCTACCGGGATTGCCAAAATCAGTTTGTTCATCGCCTGTCTCCTGTTTTCAATGCTCTGTCGGCGATCCGTTAAACAATAGCGGGACTGAACCGGCAATGAAGCGGCGCCACCGGGTCAGAAATTGTCCTTCGCCGTCCGTCTCGCAGCCAGCTCCTCGACCGAGCCCGCCCGCATGAACGGGTTGGTCGCCCGCTCCTGCCGGATGGTTGTCGGCACCGTCGCCTCGCCCCGTTCGCGCAGGGTCAGCACCTCGGCCATCCGTTCCTTGATCGCAAGATTGTCCGGCTCCGCGGCCAGCGCATATTCGCCATTGGCCTTGGTATATTCATGGGCGCAATAGATCCGGGTGGCGTCCGGCAGCGCCTCCAGCTTGCGCATATTGTCATACATTTGCGCGGCCGTCCCCTCGAACAGCCGGCCGCAGCCCATGGCGAACAATGTGTCGCCGACAAAGACCATTTTCTCCGACGGGATATGAAAGGCGATATGGCCAGCGGTATGGGCCGGCACGTCGATCACCTCGGCGGTCACGCTGCCCAGCTTTACCGTATCGCCTTCCTTGACCATCCTGTCGAGCGTCGGAATCCGGTCCTGCTCCGCTTCCGGACCGGTGACATGGCATCCCGTCGCCTCCTTGATCGCGGCATTGCCGCCGGTATGGTCGGGATGCCAGTGGGTGTTCCAGATCTGGGTGATGGTCCAGCCGCGCTCTGCGGCTTCGGCCAGCACCGGATCGGCGACCGCCGGATCGACCACCATGGTCTCCTGCGATTCGGGTTCATGGACCAGCCAGACATAATTGTCGGACAGAACGGGAATGCGGATAATTTCTAACATGACGACAAATTACCCGGCAAAGCCGATATTGTCGATGCTTAACGCTAAAATAGGACTTTAGCCCTATCGCGTCGGTCTCAGCAGCAGAAATTTAAGAAAAAGGGGTTGTCGTTTGCGCTTGTTGGTCGCGTTTCTCGCATATCTATGTCTCTGTTCCCCTGCTCTTGCCCATCTGAGAATGTCGGACCGCCTGTGCACGCAGAGCAGCGCCACCGATGTCAGCCTGACCACGCTGCTGAAATCGGGCAAGCCCTTTGACTGTTCGTCCGACAAATATGCCGTCGAAGGCCCCAGAGTATGGGTCAAGCTCCCCTTTCTCGCCGACACGCTGCCCGCCGGCATCGTCGAGGTTCAGGGCGACAATAATGGGCTGACCACGATGCAGGTCCATGCGCAGCTTGATGATGGCCGGATTCTGTCCTCCGACTTCTCGAAGCGGCAGGTGGCGAAGCACTGGCGGTCGAAAGGCTCCTTTGGCCTCCCCGTTCCCGGCACCGACAATGCGGCGCTGCGCGACCGCATTCAGACGGTCTATGTCGCAATTGACCATCCGAAAGTGGCCAGCTCGATCTCGCTCATGCAGCTTGCCTCGAAAGAGAGATGGGATGCGATGACACTGCCGCTGTCGATCATGTTCGCCCTATTGTGCGGCATGGCGATCATGCCGCTGATCTACAATATCTTCTTCTATGCCGCGATGCGCTACAATTTCATGCTCTGGCACAGCGTGATGATCAGCGCGACCGTCTGCTACACCTTCAGCTCCTCCGGCCTGATCTTCCTGGTCTTCCCGGAAATCAGCCTGGTGACCAAGATGATGCTCAACTACTGGACGCTGGCGATCGGGGTCGGCGCGGGCGGCTTCTTCCTCCTCCGCTTTGTCGAACCGGGCAAAATCGCCCCCTGGCTGCAGCGCCTCATTACAGTGACCGCCTTGTTGCCGGTTCTGGTCACCGCGTCCGTCCTGCGGATCGACGGCGGCTACAATATGGATGCGCGCAACTATTATCACGCCTCCTTTCTGCCGGTCTTTTTCGTCGTGCTTTACGCGATGGGACATGCGGCGCGCCGGGGCAGCCGCGCCATCTGGTTCCAGATCGCTGGCTGGACGCCGATCATCCTGTTCAGTCTCGACCGGGTTGCACGGGGTCTGGACCTTTATATCGGGTGGCCGATCCTGGACTATGGCCTCTATTTCATGCTGGTGCTGGAAACCATCATCCTCGCGCTCGGTGTTGCCCATCGCATCCTGCGCCTGCGCCAGCAGCATGAACAAACGTTGCGCCACCAGGCCGAACTGACCGTGCTCGCCGAAACCGACGGACTGACACTGCTGAACAATCGGCGGGCCTTCGATCGGGAATTCGAGCGCAACCAGCAGGAGATGCGCTACAGCCACCTGGCGATCATCGACATCGACTTTTTCAAGCGGATCAATGACCGCTATGGCCACGAAATAGGCGATACCGTGCTGCGAGTCGTCGGCAGCAAGCTGAATGAGACACCCTATTTCGCGGCGCGTATCGGTGGTGAGGAATTCACTCTGCTGATGCAGATGCAGGGCTCCGACGGCCGCAAGAAATATCCGGCCAATGTCGTGACCGACATTTGCCAGACGCTGATTCAGGCGGTGAACGACCAGGTGCCGGAAATCCGGGAAACCGTCACCTTCTCGGTCGGCATTGCCTCGATTTCCCGACGGGCTTCCCTGCGCAGCGTGATGGCAACCGCTGACCGGCGCCTCTATGATGCCAAACGCAACGGGCGCAACCAGATCGTCTGGGTGGACATGTCCGAAACGAGAACCGAAAAACCGGCCGGAACCGCTTCCGCCTGACCGCCGTCAGGCAGCTACCATTCGCCGATATTCTCCATGCTCGCCCAGGGTTCCTGGACCGGAAGATTGTCGCCCTTCTGGAGCAGCTCGACTGAAATATTGTCCGGCGAGCGGACAAAGGCCATATGCCCATCGCGCGGAGGCCGGTTGATCGTCACGCCGGCATCCATCAACTTTTGGCACAGGCCATAAATGTCGTCGACGGCATAGGCGAGATGGCCGAAATTGCGGCCGCCGTCATATTGCTCTGGTGCGCTGCCATCTTCCGCTGGCCAGTTATAGGTCAGTTCGACCTCGGCAACATCCTCCTGTCCCGGCCCGGCCAGAAAAATCAGCGTGAAGCGCCCCTGCTCGCTGTCATAGCGCCGCACTTCTTCCAGGCCCAGAAGCCCGAAAAAGGCCACGGCTGCATCCGGATCGCTGACTCTCAGCATGGTGTGCAGATATTTGATTGTCACAGAAACTCTCCATTGGTCGCTATTCAGAAACGGTTCATCGCAGAAACTGCAGAGCCGAAGCGGGTCATCTGAAATAGCCTAAGCGGCTTTTGCATGGAGGGAAAGAGTGATGAGCGAGAAATTTATCGAGAGCAAAAACAAGGTCTGGCTGGCGAGCGCCGGCCTGTTGACCATTGGTTTGATTGTCGGGGGCTATCTGCTCGGCGATGGCCTGCTCCGCGCCAAAATGGCGGATCGCAGCGTCACCGTGCGCGGCCTTGCCGAGCGCGACGTCACCGCTGACCTCGCCACCTGGACCATTGCTTACAGCGCCCAGTCCACCGACCTGCAAAGCGCCCAGGCCGATATCGACCGCGACACGACCGCCATTACCGGTTTTTTCAAGGAACTGGGCTTCAAGGCCGATGCGCTCCAGCCGACCGGTGCCAATGTGAACCAGTATAGCAACGACGGCATCCCCCAATATACCATCCGTCAGCGGCTCAGTCTGCGTACCGAAGACATCGAAAAGGCCCAGGCCGCCGTCGCTCGCCAGTTTGATCTGGTCCGCCGCGGCGTCGTGCTCGAGGACGGATCGGGCATGAGCTACACCTTTACCAAGCTGGACGAAATCAAACCCGAAATGGTTGCCGAGGCGACCAAGGATGCCCGCAAGTCCGCCGAACAATTTGCCGAAGACAGCGGCACCGATGTCGGCGGCATCAAGTCTGCCACTCAGGGTTATTTCAGCATCGACAGCCGCGACGGCGATGCCGGCGGCTATGGTGTGACCGACACGCCCTACAAGAAGGTGCGCGTGGTGACGACGGTGAATTTCTATCTGGATTGATTCCGGCAGGGATAGCGGGCCGCCTGCCAGTCAGCGGCTCGCTGATCTTATTCCTCGACGGCGGTGACCAGCTGCGCCAGATAGCGTTTTGCGGCCTTGGCGGAAGAGCTGTCCGGCCCGAATTTGACCGCCTGTTCCCAGTTGCTCTTGGCATTCACCACATCGCCTGCCTGATAGGCGATATTCCCGGCTTCCAGCGCGACCGCGGGATCGGTGCCGGCCCGTTTGGCTGCCTCCGCGATATCCGCCTTGGCGGTCACAAGATCGCCCGTCCGCCGCGCCAGTGTCGCCGACAGCAGCCAGCCGAGCGGGTCCTCGGGAACAAGCTGGTGAACGATCGCAAATTCATTCTTCGCCTGATCATATTGCTCTTGGGCCACAAAGACGCGGGCCATATCCAGATGCACCTCACCTTTAAGCAGATCATCCAGCGTATCGGGTGCCAGTGCGGCCTCAAAATATTTCAGCGCCCCGGCATGATCGCCGCCGGCCAGCGCTGCATTGCCCGCTTGCGACCAGAAAATGGCCGCCCGCTCGTCGCCGGCGGCCTCGGCGCCCTCGGCCGACTGGACGAATTCCGGTATGACCTTGGTCCAGTTCTGCAGTTCCGCATAGGCAAAGCCCAGGCAATTGCGGGCAAGATAGCCCCCGCCCTCGATCTGCCATTTGTTCGCCGCCAGCAAGCCCTTGCCAGGATCCTCGGTCGCCTCGGCGGTGCACTGGAAAAAGCGGCGGTCCGTTGGCTTTTGGGTTTTCGGCAAAGACGACTGCGCCGGTTGTTCCGACTTGGGCTGGGAGGGCCGGAGCACCGGATCTATCGGCGATCCGAACGGTGTGGCCGATTGTATCAATATGGGCAGGAGTAGCGACGAAATCATGAAAGAATGTCCGTTCAGGCCTTGTAGGAACAAGCCGGGGTTCAACCGAGCCGGGCGACCACATCAATCAGCAAGGCGATATCCTGATCCCGCGACAGGCGATGGTCGCCGTCTTTTACCAGATGGACCTGCACATCATCTGAACGGATTTTCCTGGCCGTCTCGAGACTATATTCCCACGGCACATCGGCATCTTTCTGCCCGTGCAGCAGCCGCACCGCGCCATCAAAGGCAATTTCCTTCTGCAGCAGGCGGCTGGCTTCACCGGACTGCCAGAAAATCTGCGTGGTCACATAGGGCTCGTCGGAATATTCGCTGTCCTCCTCCAGCTTGCCTTCGCGCAAGATCGTCATCTTCTGCTCCTGGGTGAAGCCCCAGTCGGTGAAGTCGGGGGCAGCCGCAATGCCGACCAGATTTTTCACCCGCATCGGTCGCGACAGCGCCACCAGCAGCATCAGCCAGCCGCCCATCGACGAACCAATCAGAGTGACGGAACCGGAAGTCACCTTGTCGATCAGGAACAGGACATCATCGCGCCAGCTGGTCAGGCTTTGGCTCTCGAAATCCCCGCCACTGGCACCGCAGCCGGCATAGTCCAGCCTCAGCATGGCGCGCCCCTGTTGCTTCGCCCATGCATCAATGGCGAGCGCCTTGCCCCCTTCCATATCCGACATATAGCCGGGCAGAAAAACCAGCGTCGTCCCTTTCACACCCGGCTTGGGGGGCGTGTAGCAATAAGCCAGCGAAGCCCCACCGGGCCGATCGAGATAAAATATATCATCTTCCATATAGTCACCCAATTGTGCCCCCGCGGAGGCGGGGGTCCATCTCCCGCCCTATACTTCAAAAACGATTGATGAGAAGGCATGTTGACGCAAGCCCGATCGCTCACCCCGCTCTTTCGTCGGAAGATTGTGCAGAAGATGGACACATGCGTCGGCAGGTCTAGGGGCGATGGCAGCCCTCGTCAGGCGGCTGCAAAATAGACAATGGCCAGACAGAGAAAAGCGATTATCAGCATGCCGATATTGGATAGCAGCGGCGGCTTGGCCCTGGGCAGCAGGCCGGACAGTTCCGCCGGAATGTCACCCTTGATCCCGAGCTTCCATTTCGGCCGCTCCTTGATCCCGTCCTCGAGCCCGAAGACATGCGATTCGCCTTCCTTGCCGCGATAGACCAGATCGCCGAAGAAAAAGGTCTCGCTGCGCCATTGCGGTTCATAGAGCAAAAAGGTCCTGCCAATCACCTCAATCCGCACCTGCCGTTTCAGGGCGCTTTTGCCATCGATAAGCCATGCGGTATGATCGGACATGCGCCGGGTCTAAATCAACTTCAGCCCCGGCGCATCAAAATTTTGTTCCGTTTCAGTCCTGTAGAAAAATTTGCTCAATAGTCATCTCAAACAGGTCGGCGATCTTGAAGGCCAGCGGGAGGGACGGATCATATTTTCCGGTTTCAATCGCGTTGACGCTCTGCCGGGACACCTTGAGCCGCTCAGCCAGGTCCGCCTGCGACCAGTCCCGCTCGGCGCGCAGCACCTTGAGCCGGTTTTTCATGGGTTAATCCCGCGCCAGCGATAGAAAAAATAACCCAGGCTCCAGCTGCCGATCATCACTGCAATCAGGTCATCCTTGCTGATCGGAGGCAAGTTGCCCGAACCGGCTTCCCAGATCATATTGACAAAAAGAGTCGTGATAATGCCGATGACAGCTCCATTGGCTACCATCTGGAACATATAATCATCCAGATGCTTGCGATCGAGCCTGGCGCCCAAAGTGGCGATGGCAGAAAATATCACCGTCGCTCCGATCAGCAAAGCCAGTTTGGGAAACAGCGGCGCCGCCACGAGGGGAGCGACATCGGTTTTCTGCCCGCTCAATATCAGAAGCACAACGCTGCCGGTCAACAGGACGACAAATATCCAGTCCGGCTTCAACCATCGGCACATGCGATACCAGAGGCTTTTGGGTGATTGCTTTTCCATAGCGGTCACATCACCGAGAGGAAAAGGATCGCGAGCGCCGCCCACATGGCAATATTTTCATGGGGCGTCATCGCCCGGCCCGAACAGCGTTTCAATTTCATAGTCGACCTCCATCAAGTTACATGGACATTATGTCATGCTTGCTTGACTTATTTGATCGATTCACTGATCGATGTCAAGGGTCCATGACATAAAGTCGCCATCGCTTTCCTCAACGCTGCCGACGCCGTCTGATTTGGTTGACTTGAAACCCCAAAAGACTAAGTCAAAGCCGATCCGATGATCGCTGAATTCCAAGCCTTCCTTGGCCCTAACTTTGACCAACTTTGAGATGACCCGAGCCCATGACCGAGATGATTAAAATCACCCTTCCCGACGGTAGCACGCGCGAAGTGGCATCGGGCACTACCCCCGCACAGATTGCCGCCGACATTGGTCCGGGCCTGGCAAAGGCAGCGCTTGCGGCGAAAATTGACGGCGAGCTGCGCGACATCATGCGGCCGCTGGAACAGGATACCGAGCTCGCTCTGGTCACCTCGCGCGACGAAGAGGATGCGCTCGAACTGGCGCGCCACGACTATGCCCATATCCTGGCCGAGGCGGTGCAGAATCTGTTCCCCGGCACGCAGATCACCTTCGGCCCCTCGACCGATGACGGCTTCTATTATGACTTCGCCCCCGCCGGCGATCCGTTCACCGACGAGGATCTGCCGGCCATCGAGGAGGAGATGAAACGGATCATCGCCGCGGACAAGCCGCTGCGCCGGGAAGTCTGGGAGCGCGACGACCTGATCGCGCGCTGGCAGCAGGACGGCGAGACGTTCAAGGCCGAATGGGCCGCCGAACTGCCCGAGGGCGACGAGATCACCGTCTACTGGTCCGGCGACGACTGGATGGACATGTGCCGCGGCCCGCATCTGGCCTCGACCGGCAAGCTCGACCCGCAGGCGTTCAAGCTGATGCGCGTGTCCGGCGCCTATTGGCGCGGCGACCAGCGCAATCCGCAGCTGTCGCGCATCTACGGCACCGGCTGGCTCAACAAGAAACAGCTCAATGCCCATCTCATGCGGCTCGAGGAAGCCGCGAAGCGCGACCATCGCAAGCTCGGCCAGGAAATGGACCTTTTCCACTTCCAGCACGAGGCGCAGGGCTCCTGCTTCTGGCATCCCAAGGGCTATTTTATCTGGCGCGAGCTGGAACGCTATATGCGCCGCCAGCTCGACAGGGCCGGCTATGACGAGATCAAGACGCCGCAGCTGATGGACGTCAACCAGTGGGAGAAATCCGGCCACTGGGGCAAATATTCGGAGAATATGTTCGCCGTCCCCGACGAGGTTCCGCACGCCGATGGGCAAGGCCCGGTGATCACCGGCACCGCCGGCATGATGGCGATGAAGCCGATGAACTGCCCGGCCCATGTGCTGGTGTTCAAGCAAGGCATCAAGAGCTATCGCGACCTGCCGATCCGGATGGCGGAATTCGGCTGCTGCCACCGCAACGAGCCGCATGGCGCGCTGCACGGCCTGCTGCGCGTGCGCCAGTTCACCCAGGACGACGCCCATATCTTCTGCCGCGAGGACCAGCTGACCGACGAGATCGTCGCCTTCTGCGACCTGCTCGACGCGGTCTACCGCGACCTCGGCTTTGCCGATTATCAGATCAAGCTGGCGCTGCGCCCCGACGAGCGCTTTGGCTCGGACGAAGAATGGGACCGGTCCGAACAGATTTTGCGCGATGCGGTCGAGCAAGCCGGTCGCGCGACCGAGGCCTATGGCTGGGAAGAACTGCCCGGCGAAGGTGCCTTCTACGCGCCGAAGCTGGAATTCCATCTCACCGACGCGATCGGCCGGACCTGGCAGGTCGGCACGATCCAGGCCGACACCGTGCTGCCCGAACGCTTGGACGCCAGCTATATCGGCGAGGACGGCAGCCGCCACCGCCCGGTGATGCTGCACCGCGCGATTCTGGGCACGTTCGAGCGGTTCATCGGCATATTGATTGAGCATTATGCCGGCAAGCTGCCGCTTTGGCTCGCCCCGACCCAGGCCGTGGTCGCAACGATTGTCACCGACGCCAATCCCTATGCCGAGCAGGTGGCCGAAAAGCTGAAAGCCGCCGGCATCCGGGTCGAGGCCGATCTGCGCAACGAGAAGATCAACTACAAGGTGCGCGAACATTCGGTTGGCAAGGTGCCCAACATTCTGGTCGTCGGCATGCGGGAAGCGGAGGAAGGCAAGGTTGCCTTGCGCCGCCTCGGCCAGAAGGAGCAGGAGTTCCTGACGCTGGACGAGGTCGTGACCCTGTTGCAGAGCGAGGCTCTGGCGCCGGACTTGAAAACAGCAGCTCTATAACGATATAAGAGACAACGCTGTTGCATTCAGACCACGGCTTACGGGGCTTATCTCGCCTTCCCTCTCAAGAAGGCTTTATTCCTGTTAGCTTTGCGGCTAATGAGCCAGCATAAACAACCACTCAGGAGTATTTAACATAGCTGCACCCCCTCGCCGCCCCATGCCACCCGTCAAAGGTGGCCCGCGCTTTAACGATCTGATCAATTCCGACACCGTCAGGGTCATCGACGACAAGGGCGAAAACCTTGGCGTGATGAGCACAAGGGAAGCGATCGAGCGAGCAGCAGAAGTGGGCCTCGACCTGGTCGAGGTATCTCCTAATGCGCAGCCACCGGTTGCGAAATATCTCGACGTCGGCAAGTTCAAATATGAGGCCCAGAAAAAGGCCAATGCCGCGCGCAAGACCCAGAAGGTCCAGGACGTCAAGGAAATCAAGATGCGTCCGAACATCGACGATCATGATTATAACGTCAAAATGCGCAACGTGAACAAGTTCATCGACAATGGTGACAAGGTGAAGGTAACCCTTCGCTTCCGTGGCCGTGAAATGTCTCACCAGCAGCTCGGCATGGCATTGCTTGTCCGGGTGCAGGAAGACATGAAGGAAACTGCCAAGGTCGAAGCCTATCCGAAGCTGGAAGGCCGTCAGATGCTGATGGTGCTCAGCCCGAAATAGGCCTGCCTCCTAACGGGCCTCAATGCGGGCGATCCACAGAAAAGCCAGTCCCGTCACCAGTCCGGTGATTGCGATCAGCATTTCGAAATTGTGGTTTACCATTTTCCCTCTGTCTCTGCCCTGTCTTGTAACAGAGCCAGGCTAACAGTCGGTTAAATGGCGCCCTGCCTCAGGATACGGGCTGCGCCCGATATTGGCCCGGAAAATATTTCTTCAGATTGGCGACCTTCGGCTTGTCCCAGCGGACAATATAGCCCTGGCCCGGGTTCTTCTGCATGAAATCCTGATGATAGGTTTCGGCGGGGTAAAAGGCCTTGTAAGCCTCGATCCGCGTCACGATCGGCCGTTTCCAATAATCGCCCTTCTCCAGTTGCGCGATATAGGCGCGAGCCGCTTTCGCCTGCACGGCGTTCATCGGCACCAGCGCGCTGCGATATTGCTTGCCGCGATCGGGACCCTGCGCATTGAGCATGGTCGGGTCGGTTATCACCGAAAAATAGATTTGCATCAGCTTGCCATAGCTGACCTTGTCCGGGTCATAGACCACGCGCACCGCTTCTGCATGATCGGTCACGCCGGAACTGACGATCTCGTAGGACGCGGTCCGTTTGGTGCCGCCATGATAGCCGGACGAAGCGCTGATCACGCCCTTGGTATGTTCAAAGACAGCTTCGACACCCCAGAAACAGCCGCCGGCAAAAATCGCGACGGCCCGTTTGCCGCTTTCCGTGGTGCTGACCCGCGGTGCCGGGATGATGGTGGCTTTTTCTGCGGCATGGGCTTCTCCGACCAGAAAGGGGCCGGACGCCTGATCCGCAGGGACGCTGGACTGAACACCTGCCCAGACCGCCCCAAATGCCGCAACAGCGACGCCAAGGGAGATGGTTCTGGTCAGGAAAGCGCTCATGATGTGTGGTTCAGCAATTGAGTGGCCGAGCTGACGGTAGACGACAGATTCTCGCCCACATCGGTCCGCTGGTCGGCGGGTTGCATCAGAAACAGCATCAGCGCTCCGGCGATAAAGCCGCCGCCAAGACTGTAGGTCAGATCGGATTTGAATATTTTCATCATACTCTGTTCCTTGGGGCTATCCCTTTGTTCGAAACATCCCGCCTGTTGGTTACAGTTCTAATATAGTTTTCCTGTCGCTTTTGTGAACCTGATCACAGCGCCATATTCACTTTGTCCGCGACAAGCTTTTCTATGTCGACTGTATTTTGACCTCAAGCGCCGGGCGGGCGCATCCGCGCCCTTGGCTTGCGCGCCATAAGGCGCGGCGGCCGGTCGGCCTTGCCTCCGCTTCGCGTCGGTTCGGCGCTCCCTCTCGCAGCTGGTATCCAATCGAGCATAGTGAGACAAACGCAACCGCGCGCCCGAGCTTATGCGAGGATAGCCAAGCAGGCGGATGCCTGCGCCCGGCGCTTGAGGCCTAAGTTAACGCCGAGCAGGCCCGCTGGATTCGCGTACAGGCCTCGCTCAGCAGCTCCTCGGAGGTCGCGTAGCTGATCCGGAACGCCGGCGACAGACCGAAGGCCGCGCCATGCACGGCGGCAACCTGCGCCTCGTCGAGGAAATAGGCGATCAGATCCTCGTCGGTCTTGATCACCTGCCCTTTTGGCGTCGTCTTGCCAATCACGCCGCTGGCGTCGGGATAGACGTAGAAGGCCCCTTCCGGCGTCGGACATTCGAGCCCCGGCGTGTCGTTCAGCATCGACACCACCAGATCGCGGCGCCGTTCGAAGGCGGCGTTGCGCTCGATCAGGAAGTCCTGCGGACCGTTGAGCGCGGCCACCGCTGCGGCCTGGGAAATCGAGCTGGGATTGGAGGTCGACTGCGACTGCAACTTGGCCATCGCCTTGATCAGCCACGCCGGACCGCCGGCATAGCCGATCCGCCATCCGGTCATCGCATAGGCCTTGGAGACCCCGTTGACCGTCAGCGTGCGGTCATAGAGGTCGGGGCAGACCTGGGCGATCGTCGCGAAGGGAAAATCGGCATACCAGATATGTTCGTACATATCGTCGGTCATCACCATCAAATCCTGGTGCGGCAGAATCACCTCCGCCAGCGCCTTCAGTTCCTCTGCGCTATAGGCCGCGCCGGTCGGGTTGGAAGGCGAGTTGAGAATCAGCCATTTGGTCTTGGGCGAAATCGCCGATTCCAGCTGTGCCGGCGTGATCTTGTACCCCTGGTCGGCTCCCGCCTGGACAATCACCGGCGTCCCGCCTGCGAAATTGACGATATCGGGATAGCTCACCCAGTAGGGCGCGGGGATGATCACCTCATCGCCTTCGTCCAGCGTTGCGACCAGCGCGTTAAACAACGTATGCTTGCCGCCATTGCTCACGGTAATCTGGTTCGCCGCATAGGTCAGGTCATTGTCGCGCTTGAACTTGCCGATAATCGCCGCCTTCAGCGCTGGCGTGCCGTCAACCACCGTATAGTTGGTATCGCCGTCGCGAATCGCCTGAATCGCCGCTTCCTTGACAAAGTCCGGTGTGTCGAAATCGGGTTCGCCCGCCGACAGGCCGATAACGTCGACCCCCTGCCCTTTCAGTTCGGAGACCTTCGCCGACATGGCGAGCGTTGCAGAAGGCTGGATGCGGCCGATAGCTTTTGAAATACTGGTCATGAAGAATCCTGTTGCAAGGCGTTGACGCGGCCTTGCCTAATCAGAAAACTTTTGCACCGCAACAGCGCTATTAGCCGCCGCTACGTTTTTTCACAAATTCGGCCCGCAGCACCAGGCCCTTGATGCCCTCGTGCCTGCAATCAATCTCCTGCGCATCGCCTGTCAGACGGATCGACTTGATCAATGTGCCGCGCTTCAGCGTCTGGCCAGCGCCCTTGACCTTGAGATCCTTGATCAGCGTGACGGCATCGCCATCGGCGAGGACATTGCCGACCGCATCAACCACTTCGGGTCCGGTCGACTTCGCCGCAGCATCCTCCGGGCTGAGCCATTCGCCGGTTTCTTCGTCATAGACATAATCGCCTGCACCTTCGCTCATCACAGTGACTCCAGCGCTTGCGTCATATCGGCGATAATATCGTCAATATGCTCGATCCCGACCGACAGCCGCACCACGTCCGGTCCGGCACCGGCGGCGACCAGTTCTTCGGCCGACAGCTGGCTGTGGGTGGTCGAGGCGGGATGGATGATCAGCGACCGCGTGTCGCCGATATTGGCGAGATGGCTGAACAGCTTGACCGCGCTGACCAGCTTGACGCCCGCGTCATAGCCGCCCTTCAGGCCGAAGGTGAACACCGCGCCGCCCTTGCCGCCAAGATATTTCTGCGCCAGCGCGTGATAGTCGCTGTCCGGCAGTCCGGCATAGGAAACCCATTCGACCTCGTCGCGGCCCTGCAGCCACTCGGCCAGCGCCAGCGCGTTGTCGCAATGCCGCTCCATGCGCAGCGCCAGCGTTTCCATGCCGGTCAGGATCTGGAAGGCGTTGAACGGCGCCAGCGCCGGCCCGAGATCCCGCAGCGACAGCGCCCGCGCCGCCAGAATGAAGGCCATTTCGCCAAAGGCCTCGGTAAAGACCTTGCCGTGATAGCTGGGGTTGGGCTGGTTGAGAAAGGCGAACTTGTCGCTCTGCGTCCAGTCGAACTTGCCCGAATCGATGATCAGCCCGGCGATCGAATTGCCATGCCCGCCGAGAAATTTGGTACCGCTTTCCACAACGATATCCGCGCCATGCTCGATCGGGCGGCAAAGCACCGGCGAGGCCATGGTATTGTCGACGACCAGCGGAATGCCCGCCGCGTGCGCGACATCGGCGATTGCCGCGATATCCTGGACCACGCCGCCGGGATTGGCGAGGCTCTCGATGAACACACAGCGCGTGTCATCGGTGATCGCATCGCGGACCGCCCCGACATCATCGGCATCGACAAAGCTGACGTTCCAGCCGAATTTCTTGACGCTGTGGCCCAGCTGGTTGAGCGAGCCGCCATAAAGCTTCTTAGCCGCAACGATATGCGCGCCGGGGTCCATCAGCACGTGGAAGACCAGCAGCTGCGCCGCATGGCCGGACGCTACCGCCAGCGCACCGATGCCGCCCTCCATCGCCGCAATCTTGCCCTCGAGCGCGCCGTTGGTCGGGTTCATGATCCGGGTATAGATATTGCCGAACGCATCGAGATTGAACAGGTCGGCGGCATGCGCGGCATCGTCGAACACATAGGAGGCGGTCTGGTAGATCGGCGTGATCCGCGCGTTGGTCGTGGGGTCCGGCTCGGTCCCGGCGTGAACGGCCATGGTTTCGAGGCGGGGGTTATCGACAGCTTCGGTCATTGCGGGACTCCGTTTTTGATTCAGGCACGAGCTATGGGATTGCGCCCGCTTTTACCAGAGGCTTTGCCCCCCGGCAGAAGAAAAATCTCCTTACATCCGCGCAATGATCCCCATCCCCGGCCTGATCCAGCGAAACCCCTGCCCCCGCCGCCTTTCGCCCCGCTCCGGCAATGCAACAAATCCGGCGGTCGCGCGTTGCATTTTGCATGGCGGATATGTTGACCGGACCGGACAGCCTTTCCTGGTCCGAGGCGCTGTGGCGGCTCGGCGCCGCGACGCTGCTGCCGTTCCTGATCGGGATGGAGCGTTTCCTGCGCACCAAACCGATCGATTTCCGGCCTTTTGTCATCATCTCGGTCGCCGCCTGCTCGCTGGCGATCGGGGCGCTGGAGCTGCTCGACACGATCGCTTCTCCGCATAGCCAGATCGACCCCAGCCGCATCTTCGAGGGCGTGATCACCGGCATCGGCTTTCTCGGTGCCGGCGCGATCTTCCGCGAGGGCAGCTTCGTCCAAGGCGCCGGCTCCGCCGCCTCGATCTGGGCCGCCGGCGCCATCGGTCTGGTCTGCGGCTTCGGCGAGATCTGGCTGGCAGCGATCATCACCGGCATCGTGCTGGTGGTGCTGATCGCCAGCGCACCCTTTACCGAACATTGGGATCCCGGCGAGCATGACTCGGCGGAATCCTCCCCGCCATGACTTCCCATCCGCTTTCAACCGCAACCCAGAAGGAGAAAATCATGCCAGCCAATTCCAAAGCCCAGCAGCGCGCCGCCGGAGCGGCCCTGTCCGCGAAACGCGGCGAGACCAAGGTCAGCGAACTGCAGGGCGCCTCGAGACAGATGTATGACAGCATGACCGAAGAGGAGCTGGAGGATTATGCCAGCACCGACCGCAAGGGCCTGCCGGAAAAGGTCCACGGCGACGACTAGCCGCCGCCATCCGCCACCCACGAAAAAGCCGGGCGGAAATCAATCCGCCCGGCTTTTTCATTCGCTGTTGGTCGGCAAGCCTTACCAGTAAGGCGTCACCGTCCAATATTCATAGACGCTGGTCTGATAGTCCCGGTCATAGGCGCGATCCGGTTCCTTTTCGGAAAAGCGCGGCGCGTCCATCAGCTGCTCCTTGGTCACGTCGATGCAATAGCCGCCAAGCTCCGTGTCATAGTCCAGCTTTTCCCAAGGGATGCTGTGCTTCTCGTCGCCGATGCCAAGGAAACCGCCGGCGGAAATGATCACATCGGTGACATTGCCTTGCCGCTTGTCGATCAGCAGCTTGTCGACCTTGCCGATCTTCTCCTTGTTGGCGCCATAGACCGTTGTTCCGTCGACGCGGTCGCTTGCGATAACGGTTCTGTTGCTTTCTTCTTCCAATAACATTTGTCTCTCCTCTCGGGGTTCAGGGAATAGCGCCACGGCGGCCCTCAAATAGGGGGGAAAGGCCAGTGCCGTAAGGCTACATCAAACCAACGGCCCACCCGGCCAATCGTTCCGCAGAAAACCGGAATTATTTAACCGCCCGCCGCATCCCCGCAACCCGCCACCCGATCCGGCAAATTTCCATGAATTTTCGCCCGTTCGTGCAACCTTCTCGGTGCTGCGCGTTGATTAGGAAAGACAACAAGAAGGAACATCATATGAGCGACGCAGACATGAACAAGACCTCCGACCCCGAAGAAGTCCGGAAGGAATTCTGGGAATCCCTCGCCGACAGCCCCTTCGTGATGCTCGCCCTCGACAACGACCGCAAGCACTCGATCCCTATGCGCGCGCAGCTCGACAAGGACGCCAACAGCGCGATCTGGTTCTACACCTCGCGCGACAACCGGCTCGCCAAGGGCGGCCCGGCAATGATGCAATTTGTCGCCAAGGGCCACGACCTGTTCGCCTGCGTCTCCGGCAATCTGACCGAAGAGACCCGCGAGGAGATCATCGACAAGCACTGGAACAAGGCTGCCGAATCCTGGTATGAAGAAGGCCGCCAGGACCCGAGCCTGCTGATGCTGCGCATGGACCTCGGCGACGCCGAAATCTGGGAAGCCGATCCCGGCGTGGTCGGCATCTTCAAGATGATGACCGGCATCACCATGAAGGGCGACGAAATGGGCGATCACGCCAAGGTTGCTCTCTAAAATCCCTTACTAATATCCTTTAACGGCCCCTTCCCCGGAGCCGGAACAGAATCACAAGGGCGCTGGCCTTCCGGATCATTTCGGCAAGCCAGCGCCCTTTGTCATCCCTGGTCATGAAAGCCACGTCACAAGCCAAGCCCATTGCCACCCGCAATAGCCAGCCCGCTAAACGCCCTCAGCTCTCCCGCGCTAGAAAACCGGCAAAGCGGTTCTCGGCCACCCGCAGCCCGGTAATATCCGCGTCATAGCCGTCGACCAGCGCGTTTCGCTCCGCCGCCTCCATCTCGACCAGATCGAACAGGGCCGGATGGACATAGCTCTTGCGGCAGATCGCCGGCGTGTTGCGCAGCGCCGCTGCCGCCGCCTCGCAGGCCAGCTTGATCGTCGGCTTCTCCTCCGAGGCAATCGCCTCCATCGCCGCGACGCTGCCATGCCAGGTGCGGAACATCTTGGCGCTCAGACTGTCCATGCCGGAAATCTCCTTCAGCCACTGGTTTACATCGCCGCTGTCCAGCGGGTGCACCGCGCCGTCGCTGCCGATATATTGGAACAGCCTCTTGCCCGGCAGATCGTCGATCTGCTCGAGGATTTTCTGTAGCCGGCTGTCGCGCAGGCTGCAGCTCACCTTCTTGCCGCCCTTGGCGCGATAGCGCAGCCGCATCCTGTCCTCGCCATAGGTCACATTGCGATTGTCGAGCGTGGTCGCGCCCTTGCTGACCAGCGAGCTGCCGCCGACCCGGATCGCGGTCCGGTCGATCAGCCGCACCAGCGCCGCCATCGCCACTTCCTTGCTCCGCATATCGACGCCCCCGTCGGGCCTGAGCAGACTGTTCACCTTGCGCCGAATCCGCGGCAGCGTCGCGGCAAATTCCGCCAGCTGGTCGAATTTCTGCTGGTCGCGATAGACCCGCCACTGGTCATGATAGCGATATTGCTTGCGCGTCGCGGCATCAAAGCCGGTCGCCTGGATATGGCCATTGGCCTTCACGCAGATCCAGACATCGGTATAGGCTGGCGGCACGCCCAGCTTCCTGATCCGCGCCAGCTCGACGCGGTCCTTCAGCGGGCTGCGATCCGGCAGCAAATATTGAAACCCCCGCCCCCGCCGGATGCGAGAGATTCCCGGCTCCTCGTCGCTGGTATAGACCAGGCTGGGGATGCGAAACGCCGAGCCATTCTTTGTGGTGCGGATCAAGACCGGGGTCCTGAGGCTGCCGGGGGCTGGGCAGATTTTTGCGAGTGATGGATCATTCAGGAAAAACCCGGATCGGGGGGATCGGTTCCCGGGGTGGTGGGGAATTATCGGTGGGGGGATTATGGGGGTCGGGGTGACAACAAAACGGCTGAAGGCTCTATTCTTCCAAGTCGTCGCCGCTTGAGAAGATGAAAGGCATTTCGCGTCTCAACTTGGACGTCAGCTCATGGTCGGGAAAACGTTCGGCGGCAGCGACCCAGATTTGGGTCGCTTTCAAATTATCGCCACGATTCCAGAATATGCCGCCTAAGTTAAACATTGCAAGATCGTAGGCGGGATTCATTGCGAGCGCTTTTTGATACGCCCTGATCGCCTCGTCCGGCATATCCAGTTTTTCGTAAGCCACCGCCGTTTGGAACCAGCTCATGGCATCAGGCTGCAATTCTTGAGCCTGCTTTATTAAAATCGGCAAACTCTCGTCATATCGGCCCAGGAAGTTGAGCGCTGTACCAAGACAGTATCCATAATGACCACCCTGCAATTCAAATGCTTTCCTGAAACACCGTTCCGCTTCAATCCAATCGTTATTATCTTGCGCCCAATGCCCTAAACGATCCCACAGAAAAGCGGCGTCATCTTCTTCAATGTGCAACATATGGAGATCGAACTCTTCCCGAAATTCAGCATATGTTTTCTCGACATTCTGTCCATTGTTTCTCAAGAAAAAGGTAGCAAGCAATAACTCTCGCCTTCCGCGAGAGTCATCCTGATGAATGGCAATATAACGCTGCCAAAAGCTCAGCGCTTGCCTTGCATTGTATGCTGTGGTGCGCCCAAAGCTGGCTACCTGCTGAGCACACCAAGGCCAAATCCACGGTTCGCTATCTGCTTCACTTAGCAGAGCATTGATTTCTCGAAATGCCGCCCGGCCGTCGTCCAAATTGAATAATATGTTCACCCGCCATCCGGCAACTGACGAGATTTTGCCAAGTTCACGTTCAGAAAAAACGACGCGGTCGAAGTGATCAAGCGCGCGTTCGTAATCGCCGGTTCGAATATAATAGTTGCCCAAAGCATTGTGCGCCTCCGGCAATTCCGGGCATAGGCTCAGCGCATCAAGATAACAACGAACGGCCTCTTCTTGGTTGCCCAAGTGTTCGATGCTCGTTCCTAGGTTCTTTAATACTTGACCTGAAAAGTCCGGCATCCCGGCGATCTCAGGATCAGCAAGTGCAGCCTCGTAGGACAATTTTGCCTGCTCTTCATTGCCAAGTGCAGAGAAGGCATTACCGATAGTATAATACAGGCTGGCAGGAAGGTAGCGACCACTGTCGATTTTGGCTCGAAAGTGGGTGATAGCGGCCTCAATCCGCTCCACAAATTTGCTGCGGCCCGCCATGCCAAGGTTTATTTCAGCCATGTAACAAGGGCCGATTGCATCATCAGTAGCACCAAGTATGGCGGCGAACTTCTCGAATCCGCTACTGATGGCATCGTCCGCGCCCTGTTCGTAGAGTTGCTCCAATAGTTGAGAAGCCAGTTTACGATCTGCCGGAACATATAATTCCGTCTGGGATCTACGTAGCAAACTAGGGACCTCCGCCGCTTCAGCAACGACTTGCGTAATGCGGTGGTCCCGCGACCAAGTGGTGCCCGATCTCACAAGTCGAGCTAACGACCTTAAACTATCAGCGTCCAACTCTTCGACAAATGACACCGTTAACGTTTTTTGGTCTGTCCAAGTTTTACCACTGTGTTCATACTGACGCAGTACGCTATCAGCCATGCAAAAACGTAGTGAGCCTGTGGGAACGTGGTAGCACGCATAGAAACTGTAGTCCTGCGCCAACAAATAATTGAGATTTGCGCGGCTGATCTCAACGCTCACTGATCCATCTGCATTGACCGGACGTTCTGTACCTTTGAGCTGAACGTGGACCCTAGCGTTGGTTGCTCGACCTTGGTCAACTACCTCAATTTGACAGTCAGTCCCGTAGTCTTTGCGATCAGCAATTTGCAGAATAAAAGCCTTGCTCTCCATCAGACGGTTTTGAAATGCTGTGGCCGCTTTCTCTTCAGTAGCGTGATTTTTATCACGCATGGGTAGATCATCAAAGTGGCTCATTCTATTGCTTCTGATGCAATTTTTGAGAGTTGGCAACTGGTTGGGTGACGGTCCATGCGCTAACCGAGCTCACCTTCAACCAATGCCGCACGTTATTGCCGATGAAAACCCGCCTACCCAGATCATTCGCCAGCAGCTGGCTCTCCACAACCCATCCCAGATCGCCTCTCAGCCACCCCGCCCCTCAAAAAACCCAATTCAGCACAATCAGATAAACCGCCGACAGCACGATCCAGGTGCCGTCCAGCGTCTTCAGCCTTCTCGCCCCCAGCCACAGCGCAATCGGTCGCGCCAGAAAGGCGCCGAACACCGCGCCCGGTGCGGCCAGCAGCACGATCTCCCACGGCATTGTCCCCGCCTGGATATGCCAGATGCTGCCGACCAGCGCGCTGACCGATGAGATGACGCAGGCGGTGCCGGTGCACAGCAGCACCGGATAGTGGCGGATGAACAGATAGAGCGCGACCAGCTCGCCGACGCCGACCGAAAACAGCGCGGTCAGCGCGCCGCCGGGAACCGCGATCAGCAGCAGCACCGCGATATCGACCGGCTCCAGCCGGCCCCGCTCCGGCCGGTTGTGGTTGACCGTCCAGGTGGTGATGATCAGCGCCAGCCCCAGAAAGATCGAAAAAATCTTGTAGCCGAGCAGGATCAGATGCCCGTCGACCATGGTCAACCGCTGCATCGCCCACATCGCCGGCAGCGACAGGGCCAGCACCGCCCCGATGACCAGCGCATAATCGCGCGGCCGCACCCGGGCCTCCGTCGCCGATGCCGCGGGCTGGTCCAGCAGCCGCTCGGTCCAGCGCAGACCGCCGACCGTCATGCCAAAACTCTGGATCGCCATCGACGCCGCGGTCACGCGCAACGGATCGAGCGTCATCACCCCATGTTCCCGCAGCGCGTTGAACACCGGCACAAACACCACGCCGCCGCCGGTCCCCGATGTATTGGCGATCACCGCCGCCAGCATGCCTACGCCAGGCAGAAACCACAGCTGGCCGAGCAGCGCCCGATCATAGGTCGCAAACAGCAACAGGCCCAGATAGAGCAGCAACAAGGCAGCGCCGCCGCCCAGAACCAGGCGGCCTTGCGCTCGCCGGATCAATCGGTGGCGGGCAATGGTCATATCTGGTCGTTGGCCAAATCCGCCTGCCGGCGCAAGCCAAAATCATTCGGCGGCGACCGGAACCCTCGCCTTTCTCGCGGGTTTGGAAGCCATGAACAACTGGAAACACACCCCCGCTCCCTCGCTTGCTCTTGCCCTCGCCCTGATCCTGTCCGGATGCGGCCAGACGCAGAACTCCCCGAACGAAGAGCGGACGGCGACCGCGCCCCCGTCCTCACTGGACACTGGCTCGGCGGAGGGGGCCACCACGGCCGATGAAGCCACGCCCGATCTGACCCCGCCGCCATTGACCGCCAAAGCCGAGCGCGGCGAAAAGGGCGCGCGCAATCTGCTGCTGTCCTTTGCCCGCGCGATCGAACGCGGCGAATATGATCAGGCTTGGACGATGCTGAGCCCCGCCGACCGGGAGAAATGGAGCAGGACCGACTTTGCCGCGCTGTTTGCCGACCTTGGCAAAATCACTGTGTCCATGCCCGACGGAACAATCGAAGGCGCAGCCGGATCGCTTTACTACAGCGCCCCGCTCACCATCACCGCCAGCGACAGCGAGGGCCGCCCGGTGCGCATGGAAGGCAGTGCCGTGGTCCGGCGAGTCAATGATGTCGACGGCGCCACCCCGGCGCAGCTGCGCTGGCATTTCCAGACGCTGACGCTCGACTGGACCCATTAAACCCGGCGGGCCGATCATGCCGCCCGACCCCGGAAGCGCGGCTCAGGCCAGAGTGCCGCCAACCAGCCCCCGCACACTGTTCCCGACAAAAAACCCGTCCGCCAGATCCTCCGCTCGCAGATCCCCCTCGACCGCCTGCCCGCTGTCCAGCAGTTCCGCTCGCAGCACGCCCGGCAGCACGCCGCGCGCCAGCGGCGGGGTCAGCAGCTTGCCGTCGCGCTCGACAAAGATATTCCAGATCGCGCCTTCGGTCAGATAACCGTCGCCATCGACAAACAGCGGATGGACGCCGTCGGCCAGCCCCTCGACCTGATAGACCCGCCGGTCGCTGGTCTTGTGGTGCAGGCGAAAATCTTCCGTCTCCGCCTGGATCGGCACCAGCCGGCAGCGGACCGGGCCGTCGGGCGGGGCCGGCAGCGGCTTCAGCTCGATCGCCAGCGCGCCGGACGGCGCGAGATGCAGCCGGACCATCGCGGGCGCTTCCTGGTGAAAGGTGATCGCCTGGATGGCGTTGCGGGCGGCGTGGCGGTCAAATTCAAATTGCAGGGCGCGGGCGCTCGCCTTCATCCGTTCCAGATGCGCCTCCAGCCGCTGAATGCCGCTGGCGGGTTCAAAGGCCATGGTCTCGATCAGGTCGACCCTGTGGCCATCCTGTGCGTTGACATCCACGTTTGCAAACCTCCCCTTGGCGAGGCATTCCCGCCATTCGTCATCCCCGTTTGAGTCCGCCACTATGCCAGAGCCGAGCCCGATGGAAAGCGTTTCTTTGCTGCTGTCTTTTTGAGAGGCAATGAACAGGGTGCGGATCGCGACATTGAAGGCGGCGTCGGAGCGGCCCTGTGCGTCGGGCGCATCGATCCGGCCGATCGAGCCGCAATAGATCGCGCGCGGGTCCGGCTCGCATTCGTCGATAATCTCCATCGCCCGGATTTTCGGGGCGCCGGTGATCGAGCCGCAGGGGAAAATCTGGCGGATGATATCGACCGCATCCAGCCCGTCTTTCAGCTCGGCGGTGACCGTCGAGGTCATCTGGTGGATGGTCGGATAGCTTTCGACATGGAACAGCTGCGGCACCTGCACGCTGCCCGGCTCGGCGACCCGCGACAGGTCGTTGCGCAGCAGGTCGACGATCATCAGATTTTCGGCCCGCTGTTTCGGGTCGCTCTGCAGCCGCGCCTGCACCGCCGCGTCGGCTTCCCGATCGGCAAGCCGCGCCGCCGTGCCCTTCATCGGCCGGGCGGTGATCCGACCGTCTTTCAGCGCGAAGAACAGTTCCGGCGAGAAGGACAGCATCCAGTTTTGCCCGTCGAACACCACCCCGCCATAGCCGGCCTGCGCCCGGCTGCGGATCGCGGCAAAAAGCGCCAGAGGATGCCCAAAATAGTCCATTTCTGCCCGAAATGTGAGGTTGGCCTGATAAATATCGCCGGAAATGATATAATTTTGTACCTTTTCGAACGCCGCATCATAGGCCTTGCGCGTCACCCCCGGCTTCAGCCGGCCGAGCCAGGCGCCGTTGCGATCGGGCAGCGATTCGATCACTTGATCCTGCGATAACTCTTTGTAATCATTGAATATTCCAAACCATGCCAGCGGCGTCGGCCGATCCTCCGGCATATGCCCCCGCAACCGCTCTTCCAGCCCCAGCCCCGCCTCATAGGCCAGATAGCCCGCCACATGCCGCCCCTCCCCTCTGGCCCGCGCCAGAGCGGCAAAACATGCTTCCAGTTCTTCCATTCTGTCAGCCCGCACCACCGCCACCGGATCCCGGTAAAGCCGCGCCGGAGCGGCATCACAGGCACGCGCATCATCGAGCAGAACAAAGGGATGATCGGTAGAAAACATGGTCCCCTCTAATTGCTTTTGTCCCGCTTCGTCCATAAACATCGCAAAACGGAACAGCAGGACAGAATATGATACGCAAGGGGTTGGCCGGCCTGGTGGCGGCAGCAGCGACAATCGCAATGCCCGGAATAGCGCTGGCCGAGGATGCCGCGCCCCGGCCGGCCGCGCTTGTCGCCGACCAGATTCCCTCGGTTCCGCTCGCTATGGTCCAGCGCACCCGCCCCTATATGGAATATCGCACGGCCAGCTTTGTCGACTGGGACCCGAAGACAAAAGCGATGCTGGTCTCGACCCGCTTTGGCGACACCAGCCAGCTGCACCGCGTCGCCTCGCCCGGGAGCCAGCGCGAACAGCTGACCTTTGCCAGCGAACCGGTCTATTCCGCCCGCTACGCGCCCGATGGCTCGGCTCTGCTGTTCCAGAAAGACAGCGGCGGCAACGAGGTCAACCAGATTTACGCGCTGGCAAACGGCCAGCCCAGGCTGCTCACCGACGGCAAAAGCCGCAACAGTCTCGGCCCCTGGTCGAGCAGCGGCAAGCTGCTCGCCTTCGGCTCGAACAAGCGCACCGGGCTGTACAACGACATCTACCTGATGAACCCGGCCTATCCGGACAGCGCAAAAATGCTGATCGCATCGACCGGCGGCGGCTGGTTTCCGATCGACTTTTCGCCGGATGACAAGCAGTTGCTGGTCTTCAACTATATCTCGGTCAGCGACAATCAGCTCTATATGATCGACCTCGCGGCTGGCACGGCGCGCAAGCTGACCGACAGCAGCAATCCGGTCGGCTATGACGGGCTGAAATTCGCACCTGACGGCCGGCTCTGGGCCGCGTCCGATTATGGCAGCGACGTCAAGCGGCTGGGCGTGGTCAATCTGGAGACATCCATGTTCGAGCCGCTGGTCGACGAGAAGATCTGGGATATCACCGATTTCGACATCAGCCGGGACGGCCGCTGGATCGCCTTCGAGGTCAATCATGCAGGCCGATCGCTGCTGAAATTCTATGATACGCAAAGCGGCCAGATTAGGGTCGCGGACAGCTTGCCGGCCGGCGTGATCAGCGGGGTCAAATTCGCGCCGTGGGGAGAATTGGGGATCACGCTCAACAGCAACCGCACCGGCAGCGACGCCTATAGCATCAACCCGCAAACGCTGGCCGTCACTCGCTGGACCAGGAGCGAGACCGGCGGTCTCGACACAGCCGCCAATGTGGCGCCGGAACTGGTCGAGATCACCAGCTTCGACGGCGAAAAAATGTCCGGTTATCTGTACCGGCCCGACCCCGCCCGACACAAGGGCAAGCGGCCGCTGATCATCCATATCCACGGCGGCCCGGAAGGCCAGGCCAAGCCGCATTTTCTGGGCCGCGACAATTATCTGGTCAACGAACTCGGCATCGCGCTCTTTTACCCCAATGTCCGCGGATCGACCGGTTTCGGCAAACGATTCTTGGCGCTCGACGACGGCCCCTGGCTGCGTGAGAACAGCGTGCTCGATATCGGCGCCTTTCTGGACCATCTGCGCCAGGACCGACACATTGACCGCAAGCGTATAGCCGTCACCGGCGGCAGCTATGGCGGCTATATGACACTGGCTTCGATGCTGCGCTACGGCGACAGGCTCAAGGCTGGGCTGGAGGTGGTCGGCATCTCCAGTTTCGTCACCTTCCTGGAAAACACCCAGGCCTATCGCCGCGATCTCCGGCGAGCGGAATATGGCGACGAACGCCTCCCCGAGCAGCGTTCGAAACTGGAGGAAATCAGCCCGCTCGGCCGGGCCAGCGAGATTGATATTCCGCTGATGGTGGTCACCGGAGAAAATGATCCGCGCGTCCCGGAGAGCGAGGCCGAACAAATCGTCTCCGCAGTCCGCGCCAACGGCCAGCCTGCCTGGCATCTGCTGGCCGGAAACGAGGGCCACGGCTTCCGCAAGAAAGCCAATGCCGACTATCAGTTCTGGGCAAGCCTGCTATTCTGGCAGAAATATCTGCTGGACGAGACACAATGACCAGGCGACCGAGACCATCATGAGCCAGCCGGCCACCCCCTCAGCTAGCACCGACGGAGCCTGAGCGTGACACGACCGATGGCCCGGATTGTGATCCTCTACGCCATCCTGCTGGCTGCGGGCGCCTTCGCACTGGAATGGCTGCAATATGAATATTTTGCCAAGGCCTATCCGTTCGAAATCTATGTCACGCTGATCGCGCTCGGCTTCGCTATATTGGGCTTCTGGGTCGGCCATCGACTGACCGCACAGAAACCCGCTGGACCGTTTGAACAAAATCGCGCTGCGCTGAAATCGCTTGGCATATCGGACCGGGAATTGGAGGTGCTGGAATCCCTGGCGCAAGGACAGTCGAACAAGCAAATCGCTCGCACGCTTGGTATCTCGCCCAATACCGTCAAAACCCATGTCGCAAGCCTCTATGCCAAGCTCCGGGTCAATGGCCGGGTGCGGGCGATAGAGGAAGCGCGCAGCCTGCATCTCATCCCCTGATCCTTCAGGGTGATTCCGGCCCGGTCACCCGTTCGGGTGATTTTCAAACGCCTGTCTTGGTGCCATAACCGGCGCAGGAACGGGAGGAAATGACATGCAGAAAATTGCCATCACCTACGGAATTTTGTCCGGAACCATCACGATTGCGACGTTAATTCTCGGGCTCGTGGTCAGCGATGGCGGCAGCTTTCTGTCATCCGAGATTTTCGGCTATCTGACCATGATAGTGGCGCTTTCGATGATCTTCATCGGCATCAAGCGCTATCGCGACCAGGAACTCGGCGGAGTCATCCGTTTTCTGCCGGCCTTTGCCATGGGTCTTGCTATCGCGGTCATCGCGGCAATCATTTACACGTTCGTCTGGGAGCTTTATCTGATGACCAGCGGCTATGACTTTATCGACAGCTATGTGAACAGCGCGATCGAGGCAAAAAGGGCCGCCGGTCTGAGCGCCGACAAACTGGCCCAGGAAATTGCCGCGCTGGAAGAAATGCGGTCCGACTACGGTAAAATCTATATCCGTGTTCCCATGACCTTTCTCGAGATTTTCCCGGTCGGCCTGATCATCGCGCTGCTGTCTGCAGCGTTGCTCCGAAATCCGAAAATCCTGCCCGCCCGGCAGTAGAGAAGGATCGTCCTGACAAAGCCGTGCGCCGGTCGCGCAAATTGGGAGGATTATTCGGAATAAGTTCCCGCAGGTCCATCGCCTGCGGATAACGAAACCGCAACGGCAATTTGTTCAGCCGAGCTGCCCCAATATTGTAGACAGACGCGTCACATCCTCGGCATCATGATAGAGCGCAAAGCCGATCCGCAGAACATCGCCGCGAACATCGGTGACGACATTCTCTTCAGCCAGCGCTGCGTGAACCGCCGCCGCCCGACTGCCCCGAAAGGCAAGAAAGCGGGCATGAGGGCCGTCGTCCAGCGGGTTGAGCAAGGCGAAATCCGCCAGCGGATTCTCCGCAAGAAACTGCGCCTGAAGACCCTCAACATGGCCTGAGATCACCGCTGTCGTCAGCCCTTCGGCCTTGAGCATATTCTGGACGGCGTTGAAGCGGTAGAGGCCGGAGGGATCGAAGGTGCTACCGAGAAAGCGGCGACCATCCGGCGCATAGCCGACATCGCCGGGCGGCAGCGCAAGATCGTCGAAGGCGGCGTACCAGCCGGTCACGACTGGCCGCTCGGCATAGCCGGGCGGCGCGTGCAGGAAACAGGCCCCCTCGCCCGCCATCGCATATTTATAACCGCCCGAAAGATAGAATATCCGGTCGGCGAAAGACGAAAGATCGGTCTCAACCGCCATGAAACCATGATAGCCATCGATCACTACCCATGGTCCTTCGGGCCGCGAGAGGTTCGCCAACCCTTCGAGATCGGACAGAATAGTACCGGAATTGAAAAGCACATGGCTGGCAAAGATCAGGTCAAACTGACCGGCGCGGGCGGTTTCCAGCAAGGAGCCGGGGGATACCGTTTCGAGCAGCACTTCTCCGGCCTCTACCCAGCGCGTCATCTGCCGGCGAAAGCTGTGAAATTCCCCGTCGGTCGCCAGCACCCGGACCGGTCGCATCGGCAGGGCGGAGACCAGCCGGACCAGAAAATCATGGGTGTTCGGTGCAAAGCAGAGGGTAGCCGGGTCAGGCAGATGGAGCTCATCAGCGACATGCTGCTGCGCCTGCAACCAGACCGGACCCATGATCCTGTCCCATTTGTGATCCGCCAGCCGAGCGGCGGCGTCCCAGGCCGCCATATGACCGGCATGGCTGGCGTCCGGCCAGAGGTGATGGCTGTGGGCCGCAAAATGAAGACGCTCCGGCTGAGCCTTCAGCGATCTGGAAAACAGATGTTTCCAGCTCATAGCTGGGTACGCAGCGACCAAAGCTCGGGAAAGGCGCGCTTGCCGATTGTGCTTTGCAGATAGGAGACGCCGGAGGTACCGCCGGTGCCCATTTTGCCGCCAATGATCCGTTCCACCGTCAGCACATGCTTGTGCCGCCAGGTCGCCATCGCGTCATCGAGATCGACCAGCTTTTCCGCCAGCTGATAGAGTTCCCAATATTTATCGGGGTTGCGATACACTTCCAGAAAGGCGGCTTCCACCTGTTCGGATGGCTGATAAGGCTGGGAAAAATCCCTGTCCAGCAGGGCCGGCGCTATATCAAAGCCGGCCCGCGCCAGCGCCGCTATCGCATCATCCCAGACACTCGGCTGATCGAGCGCAGCCTGCATCGCCGCCTGCGCCTCCGGGCGATCCTCCTGATATTTCAAAAAGCCCTTGTCCTTCAGGCCGAGCATATATTCCACGGTCCGGAACTGGTCCGACTGAAAGCCGGAACTGGGGCCCAACACATGGCGGAACCGGGTGTAGTCGCTGGGCGTCATCGTCGACAGCACATCCCAGCTGAGCGTCATCACCGCCTGAATCCGGCTGACCCGCGCCAGCGCCTTATAGGCCGGAACCAGCGCCCCGCTTTGGATCTGCCGTTTTGCCAAGCGCATCTCGCGGATGATCTGCTTGAGCCACAGTTCCTTGGTCTGGTGGATGATGATGAACAGCATCTCGTCGTCGAGATCGGATACGGGATGCTGCGCGTCGAGCAGCGTGTCGAGCGCAAGATAGCGCGCGTAGGTCATGGTGGGTTGATCGGTCATGCGTGATAGTAACGCCGCAATCCGTCCATGGAAAGAGCTAGCCGACCAGCGCTTCGCTTTCGCGTCTCGATATACGGATTCCCTCTTCGGCCGTGGTCAGGCCTTCGCGCACCAGTGCCCTGGCAGCCGAGCCGAGATTCGGCTGGCGCAGGAACGCGTGCGAGGCAATGCGCGCCTCATCGCCGCCATCATTGATCAGCTTCCTGAGCGTGTCATCGATGCGGATCGCCTCGAATACGCCGATCCGGCCCTGGAAGCCGGTATGGGCGCAATGTTCGCAGCCGGTCTCGCGGTAGACCACCGTGCCATTGTCAAAGCCGAGCAGCGAGGCCAGGCTGCCATCCGCCTGAATCGGGGTCCGGCAATGCTCGCACAGTTTTCTGACCAGGCGCTGCGCGATCACCGCGCGTAGCGTCGAGGCCAGTAGAAACGGCTCCACCTTCATGTCGCGCATCCGGGTGATCGCGCCGACTGCATCATTGGTGTGAACGGTAGAAAGCACCAGATGACCTGTGAGGCTCGCCTGCACCGCAATCTCTGCTGTCTCGCGGTCACGGATTTCGCCGATCATCACAACATCCGGATCCTGGCGCAAGATCGCTCTCAGGCCAGCGGCAAAGGTCAGCCCGACCTTGGCATTGACCTGCGTCTGGCCAATGCCCTCGATCGCATATTCCACCGGGTCCTCGATGGTCAGAATATTGCGGCTGCCATCGTTGAGCTGCTTGAGCCCTGCATAGAGCGTGGTGGTCTTGCCCGAGCCCGTCGGGCCGGTCACCAGAATGATGCCATTGGGTTCCGAGAGCGCATCGGTCAGAATCGCATGGGTGCTTTCCGACATGCCGAGCAGGTCGAGCGAGATGCCAGCGCTTTCCTTGTCGAGAATACGCATTACGACACGTTCGCTGGCCCGGTTTGGCAGGGTCGACACACGCACATCCAGCAGCTTGCCGCCCAGCGTCAGGCTGATCCGGCCATCCTGCGGAATGCGCCGTTCGGCAATATCCAGTCTGGCCATCACCTTGATCCGGTTGACGATCACGCCGGCGACATGCGGCGGCATGCGCAGTTTCTCCGTCAGCACCCCATCGACGCGCATGCGGACCACCAGCCCGGTCTCATAGGGTTCGATATGAATATCAGACGCACCCTGCCTTGCCGCTTCAGCAATGATGCCGTTGATCAGTCTTATGGTCGGCGCATCATCGGCGCTGTCGAGCAAATCTTCTGCGCTCGGGATATCGCCCGCAATATCATCCAGCCCTTCGCCGGCCAGCGCCATATCGCCCGCCATGGCCGCCGCCGAGCCGTCCATCGCATAATGATCGCTCAGCAGTCTCTCGAACGCCGGGCCATCCACCAGTTCCACATCAAAGGGCAGCGCCAGATAACGACGCACCTCCAGCAATGCAGACGGGTCCGCGCCCGCCCGCATCGCAATCGAAGCCCGCTCGCCGTCCATCGAACGCAGCAAAATCCCGTGGTCCCGGGAATAGCCGTAGGGGAGATCGAGCAGGGGCGACGGCGAAAGAAGCCTTCCACCATCGGCGATGCCGTCATCCACGGAGAGATCGCCCTGATTCAATGCCATATGCTCTGGCTCCCGCCGACCCGTTGCCTGTCTGAAGTTGGCCGACACGAGACCAGAGTCTCGGGAAACCCGCCGTGCATCACGATTATCTTCCCGCTGTTATCCAGCTGACGGGATAGGAAAATAATGTGACGCTACAACGACTCCTATTTGACAGATAGATGACAGATCCTGGCCTAGAAATTCAGTCCTATGCTCATCGAGAAACGCGTGCCGATATCATAGGCATTGTTCAAAATCTCGGTCGCCCCAAGAGTTTGCGACTCCTTGTAATCGGTACCCAGCAGGTTGCGGGCTTCGAACTTCAGCTCGAAATCCTGGCCGGCAATGTTCATTTCCTCGCGCAGCACCACATCCAGTTTCCAGCCCGTCCGCTCGATCAGGTCCGGTTGTCCCTGAGGACCACGAGCCGTCACACGCGGGCTGTTATAGGTCAGCAGGATCGTCTGCTGGGACACGGGACCATCCTCGCGCTCCATACCGAACTGGAAATTGCCGACATGGGTCGACTGGCCGGTCAGCCGATCACCATCGTCAAACAGGTTGGACGAGGCTACGGGAGTCAGCGTGATCGGGTTGATCGACATGTCGCTGGCATCCACTTTGATCTTCGACTTCGTGTAGGTATAGTTTGCGGCCAGCATCAGGCGCCGGTCCTGGAAAAAATCGCCACCCAGATCATTGAGAGGCAGATATTTCACCAGTTCTACTTCCGCTCCGTACAAGGTCGCAGTGGGAGCATTGGAGAATCCGGTAAACAGCGTTCCACCGCCCTGAACGAAGGCAACATTTTCGATCGGATTGTCGATTTTCTTGTAAAAACCGGCCAATGTGATGCGTTCGCCACGACCGATATAATATTCGTAGCGGCCTTCCACATTGAACAACTCACTGTCTGTCAGCAAGGGATTACCGACAAAGGTACGATCCGATTCGAGATCTAGGAACTGTTGCGGCGCCAGTTCGCGAAATTGCGGACGAGCGATGGTTTTTGAAGCCGCCAGCCGGAATTGCATGTCTTCCGCGAAATTCCAGGTCAGCGTGCCAGCCGGCAACCAATAGTCATTGTTCAGCCCCGTGCCAACGCCAGGCGTGCCGCCGACCAGCGAGATCGGAGTTACCTGCTGCTTTGCATCTTCATAGCGGACGCCCAGATTGGCGCGCAGACCATCGGTAAGCTCGGCTTCCACCGATACATAGCCAGCATTGACTTCGAGCGTTGCCGAATAGGCGGGAACCGAAGCCTGTGAAGCCACTTCCCGCAATTCCAGACCATAGGTATAGACATTATAGTCGGAAAGCAGGAAATCGATCCGCTCCTGATCGATCGGATTGGGAATATTGCCTACCGGCACGAAGCGGAAATCGCGCCGCTGCGCAAAGCGGTCATTCTTGTAATAGCTGTAACCGGCCGAAAAGATGGTTGGAACCCCAAGATCGGTCTCGTAGGAAATATCCGCACCCGCGCCATAGACATCGTCATTGAGGTCACTGAACCGGATTCGGGCCGATTGCCCCGGCGAGGTCAGGTTGTTGACATAATCCTGCGCAATGATGTCGTCATAGGCATAGCCATAAGTCCGCTCATAGGGCGCGTCGCGCTTGGAATTGGCATAGCTGCCGCGGACGTCGATGCTCAGTTCGTCAAATTTGAACTCACCGACAAACTGTGACGTGAACAACTGGCGCTCGAACCAGCTGGTCCGTCCCTGGTTGAGCAATGTGTCATCGCTGACGTTGATCGAATCGATGCCGGCCTTGATCGAAGCTTCCTTCGACGTGTCGTGGATATAGAGATTGGTGAAACGGAACTTGTGTTCACCCACCTCTGCCGAAAGTCCAAGCAGACCGTTGATCACGATACGATTTTCCGTCGTCACAAAGCGGAAGTTCTGGTCCGGCAGCAGTCCCGGTTCACCGTCGACGGTCACAATGCCCTGCGAAGTCTGCTGGACGCCGCCGCGGGTGCGCCAGCTGTTGTCATATCCGGCTGTCGCCACCACCCCGACATAAGCATCGCCGACATCGAAAGTCTTGCCAGCCGATATATCGGCCGAGAAATTGGCCGGTATGTCATTGTTGCGCTGGATCAGGTTGGTTTCAGCGTTGTTCAGACTCGCAGCAAAATTCTGCAGGTCCTCGCTGGTGAAGGTCGTACCAACGGAAATGGGGACATTCTGGGCCAGCGCCTTGGCCAACCCGGCAGGGATATCGCGCACGCCGGAATCGAAGCCGATGATATCGCCGTCAGAACCGTCATAGGTATAACCGAGCTTGCCAGTGGTTTCGCTATCACCGCTAACCCCGAAATTGATCTTGAGAAACGGCTCGTCCGGAGTTGACTTGGTCGTCAGGTTGATCACCCCGCCGCCAAATTCGCCAGGATAGTTGACCGAGTAACTTTTCTGCACAACCGTTGAGGCGATGACGCTGGTCGGGAACAGGTCCAGCGGAACCACGCGGCGGAGCGGCTCCGGTGAAGGTAGCGGCAGGCCGTTCAGCAAAGCGAGCGAATAACGTTCGCCCAGACCGCGGACAAAGACAAAACGGCCGCCGACGACGCTGAGGCCGGTGACTCGCTGCAGCGAACCGGCAATGTCGCCATCGGCAGTACGGGCGATTTCCGCTTCGCCCAGAACCGAGACCACTTCGCCGGTCGCACGAACCGGATTGGGGATATATTTGCCCCTGACGATAATCTCGCCGCTGAATTCTCCGCCCGGAGCCGAAACATCGACGTCTTCACCCGTAGGCTCGTCGTCCGAGGATGTGGGCTCTGCCGCCGGCTCTTCGCCGGGAGCGGATTGCGCATGGGCAGCAGGAGAAATGAGTGCAGAACTCAGCAGCAGGCCGGCGATTATCGATGTCCGCTTGGTCATCCGAATGTCCTTCATATAGTGTAAAAATGGGATGGCGACCGCCGAGGGCCACCATCCCAGTGTCTTGGTTCAGGGTTAACCAATCGTGGGAGCGATGGCACAATCATTGGCGTAGAGACCGCAGGTCCAGCCTTGGAAGCGCGTGTCATTCGCGTCCTTTACGGCACCGATATAATTAACCGCTTCATAGTCTCCGAACTGGAACGAGGATGCCACAGTTGCAGCATTGAACGGCGTCACAGCATTTTCGTTCGCCCCGTTGATGAAGGCAATCGGCCAGGCGCTCGAAGCAAGTGTCGAAGTACCCGCCGACGTGTTGTTGGTGCCTGCGTTAAAGATGGTCTGGATCGCCGCGACGGTTACATTGCCGTCGTCAACAAACGCTCCGCCCGAGCAGGACATGAACACCGACTGGAATACTGGCGGGCCTTTTTCATCCAGCGCCGGATTCGCAGCCTGCACCGTAGCACTGCCATCCATATCCAGGCATTTGTTGGCTCCAGACGCGCTCGAGATGACACTGTTGTATATTTCATAGTCGCCACCGCCACGCATCAGGATCGTCGTGTTGCCGCCGCGGGAGACCAGAGTGCCGTTTGCCATAGCGTAATTCTGCCGTGGCTGAGCATCTTCGTCGCCATTGGAGTCTGCTTCCCAGTTGTGGTCCCCGCCATTGACGCGCTGCACCGCCAGAACGAACTGGTTGAAACCCTTGTAGCCAACATCGGAATCGACCGAGTCATCGTCAGTGCCGGTAAAGGCCAGATTCTTGCCGTTGACCCGGCCACCAAACCATTCAACCGCGTCGTCCGAACTGTTATGGACCTGAATATTCTGGAAGAAGGTGCCACGACCGACGCCCCCGAGGCTGATGCCATTCAATTCGTTGCCGGTCGAGACTTCGAAACCGGGATAGCGAATTTGCAGATAGGACAGGCGACCCGATGAATCATTTGGCAGAGTACCGCCGTAAACGGCATTGGCCGGACCTTCGATAATCGCTTCGCAATCGGTGCGCGTGCCGCCCGGATTGGAAACGTCTCCTGTTGCGCAGTTGGAGATTGGTGCCCGGCCGAGAATGACCACGCCGCCCCACTGGCCAATGCTGTCTGCGGTAGTGGTTCCCAGAATATTCTGGCGCGAAGTGAAGATGATCGGCGCAGAGGCGTTGCCTTCAGCAAAAATCTGCGAGCCGCGATTGACCAGCAAGAAGTCGCCACCGGACGAACCGAACACGGTCACACCAGGCTCGAAAGTGATGATGCCGGTTGCGCCGCCATCAATCCCCACATCGACCTCACCGGAGAAAGAGTAAATCGTGCCAGCTTTTTTCGGCACCAGCAGATTACCCGTGATGATACCGGAAATCTGGCAGTTGCGAACCTCTTCCCCATTGCCCGTGGTGATCGTACCAACATTGGCCGTTCCAGTGGGACAGCTTGCTGCCGGACCCGACCCTGGCGTTGGAGTCGGTGTGGGCGTAGGTGCCGGTGTCGGTGCCGGTGTCGGCAATACGACAAGATTGCCTTCGCCCGGCGATGCGACATCGTCGGCGCCGCAAGCCGTCACCGCCAGGGCAGCCACACTCGCGAACAGGACAGATCGGATTTGCTTATTCAACATGGAATTGGTCTCCGCAAAATAACTGGTTTGAAACATTAAAATCAAACGATGCGGAATCGAATCAAAAGCCCCCATCGCCCTCAGCGAAGGGCTCTAGGGATGGCGCGTGACCCTGCCATGCTGTTTGCATGACTCTTTGGAGACACAATTATGACGGATATTTTGCACTCATCTCCGCAGTGGCAGATAAGCTTGAATTATGCTGCGGTACGGTCCGAACTGTGATCGAAATGCACAAAAAAAGGCGGCCGCATAACCGGCCGCCCTGCACATTATACATGGAGATACATGGAGCAGGAAAATCTGCCCCCAATGATTCGCCAGTTTACCGACCGGCAAACTGACTGTTCAGCTTCTGCAACGCCTGATCGGCGGCATCCCGAGAATCGACCACCTCACCATTGGCAAGCAGCAAGTCAAAATGGCGATCGCCTTGCATGGCAGCCATGAACATGCGCGCTGCGTCTCCGGTCCGGCCCATTCTTGCATAGACCTGGCCCAGATTGATGAGACGGGCAGGATCATTGGCATCGACCTTTTCCGCCGCCTCCAGTTGCTGCAAGGCAACTTCATTTTGACCGGCGACCAGAGCATCATAGCCCAGAGCACCCTTTGCATAACCAATTTCGCCCGAATCCTGAGCGAGGGCCGGTGCCCCCATCAACATCAATCCGGCCGTGATTCCGATAATTTTAGCGGTTTTCATGACAGCTTCTCCTAGTTCGATCGTCATTTATTACACTTATATGACAATCATTGCAACAAAACTGTAATATATCTGTCAAAAATCTGGCGCGTAGAGCGTGAATCTAATATTGTCAGTGATTTAGGAGAAGGCAGTCTGCCACAGGAATGAGTCCGTCGGGCCCTGTCGGACGATCCGCCCGCTCGCGTCCCGCCGCAGGGTCCATTCAAATATTGTGAGGTGGGGAGAATTCTGGAGGCCCGACCCGGAATCGAACCGGGGTGCGCGGATTTGCAATCCGCTGCGTCACCACTCCGCCATCGGGCCGAAGAGAGGGCGCGAATTGCTTCGCTTTGTCGCGAAAGTCAACCCAAAGTTGCGCCCACGATGCCTGGCGCTGCATATTCGCGGGCATTATCTTATTTGTCGCGCAAAAGACGCAGTCAGCACAAATTCCCCGGAATCCATCTTGGCGCACGACGCAAGCCAAGCTAGAAGCGACAAAATCTCAGCCATAGTGTATTGTATTCATAATACAGAAGTGGCATGGACGATGGAACATTCATTGCGAGGATCGACGCTTGGGCCAGGAAAATTTCAAACAAATGCGTAAGGCGATGGTGGTTAGCCAGCTGCGAACCACTGAAGTCAGCGACCCGCATCTGATTGCGGCGATGAGCCACGTTCCGCGCGAGGATTTTGTACCGGCTGCCCGGCGAAACTTTGCTTATGCTGACCGCGGCGTACAGATCGGAGAAGACAGAGCGCTGAATCCGCCCCTGACTACAGGACGCCTGCTCAATATGGCGCGGATCACGAAAGCCGATAATATTCTGCTAATCGGGGCCGCCACGGGATATACCGCAGCGGTACTGGCCCAACTCGCCGGAACCGTCACAGCGGTTGAGCAAAATCCCAAACTGGCGACCATCGCAGGAAAAAATCTCGCGGACTATGCCAACGTCAAGGTCGAAACAGGCAATCTTGCAGAGGGATGGAGCGCGTCGGCGCCCTATTCCGTGATCGTTATCGACGGACTCGTCGAACAGATTCCCGATAACGTGGTCGATCAACTGGCCCCGGATGGCCGGATCGTGGCCGTGATCCCGCACGACGGCGTTCCCCGGCTTGCCTTGGGCCGAGTCGCCAGCGGCCATGTTGGCTATCAATATTTCGCCGATGGCGCGGGCTGCCCCCTGCCCGGCTTTGAAGTGGCAAGAAGTTTTGAATTTTAAGGCGTTCGGGAGAATATTGAAATGACTAGACGTCACCTTTTCCTTGGAACGTCCATGATCCTGTTGCTGTCTGCCCCCGTGCAGGCGGACACGTTACGAGACGCCCTGATCGCCGCCTACGAGACCAACCCGACGCTGTCGGGCGCGCGTGCCAGCCAGCGAGCAACCGACGAAACGGTGGCCATAGCCAAGGCCGATGGTCGTCCGAATGCAACAACCGACTTCGGGTTTCAGGAAAATTTTCTACGCAGCGCGAACAGCTTCACCGCGCCGCTCCGCCAGTCGACGGCAGGTGGATCGATCGACGTTCCGATCTATTCCGGAGGTGCTGTAAAGAACGCCATTCGTGCCGCCAGAACCAGAGTTGAGGCCGGTCAATATGACCTGCGCGCGACCGAGGCGAGCGTGTTCAGCAATGTTGTCGCCACCTATATGGACGTGATCCGAGATTCGGCGATTGTCCAGCTAAACAGGTCCAATGTTGGCGTACTCTCCGTCAATCTCGACGCGACCAGCGACCGGTTTGAAATTGGGGATCTGACCCGCACCGACGTTGCCCAATCCGAATCCCGGCTGGAAATTGCCAAGAGCGATCTGGAAACCGCGCGCGCCAGCCTGATCCGCAGCAAAGAAAACTATATCGCTCTGGTCGGTCACGAGCCGGGAGATCTGGAGCCGCCGCCGCCGCTGCCCAACATGCCGGAAACACCGGATCAGGCCGTTGATATCGCACTGGCTTATAATCCGGACCTGCTGGCTGCAAAGGAGCGCAGCGACGCTGCCGAATTTGATATCAAGACCGCCCGGTCCGCCAACAAGCCGCGCGTTTCCACCTATGCTCAGGGGCGCTACCTCAACTATCATGGCACGCTCGGCGGCAATATCGCTGGCACCAATTTTGTCCAGGAACAGTCCACTGCAGAAGTGGGTGTCCGCGCGACCATGCCGATTTACCAGGGCGGGCGGCCCGCTGCTCAAATACGGCAGGCCCAGGCGCGATCGGGCCAGGCCTATGAGCAACAGATCGCTATAGAGCGCGACGTCATCGCCCAGACCCGTGCCGCTTATTCCAGCTGGCGGGCGTCGGAGCGGGTGATACAGTCATCGGAGCGGGCTGTCGCTGCGGCAAGTCTGTCTCTCGAAGGGGTGCGTGCAGAAAATTCCGTCGGCAACCGCACCATATTGGATATATTGAATGCCGAGCAGGAATTGCTGAATGCGCAGGTCCAGCTGGTGACGGCTCGCCGCAACAGCTATGTCGCCGGCTTTTCCCTGCTTGCCGCGATGGGCCGGGCGGAAGCACGGGATCTTGGTCTCGATGGAGGTCCGCTTTACGATCCGGACGTAAACTACGAGCGGGTCGACGACATGTTCTACGACTATCAGAGCGACCCCAATCCGGTGCCGCAAGCAACCAGGACCGTTGACACTGAGGCGCAAAAAGCGGACATAGAGCCCTTGCCGGAGATACCATCGCGCCGATAAGGCGAGTTTCGATAATGTTTGGCAACGGGGCATAAGTGTAGGGGTTTCGCAAATGGCTGAACAAAACCGGGAATCGTCGATGGAGGAAATCCTCTCGTCGATCAAACGCATCATAGCCGAAGACAAGGCCATTGATGAAGATCGCCCCGTTACTCGCCGCAAGAGTTCGTCCAAACCTGCTCTGCAGGCCGTTCCCGATATTCAGCCCGTGAACAGCGATGATGAAATACTTGAACTGACCGACGAATTGGCGGAACATCAAAATTCTTCGGCTCGCGCCGTCTTTGGCGACCCCCGCAAGGAAGAGCGGCTGATCGACGACAATAAACTGGACAGTATGCGCCAGTCGCTTTCGGCCCTGGTTGAAAAGGAAGCGCTTGAGCGCCGGGTGCCTACGCAACCCTCCGGCGGCACGTCGCTGGAAGACCTGACCCGCGAACTGATGCGGCCGATGATCAAGCAATGGCTGGACGCGAATTTGCCGAAACTCGTGGAGGAGCTGGTCGCCCGCGAAATTCAAAGGCTGAGCGAGAAATAGTCCTGTCGGATTGATCCCATTGCCTTGTTGGACAGGCGTGCTAAACCCCTGTTCATGACAAATTTCATCAAAACACTCACCACCGCGCTGCTGGTAACGGGCAGCATTTTTCCAACGGTCGCAACGGCGCGACCGATGACAGCGGAGGATCTCGCGACACTGAAGCGCATGGGGTCTGTTGCCGTTTCTCCGGACGAGAAATGGGCGGCCTTTGACGTTACCGAGACCGATCCGGAAAGCTACGCGCGGTCCAGCGCGCTCTATCTGCTCCCCCTCGACAAGCCAAATGCCGTGCCGATCCGCATCCTCGACACGCCTGACAAGAGCGAACATAGCCCGGCCTTTTCGGCAGACGGCAGCCTTTATTATCTGAGCGATGCCAGCGGCTCCGAACAGCTGTGGCATAGCGACATATCTTCATCCGGTGCGGAGGGTGAACCGGTGCGGGCAAGCGATGTAAAAGCCGACATTGCAGGCTTCAAACTGTCTCCGGACGGCGAAAAAGTGGCACTATGGGGCGACATTGCCAGAGACTGCCCGACCTTTGGTTGCGATTCTGACGGCAACCGGGCCGAACCCGGTCCCGGTACCGGTCGGGAATATGACGAGCTGTTCATCCGCCACTGGTCGAGCTGGGAAACCCCGGGCAATTACAGCCGGATTTTCACCTTCAGCCTGAAGGATGGGAAGGTCGCTGGAAACGGCGCTGCGCTGGACGGCGATCTGGTTGGCGACAGCCCGTCCAAGCCTTTTGGCGGCGGCGAGGAAATTACCTGGGTGCCGGGAGAGGACGGCCTCTTCTTCGCGCTCCGGACCGCGGACCGCAACGAGCCGACGTCCACCAATCTCGATCTCTACGCCGCCAAGGCCGATGGCACCGAAACCGTCAATTATACCGACAGCAATGAAGCGACGGACACGCTTCCGGCCTTTTCATCGGACGGGGAATGGCTGGCCTGGGCAGCGATGGAGCGTCCCGGCTATGAAGCCGACCGGCTGGTGGTAAAATTGCGCAAGAAAGGCAGCGATGAAGACGAAGCCGTTGCACTGACCAGGGACTGGGACCGGTCGGTCGGCTCTATCGTGTGGACGCCCGACGACAAGAGCCTGATTGTGACCGCACAGGACATACTCGACAATCCCGCCTTCGAAGTGAATGTCGAAACCGGCAAGGTGACCCGGCTTACCGGGGAAGGCAATGTCGGCACGACGATCCCGTTAAAAGATGGCTCGCTGATTTACACCCTGAACAGCATCCAGCTGCCGACCGATCTCTATCGCCGCGCGGCAGACGGAACGGTCACGCAGCTTACCAATATAAATGGCCGTGAACTTGCCAAAATCGACAAGGTGGACGTCCGGCGCTTCAACTTTGCGGGCGCGGGCGGCGACAAGGTCTGGGGCCAGATCATCAAGCCAGCGGATGCAAAGGGCAAATTGCCGATGGCCTTTCTGGTCCACGGCGGCCCTCAGGGCAGTTTCGGCAATAGCTGGTCGACACGCTGGAATCCGAAAGTGATGGCGGCGCAAGGCTATGCGGTCGTCACCGTCGATTTTCATGGCTCGACCGGTTACGGACAGAAGTTTACCGACAGCATCAATCAGGACTGGGGTGGCAAACCGCTTGAGGATTTGAAGCTGGGCTATGCCGCTGCGACAAAGACCGATCCGCAAATTGACGGCGAGCGATCCTGCGCGCTGGGCGGATCTTATGGCGGCTATATGATGAACTGGATCGCCGGCAACTGGCCCGACCGGTTCGACTGCCTGGTCAACCATGCCGGCGTTTTCGATCTGCGCTCGATGGCGCTGAGCACCGAGGAACTGTGGTTCGACCAATGGGATCATGGCGGCCCCTGGTGGAAGCGGTCCGATCCCGAAAAATGGAATCCGGTGAACAAGATCACCAGCTGGAAAACCCCGACGCTGTTCATCCACGGCGAAAAAGATTTCCGCATCCCCTATACGCAGAGCATCATGCCGTTCACCGTATCGCAGCAAATGGAGATTCCGTCCAAATTGCTGATCTTCCCGGATGAAAATCACTGGGTGCTCAAGGGCAAGAACAGCGTACAATGGTACCGGACGGTATTCGACTGGATGGACAAGTGGACTGCGGTCGAGGGAGCTCAGGGAAGCGACGGCAAATGACCTGTTTCCCGACCGAAAAGCGCGACGGCACGATCATCATCACGCTGACCAATAGCGAGCGCAATACGCTCCACGCGGACTTGCTGGAAGAGGGTGCAGCAGCCCTTCAGGCACTGGCCGCCAATCCCCCGGAGGCTGGCATCGTCCTGACGGGAGCCGGTGCCCATTTTACCTGCGGCATGGATACGAAGGTTGCGGCATCGCTGGACCAGGCGGGCCAGAAGCGGGCCGTGGCAGCAATCAACGAATTTGCGGCTGCGCTGCACCGTCTGCCCTGCGCCGTAGTCTGCGCGGTCAACGGCAACGCGATCGGCGCGGGCGGAATCATGATGCTGGCCTGCGACTGGGTGCTGGCTGCGCAGGGTGATTACAAGATTGGCCTGCCCGAAGCGAAGGCGGGGCTGCCCTTCCCCGCTGTGCCACAGGCGATTCTCGATCACTGGCTGGACCCGGTCTGGCGGCGGCGGCTGGCTCTGTCCTCCCATCTCCTCAATCCGGCAGAGGCGCTGACGGCCGGGCTGGCGGACGAGCTTTGCATGGCGAACCAGCTGGTCGACGAAGCCGTGTTGAGGGTGCAGGCGCTGAACGCGCAACCTGGTTTCGCCGCGTGCAAGCGCCAGCTGCGCGCCAAGGCCAATGCCGAGATCGACGATATTCTGGGAAGCTGAAAACGCTCGCATCCAATCCGTTAGTGGTGAGCCTGTCGAACCACGTCTCCCGTCGATAGGCGTTCTTCGACAAGCTCAGGACTAATGGCATATTTGACGGGTTGTCTCGCACCAAAAGCAATGCCAAAGGCTCCTGATGACCTTAGACAAAAATTTTAATCCCGCAGCCATCGAGGCGCGCTGGTACGAGCATTGGGAAAACAAGGGGCTGTTCCGTCCCGAGCGCGATGATCGCGAGCCCTTCACCATCGTCAACCCGCCGCCCAATGTGACGGGCAGCCTGCATATTGGCCATGCGCTGGACAATACGCTGCAGGACATCATCATCCGCCACGAGCGGCTGAAGGGCAAGGATGCCCTGTGGGTAGTCGGCATGGATCATGCGGGCATCGCGACCCAGATGGTGGTCGAGCGGCAGATGAACGAGCGGCAGCAGAAGCGCACCGACTTCACCCGCGAGGAATTTGTCGAGAAGGTCTGGGAGTGGAAAGAGGAAAGCGGCGGCACGATTACCCAGCAACTGCGCCGTCTCGGCTGTTCGATGGACTGGTCGAACGAGCGCTTCACCATGGACGACGGCATGAACGAGGCCGTGCTCAAGGTGTTTGTCGATCTGTACAACGGAGGACTGATCTACCGCGACAAACGGCTGGTCAACTGGGATCCGGCGCTCAAGACAGCGATTTCCGATCTGGAAGTGGAGACGGTCGATGTGAAGGGCCAGTTCTGGCATTTCAAATATCCGCTGGCCGATGGTGTGACGCTGGCTGACGGGCGCGACTATATCGAGGTGGCGACCACCCGGCCAGAAACCATGCTGGCCGATATGGCGGTTGCGGTCCATCCCGGCGACGAGCGCTACAAGAGCGTTGTCGGCAAGGAGGTCGTCCTGCCGATTACCGGACGGCGCGTACCGATCGTTGCCGACGAACATGCCGATCCCGAGCTCGGTTCGGGCGCGGTGAAGATCACGCCGGGCCATGATTTCAACGATTTCGAGGTCGGCAAGCGGGCCGGTTTTGCCGCGGGCGAAATGCTCAATATGCTAGATGGCGAGGCCAATGTCTGCCAGACGGCGGACGGACTGGTGCCGGACGAATTTATCGGGCTGCACCGGTTCAAGCACGAAGGCATCGATGGCGCCCGCGAACTGGTCGTGCAACGGCTGAAGGAACAGGGCTTCCTGATCCCGCACATTTCGAAGAACAAGGACGGCGAAGAGGTCGAGCATGATGCCGAGCCGCGCACCATCGCCACCCCGTTCGGCGATCGTGGCGGTGTGGTGATCGAGCCATGGCTGACCGACCAATGGTATGTCGATGCAGAAACGCTGGCGCAGCCCGCAATCGACGCGGTGAAATCGGGTGCGATCGAAATCGTGCCGAAGAGCTGGGAAAAGACCTATTTCAACTGGATGGAGAATATCCAGCCATGGTGCGTGAGCCGCCAGCTCTGGTGGGGGCACCGTATTCCGGCTTGGTTCGACGACAACGGCAAAATCTATGTCGCCATGGATGAAGCCGGGGCGCAGGCACAAGCCGGTGCCGGTGTTGTACTATCGCGCGATCCCGACGTTCTCGACACATGGTTCTCCTCCGCCCTCTGGCCGTTCGGCACGCTCGGCTGGCCTGAAAAAACCAAGGACCTGGAACGCCACTACCCCAACGACCTGCTGATCTCCGGCTTCGATATCCTGTTCTTCTGGGACGCGCGGATGGCGATGCAGGGAATCCATTTCATGAAGGATGTGCCGTGGAAGCGGCTCTATCTGCACGGGCTGGTGCGCGCCGAAGATGGTTCCAAGATGTCCAAGTCCAAGGGCAATGTGGTCGACCCGCTCGGCCTGATTGACCAATATGGCGCCGATGCGCTGCGCTTCTTCATGGCGGCGATGGAAAGCCAGGGGCGCGACATCAAGATGGATGACAAGCGTGTCGAGGGCTATCGCAATTTCGCGACCAAGCTGTGGAACGCCTCGCGTTTCTGTGAAGTGAACGGCATCGGCGCAAGCAACACCCTCGCGGCTCCGGAAGCCGCCCTGCCCGTCAACCGCTGGATCATCAGCGAGGTGGTGGAAACGCAACGAGCGCTGGACAAGGCACTTGCCGACCTGCGCTTCGATGCCGCAGCGAACACCATCTATCATTTCACCTGGGACCGGTTCTGCGACTGGTATCTGGAGCTGACCAAGCCGGTGCTGCAGGGCGAGGATGCCCCCGCGGCGGACGAAACCCGCATTGTTGCTGGCTGGGTGCTCGACCAGATCATCGTCATGCTGCACCCGTTCATGCCTTTTATCACCGAGGAATTATGGCATGCGATGGGAGAGCGCAGCTATGATCTGATCGTCGCCAAATGGCCGGAACCAAAAGCGGAAATCGATGTTGCCGCCGTACGTCAAGTGAAGTGGATGATTGACGCGGTCTCTAGAATTCGATCGACCCGGAACGAATTAGGAATAAGCCCAGCGCTCAAGCTCGACACTTGGTTTTTGGCGGAAGATGCATTTGGAGATGAAACTTTTTCAATAAATATCGATGCTCTAAGACGGGTTGCTCGTCTTGGCAAAATCTATCGACCTATGAGTGGAAAGTTCGGTCGCCCTAATCATCCTGTTGTCCCAGATGGTGCAAAAATCATTCTGCCCTTGATGGGTGGATCATTCTTAATCCCACTCGATGGTGTGATCGATATAAATGCCGAAAAATCCCGGCTGAACAAGGCGCTGGAAGCCGCGCAGAAGGAAGCCAAATCACTGTCCGGAAGACTGGGCAATCCCAATTTCGTCGAAAAGGCCAAACCGGAGGCGGTCGAAAAGGCGCGCGCCGATCTGGCTGACAAGGAAGCGGAAGCCGAGCGGCTGCTGGCGGCAATCAACCGGCTGGGATGACTTGATGCCTGCACCGGCAGGCGGATATTTCGAATATTCGGAAATCCGGGCAAGATCGGACGATGGGTACGCGCCTGCGCGGGTACAGTCGTCGGCGGTATCTCGCCTATTCCGCTTTGCCGCGCCGCATTTTTTCTGCGCCTTCGCGCATCTTCCTGGAGCCTTCGCGCATTTTTTCGGCACCACGACGCATCTTGGGAGCGCTCGCCAGCAGTTCGTCTGCCGTGATTTGCTTTTCATGCCGGGCGTTCTGCCGTGCCGCCTCGCGTTCCCGAAAATTTGCGTCGCTTTCGAGCCGATCAGCATAAGCCTCCATCTTGTCGGCCCCACGCAGCATCTCATCCGCGCCCTTTTCCATGCCAACGGCACCTTCAGCCAATCCTGCCTTCACTTGGGCATGGATGGCCCGGGCAAGGGATTCGCTCCATTCTGAATGTGATTGATGCTCGGCATCGCGAGCGTGAATGGCCAGAGCAGGTACCAAGGAACCGGCGACGAGACCCAGTCCAGCCAGCCATGGAACATAGCGTTTATCAACCATCGAATACTCCCTGTCAGTCCACTGCGCCGTGTCCGCAGCAGCATGACTACGGATGTAATCAATGCTCCTGAATTTGGTAGCGGCTATCGATCAACAGCCGAAGGCGATGGACAAACGGTCGGCTGGTCGCTTATCGCCCCTGAGCCCGCCAGCGTTTGATAACCCGCTGGATGATCTCTTCCTCACCACCCTGTTCCCGCCAGAGGTCCGAAAATATCGGATCTTCCGAAGCCGGTCGGCGTTCCTCCGCGAGGGTATCCAGCGAAACGCGGATCGGGATCGCAACGCCTTCGCCGCAACAGATGACTTCGCGATTGCGCAAGGCCGGAATGGAATCGAGAAAACCGCGCGCGCCTTCCGGCATCGCCGCTTTGACGAAGGCCTGATCTCGGTCATTGTTGAGACGCATCGACAGGATCGTGCCGCATTGCGACAGCACCCCTTCCGCGAGATCCGACGGTCGCTGCGTGATCAGACCCAGGGACACACCATATTTACGGCCTTCCTTGGCGATCCGGCTGAGGATATCGCGAACCGCGCTTTCCTCGGCCATGTCGTCATTGGGTATATAGCGATGCGCTTCCTCGCAGACCAGCAGCATCGGGCGCTGCGGTTCGTTGCGCGCCCAGATGGCATAGTCAAAAACCAGCCGACTGAGCACTGACACCACGGTCGGCGTGATTTCGGACGGCATGGCGGATACATCGATAATCGAAATCGGCTTGCCTTCGGAGGGCAGCCGGAAAATCTTGGTCAGGAAACTCGCCATCGTGTCACCGACCAGCATCCCGGAGAACATGAAGCTGTAGCGCGGGTCAGCCTTGATCTCGTCAATCTTGCTTTTCAGCCGCTGATAGGGCGCGCTATTGGTCGCCTTGTCGAGCTTGCCCATTTCGTTCTGCAGGATCGTCGTCAGATCGGACAACAGATAGGGCACCGGCGAATCCACGGTCAGTTTCGCAACGCCCGCGGAGGCCTGGTTTTTCGCTTTTGCCGCCAGCAGACATTTGGCGAGAATGTCGCAATCCATCTGCTTGGCGTCTCCATTCGACTGGACAAAGACCTCGCAATGTTCTCGAAAGTTCATCAGCCAGTAAGGCAGGTTCAGGTTGTTCACATCGAACACCTTGCCATTATCCTTGAACGCCGCGCCATATTCCCCGTGCGGATCGATCATGATGATGTGGCCTTCGGGCGCCATATCACAGATTTTATGAAGAATGAGAGCGGCGGCCGTCGACTTACCGGTACCGGTCGAACCCAGAAGCGCGAAATGCTTGCCGAGCATGGCATCCACATAGAGAGCACCACGGATATCGTCTGTCGGATAGACGGTGCCAACCTCCACATTGGCACGGCCATCTGAGGCATAAACCTGCTTGAGGTCGGCGGTGGTGACAGCATAGACAATCGATGCAGGGGTCGGATAACGGGTCACGCCCCGACGGAAATTATATATCTGTCCGGTCAGCTTTTCCTCGTCTCCCTCGCCGAGAAAATCGATCTCGGCCACCACCAGTCCTGCCTGGCCTTCATAGAGTCGCTGGGTACGGATGTTGGCAAGCAACCAGGTCTGGCCAACCCGTATTTTGACCTGGCTGCCTACTTGGCCCGCCATTTGGACGGTCTTGTCGTGATGGTCGAGCAGTCCCGTCAGAACGGCGGTATCCATTACCACTTTCGAGCCGGAACCGGCAATTTCGATCACTTCACCAATCTTGTACCCCTCACTGCGCCGGGAAGGGGTACCGTGCTCAGGGTCTCTTAGCTGTTCGGTGCCGGAAACCGGACCCGGTCTTGCTTCGGAGAAATTGTGAGAACCCATGTCGGACATTGCCGTACTTCCTGTTTTGCCTTTGAAAAACCGGACTAGTCGATCATGGTTAAGGAAGATTTACTCGCGCTGCAGAAACCAGAGGCAAAGCCAGCCGGCCCAGAAGCAAGATCACATCTTGCGGAACAGATAGCCTGCGGACCAGCCCAGAAAAACCGAAATGGCCACGGCGATCAATCCATAGAGAAAGCCGTTGTTCTGCGATAAATTGGTGATGAAACGCCCCATGCCGATTTTTTCGATGGTGATATTCTTGACTTCTGCAGCCTCCACCCGGCCATCGATTATGAGAAAGGTTTCGGCCGTGTAATCGCCAACCGGCACGCTCGCTGGCAAGTTGATCCGCGCCTGATAGAGCACGCTATTGGTAATCTTGACGCTATTGGGCAGATTCTTGAACAGATGGCCCCGCGAATTCAGGTCTACAAGTCCGTCGACAAAACGATCCAGTTCGCGGCTGTCAATCGCTCCTGCTGGAGAAAGCTGCAAATGGTGCAGTCCCAGTTCGTAGATGTCGGCGGTCTTGCTATCGACAATATCATCGATCGGTTTCGAAGAAGCGACTGCGTAAAAGCCCGGGGCGGACCGAAATTCGCTGCTCGCCGCGTTGATCCAGATGCCGGCGATCTGCTGTTTCTCGCGTACGACAATCGATTTCACCGGCCCTTTCAGAACCACTACAATATCTGCCTGATCGGTATTGCGGGTACCCGGCGGATAGGTGATCGCTCCAAACAGCAGCAATTGCGCACCATTGAAATCACCCCGGATACTGATCCGGTCCTGCGACACCTCGGGCACCAGAATTGGGGTTGCGGCCACGGTCAGCACCGCGATCGCCAGAACCGCGAACAATCGGGTAAAAAGGGTCCGGTGCCGTATCACAGAGGCTGCACCGTATAGATTTCGTCCGGCTGGAAACCCAACCCCAAGGCCATACGGATCGCAACGAGCAGAACCATGGAGGCCAGTGCCAGACGCAGATATTCGGGCCGCATCCGCTGGGCAAATTTTGCACCCAGTTGCGCGCCAGTAACGCTGCCGATCAGCAGCAGCGAGGCCAGAACGATATCGACGGCACGCGTCGTCATGCTGTGCATCATGGTCGAGGCGATGGTGACAAACAGTATCTGGAAGAGCGAGGTTCCGACAACCACCTGGGCACCCATGCCCAGCAGATAGAGCATCGCCGGCACCATGATAAAACCGCCACCGACGCCCAGCAACATGGTCAATATGCCGGTAAGCAGACCGAGTATGAAAGGGGCAATTGGTGAAATATAGAGGCCGGACCGGTAAAAACGATAGCGGAACGGCAGATTGGCCACCAGTGGGTGATGCCGCCGCTTCCGGGCGGGCAGCGGTTTTCCGGCGCGCAGCGCGCGTACGCTCTGCAACGATTCCTTGAACATCAGGCCACCGATGCTCGACAGCATCAGAACGTAGAGAACATTGATGACCGTATCGATCTGACCCCAGCTTTGCAGAATCTGGAAAAGCCCGGTTCCGATCATTGTACCGAAAATACCGCCGATCACCAGGATCCCGCCCATCCGGAAGTCGACTCCCTTGCGGCGCATATGGGCTGCGACGCCGGAAATACTGGCTCCGGTGACCTGGGTTGATGCCGACGCCGCGGCCACTGTCGGGGGTATGCCGTAAAAAATCAACAATGGCGTGGTCAGAAAGCCTCCGCCGACGCCAAACATGCCTGACAATATCCCGACCAGCCCGCCGAGCAGGACGATAACGAAAGCATTGACCGAAAGATTGGCGATTGGCAGGTATATGTCCATATGCCGACCGGACTAATCCCTTTTTCGTGCGGGATAAAGAGCGTTGCCATCCGGGGAGCAAGAAAAGGATCGATTGGTACGGCGGTGGAAAATATTCCGCTCTCTAGAAGCTGGTCGAAACCGTCAGCGCCACTCCGCTTCCCGGACGGGCATTACCCGCGACCCGAACCCTCCCGTCGACCGCAATACGGGTAGACAGGTCGCCAATAGGCAGGTCAAGACTGGCCCGCGGGCCGATATCCAGCCGACGAATATCCCGCTGACCACCCGTCCATAACCCGGCACCGACCGACAATTTCGGGTCACCCAGATCGGCAATCGGGCGCTGAACAGTGGCAGAACCGTCGAAAAAATAGGTGCGATTCCGTCCGAGGACGTAACCCGCCTGCCCATAGGTCTCCAGCACAAATCGCTCCAGGACTACGTCTGGTCCGGTCCCGCCTGTCGCATAGAAAGCCGTACCGGCGACCCGGCCCGAGCCAGCGTCGAACCGCTGCTCCGCATGCACGGCCAGCGGCACGTTCCGCAGCGGGCGAAGCCGAGCCCCCAGTGCGATTTCTTCCTGGCTCACCGGAGCCAGCGCAGTCGAAAGCCGGGCATAAAGGGACGTTTCCGGAACGGGTTGGTCGAACAGACGCCAGGACAATATGGCCCCTGCCTGACTGCCCCCATATTGGCCGTTGGCGATGGTGTTCCCCTGCCTGCCATGAAACTGGCGTTCCGGTCCGGAATGTTGACGGGCATGGATCCAGAAATAGGCGGCCCAATTTTTGCTATGAGGCGCAGCGGGAGGATTGGGGAAACGCGGGATGGTCGCTGCGTCAATGCCTGAATCTCGATCGGCCCGGCTAAGCGAAGCGGGCAGAAAAAACCCCCGGGCGTCGTCGGAATATGGCCATAACACAGACATAGGCCGCGACACGCCTGTGGCAGCCCCCTTTCGAACTGCAAATCTGCCCTGGCTGCGTGTCGGCATATCGACGGTTTGATATTGGCGCCTTGTTCGGTATCGGCTCGCCCGATCCCGTGCGCCATCCAATGGCATTGTCGTCCATTCTGCGCCCTGTGGTTTTACCGCCAGACGCATCGGGAGGCTCTCGACCGGATCGGAGGGATATCGCCCAAAAACTGCTGGACTGTACCAGGAAATTGCCCTGACCAATATCCAGAGTGCCGCCATGGTCGCCATGGCCCTCAGCGGCGCTCCGGCGGCCGATCCCGGCAAGCGCTCAGCCCCTGTCTTCCGGGTAATATTGCGGCCTCAGTTGTTTGACATTCCCGGCGTCAGGATAAAAATGACTGGTTTTTTCCCAACGGGCAGGTTGACCGGCAAGTTGCCCGACATATTGGCGGAGTGCGCGCCAGACCGCCATGATATTGATCATATTCGCGACAACCGTTCGGGGAATTGACAGCATGGCTTCGCGCAGGCCGTAGAGACAAAAGACGAAATAGGCTTTCATCATCAACCGCCAGAGGAGAAATCCTGCATTGAGAACCAGCAATATCTTCAGAAATCGGGACACGGGCTGGAGGCGGTAACTCCCCGTCATTTCGGCAAGCGAAAGCAGGCCGGTCAACAGGATGGCAATATAGGCGATCGCCAGGACAATGGCGGCAAAACTGGCCTTGCGGTCGCGCAGACGCATCCAGTTTTCCCGCCAATCATTTTGCCAGCCCAACCGATCCCAGCCGGAGAGTGAAATACCCGCCATCCACCGGCTTTTCTGCCTGATCGCATCTTCCAGCCTGTCCGGAAAAAACTCCTGGGTTGCCACCCATTGGCCGCTCCTGTCGCGCAGCCGGGCAAAAATTCCGCGACTTGTTCCGCCGGTCAGATGGAGTCCCAGTTCATAATCTTCGGTCATGCTGTCAGCGTCAAAAGGCTTGCCCTGTGTGCGGGCGGAAAGTTTTTGCAGGGCATCCCGGGCGAAGGCACAGCCGACCCCAGCCGAGGGGATGGAAGCACCAAGTGCCTCGCGCAGCACCATCTGCTTGCCATGCAATTCAGCGAACTCGTCACCATAATGGCCCGCAACCCAGCGCGAGCGTTTGGCGCGACGGGGAATGACGGGAAGCTGGACAAGAGCGGCCTTGCCGATCAGATGGCCGAAAAGCCGAAGCGCCTCGGGATGAACGATATCCTCCGCATCGTGCAGAATGATCGCTGCAAAATTGGCCTGTTCTTCGATTTCATCGCGACAGAGCGCATCCCAAAGATGATTGAGACAATCGGCCTTGGTGGTGGGCCCGCCCCGGCTGCACATCACAAGCCGAACCTTGTCGCTGCCCGTCGAAGCTGCCGCCACTGCCGCTACGGTTTCCGGATCATTGGGATAGCAGCCGACGTAGATGCGATATTGGCTCGCTGTCCACTGCCCCAGACAACGGCTCAGCATGGGGCCGATCACCGCCGCCTCTTGCCAGGCGGGGACGAATATCGCCATTCGACGCTCCAGCGCCGACGGATCAAGACTTTCCACGGTTGCCCTTTGATAGCGCGAATAGACGAACAGCTGGCGTCTCAGCCCGTGAAAGATCCAAAGTCCATCAAACAGCAAATCGTCGACCGCGCCAATCAGAAAGGACAGGCTGGCGAACAGCAGCAGTTCCTTTTGCAGAAAATCGAGAAACAGCAAAATTTGATTGCTTGCCATGACCATACTCCGCGGGCTCGCAAAAGCGGGGCTTCTGCAAAAAATTGGGAAATGATTGTGTTGGAACTTTTGACTTGAGGTGGCGCTATCCGGACTCGATTTTACGTCCCGGCCGGACCGTTACATGTTCAAGGGAGCCGATCGCCAACGCGAGCAGCATGGGGTAAGCCCAGAACACAGCTCCAGTGCCAAAAGCCCAAGGGGTTACGGGTGGTCCCATCATCATGGTTGTATGGATGGTGACTGCAAGCAATTGAGAGGCGGAAGCCCACATCGGCCAGAAGCGATCAGATGTGAGCGCTAACCAAATAAACGCCATCAGCACTATAATATCTATAATGAATATACCGACTTCGACTCTCGTCCAAGAGCTTCCGAACAATCGGGCATCTGCAAGAGTGAATAGCGAGCCGATTATCATGATCGCCGCTCCGAGATATTCGGGCCGACCGCCGCGAAAAATTGCATATCCACAGCAAGAAAAAAGAAACAGATAATAGACATTGCCCCAGATCGTATTGAGAATCACGTTCTACACCTTATGAGAGGTTATCTGCACTGCCGACTTTTGACCAAGTTATGCACTAGGCAATATTGTCGATCAGGTTGATTACGTTTTCATCGTGCGCGCGAGCGAGCGCAGAGGGCTTCATGTCAGTGCTCCCCATGCCCATCTTCTGCAATCCAATTTGATCGCGGACGTCCGCCAATCGGTTATGAGTGGCGACCAGATGCCCTCTCGCCCCGATCATTGCCGAGAGAGTTTCCGCTGCCTCGGCAACGGCATCCTGACCCACCACGGCCGATAAATGAGCGGCCATCCGTGCCCTCGGCATATGTCCGATCAAGTCGGCCATTTTGCCGATAGCCTCATCCAAGGCCCGTTCAGCCGCGAACAGTTTGTCTACCAGATGCTCCGCTGCATCTTGTCGCTGTCTTCGCATCATTTTTCCTTTCTCCACTGTGCCCTGCCGCCACTGCCTTGTCCGATGCGAAATACTGGGCCTTCACACAAGCAGACCATGGCGCTGGCTGGCCGAGCCGGTGCTCAGCCTTTCAGCCGGGACAACGCTTCCAGGCCCGATATCAGGCCCCCAAAAGACAAAGCGGCTCCGATCGCAATAGCCAGTATCCATCCGAGACGCTCGACCGCAGCAAGACGGTTTTTCTCACCGCGGAAACGCGGAACGGGAAGCGGACGGTGCCCTGGTTCAGATTGCTCCAAAGCTATGAAGGCGCCGCCGCTCGCCGCATTCGCGCTGTCATCCTCGAGGTCGGCTTTTTTGCTGCTGGTTCTTCGGGGTGACGAGCCCTGATTCCCGTTTTCGTGACCTTGCTCAACAAGCGACGCTTGATATATCAACGGTTGATAATTCTGTTCGGGATCCAGCGCCGCGAAGATGCGCGCGGCTTCAAAGCGGGAACCAGCATCTAAAACACGCATCGCCGTGCGCAGCCGCTGATCAACTGTGTGTGGAGACACTCCCAGCTCCCGGGCGATTTCCTTGGACGTCAGATGCGCGAGCACCAGCCTGAGGCAATCACGCTGCCCTTCATTCAGCCTGTCCACAGATGCGTCGGTCATGCCAGGAAAGTCCTGTCGAGTCGAATGGACTGACTTTCTGTCCGTTCGGACACGGGCAGAAAATCGCAGCATGAAACTGGCGAAAATTGACGGAACCGCGACCCGTACATGATATCTGCCCCCTGACCACCATATGTTGCCCGACTGATATATGTCTTTGCATTAGCAGAAATACGCCGTTTCGGAAAAGCCATGATTTTTTGTGGCCCTGGTGCCACGGATATGATCCGCATCCCCCGTTGCTGCAAAGTCCGCTGGACTTGCGGCCAGGTTCGGGCCATCAACCTCAAAAAGGAGAGAGCATGAGCGCAACACAGGCAGAGCCCCTTACGAATACGGGGCTGGCATATCGGTCCGGCGGCTATCGGAACTATGTCATCATTTCGCTGATGCTTCTCTACACACTGAACTTCATTGATCGCATCCTGATCGGTGTGGTCGCACAGCCCATCATCGAGGAATTCAAGCTGCAGGACTGGCAGTTCGGGCTGTTGTCCGGCTTTGGCTTTGCCCTGATGTATACGGTGATGGGTATCCCGATAGCCCGGCTCGCGGAACACATGAACCGCGTCCGTATCATCGCCGCCAGTGTCATATTATGGTCGCTGATGACCGCGATGTGCGGCATTGCCGGCAGCTTCGTGGCGCTGCTTGTGTTCCGTATCGGCGTCGGCATCGGGGAAGCCGGTCTGACACCGGCGGCCAACTCGATCATCTCCGACTATTTCCCGCCGCGCAGCCGCGCCCGGGCGATCGCCATTTACACCATGGGCATTACCCTCGGCGGCGTTTTGGCCAACGCCTTTGGCGGACCGATCACGGAATTATTTTCCTGGCGCGAAGCGTTTCTGGCGCTCGGCGTGCCCGGAGTGATTTTCGGCCTGATTTTCCTGTTCACCGTCGAGGAACCACCCCGTGGCTATGCCGACCCGCCGACGGCAACCAAACCGCGCAAGATGGGCATCGCCGAGACGATCAGCGAATTGTCGGCCAAGCGCAGCTTCTGGATCAACATGATCGCCGCCGCTCTGGTCGCTTTTGTCGGCTATGGCGTCAGCAATTTCCAGGTCGCTTTTTTCCAGCGGGTGCACGAAATGTCGATTTCGGAAGTGACGCTGCAGATCGCAGTGCCGCTTGGGCTCGCCGCTTCTTTTGGTGCCTTCTTCACTGGCTATCTGACCGAGAAGATGAGCGGTCGCTTTCCCAATGTCGTCGCATGGCTGCCGGGCGTCATGCTGATCGGCTGCGTGCCGCTCTACTGGATCGGCTTCACGACGGCCAGCGTGCCGTTCGCGCTGGCAACGCTGCTGTTCGCAGCGGTGCTGCATTATGGCTATCTCGGCGCCCAATATACGATCTGCCAGGGCGTTGCGAGCCCACAATCGAGAGCGACGGCAGTCGCGCTGTTCCTGTTCATCGTCAATCTCATCGGCTATGGCTGCGGCCCTCTCGCGATGGGAATATTGAGCGACATCTTGATGAGTAGCCATCTTGGTGCCTCGCAGTTTGCCGCAGACCTGACGAGCCAGATATGCAAGGGCCGTCCGGAGGATCTGGTCGCTACCCTGGGCGCGGCGAAGGCCGGGGTCTGCATGACGGCGAGCGGCGAGGGCTTGCGCTGGGCCATGATCTATATCGTCGGCATATTCCTGTTGGCCGGCGGTATGTATATCTATCTCTGCAAGACGCTGCAGAAAGACCTTGTAGCGAAGATGAGCTGAGCGGAGATGACCCGTCCCGAACCCTGGCAGCTGATTGCTGACAATTATCCTGTGTCCGTTGTCATGCAGACGCGGTTCCAGGATATTGATCCCAACCGGCATCTCAACAATGTTGCCTTTGCGGCGCTGTTCGAGAGTGCCCGGGTCCGGCTCAACCGGGAGTTGCGGCCCTGGGCGGATCGGCCGAGAAACGAGCGCAGCATGGTTGCGGCGATCACGATCAACTATCTGCGCGAAGGCCACTATCCGGACGACGTGACGGTCTGCTCGGGGGTCAGCAAGGTCGGCACGTCCAGCTATGTGATCGCGCAGGCGATGTTCCAGAATGGTCAGTGCATTGCCACCTGCGATTCCGTAATCGTGTGTCGCACCGATGGCGAGGGCAAGCCCCTCCGCCAGGCGGTGGTCGATGAGCTGGAGAAAATGCGGACCAGCGGCTAGCCGCTTCCCCTCAATCTCTCCGTTCGCACTGAGCTTGTCGAAGTGCCTATGGCCTAGACAGGTCCTTCGACAAGCTCAGGACGAACGGTGTTCAGCTACAAAACCCATTCAATCTGTGAAGTTCGCAGTCCGCTTCTCCATGAAGGCCATCACCGCCTCGACCTGGTTTGGAGTGCGGCTGACCTTCTCCTGTCCGACCGATTCCATCATCAGGATTTCGTCCTCGTTCATATCGGGGAGCCTGTTGATCAGATCCTTGGCGATCTGAACCGCCTGCGGGTGCTTGCTGGCAATTTCGCGGGCAATTTCCATGGCTCTGGCATGGGGGTTTTCCGAGAGATGGGTCACGAAACCCAGTTCCTTGCCTTCCTCACCGGTAAAAATCCGGTTGGTATAAGTCAGCTCGCGCAGAATATCGTCGCGGACAAAGCTGCGCCAGGTGGTGAAGCTGCCCATGTCGGGAATCAGGCCCCAGCGCATTTCCATGATCGACATTTTGGCATCCGGTGCGACCACGCGGATATCCGCAGCGCTGGCAAATTGCAGACCACCACCGATGCACGGCCCGTGAATCGCGGCGATGACCGGTGCCTTCAGTTTCCGCCAGAGCAGCACGATATGCTGATATTTGTTGGCATTGCCGAAGCTGCGCTCGGTCAGGGTGCTGGCAAGGGGCGATTTCTCGCCATCCTTGCTGGCTTCGGTAGCCGCGGCGGCGGAAGCGGCAAAGGCCCCCATATCGAGTCCCGCGCAAAAGGCCCTGCCCTCTCCGGACAGAACGATCGCCCTGATGCCTTCCATCGCCGCCAGTTTCTCGCCTGCCTCGACGATCGCATCGATCTGCTCGGCATCCAGCGCGTTCATCTTGTCCGGCCGGTTGAACCGGACATCGGCGATATGGTCGGTGACGGAAATGGTGACGCGTTCTGACATGTTCTTTCCTTTGCTCTTCCCCGTTCGCTTCACGCAAAGTCGGGAAGCCTGATGGTTCCCCGGTTTCTCGACTCCGCTCGACACGAACGGACGCCAAGATTCGGGGTTACAATCAGCCCTGTTTAATCGCCCAGTTAACAAGGGGCAACTGGTCATTGCCAAAATACATTCTCTCACCCTCGCCAAAAGGCACGAAAATGCTAGGCGAGCCAAAAGCCCCCCGCGCAATCGCCTCTTCGGTATTGGCGCGAAGCCGGTCCTTGATAGTTTGATCCTTCGTACGCTCGGCGAGAGCGGCACCGTCCAAGCCAATGTCATTGGCGATCGCAATCAGCACTTCCGGATCGTCGAGATTGCGCTGCTCGCCATAATAGGCCTGGAAAGCGGCGGTGGCGAACTTGTACAGCGCCGCCTGGTCCTCCTCCAGCGCGCAGCACAGCCGCATCGCGTGCACCGACTTGACCGGATGATGCTCGCTCGGAAAATTCATTGGCAGGCCGGCCAGCGCCGCCCAGTCCTTGAGCACGCGGAAACTGTGCACGACCTTGCGATTGTCCGGATTTTCACGCGCCGCATAGACATCTTGATTCACGGCGTTGAACACGCCGCCGACCAGAAATGGCTTCCAGATGATCGCAGCGTCATTTTCTTTGATGATCGGCTGGATATTGTGGAAGGCAAGGCAGGTCCAGGGGGACGAGAGATCGAAGTAAAAATCGACGGTTTTCATATATTTGTCCTTCCTGTGCCCCGGCGAAGGCCGGGGTCCATCTCCTGAATCATCGGCAACAAGCATCGGTCATGTTTGATGCTGCACGCACGACCAATTCCATGCCAGCCATCGGGAGCCGATGCAATGACAGGAGATGGGCACCTGCCTGCGCAGGTGCACTAATCCTCCAGCCCGAACAGCGTCTTGCGCGCCTGCGCATCGTCCTGCGGGTTGCGGTTGATCCTTTCGCGGCCGACCGCCATCCCGCGGCGCAGGCCCTCGCGCTGTTTGAGCGTTTCGTACCAGCGCTTCGCATTGGGGAAATCTTCCAGATCGATTTCCTGCCTTTTGTAGGTCTGCACCCAGGGGAAGCAGGCGATATCGGCGATGCTGTATTCCTCGCCAGCCAAATAGTCATGATCCGCCAGACGCCGGTCCATCACGCCGAACAGCCGCAACACTTCCTTGCGATAGCGATCGGTGGCATATTCGATCCGCTCGGGGGCGTAGAGCTTGAAATGGCCATGCTGGCCCATCATCGGTCCCAGCCCGCCCATCTGCCACATCAGCCATTCGGTCGCGGCAATCTGGCCGCGCAGGTCGTGCGGCAGAAACTGTTCGGCCTTGTCGGCCAGATAGATCAGGATCGCTCCGGTTTCGAACACGCTCACCGGTTCGCCACCATCCGCCGGCTCATGGTCGACGATCGCCGGAATCCGGTTGTTGGGGCTGATCGCCAGAAATTCCGGGGCAAATTGCTCGCCCGCCCCGATGTTGACCCATTTGATATTATAGTCGAGCCCGCACTCCTCGAGCATGACCGAAATTTTCCAGCCATTTGGGGTCGGAGCGAAATAGAGATCGATCATGCGTGCCTGCTCTTCTGGACGAACTTTACAAACTTGACAGGGTTATAATCTAAATTCCGGACCGGGGCGATCGGCCGCGCCAAGGTCCTGAAAAACGGATATATCGGGTTGTTCCACATCATGCTGCAACTTGGCATAAAAGCATGGTTGTAGGACAGCAAAATATAAGTGTACCGGCAGGGAACGGCAAATGCCGGAACCCGAAGGGCGAAGGAGGCGTTGAACAGTGATGAACCTGCGGCGCCTGCCCTCCCTGCCGCACTGGCTCCTCCCTTCGGCCCGCTTGCGCATATATGTCATCTACCTCTGGCGGCATCACCGATGGCCGGATCTGCTCACGCCTCGCCGGTTTTCCGAGCTGGTCCAGTGGCGCAAGCTGCACGATCGCGATCCGATGATGCCGGTCCTGGCCGACAAGATAGCGGCGAAACAGCAGGTCGAGCAGAAACTGGGGAGTGACTGGATGATTCCGACCTGTTGGAGCGGCCGGGACCTGCCGGACCAGCCATCATGGCCCTATCCCTTCATCCTGAAGGCGAGCCATGGCTGCAACCAGAATATCATTTGCCACAATCCGGCCGACTGGCAGATGGCACGAAAGCGGTCGGCGAAATGGTTGCGCAAGCCTTATGGCCTCTGGCTGGACGAATGGGCCTATCGGGACATTCCGCGAAGCTATATTGTCGAGCCCTATCTGGGCGCGGATGATATCGTACCCGTTGACTATAAGGTCTATGTGTTCAACGGCGAGGCCGCCCTGATCCAGGTCCATCTGGATCGCTATTCCGTCCATCGTTGGATCTTGTTCGACCGGCAGTGGAATCAGGTGTCCCGGCTGGAAGACGAGAATTTGCCTTCCGCCCCGGTGCATCTGGCACGGATTTTGGACAGTGCCGAAAAGGTCGCGGCCGATTTTGCTTTCGCGCGGATTGATTTCTACGAAATTGCCGGCGAACCGAAATTCGGCGAAGTCACATTCTATCCCGGTTCCGGCCTGGACCCTTTCGAACCGCGCGAGCTTGACAGCACAATTGGCGCACTATGGCTGGCCGGACTGGCCAGCCACCCGCTGCCCCGATATCATGCTGGTCCGTGGCAGCCGGAAGCCGCCTGAGAGGCGGGCTGGCGCGCCATTTCGGTCGCCAGCCTCCAGCTCCTGGACTGATCAGCCCTTGCTGAGGAATTTCTTGATGTTGCGCGCTGCCTGCCGGATGCGCTGCTCGTTCTCGACCAGCGCCAGCCGGACAAAGCCTTCGCCCTCGTCGCCAAAGCCGGGACCCGGCGCCACCGCGACGCCCGCTTCGGCGATCAGCCGCTTGGAAAATTCCATCGACCCGAGATGCTTGAACTGCTCCGGGATCGGGGCCCAGGCGAACATGCTCGCTTCCGGTGCCGGAATATCCCAGCCCGCGCGGCCAAAGCTTTCGACCATGATGTCCCGGCGCTTTTTATAGAGCGCGCGATTTTCCTCGATGATATCCTGCGGGCCATTGAGCGCTGCTGTTGCGGCGACCTGGATCGGGGTGAACGCGCCATAATCCAGATAGGATTTCACTCGCGTCAGTGCGCCGATCAGCTGCTGGTTGCCGACCGCGAAGCCCATCCGCCAGCCGGGCATCGAATAGGTCTTGGACATGCTGGTAAATTCTACCACGCAATCCTTCGCCCCGTCGATCTGCAGCATCGAGGGCGTCGGCGTATCGCCGAAATAAATCTCGGCATAAGCGAGATCACTGATCACCCACAATTTATGCTCGCGCGCGAAATCAACGACCTTCTGGTAGAAATCGAGATCGGCGACATAGGCGGTCGGGTTGCTCGGATAGCCCATCACCAGCACCGACGGCTTCGGCACGGAATAGCTCATCGCATATTCCAGCCGGGTGAAGAAATCCGGACCCGGTGCAGCGGGGATCGAGCGGATCGCCGCCCCGGCAATGATGAAACCGAAAGTGTGGATCGGGTAGGAGGGATTGGGCGCCAGCACGACATCGCCGGGCGCTGTGATCGCCTGGGCCAGATTGGCGAGCCCCTCCTTGGAGCCGAGAGTCACGATGACTTCGCTCTCCGGATCGAGATCCACGTCAAAGCGGCGTTTGTAATAGGCGGCCTGTGCCTTGCGCAGACCCTTGATCCCCTTGGATGCCGAATAGCGATGCGCGGTCGGATCATTGGCCGTTTCGCACAGCTTGTCGATCACATGCTTCGCCGGCATGCCGTCCGGATTGCCCATCCCGAGATCGATAATATCCTCACCGCGGGCCCGCGCTTCCGCCTTCATCGCGTTCACTTCTGCGAAGACATAGGGCGGCAGGCGCTTGATGCGGTAAAATTCTTCAGACATTATCGGTCGTCTCTTACGCTAAGTTATCAGGAGCGGGTGCTTTGCGTACTTTTAATGCGAATGTCGAGACCTTGTGTGCGCTGCTAGCATGCTGGACCGGATTTAGGTCAGCCGGTTCGCACCCCGCAACACAGTCTGGCTGGCACTGCCGCGCAGGGCGGTCGATTTGGCCCGAATCGTGTCCAGAAAATGCCAGGTCGAGGTGGCTTTTTCAGGGGTCAGCGCCACGGTCATATAACCGCGGTTGGACGTGTCGGTCCACTGCAGCTGACTGTTGGTTTCCCGCAATGCTTTCGCCGCGACGTCTGGCGTTGCGCCTGACAGATAGGATTCGAGGCCCGGAGAGGTCACGCTGTGCCCGCCAAATTCCACACCGGCCTGACCATCCTCGGTGGCCAGATTGAACGCCCAGCCATTGTGGCTGTCGCCGGACAGCACGATCAGATCGGCATCTGCGGCCTGCGCGCCTTTCAGCGCCCGCTCGCGCGCCTTGGGATAGCCGTCCCAGCTGTCGAAGTTGATCGGCAGCCCCATTTTCGCCGCCAGCGCGCCGACCGCCAGCCGTTGCTTGGCATATGCCGGGGCATCAGGAGCCACCCAGTTGGCCGCTTCCTGTGGCAATTGCAGCTCGCCCATCACGCATTGCTGCGACCAGACCTGCCACTTGGTGCCGGTCGCCTTCGATTTGCGCATCGCCGAGGCCAGCCAGGCCTGCTGCTCGCCGCCGATCATTTCGCGCGCGGGATCCTGCCAGGCGGTGTCGCGGAAATTTGCGATCGCCTTCTGGATATCCTCCTGCCCCTTCAGCGCCTCGCCGAGATCAAGCTGCTTGCTGCGCGCGCTGATCCGGCTTTCGGTCAGGAACAGGGTGGCAAGATCGCCGATCTCATATTCGCTCCAGCGGGGGCTGCCATAGTCCCGGTCGCTGACCGGCATCCATTCGCGATAGACGCGCTCGGCGATGCGTTTGCGCACCTCCCAGTCGCCTTCGCTGGCATCGTGATTTTGCGCACCGTCCGTATAGGCGTCATTGGCAAATTCATGGTCGTCCCACATCGCAATCATCGGCAGCACCTGATGCAGGCGCTGCAGATCGGGGTCTTTGCGATAGGCGGCATAGCGCAGACGATAATCCGCGAGCTGGACGATTTCGGAAAGCGGATCCACAGACCGGCCGGCCACGGCCTGCTCCCGCGACGGATATGTCCCTGCGGGATATTCATAGATATAGTCGCCAGTGTGGACCATGAGGTCGAGCGCGCTGTTCTGCGCCGCATGGGCATAGGCATTGAAATAGCCGAAAGGCAGATTGGAACAGCCGACCACACCGATATTGAATTGTGCTGTTGGCCCTTCCGGAAGGGTACGGGTCCGGCCGACCTGGGATTTTGAGCCATCCGGGGCAATGAAGCGATAGAAATACCAGCTGTCGGGGTCGAGATCCTGAACCGTGATCTTGGCAATATGATCGCGGTCGGCAAGCGCCGTGACTTCTCCCGCAATCCGGGCGCCCGAAAATTCGGCGTTGGGCGAAATTTCCGCCGTCAGCTTTGTGTCCCCGTTGCCGACATGGCGCGTCCACAGCAGCACGGAGCCTTGAGAAGGTTCTCCGCTGGCGACGCCGTGGGTAAAGCCCTTTGCGCTCATCAACGCCGCAGAAGCCGGGACGCTGAGTGCGCCAAGGCCGAATGTTCCCAGCGCCATCAACTGGCGGCGATCGATATTGATTGTCATGATTTTATCCCAAAATGCCTAGAGCGAGCAAAATAGCGAAGAATAAAGACAGGCTGATGACGGTGAACAGCAACAAAAAGAACGTCCGGACCAGGGCCTCGAAACGCGACATCGGATAGGCATGGCGCAGCTGCCGGTACATGTGGAAAGGCGGATAGAAGATTAGCAGCAGAGCCCATAGGGTAGCGGGAACGCCGATCGCGGCGAGGATCGCGCAGCCGATGAACAGCAGCGACATGAAGCTGATCGAATAGGTGGTGAATACCGCATGATCGTAAAATTGAAAGCCCCGCCGCCCGATCAGCGTCAGCCAGACGAAGGGCAGCGATATCGGAATCAGCAGCCAGGCGAATTTATAGCCGTTGGCCTTCAGCTTGTAGAGCAGCAGGCTGGGATTTTTATTGGCCTTCTTGATACCGCCCATCAGCTTGCGACCGAGTGCCGAGTCTTTCCATCCGTCCCAGAGCTGAAGTTGGTCGTCGCTGTTGACGACCATGCCGTCGGGCCCGGCCTGCTCCATTGCACCGGTGTCGCCAATTCCGACATCCGGATAGGGTAGCTCGCTAAGGGTCATAGATGCCATCAGATTGCGTCCGCGCTTATATTCGACCATTTCCTGGCGCAATCGATCCGCTTCGGCCGTGTTTCCGCGCATTTCCGCCAATTGTGCCTCAGCGGCGCTTATCCTGTCTTCCAGTTCGCGCGACTGGGCTTCAACAGCATCCGGAAAACTGTCCGCACCCTGACCAGCGCTGCCGCCCCCTGCCCCGGAAAACGGCGTCCCGATATAGGAGAAGATCGCGAACATCAGGAAAACCGAAAACAGGAACAGCGCCATCGGCGAGATGAACCGCGCACGCTCGCCATGGACATAGCGCCGGGTCAGTTCACCCGGCTTCCAGGCAAGCAGCGGCAAGGTCCGCCAGAATTTTCCCTCGAAATGGAGAACGCCGTGCAGGATATCGTGCCAGAAGGCCCCGATCGAGCGGTGGACATGCAGCGCCTGGCCGCAATGGCCGCAATAATGGTCCGTCACTGGCGTTCCGCAATTCAGGCATGGACCGCCCCCTTCGCCTTCCGCCCGGACGAGTCGCTCCTCGCCGTCGACTGCCCTGGCAACCAGAACGCCTTCCACAGCCGTGCCCAATGCTTCCAAATCCTCCGACATGCCCCCATGTTTTGGCCTATTTCATCGATAAGGCAAGCGGGATTTCGGCATGGTCGTGAAACCAGGGCAGCGGACCCGATCATCGCGCTTTCCCCGACCGGATGGGGGAAAACCACTGGCATTTTTCGCCCTATACATCGTCATTCGGATCCGCCACATATCGGCCCATGAAACTGAATCTGAACGACAGGGTCGTGCTGGTGACTGCCGGCAGCAAGGGCATCGGGCTGGCAACCGCGATGGGATTTCATGCCTGCGGGGCGAAAGTGGCGATTTGCAGCCGGTCCCGGGACAAGCTGGATGCCGCCGCGGCGCAAATGCCAGGCTGTCTGGCGCTGACCGGCGACGTGTCGCAATCCGGCGATATCGATCGCGTCCTTGCCGCCGTCACCGATGAATTTGGCGGTATCGATATCTTGGTGAACAATGCCGGCGGGCCGCCGCCCGGGCTATTTGCGGACCTGTCTGACGAGGACTGGGACAAGGCGATAGAATTGACCCTGATGTCGGTGGTGCGAACGACGCGGCTGGTGCTGCCGCATATGCGGGCACAGAAATGGGGGCGGATCATCAATATCTCCTCGTCCGGCGTCAAGCAGCCGGTTCCCGGCCTGACGCTTTCCAACAGCATCCGCATGGCAGTACTGGGCTGGGCCAAGACTCTGGCCAATCAGGTGGCGGCGGACAATGTGCTGGTCAATACGGTCTGCCCCGGCTTCACCCAGACCGACCGGGTCGCGCAGATCCTCGAGCAGCAATCCGCCGCCTCTGGCAAGAGTATCGACGAGATTGCCGCGACGCTGGCGGCGCAGATCCCGATGCAGCGGATCGGCCGGCCGGAAGAGATTGCCAATCTGGCGGTGTTTCTGGGATCGGACGCAGCCAGCTATATAACGGGAACCGCGATCCAGGTTGATGGTGGTTCCGTACAGGGATACTGAAAATACCGGATTCCCGGGGCAAGCCTGTTAAAAACCGCCCCGGCAGGCTATTTTCAGAACAATTCTTTCCCGCCGGTCAAAAGCCCGCTAATGGCCGCGCATGACCGCAGAAAAACCAAAGCTCATCATCCGCATGGCGGAACTGGAAGACGCCCGAAAAATCTCAGCCCTGTCCCGCAAGGTTTATGGCAAGGGCGAAAATTACACGACCGAGGAGGTCCGTGGCCAGATCAACAATTTTGCCGAAGGGCAGCTGGTCGCCGAATATGAAGGTAAGATCGTCGGCCATTGCGCCACGTTTCAGATTTCCGAAAGAACCGCGCGCAGGGCGCATAGCTGGTCCGAAATTACCGGTGGCGGTTTCGCGGCGCGCCACGACCCCAATGGCCAGATTCTCTATGGCATGGAAGTCAGCGTGGATCCGGATTACCGGCGACTGCGCATCGGCCTGCGTTTCTACCGGGTCCGCAGGGAACTCTGCCAGCATCTCGGCCTGAAGGGAATCATCTTTGGCGGGCGGATGCCCGGCTATGCCCGGCGCAAACGCAAATATCCCGAACCGGCAGATTATGTGGCGGCCGTGGTCGACAAGCAGTTCCGTGATCCGGTGATCAATTTTCAGCTCAATCAGGGCTTTGTGCCAATCGGCGTCTTGAAGGACTATATGCCGAGCGACACGCCGTCTGGCGGCCATGCGGTGCATATGTTCTGGGAAAATCCGCTGGCAGCGGATGCCAAGCTGGTCACGCAGACCCCCCATGACCGGCTACCGCAATCGGTGCGGGTCGCGACCGTCCAGTTCCAGATGCGCAAAATCGCCTCGCAGACCGAATTCGAGGAACAGGTGGAATATTTTGTCGACGTGGCGGCCGATTATGGTGCCGACTTCGTCACTTTCCCGGAACTGTTCACGCTGCAACTGCTGTCGCTGGAAGGCGAAAAGCTGGAGCCGGCGCAGGCGATCGAGAAGATCGCGGAATATACCGACCGGTTCAAGGAGTTCATGGAGAAACTGGCGGTTTCCTACCATATCAACATCATCGGCGGCTCCCATCCCACGAGGATGGAAAATGGCGATATCCGCAACATCTCCTATGTCTTCCTGCGCAGCGGCGCGATCTACACCCAGGACAAGCTGCACCCGACACCCAGCGAAGTGCGCTGGTGGAACATCAAGGGCGGCTATGGCGCCGAAGCCATTCCGACCGACTGCGGCCCGATCGGCGTGATGATCTGCTATGACTCCGAATTCCCGGAAATGGCGCGGCATCTGGTCGACCAGGGCGCGATGATCCTGTTCGTTCCCTTCTGCACCGATGAACGGCGCGGCTATCTGCGGGTGCGCTATTGCTGTCAGGCGCGCGCCGTCGAGAACCAGTGCTATGTTGTGATGTCCGGCGTGGTGGGCAATCTGCCCAATGTCGAGAATATGGACATTCACTATGCCGAAAGCGCGATTCTGACGCCCTCCGACTTTCCGTTCGCACGGGACGGAGTGGCCGCCGACACGGCCCCCAACACAGAGACGATCGCGCTGGCCGACCTGTCGATGACCAGCCTGCTGACAAGCCGGCAATCCGGTGCGGTGCAGAATCTGAAAGACCGCCGCTTTGACCTCTATCGGGTATTGTGGAAGGGCTAGCAAAGCGAGCCCTTCCCGCGCGCAACCAATCCCCGCATGACACGTATTCCTTGACGGACGGAATATAATCAAATGCACGCCGATGACAGGGTGTCGCGGAGCAGGAGGGGCACAGCACATGAATTCGACCAGGCGCCATGCGCGCAATATCCCGGCAGACGCGCCTGATCGCGGGGAATTTCTCTCGTGAAGGCGATGACCACGCGTGCGCCGCTGCTTAGGGACCGCCGCACGCATATCGCCCTCGCGGGGGTCGCCGTCGTTCTGATCCTGGGCATATTGTTCCTCGGTGCCGTTCCCGCGAATGTTTTGCGCGGGGTCATCGTCGAGAAATTGCAAGGAGCGTCGGATCGGGATGTGGCCATTGGCTCCGTGACCCGAGACAGCTTCTTTTCCTATTCCCCGGTCATAACGGTTCATGATCTGCGCGTGGCGCAACCCCGATGGGCTGGCGACGGTGACTTTATCCGGCTGAAGTCGGTATCCGCGCGCCTGTCGGTACTGGATGTCCTCACCGGCGGAATACAGCCTGACCGGGTACGGATCGACGGGCTGGAGCTTGCCCTCATTCGAGACGAGAATGGCCGCAGCAACTGGAATGAGGACGAAACCGACGACCGTGACAAGGAGGAAAATGGGCCCGGCCTGACCGATCTCGACGTTCGTCAATCGCGTTTCAGTTTCACCGACCGCAAACGCGGCCTTGATCTCGCTGGCCCGATCACCGTGGATTCCAAAAACGGTCTGCGCGCCGAGGGCAAGGGTACATTTTTGCAGACCAAGGCCAGCCTTTCCTTCACCGGTGGGGCGATCACGGGAATCGATCCAGACGCCGATTATCCTTTCGAGATGGCGCTCGATTCACCGGCGCTGAACCTCACCGCCAAAGGCAAGATGCAGGGCGTGCTGAACACCAGCCTTTTCACCGCCTCCCTGTCAGCGCAGGCGCCAACCCTCAAAAATCTTGACCGGGTGATCGAGGCGGGGCTGTTCGGCACCCAGCCGATCGACTTGCGCGCCAACGTCCGTCACAAGGACAAGGACTGGTTCGTCACGAAACTGGATGGCTCGATCGGACGGTCCCGCCTCTCCGGCAACGCGGATATTCTCAAACGAGATGGCCGCACCAAAATCGATGCGACGATACACGCAAAGACGCTGGATTTCGACGATCTGGCGGACGATGCCGGTCTGGCACGGGCAGCGGCGCTGACGCGTCGCATCGGGCCACGGGTCATACCCAATACCCGGATCAACCTGTCGAAGATGGGACCGACCGACGGTCAGCTGGACTTTACGATCGACCGCCTTCTATCCCGCCGGGATACGGTGTTTCGTTCGCTGAAAGGCACATTGTCGCTGGATCACAAGCTTATCAAGATCAGCGATCTCGTCATTCGCCTGAAAAGCGGGCGGATGACCGGCGGCGTCCGGGTGGATCACCGCAGCGGCGCGCCCAAATTCTCGACGGACCTGACGCTCCGGGGCGCTTCGATTTCCGACCTGATCGGGAATGGCGACATCGTTACAGCAACCATGCGGGGTCGCATCAAACTGTCCGGTTCCGGCAACACCGTTCGGGAGGCCTTGGAAAAAGCCGACGGGAAGGCAGCAATGGTGGCCTCCGGCGGCAGCGTCCGTGCCACAGCCGCGCATGTTCTGGGCCAAAATCTGAGTGGTGCGGTCGGCAAGATAATCGATGATCCGAAAGCCCGGGTGCCGCTTCGCTGTCTGGTTGCCAGTTTTGACGCAAAAAATGGCGTTCTGACTCCCGCGCCTTTGGCGGTGGATACGGAAATATCGATCGGCCGTGGCGAAGGCCGGATCGCGCTGGATGGCGAGACCATCTCCCTCATCCTACGCGGCGGTGCCAAGGGGGAAAGTGCCTTGCGCATCGTGGACCCGATCAAAATCTCCGGCACACTGACCGCTCCGAATGTCTCCGTCGCTGGACTTGGCAAGGCCGAGGACGCCGAAAAGCCGTCGCTGGGCGACGTTCTGAAAGTCGCGACCAAGTCAATCGGCAGCGCTCTGGGAATCGGTTCCAGCGACAAACAGGACGAAGCGTTCCAACGCCGCCCGAAATCCCTGAACTGCGATGCGGTCATAGCTGCGGCGATGCGCTAGCGAGACGTTGCGCCCATATCACAGGAACCTGATATGGGCCGTTCTCTTAAAAACGATAGCCGACCGAAAACCCGTATGTCCGCGGCGTATTGTACCAGACATTCTGATAACCAAACAGACCCACTTCAACCACATCGATAATATTGACTTCATCGGTGAGATTTTTCGCCCAGAGCGCCACCTCAACCGCCTCGTCCCTGCTCGTCCAGGCAAGGCGCGCATCAAGGTTCACCGTTGCGCCTTCACTGCTGAGTTCAACCAGCTCGCGCTCGTCATAATAGCGGTTTCCCGTATAGGTGAAATCACCCCGCAGCACGAAATCGCCGATCGATGTTGGAATCGTGTAGCGACCATAAAGATTGAACTGCGTGTTCGGGGCGCCTATCAGCCGGTTGCCGCTCAGATCTTCTGTCACCCCGGCATTGGTCCGGCTGAAATTCTTATATTCGCTATCAAGAAGGCCAAGGCTGCCACCGATTTCAAAATTGTCCGTCACCAGCGCCTGCAGCTCAAATTCGAGTCCCTTGATGCTGGCGTCCGAAGCATTCTCGATGAACTGAAGCCCGCCTGCGGTAAAGGTGAAGACCTGAAGGTCGCTATAGTCGTAGAGAAAGCTCGTCACATTGAACTGGACCCGGTTATTGAACAGCGAGCTTCGCACACCCGCTTCATAACTGATCACAATTTCAGGGTCGTAGATTTTGAGCGCCCCGACCGGATCGTTAAACGCGCCAGTGTTGAAACCGCCGCTGGTAAAGCCCCGATTGATGCTGACAAAGCCCATGATATCGTCGGTGAAATCATAGCTCAGCGCCGCACGGCCCGACCATTCGGTCCAGCTTTCTTCGAGGTTGATATCGAACAAAGCTCCGGGCAGCAGATTATTCCCGTTGCGGTCTGTACCGAAGCTGCTGTGGTCAAGATCGCGCTTTTCATGATTGATGCGGCCGCCGACCGTGAGGTTCAAACGATCCGTGATCTCCAGCTCCGCCTGCGCAAAAGCAGCATAGGTGTCGGTGGACTGGACATAATATTGATCAAAGGCTTCGATCCCGCCCAGCGCGAAACTGGCATCGGTGAGGTTGTAAAAATTATCCACTTCGCCCCGCTCATGGAAAATGAACGCGCCGAGAACCCAGCTGAAGGCACCGTCAGAGGGCGAAGCCAGACGCAATTCCTGGGAGATGGATTCAAAGTCCGACGGGCCCCAGTTGATCGTGAAAATAGTACTGGGAGCGCCATTGCCTTCCTGCAAAACGCTGCGCTGCGATGTTTCATAGCCGGTGACCGAGGTCAGCGTATAGCCGTCGCCAAAAGTGAAATCGCCGACCAGCGATACGCCGAACAGATCAATATTCGCGAAGGTCGGCCCTTCATAGGTGTTCACATAAGGATCGGGATTGGGGTCCCGATAACCGAAAATATCAACGCCCTGCCCGTCCACGATCGCCTCGCCAGGCAGTTTAACCGTATTGCCCAAGGCGAGCTGCGCCGGATCAAAAATGCCGCGATGGACGCTGTTGTTGTGCGTCGTATCCGATCCGCCACCATGGATATTCAGCCGGATATCGACATCGGAACTCGGCTGCCAGCGTAGGATGCCGCGCGCCGCCCACTGGTCAATATTGTTGACCTTCGAGCCGGTGCCGAGATCGGTGACATAGCCGTCGCGCTTTCGATAGGTGCCGGCGACGCGCATCGACAGCGTATCGCCCAGCGGAACCGTGACCGCGCCTTCCGTTTCGATCGCGTCGAAATTCCCGTAACCCGCGCGGACATAGCCTTCGAGATAGTCTTCGGGCAGTTTTGAATAGACGGAAATCGCGCCGCCAGTGGCATTCTTGCCATAAAGCGTACCCTGCGGGCCGCGCAGAACTTCAATGCGCTCGAGATCATACATCTGGAACAATTGACCGGACGGGGCCGACAGATAGACCTGATCGAGATAGATCGCGACCTTGCTCTCCGCCGTCTGGTTGAAATTGTTATTGCCGATACCGCGCATGAAGACCTTGGGGCTCGACGTGCCCCAGAGCGCACTAATATTCAGATTGGGAATTGCCGAGGAAAGATCCTCCACGTCCTCGAAACCGCTTTCGGTAATGCGCTGGGCATCGAGAGCGGAGATTGCGAGTGGCACGTCCTGGAGCGATTCTTCGCGGCGTTGAGCGGTCACGATAATCGGACGGATGCCCCCTGATTCCGTCGCCTGTCCGGCATCTGCTGCGGGTGCTTCCGCGGTTTGGGCATTTGCCACCACAGGAAAGGAAGCCATCGTGGTGCCGGCCAAAAGTGCTGCGCGAATAATGCTCATTGCTAATAATCCTCCCTAATAAACCGTCCCTTTCAAGGGCTCTGTTGCACCGTTGGACGATGCTGCATTTCTTCATTGAAACAGTGACATCAGAAACAACCCACCCCGATGGGTGGGCATTTTCAATCTATCAAAGCGTCCGTCCCAGAACCTCGAGCATGATCTCGTTCGTACCGCCAAAAATCCGCGTTACCCGGCTGTCCTTCCACAGCCGTGCGATCGGATATTCGTTCATATATCCGGCTCCGCCATGGAGCTGCAGCGCCTGGTCACAACACCGCCCCTGCAATTCCGTGTGCCAGAATTTTGCCGCTGAGGCTTCTGCACCGGTCAGCTCCCCGCACACATGCCTGGCAATCGCCCAGTCGATATGCGCCCAGCCGACCTGCAATTCAGCCTTGAGTCCGGCGAGCTTGAACCGGCTGTTCTGGAAATCGATGATCCGCTGCCCGAAAGCGCTCCGTTCCGAGGTGAAGATGACCGCCTCGTCAAACGCCCGCTGCGCCGTTGCCTGCGCCGAAACCGCGATCGCGAGCCGCTCCTGTGCCAGTTGCGCCATCAGATAGCCGAACGCCTGCCCGGGCTTGCCAAGCAGATTCTCGGAAGGCACGCGAACATTGTCAAAGAACAGCTCGGTCGTATCGCCGCAATGCTGACCGACCTTGTCCAGCGGCTTGCCGCGCGTCAGCCCTTCGCTGTCACCGGACACGAGCAACAGGCTCATGCCCCGAGCGCCCGCCCCGATATCGGTCTTCGCGACGACAATGATCAGATCGGCGCTGGCCCCGTTGGTGATATAGGTTTTCGTGCCGTTGAGCAGAAAGCCCTCGTCTTCTGGCGCGGCCACTGTCCGTATTGCCTTGAGATCGGAGCCCGTGCCCGGCTCGGTCATCGCGATGGCGCCGATTGCATCGCCCGAGACCATGGCGGAAAGCCAGCGCTGCTTCTGCTCCGTGCTGCCATAGGCGATCAGATAATCGGCGACGATATCCGAATGAACGAGAACGGGAGGCGGGAAGCCCAGATAGCCAAGCTCTTCCGCAACCACGGCGTTGTAGGTAAAATCCAGCCCCGGCCCGCCAAATTGCTCAGGAACCTGCGGGCAGAGCATACCGGCAGAGGCACAGCTGTGCCAGAAGCTGCGCGGCGGCATGCCCGCTTTTTCCCAGTCCCGGATATGCGGCGCGACCTGATCGGTCAGGGTACGCCGGATGGTCTCGCGAAATTGCGCGTGGGTTTCGTCATAAAGGCCGCAGCCATCGCGTTTGAAAGCCATGGCTAGCCAACACCCCGGCTGCCATCGCCCCAATAAGGTTTGCGCAGTTCCTGTTTCAGCACTTTGCCGCTGGCATTGCGGGGCAGTTCGGAGACACAGCTGATCCGGCGCGGAACCTTGTAGCCACCCAGCTTTGTCCGGCAAAAAGCGATCACTTCATCGGTCGGCAGCGCTTCGCCGGTATCGGTAACGATCACGGCGAGCAGCGCTTCCCCGAACTTCTCGTCCGGCACGCCGATCACTGCGGCATCGATGATCCGGGGATGATCGAACAGGGCGTTTTCCACCTCGCGCGGATAGATATTTTCGCCGCCACTGACGACCATGTCCTTGATCCGGTCGCGGATATAGAGATAGCCTTCCTGGTCGATTTCCCCGGCATCGCCGGTATGCGCCCAATCATCCTTGAGAAAGGCTGCGGTCGCCTCTTCCAGCGCCCAGTAACCGGGCACGATCTGCGGGCCGCGCGCCAGGATCTGGCCGATCTGGCCGGTTGGACAGGGGCGGTCCTTACCATCGGCGATCCGCATCTGGGTGCCGGGCAAGGGGCGGCCAGCGGCGAGGAGCAAATGGGTTTCCCCGGCCAGCGCCCGGCGATGTTCTTCTGCCCCCAACAGGGTGAGGATGGCGGTCGTCTCGGTCAGGCCATAGGCCTGATAGACGTCGCAACCGAAACAGGAGACCGCACGGCGCAACACATCTTCGGCGATGGGCGATGCGCCATACATCAGCATTTTGAGCGCCGACCAGTCCCGCTTGGCGATATCCGGCACACCGGTGAGGCAGGCTTGGATCATTGCGGGCACGAGGAAGGTGAAGGCGACACGCTCCCGGTCCAGTGTCTCAACGACATCAACCGGATCGAAATCGGTCTTCAGGATGATCGACATGCCCCGGGCCGTGCAAAAGGCCGCAATCCATACGGCGGCGGCATGATAGAGCGGAGTCACCACCAGTGCGGTATCGCCGGCATCGGGGAGCCTGGTGATCATATTGGTCGTCTGGGCGATATTCGCCGCGTAATTGGCATGATTGACGATCACACCCTTGGGCAGGCCGGTCGTGCCGCTCGTATACATCTGGTAGAAAATATCGTCCGACTGGGTCGAACAGACCACCGGCGAAGCGTCCTGCCCGGCCAGCCAGTTATGATAGCCAAGCGCGCCCGCTAGCCCGCCATCGAAAGAGATGAACCGCTCGACGGTTGAAAGCTCGTCCACCACCTCCCCCATCGCCGCATCATAGCCCGGGCCGACAAAGACCAGCTTCGCCTCGGCATTGTTCAGAATGAATGTCCATTCGGCCGGCGCGAGGCGATAGTTCAGAGGCACGGGCACCGCGCCGGTGCGCGAGGCCGCCAGAAACATGAGCCACATATCGGCGGAGTTGCGCGAGAGATAACCGAACCGGTCGCCCTTTTTCAGTCCCAGACCGATCAGCCCATTGGCGATCCGGTTCACTTCCTGCCCCGCCTCAGCAAAGCTCAGCGCGCGCGTGCCGTCATCGATGCACATCTGCCCCGGACGGCTGGCGACGTGAAAATCGAACATGTCGTGAAAGAGCAGACCCGATTGCATCTTCACGCCTCCTTCGACCGCAGTGAGACCAGCCGCTCCAGCACGAATTCTGGCGGTGCGTCGGCGGCGATCTGGATTCGGATATGATCGGCGGACAAATCGGCTGCGACATCGCCAGAAAAACCCTCGCTGCCGATCGTCTGGCAACGGCCCTTGCCAAGCGGCGACGCTGTGTCCGTTGACGGGAAGCAATAGGCGGCGTCCACATAGTCCGCGTGGTCGAGCAGCATCATCGCACAGCCTGCATGCTCGGCGATCCGGAAGAGCGAACCCGTTTCTTCCAGCCCCGCCTCATCCGCTTCGTCCAACCCGACAATCCCGGACTGGATCGGGGCAACAGCGCGGAGAATATCACCCAGCGCCATCGATGCGATATCCAGAGCATCCGTGTCATCGCGGCCGATAACCGCAGGCCCCGGCAAGACCGGAACGACCTTGGCAACCCCGGACGATACAGCCAGTGCCGTCATTGCACGGCCAATAGTCTCCAGCAATTCGCCCTCGCCGACCGCGTCATCCAGAGCCTCTGCCCGCGCTTCCCCATCCTCACCTGCCTCGCGAAGATAGCGCTCCAGCAAAGGCACAAGCGGTAGCAGCAGATAATCCGCCCCCAGCAATTTGATCGCCTCGTCGCAGAAAATCCCGATTGAGTCCGGCTGCAGCCACGGGTCCTCACCACTGCGCAGCAGGGCGACCGCATAATCATAAGCATCCAGCCACAGCGTCCGCGCCATCGATCAGCCCTGCCGCGCTTCGGCAAGTTCACGCTCCAGCCTGGCAATTTTCACCTCGAGCGGGTTCGGCATGACGACCGGTGGATTGACCTGACCGGCAGGATAATAGCGATCCGGCGACCCCGCATAGACCATCGCCGGGTCTTCCCATGAGCCATAATAAGGCAAGTTCTCCGGCGGAGTTTCCGTCACATAATCCGCGCAATAATCCTCAAAGGACATGCTCTCATCCAGCCGCTCCTTGCGGGCTTCATCCCGGGCCGATCGCGTCGCCTCTTCATCAACGATCCGCGTTTCGGGATCGAAGACCACGCGATAAATCCGCCAGGCGACATCCTCCGAGACAAGATCTTCCTGATAATCCCGCATCACCTCTTCCGGGTCGCGCTCCAGCGGATCGCCAAAACCGCCGCCAGTCCCCTGAGCGATCATGTAAAGCTCGCCCCGCTCGGCCAGCGAATAGGGCATGAACATCGGATGCGTGCTATATTCGCCTTCCGGGAAAGGCTGCTCGTTCATCAGTTCCTCGATCGAGAAGCGGAACTGGGATGGGTCGCTCTGCATCGTTTCGAAGACGTCGACATTCGAGATTCGGCAGAGCGGATAGGTCGGGCAGCCATAGCCGCCGAACAGCCCCGGCACGTTCGGGAATTTCGAACCGATCGCGGTCAGCATGAAGCCCCACACCGGGCTGTCGCGCAGCGCCAGGATCATCTGATAGCCCATGCCGCCGCGCTGGCGGCCAAAGCCCTGATTGTCCTTCATCAGCTTCTTGGAGACGAGCTGCACAAACGGCATCTCTTCTTCCATGAATTCCTGTTCGCCCAGATCGGCCATCGTGGCGAAGATCGGAGCGCAGCTATGCTGGCCATCGCGATCCGCGAGCGCACCGCCGCCCATGCCGTTAATATCGGCGCAGACGTTGCCCACCATCTCGCCATGCTGGGTCACGCCGCCAAACAGGAAGGTGTTGATCATGTTGAACCAGGGCGCGATCACCCGGGTATATTTGTCCGGCACCGAATAGAGATATTTCATCACACAGACCTGCGCGACGCTCCACGAGGTAAAGACCGACATCATGCTTTGCGCATTGGGCGTACCGAAATCCGGCTTGATGATCGAACGTTCGTCAAAGATGAACTCGATCGGCGCGAGCACCCCCTGGTTGCGGGGAAGATCGGGCCAGATGTAGGTCAGGAACAGCTGCGCGAGCATGCCCTTGAGCGTGATATCGAGCGAATTGTTCGAGCGGTTGGTGAATTCGGGCGAGGAGCCGCGATAGTCGAAGATCAACCGGTCCCCCTTTTTGGTGAGCGCGAGGTTGATCTTGATCATCGCATTTTCGCGCAACGTGCCATCGGTCCACCAACTGTGGCGCACCGTGCCGTCCGGCCATTCCTTCAGCCGCTTGCGCACCTCGACATCGGTGTCTTCGAGATTAGAGCGCAGACAGGCGACAACCGCCTCCAGCCCGAATTCGCTGATTGCCTCATGCATCCGCTGCTCGAGCCGGCGGCAGGTGAACATCTTCACCTTCATATCGGCATATTGCAGCTTGGGCTCGCGCACCGAATTCTGCAGGAAAGTGACGATATCGCGGCGCAGCGTGTAATTTTCGGCGACGCGGAAGGGCGACATTTTCAGCCCTTCGTCCCAGACCTGCTCGGCCATGGACGGCATCCCGCCCGGCTCGATCGCGCCATTTTCGCCCTCATGAACGGTGGCGCCCACCCAGGCTACCAGCTTGCCTTCCCAGAAGACCGGCATCATCATCGACTGGTCGGTATTATGGGCCTGCCCATAGCGCGCATCATTGACCAGAAAGGCATCGCCCTCGCGCACACCGACCGTCGGTTCATTCGTCCAATATTTGTTGATGAACTTGATCGGATATTGCACCAGATTGCAGAAGATCACGACGCCACCGGTGCTGGCGAGGCTGAGATCGCCGCTCGCGGTGAAGATGGCGGAGACGCAGTCGCCCCATTTGGCGCCCGGCGCCGCACCCATGCTTTCCAGCATGTCGAAACTCTCGTTGGCCCCGGCAAGCAGGCGCTCGCGGACAATTTCGAGCCGGGCCGGATCTTTCTCGGCCGCCAGACTTTCTTCCTCCAGCGGTGTCCGATTCTCGACCCCGTGATTGTTCATGATCAGCGGATCGGGCGCGAGAAACAGGCTGGTGTCGCGCAAAAACTCGCTGACACCTTCATCCCCGGTTTCGGGTGTTTCGCCGCTCTGCGGCTGGTTCGTGTCGAGGGTCATTGCGTTTCTCCAACTTTGTCCTGGCGTTCAAGCCAGCCTGCGCCATATTCACCGACCGACAGCCGCCAGCCGGGTTCCACCAGAAAGGTCGTCGATGCCGAGATGACGACCGATGGCCCTTCGACAACATGGCCGGGCTCGAGCGATTCAAGGCGGTAAAATCCGGTCTCGGTCGGCTCGTCATGACCGATGAAGTGGCAGATCTTGCGCTCTGCCGGTTCGGGTGCCGGGCGCAGCGTTTCGGGCGCCGGCAGCACTTTAGAGAACGCCAGCTTGGGTGCCCGGACAAAAGAGGCAACGCGCACCGTATTGATGCGGATGCCCGCTTCCGGAGCCTGGCTGCCTTCGCCGAACCTCTTGCCATAATCGCGGCCAAACAGCGCGATCAGCTCCAGCAATTCGCTGCTGCGGGTGATGCGGTTCTGGCCGACGACAACGGCGGTCTGGGCGAGCTGGTTGCCGTAGCGCATGTCGAGTTCGAGGCGATGCTCGATCTCGTCCTCGCCATATCCCTGCCGCACCAGATCGAGCCGACCGCGCTCTTCCAGCTGTTCGACAATGGCGTTGAAGCCATCAAAATCGGATAGCAAGGCGCGCGTCACACTGTCATAGATTTGCAGATAGACGGAGCGTTCATGAATATGAAGCTGGTCCATATTGCCCGCACCGACAGCCGAGAAGATGGCGCTGAACGGTGGCACCAGAACCTTTTTGATGCCGATCGCATCGGCAATACCGCAGGCATGCAGCGCACCGTTTCCACCATAGGCCAGCAGAGTGAAATTGGCCGGTTCATAGCCCCTGGCGCGCAATTCCTGTGCAATGCCGTTGGCCATGTCATTGTCGACCTTCTGCTTCACCAGCTTGGCCGCGGCCACCGCGTCGATATCCAGCGGCTTGCCGATATTGCGTGTGAACATATTGGTCGCGCGTTTCTCGCTCAGCGCGATCTGGCCGCCGGCATAGTTATCGGGTTCAAGATAGCCGAGCACCAGATCGGCGTCCGTCACCGTCACATCGCGGCCGCCCTTGTCGTAACAGGCGGGACCCGGATCAGAGCCTGCACTTTCGGGGCCGACCGCAACCGTTCGGCGCAGCCGGTCGTAGCGAGCGACAGAGCCGCCGCCCGCCCCCAAAGTTACCAGGTGCACCATCGGGATATTGACCATCCAGCGGTCGATCACAGGATTGAAATCATAGAATTTCACCCCGCCTTCGACCACAAGACCGATATCGAAGGACGTTCCGCCCATATCGCTGCACACGACATTGCCGAGATCGGTCTCGGCCGCGAGATGCTCGGAGGCTCCTATTCCGGCCACCGGACCGGAATGGAGCGTCTGCAGCGCGTCGGTCGAATTGAGCTGCGCCATGCCGCCCGAATTGTGGACGACCTGCATCGGCCGCTCATGGCCATTGTCGCGCAGGTTCAGCTCCAGCGTCGACAGGCCAAGATACATGGCCTTGTGCAGAAAGGCATCGACAATGGCCGAAGAGGTCCGGGCATATTCGCCTTTACGGCCCGCCACGAGATGGGCGAGAATGATCGGCGCGGAGCCCAGCATATGCTCGGGATATTCGCTGCGGATCAGTTCCTCGACGCGCAGTTCGTGCGCCGGATTGACGACCGAGTTCACAAGGCTGACGACAAAGGCCTGCGCCCCGCGATCAACCAGCTTGCGCACCTGGGCACGGACGTCTTCCTCGTCCAGCGCCATGATGACCTCGCCGGTTTCCGAGAGACGCTCGCGCACACCGGCGATCAGCGGAATGGGCACGATTGGCTCGGGCCGCTGCGCCATCGGCAAATCCTTGCGGAAGCGATCGGGCAGGCCCTCGCCATAGCCGCGACCACGGCTCAGGGGGACGCTGCTCTCGAAACCGGCAGTGGTGATCACACCGATCGTCGGACCGCGCCGTTCGATCAGCGCATTGGTGCCCAGCGTTGTAGCGTAGCGGACACTGTCCACCTCACCCATCACCTGTTCGAGCGTGAGATCCAGCTGCTCAATCGCCTGGCCCAGTGCGGCGTTGAATCCGAGCGCCAGATTCTGATGCGTGGTGAGCGCCTTGGCAGACACATAGCGATCGCCCCAGACCAGAAAGCAATCGGTGAAGGTGCCGCCGATATCGACCGAAACCCGCTCCATTATTCGCCACCCTTGCGGTGATGGTGCTGCGGGGGGACAAAGGCCGGGCCGATGGCTGGCTCTGTGAGCGCTTCACGATCCGCCCATTGCGCTTTCAAGGCATCAATATCGAGTTCAATGTCATAGGCCGGTGGATGACCCGGCGGCAGATATTCGGCCTCCATCTGGCGTGCGCAATGCGGGCAATAATATTCCACGATGCGCGTCCATTCGGGATCAGGCGCGAAGGTGAATTCATAGCGATCCTTGTCGATGATCGGCGCATGAATGTCCTGCGGATTGCGCGGACGGACGCGGAGAAAGCTTTTGTAATTTTCGCGCGCCGAACCAAGTTCGGCATCGCAGCCACGGCAATGCCATGTCTCTTTTTCGAGATTGATGACAAGCGCGTCTGTGATAAAAACATTCATGATCAGTCTCCCTTCCGCTCTATGAGCAGATCGTGATTGCCGGTAACGGTGAAGCGCCAGCCGGGGCGTATCCAGGCGGTGAAAAACTGCTCCTCGACCAGACAAGGACCGGTCGCCCGTGCGCCGGCATCAAGCTCTTCCAGCCGGTAAAGCGGCATACCGCCCATCGCCTCCCGCATGCCAGCACTGGGCGCGTCATGCTGCTGATCCGCAAAGGCGGGGCCAAGGCCGATCGATGGCATGCCCCGGACCACATTCAGTTCGACAAAGCCCGATGCGTCCGCCGAGACATCGGCAAGCGGCTGGCTGTGCGCCTGATCGCCATCACCTAGCACGGCCTGCCAATCGGTCTGGCAATCTTTCAGCGCAAAGCCCTCGCTTTCCATGGCGCGGCCCGCCTGCTCTTCGAGCGAACGCCTGGCCTTCGCCACCGCATCAGCGCTGAACGAGTCCACCTTGCAGCTATGCCTGTGCCGGATCGGGCTGAACCCGATGCCGAAGGCGCTGAATACTGCGGCAAAGCGCGGCACAAGCACCCGGTCCACACCTGCCTTTTCGGCGATCCCGCAGGCGCTCATCGGTCCGGCGCCGCCAAAGGCAAGCATCGCGTCCAGCCCCCGATCGCCTGCCAGCCCGTCAATGGCACCGGCAACCTTCGCCTCATAGGCATCAATCGCCGCGACAATCGCCGCGTCGAGATCAATGTCCAGGGGCTCCGCAATATGGGTGCGTACGGCGTTCTTCGCCCGCTCAAGATCCAGCGCGAGCTTGCCGCCAAAGAAACTGGCAGGATCCAGAATGCCTGCAAGCAGCATGATATCGGTGAGCGTGGCGTTGGTACCGCCGCGAGCAAAACAGGCAGGGCCCGGCAACGCGCCCATGCTTTCCGGCCCGACCTGAATGGCGCCATCGGCGACGCTGAGGATGGAGCCACCCCCGGCCGCGATGCTAGGCACATCGGCAAGCGGGAAGGCGATCGGCGCGCCTTCGATATTCCCGAAGCGATGTTCAGCCACCTGGCCATCCTCGAACAGCGCAAGATCGGTCGTGGTGCCGCCAATATCGATCGAGGCAAAGCGTTCAAACCCGTAATGACTGGCCAGAATGGCAGCGCCCACCGCACCGCCGCGCGGTCCGGAAGAATAAGTGTGCAATGCGATGGTCCGCGACACGCGGGTCGAGCCGCCGTCATTGCGAAACACCAGCAGCGGATTGCGCGTCCGGTGCTGGCGCAGCCGGTCTTCGGCATGATGCAGAAACTGCTCCATGGAAGGATGCAGAAACGCATTCAGCAGACCGGACCATGCGCGGCGCTGCGCCGATGCGCCAGGCGCGAGATCTGTCGAGAAAAGCAGCGGCACCGCTCCCAGCAAATGCCGCGGAAACGTGGCGTAGAGGGTCCGGCGCAAATCGCTCTCGACTTTCGCGGCTTCTTTGCCGTCAAGGCACAGCACGAGCCGGCTTGCGCCCTTGGCAATCAGCGTACGGACCGCCTGAATGACTTGCGCTTCGGTCATGTCGCCGATTGTCGCAACACGGTCACCGACGAGCGCTTCAAACAGGTCAGGCGCGGCTGACCTCGCCGATTCGACCTGCACGTCGCCCGAGACCAGCAGCCCGAGACGCGGCCCCCTGCGCTGGACAATCGCGTTGGTGCCCTGTGTCGTCGAATAGCGAAGGTGATCGATCGAAGCGATCAGACGGGTAAGACCGCCCTCCTGACCGAGCTGATCGCCCAGCGCCTGCAGGCCGTTCATCAGACATTCGGTCAGATCATGAGGTGTCGTCACGGTTTTTGCGTGAACCACCTTTTCGCCGTCGAAAGCACAGATATCGGTTAGCGTACCGCCATTGTCGATATTGACCAGCAGACCCATGCACTCATCCTCCCTTGCGGCTCTGGTGAGTCATCCCACCCTTTTTTGCCGTCCGAGAGAATCCCTAGGCCGAAGCCACTACCCCTCACCCCACCCGGGTGGGTAGGTTTTGTTTATTCGATCAATTTGAAGTGGCGGGCCGCCTGTACGGCCTGCATGCGATTGCCGACGTCAAGCTTGGCAAAAACATTCCGCAAGTGAAATTTAACGGTGTTCTGGGACACGGCCAGCCGGTCAGCGAGATCCTTGTTCGAATGACCTTTGGCGAGAAAATGCAGGATATCGATTTCGCGCGGGGTCAGATTTTCGTGCGGCCGCGCCAGCGCCGCCGATTCCTCTTCACCGGGAGCGGAAGTCATGTCTTCATCCCGCGCTCCGCCCTCGGCCGCCTTGACAAGCAGCTTCACATAGCGCGCAACATCATCCACGGCCCAGTCGGGGTCGTGGGTAAAATTCTCGTTTGCCAGATGATTGAGCATCCGGATGGCAGCGGGCCCTTCATCGAGGAAGATGCGGTGCATCCGGGCCGGCGCGGCCAGCGCAACCGCCTCCATCATGACCCGCCGCGCATGACCAAGCTGCCCATCCATCTCCAGGCTGATCGCCAGTAATGTCTTGAGACGAATCAGCCGGCGAACCCTGTGCTTTACGCTAGCCGTGCGAATCTCCGACTGGAGCATCGCCCGGGCTTCGGCATGCGCACCTTTATGAACCAGCAGACGCACATAGGTGATGCGCTGCACTTCAAGCTCTCCGCTGGAATATATGAGCTGCCCCTCGGTCGGAAGCCGGGCCTCTGCACCCAATGCGCCAAAGCGGCGTTCGGCCGTGCTGATATCACCCTGCAGGACGGCTTCGCGGACCAGTTCCGCCCGGCCACAATCGACAAGCCGGCTCAATCCATATTTATGCCCCGAATCGATCAGATACTCATACAGTTCATGCGCATATTCCGGCCGTCCTTTCAGGCTTGCGATGCGGGCCAGCGTTACCACCCCTGAACAGAGCGGATCGACTATAGACTGTTGCTGGATCAGCGGAAGATAGTCGGTGATCACCCGCTCGGCTTCGTCGATCTCGTTGCGCTCATAGAGAGCCTCTCCCAGCGGCGCGGCCACGACGCCGCCGGCCATGATGCCCCCCGGCCCTTCGACATCCAGTTCGCGCAAGGCCCGGCGGAGATCGTCAATCGCTTCGCCCAGCAGACCTTGCGAGATTTTCAGGCTCGCATGGATCGCGTTGGCATAGGAGCGTCCAAAATAATTGCGCGCCTGTTCATGAAGCGGACGGGCACGGAGCAGCAATTCATGCGCTTCGGGAAACTGGCTTTGCGCACCCAGCAAGAAAGCATGGGCGTTAAAAGCCACTGCCTTGGTAAAGGACTGGTCATCCCCCAACCATTTCTCTGCGTCGCGCGCGCGTTGGCCCATCTCGACCACCCGGTCCTCGGCTGCAAGGACGAAGCACCGAAGCACCTCAAGTTCCGCCGCCGCAACCGGATCATCCCCGGATTCGGCCAGCGATGCTTCACAATAGTTGAGCAGCCGATGCGCCTTGGCAAATTGCCGGCGGAAGCCATAAGCGATGACCGCTGCATCAAGAAGCGTGGGGCTTCCGAGCAGAACCTCCTGGTCGAGCTGTTCAAACAGCGAGACCAAAAGCCCCAGCCGCTCTTCCCGAACCAGTTGCTCGGCCACTTCTTCCAGACAGGCCGCAGCGCTCTCCTGCCGCCCTGCCGCAAGATAGTGGCTGATCGCAACCTCGCGCATGTCTTGCGCAGCGAACCAGTCTGCAATCCGCACGTGACGCTCTGTCAATGCATCCGGGCTGCTTTCCTCCTGCACCTGGGTTCTCAGAAAATCACCGAAAAGCGGGTGGAAGCGGAACCAGTGCCGGTCACCGTCGACCGGGTCGAGAAAAAGCCCCCCATCGGACAGCCGATCCAGCAGGGCACGCCCCTGTGATCCACCCAGCTTGTGATTGACCAGTTCTGCACAGAGCCGGTCGGCGAGGCAGATACCGAGCAACGCTTGCCGCGTTTCTGCCGATTGCAAATGGAAGACTTCCTGCGCAAGATAATCGACAACCTCTTGGGTCACGCCGCTTCTCAGCGCCTTTGCGGCACCCTGTTTATGCGAGGCAAGCGAGAGGTTGATAAACTGCAGTGCAGCGGGCCAACCATCAATCCGGCTGTGCAGTTCGCGCACTTCTTCCAGGCCCAGCCGGCAGCGCTCCGACAGAAACTGATAAGACTCGCCAAGATCAAAGCGCAGATCAATGCTACCGAGGACGATGGCGCGGCCCGACAGTTTGAGTCGCGCGCTGGATAGATCGGGCATCGTCCGCGTCGCTACGGCGATGCGCTTTCCTGGAGGCAACTGCTCAATGATCTGGCCGAGCAGCGCATCCGCCTGGCCGTGGGCGAACTGATCATATTCATCGAGCAGCAGCAGAGCGGGGCCATTTATCGCCGAAATCAGCGCGGGAATATCGCGCGTGGTCCGGCGCAACTTGCCGCCCGTATCCTCTATAAGCCGCTCACAGGTCCCGATGAACATCTGCACGAAACGCGACAGGTCGCCATCCTGAGAAACGGGTGTGATCCAGCCGACGGCGCCGCCCGCCTCCACTTCAGCCGCCGCCAATTGTCGCAAGAGGGAGGATTTTCCATAGCCTGCCGGTGCCTGCGCAAGAATCAGCTGCGCGCTGCTCGACTGGATACGATCAAGAAGGCTCTCCCGCCGCAGATCCACCGGGCCACTCTCCACTTCCGGCTGCTTATTGCCGATTCTGTTTTCGTTCCCACCCATATTGATGATCAGCCAGACCTCCGCCCCACCCTTTTGGGTGGCGTGATGACTTAAGTCTGGTCACAGGCAGGGGTCAAGGTCGCCCTGACGGCCGAGCAGAGTTTACAGGAGAGTATCATGTCCCGCTCCGTGATCGTTGCCGGTGTGGCGATGACCCCCTTTGACACGCCCGGCAAGGCCCGTGATTATCGTGTGATGGCGACGGACGCCGTCGCAGATGTGCTCGCGGACGCGGGCGTGGCTTATCCATCGATCGAGCAAGCCTATGTCGGCTATGTCTATGGCGACAGCACATCCGGCCAGGCTGCGCTTTATCCCAGCGGATTGAGCGGCATTCCGATCATCAACGTCAACAATAATTGCGCGACCGGTTCGACCGCCCTCTGGCTCGCGCGACAGGCCATCGCCAGCGGCGCCACTGACTGCGTGCTGGCATTGGGCTTCGAACAGATGAAGCGCGGTGCCCTGGCAAGCGTTTATGATGATCGCCCTGACCCGTTGGGCGATTTTCTGGATACGTGCGAAGCCCGGCTGGGTCCCTCCGACAGCCCGATGGCGCTGCGCCTTTTCGGGGGCGCCGGGCTGGAATATCAACAACGTTACGGAGCGGAAGACCGCACCTTTGCGCTGATCGCGGAAAAGGCGCGGCGCCACGCCGCCCCCAATCCACGGGCTGTTTTCCGCGACATCCTTTCTGCCGACGATATCCTGGATTCCCCCCATATGTACGGGCCTCTTACCAGGCTCCAGTGCTGCCCGCCGACCTGCGGCGCTGCGGCGGCTATTCTCTGCAGCGAGGCTTTTGCGGCTCGCCATGGAATAAGCACCGACATCGTCATCGCAGCCCAGGCAATGACGACGGATCGCCCCGATTCATTCGATGGGAAAAGTCTTGCAGCAACCGTCGGCGCAACCATGTCTCGGACAGCGGCAAATCAGGTGTATGAATCGGCGGGAATCGGTCCGGACGATCTGGACGTCGTGGAATTGCACGATTGCTTCACCGCCAACGAACTGCTGAGCTACGAAGCGCTGGGCCTGACCGCCATCGGCACGGCAGAGCGGTTCATCCGCGATGGCGACAATAGCTATGGCGGAAAAGTGGTTACCAATCCATCGGGCGGCCTGCTATCCAAGGGCCATCCGCTGGGCGCCACCGGCCTCGCCCAGTGTTTCGAACTGGTTACGCAATTGCGCGGCGGTGCGGAAGCGCGGCAGGTCGAGGGAGCGCGCCTTGCGCTACAGCACAATATTGGACTGGGTGGTGCCTGCGTCGTCACATTATATGAAAACAGGGCCGGGCGTTAATACCGGTACCACACGATCTGGAGAGCAAAGATGAGCGGACAAACGGCCCGGCGCTGGTATTTCAACGAACGCCCCAAGGAGATGATCGAGGACGATACGCTGGTGCTGCGGGAAGAGCCGCTCCCCGAGCTGGAAGACGGCCAGTTCCTCTTTCGCACGCTCTATCTTTCGCTTGATGCGACCAACCGCGTCTGGCTCAGCGACTGGGATATCTACATGGAGCCGGTGCGCATTGGCGACCCCATGCGCGGCTTTGTATTCGGCGAAATTGTCGAGAGCAAAAACCCCGACTTCCCGGTCGGCGCACATGCGGCAGGATTGCACAGCTGGTCCGACTATATCGTCACCGATGGAGCCGGATTTTGCGTCTTCCCTTCGCTGGATGGCATCGACCTTGCCGAAGCCTTTGCGGTCCTCAGCGTCGCCGGGCCGACCGCCTATGTTGGCCTGCACGATATCGGCAAGCTGAAAACTGGCGATACGGTGGTGGTCAGCGGCGCCGCCGGGGCCGTCGGGACGATGGTGGGACAGATTGCCAAGAACGAAGGCTGCACTGTCATCGGTATCGCCGGGAGCGATGAAAAATGCGCAATGCTGACCAATGATCTCGGCTTTGACGGTGCGATTAACTATAAAAGCGAAAATGTGACCGAGCGATTGGGCGCGCTGTGCCCCGAAGGCATTGATTTATGCTTTGAAAACGTCGGCGGCGAGATTCTCGATGCGTCGCTGACCCATATGAAAGATTTCGGCCATGTCGTGATCTGCGGGTTGATTTCTTCCTATAACAGCGACGAACCAATTCCCGGGCCCTACATGTTTCGCAATCTCATCATGCGCCGTCTCACCGTTCGCGGCTTCGTGATCCTCGACCATGAAGATCGTTTCCCCGAAGCGATGGCCGCGCTGGCTGGCTGGCTGGCCGAAGGCAAGCTGACCATGCCCCTGCATATTGTGGAAGGACTGGAGGGAGCACCCAAGGCGCTCAACCTGCTCTATACAGGCGGCAATACCGGCAAGCTTCTGGTCAAAATCTAGTCGTTGCGACGCGATTTGGTACCAAGCTCATTTCATCGGCAAGGCGGCCGCTGTCAGCCTAGTTCGATATCAGATAATAGGCCACCGGCTGAGTGGCGCTGGTGTGGATATTGATGCGGTACCGTTCGGTAAAAAGCGGCAGCCATTCACAATTTGCCGGTTTTGAGGAGACGTTTTGGCGACAGATATCCTTTCCCTGAGGGTCGATAATCTTGATCGATAGGGGTTTGGATGAAACCGGGACCAGTGCCACGGACGCTTTCTTGCCCGCCAGGAAAATCTGGTCTGTACTCACCCCCGATTTCGCCGAGACCTTTCCTTTCCTGTAGGATGGTCCGAGCGCGCGCCCGCGATACACTTGTGGCCTGGTCGAAGGGTCCAGCGCTTGCGCCCGTTCGCCCCAGCGTTTCGAGAGGTCCTCGTCCTGCTCCCCGTCCGGCCTTGCACCGATGGCTTGCAGAATCTGGGCGGCTGCGCGCAGAGCGGCTGCGTCGGAATTTTCCTCGCCCTGTTTGCCCGCAAGAATGGCATGGGCCGTGCGCATAACTGGCCCGTCATCCACCGAAGGCGAAACCCGGTCAGCCACAAACTCCGTCTGTGAAGCGATGCCTGCCGATGCACTGGCGCAGCCCGACAGGAGCGACACGGACATCCAAAGTGCCATCACGGACGAATTTTGACAGTTCAATTCAATCACTCCTTTCCGGTCTGATTTCGAACAAAGCCCCGGGTTGTGCATCGTGACAGCGAATGATCAGGCCGTTTCGCTCGGCCAGAGCCTGTGACAGGGCAAGGCCAAGGCCGTGTCCCTTCGCTCCATTGCCATCAATGCGGACAAAACGCTCGAAAATCCTGTCTCTCATATGCTCGGGAATGCCGGGCCCGTTGTCCCGCACCGTGATGATCGGCCCCGGTCGCAACATCAGTTCGACCACGCCGCCTCTGGGCGTATATTTAAGCGCGTTGTCGAGCAGGTTGGATAAAATGCGCTGGAGATGAGCCGGATTGGCCATCATCTTCACTCCTGACGCAATATCGGTGCTGAAGTCGATACCCAGATCCTCGGCGCTTTCGCTAAACAGCTCCGCTATTTCACTGGCGATCTCCGTGACATCGCATTCGTACAATCCGGCCCGGTCGCCTTTTTGGGCGCGGCTGGATGCGATATCGAGCAGCGAGTCCAGCATCGCGATTATATCGCGAATATCCTGCCTGGCCCGGCCGAGGGTCTCGAGATGGGAGTCATCCTCACCCTGCCGCATCGCGGCAACCAGGCGATTGTCCAGGTGGGTGAGCGGCGTGCGCAGTTCATGCGCGGTGTGATCGGATATATCCCGGTGCGCGGCGATCAGCGCGGCCAGACGTTTGATCATGGCATTGCTGTGCTGCGCCAGTTCGTCCAGCTCATCGCCAGCGCGATCGACCGGGATTGTGGTCGTCAGATTACCGGCACCAATATCCCGGAAAGCGTCGTTTAACGTTCCGATCCGGTTCCTCAGGCGGAGGGTAGAATAATGGCCGATGACGAAGAACATCAGCACCAGCAATATCCCGGCAAGCAGAAAAGCGGTTCTGATCCGGCCGAGCAATGCGGCTTGTCCGGCGGTGTCACGACCGACAAGCAGTTTCAGGTCGGGGTTGAGCTGCGTGGTCCGGGCAAAAACCTCTTTGCCATCAGGCAGTTTGATATGCCCCGTTTCCGAGTTTTCCGCGGACAGTTTTGGCCAATATTTGATGTTGCCGGTGATCATGGTGCCGTTGGGCGACGCAAGCATATAATAGCGCGCATCGCCGGCGGACTGCAGCTCCAGACGGTCGGCCATTCTCTGCCGCAATTCGGTCGGACCGCCAGAGATGTATATGTCAGCGAGTCCGGCGATATCGGTATCCACGCTGCGGGCAATCTGTGCCTGGGTTTCCGTTCGGACGATCCAGTCGGTCATGGCAAACAGGACAGCCACAGACAGGACCGACACGAGGACGACGATCAAACTCAGTCGCCCGAACAAGGAAGAAAATATGCTCATGATCAGTCTGCGTGCAGCCGATATCCTGCTCCCCATATGGTTTCCAGCACCGGCTTGTCAAAACCCTCTTCCAGCTTGCGCCGCAGCCGTCCGACATTCACGTCGATGACATTGGTTTGCGGATCGAAATTGAGGTTCCAGACATTGTGCAGAAGCATTTCACGGGTCACAATCTCCCCGGCATTTTGCATGAAATATTTGAACAGCTCAAATTCTTTGGGGCTGAGCGCGATGTGCTTGCCCTGGCGATGCGCGGTGCGCGCCTTGATATGGCATTCCATATCACCAAAAATGATAACAGCGCTATGCGCCTGCCCGGTCGCTCGCCGGTGCAAGGCCCGAACCCGGGCGACCAGTTCCTCATCCTCAAAAGGTTTGGCAAGATAATCATCGACGCCGGCATCCAGACCCTGAATCCGGTTTTCGGTTCTGCCCAGTGCGGACAACATCAGCACCGGGATGGCAAGGCCAGCGGCGCGCAATTTGGTAACGATATCGATTCCCGTCATATCGGGAAGCATCCGGTCGAGAATGACGAGATCGAAAGGCTCTTCCGATGCCCGCCGCAGACCCTCTTTGCCATTGACGACGGTTATCACTCGATCGCCGGTGCGCGACATGATTTCGCTCACCATGCGGGCCGTTTGTTCATCGTCTTCGACATGCAAGATGCGCAAGTTGGTCATTGCAGGATTTTATCCCAGTTCTTTAGCGACAATTGAGACATGTTCTAGAGTTTGTCTACCAGGAAAAGACAGTGACAAATGCTGTTAGTTTCTCGAAGATTACCGCCTTGTTCTTTGTTTCGGATCCCGCTTTCCCTATAGTGGCGAGTGGTTTGCCATCGTCCCGATCGCATCAGGATTTTGGATTTCAGGGATTGGATCGTGATGCATTGCCGGAACTTGTCGATCGCTTTGTCGGCGGCGATGCTGACGATAAACACGGTGAAAAATGCAACCGCGGCATGCCCCCGGTCCGAAGCGTTTCGGCAGGCCCAGCTGAAACCGATTGATGAGCCCGCCACCCCGGGCTCCGCTCACCCGGCAATTCGGGTTCCGTTCATCCTGATCGGCAGCTGGCAAAAGAAAGGGCGCCCTCCCCTAGGGGGACGCCCTTTCCCATCAGCGATGAAGGCTGCACTCGGGTCGCAATTAGCGCAGATCTTCGACTGAAACCCAGCCCTTTGTGCCGTAATTGTCGGTCACTTCGACAAACAGCCCTTGCTTGTTGCCGGTCGGAGTCAGTTCCGTATCGGGACGAAGAGAGCGAACCTCTGCTCCCGTTTCGGAAGCGCTTCCCCGCATCGACGTCGCGACGGCAACCGTATAGGTCGTAGCTGCCGGGGCAGCGGGTACAGCTTGTTGCACGCTCCTCAATGCGCCGGCCTGCGAGACAAGAGTGTTATACGCTTCGACGAAAGCGCTGGTGACCATCTGGCCATCTTTCGACGAGCTATACTGCCCCAATTGTCCCTGGCTCGCCGCCACCCAGTCACTACTTTTCAGAATTTGGATCGTGGATTTCTGGCTGACGCCGCTACCCGCAATCAGCGTCTGGCCATTGGCCGGGTTCATCAGGCGCAAGCCAGCGGAAATGGTTTTCTTCTTGCCGCCAAGGCCGCCGAACATGCCAATCAGCGCGCCGCCCATGGGTACTTTGGACAGGATGGTGCCGGCTGCACCTGACTGGACGAGTCCGCCTTTCATCAGGCTCGTGGCGGTATTCATGGTCTGGTCAATCTCTTCCTGCGAGCCAGCTATAGCAGACATCAGGTAATCGGCTGGTTTGCCGTCCGCTCCGGTATGCATGGTGAAACAGCCGGACTCCTGGACAATCGCGCCCAGCATTCCGCGAGGACTCGACAGCCCGAATTTGCTCCAGCCCTGCGTATCGCCGTCGGCGATCGCGACGGTGCCGTATGAGGCTTCGCATTTTACGACCGCCACATCTTCCTTGGCTGCCTGTGCAGGCGAAACCGCGAGGCTTGCAAAAGCGAGTACGCCAGTCGTGGTCGAAAACAGGTTCTTTCTGGTCATGGTGATAATCCCCTTTTATTTTGGCAATGGAATAAGACATTCAATTGAGCGGCTCTGTGCTGCTTGATGCATCGCAAAAGTTACGCGGATCCCTGATGTTTTCCAGTTACAGTCCCTGTTAGAAAGATGACAGATGCTGTTAGTCTTGCTTGGCGTCCTGAAATATTCGCCCCGGCCTTCCTGCCATTGGTTCTGGAGTCGAAAGACCGGGACAGATCGCAGCGGCGTTTACTGAAAGGAGAAGTTCGGTCCGAGCCATTCCTTGATCGTATCGAGCCTGTCTGCGGGGCTCATGCCATTATCCAGCCTGCCGTTGGTACGCGGCGCGCTCCCGATGCCTGCAGCTTTGCCAACGCCCGCCGGGATATTGGTGTTTGCTGTCCATCGGGACCAGCCAGCGAGAGAATTGCTTGCCGAAGTCGGAGAGGATCCCGGGATTCCGAAAGCCGCAACGCCATCGACCTGATGGTCATATCCAAGGTTGCCAAAAGTGTAGCTCACTCCAACATGACTGGCACCTTCGCCCGCCAGGAAACCCCGGAAGCTGGCTTTGCAATCGCCGCTACCGCCGCAGACAGGCCCGCCCCCGGAAACCAGAAACGTATCCTGACCCGAGCCGAATGTGTTGGCATATTCACCGGTCAGTTCAACCGGACGACCGCCATTGTTAGGATCCGCTGCGCCGCCTGATGTCCCGAAGCCATAGGCGCTACCGCCGATAGAGACCTGGAAATCAAATCCCACCATTGGCGTTGCACCAAAGGCGACAGCGAGATTGCCAGCAAAGCTGCCCGGTGCGAGTGAACCATCGCGGTTGGTCGGTGCGGTCGAGCCGATCAGGTCGTAATTAACGGTACCTGTGGTCGGTATGTTAGTGGGCGGTGCTCCGGTGATCAGATGCCAGCCTTGGTTGGCAGCGAATGGAAATTCCGGAGATCCGCCTGTCGTCCCATCGGCCCATCGCACCCAACTGATAATCTCTCCGACCGTGCCGGCCTCCTTCTGGCTGGCGGTACCGATGGTTGGGTGCTCATTCTCGATCGTATAGTCGTTCAGCGTCCAGACATAGCCGATTGGAGCACCCGTCGCGTCGGAATAGGTCACATCAACCGGCTGGCGGGCATCGATGCCAACCCGGGTACCCGAATAGGCGAGTAACTGGCCGGAGCGGGTACTGCCGCTAGGCGGATTGGGATCGGTTCCGCCGCCGTTCAGTACGAATATACCCAGACCGATGGCCTGTACAAATCCGGCGGACGAGCTGTCATTGACGTTGAAGCCAAGACCGACATAGGCACCGTCTGCGCCGTATAGCTGGCCGCTGACACTGCCGTTGCAGGTACCTTTGCAGGCGTCACCTCCAAAAGCGGTGATCGGCACAGCGCCGCCAAAGGTGAAATCGGACTGGATCACATAGTCCGACTGCGAGGGATCGGCGGCGCCGCCAACCGTGGAGCTTTGCCACATATAATTGCCGACATTCAGTTCGAGGTCCCATCCAATCGGATTGACCGCGCCGGTCGAGATCGCCAGCTTACCGGTAAATGTTCCCGGTGCCGCGCTGCCGTCAGACAGGGTGGCGCGGGTGGAACCGACCAGATCATAGGTCAGCAGACCGGAGCGGTTGAACGAGGTGGAAGCCGTGCCGGACATTACATGGAAGCCCTGGTTAGGACCATAAGCGATGCCGTTGATCGTCCCGTTGGTCCAGCGGGCAAACGCGACATCATCAAACGCGCCAAATTCCGCTACTTCCGCGTCGCCAATGGCAGTGGTACCGGTAAAACTGCTGGCGAAACTCTGGATCTTTCCGTCGACCAGTTTGACGTCTCCCAGTCCGAAATCAACCAATCCGCTCGCACCGAAGGCATAGGTTAGCTGATTGCTTCGGGTCTCTGTAGGGCCCGGAGTAGGCGTGGGTGTTGGTGTCGGCGTGGGGGTAGGCGTTGGAGTTGGAGTGGGCGTAGGTGTCGGAGTAGGCGTCGGTGATGGCGTAGGGGTGCCGCCGGTGCCGCCACCATATTGGGGCGGTACGGTATAGCCGGCGAGCCGGAACAGGCGCGCCAGTTCATCGGGATCCAGCCCCGGAGGAAAACCATTCGCAAACAGCAGATCAACCAGCGCCTGTACGGTCGGATCGCCGGGCGGGATGGTGCCGCCAGCGGCTACCAGCGCCAGCAGGTCGGCGATTGAGCCAAAAGTGGCACCATTTCCGCTGATGCCGGGAATCGTATATCCCGCTGCGCCCAGAGCGCGGAGAAATTCCTGCAGCTGGAACTGCGAAATACCGGACGGCGCGCCATAGGTCTGCAGATTGAACAGAAAAGCCTGTATTTGCGCTGGCGTCAGACCGCTATAGGATCCCAGATTGCCATTTTGTGCGGCCGCCAGAATCTCGGTGATGAACTGCAGCGCAAGCGCCGGATCAAGTTGCCCGGTCTGGGCCTGCACCAGTCGCTGGAACTGCGCCGGGCTTGTGGCTCCCTGCAAGGTGCCGGGGATGAACATCTGCGGCTGCGATACACCGGCAAAGCCGAGCGCGGTCGGCGTGGTCTGGCTGGCGTTGGCAAGAAACTGGGTAGCGTTGAGCTGGGCCTGCTGAACCTGTTGCAGGGCGGTTCGGCCGCCGCTGCGATTGGGCTGGGCACCAGCGGTTATCGTCGCAGATGGCCCCGAACCATTGCCGGACTTGAAAGCCTTGCCGGCTGGGAAAGTCCTGCTGGCACCATTGCTGGCCACCTGCATCGAGCCGGTCAGGGCAAAGCCGGAGAAACTGCCGTCGGAGGCGATCTTGCCGTTGGCGCTGCTGCCGGGCTTCAGAATGATCTGGCTGCCATTGCCGGCGACAATCGGCTTTGGCGAAGCGCCTGCCGGTGCCGAAGCGGTAAAGCTGCCGCTCGGTACCGACAATTGTCCGTCTGCCGACAGCGAATAGCGAGCCGGCCCCATGATGCTGACCATCGTGCCGTCATCCAGTTTCAGCTGGACGACGCCCGATGCGATTTGCTGTTCGCCTGCGCCATTGTCGGCAGAAGGCGTGCCGCTCGCCGCAGACGTGAACACCAGTTCCGCTGCCCAGAGCGGCGAACCGGGAACAAAAATCGCGAACAGGGTGGTAGCGAGTGCGCTGGCGCTGGCCAGTTTGACGTCGGTCAGCAAGCTGGTGTTTCTGCTTTGGATCTGGGTCATGATGTTTCTCCCAAGAGTGATTATGTTAAACTAGAAGCTCAGGCGGACACCGACAGAGGCGGTCCAGCGGTCATAGTCGTAGAGCCCGATATTGCTGTCGTTGCGGGTATAGGTAACGCGCGGACGCACGCTGATCGCGTCAGTGAAGCGGTAGCGCAGACCGAGCGACGCATCATATTGCGTGTCCTTGCGTCCCTTCAGGAACAGCGGATCGCGGCTGTCATAATTGCGATGCTCGACACTGGCGCCGGCGATAAGCGACGCCTTTTCCCCCAGGCTCCATTCGCCGCCCAGTTGCGCATTAGCAAAGGCATAGCTCAGCTGGTCGGCCCCGGGCCGCCGGGTCTCTTCCTTGCCGCCGCCGATACCGCCGTAGATCGTCTTGTCGGCATAGGTGATGCTGCCGGAGAAACGCTCTGCATCCTGCAGCGGGGCGCCGTCATAGTTGAGGCGAAAATATTGCCCGCTGACCGACAGAGCGCGATCATTCGACAGGCGCTTGGTATAGCGGATATCGCCGCCAACGCTGGTCCTATAGCCATTATGGCCGAGCCAGAAGCGCTGTCCCTGGCCCGAAAGCGAAATGACATCGCCATTGGCTAGGCTATGGGCGATACCGATGGTACCGACCGCCGAAGCCTGATCGACGAAACGACTGTCAATATTGTCGCGCCAGTTGCCGAGGACCGAACCGAACAGGCGCGTCTGCCGGCTGAGCGGTGTCGAGCCCGACAGGCCGCCCTGAATCTGATAAAAGCCGGCATCCTGTTCCCGCGCTGCGCCGTTCAGCGTGGCAGGGCCCAGAAAGGCAAAGAGCGGTAGCGTGATCGAAATGGCATCGGTCGCGGTGTTGATATTGCTGTCATAGCCGCCCTCGACATCGAAGTAGCCGGTGATCTCCGATGCACCGCCGGCAATCGCCGTATCCAGCTGCCGGACCACCCCGTCAATCCGGTTGCGAACGGGGTCGGGAATCGATGGGTCGCCGCGCACCGTTTCAAATTCGGCCCGTGCCGTGTCCACATCTCCCGCCATCGCATAGGCGCGCGCCAGCTCGGCCTGCGCCCGCGCATTGCCGGGCTGCACCGCCAGAACACGCTGGAACGCCAATATCGCCTCGCCAAACCGGCTCGATTCCAGAGCAGCCAGTCCCAGCGCCATATCAAAATCGGGCTCACCTGCGCGCTTGTCTTCCCGCACCTTGAGCGCAGAATAGGCGGCATCGGCCCGACCCGCATTCAATTGATCCATGGCGCTTTGAACATCTGGATCGGTCTGGGCTGCGGCTGGCGTTGCTGTGAAGGCCAGCAAGCCGCTATTAAAGGCAATGGTCAGTATCGCGGCAGTTTTGGAAAAGCGCATTCAAGCCCCCTGTAACTTCATTGAATATGAAATTTGAATAGGGCAGCAGAGCGCTATAGGCTTGTTACAAGCACCGATAGGAAGATGACAAAAACGGTTAATATTTCCCCTGTGTCGAAAACCACCGGTCAGTCAGGCGAGGCCTGATCCCGATGATATGCTTTGCCTGTTCTGGCGGAAACGAGGGAATCGCTGAAGGCCAGCCAAGGGTCAACAGTTGCGGAGCGCTTCTTCGATCGGTGCAATATCATTCTCGCGCAGCAAGGGATCCACCCCCCAGCGCCGTTCGATGATCCGCCAGTCTTCGCGCACCTGCCTGTATAGCCTGCATCCTTCGGTCTTGTTGCCGGATGTGGTCACGGCATCGGCAAGGGCCAGCAGCGCCGAGCTTTTGTCGCGATAATAGCCCGCGTTTTCCGGTTCCCTTGCCAGCAGCGCCGCGCGATCGGCCAAGACCTCCCGGGCCATGGTGATCGCTTCATCATAGCGGCCAAGCTCCAGCAGCACACTGGACAGCTGGCGCAGAATCGTATGCAAGCGCCGGATCATCCCGCTGTCGTCGGGATCTTTGACGATCAGCGGGTCGGCGATCGCGCGGGCCTGTTCCAGATCGGCAGCCGCCTTGGGCCAGGCTTCCAGATCCACATAGATTAGCGCACGGGTAAAATATGCGGCGATCAGGCTGCGTTTGATATCGAGCCAGTCGGGATATGTCTTCCCCAGCGATTGCAGCTGGCTGATTGCCTGGTCGCTGGGCGCAAGAGAAGCCACGAAGTCGGGCGAGCCCACTTCATAATACCACGACATTGCGCTCGACAGGGCGGACAGCGTGCGCGCATGTTCGAACAGAACTATTCGGTTCCCCCCATGGCGTTGGGCCAGGGCAGCGGATTGATCCGCGAGCTTTGACATATTGGTCACCGCCTCTTTCCCGCGATCAATCCAGACCAGCGGCTTGGCGGCCTGCAATCCCGCCCGAATCCTGCCTAGATCATCGTTCAGATTCGCAGAACCGCCCTCGAGCAAGGACTGGTACAGTCTCTCCGCCCTTTTGGCGGGAACAATGGATGCCTCATTATTGTCTTCGGCAATGAAGATGAATATCGCCAGAGCATATTGCGCCTCCGCCAGCGCTCGAGTCACCGCCGGATCAGCGGGTCTTTCGCGGTGCAGCGATTCGAGTCGCTGGACGGCCGTACGTAGCGCCTTGCCCGCCTCTTCCCGACGTCCCAGATTGGAGGCTTCAGGATTGCCCAGCACGTGCGAAAGGCGCTGGTAGCCCAGCGCGATCTCCAGTTCGAGAGAAGGATCGCTCGTATTTTCCTGGCCCAGTATATCCAGATAGCGGCTGGACTTGTCCGCTATGCGCGTCAACGCCCTGGTGTTGCCGGTCACGGGTTCAAGCTCGTCGTAGAGATCGAAAAGCATGAAATTGGCAAGATCTCGGGTTTGGTTAAATCGCAGTTCGGCCTTGGCACGGGCGACTTCGGACCGGTTATAGGCCCATCCCGTTGCAGCCAGACCCGCAACGAGCAACAGAATGATCACCGCAATGCTGCTCACGGCATAACGCTGTCGCCACAGATATTTGCGCAGACGGTACCGTTTTTGGTCAGAATAGGCCGTCACCGGATAGCCGTCGCGATAACGGCGCAATTCTTCGGATAGCATGGCGGCACCGGCGAAACGGTCTTCCGGCAACTCGGCAGTCGCCTTGGCAGCAACCGCCTGCAGTTCGGGGGCATCCTGGTCGCTGATCAGCAACTCCAGAATTTTGCCCAGAGAATAGACATCAGACAGCGTGTTGGCTGCCTGACCCAAGGCGCGTTCGGGCGCGGCATAGCCGGGTGTCAGGCTGAGCGCGGAAAATGTCGAACCCGCGGCCCGGTCATCCGCGTCGGCCTGCGGGCGGGCAATGCCGAAATCGATCAGCTTCGCCTGGTCCCCCGCGCTGACCAGAACATTGCTCGGCGTCAGGTCGCGATGGATTACGAGATTCTGGTGCGCGAAGGATACCGCATCGCAGACTTGTGCGAACAGATCGAGCCGTCTGGGCAGATCGGGCTGCTCTTCGGCCAGCCAGTCCTGAAGCGGGACTCCGTCGACATATTCCATGACGATATAGGGAGAGCCACTTTTCGTTTCCCCGCCGTCATAAAGCCTGGCAATATGGGGATGGTTAAGCTGCGCCAATATCTGTCGTTCGCGCTGGAAACGGGCAATCAGACTGTCGGAAAGCAACCTTTGCTTGATCAGCTTGATCGCCACCACATGCTCGAAATTGTCGGTGTCCCGTTCGCCCAGATAGACCGACCCCATGCCGCCGCGGCCCAGCAAACGAAGTATCCGGTAGGCACCGATGCGGTCAGGGCGGCTTTCATTCTCGTCATCGACCATCCGCGCGCCGCCGGTCCCCAGATCCGCTGTCGAACGCTGTTCAGCGTTCAGCAGGGACAGCGCCCGGGCAATGACTTCGCTGCTCGCCTCGGTTGCGGAGCGAATGAACGCCTCACGTTCACCTTCTGGAGCGTCCATCGCCTGTTCGAGCAACTCCATCGCTGCCCGTTCGACATGTGCCTCCCGGGAATCCATGATTATCGGCTTAGCCGGTCATGCAGCCATGCTCGGGTTGCCGCCCAGCGGCGATTGACCGTTGCTTCCGAGATATCCAGAACCACCGCGATATCGCTGATCGACATGCCGCCGAAAAAACGCATTTCCACGATATCCGCGCGTTGCGGATCGATTTGCTTCAGCTCTTCGAGCAGGAAATCCAGTTCCATCAGTTCGACCGGCATTTTCCATTCGGCAATATTGGTGATCAGCGTGACCCGCTGATGGCTCCGCTTGTCCCGGCTTTTTGCCCGTGCATGATCGACCAGTATCTGCCGCATGATCCGCGAGGCCAAGGCCAGGATATGCGCCTTGTTCATGAATTCAATATCGGTCAGCCGCGATATTTTCATGACCGCCTCGTTGATCAGGTCACCAGTAGAAAGCGAACTGCTTTTCTCCTGTGCCAGCCTGGCGGCAGCAATCTGCTGCAGTTCACGGTGGATGGTTGCAAACAGCAAGTTTCCGGCGGTCCGGTCTCCGGCCTGCCAGTTTGCCATCAATTGCTTATGGTCCAGTTTTCCTGACAACCAGCACCTCCTGATTGTCTGGATAATAGAGGGCCGCGCCGGGAAGTGCCAGTCCCTATGTGCCAGTCTGCTGAAGGGGGCTGAGAGGCAAGCGGCTGTAATCATGTCGGCTTTCCTCAGAACCTCCAGCCGATGGTCACGCTTCCCGATGCGCTTTGTTCGTCCT